>Ga0308167_1000022_pt1 | contig 411678 bp, 405 predicted proteins | sample PhyCR1_2_FD_202138 | JGI IMG/M metagenome (GOLD analysis project Ga0308167, IMG submission 202138) | Phyllosphere microbial communities from UC Gill Tract Community Farm, Albany, California, United States - DLSLRC.R1 | ecosystem: Host-associated > Plants > Phyllosphere > Unclassified | place...
CAGCGTGCCGATCGTGAAGCCGGCGAGCATGATGATGACGCCCGTCCATGCGGCAGGCGAGTGTCCGTGGCCGGGGTCAGCGATCGGGTTGGTCATGGTCTCCTCCGGGGGACGACGTGCTGGTTCGAGTCAAGTCTATCGGGGTCATCGGGTCGGGTCGGTTCCGCGAGACAGGTCGTCCCACGAATCGATCGCGTCCACGGGGCCGGCGGTCGCGTCCACATGTGCGGCATCGGTGCGGTAGCGGCGGCCGCCGCGCTTCCAGCGGCGCCACGTGACGAGCACGACGAGGGATGCCGCGAGCAGGATGACCCAGCCGATGAGCGTCATGACGGGCCAGGCGGAGAGCTCGATGCCGGCGACCACGTCCGTGATCGCCGAGCTCCCGGCGAGACCGGTCGTCTCGGTGACGGTGGGGCCGACGGCGCTCAGCGGCTCGGTCAGCACCAACTGGAGCGTCGTCCACCCGAGGAAGAGCGCGGCAGCGGTGGCGAGCACGCCGAAGATCAGCCGGAGCACGGGACCGACGATCGAGAGCGCGATGCCGAGCGCCAGCACGGCGAGGCTGAGAGGCGCGAGCAAGGGCAGCGCGGACGCCCCTGGCACGAGGATCGCCTCTCCCGCATCGGTGCGCGCGACGGTCAGCCAGGTCTGCGTCGACGAGATGATGCCGATCGCACCGGAGAGGAGGAACCCCGAGACGGCGATCGACCGGCCTCTGCGTGCGAGCGTCATTTTGCGGAGTCCCCCTCGACGGCACGCAGGTCGGTCGTGTCGAAGCAGGTGCGCGTGCCCGTGTGACAGGCCGGTCCCGTCTGGTCGACACGGAGCAGGATCGCATCGCCGTCGCAGTCGAGCCGCGCCTCGTGCACCACCTGGATGTTGCCCGAGGTGTCGCCCTTGCGCCAGTACTCCCGGCGGGATCGAGACCAGTAGACCGCACGTCCGGTGGTGAGGGTACGTCGCAGCGCCTCGGCATCCACCCAGGCGAGCATCAGGACCTCTGCAGTGTCCCACTGCTGCACGATCACCGGTGCGAGACCGTCGTCATTGAAGGCGACCTGCGCGATGCGCTCTTCGACGTCGCTCATCGGACGAGCACTCCTTCCGCACGCAGTGCATCCTTCACGTCGCCGACCGTGAGCGCGCCGGTGTGGAACACGCTGGCTGCCAGAACCGCATCCGCCCCGGCCTTGATCGCCGGAGCGAAGTCTGCGGCCTTGCCTGCTCCGCCCGACGCGATCACGGGCACCGAGGCTGCCTCGCGCATCAGCTTCACCAGCTCGAGATCGAAGCCGTCTCGCGTGCCGTCGGCGTCGATCGAGTTGACGAGCAGCTCGCCCGCGCCGCGTTCAGCGGCCTCTCGCGCCCAGTCGAGTGCGTCGAGGGTGGTCTGCGTGCGTCCGCCGTGGGTGGTGACCACGAAGCCGGATGCGGTCGTGTCGGCCCGCTTGACATCGAGCGACAGCACGAGCACCTGCGCCCCGAAGCGGTCGGCGATCTCGCCGATCAGCTCGGGGCGCGCGATCGCAGCGGAGTTCACACCGACCTTGTCGGCTCCGACGGACAGCAGGCGTGACACGTCGTCGACGCTGCGGACTCCCCCGCCGACCGTCAGCGGCACGAACACCTGCTCGGCGGTGCGCTGGACGACGTCGTAGGTCGTCGCGCGTGCATCGACCGTCGCGGTCACGTCGAGGAAGGTGATCTCATCGGCGCCCTGCGCCGCGTAGTGGCGGGCAAGCTCGACCGGGTCGCCCATGTCGCGCAGGTTCTCGAAGTTGACTCCCTTGACGACGCGGCCGGCGGCGACGTCGAGGCAGGGGATGACGCGACTCGCGAGCGCCATCAGAGCCTCGCGTTGTGGATCGCCGTGACGAGGATCGCTCGGGCACCGAGAGCGTAGAGCGCATCCATCACGGGGTTGACCCGCGCGCGGGCCACCATAACCCGCACCGCGACCCACTCGGGGTCGCGCAGGGGCGAGACGGTGGGAGACTCGATGCCGCCGGCGATCTTCACGGCGTCGTCGAGCAGAGCGAGCGGCAGGTCGTAATCGATCATCACGAACCGGCGGGCCACCATGACGCCGCGGAGACGGCGGAGAAGCGTCTCGGATCCCTCGGCATCCTGCGGACCGGCGATCAGCACGGCCTCGGACTGCAGGATCACGGGACCGAAGACGTCGAGCCCCGCTTGACGCAGTGTCGTGCCCGTCTCGACGACGTCAGCCACGGCGTCGGCCACACCGAGGCGCACGGCGGACTCCACCGCACCGTCGAGCGGCACGAGGTCGACCGCGATTCCGCGCTCATCGAGGAACGCGTCGACGAGACCGGGATACGACGTCGCGATGCGCAGACCGTCGAGCTCGGACACCTCGGTGTAGCGCCCCGAGGGCGCGGCGAAGCGGAACGTCGAGCCGGCGAAGCCGAGCGCCTCGATCTCGCGGGCGCCGGGCATGCGGGCGTCGAGAAGCAGGTCGCGACCGGTGATGCCGACATCGATGGCGCCGGAGCCGACGTACGTCGCGATGTCCTTCGGACGGAGGTAGAAGAACTCGACGTCGTTGTCGCTGTCGACGACGTGGAGCGTCTTGGGGTCACGGCGACCGGCGTAGCCGGCCTCCGCGAGCATGTCGGCGGCCGTCTCGGAGAGAGAGCCCTTATTGGGAACAGCAATGCGCAGCATGGGATGCCTTCAGATCGAAGCGAGTGGGGCGGAGCGCTTCACAGATGTCGGTAGACGTCCTGCAGGCTCAGGCCCTTCGCGAGCATCATCACCTGCACGTGGTACAGCAGCTGCGAGATCTCCTCTGCAGCGGCCTCGTCGGACTCGTACTCGGACGCCATCCAGACCTCGGCAGCCTCCTCGACGATCTTCTTGCCGATCGTGTGCACGCCGCCGTCGAGCTCTGCAACCGTGCCTGATCCCTCGGGGCGGGTCTCGGCCTTGACGCTGAGCTCGGCGAACAGCTCGTCGAAAGTCTTCACGATTCCAGGCTAGCGGCTCTGGCGCGGTCTCTGAGCCGGGTGACGGCCGCCTCGACGTCGTCGGCGCCGTAGACCGCGGATCCTGCGACGAAGGTGTCTGCGCCGGCGGCGGCCGCCGCCTCGATCGTCGCATCGGAGATCCCGCCGTCGACCTGCAGCCAGACGTTCGACCCTCGCCGCTTCGCCTCGTCGGCGAGAGCGCGCAGCTTCGGCATCGTCTCGGGCATGAATCCCTGCCCGCCGAACCCTGGTTCGACGGTCATCACGAGGATCTGGTCGAACTCCTCGAGCACGCTGTAGAGACCGTCCGCGGGTGTGTCCGGCTTGATCGCCACTCCGGCCCTCGCCCCGATGCTGCGCAGAGTGCGGGCCAGCGAGATCGGATCGGCGGCGGCCTCGAGGTGGAAAGTGACGCTCGCGGCACCGAGCTCCGCATACGCGGGAGCCCACCGCTCGGGGTCGGTGATCATCAGATGCACGTCGAGCGGGATCGGGCTGGTCGCCTGGATCCGCTCGACCATCTGCGGCCCGAACGTGAGGTTCGGGACGAAGTGGTTGTCCATGACGTCGACATGCGCGAAGTCGGCAGTGGCGATCTTGGCGAGATCACGCTGCATGTTCACGAAGTCGGCGGCCAGGATGCTGGGGTTGATGCGCGGTGCGCGGGGCAGGTCCACTCTCTAGTCTCCTTGCTCGGCGCTGGCGTCGCGCTGATCGGTGTCGGCTCGTCGGAGGAGCGCGAGGAACATCGCATCGGTCCCGTGCCGGTGTGGCCACAGCTGGACCCGCCCGGTGCCGTCGCTGCCGAGATCGATCGGTGAGGTCACGACACCCTCGAGGACCGCACGCGCATCGAGCTCGGTGATGTCGGTGCGGCCACGGAGCACCTCCTGGACGACGCCCGTTGTCTCGGCGAGATGCGGCGAGCAGGTCGCGTACGCGACGATGCCGCCGGGCGCCAGCGCGTCGAGGGCCGCCGAGAGCAGTTCGACCTGCAGCGGCACCAGCTCGGCGACATCACCGGGGGTCTTGCGCCATCTCGCCTCGGGCCGCCGCCGCAGAGCCCCGAGTCCCGTGCACGGCGCATCGACGAGGATGCGATCGAACTGGCCCGCGTGGGAGGTGCCGAACGTGCGGCCGTCCTCTTCATGGACCACGACATCGGCAGGCACGGCGCGCAGGGCGTTGCGGACGAGTCGCGCACGGGTGGGCACCACCTCGTTCGCCTCCAGCGACACATCGTGCTGTCGCGCGATCGCGGCGAGCAGCGCCGTCTTGCCGCCGGGGCCTGCGCACAGGTCGAGCCAGCGTTCGCCGGAACGGATCGGCGCAGCTTCGGCGAGAGCCAGTGCGACGAGCTGCGACCCTTCATCCTGCACACGCACCGTGCCGCCCGAGGAGGCGATCACGTGGTGCGGGTCGCCGCCCGGAGATCCGTAGGCCGTCGGCGCATACGGTCGACGTGGCTCCCCGGGCTCGGCGAGGCCGGGCAGAGCGACGAGAGTGACCTCGGGCGAGGCGTTGTCGGCGTCGAGGAGGTCGTCGAGCTCCTCGACGCGACCTTCAGCGGCCAACGCGCGACGCAGGGCACGGATGACCCAGACGGGGTGAGCGGAGCGCAGCGCCAGCCGCTCGTCGTCCGACCGCGCGGAGGACTCGATGCGCTGCTCCCACTCCCCCGGCGTCTCGCGGGAGATTCGCCTCAGCACGGCGTTCGCGAAGCTGGATGCACCGCGGCCCTGGGTGGCGGCGACGATGTTCACCGACTCGTTGACGGCCGCGTGCGACGCGACGCGGGTCGCGAGCAGCTGATGGGTCGCGAGTCTCAGCGCGTCGAGCACACCGGCGTCGATCTCCTCGACAGGCCTGTCGGCGGCCGCGGCGATGATCGCGTCATACGTTCCGCGGCGTCGCAGTGTGCCGTAGGCGAGTTCTGTGGCGAGAGCGGCGTCCTGTGGAGTGAGTCCTGCGTCCGCGATCGCGGCCGGAAGGATCAGGTTCGCGTAGGCATCCGATTCCGACACCGCCCGCAGCACGTCGTAGGCCACGCGCCGCGCAGGCTGCACCGTGCGCTGCGGGCCGCGGGACTGTCCGTCGCGCTTCCCGCCCCGAGCCTGGCCGTCACGTGGACGCTGATCGCGCGGCGTGCTCGGTCCCGAACGGGATCCGCGGCCGGACTCGCCGCGACGCGGCTCGCGACGTGCGCCGTCGTCCTGCCGCCCGCTCATGCGCCGGCTCGCAGGTTCTCGGTGTCGCGCTGCCCGCGCCACCAGTCGACCGCGCTCATCGCGCCCTTGCCCGAGGGCTGCACACGCGTGACCGCGAGCGGGGCCGAGGCCGTTCCGATGAGGAGAGCGGACTTGGTCGCGGTGAACGCGCCCGGCGCGAGGGCGACGTCGCTTTCCGAGGGAGTGGCCTCCAGCACCTTGAGGCGGATCCCGTCGACGGTCGTGTGGGCGCCCGGTTCGGGGGTGACTCCACGGAACCGCGCGAACACCTCGCTGAGCGGGCGGGTCCAATCGAGCAGACCATCGTCGAGAGTCAGCTTCGGGGCCAGCGACGCCTCCCCCTCCTGGGGCACAGCGCGCGCAGTGCCGTCGGCGATGGCCGCGACCACTTCCGCCGTCAGTTCGGCGCCATCGAGAGCGAGTGCGTCGAGTGCGGCATCCGCCGTCGCCTCGGGAGCGACCGCGACGACCCGCGTCGCGAAGACATCACCGGCATCGAGCGCGGGAACGAGCTGGAACACACTGGCACCCATCCGCGCATCGCCGTTGATCAGTGCGCGCTGCACGGGTGCGGCACCGCGCCACTGCGGGAGGAGCGAGAAATGCAGATTGATCCAGCCCTTCGTCGGTGCGGAGAGCAGCGGCTCGCGAACGAGTCCGCCGTACGCCACGATCACACCGAGCTCGACACCGAGCGCGGTGATGGCGGCCGTCGCGTCGTCGTCGAGGCGAGCCGCCTTGATGACCGGCAGGCCGAGCTCGTCGGCGGCGTGAGCGACAGGCGACGGCGTGAGCACCCGCTTGCGGCCCAGCGGCGCGTCCGGGCGGGTGACGACCGCAGCGATGTCGTGCTCGGCCGCGAGGCGGCGGAGTGTGGGGACGGCTGCCGACGGTGTGCCGGCGAAGACGAGACGCATGAAGGTGCTCCGGAGGGATGCGGGGGTGGATCGGGTGAAATCGGAGCGCGAGGTGGTTCTTCGCGTTCAGAGTTCCGGATCGAGGATATCGAGTCGAACCGTGAGGGCGCTCCGAGTCGACTTGCCCTTGCCCCGCCGGTTGCTGACCGCTTCGGCGACGACCGCGGCCCGCAACGTGGTGGCGACCCTGGCACCCGCGTTGTAGTCGAACCGGATCAGGGCCCTGACACGCGGCGGGTAGTCGTCAGACTCGATCGGCACCGGGCCGAGTACCGCGTCGGAGGGCAGAGCGAGCTCCTGCAGCGACGCCAGCGCTCTCGCCACGGATGCCGTCGACCCCTCGACCAGCGCGACCCTCGCAGCCGGCGGCATGTGCAACGGCGCACGTTCGGAGAGCTCGGTCCTCGCATAGGCGGACTGGCTCCAGGTGGCAAGCGCTCGCGCGATCGCTCCGTCGACGCCGACCAGATGGATGGGAGCACCGGGAGCCGCGAGTGCAGCCGCGTTCGACCACCAGCGCAGACAGGACTCGCCGATCCGCAGGTCGGGAGCCTGGAGCATCCTCGGTCCGTCGAGCAGGACCACGGCACGGTATCCGCCCTCCGCCAGCGGCTCGGCCCCCCGTGTCGCGACGACGAGGGCCGGCTTGTCGGCGACGCGCTCGACCGGATGAGCGCTGTCTGCCACGATGACCCGGATTCCGGGGAACGCCTTGCCCAGCTCATCCGCCGTCCGCTCGCTGCCCGAGGACGCGAGGCGCAGCTTGGTCGACGAGCACGTCGGGCACGCCCACGCTCGGGCTCCCCTGCCGCACCAGGCGCACACCGGCACGGCACCACGGTGCTTGGCTCCGAGCGGTCCGCCGCAGTGGGCGCACCGTGCAGGCGCCCGGCATTCGGCGCAGACCAGCGACGGGGCGAACCCCGGTCGAGACACCTGCACCAGCACCGGTCCCTCGGCTGCAGCATTGCGTGCGGAGAGGAACGCGGACGACGGCATCCGCTGTGCAGTCGGAGCATCCATCTCCTGTGGTGTGCTGAGGATCACGCGCGGCAGCACCCGACGCGCGGCCCGGACATCCTGCAGCCATCCGTGGGCGACGAGGCGTTCGACGTCGGTGGTGCGGGTGTGGCCGACGAACAGCAGTGCGGATCCCTCCTGCTCCTGACGGAGGAGAGCAGCGTCCCGTGCGTTGATGTACGGCGCGAGCGGCTCGCCGAGGAGAGGATCGCCGTCGTCCCACACAGCGACGACGCCCGCACGAACCGGCGCGTACACCGCAGAACGATTGCCCACCACGATGCACGGCGCGTCCTCGAGCGAGCGCAGGAACGCGCGGTACCGATCGGGGTTCGTCTGGCGCGAGTCGAAGCGCACGACGGCCTGGTCAGGGACATACGAGCCGAGAGCGGCGAGCAGCTGATCGAGGTCGCGGTGGTCAGGCACGACGAGAACACTCGAACGGCCTGCTGCCAGCGTCCGCGCCGCTGCGGACGCGAGAAGCGCCGCCCACCCGGGATCGTCATGATTGCGCACGGGGATCGCCTCGACCGCGGCCCGGCCGCCCGCATCGAGCACATCGGCGAGCGAGTCGTAGGACGCGATCAGCTCGGATGCGGCCGAGAGTGCTTCGTCTGATGGGGCGAGCTCCGGGGAGTCGTCGCTCCAGGCCTTCTCCACCCGCACCTGGCGCTTCGGGATGACGAGCCGCAGGACGTCGGAGGCGGAGCCCGCAGCGCGATCGGCGGCGCGGCGCGCGAGGCGGTAGAGACGCTCCGGAAGCACCGCCACAGGGGATACGACGCTGTCGACCTCGGACAGTGGCCTGTCGCCATCGTGTTCGGTGTCGAGTTCGACGACGTAGCCGTCGATGACACGACCGGCGGTACGCAGGGGCACACGCACGCGCACGCCCAGAGGGACGTCTCCGAGCTCCGCAGGCACGGCGTAGTCGAAGAGACGATCCAACTGTGGAAGCGGCGAGTCCAAGAGCACGCGCGCGATCCTCCGACTCTGCGATGTCAGAGGAGAAGGGACGCCATCAGGCATGCGGCCCTCAGAGTCCTGCAGCGCGCCGCAGCTCTTCCGCGCGGTCGGTGCGCTCCCACGTGAACTCCGGCAGCTCCCGTCCGAAGTGCCCGTAGGCGGCGGTCTGCGCGTAGATCGGGCGCAGGAGGTCGAGCTGCTCGATGATCGCCTGGGGACGCAGATCGAAGACCTCGTCGATGGCGCGCGTGATCACCTCGTCGGACACCTTGCCCGTGCCGAATGTCTCGACGTAGAGACCGACCGGACGAGCGACCCCGATCGCGTAGGCGACCTGGACCTCGAGACGGTCGGCGAGTCCTGCGGCGACCGCGTTCTTGGCCACCCAGCGCGTGGCATAGGCGCCGGAGCGGTCGACCTTCGACGGATCCTTGCCGCTGAAGGCACCGCCACCATGTCGCGCCGCTCCGCCGTAGGTGTCGATGATGATCTTGCGTCCGGTGAGTCCGGCATCGCCCTTGGGGCCGCCCGTCACGAACGGACCGGCGGGGTTGATGTAGTACGTGAGGTCGCCGAGATCGAGCCCCGTGGACGCCAGGATCGGATCGATCACGTGCTCGCGCACCTGAGCCTTGAGGTCGTCCTGCGAGATGTCGGGGTGGTGCTGGGTCGACAGCACGACGGCATCCACGGTCTTCGGGGTGAAGCCCTCGTATCCGAGAGTGACCTGGGTCTTGCCGTCCGGGCGCAGGAACGGCAGCGCACCCGATCTTCGGACCTCGCTGAGCCGCTCCGCGATGCGATGCGCGGTCCACGCAGCCATGGGCATGAGCTGCGGGGTCTCGTTGGTCGCGAAGCCGAACATGATGCCCTGGTCGCCAGCGCCGAGGCCGTCGAGAGGATCGATGGAGCCGCCGTCGCGGTGCTCCTGGGCGTTGTCGACGCCGTGGGCGATGTCGGTCGACTGCTCTCCCACCGAGATGCTCACACCGCAGGAGTCTCCGTCGAAGCCGGTCTCGCTCGAGGTGTAGCCGATGCCGTTGACCACCTGGCGGACGATCGTCGGGATGTCGACGTACGCCTCGGTGCGGATCTCGCCGGCGACGTGGACGAGACCGGTGGTCACCAGCGTCTCGACGGCCACCCGGGAGCCGGGGTCTTTCGCGATGAGTCCGTCGAGGATGCTGTCCGAGATCTGGTCGCAGATCTTGTCGGGGTGCCCCTCGGTGACGGACTCGGACGTGAACAGACGCAGCGCGCTCATCAGGGCTCCAGAACGGAATCGGACAGCAGGAAGGGGGTGGCTCCCATGATGGACCGCACCGCCGACATCAGTCGGCGGTGCGGTCATCGGACGTCACTCGGCGTGACGGAGGCGGAGCTTGTCCTCGTTGATCTCGTGCAGAGCGATGGTCAGCGGCTTGTCCTCGACGGACGAGTCGACGAGCGGCCCGACGTTGTCGAACAGGTTGCCCTCGTGGAGGTCGGAGTAGTAGTCGTTGATCTGACGGGCGCGCTTGGCGGCGTAGATCACGAGCTCGTACTTCGAGTCGACCCGGTCGAGCAGGTTGTCGATGGGGGGATCGATGATTCCGTTGGTGTGGTGTCCGGCCATGGTGGGACCTCCTGATCAGGCGACGGGATCGTCGCGAAGACGGTGATGCGGGCGCGCGAAGACGCTCAGCGCGCAGAGCTCGAAGACAATTCTACGACCTCCGCGGCCGCGGCGGCGACGTCCTCGTTCACGATGAGGTGGTCGAACTCGTTCTGCGCCGCCAATTCGACCTTCGCGGTGCGCAGTCTGCGAGCGCGTTCCTCCGCGCCCTCCGTGCCTCGTCCGACCAGCCGCTGGACGAGTTCGTCCCAGGTCGGAGGCAGCAGGAAGATGAGCGTGGCAGCAGGCTCCGCCTTGCGCACCTGGCGCGCGCCCTGCAGGTCGATCTCGAGCAGCACGGTCTTGCCTGCAGCGAGAGCGGCGTCGATCGGAGCCCGCGGCGTGCCGTAGCGCGACTTGTTGTGGACGACGGCGTACTCCAGGAGTTCGTCGTCTGCGATCAGACGGTCGAACTCCGCATCGTCGACGAAGTAGTAGTGCACGCCATCGATCTCGCCAGGTCGCGGTGCGCGCGTCGTCGCCGAGACCGACAGATGGATCTCGGGGTTGTGCTCACGGATGTGGGCGGCGACGGTGCCCTTGCCGACTGCCGTGGGCCCGGCGAGCACGAGCAGACGGCTTCGTGCGCCACGCGGCTCGAGCAGCGGGAAGCGCGCGTCGAGCCACTGCGAGAGCGCCACCCGCTGGCGGACGCCGAGCCCTCCCAGTCGCTTGACCGGCGAGATGTGCAGCTCTGCCAGGATGCGGTCGCGCTTGCCCGCGCCGATCGCGGGGAGAGCGAGCAGGAAGTCCGTGATGCGCATGGACCCCTCGACCGAGTCCGGGTCTGCGGTCGCCCGCTCGAGCACGGCCTGCGGTGTGACGACACGCGTGGTCAGATCGCGCTTGAGCGATGCGCGGGCGCGGCGTCGTTCGACCGCCTTGCGTGCGGCGGCAGCGCGGTCGACCTCGGGGACGGGACGGGACTCAGCCACGGCCGGCCTCCCTGTACTCTGCGACGCGGGCGTCGATGGCGGCGGCGAGACCGGCGGGTCCGGCCGAGAGGATGCTGCGGCTCTCGCTCGCGATGACGGCGGCGCTCATCGAACCGAACCGGCGGTGCAGGTCTGACGGCGTCGCACCCTGCGTGCCGAATCCCGGAGCGAGGATGGGTGCCACCGGTGCGAAGGCGGCGATGCCGGCATCCGTCCAGTCCACGGTCGCGCCGATGACGAAGCCGAAGCTCCCCCACTCCCCTGCGGGCGTGTGCTCGGTGTTGCGCGCCGAGACGACCGAGACGATGTCCGCCGAGACGGCACGGCCGGTCTCGGAGATCGAGCGCTGCAGCACCTCGGCTTCGGGGTTGCTCGTGGCAGCCAGCACGAACAGACCCTTGTCGTGCTGATCGGCGAGAGCGAAGGCGCCGTCGAGCGCGCCGACACCGAGGAACGGGTTCACGGTGAGGGCGTCGGCCTCGAGCGGAGACCCCGGGGTGAGCCAGGCAGCCGCGTAGGCGTCCATGGTCGACCCGATGTCGCCGCGCTTGGCATCCGCGATCACGAGGAGGCCGGCGTCCCTCGCAGCCGCGATGACCTCTTCGAGCGCCGCGAATCCTGCGGATCCGAAGCGCTCGAAGAACGACACCTGAGGCTTCACGATCGCGGCACGGCCCGCCGCGGCCTCGACCGTGCGCAGCCCGAACTCCCGGACGCCCGAGGCGTCGTCGCCGAGGCCCCAGGATCCGAGCAGGGCGGCGTGCGGGTCGATGCCCACGCACAGCGGGCCGTGCGCCGCGAGGGCGACACGGACCCGTTCGCCGAAGCGTGCGCTCACACTGCGGCCTTCCGGTCGAGGGCGTACTCCTGCAGGCTCTTCACCTGGAAGCCCTCGTGCGCTGCGTCCATACCGCTCACGGCGGCGCCGAGCACCGCCATCGTGGTGAACAGTGCCTTGTCGGCCGCGACAGCCGCCGCGCGGATCTCATAGCCGTCTGCACGCGCCGCGCCCCCGGACGGGGTGTTCACGACGATGTCGATCGAGCCGTCGTTGATGAGGTCGACGATGTTCGTCGCGCCGGACTCCTGGGTCTCGCTGTACTTCTCGACCACCGTCACCGCGATGCCGTTGCGCGAGAGGATCTCGGCAGTGCCCTCGGTGGCCACGATCGTGAACCCCAGCTGCTGCAGGCGATGCGCCGGCAGGATCACGGCGCGCTTGTCGGAGTCCGCGACCGAGATGAACACCGTGCCGGAGGTCGGCATTCCGCCGTACGCGGCCGCCTGGCTCTTGGCGAACGCGGTCGGGAAGTCGCGGTCGATGCCCATGACCTCGCCGGTCGAGCGCATCTCCGGGCCGAGGATCGAGTCGACGGTCTTGCCGTCGGCCGTACGGAACCGCTTGAACGGAAGCACGGCCTCCTTGACCGAGACGGGGGCGTCGAGGGGCACTCGCGAGCCGTCCTGCTCGGGCAGCATGCCCTCGGCGCGGAGCTCCGCGATCGTCGACCCCACCATCACACGGCTCGCGGCCTTGGCCATCGGGATGCCCAGCGCCTTCGAGACGAAGGGCACGGTGCGGCTCGCGCGCGGGTTCGCCTCGATCACGTAGAGGACGCCGGCGCTGATCGCGAACTGCACGTTGAGCAGGCCACGGACGCCCACGCCCTTCGCGATCGCGAGTGTCGCCTCGCGCACCCGGTCGATGTCGGTGCGGCCAAGCGAGACGGGCGGAAGGGTGCAGCTCGAGTCGCCCGAGTGGATGCCGGCCTCTTCGAGGTGCTCCATCACGCCGCCGATGAACAGTTCGGTGCCGTCGTAGAGGGCGTCGACATCGAGCTCGATCGCGTCATCGAGGAAGCGATCGACGAGCAGGGGCTTGCCCTCCTCGATGATGACCTCGCCCGCCGTGCGCACGAAGTACTCGCGCAGCGACTCGGAGCTGTAGACGATCTCCATGCCGCGTCCGCCGAGCACGAAGCTCGGACGCACGAGCACCGGGTATCCGATCTCCTCGGCGACGGCCACCGCGCCGTCCGCGTCCACAGCGGTGCCGTGGCGCGGGGCGATGAGGCCTGCCGTGTCGAGCAGCTGCGAGAACAGCTCGCGCTCCTCGGCGATGTCGATGGCCTCCGGGCTGGTGCCGAGCACCTGGTAGCCGGCTGCCTCGATGCCCTTTGCGAGCCCCAGCGGCGTCTGGCCGCCGAGCTGGCAGACGACTCCGAGGATGGTGCCGCTCGCGGCTTCCGCGTCGAGCACCTCCAGCACGTCCTCCAGCGTGAGCGGCTCGAAGTAGAGCCGGTCGGACGTGTCGTAGTCGGTGGACACCGTCTCGGGGTTGCAGTTGACCATGATGGTCTCGAAGCCGGCATCCGAGAGGGCGAACGACGCGTGCACGCACGAGTAGTCGAACTCGACGCCCTGACCGATGCGGTTCGGACCCGATCCGATGATCACGACCTTGGTGCGATCGGACGGTGTGACCTCGGTCTCGAAGTCGTAGCTCGAGTAGTGGTACGGCGTGAGAGCCGGGAACTCGCCGGCGCAGGTGTCGACGGTCTTGAACACCGGACGGATGCCGAGTCCGTGGCGCACGCCGCGGATCTCCGCTTCCTTCTCGCCGCGGAGCTCCGCGATCTGCGCGTCGGAGAAGCCGTGCTCCTTGGCGTAGCGCAGCGTGGCCGCGTCGAGCTCCGGTGCCGTGCGCACGATCTCGGCGACCTCGTTGATCAGGACGATCTGGTCGATGAACCAGGGATCGATCGCCGTGGCCTCGAACGCCTGCTCGACCGTCGCGCCCTTGCGCAGCGCCTGCTGGAGGGTGACGATCCGACCGTCCGTCGGGACCTTCGAGATCTCGAGCAGCTCGTCGACGGAACGGCTCTCCGCGCCCCAGTGGAAGCTGGAACCGCGCTTCTCGAGCGAGCGCAGCGCCTTCTGCAGCGCGGTCGCGTAGTTGCGGCCGATCGCCATCGCCTCGCCGACCGACTTCATGGTGGTCGTCAGCGTCGCGTCAGCGGCCGGGAACTTCTCGAACGCGAACCGCGGAACCTTGACGACGACATAATCGAGCGTGGGTTCGAAGCTCGCGGGGGTGACGCCCGTGATGTCGTTCGGGATCTCATCGAGACGGTAGCCGAGCGCCAGCTTCGCGGCGAGCTTCGCGATCGGGAACCCCGTGGCCTTGGAGGCCAGGGCGCTCGAGCGCGAGACGCGAGGGTTCATCTCGATGACGATGATGCGCCCGTTGCTCGGGTCGATGGCGAACTGGATGTTGCAGCCGCCGGTGTCGACGCCCACCGCGCGGATGATGTCGATGCCGATGTCGCGGAGCTTCTGGTATTCGCGGTCCGTGAGCGTCAGAGCGGGAGCCACGGTGATCGAGTCGCCCGTGTGCACGCCGACGGGGTCGACGTTCTCGATCGAGCAGACGACCACCGTGTTGTCGGCGGTGTCGCGCATGAGCTCGAGCTCGTACTCCTTCCAGCCGAGGATCGACTCCTCCAGGAGCACCTCCGTGGTCGGAGAGTCGCGCAGACCGGCACCGCCGATGCGACGCAGATCCGCCTCGTCGTAGGCGAAGCCGGACCCGAGACCGCCCATCGTGAACGAGGGGCGCACGACGAGCGGGTAGCCCAGCTCGGCCGCTCCCTCGAGCAGGTCGTCCATGGTGTGCGCGATGATGCTGCGGGCGACGTCGGCGCCGGCATCGAGGACGAGCTGCTTGAAGATCTGGCGGTCCTCGCCCTTGTTGATGGCTTCGAAGCTCGCACCGATCAGCTCGACGTCGTACTTCTCGAGGATGCCGTGGTTGTGCAACTCGATCGCGGCGTTCAGGGCCGTCTGCCCGCCGAGGGTCGGCAGGATCGCGTCGGGACGCTCCTTCGCGATGATCGTCTCGATGACCTGCCAGGTGATCGGCTCGATGTACGTCGCGTCGGCGAAGTCGGGGTCGGTCATGATCGTCGCCGGGTTGGAGTTGACCAGGATGACCCTCACGCCCTCCTCGCGCAGGACGCGGCAGGCCTGGGTGCCGGAGTAGTCGAACTCGCACGCCTGACCGATGACGATCGGGCCGGAGCCGATGACGAGAACGGAGTTGATGTCGTCGCGCTTGGGCATTACTTGGTGTCCTTCTTGCTGGCGATGACCATGTCACGGAACCGGTCGAAGAGATAGTTGGCGTCGTGCGGTCCGGCCGCAGCCTCCGGGTGGTACTGCACCGAGAACGCCGGGATGTCGAGAGCGCGGAGACCCTCGACCACGTTGTCGTTCAGGCCGATGTGGCTGACCTCGACCTTGCCGTAGCCCTGGGGGCTGTCGAACGAGCCCTCCAGCGGCGCCTCCACCGCGAACCCGTGGTTGTGCGCGGTGATCTCGACGCGTCCGGTGGACTTGTCGAGTACGGGCTGGTTGATGCCGCGGTGCCCGAACGGCAGCTTGTAGGTGCCGAGACCCAGCGCCCTGCCGAGCAGCTGGTTGCCGAAGCAGATGCCGAAGAAGGGCAGTCCGTCGTCGAGCACCGAGCGCAGCAGCTCGACGTGATCGCCGGAGGCTGCGGGGTCGCCAGGGCCGTTCGAGTAGAAGACGGCGACGGGATCGATCGCACGGATGTCATCGATCGTGACGTTCTGAGGCAGGACGTGCACCTCGAAGCCACGGGCCGCCAGGTTGTCGATCGTGGCCTGCTTGACGCCGAGGTCGAGGACGGCGAGATTGCCGACCCGCTCCCCCATCGCCGTCGTGACCGTGGCGACGTCGACCGAGACCTGCGCCGAGAGGTTCTGACCGGCCATCTGAGGCGCCTCGCGCACGAGGCGCAGCTGCTCGTCGGCGTCGATCTGCGCGGCCTCGCCCGAGAAGACGCCGCCGCGCATAGACCCGGCAGAGCGGATGTGCCGCGTGATCGAGCGGGTGTCGATGCCGCTGATGCCGACGATGCCGTCCCGCTCGAGGATCTCGTCCAGCGAAGCGGTCGCACGCCAGTTCGAGACGACTCGTGACGGGTCGCGCACGATGTAGCCGGCGACCCAGATGCGACGGGACTCGGGGTCCTCGTCGTTCATGCCGGTGTTGCCGATGTGCGGGGCCGTCTGCAGGACGATCTGGCCCGCGTACGACGGGTCGGTGAGCGTCTCCTGGTATCCGGACATGCCGGTCGAGAAGACGACCTCGCCGAAGGTGGTGCCCAGCGCGCCGTATGCACGGCCGACGTGGCGGGTCCCGTCTTCGAGGACGAGGACGGCGGGTTCGGGGAGGGCTGTCATGACGTTGCTCCTGTGTCGGGGGCGGCGCTGTCGTCCGTGGCGGGGACGAGGCGCTGCAGTTCTGAGATGAAGTTCTGGGGATCGCCGTCAGTGACCCGGAGATACGAGTCGACGATCGTGTCGTCGTCCGCATTCCAGGCGACGCGGACGAGTCCACCCGGTTCGACGACGCGGTCGATCGTCACCGTGGCGCGGTCGACGCTCGCGAGTCGTGCAGAGGCGAGGAAGACGGTCGGCGCACCGTCGAGGCAGAGTGCGAGTCCGCGATCGGTGACCGCAGCCTCTCCCCTGGCGCGATAGGCGAGCGGCCGGATGGCGAGGCGCTCCAGCGGCTGATCGTGCTTCGTCGTCGAGACGTAGAGCACCTCGTGACGGTCGAGGACCTCCGCATGCTCCGGCACGCCCAAGGGAGCCGCCAGACCCGAGTCGCGTCGGAGTCGTCGGCGCCACGCCGTGAACATCGCGACCAGGACGAGCGCCGCCACGGCGATCGTGATCGCGATGGCGATGTCGCGCGTGCTCATGCGTTCAGCTCCTCGACCACGGATCCGCCGTCGACCGTCAGCAGCCCGCGGTGGATCGTGAACTCGACGCGGCCGGGGAGGTCGCGACCGAGGTACGGCGAGTTCACACTCCGACCGTGCAGGTCGGATTCGGTGAAGACGCCGGCGGCGGACGGGTCGTAGAGGGTGATCTGCGCAGCAGCACCGGTCTGCAGGGGCAGCCCATGATCGGACAGACGTCCGATCCGTGCGGGGGCCGCACTCATCACCCGGGCGACGTCCTCCCAGCCGATCAGGCCGGTCTGCACCATCGACTGGTGCACGACGCGCAGGGCGCTCTCGAGTCCGACCATGCCGTTGGCTGCGGCCTGCCACTCGCACGACTTGTGCTCGCTCGGGTGCGGGGCGTGATCGGTCGCCACGATGTCGATGGTGCCGTCGGCGAGGCCCTCGCGCACCGCCATGACGTCTTCCTCACGGCGCAGCGGCGGGTTGACCTTGTAGCGGGCGTCGTAGCCGCGCACCAGTTCATCGGTGAGCAGGAGGTGGTGCGGGGTGACCTCGGCCGTGACGTTGATCCCCCGCTTCTTCGCCCAGCGGATGATGTCGACAGAGCCTGCGGTCGACAGGTGGCACACGTGCAGTCGGGATCCGACATGCTCCGCGAGGAGCACATCGCGAGCGATGATCGACTCCTCCGCGACCGCCGGCCATCCGGCGAGTCCGAGCTCGGCCGACACGGTGCCCTCGTTCATCTGGGCGCCCTCGGTGAGGCGTGGATCCTGAGCGTGCTGCGCGATGACTCCGTCGAACGACTTCACATACTCGAGTGCGCGCCGCATGATCAGCGGATCGAAGACGCAGAAGCCGTCGTCGCTGAAGACGCGCACCTGGGCGCGCGAGGTGGCCATCGCACCGAGTTCGGCGAGGCGCTCGCCCTTCTGCCCCACGGTGACGGCGCCGATGGGCTGCACGGTCGCGTACCCGGCGGCCTCGCCCAGGGCGAGCTCCTGCTCGACCACACCGGCCGTGTCCGCGACCGGCGAGGTGTTCGGCATCGCGAACACCGCCGTGAACCCGCCTGCCGCCGCAGCACGGGTCCCGGTGAGGATCGTCTCGGAGGCTTCGTAGCCCGGCTCCCGGAGGTGGGTGTGCAGGTCGACGAGTCCGGGAAGGGCCACCAGGCCGTCGGCGTCGATGACTCGCGCACCGGAGCGGCTCAGTCCGGTGCCGATCTCGGAGATCTGCCCGTTCTCCACGATGATGTCGGCGCGCTCGGCACCGAGAAGCTGTGCTCCGGTGATGACGAGGGTCTCGCTCACTGGTCTCCCCCTCGTTCGTCGTCTCGTTCTCCTGCAAGGAGCAGGTACAGCACCGCCATGCGGATGGACACCCCGTTCGTCACCTGTTCCAGCACTGTCGAGCGCGGGGAATCTGCGGCTTCGGAGGATATCTCCAACCCTCGGTTCATGGGTCCGGGGTGCATCACAATGCTACCGTCCGGAAGGCCGGCCACACGCAGTGCGTCCAGACCCCATCGCCTGGAATACTCCCGCTCAGTAGGGAAATATGCAGCGCTCATCCGTTCGAGCTGGATGCGGAGCATCATCACGGCGTCCGGACCGTCTGCCAGAGCCTGATCGAGGTCGTAGACGACCTTCGCAGGCCAGAGCGAGACGTTCTGCGGCACCAGGGTGGGCGGCGCGACCAGGGTGACCTCGGCGCCGAGCGTGGCGAGCAGCCAGACGTTCGACCGTGCGACGCGGGAGTGGAGCACGTCGCCGACGATCACGACCCGGATGCCGGCGAGATCACGACCGCGGCTGTCGGCGCCGAAGCGCCGTTTGCGGATCGTGAACGCGTCGAGGAGAGCCTGGGTCGGATGCTCGTGCGTGCCGTCGCCGGCGTTCACGACTCCGGCGGAGATCCACCCGCTGGTCGCGAGGGTCTGCGGGGCGCCGGAGGCTGGATGGCGGATGACGACCGCATCCGCTCCCATCGCCTGCAGCGTCTGGGCGGTGTCCTTGAGGCTCTCGCCCTTCGACACGCTCGAGCCCTTGGCTGCGAAGTTGATCACATCGGCTGAGAGGCGCTTCGCAGCGGCTTCGAAGGAGATGCGGGTGCGGGTCGAGTCCTCGAAGAACAGATTCACGACCGTCTTGCCGCGAAGGGTCGGAAGCTTCTTGACCTCGCGCGACTGGGTGTCGGACATGTCTTCGGCGACATCGAGGATGCGTAGAGCCGACTCTCGGTCGAGGGTGCGGGTATCCAGCAGGTGTCTCATGCTTCGATCGTCACCTCTTCGGTGCCGTCGTGCTCGGTCAGCCGGACGTTGACGCGCTCCTGGCGAGACGACGGGATGTTCTTGCCGACGAAGTCGGGGCGGATCGGGAGTTCCCGGTGGCCGCGATCGACGAGGATCGCGAGGCGGACGATCGACGGGCGACCGATCGACTGCAGCGCGTCGAGTGCGGCGCGGATGCTGCGGCCGGAGAACAGCACGTCGTCGACGAGGACGACGGTCCTGCCGTCGATCCCGCCGGCAGGGATGTCCGTGGGCCGCGGAGAACGCGTTGGCTGCGAGGCGAGGTCGTCACGGAAGAGGGTGACGTCCAAAGCCCCCACCGGAACGGTGGTCTTCGCGATGGCGCCGATCGCTGCGGACAGGCGGTGGGCGAGAGTGACGCCGCGGGTCGGAATGCCCAGCAGGACGAGGTTCTCAGCCCCTCGATTGGATTCGAGGATCTCGTGCGCGATACGGGTGAGCGCCCGCGAGATATCGGCTTCGTGCAGCACGGTTCGTGCAGACATCGGCCGCTCCCTTCTCCGCCTCACAGGACGGTGTTAAAGGTTGCTTGATGGCACCAGTCTAGCGTGCGTCAGTGCCAGCCCAGGACCTCTCGGACGACCGCCTGCGAGACGGGGGAACCGTCATCCGGGACTCCGGCGAGCGATTCGTGCGAGAGCATCGCGCCTTCCAGGCCCGCTGCCGCGGTGATCTGCTCGAGGGCGTCGCGCACGCGAGGAGCCGCGGCTCTCGAGTAGGGCGGCGCACCGCGACGCGAGGTGTGGGGAAAGACGATCAGCTCCGACACGAGGGGTCCGACGGGACGGGACGCGACGACGACCAGCGTCGGCGACAGCACACGCTGGAACGCCCGGGGGACGGGGAACGGGAGTTCGTCGATCACGAGCCCGAGCAGTGCGCGCCTCTTCGACTTCTCCTCGTCCCCGATCTCCAGCGCGACGGCCGTCCACTCGGATCCGCGGCCTCTCAGCTTCTCGTCGAAGCCATCATGCCGTTGCTCGAAACCGGCGTCCTCGAGGAATTCCACGGCCACCCGGATCAGCCGTTCCGGCGTGGAGCGGGTGATCCATCGAGCCCCGCGGAGAGGCCCCGTGAACATCGGCATCGGCGTTCGAGCGTCGCGCCCCGATCCGTGCGGGTGCGAGGAACGAACCACGTCAGCTGGCCTCGCGAAGCACTGCGTCGGTGACCTCGTCGATCTTCGTGGAGCGGATCGGGTGGCCGCTCGTCGACAGGCAGCGGCCTGTGTTGAGGTCCCACTTCCAGTCGTGCATGCTGCAGGTCAGGATGCCGTCGTCGTCGACCTTTCCGGTCTTGGTCAGGTCGGCGCGCAGGTGGGGGCAGCGACGCTGCACGACCCAGTCGCCGATCTCGGCATCCTCGGTCTGGTCCGTCTGCTCCTGATACCAGTTCTCGACGTACTCGATGCGATCGACCGAGAGGCACTTGAGGAACGTCGTGAGGAACTCGTTGAACTTTCCGCTGCGCCCCACCTCGAACTGCATCGAGAGGAAGATCGAGTTCGACCAGTCGATCTCGTGGTCGCGGATGTTCGTCGAGACGAGGTCGGCGGGGATCGTGTACCAGTAGATGCACTCCTCGCCCGCGTACTCGCGAACCTTCGCGCGGGGGAAGTCCACGACCATGTCGAGGTCGCCGATCCTGAAGCGCACGCATCCCCCGACTCCGAGCCGGATGGTGCGCGACTTCTTCAGCAGCGGCTCCCACCAGGTCTTGAGCTCCTCGAGCATCTCGGCGGCGGGCATGACCTGGGCGCGCGACGCCTCCTCGTCACGGATCTCCCGCTGTCGGGAGGCGCGCTGCTCCTCGAGGTAGTCCCACTTCTCGTCGAAGATGTGGGCGAGCTCGGCCTCGGTGTAGAGCGACTGCTCGGTGCACACAGAGCCGCCCTCGACGGTGACCACCGTGCCCGGCACGAACAGATGTCCGTCGTACTGGGGCGAGAGCTCCTTCATGTGGGCCAGGAACTGCTTCTGGTCGGTGAAGATCGATTCGCCGTTGCGGCCGACTCCGTTGAAATCGAAGAGGTCGTCGCGCAGGAACATCGGCGGACCGGCCATCGGGAAGACATGAGGGGCGTCCACCTTGTCGATGTAGTACATCGCCCGCTTGTTCTGCGCGTCGCGCTTGAGCTTCGCGAAGTTCTGCTTCGCATCCAGCGGCAGGTCATAGACCATGGGCCACCAGATCGCACCCGAGACCTGCGTGAAGTACGCGTCGGGCTTGCCGAAGTGCAGCAGCGTGTCGAGATCGAGCGGGTGCGAGTCGTTCTGGTTGAGCACCGAGCCGGTGCCGTCGTCGACGCTCAGCGACGAGTCTCCGATGGGTCCGTCGCTCGGAGCGCGCAGCGGAGTGATCATGATCTTCAGATCGCCGCGCTCGATGATCTCGCCGGCCGGGGCGTAGGTGATGTTCGTGTAGCCCAGCGCCCTGATGTCCTGCTCGAGGTCATCGATCGGGTACTCGGGCAGCAGCACCTCGATGTCCTTGCGGATGTAGCGCTCGAGGAGCCGGGGATCGAAGTGGTCGCGGTGCCGGTGCGAGATGTACAGGAAGTCCGCTTCGCGGCCGAAACGCTCCCAGTCGAGCCCGCGGTTGTCGGGGAACGGGAACCACGAGCCGAAGAACGAGGGCCCGAGAACCGGGTCGCAGATGATGTTCCCGCCGACCGTCTCGATGAACATCCCGGCGTGGCCGAGTCCCGTGATCCGCATGCATTCCTCCTGAAGTGAACCGTTCGATTCTACCGACGGGGTCCTGGGCGGACGCGGTGACTCGGCCGGGAGAAATCACGCGCCGTCGAACAGGCCCTTGATGTCGTCTGCGGTGAGGGACTGCGCGAACAGCTCGTCGTCGTCCATCACCGCGGTGAAGAGCCTGGCCTTGCGGCGCTGCAGCTCGAGCACCTTCTCCTCGATCGTGCCGGTGGAGATCATCCGGTAGACGAACACCTGATTGGTCTGACCGATGCGGTGCGTGCGGTCGATCGCCTGCTCCTCGGCCGCGGGATTCCACCACGGATCGAGGAGGAACACGTAGTCGGCTTCCGTCAGCGTGAGTCCGAACCCACCCGCCTTCAAGCTGATGAGGAAGACCGGCTGCTCCCCCGACTTGAAGCCGTCGATCACCTGCTCTCTGCGGCGCGTCGAGCCGTCGAGATGCGCATACGGGATGCCGGCGGCCTCGAGCCGGGCAGCCGCGAGGTCGAGGAACGACGTGAACTGGCTGAAGACCAGAGCACGGTGCCCTTCGGCCTGCAGTTCAGCGACGCGCTCGAGCAGTGTGTCGAGCTTGCTCGACCCGATCTCGGCGTCGGCCTCGTCGACGAGCGCGGGAGCGAGGCTCAGCATGCGCAGCAGGGTGAGCGAGCGGAACACGATGAAGCGATTGCGATCGAGGTCGTCGATCAGCCCCAGGACCTTCTGCCGTTCGCGCTGCAGTACGACGTCGTAGAGGGCCCTGTGCGCCGGGCTCAGCTCGACCTCGAGCAGCTGCTCCTGCTTCGCCGGCAGGTCGGGAGCGACGAGCTCCTTGGTACGTCGCAGCATCAGGGGTCTCACACGACGACGCAGCTGAGCGAGGCGCCGCGCGCGATACTCGCCGCCCTCCTCGTTCTCGGGCACCTTGCCCTTCTCGATCGGCTGGATGTAGCGGTCCTTGAACTTCCGAGCCGAGGGGAACAGGCCGGGGGCGGCGAGCTTGAGCAGCGACCACAGCTCGGAGAGGCTGTTCTCCATCGGGGTTCCCGTGACCGCGTACGTGACGTCGGCATGGAATGTCGAGATGGCGCGGTGGAGCCGCGTCTTGGGGTTCTTGACGAACTGGGCCTCATCGAGGATCAGTCCGGCCCACTCGATCTCGCGGAACTCCTCCTCGTCGAGTCGGGCGACCGTGTACGAGCTGACGACGAGATCGCTCGACCGGGCCGCCGCCCTCAGGACGTCAGCCCGTTTTCCGCTCGTGCTGTCGACGATGGACACACGAAGCCCGGGTGTGAATCGGGCCGCCTCCGACCGCCAGGTGCTCAGGACAGACGTGGGGGCCAGCACCAGGAACGGTCTCGTCTCGCCGGCATCCCGCGTGTGCTGGACGAACGTGAGGAGCTGCAGGGTCTTGCCCAGACCCATGTCGTCGGCGAGGATCCCGCCCAGTCGGTGACGCCACAGGAAGACAAGCCAGTCGAAGCCGGCCTTCTGATAAGGGCGGAGATCGGCCTGCACTCCCGCAGGAACGGGCGTCGGCGGAACCCCCGTGGCCTGACGGAGCCCGTCGGCCGTGGCGCGCCAGCTGACAGCCGGCTGGGCCTCGTCGGCGAGGTCTTCGAACTCCTCCCACAGATCGGTCTGGTAGCGACTGATGCGCGGACCGGTCTCCCACTCGTCGAGCTCGCCCGCCTCCTCGATGAGATCACGCAGACGATCCAGCGACGGGTGGTTGAGCGAGAAGTAGCCGCCGTCGGAGAGGAGCAGCTTCTTGCGCCCCCTGCTCAGCGCCGTGAACAGCGGTCCGAACGGGATGAGTCGACCGTCGATCGTCACGAGGATGCCGAGATCGAACCAGTCCGAGTCGGTCGATTCGACGGTCGTGACTTTGACCTCAGGATCCCCCGTCAGCTCGCGATACGCCTTGCGTTCTCCGTGGGACTCGACGCGGACGCCCACAGCCTCGAGCGCGGGAACGCCTTCCGCGATGAACGCCGCCGCATCGATGTCGTGGAACGAACCGCTCGGGCGGAAGCTCGTCGTGCGGAACTCCTGCCATGCCGCCTCGATCGCCGCGCGTCTGGTCGTCTCGCTCTCGGCATCTCGCACCGCTGCGTCATTCCACGCGAACGGCACTCGGCCGAACGGACCGTACGACCACTCGAATGCGTAGCTGACGACGTCGCCGCGCTCGTAGCTGACCGTGAGCACCGCCTCCGGTTCGGGCACGTCGGGAAGCGCGACCTCCCCGACCGTGCGCACGGTGCTGCGCCGGGCCAGAAGCGGATAGGCGTCGGCGATGAACGCCTGCTCGTCGTCGGCCGGCACGAGGATAGGGTCGGAGGCCGCGAGCAGGGCACGTGTCTGCTCGCTCAACGACACTTCGGCGAGGACGACCTCGATCCGCGCACCCACGAGGCTCGCCGCGTAGACACCCGTACGACCGATCGGATGCACCCCGCGGGCGGGAATCACTCGATCGTCGATGCGCACCTCGGCGGCGACCTCCAGAGCACCCTCCTCGGTGCGACTGATCTTCGCGGAGACGTCGGCCGCGGATGCGATCCGCACCGAGGCGCTCTTCTGACTGGGAACGAGAGGGATTCCGACGTCGGTGGCCGATCGGAGGTGCCTCCACAGCAGCGGCGACTCGACCTGGTCGAGCACGAGCCACTCGCCGGCATTGCCGGAGAGCAGCGAGTCCCGCGAGATGCTGAGGAGATCCCCGAACCAGCGGTTCTGGTCGCGACCGAACTGCGAGGCGTCGCGACGGACCGCATCCCAGCCTGCGCCGCCCTGGATCCATGCACCGGTCTGCGCGCTGCGCATCATCGGGCGGATCGCCAGAAGCAGCTCACCGCTCGGGCGGGCGAGATCGCGCGCGGTCGCCGCCCGGACGGGGCGCGGCCCCCAGTGGTTCTCGCTCCGAGACTCACGGTGACGCAGTTCGATGCCGAGAGCGAGGCGCTGCGGCTGCTGCGACACCGCAGGGTCGAGCAGGGTCCGCCACGACGCCACTGCGGCGGTGCGCAGTGCGGCGGGCTTCTGCTCCGCGTCGGGCTGCCGCTGGAGAGCCGCGGCCTGCTGCGAGTACTCGTGCACATTGGACGCGAGCAGCGTGGCGACCACGTGCTTGCAGCCGCTCCGCACCGGGCAGGTGCAGCGGGTCGTCCGAACCCGTCTCGTCCCGTTGGACGAGAGGAAGACGATCTCGGTCACATACTGGGCGTCCGAGCTGCCGCGCACATGGCCCTCGAGCTCGAGCAGATCCTCGTGCCACACCACGTCGAGCACATTGCCCTCGCGGAAGTACGCGAGACCGCGCTGGTAGCCCCCGACATCGGTGATCTGCATGAGGTCGCGAAGATCGACGTGCGGCGCGGGCATGGCCCCATCCTTCCCGCGGCCTCCGACATCTCGGAGACCGCGTCCCGAGTCGTCGCTCAGGCCGCGCGAGAGACGCGTGCGAGCACGCCGTGCACGAACGCGCCCGAATCGTCGGTGGAGAACTCCTTGGCGAGTTCGACCGCCTCATCGATGGCGACAGCGGTCGGCACCGCGTCATTGAACAGGATCTCCCAGACGCCGATGCGCAGCAGCGCGCGATCGACCGCGGGCATGCGCTCAATCCTCCAATCGCGGCTGTGCGTCGTGATCTGCTCGTCGATCTCGTCGTGGTGGTCGATGATGCCGTCCACCACCTCACGGGCGTAGAGCCAGGAGGCCTCGCGAGCGGGTTCGCTCGCGGCGCGCTTGGCCTCTGCGGCCAGGGTCACCGCGATCTCGTCTCCACGGACGTCGGCGGAGAACAGGATGTCGAGTGCGCGCTTGCGCGCTTTCGTACGGGCGCTCACGCCTTACTTCTCGCGACCGAGGTAGTCGCCGGTGCGCGTGTCGACCTTGACCTTGGTGCCGGTCTCGACGAAGAGCGGCACCTGGATCTCGTAGCCCGTCTCGAGCGTGGCCGGCTTCGTTCCCGCCGACGAGCGGTCGCCCTGCACACCGGGCTCGCTGTAGGTGATCTCGAGGATCACGGACGCGGGGAGATCGATGTACAGCGGGTTGCCGTTGTTGAGCGCGATCGTGACCTGCTGGTTCTCGAGCAGGAAGTTCTTCGCGTCGCCGACGGTCGCAGCGGGGACCGTGATCTGGTCGTAGTCCGTCTGGTCCATGAACACGTACCCGTCACCATCGGTGTAGAGGTAGGTGAAATCGCGACGGTCGACGTTCTCGATCTCGACCTTGGCACCGGCGTTGAACGTCTTGTCGACGACCTTTCCGGTCATGACGTTCTTCAGCTTGGTGCGCACGAAGGCGCCACCCTTGCCGGGCTTGACGTGCTGGAACTCGACGACGCTCCAGAGCTGCCGCTCGATGCTCAGGACGACGCCGTTCTTGATGTCTGCGGTAGATGCCATGCGCTGGACTTTCCGTTTCTCGAGTCTGGGGGCCGCTCGCGTCCGGTCTGGACTGGGGTGGGCCGAGAGTCGATTCTACGGGATCAGCGCTGCGAGCTGCCGCACAGCGCTCGCGTAGCCGTCGACACCCTCGCCGATGACCCGCACCGCAGCGACATCGTGCAGGTACGAGTGGTGCCGGAACTCCTCACGTGCGTACACGTCGGAGATGTGCACCTCGGCGAACGGCAGCGCGACTCCCGTGAGCGCATCGCGCAGCGACACGCTCGTGTGCGTGAGCCCGCCCGGATTGATGATGATCGCCGCGCAGTCCGCGCGCGCGGCATGGATCTCGTCGATCAGCACACCCTCGTGATTGCTCTGCACAGCGCGGATCTCGAAGCCCTCGGCTGCGGCCGCCTCAGCGGTGAGTCGCTCCACATCGGCGAGCGTCGCCGTGCCGTAGACCTCGGGCTCGCGACTGCCGAGCAGGTTGAGGTTCGGCCCGTTGACGAGCAGGATGCGGCGGGTCATTCGCCGATCTCCTGGTACGCGGCGAAGAGCAGCGACTCATCGGGTGCCTGCAGCACGGTGGGCTTCGCGATGTCGTCGAGAAGGATGAAGCGCAGCATGCCGCCGCGGCTCTTCTTGTCGCGCTGCATCGTCGCCAGCAGCTGCGGCCACGCACCGGCACGGTAGCCGGTCGGAAGGCCCAGCGACTCGAGGATCGTGCGGTGGCGCTCGGCTGCGGAGTCGGACAGTCGCCCCGCGAGTCGCGACAGCTCGGCGGCGTACAGCATGCCGATCGAGACCGCCGCGCCGTGCCGCCAGCGGTAGCGCTCGGCATGCTCGATGGCGTGGCCGAGCGTATGGCCGTAGTTGAGGATCTCGCGCTGCCCCGCCTCGCGGAAGTCGTCCGAGACGACCTGGGCCTTCATGTCGATCGCGAGCTCGACCGCACGCCGGAACTCCGGTGTGGTCGAGTCGACGGCGCGCACCGGATCGGCTTCGATGATGTCGAGGATCTCCGGTGCCCAGATGAACCCCGCCTTCACCACCTCGGCGAATCCGGCGGTCGCCTCGTTCGGGCTGAGGCTCGCCAGCTCGTCGAGATCGCCGATCACCGCACGGGGAGCCCAGAACGCTCCGACGAGGTTCTTGCCCTCAGCGGTGTTGATCCCCGTCTTGCCGCCCACGGAGGCATCGACGAGGCCGAGCACGGTGGTGGGCACCTGCACGAGCTGCACGCCGCGAAGCCAGGTCGCCGCGACGAATCCGGCGAGGTCGGTCACGGCGCCTCCGCCGTATCCGACGACCGCGTCCGAGCGCGTGAAGTCAGCCTGCCCCATGACCTGCCAGCAGAAGGCGGCGACCTCGATGCGCTTGCCCTGCTCGGCATCCGGCACCTCGGCGAGCAGGACCTCCCGCGGACCGTTCTCGACATCCGCGAGCAGCCTGTCACGAAGCTCTGCCGCACGCGAGGCCAGGGTCGGCGGGTGGACGACCAGCACCTTGCGGACTCCGGGATCGAGTGCCGCGGACACCTGATCGAGGATCCCCCGCCCGATGGCGATGTCGTAGGGGTTCTCGCCCGTCACGCTGATGGTTGTCGTAGTCATCCCAGTTCTCTCCTCCACGCCGCGATGTCGTCGGCGATGCGCTGCATGGGGCGCCGCGACGTGTCGAACGTCACGGATGCCACCTCGTCATACCAGTCTCGACGTTCTTCGAAGATCTGCGTCCATCGCCCGACAGGGTCGTCGCCCGCGAGCAGCGGTCGGCCGCCGCTCTGTATGCGGTCAGCCACCGCTGCGGGGGTGACCGTCAGGAAGACGACCGGGTGGTCGAGCAGCAGCCTCCTGGTCTCAGGGTCGGTCACCGCTCCCCCGCCCAGCGAGATCACGCCGCCCGCACGCAGCGCCTCTGCGACCTCGGCCCGTTCGAGCGCGCGGAAATGCGACTCCCCGTGCTCCTCGAAGATCAGGGGGATCGGGCCGTGCACCGCGACCACCCGCTTGTCCGTGTCGACGAACGGGACGCCGAGCTTGCGCGCGACACGACGACCGACGCTGGTCTTGCCCGCCGCCATCGGGCCGACGAGCACCAGCGACAGCGGGTCAGCCGCGCTCGTCATGCGCGATGAGCGCCGCCTCGGACGCAGGCGTCGTCCGCAGCTCGGCCGGGATCGCAGCAAGGTAGGCGTCGAGGTTGCGGCGCGTCTCGCCGATGCTGTCGCCGCCGAACTTCTCGAGCACGGCGTTGGCGAGCTCGACGGCGACCATGGCCTCGGCCACGACGCCTGCCGCAGGCACGGCGCACACGTCGGATCGCTGATGGTGCGCCGTGGCATCCTCGCCGGACGCGATGTCGATCGTGCGCAGCGCGTGCGGCACGGTGGCGATCGGCTTCATGCCTGCACGGACGCGCAACACCGTGCCCGTCGACATCCCGCCCTCGGTGCCTCCGGCGCGGTCGGAGCCGCGCGAGATGCCGTCTGCCGTCGCGAACAGCTCGTCGTGAGCCGCGGATCCGCGTCGTCGTGTGGTCTCGAAGCCGTCGCCGACCTCCACGCCCTTGATGGCCTGGATGCTCATGAGAGCCTGCGCCAGCCGCGCGTCCAGACGGCGATCCCAGTGGACGTGCGAGCCGAGGCCGGGCGGAAGACCGTAGGCGAGCACCTCGACGATCCCGCCGAGCGTGTCGCCGTCCTTCTTCGCGTCATCGACCTCGGCCACCATCAGGGCGGAGGTCGACGCGTCGAAGCAGCGCAGCGGATCGGCGTCCAGCCGGTCCACGTCGTCCGGGGTCGGCAGCGCGGCGCCGTCGGGCACGCGCACCGGTCCGATCGAGAGGGTGTGGCTGACGAGACGGATGCCCAGCTCGCCGAGGAACGAGCGCGCGATGGCGCCGAGCGCCACCCTGGCCGCCGTCTCTCGGGCGCTGGCACGTTCGAGGATGGGTCGAGCCTCGTCGAAGTCGTACTTCTGCATGCCGACGAGATCGGCGTGTCCCGGCCGCGGGCGGGTCAGCGGTGCGCTCCGGCCACGCGACCTGTCTGTCAGCTCGACCGGCTCCGGGTTCATGACCTCGATCCACTTCGGCCACTCCGTGTTGCCGATGCGAAGAGCGATCGGGCTTCCGAGCGTCTTGCCGTGGCGGACGCCGCCCGAGATCGTCAGCTCGTCCTGCTCGAACTTCATGCGCGAGCCTCGACCGTAGCCGAGTTTGCGTCGTGCGAGATCGGCCTGGATCGCCTCGGAGGACACCGGGACGCCCGAAGGCAGACCCTCCATGACGGCAATGAGTTCTGGGCCGTGCGATTCGCCGGCCGTGAGCACGCGGAGCATTGGTCTAGTCTCCCACGCGTTTCGCCTCGGATCGTGCCGCGTGACGGCCGGTGACTACAGGGCGGCTTCCATCGCGGCGACCACGACCTCCTCCGAGGGGAGCGGAACGCTCTGGTCTCCGTGCAGGAAGATGCGGATCTGGCGCACGGCCTGACGCAGCAGCATCGCCTCCCCGGAGACGGCCCGCCCCCCGCGCCACACCGATGCGAGCGCCGACGGCCAGGGTGAGTACGCGACGTCGAACAGCGCGCCCCCGCTCTCGCTGAGGCGCGCTGACGTCGCCTCGTCCAGCACGGAGCCTCCGGGGAGCGTCGCGACGGTGAGCCCGACATCGTCGGCGTCGGCATCGAACGTCGAGGTCGTGATCGAGACGCCGAGTCTCCGTCCGAGAGCCACCAGTCCGGCTGCCCGTTCGGGACGGCGCGCCCTCACATCGACAGTGCGGGCCCCGGCCTCGACGCACGCGACCAGAGCCGAGGATGCCGTGGCGCCGGCGCCGAGGATGCGGACATCACCGATTCCCCGAAGGTCCTGCTCGCCCAGGGCGTCGAGGATCCCGCCGACATCGGTGTTGAAGCCGCGGATGCCGTCGGTGAGCAGCAGCGTGTTCACTGCTCCGGTGAGGTCGGCATAGCGGTCGTGCGTGACCGACGCGCTGTGCGCCTTCTCCTTCAGCGGCATCGTGAGCGAGAGCCCCCGCCACGAATCGTCCAGAGTGGCCAGAGTCGTGTCGAACGCCACGTCGTCGACCTGGCGACGCGTGTACTCCCAATCGAGGCCCAGCGCACGGTAGGCGGCCGCGTGCAGCTGCGGAGACTTGGAGTGCGCGATCGGGTCGCCCCAGACTGCGAGCCGCGGGGAGCTCATCCGGCCGAGCAACCCCCGTCGGGGTTCTCCTGACACCACTGCTCCCACTTCTCGACTCCCTGCAGGTGCTCCTCGTAGGTGACCGAGAACTGGGTCTCTCCGGTGGCGAGGTTCGTCGTCACGAAGTAGAGCCAGGGGCCGTCTGCGGGGTGCATCGCCGCGTCGATCGCAGCGAAGCTCGGGCTCGCGATCGGCGTGACCGGCAGGCCGGTGTGCACGTAGGTGTTCCAGGGATTGTCGTCCTCGAGCGCCTCGGCCGAACTCGACACGACGCCCTCGTGCAGCGAACCGTAGCCGTACTGCGCCGTCGAGTCCATCTGCAGCTTCATGTCGATGTCGAGGCGGTTCTCGATCACACGAGACACCTTCGGGAAGTCTGCGGTGAGGCCCTCACGTTGGATGATCGAGGCGATCGTGAGCACGCGTTGAGCATCCTCCGCCGGCACCCCGGCCTCTGTCAGCGATTCCTTCGTGCGGTCGACCATCCGCTGGATGACCTGGGTGGCGGTGACTCCCGGATCGAACGTGTAGACGGCCGGGAACAGCCACCCCTCGAGGCTCTGCGCGGTCACGCCGTAGGTCGCAGGGTCGGCGTCGACCGCCGCCTGGAGCTCCTCGATGGGCATGCCGAGCGATTCGGCCATGTCGGGCAGGGAGGATTCGATGGTCGCGCCCTCGCCCACGCTCGCAGAGTTCTCGCGTTTGTTGGCGGGGTCCTGCAGCGCCTCGAGCGCCGCCTCGGCTGTCATCCTCTCCTTCAGGCTGTAGATGCCCGGATAGAAGGTGACCGCGACGTTCTCGGTGACCAGGTAGTCGTAGAAGACGTCCTCCGTGCGCGTGACGCCCGCTTCGTAGAGCGCGGTGGACACGGGAGCGCCGGTGTCGCCCTCATGGATGGTGACGAGCACCTCGCCGGATGCGAGCCCGGGCTCCCAGTCCTTGGGGTCGCCCCATCCGAGCGCCTCGCTGATCTTGTCGCCGTAGGTGCCCCACGCCCAGAATCCCGCGCCGACGATGCCGCCGATCACGGCGAGGACGATGACGAGCGCCACCAGGCAGCCCGTGCGGCGCTTCTTCTTCGCGGGCGCTGGGTGGCCGGCATCGTGTTCCGGATGCGCGTGGAAGAGGTCTTCGAGGCGTCCGCCTGCTGCCGCGCTCCCCGACGCGGCACCCACCGCGGCGCCGGCAGATGCTTCCGACCCCGAGCCGGATTCGGCTCGGTCCGCGGCAGCTTCGCCGACGGAGGACTCGCTTTCGGAAAGTCGGGCGGCAACGGGCTCGTCCGCGGACAGTGCGGGCATCGCCCTGGTCGACGCATCGTCCGACGACGAGCGGTCCGCGGGGGTGCCGGCTGGCCCGGTCGGAGCCCCCGGCTGCGCAGCCGCGGCTTCACGCGCCGCCCGGCGCGACCCTGGAGCGGGCGGGGTGTTGTCGACCGTCGGGATCTGCGGCGACGGGTCGGGAAGGTTCTCGAACAGATCGCCCAGACGGGCATCCGGATCGTGCTGAGGCGAAGCGCTCTCGCGTTCGGGCATTATCGGGGGGACTCCTCGTCGAGCGGAATCGTGGCACCGGGCGGGTTTCCGGTGCTCTTCTCCGTGTCGATCGCCTGCTGCAGCAGGATCACCGCGGCGATCTGATCCACAATGCTACGAGACTTCTTCTGTGTTCTGCCCGAAGAACGCAGAGCGGCGTGTGCGGTGACGGTGCTGAGGCGCTCGTCGACGAGCCGGACGGGAGTGCCCGTCTGCGCCTGCAGAGCCGCGGCGAACTCGCGAGCGTCGGTCGTCGACGCGGTGTCGGCGCCCTGCAGATTGACCGGCAGCCCGACCACGAACTCGAGCACGTCGAAGTCCTCGGCGATCGCGGCGATCCTGTCGATCGACGTGTCGTTGCGCTGCACGGTCTCGACCGGCACCGCGAGCATGCCGTCCGGATCGCAGCGGGCGACGCCGACCCGGGCACGCCCGACATCGACACCGAGCCGCACGCCGCGGCGGAAGCCGCTCACGCTGACTGCAGCTCCTGCGACACGGCCTCGAGGGCTGCCTGCAGAGCGGCGACATCCGTGCCACCACCCTGAGCGACGTCGTCACGACCTCCGCCGCCGCCGCCGAGTACGGAGGCGGCGCGCTTCGCGAGGGCACCGGCCTTCGCTCCGGCGGTGCGCGCGGCATCGTTCGTCGCGACGACCACAACCGGGCGTCCGTTCACGACAGCGCCGAGAGCGACGACGGCGGGGTCGGAACCGAGACGGTCGCGGACGCCGAGGACGAGCTCGCGCACATCGTCGGCCGACGCCACCTCACCGAGCGACTGCGCGGCCACACGGAACGCGCCGACGCGGTTCGCGGCATCGGCGATGGCCGGGACACGGCCCGCGCGCTCCTTGGACTCGAACTGGGCGATGCGCTTCTCGGCCGCCTTGAGGTTGGCGGAGAGATCCGCGATGCGCTCGGCGAGCTGGTCGCGAGGGGTCTTGAGCGAGGTGGTCAGCTGCGACACGAGCGCGCGTTCTGCAGCGAGCTCCCGGAACGCGTCCTGGCCGACCAGGGCCTCGATGCGGCGGTTCGACGCGCCGACCGACGACTCGCCGACGACGCTGACGAGGCCGATCTCGGCACTCGTGGTGACGTGCGTGCCCGCGCAGAGTTCGCGCGACCACGGACCGCCGATGTCGACCATCCGCACGACGTCGCCGTACTTCTCGCCGAAGAGCGCCATAGCACCGGCCTCCTTCGCCTCGTCGAGCGTCACGATGCGAGTCGTGACCTGGAGGGCGTCGTTGACCGCGCGGTTGGTGATCTCCTCGATCTCGGTGCGCGTGTCGGCCGAGAGAGCCTGAGACCACGAGAAGTCGAAACGCATGTACCCGGCACGGTTGAGCGAACCGGCCTGCGTGGCGGTCGGTCCGAGCGTGTCACGCAGCGCCGCATGCACGAGGTGCGTCGCCGAGTGCGCCTGCCTGGCGGCGCGTCGGTTGGCGGCGTCGACGACCGTGGTCGCGGGGTCGTCCACGGCTACAGCCCCGCGAGTGACCTCGACCGTGTGGCTGATCAGACCGGGCACCGGACGCTGCACATCGAGCACCTCGAGCTCGTAGCCCGGCCCGACGATGACGCCCTTGTCGGCGACCTGACCGCCGGACTCGGCGTAGAGAGTCGTCTCGGCGAGCACGACCTCGGCGATCTGCCCCTCTGAGGCGGTGCGGGCCGGCTGCCCGTCGACCAGGATGCCGAGGATGCGCGAGTCGACCTCCAGCTCGGAGTAGCCGTCGAAGCCCGTCTCGCCCAGCGCACGGAGATCGCGGTACACCGAGACGTCCGCGAGCTGACGCTTGCGATTGCGAGCGTCCGCCTTGGCGCGCGAGCGCTGCTCCTGCATCAGGGTGTCGAACGCCTCACGGTCGACCGCGAGACCTGCTTCCTCAGCGACCTCGAGCGTGAGATCGATCGGGAAGCCGTACGTGTCGTGCAGCAGGAACGCCTCGGAGCCGCTCAGCGCCGCCCCGCCGCCCTTCTTCGTCTCGTCCAGAGCGAGATCGAGGATCGTCGACCCCTGCGCCAGAGTGCGCCGGAAGGTCTCCTCCTCGGCGAAGGCGGAGGCCGAGAGAGTCGACCATTCCTTCTCGAGCACCGGGTATGCCGACTTCATGGCATCACGGGACGTGGCGAAGAGCTCGGGGAAGACCGGCTCGTCGACGCCGAGCAGACGCATCGAGCGCACCGTGCGCCGCATGAGGCGGCGGAGGATGTATCCGCGGCCCTCATTGGACGGGCGGACGCCGTCGGACAGCAGCATGAGGGACGAGCGCACGTGGTCGGCCACGACACGGAAGCGCACGTCGTCTTCGTGGACGGCACCGTAACGGCGGCCGGAGAGCTCGACCGCGCGATCGAGGACCGGGCGCACCTGATCCGTCTCGTACATGTTCTCGACGCCCTGCTTGAGGAACGCGACGCGCTCGAGTCCCATGCCGGTGTCGATGTTCTTCTGGGGCAGCTCGCCCACGATGTCGAACTCGGTCTTGCCGCGGATGTTGTCGATGAAGTCCTGCATGAACACGAGGTTCCAGATCTCGAGGAACCGCGAGTCGTCGGCCGCGGGGCCGCCGTCCTTGCCGTACGCGGGACCTCGGTCGAAGAAGATCTCGCTGTCGGGGCCACCGGGACCGGGCTGACCGGTGTTCCAGTAGTTGTCCGCACGCCCCAGACGCTGGATGCGCTCCGGCTTCAGGCCGATGATGTCGCGCCAGATGGCCTCAGCCTCGTCGTCGGTCTCGTAGACGGTGACCCAGAGGTCCTTCTCGTCGAAACCGAGGCCGCCGTCTACCTCCGAGCTCGTCAGCAGCTCCCACGCGTAGCGGATCGCGCCCTCTTTGAAGTAGTCGCCGAAGGACCAGTTGCCCATCATCTGGAAGAAGGTGCCGTGACGCGCGGTCTTCCCGACTTCTTCGATGTCGTTGGTGCGGATGCACTTCTGCAGGTCCGCGATGCGCGGGTGCGGCGCGGGCACGACTCCGGTGAGGTACGGGATCATCGGCACCATTCCGGCGACCGTGAACAGCAGCGACGGATCGTCGCTGACCAGAGAGGCCGAGGGGACGATGACGTGGTCGTTCTTCTCGAAGAAGTCGAGATAGCGCTGCGCGATCTCCGCAGTTTTCATAGGGGTGCCAGGTGTCCTTGCGTACAGGGTGTGGAAGGGCGGGACGATGATGCGGCAGCGGCCGGGAGACCGCGCGCGATCAGTCGTCCGCGGGGTCTACGAGTCGCGCCTGCTGCTCGCGGTACGAGTCGCCGATGATGCCGGTGAACTCGTTGAAGCGAGCGTCGACCTCGGCGAGGATGTCGTGACCGCGCGGGTCCTTGTTCATGAAATGCGCAGCGACGAATCCGCCGATCACACCGATCAGGAACCACAGCACGTTCTTCATGTCGTCATCCTTGCCTCTGACCCGCGAAGGCGCGGTGTCACCATCGTATGCGCAAACGACAGAAGGCGTCGGGTGACCCCGACGCCTTCTGCGGAAAAGCTGGAACTCAGCGAGCTGCGTAGTACTCGACGACGAGCTGCACTTCACAGGTCACGGGGACCTCGGCGCGCTTCGGGCGACGAACCAGGCGAGCCTGGAGCTTGTCGAGCTCGACCTCGAGGTAGCCGGGAACAGGAGGCAGGACCTCGGCGTGACCGCCGGCCGCTGCGACCTGGAAGGGCTCGGTGCCCTCGCTCTTGGCCTTGACGTGGATGAGCTGACCCGGCTTCACGCGGAAGGACGGGCGGTCGACGAGCTGACCGTCGACGAGGATGTGACGGTGCACGACGAGCTGACGAGCCTGCGCGGTGGTGCGGGCGAAGCCCGAACGCACGACGAGGGCGTCGAGACGCATCTCGAGCAGCTCGACCAGGTTCTCACCGGTCAGGCCGTCCTGACGGCGAGCCTCGTTGAACGTGTTGCGCATCTGCTTCTCGCGGATGCCGTACTGCTCGCGCAGACGCTGCTTCTCACGCAGACGGACGGCGTAGTCGCTGTCTGCCTTGCGCTTGGTGCGGCCGTGCTCACCCGGAGCGTAGGGACGCTTCTCGAGGTAGCGGGCGGCCTTCGGGGTGAGCGGGATGCCGAGGGCACGGCTCAGACGTACCTTGCGGCGGTCCTGGGACTTCGTGGTCACGAAGTGTTCCTTCCGATGACGTGGTCGCGTCTTTCACGACTCACGGACGTATCGTCCGCGTTCTGCCTTGGAGCGCACGCCGGGGCGCCAGCAAGGTGTGGTGTGAACGAGGAGATGCCCGAAAACACGGTTTCGAGCCGATCAAGTCTAACAGATTCGCGTCAGCGCCCGTCGAGGATGCGTCTGATGCGCTCGAGGCGAGCCGAGATGTCGCGCTCGGCACCCAGGTTCTTGGGTTCGTAGTACCGCTTTCCGCGCAGTTCGTCAGGGAGGTACTGCTGCGGCAGGATGCCGAACTCGCTGTCGTGCGGGTAGACGTATCCCCGGCCGTGACCGAGCCGCTTCGCGCCCGGATAGTGCGCGTCTCGCAGATGCAGCGGGACGCGTCCGAACCCCCCGGAGCGGATGTCGGCGATCGCCTGGTCGATTCCCACGTACGCCGCATTCGACTTGGCTGTCGTGGCCAGATAGACGGTCGCTTCGGCGAGCGGGATCCGCCCCTCCGGCATTCCGATGAACGCGACGGCGTCCGCGGCCGCGACCGCGATGGAGAGCGCCTGCGGGTCGGCGAGGCCCACGTCCTCGGAGGCCGAGATGACCAGGCGCCGAGCGATGAAGCGAGGGTCCTCCCCCGCCTCGATCATCCGCGCGAGATAGTGCAGGGCCGCATCCGGGTCGGATCCTCGGATCGACTTGATGAACGCGCTGATGACGTCGTAGTGCTCGTCTCCCTGACGGTCGTATCGCAGCAGCGCCTTGTCGACGGCCTGAGCGACGTCGTCCGCCGTCGCGGCGGGCACCGCGCCTTCTTCCCCCTTCGAGAGGGCTACGGCCGCTGCCGCCTCGAGTCCGGTGAGCGCACGCCGCGCATCGCCCGACGCCAGCCGGATCAGCGCCGCGCGCGCGTCGTCGGCCAGGGTGACCGCGCCATTGAGTCCGCGCGCATCGGTCACCGCCCGATCGACCAGGAGCCCGATGTCGTCATCCGTCAGCGGCTGGAGCGTGAGGAGCAGCGATCGCGACATCAACGGCGAGATCACCGAGAACGAGGGATTCTCGGTGGTCGCCGCGATCAGCAGCACCCAGCCGTTCTCGACGCCCGGGAGCAGGGCGTCCTGCTGCGCCTTGGTGAACCGATGGATCTCATCGAGGAAGAGGATCGTCGTCTGGCCATAGAGGTCGCGCTGGGTGATCGCCTCCTGCATGACCTCGCGCACGTCCTTCACGCCGGCGGTGATCGCGGAGAGCTCGACGAACCGGCGGCCCGATGAGCGTGCGATCGCCTGCGCCAGAGTGGTCTTGCCGGTGCCGGGCGGACCCCACAGGATGATCGAGACGGCACCCGGGGATGTCGCGGCAGGGTCGGCGAGTGCGACGATCGGGGAACCCGCGCGCAGCAGGTGCTTCTGACCGGCGACCTCATCGAGCGACACGGGGCGCATTCGCACGGCGAGAGGCGTCTGCCCGGAGAGCAGTGCGGAGGCGGAGGTCATCCGTCCAGGCTAACGCGGGGCACCGACACTTCGGGTGGGAACGGCGTGACGCGATCTCGACGGTAGGCTCTCAGGCGACGTTGCACATTCACGTCCAGTAAGGGAGCACGCAATGGCCGGACGCGGGAAGAGCACGCAGCAGTCGCGCACCGAGGTGGAGCGCGCACGTCTGCACACCGCCCGCAAGACGTGGCATGAGGGTCAGATCCGGCGTCGCACCCGCGACAACACGATCGCCGTCGTCGCCGGAGTGCTCATCGTCGCCGGAGCCGTGGTGAGCCAGGTCGTTCACGCGCAGGTGAATCCCCCGGCCCCCTCGCCTTCGCCTACCGTCGAGCCGACGGAGGCGCCCGTGCCGACAGACCCCGCGACGCCGGAGCCTGCACCCACTGAGGCCCCCGCCGGATAGACCACGGTCCCTGTGGGTGGCGGACACGGGCGTTCACTGCCCGCACTCCCCCGCGCGCACCTCGCTCAGTACTCGGTGACCGCCAGGCGGTAGCCGCGTTTCACCACCGTGTGCACGAGTTCGTTGCCGCCCAGAGCCTCCCGCAGCCGTGCGACGGCCACCTCGACCGCATGTCCGTTGCGCTCGGCGCCGGGGAGAACGCCCCCGAGCTCGGCGCGCGAGAGCACACGCCCGCCCGCAGAGGCGAGCGCCTCGATCAAGGCGGCAGCCGACCGCGAGAGCGGGATGAACACGCCGTCCACGAGGACTCCGCCGCTGCGTACCTCGACCAGACCCGCGTCGGTCGGGAGTGACGGTGCCCTCCCGCCGCCGAAATGCGCGATGACCGTTCGAGCGAGGGATCCGAGTCGTCCCCGGTCGGCGATCGTGGTGCGGAGGTTCGCGCCGTGCAGCGGCGCGGCCGTGATCGGGCCCACGCACGCCAGGAGGAGGCGGCCCGACTCCGCGCGTCTCCTGATGCGCTCGAGCGCGCCGGACTCCTCTGCCACCGCGATCCACGACGCCGCTCCCGGTGCCGAGGTGAACAGCACGGCGTCCGCCTCGCCGGCTGCCGCCTGCAATGCCGAACGCCGCACCACCTCAGGATCCGGCGGCGGCCCCCACCGGTAGACCGTGATGCTCAGCACCTCGGCTCCGGCATCCGCCAGCAAGTCGTCGAGGCCGTCCGATCCGGCGCCATGATGCTGCACGAGGATCCGCTTGCCCGCGACCCCGGAGGCGAGGAGGTACTCGCCGACCTCGGCCGACGTCTCGGATTCGGCGACCCAGTCAGCCGTGAAGCCCGCCTGCTGGATCGCGCCGTGCGCCTTGGGTCCCCGTGCGACGAAGTGCGCGCCCTGCAGTGCCGCGTCGAGCTGTCCGTCCAGGCCGTGCTCGTGCGCGGCATCCATCCATCCGCGAAACCCGACGCCCGTGGTGACGATCACGATGTCCGGAGGAGCGGCGATCACCTGCTCGGTGCGGGCGAGAAGCTGCGCGTCGTCGGAGTTGGTGACGATGCTCAGCGCCGGCGCGCGATGGACCACCGCACCGCGACGCTCGAGCGCTGTCGCCAGGTCGATCGAGCGGCGGTCTGCGGCGACGATGATCGTGCATCCGGCCAGCGCGGAGTCGAGCGTGCGCGCGGTCGTCATGTGGCGCTCTCCGCGATCATCGCCCTCGTCGGCAGCAGCAGTCCCGCGCGAGCCACTTCGCCGATCACGATGACGGACGGGTTCACGACCTGCGCAGCGGCCGCGTCCTGCGCCGCCGTCGCCAGGGTGCTGCGGATGGTCCGCTGTCGTTCGGTGTGACCGTTCTCGACGATCGCCACGGGGATGTCGCCGGACACCCCGTGCGACGCGGCCGAGGCTGCGAGGCGAGGCAGCGAGGCCACGCCCATCAGGACGACGGTGGTGACCGTCGGGTCGGACAGAGATGCGAGCGCACTCGGGGTGAGGTCGCCGTGCCCGTTGATGATGTGCACCGCTGACGCGACGCCGCGATGGGTCACCGGGATCCCGGCGGCCTGAGGCACCGAGATCGCGCTGCTGACGCCCGGGGTCACACTGACCGGCACACCGGCGGCCTCGCAGGCGAGAACCTCTTCTCCCCCGCGACCGAGCACGAAGGGATCGCCGCCTTTCAGCCGCACCACGCGGTGGCCGGCGAGGGCGCGTTCGACGAGGAGGGCATCGATCTCGTGCTGAGGGACGGGGTGGTGACCCGGGCGTTTGCCGACATCGATGACCTCGACGTGGGACGGGAGCTCGTTCCGGAGCTCCGCGAACGGACCGAGGCGATCGGCGACCACGACGTCGGCCGCCATCAGCAGGCGATAGGCGCGCACCGTCATGAGATCGGCGGGACCCGGCCCACCGCCGACGAGGTCGACCCTGCCCACGCGCGTCCGCCTCATGATCCGACGCTCTCCGGCATCCGGACGTACACGACGCGGTCGTCGATCGCGACCGGCCACACCCGCAGTGCTGCGGGGGGCTTGCCGTGGGTCTCGATGCACTCGCCGGTGCGGAGATCGAAGATCTGCTTGTGGAGTGGGGATGCGACCGTGGGGACATCCCCACGACTTCCCACGATCCCGCGGGAGATGACGTTGGCTCCGCTGAACGGGTCGAGATTGTCGACTGCGAGCACGGTGCCGTCCGAGAGGAGGAACAGCGCCACCTGCTGTCCGTCCAAGAGAGCGGCTCGTCCTCGTTCGACCTCGAGGTCCTCGAGCGTGCATACCCGCACATGCGTGGTGGAGTCCGTCGCGACGGTCATCGGCGCACCTCCAGAGCGGTTCCGGCGATCAGGACGCCTCCGGCGCGACGCTCCTCCGGCGACGCCGGGCGGATCTGCCCGCGCTCAGAGACATAGGCGAGTGACGGATCCGCCGTATCGGCCGCGTTGACGAACGACCGGAACCGTTCGAGCTTCACGGGGTCGGCGAGGGTGGCCGCCCACTCGTCCTCGTAGCGATCGACGTGCTGCGCCATCGAGGCATCGAGGTCGGCGCAGATGCCCAGGCTGTCGTCGAAGATCACACTCCGCAGCCCGTCGAGTCCGCCCTCGAGCTCCTCGCACCAGGGAGCCGTGCGCTGCAGACGATCGGCGGTGCGGATGTAGTACATGAAGAAGCGGTCGATGGCCCTGATGAGACCCTCGTCGTCGAGGTCCGACGCGAGCAGCTGCGCGTGCCGCGGCGTGAAGCCGCCGTTGCCGCCGACATACATGTTCCACCCCGTCTCGGTGGCGATGACTCCCACGTCCTTGCCCCGCGCCTCCGCGCATTCACGAGCGCAGCCCGAGACGCCGAGCTTGAGCTTGTGGGGAGCACGGAGCCCCCGATAGCGCAGTTCGAGCTTGACGGCCATGCCGACCGCGTCGAGGACGCCATAGCGGCACCACGTCGACCCGACGCACGACTTCACCGTGCGCAGCGACTTGCCGTACGCCTGCCCCGACTCGAAGCCCGCGTCGACCAGACGCTGCCAGATCACCGGAAGCTGTTCGAGCCGCGCTCCGAACATGTCGATCCGCTGCCCGCCGGTGATCTTCGTGTACAGCGCGAAGTCCTTCGCGATCTGCCCGATCGCGATCAGTCCCTCCGGGGTGACCTCGCCACCGGCCATCCTCGGGACGACGGAGTACGTGCCGTCCTTCTGCATGTTGGCCATCACGTGGTCGTTGGTGTCCTGCAGCGTGGCGTTCTCGCCGTCGAGCACGTGCGCGCCCACGAGCACCGAGAGGATGCTGGCGATCGCCGGCTTGCAGATGTCGCACCCTCGGCCGCGCCCGAAGCGCTCGACGATGCCACTGAACGTCGTAAGCTGAGCCACCCGTACCGCGTCGAAGAGCTGGCGGCGCGAGAGTTCGAAGTGCTCACAGAGGGCATGCGACACGGTCTGGCCGAGCTTGGTGAGCTCCTGCCCCACGACCTTCTTCACCATCAGCACGCAGGATCCGCAGGTCGCCCCGGCCTTCGTGCAGCCCTTCACCGCGGCGGCGTCCGTGCACCCCTCGTCGTGCACCGCCCGGCGGATGCGCCCGGCGGTCACATTCGAGCACGAGCAGACCACGGCCTCATCCGGCAGCTCGCCACCAGGAGCCTCGTTCCCGCCTTCCGGCAGCAGGTAGGCGGCCGGGTCGGCGCCGAGCTTCGCACCGACGAGGGGACGCAGCGCGCCGTAGGCCGCCGCATCGCCGACGAGGATCCCACCGAGCAGCGTCTGAGCGTCATCCGACAGCACGAGCTTCTTATAGACACCGGCGACAGGATCCGCATAGACGACGTCGAGCGCATGGGGAGTCGTGGCCATCGCATCGCCGAAGCTCGCGACATCGACACCCGAGAGCTTCAGCTTGGAGGAGTCGTCGTAGCCGGGGAACGCCGCATCGCCTCCGAGCAGGCGCGTCGCCGCCACCTCTGCCATGGCGTATCCGGGAGCCACCAGTCCGACGCAGCGACCGTCGAAGTTGGCGACCTCGCCGATCGCCAGGATGTGGGGGTCGGACGTCGAGCACCGATCGTCGATGATCACACCGCCGCGGGGGTCCACCTGCATCTCCGCATTGCGCGCCAGCTCGTCCCGGGGACGCACGCCGACGGTGAAGACCACGACGTCCGCCCGTTCGATCGATCCGTCCTGGAACTCGAGCGCCGTGACCGCGCCGGAGTCATCCGGGTCCAGCCGAGTCGTCCTCGATCCGGTGCGCACCGAGATGCCACGCGCTTCGAGCAGACGCTTGAGCATCCCTCCACCCGCTGAGTCGAGCTGAGCGGACATCAGGCGATCGGAGTACTGCACGACGGTGGCGTCGACATCCATTCCCTGCAGAGCACCGGCGGCCTCGAGCCCGAGGAGCCCTCCGCCGATCACCGCGCCGCGCAGCGGACGACCGAGCATGCGTCCTCGCCGCTCGACGAAGTCCTTGAGGCCCTGGACGTCGTCGAGTGTGCGATAGACGAAGCAGCCGGGCAGGTCCGCACCGTCCACGGCGACCTTCGCGGCGTAGGAGCCGGTCGCGAGAACAAGGGTGTCGTACGGGATGCTCGTGCGCGACCTCGTCGTGACGGTGCGGGCCGAGCGATCGATCCGCAGCACTCTGTCGTCGGCGAGGAATCGCACGCGGAAGTCGTCGAACACCGAGCGATCGAGTTCGAGCTCCTCGGGAGTCGCCCCCGAGAAGAACCCGGTGAGTCCGACCCGATCGTACGGTCGACGGGCCTCGTCTCCGATCACCGTCACATGCATCGGCGTCTCGGCCCGGCTGATCAGGCTCTCCACGAATCGATGCGCGACCATCCCTGCACCGACCACCACGATCTCCTGGGGTGTGAGGAGGACCTCGCTCATGTTGCTCCAATCGCCGGGGGACGTCGTGATGGCGACGATAGGAGCCTGGTGTTTCCCGCATGTGACGCGCGGTGTTTCGTGCGTCGAACGATTCGCTCACAGAACGGTAACGGCCATTGTGAGATTCGACGACCACACTGCAACCTCGCTCTCGTACTAGGCTGAAGCTCGTCCTTTCCGCCTCCCGCGGGCCCTACCGCGCAAGGAGAATCACCGTGTCTGAGCCGTCCAAGCCGACTCCCCCCATTCCCGCTCCCCCGGCAGCGCCGCTGCCGCGAAAGCTGACCAAGCCCACTGCAGCGACTCCCGCAGCCGCAGCATCGCCCGCGACCTCCGCATCGAGTGCCGAGGCAGCGAAGTGGGGCCGTGTCGCCGAAGACGGCACGGTCGAGGTTCGCGAGGGCGACGAGTGGCGTGTGGTCGGGCAGTATCCCGACGGCACCCCCGACGAGGCACTCGCTTACTTCGTGCGCAAGTACGAGGACATCGCGTTCAAGGTGCACACGCTCGAGCAGCGTCACCAGGCCGGCGGCGCGTCTGCGGGTGACCTGGTCAAGCAGGCCGGTCATCTTCTCACCGAGGCCACCGACGCTGCCGCTGTGGGCGACCTCGCCGGACTCCGTGATCGTCTGAACACGCTGACCTCCTCGCTCTCCGAGGCGACCGCTCAGGAGGCCCAGCAGGCCAAGGAGCTGGTCGACAAGGCCATCGCCGAGCGCACGGCTCTCGTCGAGCGCGCCGAGGCGATCGCAGCCCGCGACCTCTCGAAGGTGCAGTGGAAGCAGGTGACTGCCGAGCTCGGCGAGCTCTTCGACGCGTGGCAGGCGCAGCAGCAGAACGGCCCTCGTCTGTCGAAGGGGGTGTCCCAGCAGCTCTGGAAGCGGTTCCGTGACGCGCGCGGCACCGTCGACAAGGCACGCCGCGCGTTCTACTCCGAGCTCGACGACACCCACAAGACCGCTCGTGACGCCAAGACGCGGCTGGTCGAGCGCGCGGAGGCTCTCGCTCCTCGCGGAGTCGACGGCATCCCCGCGTATCGCAGTCTGCTCGACGAGTGGAAGGCCGCCGGTCGCGCTGGTCGCAAGGCCGATGACGCGCTCTGGGCGCGGTTCAAGGCAGCCGGCGACGCGCTGTATTCCGCTCGTGCCGAGCAGTCGGCGGCTGAAGAGGCGGACTCCGCTCCGAAGATCGAAGCGCGTCAGGCCCTTCTCGAAGAGGCCAAGGCAGTCGCAGACGAGCCGAACATCAAGCGCGCCCGCGCGCTGCTCACCGGCATTCAGCGCCAGTGGGATGAGATCGGCCGCATCTTCCCCCGCGAGAAGGAGCGCGCTCTCGACGATCGTCTCCGTGTGATCGAGCAGGCGCTCAAGGCACGCGAAGAGGTCGACTGGAAGAAGAACAACCCCGAGACCAAGGCACGCGCCAACGACATGAGCTCGCAGCTGCTCGAGGCGATCGAGAAGCTCGAGTCCGAGCTGGCCGCCGCAGAGAAGTCGGGAGACAAGAAGGCCGCCAAGACCGCGGCGGATGCTCTCGAAGCGCGCCGCACCTGGCTCAACGCCCTCGGCGGCTGACCTTCTCCACAGATCTCCGGATCGAATCAGTACGCGGGATGCACCGCGCCAGACTGGCGTGATGCATCCCGCGTTCCTGTATCTGCCCGGCCAACGCCTCACGATCCCCGAACTCAGCGCGGCGAGGCTCGACGGGCATCTCGTCGATCTGGGCGAGGGCTACATCCCCGCCGATCTCGTCGAGAGCGCAAGCGCGAGAGCAGCCGCGCTCGCGCCCCTCGTCCCTGCGGACACGGCCGCCTCCGGCCCGACGGCAGCTTGGATCCACGGCGCCGGCGACACTCCCCCTGCACGCCATCACGTCCGGCGCGCAGTGAGCCATCGGATTCGCCCCGCACTGCCCGCACGAGTGATCCTTCATGACACAGCGTTGCCGCCGTCGGATCTCGTCGTGATCGGCGGCGTACCGGTGATGACGCCGGAGCGCACCATGGTCGATCTCGCTCTCGGACTCCACCGCGACGGATCCCTGCATCGGTGGATGGTGCTCCTCGCCGACGCCGAACCGGATCTCGTATCCGCTGCGCTTCGGGAGCTCGAGCGCATGACCCGCGTGCCGGGAAAGCGCGCCGGACGCGGCGCGCTCGAGAGGATTCTCGTCAGGACGAGGTGACGCGGTACACGTCATATACCGCGTCGATGCGACGCACCGCGTTCAGTACCCGGTCGAGGTGGACGGCATCGCCCATCTCGAAGACGAAGCGGCTGATGGCGAGGCGTTCGTCGGTGGTGCTGACGGTCGCCGACAGGATGTTGACGTGATGCTCGCTCAGCACCCGGGTGACATCCGAGAGCAGCCCCGAACGGTCGAGGGCCTCGACCTGGATCTGCACCCGGAAGACGCTCTTCGTCGTCGGGGCCCACGACACCTCGACGAAGCGGTCCTCCTCGCTCGCGAGCGCCTTGACGTTCGGGCAGTCCGTGCGGTGCACGGACACGCCGCTGCCACGCGTCACGAAACCGACGATCTCGTCTCCGGGAACCGGAGTGCAGCACTTCGCGACCTTCACGAGGATGTCCGATGCTCCGCGCACCAGGACACCCGAATCCCCTGCCCGTGGCTCCCGCGACGGCATGCTGCCGGGGAGGTCGATCGGACCTGTGGCGGGATCGGTCGCCGCGACCAGCGCGGTGACCTTCTCGAGCACGGACTGCGTGGAGACGTGACCTTCGCCCACGGCGGCATACAGCGCAGAGACGTCCTCATAGCGGAGCTGATGTGCGACCTCGGCGAACGAGTCCTGGCTCATCAGGCGCTGCAGCGGCATGTTCTGGCGGCGCATCGCGCGAGCGATGGCCTCCTTGCCCTGCTCGATCGCCTCTTCGCGACGCTCCTTCGTGAACCATCCGCGGATCTTGTTGCGTGCGCGGGTGCTCTTGACGAAGCCGAGCCAATCCTGGCTAGGGCCGGCGTCGGGGTTCTTCGAGGTGAAGACCTCGACCACGTCACCGCTCTTGAGCTCCGATTCCAACGGCACGAGGCGCCCGTTGACCTTCGAGCCCATCGTGCGGTGGCCGATCTCGGTGTGCACGGCGTACGCGAAGTCGACCGGCGTCGCACCCGCCGGTAGCCCGACGACACGCCCCTTCGGCGTGAAGACGTAGACCTCTTTCGCGCCGATCTCGAAGCGCAGAGAGTCGAGGAACTCGCCGGGATCCGCCGTCTCGGCCTGCCAGTCCGAGATGTGCGCGAGCCACGCCATGTCGTTGTCGGCGGCGCGGACCTCGGTCTTGCCGCCGTTCATCCGCTCTTTGTACATCCAGTGCGCGGCGACGCCGTACTCCGCCTGCTGGTGCATCTCGTGCGTGCGGATCTGGATCTCGACCGTCCGACCCGATGGTCCGATCACCGTGGTGTGCAGCGACTGGTAGAGGTTGAACTTCGGGGTGGCGATGTAGTCCTTGAACCGACCGGGCAGCGGCGTCCAGCGCGCGTGGATGGCGCCGAGCACCGCGTAGCAGTCGCGCACCGACGCGACCAGCACGCGGATGCCGATCAGGTCGTAGATGTCGTCGAACTCGCGGCCTCGAACGACCATCTTCTGGTACACCGAGTACAGCTGCTTCGGGCGCCCGACGACCTTGCCTCGGATGCGCAGATCGCGCAGGTCCTCGTCGATCTCCTCGACGACCTGAGCGAGGTACTTCTCGCGCTGCGGGGTGCGCTGGGCGATGAGGTTGTGGATCTCGTTGTAGATCTTCGGATGCAGCACGGCGAACGAGAGGTCTTCGAGCTCGGACTTGATCGCCTGGATACCGAGGCGGTTGGCCAGAGGCGCGTAGATCTCGAGGGTCTCCTTGGCCTTCTTCGCAGCCTTCTCGGGCGGGACGAATCCCCACGTGCGGGCGTTGTGCAGGCGGTCGGCGAGCTTGATCAGCAGGACGCGGATGTCCTTCGACATCGCGACGATCATCTTGCGGACGGTCTCGGCCTGGGCGCTCTCGCCGTACTTGACCTTGTCGAGCTTGGTGACGCCGTCGACGAGCATCGCGACCTCGTCGCCGAACTCCGCCGTGAGGTCGGTGAGCGCATAGCCGGTGTCTTCGACGGTGTCGTGCAGCAGTGCCGCAGCGATGGCTCGAGGACCCAGGCCCATCTCCGCGAGGATCTGCGCGACGGCGAGCGGGTGCGTGATGTAGGGCTCGCCGCTCTGGCGCTGCTGGCCGGTGTGCTTCTCCTTGGCCACGGCGTAGGCGCGCTCGATCACGGCGAGATCGCCTCGCGGGTGATTCGCACGGACCGTGCGGATCAGGTTGTCGAGGTCGTTGATCCTGGGCGCGCGGGAGAAGATGCGGGGAACCAGTCGTCTCAGGCTGGAGCCCTGCGACGCCGTCTGCGGTTCCGCCATCCGCTCACCTCCGAATCACAACAGCTTACGCGTGCTCCACGGGGTGCGGCCCCGCGGAGCGGGGACTATCGGGCCTCTGCGGTCGCGAGGCTTCGTGCCTCGCGGATCTTGGCATCTCGTGCCGCGATCTGCGGCTCGTTCTCGCGGAAGAGCGAGTAGAGCGGCGCGGCCACGAACAGGGTCGAGTAGGTCGCGACCAGGATGCCGACGAAGATCGAGAGCGAGATGTCCGTGAGGGACTCGGCGCCCAGCCAGAAGGCTCCGATGAAGAGGACCGCGCCGACCGGTAGCGCGGCGACGACCGAGGTGTTGATCGATCGGATGAGCGTCTGGTTCACCGCCAGGTTGACCGACTCGCCGAAGGTTCGCGTCGAGTTCTCGCCGTCCTCCGTGGTGTTCTCCCTGATCTTGTCGAAGACCACCGTGGTGTCATACAGCGAGTAGGCGAGGATCGTCAGGAAGCCGATGACCGCGGCCGGTGAGATCTCGAACCCGGCCAGGGCGTAGACACCGACCGTGATGACGAGGACGTCGAGCAGGCCGAGGATCGCTGCCGCGGACATCTTCCAGGTCCGGAAGTAGATCGCGAGGATCAGGAACGTCAGTGCGAGGAAGATCGCGAGACCCCAGAGGGACTGCTTGGTGACGTTCTCACCCCACGCCGGTCCGATGAACGACGAGGTCACGCTCTCGGGCTCGACGCCGTAGGCATCGGCGAGGGCGTTGGAGACCTGCTGCGTCTCGGCGGCGCTCATCTGATCGGTCTGGACGCGGATGTCGTTGCCGCCCACCACGACGACCTTGGTCGCCGCGCCGGGTACGACCGACTGCACCGCGGTCTTCGCGGTCTCCTGCTCGAAGCTGTCGGGCGCCTGCACGGTGAACTGCGACCCGCCCGTGAACTCGATCGAGAACTGGATCGGGCGGATGAGCGGCACCAGCGCCGAGCCGACGACCAGCACGATCGCGATGATGAACCACAGGCGGCGCTTGCCGACGAACGGGAAGGACGTCTTTCCCGTGTAGAGGTTGTTACCGAACTCGTTCATGGAAGCCATCAGGCGTCCCCCTCGCTTCCGGTGCGGGTGGTTCTCTCACCGGCTAGTGCTTCGGCGCGCTTGCGCTCTGCGATGGTCTGACGGCGCTCGGCTTCGCCCTTGGCTCTGGCGTTCTTCGCCCCGCGGCCCGCGGTGGCGGTCGACACCTGACGGAACTGCGATCGGCTGCGGTACACCGCACCGAGCGATTCGGGATCGAGACCGGAGAGCTTGTGGCCCCCGCCGAAGAACTTGGTGCGGGCGAGCAGCTGCATCACCGGGTGCGTGAAGATCACGAAGATGAACACGTCGATGAGGGTCGTGAGCCCCAGAGTGAAGGCGAAGCCCTTCACAGTGGAGTCCGCGAGGATGTACAGCACCACGGCCGCGAGGATGTTGATCGACTTCGAGATGTAGATCGTGCGCTTCGCTCTGCCCCAGCCGTCTTCGACCGCCGAGGTGATCGACTTTCCGTCGCGGAGCTCGTCTCGGATCCTCTCGAAGTACACGATGAACGAGTCGGCGGTGAAGCCGATCGAGACGATGAGGCCCGCGACGCCGGCGAGCGACAGGCGGAAGCCCAATCGCCACGCGAGGATGCAGATGATGATGTACGTCAGAACCGCCATCACGGCGATGGACGCGATGATCACGGAGCCGAGCGCCCGATAGACGATCAGTGAGTAGATCGCCACGAGTGCGAGACCGATGAGGCCCGCGATGAGACCGATCTGAAGCTGCTGGGTGCCGAGGGTCGCGGAGATGGTGTCGGAGCTCTGAACCTCGAAGCTCAGGGGCAGGGCGCCGAATTTGAGCTGGTCGGCGAGGGCGGTCGCCGACTCCTGGTTGAAGTCTCCCGAGATGCTCGGGCGACCGTCGAGGATCTGTCCGTTCATGCGCGGTGCGCTGATCACTGATCCGTCCAGGACGAAGGCGAACTGATCACGCGGCGAGAGCTCCGCGAGGCGGTTCTGGTTGAGACGGGTGCTCACCTCGCCGAAGGCCTCGGCGCCGTCGCCGTTCATCGTCAGCTGGACGAGCCACGCGCCCGTCTTCGGGTCGCGACCCGCGGATGCGTCGGTGATGGCGTCACCCGTGAGCTCGGTCGGACCGAGGAGGTACTTCGCCTGGCCCGAGGGATCGCACGCGATGAGCGGCTGGTCCTTGGGCGCGTTCGAGGGGTCGTTCTCGGGGTTGGCGCAGTCGTAGGCCTGGAACTCCGCGGCGAGCCTGTCGGTCACCCAGGCGAGGTCGCTCGCGTCCGTCGGCTCGGCCGTCGGCGTCGCGTTCAGCGAGTCGTCCGGGGTCGGATACGCCGTCTCGTTGCCGTCTTCACCCACGTACTGATTGGTGCCGGCCGTCGTGGCGAGCACCGGGCGGAACTCCAGCTGCGCGCTCGACTGGATGCGCGCACGCGTCTGCTCGTCTGCGACACCGGGGATCTGCACCACGATGTTGCGGCCGCCCTCGGTGGTGATGTCGGCCTCGGCCACACCGGACGCATCGACGCGCTGGCGGATGATCGCGGCCGCCTGATCGAGCTGCTCCGGGGAGGGCGCAGCGCCATCCTCGGTCTCGGCACTGAGCACGATCTGCGTGCCGCCCTGCAGGTCGAGCGCGAGCTCAGGGGTCCAGGAGCTCTTCTCGAACACGTGGACGCCGAGCGCGTTGATGCCGAAGAGGACGCCCGTCACCAGGAGCAGGCCCATGAGGACCCGCCAGGCATGACGGACCGGGGAAGAAGTGGCCACGTGTGATCAGCTTTCTAAGATGCCGGAGTGCCGAGGTGGTGCAGCGCGAAGGCTACTTGTCGTCGGCGTCGCGCTCGAGACGGCGACGGGTCTCCTCGGGAGTCTCGAGGGCCGGAGCGTCGTCGACGACGGGACCGTCGTTCACGATCGGTGCATCCTCGGCGGCGAGCACTGCCGGGTCGGTCTCGATCGCGTCCTTGGGCTCGACGATGCGCAGGATCGCCTGGCTGTGCACCTCGATGACGGTGCCGGGAGCGATCTCGACGAGCGCGGGCGAGTCAAGGTCGTCGTGGTCGTAGGCCACGATCGTGCCGTAGATACCACCCTGGAGGAGCACCTTGACCCCGGGAACGGTCTTGGTCGCCTTCTCCTCCTGCTCAGCCTTCATCTGCTTCTGGCGCTTGCGTCCGTTGACGAACATGAAGACGACGAGAACGGCGAGAAGGCCGAAGAGGAGGATTTCCATGGGCATGGTGGCAAAGGGCCTTTCTCAGGTGCGCGCACCACAGGACGGTCGCGCAGTTCTATCAGGGGAAGTCTTCAGCGATTATAGGTCATCAAGTCGGAGCGCCCCGTCCGGGTGCGCGATGCCGAGGTGGCTGTAGGCCTCCGGCATGGCGACGCGACCTCGAGGTGTGCGACCCAGGAATCCGATGCGCACGAGATAGGGCTCGACGACGCTCTCGACCGTCTCGGCCTCCTCGCCCACGGCGACCGCGAGCGTGCTGAGCCCCACGGGACCCCCGCGGAAGCGCCGAACGAGCGCCTCGAGCACCGCTCTGTCGAGGCGATCCAGTCCGATGGGGTCGACGTCGTAGAGCTCCAGCGCCGCCTTGACCCCGACCAGGGAGGCCGCGCCGCCGCCGTGAACGAGCGCATAGTCGCGCACTCGACGCAGCAGGCGGTTCGCGATACGAGGGGTGCCGCGCGAGCGACGGGCGATCTCCGACAGCGAATCCCGCGGCAGATCGACGCCCAGCATGAGGGCCGAGCGTGCGATGACGCGCTCGAGCTCCGCCTCCTCGTAGAACTCCAGGTGACCGGTGAAGCCGAAGCGATCCCGCAGCGGGTTCGGCAGCAGACCCGAGCGCGTCGTCGCACCCACGAGCGTGAACGGTGCGAGGTCCAGTGGGATGCTGGTCGCCCCCGCGCCCTTGCCCACCATGATGTCGATGCGGAAGTCCTCCATCGCGAGATAGAGCATCTCCTCCGCCGACCGCGCCATCCGGTGGATCTCGTCGATGAACAGCACCTCGCCGGGCACGAGGCTCGAGAGGAGCGCGGCGAGGTCGCCGGCGTGCTGGATCGCCGGTCCGCTCGAGAGGCGCAGCGGACGTTCGCTCTCGTGCGCGACGATCATCGCCAGCGTGGTCTTGCCGAGCCCGGGCGGGCCCGCGAGCAGGATGTGGTCGGGCGGGCGATTCTGGATCCGTGCGGCATCGAGGAGCAGCTGGAGCTGCCCCCGCACCTTCTGCTGACCGACGAACTCACCCAGGCTCGTGGGTCGCAGGGCTCCCTCGATCGCCAGCTCGGTGTCGTCCGAGGGCTCGGCGGCGTCGCGGATGTCAGACACGCGCCGGCCCCAGCAGTGCGAGCGTGCGGCGCAGCAACGGTGCGACGGCTGCCCGCTCGGCCTCAGAGGCCTCCGCGGCCGTCTGCGCGGCGGCCTCGGCGGCGACCTTCTCGGACCACCCCAGACCGACGAGAGCGGCAGCGACCTGATCGACGACGTCGACGGGTCCGTTCGCGGCGGGCTTCGACGCCGCGCCCACCGGATGCACCTTGCCCGCGAGCTGGAGGACGATGAGCTTGGCGGTCTTGGGGCCGATACCCGAGACACGGCGGAACGGGGCGTCATCCTCCGATGTCACGGCTTCCGCGATCTGGTCGACGGTGAGATGCGACAGCACCCCCAGCGCCGACTTCGGCCCGACGCCGGTCACGCTGATCAGCAGACCGAAGATCTCCAGCTCGCTGCGGTCGGCGAACCCGTAGAGCGACAGCGCATCCTCGCGCACGATGAGGCTCGTGTGCAGCATCAGCTTCTCGCCGACGGTCGCGGTGTGAGCCACGTCTGCGGGCACCGAGACGGAGAACCCGACTCCCCCGACGTCGATGATGACCTGATCGGCGGTCGAGTGGAGGACAGCGCCGTGCAGCGAGGAGATCATCCGCCCAGCCTACGCACCCGATCGTAGATATGTTCGAGCGACACGCTCCGCGTCGGCCCATGCCTTCTGGGCCGGGGTGAGCGCATCCACGCCCGGGACCCCCGCTGCGCCCCGACGCCACGCGTGGCAGAGCGCGATCGCAAGGGCGTCAGCGGCATCCGGCGGCTGCGGCGGCGCATCCAGGCGCAGGATCCGGGCGATCATGGTCTGCACCTGACGCTTGTCCGCCGAGCCGTAGCCGGTGACCGCCGCCTTGACCTCGCTCGGAGTGTGCGTGGCCGCCGGGAGTCCTGCCTCAGCAGCGAGCAGCAGAGCCACGCCGCTCGCCTGGGCCGTGCCCATCACCGTGTGACTGTTCTGCTGCGCGAACACGCGCTCGACCGCGACAGCATCGGGCCGATGGAGCTCCAGCACCTCTCGGATGCCTGCGGCGACGATCGCGAGTCGTTCGCCGATCGGGAGATCGGGCGCCGAGCGGATGACTCCGACATGCACGAGCGTCCCTCGTCGAGCCCGGTCGACGTCGACGACCCCCACGCCGCACCGGGTGAGACCCGGGTCTATGCCGAGCACGCGAAGCGAGGAGGAGGTCACTCCCCCAGGCTAAGCGTCTCGTCCGACGGCACGCGGTCGGCGCGCCTACGCGTCGTCGTTCTCGAGCTCGGCCTGCACCTCGGCGGTGAGATCGAAGTTGGTGAAGACGTTCTGCACGTCCTCGCTGTCTTCGAGTGCATCGATGAGGCGGAAGATCTTGCGAGCGGTGTCGGCGTCGATCTCGACCTTGAGGTTCGGCACGAACTCGACGTCGGCGGATTCGTAGTCGATTCCCGCCTCCTGCAGCGCGCTGCGGACGGTCACGAGATCCGTCGCCTCGGTGATGATCTCGAAGCCCTCGGCGTGCGGCTCGATCTCTTCGGCCCCCGCTTCGAGCGCGGCCATCATCACGTCATCCTCGGTGGTCCCCTCGGAGCCGACCACGATCACGCCCTTGCGGCTGAAGTTGTAGGCGACGCTGCCCGGGTCGGCGAGGGTTCCGCCGTTGCGGCTGAGAGCAGTGCGGACCTCGGCCGCAGCACGGTTCTTGTTGTCGGTCAGACATTCGATCATCATCGCGACGCCGTTGGGTCCGTACCCCTCGTACATGATCGAGGTGTACTCGACCGCTTCGCCGCCGATGCCCGCGCCGCGCTTCACTGCGCGATCGATGTTGTCCTTCGGGACCGACGTCTTCTTCGCCTTCTGCACCGCGTCGAACAGCGTCGGGTTTCCCTGCAGGTCGGCTCCGCCGAGCTTGGCCGCGACCTCGATGTTCTTGATGAGCTTGGCCCAGGACTTGGCGCGCCTGGAGTCGATGATGGCCTTCTTGTGCTTCGTGGTGGCCCACTTGGAATGCCCGGACATAATTCTCCGCTCGTCGTATCCGCCCGTGGGCACGGCCCAGGGCATCGTCCATTCTATCGAACCATGCCCGCGGCCTGTGGCCGCACACGGAGCGGCGGCCTCCTGTTCCCGTGATCGCTCTGGTGTGAGGGCAGGCGTGGGTGTAGTCCTGACACATGGACCAGAGCGTCGACGATGACAGGATCCGCGGATTGGACGCCGCCCACCGAGCAGCACTCGAGTTCCTCGGGTCGCTCGACGACAGACCGGTGTGGCCGCGGGCGACCCTCGCCGAGATGCTCGACGCCTTCGGCGGCCCCCTGCCCGCCGAAGGCATGGACCCGGAAGAGGTGATCGGTGAGATCGTGTCGCGGGCGGACCCCGGTCTCGTCGCGATCCCCGGAGGACGATTCTTCGGGTTCGTCATCGGCGGCACGCATCCCGCTGCCCTCGCCGCCGACTGGCTCGTGTCCGCCTGGGACCAGAATTCGGGATCCGCCCTGCTCACGCCGACGACCGTGGCGTTGGAGCGCATAGCCGGCCGGTGGATGCTCGACATCCTGGGCCTGCCCGACGACGCGAGCGTCGGATTCGTCACCGGCGGCCAGATGGCGAACTTCACCTGCCTCGCGACGGCACGGAACGCCGTTCTCGCTCGAGTCGGCTGGAACCTCAGCGAGAAGGGACTGCACGGATCTCCGCAGATGCGCTTCGTCGTAGGTGCCGACCGCCATGGGTCGATCGACCGTGCAGCGCGGTTCCTCGGGATCGGACGCACCGGCATCACTGCCGTCGAATCTGACGCGCAGGGGCGCATGCGACCAGACGCCCTGGACAGCGTCCTCGCGGACGGCTCAGGACCGACCATCGTCTGTCTACAGGCCGGAGAAGTGCACACCGGCGCATTCGACGACTTCGCAGCCCTCATACCGATAGCCCATCGGCACGGAGCCTGGGTGCACGTCGACGGCGCATTCGGCCTCTGGGCCGCGGCCTCCGAGTCGCTGCAGCCGCTGACGGCGGGCATGTCCGACGCCGATTCGTGGGCGACAGATGCGCATAAGACGCTCAACGTGCCCTACGACTGCGGCATGGCGATCGTCCGCGACCCTGCGGACTCCATCGCCGCGTTCCGCACGGGTGGCGATTACCTCATCTACACGAGTCTGGACCCGTGGGACGTGACGCCGGAACTGTCCCGTCGCGCACGCGGCGTGCCCGCGTGGGCGGCGATGCGCAGCCTCGGACGGGACGGCATCTCGAACCTGATCGACAGGCTGCACGAGAACGCGGTGGCGATGGCCGAGGGGCTCACGACGATCGACGGCATCCGCATCCTCAACGACGTCGACTACACGCAGGTCATGTTCTGTCTCGATTCCGATGAGGCGACGCGACGGCTGTGTGAGGCCGTGCTCGTGGAGGGCACCGCCGCCATGACCGGGGCCGAGTGGAGAGGTCGCGCTGCGCTGCGCTGCTCGATGTCGTCCTGGGCGACGACCCGGGACGACATCGACCGCACGGTCGGCGCGATCCGAACTCTCGTGTCGCGCTGACCATTATCGCCGGTGTCACTCGGCGGGCAGACCGACCTTCGGCCGTGCCCAGGAGCGGCCGCGCGTGTCCTTGAGGATGTCGTACTCCACGTCGACATGCGGTTCGATGGCGCTGTACTTGTCGTTCGGCGCACCGATCACGAGCTGGAAGCCGAGACCCCGCCATGCTCCGATCGCACGCTTCGTGAAGTGCGCGTCCGCCTTGATCAGGGCCTCGTCCATGAACACGGGTGCATACCTCGGACGCTCGGCACCCGCGTCGCCGAGCTGGTAGCGCAGTGCCGCGCCCACGATGAAGGCGACCAGCTCCTGCGACTCTCCACCCGATTTCTCGCCGATGTGGTCGTAGAGCGCGACATGCTCCCGGGTCGTCGCATGGACCCGCTCCGCGCTCACCCGCACATGGTTGCGCACGTCGATGAGCTCGGCGAAGTCGGGAGCTGTGCGTCGCATCCGACCGATGAGACGGCTCATCCTCCGGTAGACGCTCTCACGATCGACATCCGTCTCCGCTGCGTCGATGAGGCTGCGCACCTCGCGAAGCTCCTTGCGGAATCGCCTGCGCGCCTCGGACTGGTTCTCGCGCGGTGTGATCTGAAGACGGTGATCATCGTCGTAGAACGGCAGCTCCTCCATGATCCTGTTGATCGGGTCGATGCGGTTCTTGATCTCGCGCAGTGCACGACCCAGCGTCGAATCCAGGCTCGTCAGATCGTTTCCGGAGAGCTTGAGGAGGCTGTCTCGCCATTCGGATTCCAGCTCGTGCAGGCCGTTGGTCTCGAGCGCCACGAGGATGCTCTCGAACTCCGCGACCGACTCGTCGGGGTCGGGGAGGATCGTGAGCGTATCCCAGCGCTCGAGGAAACCGGTCATCAGGCGTCGCATCTGCTCACGCTGCTCGGCGTGCGCCGCGGCTGCCGACGTGCGATCCTCGAGCAGTCTGGTCGCGGCCGTGCGCAATGCGGCGTCGAGGTGAGCGAGGCGCTCCGACGCCGTCACGCTGACGGCCGCGTCTGCTCCGAGGAAGCGCGCGTCGAGGAACGAACGATGCCGCTCCTCCAGCGCGATCTCGGCCGCCTCAGCCGCATCGACGATCCGTTGACAGTCGTCGACCTGGTCGGTGACCTCCACCCAACGGTCCTGAGCGAGTGTGAGGTCTCCCCCGAGTCGGGAGCTCTCGTCGCGCAGACGGCCGACCCGTTTTCTGAGCTCCTCGGCCTGCGACTTCAGCTCGGCGATCTTCGGGTTCTCGTCGGTGACCTCCGCCTCCACTGCGACCCATCGCGCGCGCTCCGCCGTGACGGCCTCGACGTCGATCTGATCCCAGGTGAGGTCCTCGATCTTCGCGTGCGCCTTGGACGTCGCCTCGATCCGGTCGAGGTCGGCCTCGGCGTCCGCAGCGGCCTGAGTCGCAGCATCGCGGCGGCTCTCGAGCTGGCTGATCTGCTCGTCGAGCTCGCGAAGACGGCGCGCGTTCGAGAATCCCAGCATGTTCGCCCGGCCATGCCCGCCATGGGACCCGCGGTCTCCGTGCGACACCTGCCCCGCGAGCGTCAGCGCGCGAGGGTGCTCGGCGAGCTCGGTCGACGAGTCCACGCACACGTACTCGAACCGCTCACGGAGTCGCTGCTGAAGCCATCCGGTGAACGGCGTCGATCGGTGATCGAGACGACCGGGGAGCGTGCGGGGGTCCGCCGTCCGAGACTCGGCGACGCCCGTCGGGACGCCTTCGTAGCTGATCCGCTCAGCGATGCGCACCGACTCGATGGCCGCACGGAACCGCCCGAGGTCCGCGACATCGACGAGCAATGTCCGCGCGAACCCGCCGAGGGCGAGGTTGAACGCGTCCCGCCAGGGCTCGAACTCGGTGCGCACCTCGATGAGCTCACCGACGAAGGGCAGATCCGTCGGGGTGAGCCCGGCCGCCTGGGCGAGGAGAGTTCTCGCCTCCTGCAGATGCGCGGGAATGCTCCCGCGGAGCTCACGGGTGCGGTCCTGCTCGGCACGCGCGCGACTCAGCTCGCTCTCGACCGCTCGGCGCGACGACTCTGCATCGGCGAAGGCGGCGCGGGCTCCGCGCAGTCCGCTCTGCGGGAGCTCCCGGCCGACGCGGGCGAGCAGTTCCTCGAAATCGGATGCGGTGCGCACCTCGGCGCCGAGCTCCCTGGCGACGCTGTCGAAGCGCGCCCGCTCGCGCTGGACGTCCTCCAGTCGGCGCTCGACACCCCGCAGCTCGCGCTGAGCGGTCTCGAGGCGGTCGCCTCCGGACTGCCGCAGGACGTCGAGCAGCCCCTCCCGCTCGACCTCGGCGGCGGCGATCAGTGCGTTCTTCTCGCGGACGGCCAGCTGCAGCGCCTGGGTGCGGTCACGCAGATCCGCCTCCACCTCGCGCAGCAGATCGAGGCGGCGCTCGGCGCTCCACAGGGACGCGAGGGAGGTCGGCTCCGAGAAGACCCCGACCTCGTCCACGACGCTCATCCGCGCCGACGCCGCCTCGATGCGCTGCGAGATCTCGCGGATCGGCTCGAGAGCCGCCACCTGCTGCTTGGCGACGAGCATCCGCGTCCGGGTGCTCTCCAACTCATCGAAATGAGCGACCACCGCGTCCGCGGTCGCCATCGTCTCGGGCTCCTCGAGCACGAGCTTCTTGTAGAGGTCGTCGACCGTCGTGATCTGCTGACCGGCCTGGATGCGGGCGAGAAGACTGATCGCCTTCGCCCCCGAACCGGCCGCGCCGATGCCGAGCACGGCGTGAAGTCGAGCCGAGAACTCGCGGTCGGTCGCCACGGGCTCCAGCCCGACGGCGCGCACCGCCGCGTCACTGAGTCGCTGGACCGCAGCGCGTTCGAGCTGCGAGAGGTCGAAGGCGCCGTCGATCGTGGCCCGCAATCGCGTGGTGTCCTCGAGGGTGCGGGCGTCCGCGGGGATGTACCACCCGCGCACCGCCGTGAAGCGCGAGCCGTCGTGATCCAACCACGTCATCGAGACGGCGCTCCAGGTGTCCTCGCCGTCGCCGCGCAGCACGCGGAGCTTCGTCCCCTCCTCGGTGCGGGACTCGTCGATCTTGCCGCGCCCGTACGACAGGATGTTCCGCTGCTCGTCGCCGCGGGGACGGCCCGTGACGCCGCCGTTGGACGCGCCGTTGAAGGGCGTCGTGTGCGGCATCATCAGCGCGATGTAGCCGTCCATGAGCGTCGACTTGCCCGACCCCGATCCGCCGCACAGCAGGGTCGCATCGGGCGAGAACCGCACGCGGTGGGGACCGCCGTCGTAGCCGCCCCAGTTGATGAGCTGGAGCTCCTCCGCGACCCACTGCTGACCGCGTGAGCTCGCGGGGATCATCCCGAAGAGCGTGTCCATCATCGTCATCGCGCCACCACCGCCTGGGATCGCAGCCACTCCCGCAGCTCCTTGAGCGTCTCCGCACTGAGCACCACCTCCACGAGCGCGGTGATCCGGTAGCGTCCGCTGGTCTCCTCCTGCACGATGCCCTCTCGATCCAGCCGATCCAATGCGCTGCGAATGGCGCGCTGCTGCTTCGCGGTTCCGCCGTCGACGTCCGCGAAGTAGCTCAGCACGGTCTGCTCGACGTCCTCGATGTCGATCCGCACTGAACCCTCGCCGGACGCGGACTCGCGCTGGTAGACGGTCCGCAGGTGCACCAGGACGAGCGTCTCGGCGCGCGAGTACGGAGAGTCCTTCAGCAGCACGGGCATCTCGACCTCGTCAGAGCGCAGCTGCTGCTTGTACGCGAACCCTCTGGCGTGATCGATGATCAGACGCAGGTAGATGTCGTTGAGCCGCGACTCGATCACCTGCTGGTGCTCGAGCAGCAGCGTCCACTCACGTCGGTTGCGCTCCATCGAGATGAAACGCCGCTGGAGCAGGTGCACGAGCACGCGCCTGATCTCGGGATCGAGCGTGCCGCGATCGCCGGGGAAGTGCGCCTCGAGGTCGTCCTCCATCGCCGTCGGAGCGATGAACCCCTCGTCCGCGCCGGCTGTGGTGAGGTCGTCGTCACTCATCATCTGAATCCTCTTTCGTGCTGCGGGCGGTCACGGCGCCGAATGCGAATCGCCTGCTCGTGCCGTCCGGGCGCAATGCTTCGACCGTCGAGATGCCATCTCCCTCGGTGAGGCCGTTCCGGTGCGCGATCTCGAGCAGACCGAGCAGATCGACAGGGCGCCGAGCCGCGTCGGGCACCGACCGGAAGGCATCGGCGAGGTCGAAGTCCGTCCCCAGTCCGGCGACGTATTCCTCGAGCTCGGCATATCTCGGACCACCCCAGGCGCGCGTGTCGTGATCGAGGAAGTCGACGTCATCGGCGTCGGCGAGGGGCGCCGGTGCACGCGGCGGGCGGATATCGCTGGTGGTCTGACGCAGATGCCCGAGATCGATCAGCGGCATGCTGCGCACCGGGTCGACGACCGTCGCCGGGCCGGACCACCCATGGAGCCCGGCGATGACGTCGCGCAGGAGGTCGTCGATCTGACGATCGCGCAGCGGATCGTGCGTCTTCACCTGGCCGGTGATCACGTGCGAAGCGCGGCGCTGCGCAGCCAGCACCTCCTCCACTCCCTGCTCTACGCGTCGACCGATGGCGTCGAGCTCGGCGCGCTGTGCGGCGTCGAGCATACGGGCGAAGGGCCGGCCGAGCAGCCCGCGAAGCTGCTCCGTGAGAGCATCGATGCGATCGGGGTCGCCGATCAGACGCAGGGCTCCTGCGAACGCGCGCCCCTCCGGTGTCGACTGCATCACATCCTGGGCACGCTGCAGATACTCGCGGAGCACTTCGCTCGTCGGTCTCTCGTCCCTGCGCAGGTGGGCGACGACGTCGCGTTGCATCGACCTGAGCGACTCGGCGACGCGCGTGAAATCGGCGGGCAGTTCGCGTGCCAGGTGCAGGACGTTCTCGGCCTCCTCGAGGAGCTCCTCATCGTCGGCAGGGTCGGCATGCCCGGTCTCCTGGATGCGAGCGATCTCTGCGTCGAGCAGATCGCGTTCGTCATACAGACGCGCCAGCCGCCGGACCGGGTCGACCTCCGCGCTCACCGACAGGTGGTCGACCGCGTCGAGGAGGGTGCGCACGCGGGAGTTGGAAACGCGCGTGCGCCCTCCGCCGGTGCGGCCGGATATCTCGAGTGCTGCGACGGCATGCGCAGACAGGCGGTAGACCTCGACGTCGTCGTCGATCTGCTGGATCAGCCAGCCGAGGCGCACCCAGTTCCGGCACACGTCCCGGCCGCTCCCGGACGGAAGCCGCCTGTCGTCGTCGTACCCCGCCGCTCGGAGTTCGTCGAGCACCTCGCCCAGCTCGGCGTGCGCATCCGCGACCGCGACAGACGCCCGGTCGGCGGTGAACAGAAGAGTGAGCGACGCGACCACGAACGGGGCGAACCGACCGTGCAGCAGATCGAGTGTCGGGGTGCTGAATGCGGTGACGGCACGCGCATACGCGGCCTCAGCCCTGGATCCAGTCACTCGAACGAGAATAGTCCGACCTCGGGCCCTCGCCTGTCACGCCCTGGTCCGTGGCGGGTCGCGCGGCATGGCGTCAACGCGAGGTGCGCTCCCGGACTCCCGCGAGGAACAGCTCGTGAAAGCGCGTCTCGCCGTCGACCTCGGGGTGGAAGCTGGTGCCGACGAGTGGCCCCTGCCGCACGGCGACGATTCTGCCGTCCGGAAGCGAGGCGACCACCTCGACCCGCTCGCCTGCGCGTTCGACGATCGGAGCTCGGATGAACGTCGCGTGCACGGGCACCTCACCGAGCGCCGGAACGTCGAGGTCCATCTCGAAGGACTCCGTCTGGCGTCCGAAGGCATTTCGGCGTACGGCGATGTCCAGGCCGCCGAATGACTGCTGTCCCTCGATGCCGTCGAGTACCTCATCGGCGAGAAGGATCAGCCCGGCGCATGTCCCGTACACGGGGAGTCCCGCAGCGATCGCGTCCCTGATCGGCTCCTGCATCCCGAATGTGCGCGACAGCTTGTCGATCACGCTGGACTCGCCGCCGGGGATGACGAGACCGTCGACAGACGCAAGCTCCTCCGGGCGGCGCACCAGCGCCACCTCGGCTCCGAGCCCCGCGAGCAGGGCGGCGTGCTCGCGCACGTCGCCCTGCAGCGCGAGGACGCCGACCCGTGGACTACCAGCCACGCTCGGCCAGGCGGTGCGGCGCGGGGAGGTCGGAGACGTTGATGCCGACCATAGCCTCGCCGAGTCCGCGTGAGACCTCGGCGATCACCTTGGCGTCATCGAAGAAGGTGGTCGCCTTGACGATCGCCTTGGCGCGCTCCGCCGGGTTGCCGGACTTGAAGATGCCCGAGCCCACGAAGACGCCGTCGGCGCCCAGCTGCATCATCATCGCTGCATCCGCGGGGGTCGCGACGCCACCCGCGACGAATAGCACGACGGGGAGCTTGCCGGTCTCGGCGACCTCGGCCACGAGCTCGTACGGCGCCTGCAGTTCTTTCGCCGCGACGAACAGCTCGTCCTTCGGAAGAGCCGTGAGAGCCGCGATCTCGCCACGGATCTTCCTGATGTGCTTCATCGCCTCGGAGACATCCCCCGTGCCGGCCTCACCCTTGGAGCGGATCATCGCCGCGCCCTCATTGATGCGGCGCAGCGCCTCACCGAGGTTGGTGGCACCGCAGACGAAGGGCACAGCGAAGCCGTGCTTGTCGATGTGGTTCACGTAGTCGGCGGGAGAGAGCACCTCGGACTCGTCGATGTAGTCGACGCCGAGCTCCTGCAGCACCTGCGCTTCGACGAAGTGGCCGATGCGTGCCTTCGCCATGACGGGGATCGACACCGACGCGATGATGCTGTCGATCATGTCGGGGTCGCTCATGCGCGAGACACCGCCCTGTGCGCGGATGTCGGCGGGAACCCGCTCGAGCGCCATGACGGCGACGGCGCCCGCGTCTTCGGCGATCTTGGCCTGATCGGCGGTGACCACGTCCATGATCACGCCGCCCTTGAGCATCTCGGCGAGACCGCGCTTGACGCGCGAGGATCCGGTGGTGGTCTGTTCGGTCATGAGAGCTCCTGTCGGGGAAGCACGATGTGCATGAGTGTGTCGAACGATGTCTCGTTTGATCTAGGCCAAACAGTAGCACTGTCCGGAACGACCTAGAATCGGTGGTGAGGACACATGAGCGACCAGATCACCGGAACGACCGCAGCGGACATCGCCGACAGCGTGCGCGGTCTGCGCGAGCGCGGTGTGCTGCGCGCCGGCAGTCCCCTCCCTCCCGTGCGGGAGCTCGCCACGACCCTCGGAGTCAATCGCAACACCGCGGTCGCCGCATACCGACAGCTCGCTCAGGCCGGGCTCGTGATCTCCCGAGGTCGCGCCGGCACGGTCATCGCCGGTCTCGAGTCGGTGGCCCAGGAGGGCTACGCCTCCGATACGGTGCTGCGCGACGTCGGGACCGGCAACCCGGACCCTCGACTGATCCCCGATCCATCGCCTGCGCTGGCCACGGTGGCCGGTCGTCCGGTGCTCTACGGCGAGCCCGTCATCGACCCGGGGCTGCAGGACTGGGCGCGCGAATGGATCGCGCATGATCTCGGTCACCTCGACTTCGGCATCACCGTCACGAGCGGCGCCGTCGACGCCGTCGAGCGACTGCTCGCGCAGGCGCTGATGCGCGACGATGCCGTCGCACTCGAGGATCCCTGCTTCCTGGCGAGCATCCACACGGTCCGACTCGGCGGGTATCGGGCCGTTCCCGTGCCGGTGGACGAACAGGGGATGACGGTCGAGGGGCTGCGCGCCGCGTTGGATGCCGGCGTGCGAGCAGTGATCTGCACCCCGCGCGCTCAGAACCCGACGGGGGCGAGTCTCACGGCCGCTCGTGCGGCGGAGCTGCGCGCCGTGCTCGCCGCTCATCCGTACGTGCTGATCATCGAGGACGATCACTTCTCGATGCTGTCGCAGCGTCCATACGAATCGCTGATCGGCCCGGACCACCGGCGGTTCGCGCTGGTTCGCTCGGTCTCGAAGTTCCTCGGGCCGGACATGTGCCTCGCCATCGCGGCGACGGATGCCACCACGGCAGAGCGCCTCGCCATGCGTCTGAGTCCCGGAACCACCTGGGTCAGCCACCTGCTGCAGCGTCTCACCCTCACTCAGCTGACCGACGAGTCGGTGCTCGCACGCATCGCCGACGCCCGCGAGCACTACGCGGCACGCAATGCGGCCTTCGCGTCGCGGCTGCGCGAGCATGGCCTCGACTCCCCCGCCACCGACGGTCTGAGCCTGTGGATCGAGTTGCCGAAGCCGGCGCGCATCGTCGCCGAACGCCTCATGCGTCGAGGCTGGCTCGCTCGAACCGGCGACGACTTCGCCCTCGACGAACGCGCCGATCCGTCGCGCCATCTGCGCCTCACAGTGCATGATCTGTCCGAAGACGACACTGCGACACTCGTCGCCGACCTCGTATCGGCCGCACGATGACCCACCGCCGCGGGAGCATTCCCGCTCTGAAAGAAAGGATCGGGGAATGAAGGTCCTCTCCATCCAGTCCGCCGTCGCGTACGGGCATGTCGGGAACTCCGCCGCGGTCTTCCCGTTGCAGCGCATCGGCGTCGAGGTTCTGCCGGTCTACACCGTGAACTTCTCCAATCACACCGGCTACGGCGCCTGGCGCGGTCCGCTCATCTCTCCGAACGACGTGCGCGAGGTCATCACGGGCATCGAGGAGCGCGGCGTGTTCGGCGAGATCGACGCGGTGCTGAGCGGTTACCAGGGCGGCGAGGGCATCGGCGATGTGATCATCGACGCCGTGGCGCGCGTCAAGGCCGCCAATCCCGCCGCCGTGTACGCCTGCGATCCGGTGATGGGCAACGCGAAGTCAGGATGCTTCGTCGCCCCGGCCATCCCGATCCTGCTGCGCGAGAAGGTCGTGCCGGCTGCCGACATCATCACCCCGAACCAGTTCGAGCTCGGGTTCCTGACCGGCACCGAGCCCGACACGCTCGAGTCCACCCTGGCCTCGGTCGACCTGGCCATGGCGATGGGACCGAGCACGGTGCTGGTCACGAGCGTCGAGCGACCGGACCGTGAGGACGACACGATCGAGATGCTCGTGGCCGACGCCGCAGGAGCCTGGATCGTGCAGACGCCTCGGCTTCCGATGAAGGCGAACGGCTCGGGCGACGTCACCGCGGCGCTCTTCACGGCCCACTATGTCGGATCCGGTGACGCGAAGACGGCGCTCGAGCGCACCGCGTCCAGCGTGTTCGACCTGCTCACCGCGACCCTCGAGTCGGGTGCGCGCGAGCTGCAGCTCGTCGAAGCGCAGGAGTTCTACGCGAACCCTCGGATGCAGTTCACGGCACGCCAGGTGCGCTGACCCGCGATTCCGAGCCGTGGCCTACGCCGTCGTCGGCCAGGCGTTCGCCACGGCTTCGCGCACCTCGCCGAGCAGCTGGGGCAGGGCCTTGGTCTTCGCGATGATCGGGAAGAAGTTGGCGTCCGACGTCCACCGCGGCACGATGTGCTGGTGCAGGTGGCCGTCGACTCCGGCACCGGCGACGGCACCCTGATTCATCCCGATGTTGAAGCCGTCGCAGCGCGAGACCTCGCGGAGCACGCGCATGCCGATCTGGGTCAGTGCCCCGATCTCGGCGACCTCCTCGGGTGTTGCCTGGTCGTAGGTGCCGATGTGGCGGTACGGGCACACCAGCAGGTGTCCGGAGTTGTACGGGAAGAGGTTGAGCAGCACATAGGCCGTCTCCCCCCGGGCGACGATCAGCCGCTCGGCATCCGGGAACTTCGGAGCCTCGCAGAACGGGCACTCCTCGCGCAGTGGCTCAGGACCAGCCTGGATGTAGGCCATCCGGTGCGGCGTCCAGAGCCGCTGGAACTCGTCGGGGACGCCCGCGAACTCGCCGGCGTCCTCCCACGACTCCGAGGACGTCACGCCAGGTCCCCTGCTGTCTGCACGAGAGTGTGTGCATCGATCGCTGCGCGGATGCGCGCTACTGCATCGGTGATCGGCACGCCGTTCTCCTGCGTGCCGTCGCGGTAGCGGAATGAGACGGTGCCCGCGTCGCGATCCTTCTCGCCCGCGATCAGCAGCAGCGGGACCTTGCCGGTCGTGTGCGTGCGGATCTTCTTCTGCATCCGGTCGTCGGAGGCGTCGAGTTCGGCGCGCACGCCCTGCGTGCGCAGCGTCTGGACGATCTCGCCCAGGTAGTCGGCGAACTCGTCGGCGACGGGGATTCCCACGACCTGCACGGGCGACAGCCACACCGGGAAGTCGCCGGCGTAGTGCTCGAGGAGGATCGCGAAGAACCGCTCGATCGAGCCGAACAGCGCACGGTGGATCATGATCGGCCGCTTCTTCTGGCCGTCCTTGTCCATGTACTCGAGCTCGAAGCGCTCGGGCAGGTTCGGGTCGACCTGCACGGTCGACAGCTGCCAGGTGCGGCCGATCGCATCACGCGTCTTGAGGTCGATCTTCGGTCCGTAGAACGCGGCCTCGCCGGGGACTTCGGTGAGCTTCAGGCCGGATGCCACGGCGACCCGGCGGAGAGCATCGGTCGACGATTCCCAGAACTCGTCCGAGCCGATCCACTTGGACTTCTCGTCATCCTTCATCGACAGCTCGAGCTCGAAGTCGGTGAGACCGAAGTCGCGCAGCATCGACAGGATGAACTCCAGGACCTTCGCGACCTCGCCCTCGAGCTGATCGGGGGTGACGAACAGGTGCGAGTCATCCTGAGTGAAGCCGCGCACTCGGGTGAGGCCGTGCAGCGCACCGGAGAGCTCGTTGCGATAGACGGTGCCGTTCTCGGCGAACCGCAGGGGCAGATCGCGGTAGCTGCGCGCGCGCTCCTTGTAGATCAGGATGTGCATCGGGCAGTTCATGGGCTTCAGGTAGTAGTCCTGGCCCTGCTTCGTGATGTTGCCCTCATCGTCGCGCTCCTCGTCCATGACGATCGGCGGGTACATACCCTCCTTGTACGTCACGAGGTGGTTCGAGGTGAGGAAGAGATCTTCCTTCGAGATGTGCGGGGTGTACACGTAGGTGTAGCCGCCCTCGATGTGGCGCCTGCGAGCGTGCTGCTCCATCTCGCCGCGGACGATGCCGCCACGGGGGTGCCAGACCGACAGACCCGAACCGATCTCCTCGGGGAACGAGAAGAGGTCGAGCTCCTTGCCGAGACGGCGGTGGTCGCGCTTGGCGGCCTCCTCGAGGCGGTGCTGGTACTCACGCAGCTCGTCCTTCGACGGCCAGGCGGTGCCGTAGATCCGCTGCAGCTGCGGGTTCTTCTCGCTGCCCCGCCAGTATGCGGCGGCGATGCGGGTCAGATCCCAGCCGTTGCCGATCATGCGGGTGTTGGGCAGGTGCGGCCCGCGGCAGAGGTCCTTCCAGACGACCTCGCCGTCGCGGGTCGTGTTGTCGTAGATCGTCAGCTCGCCCTCGCCGACCTCGACGGAGGCGCCCTCGGCGGCTTCCTTGCCGCCCTTGAGACCGATGAGCTCGAGCTTGAACGGCTCGTCGGCCAGCTCTGCCCGCGCCTCGTCGTCCGTGACGACACGACGCACGAAGCGCTGCCCCTCACGGACGATGCGCTGCATCTCCTTCGTGATGGCCTTGATGTCTTCGGGCGTGAACGGGGTGTCGACGCCGAAGTCGTAGTAGAAGCCGTCGGTGATGGGCGGCCCGATGCCCAGGTTCGCCTGCGGGTTGATCCGCTGCACCGCCTGCGCGAGCACGTGCGCGGCCGAGTGACGCAGGATGTTCAGCCCGTCGGGACTGTCGATCGTGACCGGCTCGACCTCGTCGGCATCCGTCACTGTCGCGGCGAGGTCCTTGAGGGTCCCGTTGACGCGCATGGCGACGACTGAACGGTCAGAGAACAGGGCGAAGCCGTCTTTCGGCTGAGCATTTTCAGGCACTGCACACTCCATCTGGGTCTGGATCTAGGCTACTCGCATGCCCGGGGGCCGCTGACCGCTACGACGCCACCTCAGACTCGGTGTTCGCCGCCGTGGGAGCGAGGATGATGATCGCCGCGCCGACGAGCGCGATCGCCGAGCCGACCCAGTCCCAGACGGTCGGCTTGAAGCCGTCGACGATGATGCCCCACGCGAGCGATCCGGCGATGAACACCCCGCCGTACGAGGCGAGCACACGTCCGAAGTTCGCGTCAGGCTGGAGCGCCGCGATGAACCCGTACGCACCGAGAGCCATCACGCCGAGCACAGCGAAGACCCAGCCACGGTTCTCCTTCACGGCCTGCCAGATCAGCCACGCGCCGCCGATCTCGGCGACGGCGGCGAGCACGAAGAGGATGCTGATGCGCAGGACGGTCATGCACTCAGTGTGGCAAAGGCCGCCACTTGGGCGGGCAGACCTGCCGCGACGCGCCCGGGCGACACCCGTGAGCTCCGATTCCGCCGGGGTAGCGTGAGCGGATGATCAGACCACTGGCGCGCTGGATCCTCGCACTCGCCCTGGGTGCGATCGGCATCGTCCACTTCACGAGCACCCGCGGTTTCCGCGTCGTCGTGCCTGACTGGGCGACTCGGGCCACTCGTCTCGACAAGGAGGCGATCATCATCGCGTCGGGCGCCGCGGAGGTCGCCCTCGCCGCCGGGCTGCTCCTGCTGCCGAACGAGAGACGGCGTGTCGGAATCGCCACCGCCGCGTTCTTCGTCGCCGTGTTCCCGGGAAACGTGCACCAGTGGCGCACTCACCGGTCCACCCCGGGGCTCGACACCGAAGCGCGGCGTCTCGGACGACTCTTCCTCCAGCCTCTTCTCGTCGCCTGGGCGCTGTGGGCGACGACTGCGCCGGCTAGACCACGGATGCGCGCGGTGCCTCGTATCCGCTGAGCAGCCGGCAGCGCAAGCCCGCCCACTCGTTCCGTCCACCCCGTCAGAATGGAGCCATGGCCTCTCCCTCGCTCGTCTGGCTCCGCGACGACCTTCGACTCGCCGACAATCCGGCGCTCAGGGCGGCGATCGATCGCGGTGAACCACTGGTCGTGCTGTTCGTCCTCGACGAGGAGTCCCCCGGCATCCGACCGCTCGGCGGAGCCGCACGCTGGTGGCTCCACCACTCCCTCGCCTCTTTGGACGACGCGCTGCGGGAACTCGGCGCCACTCTGACGCTGCGTCGAGGTCCTGCCGAACGCATCGTCCGCGAGACCGTCGCAGACTCGGGCGCGACGGCCGTCTTCTGGAACCGGCGATACGGGGGCGCCGAACGCGAGGTCGACACCGCGCTCAAGGCGGCGCTGCGCGCGGACGGCCACGAGGTCACGTCGTTCCAGGCGTCGCTGCTGCACGAACCGTGGACGGTGAAGACCGGCGGCGGCACCCACTTCTCGGTGTTCACGCCGTTCTGGCGGGCATGTCTCTCCCTCCCCACGCCGCGAGTGCCCCTCCCCGCGCCCCGGAGTGTCGCTGGCGTGCCCCGACCCCCGGCGTCCGACGATCTCGTCGACTGGGATCTGCTGCCGACCCGCCCCGACTGGGCGGGCGGACTCCGCGACGCCTGGGAGCCCGGTGAGCCGGCGGCCAGAGCTCGGCTGCGTACGTTCCTGCATGACGACATCGGCTCGTACGATCGCGCGCGGGACGAGCCGTCGGCGGGCGCGACGTCACTGCTGTCACCGCGTCTGCGCTGGGGCGAGCTGAGCCCGTTCACCGTGTGGCACGCGGCGGTGGAGGCCGATGGCGCGGCCGGGTTCCTCTCGGAGTTGGGCTGGCGCGAATTCGCCTGGCACACGACGTTCCACGCACCGGACATCGCCACGAAGAACCTCCGTCGTCAGTACGACGCCTTCCCCTGGCCGCGGCTCAAGCCGTCGGAACTCGAGGCGTGGCAGCGCGGCGATACCGGGATCCCGCTCGTCGATGCGGGGATGCGCGAACTGTGGCACACGGGTTTCATGCACAACCGGGTGCGCATGGTGACGGCCTCGTTCCTCGTGAAGAACCTGCTCATCGACTGGCGGCGCGGCGAGGAGTGGTTCTGGGACACCCTGGTCGACGCCGACGGCGCGAGCAACCCGTTCAACTGGCAGTGGGTGGCAGGATCCGGCGCCGACGCCGCCCCGTACTTCCGCGTCTTCAATCCCGAGCTGCAGGCGAAGAAGTTCGACCCGCACGGCCTGTACATCTCGGAGTGGGCATCGGATGCCCCGACAGAGCCGATCGTCGATCTCGCGGCCACCCGCAAAGCGGCGCTCGCAGCGTACGAGGTCGTCAAGCGGTCGTCCCCGGTCTCGGGGTGACCGCCGCCGGTGACGGCTGTGCCCCGTCATGGGACAACAAAAAACCCCCGGAGAACCGGGGGTTTTGTCTGTGCGCGATACTGGGATCGAACCAGTGACCTCTTCCGTGTCAGGGAAGCGCGCTACCGCTGCGCCAATCGCGCCCGTTGGGGCTATTCAGTTACTGAGAGGTGGCGACGGGATTCGAACCCGTGTAAACGGCTTTGCAGGCCGGTGCCTAGCCGCTCGGCCACGCCACCGTGTGGATTGACCCCACGTGCCGAAGGCCTTCCGAAGAAGGCCCCTGCACTTGAGCGGATGACGAGACTCGAACTCGCGACCCCAACCTTGGCAAGGTTGTGCGCTACCAACTGCGCTACATCCGCGTTGTTCCCGGTTGTTGTCCCGGGCACTTATGAAACATTAGCCGATGATCGGCGACTGTCCAAACCGAAACCGAATCTCGCGCGTGTCTCGCAGGGTGGTCAACTTGGCCTCCGACGGTCGGGTAGTATCGGTTGACGTACCCCGCAGGTATGGGCGATTGGCGCAGTTGGTAGCGCGCTTCCTTCACACGGAAGAGGTCATCGGTTCGAGTCCGGTATCGCCCACCACAGAACCCCGCGCATCTGAGATGCCGCGGGGTTTTCTCATGGCGCGAGGGCGCGGGAGCCAGCGCCGATCTTTCGATTGCTAGCGTTGCGGCATGCCCACCTTGCTCGACGACTTCCTCTCCGGAGATCGCGGACGCGTGATGCACGCGGTGTGGGAGACGATCCGCTCGCGGGATGCCGCGACTCTCGACCCCCTCGTCGCCGCGCTTCCGCAGCTCCGGCGCGAGGCGATGAGGCTCGATCTGGGCGGGATGATCTATTCGAACAACGCCCATCTGGCGCACGCGCTCACCAAACTCGAACAGTATCGCGACGGGGAGTGCTGGTGCGCCGCTTACCCCGGGCTGCTCACGAATGACCCCGAGAAGGAACAGGCGCTCGGCCACGTCAGCATCCTCTCGACGAGTGATCCTGGCTGGTCGATGACCTATGTCACCGAATGCGCCGTGTGCGGGAGGCTGTTCGATGTCGAGCAGGGGGACCATCACTTCATGTGGTGGAGATGGGTGCCGCGCGGGGTGAAGAGAAGCCGCGGAGAGGTCTGACGTCGGTGGCCGGCGGTAGCGTTCCGACCATGCCGCGCACTCCGCTCCCGAGCCCTTGTCCGCTCTGCGGCCATGGAGACGCGGTGCGCGTGACCACCGCGCTGCTGTGCGACTGGTGCGGGTGGCGTTACGGCGACTCCCCCGACCCCGACCTCCCCCGCCCGGTGGTCGAGGTGGTCTATTACATCCGCTACGACCGTCGGGTGAAGATCGGCACCAGTCGCCGGCCGCGTCACCGACTCGCGAGCATCCGCCACGACGAGCTCCTCGCGTTCGAGCCGGGTGGCCGTGCGGTGGAGCAATCGAGACACCGCGAGTTCGCCGACATCCGGGAGGGCGGCGAATGGTTCACCCTCACCCCGTATCTCGCGGCCCACATCGACGGACTGCGCACGCTGGACGACCCCTGGCAGCTCTACGCGCGCTGGGTGGCGGCGGCATTGCAGAACTGAAGCCCCGCACAGGGCCGACGTTCCGTGCGGGGCTTCAGAGTTCGTACGCCATCAGACGCGAGCGGTGGCCTTGACCTTCGCGGGCTGCGGCTGCGAGAACAGCACGACCACGATCACGGCGACGCCGACGACCACGTGCGGCACCCAGACGTTCGGCGCCTCCGTCGAGAAGCCGAAGATCCACGGCGACAGCGCCAGGAACAGGCTCGCGACGATGTCGAACACGAGGTGGACGGGCATCGGGATGACGCCGAACGGCCCCCATTCGTACTTCGTGAAGAGGCTGTAGACGATGAGCCCGATTCCGAGCACGATCGGGATGATCACGGCGGGGCCGCCCATGCTCGCGAAGCCGAAGAGCCACGGAGCGGCGATCAGCGCCACTCCGACGATGTAGTCGAGAATTCCATGGACCTTGGTGGGGATGAAACGCATGATTCCTCCTGTGGTGTCGTCGCATCCTGCGACTCACAGACTGTTCGCAGCCGTTCGTCGAACGGATTGCGACCGGGTCACACGGGTCGGGGCTTCAGGCGGTCGCCCAGCCGTATCGTCGAGCCAGAGCCGAAGCGACCTCCCCGTAGCGCGATCGGTCGAGCACCGCGGCCTCACGGCGCAGTCCGCTCTCGTGCACGCTGTACAGCAGCTCGATGTCGACCCAGGACTCCCGTCCCTGCGCGTCCCAGCCGCCGGAGCCGATCGACAGGTAGTCGCGGTCGCCGTCGTGCGCCTTGCTCGTCATCCGCACCGCATAGACACGTTCTGCGGATTCGCGCCCGATCACGAGCACCGGCCGATCCTTGCCTCGACCGTCGTTCTCCTCGTAGGGCACCCAGGTCCAGATGATCTCACCCGCGTCAGGGGCGCCGTCCCGGTCGGGCGCGTAGCCGATGCGGAGCTCATCGATCCGGTCGGGGTCGACTCGCCGTGTCTCGGTGCCGCGCGACGCCCCTCTCGACTCCCCTGAGGCGGAAAGAACCTCCGCGGAGGTGCGCAGACGCGAGACCGGGCGTCTCGGACGAGTTTTCGTCCGAGACGCCCGGTCAGATCCCAGTGCTGTGAAGAGGATCTCCGCGAGTCGTGCCAGGATGCCGTTGGTGTTGCTCACACGGTCACCCTAACGGCAGTTCAGGCGTCGGCCAGCGCGTAGCCCTCCTCGCCGTGGACGACCTGGTCGACACCGGCGATCTCGTCTTCGCTCGTGATGCGGAAGCCGATCGTCTTCTCGATCGCGAAGCCGATGATGAAGGCGACGACGAAGGAGTAGATCAGCACACCGAGCGCTGCGATCGCCTGGACGGCGAGCTGACGTGCGTCGCCTCCGACGAACAGACCGGTCTCGGTGGCGAAGAAGCCGAGGTACAGCGTTCCGATGAGGCCACCCACCAGGTGGATGCCGACCACGTCGAGCGAGTCGTCGAAGCCGAGACGGAACTTCATCTCGACCGCCAGCGCGCAGACGATACCGGCGACGGCACCGAGCAGCAGCGACCATCCGGGCGTCAGGTTCGCGCAGGCCGGGGTGATGGCGACGAGACCGGCGACCGCGCCGGACGCTGCACCGACCGAGGTTGCCTTGCCGTCCTTGATGCGCTCGATGAGGATCCAGCCGAGGATCGCCGCCGCCGTGGCGCCGAGGGTGTTCAGGCCGATGAGTCCGACGCCGCCCATGTCCTCTGCGAGCCACTCCGCGCCGGCGTTGAAGCCGAACCAGCCGAACCACAGCAGCGCTGCGCCGAGGAGCGTCAGCGGCACGTTGTGCGGCTTGAGGATGCCCTTCTGGAAGCCGATGCGCTTGCCGAGGACGATCGCGAGGGCGAGAGCCGCTGCGCCGGCGTTGATGTGCACCGCGGTACCACCGGCGTAGTCGATGACGCCGATGCCGCTGTCCTCACCGAACAGCGTGGTGCCGAGGTTCATGATCCAGCCGCCGCCCCAGACCCATGCGGCTACGGGGAAGTATCCGACGGTCGCGAAGACACCGGCGAAGATGAGCCAGCTGCCGAACTTCGCGCGGTCGGCGATGGCGCCCGAGATGAGCGCGACGGTGATGATCGCGAAGGTCGCGCCGTAGGCGACTCCGAGAAGTGCGACGTTCGAGCCCTCACCGGCCGCGAGGCTCGAGAGACCGAAGTCGGCGAAGGGGTTGCCGGCGAATGCCGTCGGGCTGTCGACCGCGCTCATCGAGAATCCGAAGAGGATCCAGAGGACGGCGACGAGACCGATCGAGCCGAAGCTCATCATCATCATGCTGACGACGCTCTTGGCCTTGACGAGACCGCCGTAGAAGAAGGCGACGCCGGGCGTCATGAGCAGTACGAGGGCGGTCGCGGTGATCGCCCAGGAGATGTTGCCTGGAGCATCCATAGTCAAACCTCACATTCGGGAAACTGAGAGCTTCAGTGTGACGAGGCCCGATTTCCGGAATGCGTGAGGTTTGTTGCGGTGGCGTTACAGAGACGCCGCGTGTGTGAACACTGCGTTACGCGACACTGCGATCCGCGTGTGTAAGTGCATTGAGTCTGGAGACAGCGCGCAGATATTTCTTGCGATATCCCCCGTTCAGCATCTCTTCTGCGAAGACCTGGTCGAGGCTCACACCGGTGGCGACGATCGGGATCTGCGCGTCGTACACGCGGTCGACGAACGCGACGAAGCGCAGAGCCTCGGACTGATCGGTCAGGACCTGCACATCACGCAGGCCCACGAGATCCAGCTCGGCGATGATCCGCAGATACCGCGAGGGGTGCACCCGGGCCAGGTGACGGATGACGTCGGCGAAGGAATCGTCGGACGCGTTTCCGTGCCCCGCCCCCTCGTCGATCGCGCGGGCATAGGAATCGTCGTCGCTCACGACGGCGTGCCCGTCGAGCGCCCGCTGGCGGAAGTCGACACCGTCGATGCGGATCGTCTGGAAGCTGTCGGACATCGCGTGGATCTCTCGGAGGAAGTCCTGTGCGGCGAAGCGGCCCTCACCCAGTGCGTTCGGCGGAGTGTTCGAGGTCGCCGCGAGCTTGGTGCCGGTGGGAACCAGCTCACCGATGAGCCGAGTCATGACCATGGTGTCGCCCGGGTCATCGAGTTCGAACTCGTCGATGCACAGCAGGTCTGCACCCTTGAGCAGGTCGACGGTGTTCTTGTAGCCGAGCGCACCGACCAGAGCCGTGTACTCGATGAACGAGCCGAAGTACTTCCTGCGCGCGGGCATCGCGTGATAGATCGACGCCAGCAGGTGGGTCTTGCCGACGCCGAATCCGCCGTCGAGATAGACGCCCGGCTTCGTCTCCGGCTCCTTCTTGGCTCGGCTGAAGAATCCGCCCCGCTTGAGCGGAGCACCGCGTCCGGCGAACCGGATGAGCGTCTCCTTGGCGTCCTCCTGCGAGGGGTAGGCCGCATCGGCACGATAGCTCTCGAACGTCGCACCGTCGAACTGCGGCGGCGGCACGAGGCTGGCCAGCATCTCGGGACCGGTGACGGTCGGCTGTCGATCTGTCAGGTGCACGATGCCCGTGCGGCTGGGCGTGTCGGTCATCACGGTCCTGTGTCGGGGGCGCACCTGTGTCGAAGTCTTACGAATCGGGTGCAGGGCGCACGGCGTGGATCTATCGTCGAAGTATCGGCTCCACATTACGCCGTCGTCCCCTGCATCATCGCCGCTCACCGTCTGAGGAGATCCCTGTGGCCATCGAGTTCGACACCACTTCGTCAAAGTTCGCCGAGTACGCCGAGCCCGGCCGTCTCGTGAGCACCGAGTGGCTGGCCGAGCGCCTCGGCACACCGGGCCTGGTCGTCGTCGAATCCGATGAGGACGTGCTGCTGTACGAGACGGGCCACATCCCCGGCGCCGTGAAGGTCGACTGGCACACCGAGCTCAATGATCCCGTCGTGCGCGACTATGTCGACGGCGAGGGCTTCGCGAAGCTGCTCAGCACCAAGGGCATCTCCCGCGACGACACCGTCGTGATCTACGGCGACAAGAACAACTGGTGGGCCGCCTACGCGCTCTGGGTCTTCTCGCTCTTCGGCCACGAGGACGTTCGGCTGCTCGACGGCGGACGCGATCGCTGGATCTCCGAGGGCCACGAGATCACCCGGGACGCCCCGCAGATCACGCCGACGGAGTATCCCGTGGTCGAACGCGACGATTCGGAGATCCGCGCATACAAGGAGGATGTCCTCGCTCACATCGGCAGCCCGCTGATCGATGTGCGTTCTCCCGAGGAGTACAGCGGTGAGCGCACCACCGCACCGGCCTACCCCGAAGAGGGAGCCCTGCGCGCGGGGCACATCCCCACCGCCCAGAGCGTGCCGTGGGCGAAGGCCGTGGCTGAGGACGGCGGCTTCCGGTCGCGGGCCGAACTCGACGCGATCTACCGTGACGGGGCCGGACTCGCCGATGGCGACGAGGTCGTCGCGTACTGCCGCATCGGAGAGCGCTCGAGCCACACGTGGTTCGTCCTCACGCACCTGCTCGGATTCGAGAACGTCCGCAACTACGACGGCTCGTGGACCGAGTGGGGCAGCGCGGTGCGGGTCCCGATCGTGACCGGCGCGGAGCCCGGATCCCTCTGATCGTGGGAGAATGGCAGGGATGAGCACCACGCACGTTCCTGACACCCTCGCCGAGATCCGCGACGGATTCCTCGAGACCCCCGAGGCGGATCGACTCCTGCTCCTGCTGGAGTACTCGGACGAGCTGCCGGAGGTCTCCGAAGAGGTCGCAAATCACCCCGAGATGTGCGAGCGCGTCGCGGAGTGCCAGTCACCGGTCTACATCTACGTCGAAGTCGCCGACGGAACCGTGACCATGCACGCCACCGCCCCGCCCGAGGCGCCGACCACGCGCGGATTCGCGAGCATCCTCGTGCAGGGCATCTCCGGCCTCACCCCTGACGAGGTTCTCGCGATCCCCGACGACTATCCGCAGTCGATCGGTCTCACCCGCGCGGTGTCGCCGCTGCGCATCGGCGGCATGACCGGCATGCTGATGCGCGCCAAGAAGCAGGTCATGCAGAAGCGCTGAACCCCTGCGCTGCGAGCCATCCGGTGATGGCATCGCTCCACCCTGCCTGGTCGTAGTTCCAGATCTTGGTGTGCCGGGCGACCGTGAAGCGGGGCATCGTGACCAGGTCGGGTCTGGCGTGCTCGAGTGCGTGCGATGCATCGGCGGGCACGAATCCGTCGTCGTCGCTGTGCAGGATGAGGATGGGCACCGACAGCTCGTCGGCGCGCGACACCATGTCCAGGCTGTCGAACGGGATCGCGTTCTCCGCGCCGCTGAGCCGCGCGGTGAACGGGACGGACAGTGCGCCCATCGCGAGGTCCGGCAGCGGTGCGTGCATGCCGGACTCGCGCGCTTGGAATCGCAGCACGCTGCGCCAGTCGATCACCGGCGACTCGAGGATGAGACCGACGATGCGGTCGCGGTTGCCCGAGTTCAGGGCGGTCTGCATCGCGACCGCTCCGCCCATCGACCATCCCATCAGGATCACTCGATCGGCGCCGTGTCGGAGCGCATACGACACCGCCGCATCGACGTCGCGCCACTCCGAAGCCCCCAGAGCGTACGCACCGCTTCGGCTGCGCGGCGCCTCACCGTCGTTGCGGTACGAGACGACGAGGTTCGGGAAGCCCGCGGCATGCAGCACGGGGACGGCACGAAGGCACTCGGCTCGGGTGACCCCTCGTCCGTGGACCTGGATCACCCACGTCGAGGAGTCGGCCGGGAACAGCCAGGCGGGGCATGGCCCGGCCGGGGAACCGATGAGCACGTTCTGCGAGGGCAGGTGGAGCTCGCCGGGAGTGGAGAAGTACCAACCGCTGAACGCCGCGCTCCTGTCGACGCGGGCGCCCGGTTCGATCTGCGTCAGCAGCTTGCGCCTCACTGTGGTGGCATCAGCGCTCAGCACCGCGCCGAGCTTGACGTAGCCATACGTTCCCGAGGTGAAGAGTCCGTATCGACCCGGGAGCTCGGTGTCCCGCGTCCGGGTGAGCTCGATCGTCTGCGCCCCGGTGTCGACGGCGAGGATCTCGACGTTCGCCGGTCGCTTCGCCGGCATGACGACCCGACGGGCGACGCTGAAGACGAGCAGAGCCAGCGCCGTCCCCAGAGCGAGCAGAGCAGGGACAAGGAGTGCAACGGCGTGCCTGAGACTCTTCATCGCTTCCTGACTCTAGCCTGTTGCCGTGACCGCACACCCCGATGCCGGGACGATCTTCGACGCCGCCGTGGCTGAACTGCGCGACATCGCCTTCCGCTCAGACATCACCATCCGCGAGATAGCGACGCCGCAGGGCCTCGCTCCTCACGCCCTCGCCCTCGCAGCCGACGTCCGCCCGGACGACGGCGGAGAGTCGGCATACGGGACGGGACGTTTCGTTCTGCTGCATGATCCCGACAACCCGGCCGCATGGGACGGCGACTGGCGGATCGTGATCTTCGCCCAGGCGCCGCTCGAGACCGAGATCGGCACCGACCCCCTGCTCGCCGACGTCACGTGGTCCTGGCTCGTCGATGCACTCGACTCGAGAGGCGCCGGCTACCACTCCGCGTCGGGCACGTCGACCAAGACCCTGTCGAAGGGGTTCGGCGGACTCGCCGACGAAGGAGACGGCGCACAGATAGAGTTGAGGGCGTCCTGGACACCCGAGGGCCCCTTCACACCCCATGTCGAGGCCTGGGTCGAACTGGTCGGGATGCTGGCGGGTCTTCCGCCCGGTTCCGAGGGCATCGCCGTTATCGGCGCGCGAAAGGCAGCACGTGACTGAATACTCCGTGATCTCCGACGTCTCGGAGTTCCACGCGGCATGCGCCGCACTAGCCGCAGGAACTGGGCCTGTCGCCGTGGACGTCGAGAGGGCATCCGGATTCCGCTACTCCCAGCGCGCCTATCTCGTGCAGGTGTTCCGCCGCGACGCGGGGGTCTTCCTGTTCGACCCTCCCGCTCTCGGCGACTTCAGCCCTCTGCAGCAGGCCATCGGCGACGCCCTGTGGGTGTTCCACGCCGCCAGCCAGGATCTTCCGTCTCTGCGCGAACTCGATCTGCTCCCCCACACGATCTTCGACACGGAGCTCGCATCGCGACTGCTGGGTCATGACCGAGTCGGACTCGCCGCGGTCGTCGAGAACACGCTCGGCATCACGCTCAAGAAGGAGCACTCCGCGGCGGACTGGTCGACCAGACCCCTTCCCGCTGCATGGCTCGAGTACGCGGCACTCGATGTGCTGCACCTCATCGACGTCTACGAGGCTCTGGAGGCGGAGCTCGAGGAGCAGGGGAAGACCGAGTACGCGGCCGAGGAGTTCGCCGCCACGCTCGCCCGACTGCCGAAGCCTCCTCGCGAAGACCCCTGGCGACGACTCAGCGGACTGCACCAGGTGCGCGGCGCGCGGAACCTCGCGGTCGCTCGCTCGCTGTGGCAGGCTCGCGAGAGCTTCGCCCAGGATCAGGACGTCTCTCCCGGCCGTCTGGTGCCGGATCGGTCGCTCATCGCGGCCGTGCTGGCGAACCCGCAGAGCAAGCAGGCGCTCGCGGGGATCAAGGAGTTCCAGGGCCGAGCGAGCCGCACCCAGCTCGACCGCTGGTGGCAGGCGATGGTCGACGGACGTGCCACGGAGGAGCTTCCCCGGGAGCGGGTTCCCAGCGATACGCTGCCGCCGCCGCGAGCCTGGTCCGATCGCAATCCGGAGGCCGACGCGCGACTCAAAGCCGCCCGCCCGGTCGTCGAGGCCACGGCCGAGGAACTCGGGATGCCGACCGAGAACCTGCTCACCCCCGATCACCTGCGCCGTGTGGCGTGGGATGTACCGGGAACGACGCCCGAGGCCATCGGCGAGGCACTCGCCGCACTGGGTGCCCGCCCGTGGCAGATTGCACAGACTGCACAGAAGATCGCGGACGCCTTTGTAGAGGCGGCGCAAACGCCCGACGAGGCGTCCGCACCGGCTTCGTAGGTTCGATCCAACCGATTCCTCCCCGTTTCCGGCCCTCCATAGACTGAGGCCACCGCACAAACTTGGAGGCAGAGTGGCCGAGATCTCGGACGTCTTCTTCGTCGATGGAGTGCGCACCCCCTTCGGGCGCGCCGGCGAAAAAGGCATGTACTGGAACACCCGCGCTGATGACCTCGCCGTCAAGGCGACCATCGGCCTGATGGAGCGGAACGCAGCCGTTCCGGCCGACCGCATCGACGACGTCGCCATCGCCGCGACCAGCCAGACCGGAGACCAGGGCCTGACCCTCGGGCGCTCCGTGGCGATCCTCGCGGGACTCCCGCAGACGGTGCCCGGACTCGCCGTCGAGCGCATGTGCGCGGGAGCGATGACGAGCGTCACCACGATGGGAGCATCGATCGGGGTCGGCATGTACGACTTCGCGCTCGCTGGCGGGGTCGAGCACATGGGTCACCACCCGATCGGCGGCAACGCCGACCCCAACCCGCGATTCGTCGCGGAGCGCATGGTCGACCCCGGCGCTCTGAACATGGGTGTCACGGCCGAGCGCATCTTCGATCGCTTCCCGCACCTCACCAAGGAGCGCTCCGATCGATTCGGCATGCTCAGCCAGCACAAGGTGCAGGCGGCCTACGACGCGGGCAAGATCCAGCCGGATCTCGTGCCCGTCGCGACCAAGACCGCCGACGGCGCATGGGGCCTGGCGACGGAGGACGAAGGTCGCCGTCCGCAGACCACCATGGAGGACCTCGCGGCCCTCAAGACTCCTTTCCGCCCGCACGGCCGTGTGACCGCCGGAACCTCGTCGCCCCTCACAGACGGCGCCACGATGTCACTGCTCGCCGGAGGCGGCGCGGTCAAGGAGTTCGGTCTCGCGCCGAAGATGCGCATGGTCTCGTTCGCCTTCGCAGGCGTGCAGCCGGAGATCATGGGAATCGGCCCGATTCCCTCGACCGAGAAAGCCCTGAAAAAGGCCGGACTCACGATCGCCGACATCGGCCTGTTCGAGCTCAACGAAGCCTTCGCCATCCAGGTGATCTCGCTGCTCGACCACTTCGGCATCGCCGACGACGACCCCCGCGTCAACCAGTGGGGCGGCGCGATCGCGCTGGGCCACCCGCTCGCGGCATCCGGCGTGCGTCTGATGATCCAGCTCGCGGCGCAGTTCGCCGAGCGACCCGATGTGCGCTACGGCCTGACGGCCATGTGCGTCGGTCTCGGACAGGGCGGCTCGGTCATCTGGGAGAACCCGCACTTCGACGGCAAGAAGAGGAAGTAAGCCTGATGGCCCACTCGATTTCCGAGCAGTACGCGAACGTTGACTTCTCCCCCATCCAGGCGCTCACCGACGGCGAGGTGATCACGCACTCCCCCGTGCGTGACATCCGTCTCGCGTCGGGCAAGGTGCTCGCACTGATCACCCTCGACAACGGACGCGACCACACGCGTCCGAACACTTTGGGGCCGGCGACGCTCACCGCCCTCGGTGAGACGCTGGACGGCCTGGCCGCTCGTGCGTCAGCCGGCGAGATCCAGGCGGTCGGCATCACCGGCAAGCAGTACATCCTGGCCGCCGGCGCCGATCTCTCCGACATCAGCAAGGTCGGGTCGCGGGACAACGCTCGCCTGATCGCGCAGCTCGGCCACAAGGTGCTCGGAAAGTTCGGGGAGCTCGGCGTTCCGTCGTTCGCCTTCGTGAACGGACTCGCACTCGGAGGCGGACTCGAGATCGCACTCAACTCGACCTACCGCACGGTCGACGCCTCCGCCGCGGCGATCGCACTCCCCGAGGTCTTCCTCGGCATCATCCCCGGCTGGGGCGGCGCCTACCTGCTGCCCAACCTGATCGGGATCGAGAACGCCCTCGAGGTGGTCATCTCGAACCCACTCAAGCAGAACCGGATGCTGAAGCCGCAGCAGGCGTTCGACCTCGGCATCGTCGACGCGATCTTCCCCGCCGCGAACTATCTCGAGAACTCGCTCGCGTGGGCGGACGCCGTGCTCGGCGGCAAGAAGGTCGAGCGCAGGAACGAGCCGGGCAAGATCGAGCGACTCACGAAGTGGCCGATCGCCATCAAGATGGCACGCGGCATGCTGGAATCGAAGATCGGCACCGTCCCGAAGTCGCCCTACGCCGCACTCGACCTGCTCGACAAGGCCAAGAGCGGCACCAAGGCGGAGGGCTTCGCCCGTGAGGACGAGGCGCTCGCCGAACTCGTCACGGGCGACCAGTTCGCAGCATCCATGTACGCCTTCGACCTCGTGCAGAAGCGTGCGAAGCGTCCGGTGGGAGCCCCCGACAAGGCACTTGCGAAGAAGGTCACGAAGGTCGGCATCATCGGCGCTGGTCTCATGGCGAGCCAGTTCGCCCTGCTCTTCGTGCGCAAGCTGCAGGTGCCGGTACTCATCACCGACCTCGATCAGGCGCGCGTCGACAAGGGCGTGGCCTACATCCACGAGGAGATCGGCAAGCTCGAGGCCAAGGGCCGCCTGGATGCGGACTCCGCGAACAAGCTGCGCGCGCTCGTGACCGGGACGACGGACAAGAACCTCTATGCGGACTGCGACTTCGTCATCGAGGCCGTGTTCGAGGAGGTCGGCGTCAAGCAGCAGGTGTTCGGCGAGATCGAGAAGATCATCGCCGAGGACGCGATCCTGGCGACCAACACCTCCTCGCTCTCGGTCGAGGAGATCGGCGCGAAGCTCGCTCACCCCGAGCGCCTCGTCGGCTTCCACTTCTTCAACCCGGTGGCAGTGATGCCGCTGATCGAGATCGTCAAGACACCGACGACCTCGGAGGCGGCGCTCTCGACCGCGTTCGTCGTCGCGAAGAATCTCGGCAAGAACGCGGTCCTCACCGCCGACGCGCCGGGCTTCGTCGTGAACCGTCTGCTGGCCAAGGTCATGGGCGAAGCGGCTCGCGCGGTGTACGAGGGCACCCCGATCACGGATGTCGAGAAGGCCTTCGCGCCCCTCGGACTCCCGATGGGTCCCTTCCAGCTGATCGATCTCGTCGGATGGAAGGTCGCCGCCCACGTGCAGGACACGATGGCGCACGCGTTCCCCGACCGCTTCTACGCGAACGAGAACTTCCACGCTCTCGCGGAGCTCGACGCGGTCATCGAGAAGGACAAGGGCGGTCGTGTGACCGGTTGGACGAAGCAGGCCGAGAAGCTGCTGAAGCCCGCTGTCGGCAAGACGCCCGCGTCGGCCGAGACGATCCTGCAGCGGGTGCAGGACGGCCTTGCGAGCGAGATCAAGATGATGCTCGACGAGGGCGTCGTACCCGAGGTCGAGGACATCGACCTGTGCCTGATCCTCGGCGCGGGCTGGCCCTTCATCGATGGTGGGGCTTCGCCCTACCTCGACCGCGAGGGCGCCTCGCAGCGCGCGTTCGGCGGAGAGTTCCACACTCCGCAGATCCGCGGCATCGAGCACCGCTGAGCTGAACCTCTGGGGGCCGCCGTCCGGCGGCCCCCTTTTCCGTGTCTACGGTGCAGGACGCTCGTCGAGCTCACCGGAACGCGGCCAGAACGACATCGCTCTCTCAGCGAGCGCGGTGATCGTGAGCGACGGATTCACCCCGGGATTCGCGGGAACCGCTGCGCCGTCCATGACGTGCAGCCCCGGGTGACCCCACACCCGGTGAAAGGGGTCGACGACACCGGTCTCGGGCGCCCCAGAGATCACCGCTCCGCCGAGGAAGTGGGCGGTGAGCGGAATCCCGAAGATCTCGGGCCAGGATCCGCGAGGCTCGGCGGCGACCCCGCCGTCCTTCTCGACACGCGCGGCGATCGCCGAAGCCGCGCGATGAGCCTGCGGAAGATGACTGGGGTTCGGTTCGCCGTGCCCCTGCGCGCTCGTCATGACCATCCGCCCGAATCTGCGCCGGAGCGACAGAGTGAGCGAATTGTCCAGGGTCTGCATCACGAGTGCGATGATGCCCCGTTCGCTCCAACGTCGGAGCGAGCCCAGGCGAAACTGACGGATCGGTGCGCGGACGACCTGGCCCAGCACACTCACGAGACGGCCTCCGAGACCTCGGTCGCCCGGCACCATCAGCGATGCGAGGGTCCCCATCAGGTTCGATCCAGGCCCGTACCGCACATTCTCGACGTGAGTGCTCTCGTCGATGTGGAACGAGGTCGTGATCGCGACACCGTGCGCGAGTTCGAGGGACGCCGGAACGGCGACGGCGACGGCACCGTCGAGAGCCTCGGAGTTGGTCCGCGTCAGGCGACCCACCGCATCGGAGACCCGTGGAAGGGCCCCGGACAGCTTCATCCGATGCAGCAGCTGTTGCGTGCCCCAGGTTCCCGCGGCGAGCACCACCTGACGCGCGCTCACGGTGCGACGGTCGCGCCGGAACCACGCTCCGCTGCGCTCCGTCGTCACGGCGAAGCCGCCGTCTGCCAGGGCGCGCACCTCGGTGACGGTGCGCAGCGCTTCGATGACGGCGCCTCTCCTCTCGGCCAGCGCCAGGTAGTTCTTCATGAGCGTGTTCTTCGCGCCGACGCGGCATCCGACCATGCAGTTGCCGCAGAGAGTGCATCCGGTGCGGTCCGGCCCCTCCCCACCGAAGAAGGGATCGGGCGTTCGAACTCCCGGCGCGCCGAACCAGACCCCGACCGGCGCGTGTCGGAATGTGCTTCCTACGCCGAGATCTTCGGCCGCTCCTGCCATGATGCGCTCGACGGGTCCGGAGTGCGGGTAGCGCTCGACCACCCCGAGCATCCGCTTCGCCGTCGCATAGTGCGGCGCCAGCTCCTCCTCCCAGTCTGCGAGAGCGCCCCACTGCGGATCCGCGAAGAACGCTCCGCCGGGCTGGTACAGCGTATTGGCATAGTTGAGAGACCCTCCGCCCACGCCCGCCCCGGCGAGGATCATCACGTGCGGCAGGCGATGGATGCGCTGGATGCCGAAACAGCCGAGCCTCGGTGCCCACAGATAGCGGCGGACGTCCCAGCTGGTCTTCGCGAAGTCCTCGTCCTCGAAGCGTCGGCCCGCCTCGTACACGCGGACACGGTAGCCCTTCTCCACGAGCCGCAACGCAGCGACCGATCCGCCGAACCCCGAGCCGATGACGACGACGTCCTCGTCGAAGTCCTGGGCGTGGTGAGGAGAAGCCGACCTGTGGTTCACGGTGTCCCTCCGGCACCCGAGGGGACGAGGACGGCCAGCGCGGAGCGCCGGATTCCGATCGTGCACTCATCTTCGGCGATGCGCTCTCCGTCGGCGTAGACGACGAGTCCAGGCGCGCTCACTGTCACGGTACGAGCCTGGCGCCGCGTCACCTCCGGTCGAGCGAGATGCACTCCGCGCAGCAGGAGCGGGAACAGCCGCAGCAGGCGGAGCCGGGTCAGCGGCGCGACGTGCACGATGTCCAGCATCCCGTCGTCCGCGGCGGCGCCCACGCAGAGAGGCATGCCACCTCCGTAGCTCGGCGTATTGCCCACGGCGACGAGCGTTCCCGGCACGTGAACCGGCTCCGCGCCATCGAGGGAGACGGTGAAATCCATCGGCCGCAGTCGCACGAGCTCCACGACCAGCGCCAGGTAGTAGCGCAGCACGCCGCGCGGCCAGCGCAGCCGATTGGTCCGATCGCTCACCTTCGCATCGAACCCGAGGGCGGCGATCGTCAGGAACAGATCGACGCGGTCGGCGGCGCGGACTTCGCCGACATCGATCGTGCGCGGGATACCCGTCAGAGCGAGCTCGGCCGCAGCGACCGCGTCGCGACGCGGCAGGCCCAGGGCTCGAGCGAGGTCGTTGCCCGTGCCCGCAGGCACCAGGACCACCGGAACCCCCGCAGCGCAGACCACGTCGAGGATGCCGGACAGCGTGCCGTCTCCGCCCACCACGACGAGCACCCCCGGGCGCGCGTCGAGCGCCCGTGTCGCCAGGAGCCGACTCGATGCCGCCGACTCGCCCGTGTACGCCCGCACGTCCGCTCCTCGGGATCGCAGGTGCGCCACGGCGACCTCGGTCTCTCGGGCGCCACGACCTTTTCCTGCGAACGGGTTCGACAGCACCGCGATGTGCTCAGCCACGTCCGCGCGACCGATCCGACGAGATGACCGCTCCCGGGTTGAGGATCCACGTCGGATCGAGCTCCCGCTTGATGGCCGCGAGGATTCGCACCCCCGTGTCTCCGATCTCCTGCTCCAGCCAGGCGGCATGATCACGACCGACCGCATGGTGATGGCTGATGGTACCGCCCGCCGCGAGCAGCGCATCGTTCACCCGTCGCTTGATCTGCGTCCAGGTGTCGAGCGGTTCGGATCGGAGGTTCGCGATCACCGTGAAATACAGCGAGGCTCCGGTGGGATAAACGTGCGAGACGTGGCACATCACGTACGACCGGGCGCCGGCATCCTCGAATCCTGCACGAAGAGCCGACGTGACCGCCGCTCTGAGGTGCAGCAGGTTCGACCAGGTGGTCGCCGTCTCGAGCGTCTCGCAGAACACTCCTGCATCCAGCAGCGAGTCGCGCAGATACGGACCGTCGAAGCGCCCGGAGAGCCACCCCTCTGCGGCGCCCTCACCCGACGAGATCCCACCGGCCGCCGCCAGGATCGCCGATGTGCGCCCCCGACGCTCGGCGATGTCGTCTCCCTCATAGACGGTGACGAGGCTCGCGCCCTTCGCGAGGGCCCGCCCGATCCGACCGACCTGGGCGAGGCTGACCGCCGTCTCGGCTTCATCCGACAGACGCAGCACTGTCGGGCCGCCACCGTGCTGCGTCACGCGGCGCAGTCCCTCGACGCCCTGCGTGAAGTCCGCGAAGGTCCAGGCTTCGAAGAGGCGGTCACGCGGTACCGGATGAACCCGCACTCTCACTTCGGTGATGACGCCGAAGATGCCCTCCGACCCCAGGAAGACGCGGACGAGATCGGGCCCGGCTGAAGATCCCGGCGACCGTCCGAGCTCGATGTCGCCGGTCGGCGTCGCGACTCTCAGCCCCGTGACCATGGAGTCGAATCGCCCATGCCCTGCCGAGTTCTGACCTGACGAGCGTGCAGCGGCGAACCCTCCGATCGTGGCGTACCGGAAGCTCTGGGGGTAGTGACCGAGTTCGAACCCCCTGGCCGCGAGCAGAGCCTCAGCATCCGGCCCCGTCGTTCCGGCGGCGAGAATCGCTTCGCCGCTCGCCTCGTCGAAGTGGATGAGGCCCGAGAGCCGGCGCAGATCCAGGCTGACGACAGCGCGGTGCGTGCCGCGTTCGGGATCGAGAGCGCCCACCACGCTCGTCCCACCGCCGAACGGGATCACGGCTATCCTCCGGTCGACGCACGCCCGGAGCACCGCCGCGACCTCATCGTGGGTTCCCGGCAGCACCACCGCGTCAGGGGAAGTCTGCTGAGGTCTACGGCGCCGGAGAAGGTCCGGCGTCGAACGTCCCCCGGCATGGCGGATGCGCGTCTCGCTCGAGATGTCGATGTGCTCCGCGCCGACGACGGCGGCCAGTCCCTCGAGATCGTCCTCCTGGAGCGACGACGGCGCGAGCGCCACCTCGGCGAGTTCCACGGGCGTCGCGGGCCTGTGCACGCGACCGAGCAGCAACGGCAGCATCATCCGGACGGCGCGCGGCAGATCCGACGCCCTGGCGGGATCGCCCCAGCCGTTCCATCGCATCTCCGTCGTCACGGCAACCCTGCCGTTCTCTGAGCTCATGCGTTACAGTGTGACAGATCATGGAAGAACGTCAACTGGTGCTCGACGCGATGTCCGACCGCGCTCCGGAGTGGGATGTCACGCAGTCGCGCATCCTCGACGCCGCCGATGCGCTGATCGGTCGACGAGGCGTGAATGGCGTCACGATCGCAGAGCTCGCTCGGCGCGCGGGGCACAGCCGGCCGACGATCTACCGCAGCTGGAACGACGCCGACGATGTCGTCCGCTCAGCGCTCCTGCGCAGAGTCGCGGTGATCCTCGCGCAGTTCCCCACGCACGCGACCAGCCGACACGGACTCGTCGACGATGTTCTCCGCTTCTCCACCCTCTTCCGTGCCGACGACGTGTACGGACGGCTTCTCGCCGATGAACCGGAGGCGTTCACCCGCTATACGCTGCAGCGTGTGGGTTCGAGCCAGAGACTCATCCTGAAGTGGCTGGCGACCGCGATCGGTGCGGCGCAGCAGGGAGGATCGGTGAGGCACGGCGATCCCGACGAGATTGCCGTCATGCTGCTGCTCATCGCGCAGTCGGCCGTGCTCTCGCACGGAACGGTGTCGGAGCTCCTCTCCGAGGAGTCTTGGGAGCGCGAGCTGCGAGCAGCCCTCGACGGGCTCCTGCGGCCATGACCGCGCACTCCCCCGACCTCAACGTCGCGCGTCGGGCCGCAGAGCTCTCCCTGGCCGCGGAGCAGACCGTCGACCTTCTGGTGATCGGCGGAGGCATCACGGGGGTCGGTGTCGCGCTCGACGCCGCCTCGCGGGGTCTGAGCGTCACTCTTCTCGAAGGCGAGGACCTCGCGTTCGGCACCAGCCGATTCAGCTCGAAACTGGTGCACGGCGGACTCCGTTATCTCGCCACCGGCGATGTGGCCACGGCGAAGGAGAGCGCATTCGAGCGTCACCTGCTGATGACCAGGATCGCGCCGCACCTCATTCGCTCTCTCCCGCAGCTGCTGCCCTTCACGCCAGGGCTGACGGCCCGCCAGCGCGCAGCCGGCGCGGTCGGGATGGCCCTGGGAGATCTGCTGCGGATGCGAGCGGGCACGCCGCGCCGGTTCCTCCCCCCACCGCGTCTCGTCTCGGCGCGAACGGCACAGCGGCTCTTCCCGTCGCTCGCCGGAGCTGGGCTGCGCGGAGGGATGCTCTCCTACGACGGGCAGCTGATCGACGACGCCCGCCTGGTCGTGACCGTCGCCAGGACAGCCGCCAGTCTGGGCGCCCGCGTCCTCACCCGCGTCCGAGCGCTCGAGCTGCGCGTCGACGGCGCGACGGCCGAAGACGTGCTGACGGGCGAGCGTCTGAACATGCGCGCCCGATCCGTCGTCAATGCCACCGGCGTCTGGGCCGGAAGCCTCGACGAGTCGATCACCGTGCGGCCCAGCCGCGGAACGCACATCGTGCTGGATGCCGCGGATCTCGGCGACCCGTCCGCGGCACTGACCATTCCGCATGAGGGGTCGATCAGCCGCTTTGTGTTCGCGCTGCCGCAGCAGCACGGCCGCGTGATCGTCGGACTCACTGACGAAGATGCGCCGGGCCCTGTTCCGCGGGTCCCCGAGCCGACCGAGGGCGAGATCGAGTTCCTGCTCGCGAACCTCAACCGAGTACTGACCGTCCCGATCACGCGCACGCAGGTCAGGGGATCGTTCGCGGGCCTGCGGCCGCTCGTCGACACCGGTGCGGCGTCGACGGCGGACATCTCCCGTCGGCATCTGGTCCGCGTCTCCGAGCGCGGCTTCGTCAACGTCCTCGGAGGCAAGCTGACCACCTACCGGCGGATGGCGGAGGATGCGGTCGACCTCGCCGTGGCATCGGCGGGGCTCGACGCCGGCGCGAGCCGCACGGTATCCCTCCGCCTCACCGACTCCGCGATGAGGGCCGAGGACAGCGGGGGCCGGGGGCACATCTCCCCAGCGACCATCGACTTCGCCGTCCGCGCGGAGGGCGCGATGACCGCCGACGACGTCCTCGATCGCCGCACCCGGCTCGGCCTCGTCGACGACGACCGGGAGCGGCAGAGGGCGTTCGTCGAATCCGAGGTCGCCGAGATCCTCGCCACGTTCTCCTGACGACGCCGCATCCGCGCGACCGCCGCCAACCGTATCCGCGTCACGGCACACCGGGTAACGAGCACGGAACAGCGAATGAACACCTTCGCCAGCGCCGCTCAGAGAGCGCTCCGAACGCGATCGAGGGGGCACAGTGGTGGCATGGACATGCTCCTCTCGATGTTGGGCGGCAAGGGAATGTCGGGGCTCTTCAAGACCGGCACGGCGATCCTCACGATCCTGCTGGTCGTGCCGGCACTGCTGAAGATCTTCATCGTCACGGTCGATGAGGGGTGGGCTGCGATCCGCACCCGGAACGGCAAGCCGATCATCCGGAACCGCCCGCAACGGCGCCCCACCTCACGTGGCGGAGCGGTCGGCGAAGTCGTGGTCCTCGATCCGGGGTCGCATGGCGCGTTCCCCCTGTTCTACTGGTATCGACTGATCGATGTGCGCTGCAGGGCGACGGATCTGCCCGCGCGCGAGATGACCGGGGCGAGCGGCCATCAGCACCGGGTGCACGCGTCGTTCGAGTGGCGACCGATCCCGACCGGACGAGATCTCCGAGTGTTCGAACTCGACGTCGTGAACGTCAAAGAACGGGCCTCGAACATCGTGGGCGCCGCACTGCGCGACGTCATCCGCGGCCTCGAGGGCGCGGAGCTGCCCCACAACGACGAGATCAACACCCGCGTGATCGCGGCCAGCGCCGACGAGGTGCGTCGGGCATGCGGCGTCGAGCTGGTACGTGTCATGGTCACCGGTGACGCGCTCACCGACGGCTATCTGCTCTCGGCCGCGCTCCGGGACACCGATCGCGGGGCGCAGGCGGTCGCCGCACTCCACGCTCTCAACTGATCGCAGCGGTCGAACGGTCTGTGACCGTCATCCGCCGTCACGCGGTGGCGACGCCGGTCAGCGGCGTTCGTGCAGCGGCAGATCGACCGTCCCGCTCGTGCCCGCATCCCGAGCGACGGGGATCCGAGTCCCGAGCACCTGCGCCACGACGTCCTGCGCGATCTTCGATGCGGTGAGACCGGCGTCGGCGAGGATCTGGTCCCTCGACGCGTGATCGATGAACTCGTCAGGAAGCCCCAGCTCGTCGACGGCGGTGTCGATGCCCGCCTCGCGAAGCACCTGCCGGACACGCGTGCCGATGCCGCCGACGCGGATGCCGTCTTCGATGGTGATGACCAGACGATGACGAGCTGCCATGCTCACGATCGAGGGCTGCACCGGGATGGCCCAGCGCGGATCGATCACCGTGGCGCCGATGCCCTGAGCGCGCAGACGCTCTGCGACGTCCATCGCGAGCGAGGCGAACGGGCCGATGCCGATGAGCAGGACATCCTCGGACTCGCCGCGGGCGAGCACATCGACGCCGTCGTGCAGCCGCTCGATCGCCGGAAGATCCGCCGCGACGTCGCCCTTCGGGAAGCGGATGACGGTCGGCGCATCGTCGACGAGCACCGCCTCATCGAGGGCCTCCTGCAACCGGGCTCCGTCACGCGGCGCGGCGATGCGGATGTGCGGGACGATCTGGAGCATCGCGAGATCCCACATGCCGTGGTGGCTGGGACCGTCCGGGCCGGTGACGCCGGCGCGGTCGAGCACGAAGGTCACGCCCGCCCGATGCAGAGCGACGTCCATGAGCACCTGGTCGAAGGCGCGCCCCATGAAGGTGGCGTAGACCGCGACGACGGGGTGCAGACCTCCGAAGGCGAGACCTGCGGCCGACGCGACGGCGTGCTGCTCGGCGATGCCCACGTCGTACACGCGATCGGGGAAGCGCTCGGCGAACGGCGCGAGACCGGTCGGTCGCAGCATCGCTGCGGTCATCGCGATGACATCGCTTCGACGCTCTCCGATGGCGACGAGCGACTCGGAGAACACGTCGGACCAGCCCGTTCCGCTGGAAGAGAGTGTCTCGCCGGTCGCGGGGTCGATGCGTCCGACCGCATGGAACTGGTCGGCCTCATCGTCGCGAGCAGGCTGGTAGCCGCGGCCCTTCTCGGTGATCGTGTGCACGATCACCGGCGCACCGTACGATTTGGCCAGCTCGAGCGTCTCGAGCAGGGCGGGGAGATCGTGCCCGTCGACCGGGCCGAGGTACTTGATGTCGAGGTTCGAGTACAGCGCCTCGTTGTTCGTGAACCGCGAGAGGAAGCCGTGGGTGCCGCCGCGCACCCCGCGGAACACCGCGCGGCCGACCGGACCGAACGCACGGAAGAGTCGGTCCGACTTGTGGTGCAGCTCCTTGTACGCAGCCGCGGTGCGCACCCGGTTGAGGAACCGGGACATGCCGCCGATGGTCGGCGCGTAGGAACGACCGTTGTCATTCACGACGATCACGAGGTTGCGATCGTTGTCGTCGGAGATGTTGTTGAGCGCCTCCCACGTCATGCCGCCCGTGAGTGCTCCGTCGCCGACGACGGCCACGACGTGACGGTCGGCTCGCCCCGTGGCGGTCAGCGCGCGCGACACACCGTCGGCCCAGCTGAGCGAGCTCGACGCGTGCGAGGACTCGACCACGTCGTGAGGACTCTCGCCGCGCTGCGGATACCCGGCGAGTCCACCGCGCACTCTCAGAGACGAGAAGTCCTGGCGACCGGTGAGGAGCTTGTGCACGTAGGACTGGTGCCCCGTGTCGAAGATGAAGGGGTCGTCGGGCGACGAGAAGACGCGGTGCAGAGCGATCGTGAGCTCGACGACACCGAGGTTGGGGCCGAGATGCCCGCCGGTGCGCGACACGTTCTCGACGAGGAACTCGCGGATCTCACCGGCGAGTTCGATCAGCTGATCCTCTGACAGGGAGTCGAGGTCACGGGGTCCTGAGATGCTCGGAAGAATGGGCATCTGCACCTCCTCTTAGGCACCGTTCGCGGCGCCGATTCCGGTACGGACGCCTGCTCGATCCTACCCCGGGCACCCGGGAAAGCTCGGAGAGCGACTCCCCCTTGACACCGCCCCCGGCACGCGGAAAGGGCCCGGTTCCGAAGAACCGAGCCCTTTCCGATCGTGCGATCAGACCAGCGAACGCAGCACGTACTGCAGGATGCCGCCGTTGCGGTAGTAATCCGCCTCACCGGGGGTGTCGATGCGGACGACCGCGTCGAACTCGACGACCTGCTTGCCCTCGGGCGAGTTCTCGCTCGGCGTGGCCGTGACGCGAACCGTCTTCGGGGTCACGCCGTTGTTGAGCTCCTCGAGACCGGAGATCGAGACGATCTCGGTGCCGTCGAGACCCAGGGACTCCCAGCTCTCACCGGCCGGGAACTGCAGCGGGACGACGCCCATTCCGATCAGGTTCGAGCGGTGGATGCGCTCGAAGCTCTCGGTGATGACCGCCTTGACGCCGAGGAGGCTCGTGCCCTTCGCCGCCCAGTCGCGCGACGATCCCGAACCGTACTCCTTGCCACCGAAGATGACGAGGGGCGTGCCCTGCTCCTGGTAGTTCATGCTCGCGTCGTAGATGTACGACTGCGGTCCACCGGGCTGGGTGAAGTCGCGGGTGTAGCCGCCCTCGACGACCTGGCCGTCGTTGACAGCCGAGACCATCAGGTTCTTCAGGCGGATGTTCGCGAACGTGCCGCGGATCATGACCTCGTGGTTGCCGCGACGCGATCCGAAGGAGTTGAAGTCCTTGCGGTCGACCCCGTGCTCCATGAGGTACTGCGCCGCGGGGGTGCCGGGCTTGATGTTGCCGGCGGGCGAGATGTGGTCGGTCGTGACCGAGTCGCCCAGAGTCGCCATGACGCGGGCGCCCTCGATGTCGCGCACCGGGGTGAGCTCCATCGTCATGCCGTCGAAGTACGGAGCCTTGCGCACGTACGTCGAGTTCTCGTCCCACTGGAAGATGTCGTCGTCCGGGGTGGGCAGGCTGCGCCAGCGCTCGTCACCGTCGAAGACGGTCGCGTACTGCTTGATGAACTGCTCACGCGAGATCGAGGAATCGACGATCTCCTGCACCTCGTCGGGCGTCGGCCAGATGTCCTTGAGGAACACGTCGTTGCCGTCGGATCCCTTGCCGAGCGCATCGTTCTCGAAGTCGAAGTGCATAGACCCCGCGAGGGCGTAGGCGATCACGAGCGGCGGGCTCGCGAGGTAGTTCATCTTCACGTCGGGGCTGATGCGGCCCTCGAAGTTGCGGTTGCCCGAGAGCACGGCGGTCACGGCGAGGTCGTGATCGTTGATGGCCGCGGAGACCTCTTCGATCAGCGGACCCGAGTTTCCGATGCAGATGGTGCAGCCGTAGCCGACGGTGTAGAAGCCGAGGCCCTCGAGGTCCTTGTCGAGTCCGGACTTCTCGTAGTAGTCGGTGACGACCTTCGAGCCGGGGCCGAGGGTGGTCTTGACCCAGGGCTTCTGCTTCAGGCCCTTCTCGAGCGCCTTGCGGGCGACGAGACCTGCGGCGATCATCACCGAGGGGTTCGAGGTGTTGGTGCACGAGGTGATCGCCGCGAGGGTCACTGCACCGTTGTCGAGGATGTACTTCTCCCCCGACGGAGTGGTGACCGGCACGGGCTTCGACGCGTTCGCCGGTGCGCCGCTGTTGATGTGCACGGGCCGGGTGGTGCGCGGCTCCTCTTCACCGGGCGCGTTGCCCGGGTCGGAGGCGGGGAACGAGTGCTTCGACTCGAGGTCGACGACGTCGTCCGAGGTCGACGGTGCGGCGTAGGCCAGGATGTCCTGCTCGAACTGCGACTTCGCCTCGGAGAGGAGGATGCGGTCCTGCGGGCGCTTCGGGCCGGCGATCGACGGCACCACAGTGCCGAGGTCGAGCTCGAGGTACTCGCTGAAGACGGGCTCCTGCGATGCGTCGTGCCAGAGCTTCTGGGTCTTCGCGTACGCCTCGACCAGCGCGACGGCCTCGTCGCTGCGGCCGGTCAGACGCAGGTAGTCGAGGGTCACGTCGTCGATCGGGAAGATCGCCGCCGTCGAACCGAACTCGGGCGACATGTTGCCGATCGTCGCGCGGTTGGCCAGCGGCACGGATGCCACGCCCTCACCGTAGAACTCGACGAACTTGCCGACGACTCCGTGCTTGCGCAGCAGGTCGGTGATCGTCAGCACGACGTCCGTAGCCGTGACGCCGGCCGGGATCTCGCCGGAGAGCTTGAAGCCGACGACGCGCGGGATGAGCATCGACACGGGCTGGCCGAGCATCGCGGCCTCGGCCTCGATGCCGCCGACGCCCCACCCGAGCACACCCAGGCCGTTGACCATCGTGGTGTGCGAGTCGGTGCCGACGCAGGTGTCGGGGTAGGCGCGCAGCACTCCGTCGACGTCACGGTCGTAGATGACCTTGGCCAGGTGCTCGATGTTCACCTGGTGCACGATGCCGGTTCCGGGGGGAACGACCTTGAAGTCGCTGAATGCCGTCTGGCCCCAGCGAAGGAACTGGTACCGCTCGCCGTTGCGCTCGTACTCGATCTCGACGTTGCGCTCGAGGGCGTTCTCGGAACCGAAGAGGTCGGCGATCACCGAGTGGTCGATGACCATCTCGGCGGGCGAGAGCGGGTTGATCTTGTTCGCGTCGCCACCCAGCGCCGTGACGGCCTCGCGCATGGTGGCGAGGTCGACGATGCAGGGAACACCGGTGAAGTCCTGCATGACCACACGGGCCGGCGTGAACTGGATCTCGGTGCTCGGCTCAGCCGCGGCATCCCACGAACCCAGTGCTTCGATCTGCGCCTTGGTCACATTCGCGCCGTCCTCGGTGCGAAGCAGGTTCTCGAGGAGGACCTTCAGACTGAAAGGGAGCTTGTCGAAACCGGGCACCGTGTCGATGCGGAAGATCTCGTAGTCGGTGCTGCCGACCGTCAGGGTGCTCTTGGCACCGAAGCTGTTCACCGTGGACACGAATCCGTCTCCTTCTATTCGGATGGGAGCGACAGGCGCCTCCATCTTGATCGCCAGCGAGCCCCTGCGGCTAGCAAGGCAGACCTAACCAGTCTGCTCCGCTCAGCCCTCAGGCGAAAGCCTGCAATTTATCTTGATGTCAAGATAAATCTATCACGGCTGAGCGGCCTTGTCGGCATCGGCGCCGCGCGGATACAGCGCGCGCACGACGAGCCAGGTGACGGCGATCAGCGGCGCGAACAGCGGCAGGCCCATGATCAGCTTCAGCGTGCCGAGCGCGGTGACGTCTCCGGCGAGGTACAGCGGCAACTGCACTGCGAGACGTGCGAAGAACAGAGCGGCCCAGGCCACGCCGAGCCACAGGAAGGCACGACGCTTGCGACGGTCGCGCCGCCATGCGGTGCCCTCCCCCATCAGAAAACCGACCGCGAGACCGATCAGCGACCAGCCGATCAGCGCCGACACCAGCATGCCGGTGCCATAGAGGGCGTTGGTGATGAGACCGGGGACGAAGTTGTCTTCGCCGCGGCCCGTCCACAGCGCGAGCGCAGCCGCGGCTGCGGCGGCCACGAGACCGCCGATGGCCGCAGACGGGGGTGACTTCTGGATCAGCCGCACGACGGTGAACACCGCGGCGAGCCCGACCGACACGCCCAGAGGAACGATCAGCGGCTCGGGGCGGATGGTGAAGAGGATGACGAACGCGAGGCTCGGAAGGACGGACTCGAGGATGCCGCGCCATCCGCCGATCGCGGACCACACCACACGGTGCGTCGCGCCGCTCTCGTTCGGGTCGAGACCCGCTCGGCGAGCGGCGCCGCCGAGAGCCGCGCCGACGATGTCCGACGCGCTCTGCTCGCGCTCGGGCTCCGGGGCCGGGGTGGTCACGCGGAGCCGGGAGTCGCGGGCATCTTCAGCGGGATCAGGTCGCGCGGCGGCATCGGAGCGCCACCGCGCACGACGACGATCGACCGGAAGAGATCCTCGACCTTGGCGGCCGCTTCGAGATCGGATGCCGCGGCTCCGCCGATGACCCCGCGAAGGAACCAGCGGGGCCCGTCGATGCCGATGAAGCGCGCGAGGCGCAGCTCGGATCCCTCGTTGGCCGCCGCGGGAACCTCGGCGAGGAGCTCCTTGCCGAGGGGACCGTCGCGCTCCTCGACCCGGCCGCCCTGGGTGCGCACCTGATCACGCAGCTGCACCCGGGTCTCGTCCCAGAGGCCGCCCGAGCGCGGTGCCGCGAAAGGCTGCACCTGCAGGGACGAATCGGCGTAGTCGAGCCCGACGGCCACGATGCGCTTGGACTGCTCTTCGACCTCGAGCCGAAGGTTGAGGCCCTCGCGCGGAAGGATCTTGATGCCGCCGAGATCGATGTAGGGCCGGACGGGGTTCGCCTCGGAGTCGTCGAACGGGCCCTGTGTCGCCCGGTCGTCCGGTGCGGACTTCGAAGGAGTCGCGTTGTTGTCAGTCATTGGTCTGTCCTGCCGAAGGGGAATGGGATCCTGCCTGGTAGCCCGTCGAGCCGAAGCCACCCTCGCCGCGGACGCTCTCTGGCAGCTCCTCGACCGGGATGAACACGGCTCGGGTCACGGGCATCACGATCAGTTGCGCGATGCGATCGCCGACGGCGACATCGTACGCGCTGTGGATGTCGGTGTTGATCAGGCTCACCTTGATCTCACCGCGATAGCCGGCATCCACCGTGCCGGGCGAGTTGACGATCGAGATCCCGTGCTTGGCCGCGAGCCCGCTGCGCGGCACCACGAATGCGGCGTATCCCTCGGGCAGCGCGATGCGCACTCCGGTGGCCACGAGCGCCCGCTCGCCGGGTGCCAGGTGGACGGCCTCGGCGGCGACGAGATCGGCGCCCGCATCACCGGGGTGGGCGTAGCCGGGCACCACAGAGGCGATAATGGGGACATCAACGGAATCAGTCACCCCACGAGGCTAATGCAGAACATCGCTCCTGACGCGCGGATCCACTACCGCGAGAGACTGTCCCCCAGCCTGTGGCTGCTGGTGACGGTCGCTCTGGCGGGCCCCATGGTGGCGCTCATCTTCGTGCCCGTCGGCTCGACCATCGCCCTGGTCGTCGGCGCAGCGGTCTCGGCTCTCCTCGTGATCGCCTTCCTCGCACTCGCCCCGCCCGTCTCGGTCGACGGCGATGTGCTGCGGGCCGGTCGAGCGCATATCGACGTCCGACACCTCGGCACACCACAGGCGCTGAACGGCGAAGAGGCGCGCCAGGCTCGAGGACCGGGGCTTCCGGCGCGAGGCTGGCATCTGATCCGGGGCGGGGTAGACGGCATCGTCGTCGTTCCGAACATCGACCCCGACGATCCCGTCGACACCTGGACCATCTCGTCGCGCACGCCCGATCGGCTGGCCGCCGCGATCGTCGCCGCCCAGCGCTGACCACGCCGCCCGCCGGAGCACGCTGCGGGATCGATCACGCCGCTCAAGGCCGGAAAGACGACGCGCCCCTGACCAAGAGGTCGGGGGCGCGTGAGATCTCGCTCTATGGTGCGCTCAGGCGGCGCACTCCTTGCAGATGGGGCCGGATGCGCCCTCGTGGTCGAGCTGAGAACGGTGCTTCACGAGGAAGCAGTTCATGCAGGTGAACTCGTCCTGCTGCGCGGGCAGCACGACGACATCGAGCTCGAGGTCGGAGAGATCCGCTCCCGGGAGGTCGAAGCTGGACGGGTTGTCCGCGTCTTCGTCTCCCGATGAGCCGGAGAGCTTGTCCGGCACACGCTCCTTGAGGGCTTCGATCGACTCGGAGTCGTCTTCACTCTTGCGGGGAGCGTCGTAGTCGGTTGCCATGTGGTAAATCTCCACTTTCATGCGAGTGGGTGGTGCGCCGTCGGGGTAATCGGCGGCCATAGTTTGCATGACCGCGGAGGAATAAGCAAATGCCCGCGGCTGCGACAGACCAAACTCACGGCACGCCCAGACTATTCCCGGTTCTGAGCGGCCCCGCGTGACACCATGAACGCACACCCATCAGAGGGGCATTCGCATGGAAAACGTCACCATCGTCGGCACAGAAGCAGGACTGCTCGTACTCGCGACCGAGTCGGGCGAGCGGTTCGCGCTGCCCATCGACGACGTCCTGCACCGAGAGATCCGTCGGGCGACGCGACAGAGCGAGCCGGCTGCTCAGCGTCTCGCGGCGAGCCCGCGCGACATCCAGGCTCAGATCCGCGCCGGTCTCACGGCGCCCGAGGTCGCGGCCCTCCTCGGCATCGGCGTCGACGACGTCATCCGCTTCGAAGGACCCGTTCTCGCCGAGCGCGAGCACGTCATCGGCCAGGCGCTCGCCGTACCCGTCCTGATCGGCAGCGATGTCGAGCCCGACGCTCAGCCGACTTTCGGCACCGCGATCCGAGCCAAGCTGTCAGAGGTCGAGGCCTCTGCCGAGCGCTGGGCGAGCTGGAAGGACGAGAGCGGCTGGATCATCAAGCTCGAGTTCACCGCCAACGAGGTCGAGCACGACGCTCGCTGGAGCTTCGACCCCCGCCGCAGCGCCCTCGCACCGCTCAACGCCGACGCGACCCAGCTGTCTCGCCAGGGCTCGCTGCCGGACGGACTCATCCCGCGACTGCGCGCCGTCGAGGCCGAACGGCAGGCATCGCCCTACAAGGACGACAGCCGTTTCGACTCCGGCGCATTCGGACCACGTCTGCTCCCGGCGCCCGAAACCGAGGTCGACGACAGCATCGCCCCAGAGCGCTCGATGGCAGCGGCGCAGGACGCCGCGATCAAGCGCGCGCCGGAGTCCGCGACGACGAGCCCCGAGACCGCCGACCTGCTCGAGGCGTTGCGACGCCGGCGCGGTCAGCGCGAGACCGCGCCGATCCTCGACGAGCCGGACGAGGAGAACACGGACCAGAGTCCGATCGCGCTGTTCGACGCCTTCGAGAGCGTTCCTGCGGAGAGTGACGAGCCGGAGCCCGCACCGGAGCCCGCGAACGAGGGCAACGGTCGCCGTCGACGCCGCAACGCGATGCCGTCGTGGGACGAGATCGTCTTCGGGGCCCGCACCGACGAGTAGACCGACACGTGGCACGAGTGCGAGAACTCAGCGCGCGAAGGCTCCGAACCTGAGCAGCGGAACCTGACGCTCTTCCGGAGTCAGCCCCCCGTGCTGCCCGATCATTCCACGGCCGCGCTGGTCTGCAGCCGTGCCGTCGTAGACGGCACCGTTGCCCCGGGCCACGACGAGGACATCGCCGATCCGCGATGAGGCCGCCTCGGTCACCTCCGGGCCGAACAACCCCGCCGCGATCACCTGATCCCGGGTTCCGACATCAGCGACGCCGTCGAGGTCACGAACCCACCGCTCGGCGACCGCAGATGCGTCGGCATCCGGTTCGACATAGACGTGCAGCATCCGTGGTTCCCCACCGAGATGGCGAACTCCCTCGAGGTGCTCTGCCTCGAGAACGATCTGCCGGTGCGCCGGCACGTCGAGCATGCCGTGGTCCGACGTCACGAGCACACCGACACCCGGCGGCACACGTCGTGAGAGCGCGGCGTCGATCTCCTCGAGCGCGGCGATCCAGTGCGCGGAGTCGAGGCCGTATCTGTGCCCCGCCTTGTCGGCCTCGGGCAGGTAGCAGTAGACGAGCGAGCCCGGGTGGCGCTCCGCGAGGTCGTATGCGGCCTCCACTCGCTCGGCGGGTGTCTGGGCGGCGACGAAGTCGGCACCGCGCAGCGTCGCACGGGTGAACCCGCTCCCCGCGTACGCCGCGACGCCGACGGCGAAGGTCGGACGGCCCTCTGACCTGGCGCGCTCGAAGACCGTCGGAGCCGCCTGCCACGTCGCCGGATCGAGACCATCCGACTCCCAGCCCGTGAGCTGGTTGACCAGCACGTCCCTGTCGGGATCGAGGACCCGGTAGCCGACCAGTCCATGCTGGCCGGGCCATGTGCCCGTGAGGATGCTGGTGAGAGCCGCCGCGGTGGTCGACGGGAAGACCGAATGGGCGACATCCTTCTTCGCCATGCCGGCGGTGAGCGCTCTGGCGTGGCCGGCATGGGCGCGCAGACTGATGGCGCCGAGGCCGTCGATGAGCACGAGGACGACGGACTCAGCCCGCGGCAGGGTCGCGGACTCACCGCGCAGAGCGGCGAACACGTCGTCCGCCACCCCGACGATGCTCCGGGCTGCCGGCGACTCGGACGGTAGAATGAGGGACATCCGAGCCAGTCTGACACAGGCTCCCGTACGCCCTCAGCCTCGCACCATTCAGGATGCCCATGCCGAAGACCCCGCCTGCCGAGCTCGCCCCTGAGCGCATCCAGGACATCGATCTCGAGACAGAGATGCAGGGTTCCTTCCTCGAGTACGCCTACTCGGTGATCTACTCGCGGGCTCTGCCCGACGCTCGCGACGGCCTGAAGCCCGTGCAGCGACGAATCCTGTATCAGATGGCCGAGATGGGCCTCCGTCCCGACCGCGGTCACGTCAAGAGCGCCCGCGTCGTGGGCGAGGTCATGGGAAAGCTGCACCCGCACGGCGACTCGGCGATCTACGACGCCCTCGTGCGCCTCGCCCAGGAGTGGGCGCTGCGCGTGCCGCTGGTCGACGGACACGGCAACTTCGGCTCGCTCGACGACGGTCCCGCGGCTGCGCGCTACACCGAGGCGCGTCTTGCCTCCCCCGCGATGGCGCTCACCGAGAACCTCGACGAGGACGTCGTCGATTTCATCCCGAACTACGACGGCCAGTTCCAGCAGCCGTCCGTGCTGCCCGCAGCTTTCCCGAACCTGCTCGTCAACGGAGCGAGCGGTATCGCCGTCGGCATGGCGACCAACATGGCACCGCACAACCTGATCGAGGTCGTCGCCGCCGCCACCCACCTGCTCGAGAATCCCGACGCGACGACCGAAGAGCTCATGGAGTTCGTCCCCGGACCGGACTTCCCCTCGGGCGGCATCCTGATGGGTCTCGACGGAGTCAAGGATGCATACGCGACCGGACGCGGCGCATTGAAGGTGCGCGGCAAGGTGTCGGTCGAGCCACTCGGCCCGCGGCGCACCGGCATCGTCGTATCCGAGCTGCCGTACATGGTCGGGCCGGAGCGACTGATCGAGAAGATCCGTGATGCCGTCCAGTCGAAGAAGCTGCAGGGCATCAGCGACGTGACCGACCTCACCGACCGCAACCACGGCCTGCGCGTCGCGATCGGCATCAAGACCGGGTTCGACCCCAACGCCGTCCTCGAGCAGCTCTACCGGCTCACGCCTCTCGAGGATTCCTTCAGCATCAACAATGTGGCTCTGGTCGACGGCCAGCCGCGCACCCTCGGGCTCAAGGAGATGCTGCGCGTCTATGTCGCGCACCGGCTCGAGGTCATCACGCGCCGCAGCCGCTATCGCCTCGCTCGCCGCGAAGAGCGTCTGCATCTCGTCGAGGGGCTCCTCATCGCGATCCTCGACATCGACGAGGTCATCCAGGTCATCCGCTCCTCCGACGACTCCGAGCAGGCGCGCGCACGACTGCGGTCCGTCTTCGACCTCAGCGAACTGCAGGCGGAGTACATCCTCGAGCTGCGCCTGCGGCGTCTGACGAAGTTCTCGCGCATCGAGCTCGAGACCGAGCGCGACGCGCTGCTCGCCGAGATCGCCAGACTCCGCGATCTCCTGTCGAGTGAGGCCCTGCTGCGCGCAGTGGTCGCACAGGAGTTGGATGCCGCAGCCGAGGCCTACGGCACTCCTCGCCGTACGCTCCTGATGAACGCCGCGCCCCCGAAGCCGCGCGCGACGAAGGGGGCCGTCGACCTGCAGATCGCCGATGCTCCCACCGTGCTCGTGCTGTCGACGACCGGACGCGCCGTGCGCGTGGACCTCGCCGAGGGGCAGGAGCTCACGCTGCCGGCCCGACGGAGCAAGCACGACGCGATCCTGACCACCGTCGACACGACGGTGCGCGCGGAGATCGGTGCACTGACGACGGAAGGGCGCGTGCTGCGCTTCTCCCCCGTCGATCTGCCGTCGGTACCGTCGTCTTCCGTGCAGCTCGCAGCAGGCGCGCCGCTGCGCGACTACCTCGGGATCACCACCCGCGGAGAGCGGATCCTCGCGTTCGTGCGCTTCGACAGCGACGTCCCGATCGCCCTGGGCACGGCCCAGGGCACAGTCAAGCGGATCGTTCCCTCCACGCTCGCCGTGCGTCCCGACCTCGAGGTCATCGGCATGAAGCCCGGCGACACGGTCGTGGGTGCTGTCGAGGCTCAGGATGACGCAGACCTCGTGTTCGTGACCACGGATGCCCAGCTGCTGCGCTTCTCGGCCTCAACCGTGCGCCCGCAGGGAGCACCGGCCGGCGGCATGGCGGGCATGAAGCTGGGGGCCGGCGCGTCCGTGCTCTTCTTCGGCGCTGTCACTCCGGATGCCGATGCCGTCGTCGCCACGGTCTCCGGTTCCGACAGCAGCCTGCCCGGTACCGAACCGGGACGTGCCAAGGTGACCTCGTTCGCGGAGTATCCCTCGAAGGGCCGAGCGACCGGCGGAGTCCGTGCCCACGCCTTCCTGAAGGGCGAGGACCGCCTCATGGTCGCCTGGGTCGGGCCGAGCCCGGCGCAGGCCGTCGATCCGACGGGTGCGGTGCGCAAGCTCCCCGAACCCGGCGCACGACGCGACGCATCGGGTCAGCCGGTGGACGGCGTGATCGGGAGCATCGGCCGCACTCTGGTCTGAGCTCTGTTCCACGCCGCTTGCCGAACGCCCACCGCGACGCGCTGCTCGATGTCTACCGCGCGGCTCTGGCGCTGAGGCGCTGAACGATCAGGCGTCGATCGATTCCCGGGAGAGGCGATCGGACGAATCGATGATGAACTCACGTCGAGGCGCGACCTCGTTGCCCATCAGCAGCTCGAACACGCGACCCGCAGCCTCGGCATCCTCCATGCGCACCCGGCGCAGCAGGCGGCCGCCGCGTTCCATGGTGGTCGTGGCGAGCTGCTCCGCGTCCATCTCGCCGAGTCCCTTGTAACGCTGAATCGGCTCGTGCCACCGCTTGCCCGACTTGCGGAGCTTGGCGAGAAGGGCGTGCATCTCCTGCTCGCTGTAGGTGTAGATGGTCTCGTTGGGCTTGGAGCCCGGATTCATCACGATCACGCGGTGCAGCGGCGGCACCGCGGCGAACACGCGGCCATGCTCGATGAGCGGCCGCATGTAGCGATAGAACAGCGTGAGCAGGAGCGTGCGGATGTGCGCGCCGTCGACATCGGCGTCGCTCATCAGGATGACCTTGCCGTACCGCGCGGCGTCGATGTCGAAGCTGCGGCCGGAGCCCGCACCGATCACCTGGATGATCGATGCGCACTCGGCGTTCGACAGCATGTCGCCGACCGACGCCTTCTGGACGTTGAGGATCTTTCCGCGAATGGGCAGCAGCGCCTGGAACTCGCTGTTCCGTGCGTTCTTCGCTGTGCCGAGCGCGGAGTCTCCCTCGACGATGAACAGCTCGCTGCGCTCCACCTCGTTCGTGCGGCAGTCGACCAGCTTGGTCGGAAGGGTCGAGGACTCGAGCGCGTTCTTTCGGCGCTGGGTCTCCTTGTGGGCACGAGCGGAGACTCGTGCCTTCATCTCCGCGACCACCTTGTCGAGCAGCTGCGTCGACTGGCTCTTGTCGTCGCGCTTCGTCGAGCTGAATCGGGCGCCGAGATCCTTCCGGAGCACCTGGGCCACGATCTGACGCACGGCCGGGGTGCCGAGGATCTCCTTCGTCTGGCCCTCGAACTGCGGCTCGGGGACGTTCACCGTGAGCACCGCGGTGAGCCCGGCGAGGACGTCGTCCTTCTCGAGCTTGTCGTTGCTGCCGACCTTCAATCGACGTGCGTTCTGCTCGACCTGCGAGCGCAGCACCTTGAGCAGCTCCTGCTCGAAGCCCTGCTGGTGGGTGCCGCCCTTGGGGGTCGCGATGATGTTGACGAACGACCGCGTGGTCGTGTCGTAGCCGGTGCCCCACCGCATCGCGATGTCGACGGCGCAGACGCGCTCGACCTCTGTGGCGATCATGTGGCCGTCGGCCTGCAGCACCGGCACTGTCTCTTTGAACGTGCCTTCGCCCTGGATGCGCCAGGTGTCGGTGACGGGAGCGTCGTTCGCGAGGTACTCGACGAACTCCGAGATGCCGCCGTCGTACCGGTAGGACGTCTCGATCGGCTGGCCCTCGACCTCGGCGCCGTTGGCCGCGCGCTCGTCGCGGATCACGAGTTCCAGCCCTGGGACGAGGAACGCCGTCTGACGTGCGCGAGTCACCAGGTCGTTGAGCTGGAACGCGGCATCCTTCGTGAAGATCTGGTGATCCGCCCAATATCGGATACGTGTTCCGCTCGTGCCGCGCGGCGCCTTGCCGACGACCCGCAGCTCGCTCTTGTCCTGGAACGGGGTGAACGGAGCGTCCGGCCGCTTCTCGCCCATGTCGGCGAAGAGTCCGGGTTCGCCGCGATGGAACGACATGGCATAGGTCTTGCCACCTCGGTCTACCTCGACGTCGAGCCGCTCCGAGAGGGCGTTCACCACAGAGGCGCCCACACCGTGCAGACCACCGGATGCCGCGTACGAGCCTCCGCCGAACTTTCCGCCGGCATGCAGCTTCGTGAAGACGACCTCGACGCCGGTGAGACCGGTGCGCGGCTCGACGTCGACGGGGATGCCGCGACCGCGGTCGTGGACCTCGACACTGCCGTCCTCATGCAGAATGATGTCGATCTTCGAGCCGTTGCCCGCGACGGCCTCGTCGACGGCGTTGTCGATGATCTCCCAGAGGCAGTGCATCAGGCCCGGGGATCCGTTCGAGCCGATGTACATACCTGGGCGCTTGCGGACGGCCTCGAGCCCTTCGAGCACCTGGAGATGATGGGCGGAATACTCGGCGGTCACAATCTCCGAGTCTATTCGCGATGCCTCTCCACCAGCCGCAGACACTCCCCGGGAGCCCTCAGTACGGCACCCGCGCGTACGCGCTGAGCGAAACACGCCGCAAACCGGGCATGCACACAGCCCCAGCGTGGTTGTATTGAACACGCCCAGCCAGCGAACCCGACACTCAAGGAGGCCCCGAGATGAACGCAACGACCGAACGTGAGACCTCCGCCGTCGAGTTCCGCCTGACCGCCATGGATCGCTGTGATTCATGTGGCGCTCAGGCCTACATCGCCGCCGAGGTCAACGGATCCGAGCTCCTGTTCTGCGCCCACCACGGTCGCAAGTACGAAGAGAAGCTCCGTAGCATCGCAACGAGCTGGCACGACGAGACCGCACGACTGATCGACTGATCGGTCGCGGTTCGATCCGCCTCGGAGCCCGTCATCAGACGGGCTCCGCCTTCGTTAAGGGGTGGTGACCCGGCGCACGCGGCTCGTGAGCCGGGTGAGGATCTCCTCGCCGACGGTGTCGACGCGCTCGGCGAGGGTCGTCGCACTCGCTTCTCCGTGCTCGCCCGCGCCGAACAGCCAGACCGAGTCGCCGATCTGCATCCCCGGCCACCCCTGGACCAGCGACGTCGTCTCGTCGATCCGCAGCAGCTCGCGAGATCCGCCCGGGGTGCCCACGTCTGCTCCTGCGAGAGTGGACGGGATGCCGTCGAACGACCCGACGCCGACCTGAGCGTTCCCGTCCGAGATCTTCCGGACCGTCGCCGTGAGCTCGGCCACCGGCGTGACACCCGGCAGGTCGGGTCCCTCCGCCGAGCGGACGCCGTAGCAGAACGCCCCGATCCGAGACAGCGAGCCGCGGAGCTCCGGCCGCCACCAGGACGCAGCGGATGCCGTCAGGTGCAGCGCCTCGGGCGTCGGTCCGGACTGCTCCACGACACGGACGGCATCGAGGAACAGGGCCTGAGCATCGTCGTCCTCGTCGTCGCTCGCCTCGGCGAGGTGGCTCCAGATCCCGGCGAGCTCGAGGTGTCCCGCCGCTTCACCCGCGCGCACATCGGCGACGGTGCGCTCCCACTCGGCCGGGAGCAGACCGTTGCGATGCAGCCCCGTGTCGATCTTGAGGTGGATACGTGCCCGCGCGCCGGCATGCGCAGCCCTGGCGGTGATGCGCGCCAGGTACTCCGCCGATCCGACGCCGAGGTCGATGTCGGCGCGCAGCGCGTCGTCGATCTCCTCGTCCGTCGAGGTGACCCACGCGAAGATCCGACCGGTGTCGCCGAGCACGCGTCGTGCTTCGACCCCGCTTCGGACGTCGTATGACCCGTACCACTCGACGCCCGTGTCCTTCGCCGCCTCGACGGCCCACCGGAGTCCGTGACCGTACGCGTCGTCCTTGAGGACGACCATGAGCTCCGACGGGGCGATGCGATCGCGGACCGCGCGGATGTTCGCTCGGAACAGGTCGGTGTCGATCCGCAGCTCCGGCCGACTCATGCCTCCCACCCCCGCTCCGCGTGTGCCCCCGCGACGGTGACGAGCTCGGCGATCGTGAGTCCGGTGACGGCGCTCCATCGGGCGAGCCCTGGAGCGGCCGGCCCGCGACCTCCGAAGTAGGTGGCCTCGGCGCCCACGGTGACGGCGGCGGATCCCTGCAGATCTATGACGCACACATCCATCGCGACACGCCCGATGATCGGGCGCTGCACACCGTCGATCTCCACGTGGGCGGCATTGCCCAGCGCGCGCACGATCCCCTGGGCGTAGCCGCCGGTGATGAGTGCGGCCGTCGTGTCATGGGCCACTCGATGGGTGTAGCCGTAGGAGACCGCGTCTCCGGCCCTGAGCGGCTTCGTGGAAAGCACTCTGCCGACGAGCCGCATGACCGGCCTCGCGCTCAGTGCTCCCTCCGCATCGGGGAGCCCGTAGAGCAGGAAGGGGTCGATATCCGGTGCGCCGGTCGTCACGGCGTCGATGCCTTCGAGAGCCAGGGCCTCGACTTCCTCGGCATGGTCGACCAGCACGGCCTCCGCACCGGCGGCGACCACCGCGTGTGCGACGGAGAGCACCCCATGCCCCCAGGCATCGCGGCGGAGGTCGGCGACGCGTCCCCCTGCATCGACGGCGGCAGCGGATGCGACCGCGAGCGCCGACCGCGAGATCATCGCGCGCGGGCGGGAGCTGGATGTCTTCTCACACACGTTTCCAGCCTAGCTCCGCCTTCTCAGGATGCCCCACGCACCCACCGTAGACTGGAGGGGACCCCGAACTTGGAGATCCATGTCACGCTTTTCCCTCGCGCCCCGCGTCCGCTATCTGCTGGCGCGTGCTCGCCGCATCGACGTCGCCTCGGTCATCGAGAGGGCCAAAGAGGCGTCTTCTCAGCACGGCAAGGCCGTTCCCCTCGTGGTCGTCGACATGCTGTGGTCAGCGGGCCGCCACAACGTCGGATTCCAGGACTACATCGACTACGACTTCGCGATCCTCACCAAGGCGGAGCGCGACACGTTCATGACCCACCCCGTGTCGAACGAGATCTCGCAGAAGTACGACCACCCCGACTATCGGCACATGTTCCATGACAAGGCAGAGTTCAACGCCGTCTTCGATGCCTTCCTCAAGAGGGAGTGGATGCTCATCACGCAGGGCAACGCGGACGAGCTGCGTTCATTCACCGAGCGCCAGGGCACGATCGTCGTGAAGGAGACGCACGGCCAGGCGGGCACGGGTGTCCACCGCTACCACGCCGCCGACGTGACCGACTGGGATGCGTTCCACGCCGAGCTGCTCTCGAAGAAGCAGGTCCTCGTCGAAGAGGTCATCCGCCAGCACGCCGACCTCGCGGCCGTGTGCCCCGGCACCGTGAACACCACCCGCATCACCGCATTCTTCGATGGCGAGAAGACGCACATCCTCGCGATGGCCCAGAAGTTCGGACGCGGAGCGGTGAGCGACCAGATGAGCTTCGGCGGCTTCTACACGATGCTCGACGAGAACGGTCACTCTGTGGGATCCGGATACGACTCTCACGGCCACGTGCACGTCACGCACCCGGACTCCGGCTTCCCGATCGCCGACTTCCAGCTGCCGATGATGGACGAGGTCCGCGAGTTCGTCGACCAGGTCGCGCGCGTCGTACCGCAGATCCAGTACGTCGGCTGGGATGTCGTGGTCACGCCTGACGGTCCGGTGCTCGTCGAGGGCAACTGGGGCGCCGGCGTGTACGAGAACAAGCCGAGCGTCACCGGGATCCGCACAGGGCACAAGCCGCGCTACCAGGCCGCGATCGGGTTCTGACCGCGGCAGGCATGAAGAAGGGCCCGGATGCTGAGCATCCGGGCCCTTCTTGCTGAGGCGTCGCTCACGCGGAGGTCAGACCTCGCGGACGATCCCCATCGGGGTCGACTGCGTCGCCTGGCCGAGAGGGTTGTCGCCCAGAATCTGGACGAGCCGACGCTCCCCCGCCTTGTCGAGCGTCGAGCCGAGGATGTTGCCGCCGATGTCGTTGATGTCGACGACGGCGACCTCGAGGTCGCCGCCGAGCATCTTCTTCAGACGGAGGGCCACCTCACGCGGGTTCTTCGGTCCGAGGACGACCGCCTGGTTGTACGGCGGGATCGTGTTCTTCGTCGGGCCGTCGATGGCGCGTGCCTTGTCACCTGCGATGCGGTAGAAGTCACCGCGACGCCCGAAGGCCTTGGTGATCACCGAGACGCCGGCTGCGAAGAGGATCCGCAGGGTGCCGCATTCGCGCAAGGCCATCTCCATCGTCTCGGGCATGCCGAGACCGATGCCGTAGGAGGTGCGGACGACGTATCGCGACAGGAAGCGCGCAAGCGGACGGGGCGTGATCTCGTCGAGCCGGTACGACCGGCCCTGCGTGATCGCCACGATCTTCTCGGTCACGAACAGCAGGTCACCGGGCTGAACAGCTTCCTTGGCGTACTCCAGGACGACGGAGTCGAGGTCGTCGTTCGGCATGACGACGCGCGTCCGCAGCGGGATGCGCGCGTAGTTCTTGCCGTCGACGCTCGCCTCGAGCGCCTTGCCTTCGTTCGCCTGCATCACTCGAGGTAGTCCCGCAGCGACTGCGAGCGGCTCGGGTGGCGGAGCTTCGCCATCGTCTTCGACTCGATCTGACGGATGCGCTCACGCGTCACGCCGAACGTGTCACCGATCTGGTCGAGGGTCTTGGGCTGTCCGTCGCCGAGTCCGAAGCGCATCCGGATGACACCGGCCTCACGCTCGGAGAGCGAGTCGAGCAGCTGCTCCAGCTGACGCTGCAGCATCGTGAAGCCCACGGCATCCGCGGGGACCACTGCCTCGGTGTCCTCGATGAGGTCACCGAACTCGCTGTCGCCGTCCTCACCGAGAGGCGTGTGCAGGGAGATCGGCTCGCGGCCGTACTTCTGCACCTCGACGACCTTCTCGGGCGTCATGTCCAGCTCGCGGCTGAGCTCTTCGGGCGTGGGCTCACGGCCCAGGTCCTGCAGCATCTGGCGCTGCACTCGGGCGAGCTTGTTGATGACCTCGACCATGTGCACGGGGATGCGGATGGTGCGGGCCTGGTCTGCCATCGCGCGGGTGATCGCCTGACGGATCCACCAGGTGGCGTACGTCGAGAACTTGAAGCCCTTGGTGTAGTCGAACTTCTCGACGGCGCGGATCAGACCGAGGTTGCCCTCCTGGATCAGGTCCAGGAACTGCATGCCGCGGCCGGTGTAGCGCTTGGCGAGCGAGACGACGAGGCGGAGGTTCGCACCGAGCAGGTGGCTCTTCGCGCGCTGACCGTCGCGGGCGACCCACTGCAGGTCGAGCCCGAGCTGGCTGGCCTTCTCGGCGGCCGTCATCGTGGAGAGCTTCTCCTCGGCGAACAGGCCGGCCTCGATGCGCATCGCGAGCTCGACCTCTTCGGCCGCGTTCAGCAGGGCGACCTTTCCGATCTGCTTCAGGTAGTCCTTGACAGGGTCGGCGGTCGCACCGGTGATCTGGGTGGAGTAGACGGGCACGTCTTCGTCGTCGTTTGACGAGATGACGATCGCTCCCGTGGGCAGAGGCTCGGTGAACTTCGGCTTGGAGTCCTCATCGTCCTCATCGGGCTCTGCGGCGGGAGGAGTCTCGTCGTCTTCGACGATGTCATCGGCCTTCTTCTTCTTCGCGGGCGCGCGCTTGGCAGCGGCACGCTGCGCGGCGGTCTTGGGCGCCGGCTTCTCAGCGGCCTCCTCGACCGGAGCATCGACCTCGGGAGCGTCGGCGGTCTTCTTCGTCCGGGTCTTCTTCGTCGTGGCAGGAGTCACGTTTCGCCTTTCACGGGGCCGCTCGCAGGCCCCGGAGCATTTCGGACACTAGTAAGACCCTTGTCAAGTCCAATCTCCGGAAAGATCGATTGACAACGGGTCAGAGTCCTAGTATCGCACACGTGTGGGCATGCAGGTGCAATCCGCCCAAGTTCGCTCGCTCGATGTCAGCCGCGACCCGGCTTGTCCTCGTCGCCGCTGGGGCGCGAGGCGAGGTAGCGCTCGAGTTCTGCGGCGAGCTCGTCCGCGCTCGGCAGGTCGCGCTCGTTGAATCCGCCCTCGTCGTACGACCCGTCCTCAGGATCACGACCGGCCATATACGCGTCGTAGCGGCGCTCGAGCCCCTGCACCATCTGCTGCAGCTCATCGTTGCCCAGCACCTGGTCGTCGACGCGCGTGAGGTAGTCCTGGCGGCGCTCCTGCACCTCGTCGAGCAGGATGACCAGGCCCGTGGCGGCCATCAGCTTCTCGGCTGCCGCGATCACGGCGTCGGGGTTCTCGGTCTCGGCGAGGTAGTGCGGCACGAGCAGCACGAACCCGACGACGCGCTCGCCGTGCTCCGCGAAGCGGAATTCGAGGAGATGCCCCGCAGTGGCCGGCACCTGGGTGCGCGGGCGCCATACCGAGTGAGCCACGGTGAGCTCACGGCGGTTGCCGCTCACCGTCGTGCCGATGGGGCGGGTGTGCGGGACCGGCATCGCGATCGAGTGCACCCAGTTAAGTCCGGAGACCTCGAATTCGTCGGCGAGTTCGAGCACGGTGCGCGCGAACTCGTTCCAGGCGAAGTCCGGCTCGTAACCGGCGAGGAGGAGGAACTTCTGGCCGAGGGCGTCGGTCGCCAGCGAGAGCTCCAGCCGGGCAGGACGGAACTCGGTCAGGTGATCCTGGTCGAAGGAGATCACCGGGCGGCGGGCGCGGTAGTCCAGCAGCACGTCGTTGTCGAAGACGGCGATCGGCTCGGGCGACGTCGTCTCGCGAAGGTGCTCGATGAGCCCGGAGACGGCGCTGCCTGCGTCGGTGAAACCCGTCAGGAGCAGGACAAGGGGCAGTCCGCGCGGCACGACCGGTGCGTTCGCTACACGTTCATGGATCTCTCCGGAGAAGGGCATGAGTCAATGCTACGAGCAGCTTCGGACGGCCGGGCGGTGACCTTCAAGCTGAGAGCGAACACCCGCTCGGCGCCCGGTCGCGCGACCCTCCTAGGATGGAGGTATGACGCTTCCCGCGCTCTCGCGCACCTCAGATCAGTTCCCAGGAAGCGCTGCAGACGCCGCAGTGCTCGTCATCCCCGAGATCTCGGACTCCGCAGAGTCGCTGACCGGCTACCCCGGACTCGCCGACTCCCTGCAGGCCGTCGGCCACACCGGCTCGGCCTCGTCGTTCACGCGGGCCTACGCCCCCGAGGTCACGACCCTGCCGTTCGCCGTCGTCGGCGTAGGCCGTCAGCCCGATGCCTCCGCCGTGCGCAACGCCGTAGGCACAGCCCTCCGGTCTCTGACCGGCTTCGAGACGGTCTCGGTGGCCCTGGCTCCCGGTCTCGAGCAGTTCGCGGCCGCCGCCGCAGAGGGCGCCGTGCTCGGCGGCTACCGGTTCGACGGCTACCGCAAGGAGTCGGGCAAGACCCGCGCGTCTTCCGTCCTGCTGCATGCTGACCTCGACGAGTCCGCACTCTCCAGGTCCATCGCCGTCGGCGAGGCGATGGCCCTCATCAAGGATCTCGTGTTCGTCCCGGCCGAGTGGCAGAGCCCGGCCCAGCTCGCACAGAGCGCAGCCGACAGCGTCGACGGGCTGGCGGATGTCTCGGTGGAGATCCTCGACGAGAAGTCGCTCGCCGAACAGGGCTTCGGCGGTATCCTCGGCGTCGCGCAGGGCTCCGACAGGCCGCCGCGCCTCGTCCGTCTCGACTACGCACCCGCGAACGCCACACGTCACATCGCACTCGTCGGCAAGGGGATCACGTTCGACACAGGCGGGCTGTCGCTCAAGCCGGCGGCCTCGATGGTCGGCATGAAGTTCGACATGGCCGGTGCCGCGACGAGCGTCGCAGCACTGCGGGCGATCGCCGCTCTCGCCCTGCCCGTGCACGTCACCGCTTGGCTCTGCATCACCGACAACATGCCGTCAGGTCGTGCATTGCGTCCGGGAGACGTCATCCGCATCCTCGACGGCACGACCGTCGAAGTTCCGAACACGGATGCAGAGGGGCGCCTGGTCATGGCCGACGGCCTCGTCGCGGCCAGCCGCGAGAACCCCGACGTCATCATCGACGTCGCGACTCTCACCGGAGCGATCGTGATGGCTCTCGGGCACCGCCACACCGGCGTATTCGGTGACGACGACGCCGTCGCGGAGTTCCTCGCCGCCGCCGACGCCGCCGATGAGCTCGCGTGGCACATGCCGCTCCCGGCCTACATGGAGGACTCGCTGGACTCCCCCATCGCCGACATGCAGAACGCCAACATGAGCGATCGGATGGGTGGGGCGTCGTACGCCGGCCTCTTCCTGCGCCGCTTCGTCGGCCGGGTCTCCGACGAGAAGGACGCCCCGCGCATCCCGTGGGTGCACCTCGACATCGCCGGCTCCGGCGAGCACAACGGCGCACCGTACGGCTTCACCGACAAGGGCCCCACCGGAGCGATGGTCCGGTCGATCATCGCGTTCGCCGAAGCATCCCACAAGGAGGCATGACCATGACCACGCACACCTTCGACATCGTCGTCCTGGGCGGAGGCAGCGGCGGGTACGCCGCTGCTCTGCGTGCGAGCGAGCTCGGCAAGTCCGTCGCGCTCATCGAGAAGGACAAGGTCGGCGGCACCTGCCTGCACCGCGGCTGCATCCCGACGAAGGCGCTGCTGCACGCGGCCGAGGTCGCCGAGCATGTGCGAGACGCCGCCCACGTCGGCATCTCCGCGACCCTCGACGGAATCGACCCCGCCGGGGTGCGCGCATACCGCGAGGGGATCGTCGCGAAGAAGTACAAGGGCCTCGAGGGCCTGGTGAAGGCCCGCGGCATCACGACCGTCGCCGGCTTCGGTCGCCTGAACGCCGACCGGTCGGTGAGCGTGGGCGACGACGTCTACGTCGGCGCCGATGTCATCCTCGCCACCGGCTCGTACAGCCGGACCCTCCCGGGCCTCGAGATCGGCGGGCGGATCCTCACCAGCGAACAGGCGCTGTCGCTCGACGTGATCCCCGAGCGCGTGCTCGTGCTCGGCGGCGGCGTGATCGGCGTGGAGTTCGCCAGCGTCTGGCGTTCGTTCGGCACCGAGGTCACCATCATCGAAGCGCTGCCGCACCTGGTGCCCAACGAGGACATCGCGATGAGCAAGGGCCTCGAACGGGCGTTCCGCCGCCGCGGCATCCAGTACTCCCTCGGCATCCGCTACCATAGCGCCACGCAGGACGACAGCTCGGTGACCGTCACGCTGGAGGACGGCAAGGAGTTCACCGCCGACTACCTTCTCGTGGCGGTCGGACGAGGTCCGGTCACGGCCGACCTCGGCTTCGAAGAGGCCGGCGTGACTCTCGATCGTGGTTTCGTCACGGTCGATCAGGACCTGCGCACCGGTGTGCCCGGGCTCTGGGCCGTCGGAGACATCACGCCCGGTCTGCAGCTCGCTCACCGCGGTTTCCAGCAGGGCATCGCCGTCGCGGAACGCATCGCCGGCCTCTCCCCCGCGCACGTCCCCGACATCCAGATCCCGAAGGTCACGTACTCGAGCCCCGAGGTCGCCTCGGTCGGCGTCACGGAGGAGGCTGCCGTCACCGAGCACGGCGCCGATGCTGTCGTGGCGTACGAGTACAATCTCGCCGGCAACGGCAAGAGCGAGATCATCGGCACAGCCGGCCTCGTGAAGGTGGTCCGACTCAAGGACGGGCCCGTCATCGGTGTCCATCTGCTCGGCGACCGAGTGGGCGAGCTCATCACCGAGGGCCAGCTGGCCGTCGCGTGGGAGGCCCACCCCGAGGACATCGCCCCCCTGATCCATGCGCATCCCACACAGAGCGAGGCGCTCGGTGAAGCCTTCCTCGCCCTCGCCGGAAAGCCGCTGCACGCCCTCTGAACACCAACCGGTGAACAGTTCACTAAGCTAGACACGCGTCATTTAACTTCCTGAAGGAGACTCAGTCATGAGCACATCCGTCGTCCTCCCCCCTCTCGGCGAGAGCGTCACAGAGGGTACCGTCACCCGCTGGCTCAAGCAGGTGGGAGACACCGTTCAGGCGGATGAGGGCCTGCTCGAGATCTCGACCGACAAGGTCGACACCGAGATCCCCTCGCCCGTCACCGGTGTGATCGAGGAGATCCTCGTCGCCGAGGACGAGACCGTCGAGGTCGGCGCGCTCCTCGCGCGTATCGGCGACGGCAGCGCCGCTGCTCCTGCCGCGGATGCTTCTGCAGCCGCAGCGCCCGCCGCGGAGGAGGCGCCTCAGGCTGCCGCACCGCAGGCCGAGGCCCCCTCGGAGCCCGCTCCTGCTGCCGAAGCTGCGCCCGCTGCCGCGGCTGCCCCGGCCGCTGCCCCCGCAGGCGACGCTACGGACATCGTCCTCCCCGAACTCGGCGAGAGTGTGACCGAAGGCACCGTCACCCGCTGGCTCAAGCAGATCGGCGACACCGTCGAGGTCGACGAGGCCCTGCTGGAGATCTCGACCGACAAGGTCGACACCGAGATCCCCTCGCCCGTCGCCGGCGTGCTGCAGGAGATCGTCGCCGCCGAAGACGAGACCGTCGAGGTCGGCGCTGTGCTTGCTCGTGTCGGTTCTGGAGCAGCTCCCGCCGCCGCACCGGCTGCGGAGGCTCCGGCCGCCGAGGCTCCTGCCGCTCCCACCGAGACTCCCGCATCTGCGGCCGAGGCCCCTGCTGCTCCCGCGGCAGAAGCCCCCGTGCAGCAGGCTCCGGCAAGCGAGGGTGCATCCGCACCTGTCGCCCCCGCCCCGCCGGCAGCGCCGTCCGAGCCCGCGCCCGCGGCGGCATCGGCTCCGGCTCCGGCTCCGGCTCCGACCGAGCAGAAGCTGTCCCTCCCGACCGAGAGCGACAACCTGTACGTGACCCCGCTCGTGCGCCGTCTGGCTTCGCAGCAGGGCGTCGACCTGGCCAGTGTCACCGGTACCGGCGTCGGCGGACGCATCCGTAAGGAAGATGTGCTCAAGGCCGCAGAGAGCGCGTCGGCGGCACCCGCCGCTGCGGCCGCCCCTGCTGCGCCCGCTCCGCTCGAGGTCTCGCCGTTGCGTGGCACCACGCAGCCGATGTCGCGCCTGCGCAAGGTTCTGGCCAAGCGCGCCGTCGAGTCGATGCAGCAGACCGCACAGCTCACGACGGTCGTCGAGGTCGATGTGACCGCTCTGGCGGAGTACCGCGACAGCGTCAAGGCGTCTTTCCTCGAGAAGACGGGCGACAAGCTGTCGTTCCTGCCGTTCTTCGCCCTCGCTGCCGCAGAGGCTCTGCGTGCCTTCCCGATCGTGAACGCCACGGTCGACGGCGAGCAGATCGTCTACCCCGAGTCCGAGAACGTCTCGATCGCCGTGGACACCGAGCGCGGTCTGCTCACGCCGGTGCTGCGCGACGCCGCGTCGAAGAACATCGCCGAGATCGCGCATGAGATCGCCGACCTCGCGGCACGCACGCGCGACAACAAGCTGAAGCCCGACGAGCTCGCCGGCGGCACGTTCACGCTGACCAACACGGGTTCGCGTGGCGCGCTGTTCGACACTCCGGTCGTCTTCCTGCCGCAGTCGGCGATTCTCGGCACCGGAACGGTCGTCAAGCGCCCCGGTCTCGTCAAGGTCGGCGGCGCAGACGCGATCGCCGTCCGCTCGTACGTGTACCTCGCTCTCTCGTACGACCACCGCATCATCGACGGAGCAGACGCCGCACGCTTCCTCGGTGCTGTGAAGGCCCGCCTCGAGTCGGCGCAGTTCGCCGCTCAGCTCGGAGCCTGACCACCGCATCATCCTGGCTGGTCCGCGACGTCGTACACGTCGCGGACCAGCCATTTCTCTGCCACCCGGACGAGTACGACCATGCGCTCCCCGGCGGCGGACTCCGCACCGTCCTCTTCCCCTCCCGACGCAGAAGCTCGGATCACGGCGACATCCCCGTACTCGTCCACGGGTTCGAGCTGTAGCGCTCCCTCACCTCCCGCCAATGCGTCCGCGACCCCGATGGACCCCTGGGCGACCGCTTCGGCGCAGACCGCGTCGTCGTTCGCCGCGCAGGTCTTGATCGCGTCGATGAGGTGGTGCGCCGCCTCGACCGGATCCTCCGGATCGGCTCGCTCGGGCGGTGATCCCTTCGGGGACTCGTCCGGCTTCGGTTCGGGTGCCGTCGGCGTCGCCGCCGGTGACGGATCGGCCGACGCAGAGTCGATCTGCTCCGCGTCCTGAGCGCTCGTCGGCACCGCCGCGGCACCCTCGTCGCCCGGTTCCCCTGTCGCGCCTCCCGGCCAGAGGAGTCCGCCGGCGAGCACCGCTACGGCCGCAGCCGCTGCGACGATCGCCCTCCGCCCACGTCGCACGGGGGTTCGGACGCCCGCTGTGGGGGCCTCCACACTGCTGTCGACGCGGGCGGCGCGTGCTCGATCCGCGTCTCTCCGATGCCGGCGCGCGACCACGAAGAGCATCGCGCCCCGCCAGAGGTCGAGGCGACGCAGCAAGGGCGCGACGACGCGAGACGTCACAGCGCGCACGCGGCTATCCGCCATAGGTCGAGTGGCACGAGTTCTCACCCGACTTCGCGCGTCGGGTCGCACGACCGCTGCGCGGATCGCTGCGTCCGCACTTCTCGCCAGCTCAGGCGCATGCACATCGCGTCTCAGCGGTTTCGGCGCCGCGGTGTCGAACAGCTCTGCTTCCCACCCCTCGAGCTGTCGCATCGGCATCCCCGGTCGTCCTGTGGCAGCGCTCAGCCCTTCCTCGATCGTGACGAGCAGGCGACCGAGTGCGCGGTCGACGCAGTCCTCGCGAATCCGCGCGACGAGACCCGCCGCTGCCGTCCGTGCCGTCTCGCCTGCGCCGATCACGAAAGTCGGTCGCCCGTCATCCGTGAGCCACCAGCCACCCGTGTGTTCGTGCTCGTCGGTCCGTCCTAGCTCACCGAGACCTCGCAGGATGCTGGCGACCAGGGTCGTCATCTCCCCGGAGCCGAGCGCGACGTCGGCTGCCGCGCGACGACCGACGAACGTCGCGACCCTCTCGGTGCACCATGGGAGCAGCGCGTCGTGCCCGTCGGCGCGCCGCACGATGTCGAGCGGCCCCGCGACGTGGTCGTCACCGGCGTGGTCCCACCCAGCCCACCCGCTGATCGAGGCGGAGTCCATCAGAACGGCCATCGCCGCGCCTCGGGTGACCAGCGTTCCCGTGTACGGCCCCTCGTCCGCGTCGATCCTCCTGATCGTCCGATGCGCACCGGGCACCAGTACCGCACCGCTCGCCTTCGTTTCCGTCTCCGCCATTCCCCCATGTCATCGCATCGCACGGCGCTCCCACGCAGACATCGCATGATGTGTACGCATGCGCACGAATCGGCCGCGTGTGCAGGAGAAGACGAGGCGCCCGAATCCGCCCGACGCGAACGACGCCATCAGCGCACCCCGGAGTCGGTATTCTTATGCACATGGCAAACCGCACGTCCGCGCCCGAGAAGCGTCCGGGATTCTTCTCCCAGATCAAGTCCCTCTTCAAGTTCACGAGGGAGATCTACCCCTGGCTGCCCTGGGCCCAGATCGCGCTGCTGGTCATCGGTGTCCTCATCGGCCTCATCGTGGGTTACCTGATCCCGCCGTTCCAGGTGTGGACTCTCATCCTCTGGGGCATCTCCGGTCTGATGCTCGGTCTGCTCGGCGCGATGTTCCTGATGACGCGCCTGTCGACTTCTGCGATGTACCAGAAGATCGACGGTATGCCCGGCGCCACGGGCCACGTGCTGAGCACGAGCCTCGGCCGCAACTGGCAGGGATCCGAGACGCCGGTCGGCATCAACCCGAAGACGCAGGATGCGGTCTACCGCACGGTGGGTCGCGGCGGCGTCGTGGTCGTCGGAGAGGGATCCCGCGGCCGCCTGACCCGACTGGTCAACGATGAGCGCAGCAAGGCAGCCCGTGTGGCCCACGGCGTGCCGGTCACGGTGCTCTACGTCGGCCACGGCGACGACGACGTCGCGATCGCCGACCTCGCAAAGACCATCAAAAAGCTTCCGAAGGTCATCGACAAGGCCACCATGGGTGCCGTCATCCGCCGCATCGAGTCCGTGTCGCAGTCGATCTCGTCGCTGCCGATCCCGAAGGGCATCGACCCCACCAAGGTCAGGGCGCAGCGTCCGCGTTGAGCTGACCCCCGCACACGCAGAAGCGCGGCCGCACCTCATCGCGAGGGCGGCCGCGCTTCGTCGTTCACTCCGACAGCGGCTGACGCGGAAGGCGACGGACCTTCGCGCGGCGACGACGACGTTCCGGAACCATCGACCGCATCTCGTCGAGCTTGCCGAAGCAGAAGAGCCGATCTTCGGCCTCGAGGACGACATGCTTGCGCGGGTTCGGGATGACGGAGACGCCGCGGTGCAGCGTGAGCACGGTGATGTCGCGCTCCCACAGTCCGGCTTCGCCGAGTGTCTTGCCGACGAGGTCGACAGCTCCGTGCACCATGAGCTCGGCGACCCCGTATCCCGTGGAGACCGTCAGGCGCTGACGCACATCGATCTCGGGGAATGCGACCTGGCCGGCGATGTAGTCGATGATGGCGCCCGCGACGTCGAGCTTCGTGGCCGTCTCGATGCCCTGCAGGCCAGGCGACGAGTTCACCTCCATGACGAGCGGCCCGTCGTCGCCTTCGAGCATGTCGACTCCGGCGACGCGGAGCCCCATGATCTGGGCTGAGCGCACGGCTGCGCGCTCGTAGATCGGATCGAGCTCGACGGCTTCCACCGAGCCTCCACGGTGGACGTTCGAGCGGAACTCGTCACCCGCCGCCGATCGCCGCATCGCGGCGACCACGCGGTCGCCCACGACGAGAGCGCGGATGTCGCGCCCGCGGCTCTCGGAGATGAACTTCTGGATCAGCACGTTCTGCTTGGTCGAGTGCAGCGTCTCAATGATGGCCTCGGCCACCTTCACCTGCGGCGCGAGGATCACACCGATCCCCTGCGTGCCCTCGAGGAGCTTGATGACGACAGGAGCACCCCCGACGCGTTCGATCGCCGGACGGACGTCCGCACGGTTGCGGACGAAGGCCGTGGGAGGCATCGCGATGTTGTGGCGCGAGAGGATCTGATTCGCGCGGAGCTTGTCCCGCGCGCTCGAGATCCCGTTCGCCGTGTTCGGCGTGTAGACGTCCATCTGCTCGAACTGGCGCACGACGGCGGTGCCGAAGTAGGTGATCGAGTTGCCGATGCGAGGCAGGATCGCGTCGTAGTCGCTGAGCTGACGGCCCCGGTAGTGCAGGTCCGGCTCGTCTGCGGTGAGGTCGATCGCGAATCGCAGCGTGTTGAGCACCTTGACGTTGTGACCTCGCTGGAGCGCAGCGGCGCGCAGCCTTTGGGTGGAGTACGCCTGCGGCGCGCGGGAGAGCACTGCGATCTTCACGGGGGATTTCCTGCCAGGATGGTCGGGTGAGTAAGTCATCCCATTCAAACACCCTTATCGGGTGGCGAGAATGGGTGAGCCTGCCTGATCTCGGAGTCGACTGGCTCAAAGCCAAGATCGACACGGGCGCGCGCACCTCTTCGCTGCACGCATTCCAGATCCAGGAGTTCGAGCGCGACGGCGTGTCGTGGGTCCGGTTCCGTGTGAAGCCCTGGCAGGACAGCCAGGAGGATGCCGTCATCGTCGAGTCCCCTGTGCATGATCGCCGCGCCGTGCGCAGCTCATCGGGCCATGCCCAGGAGCGACTCGTCGTCGAGATGCTGATCCGTCTGCATGACCGGGAGGTGCTCGCGGAGGTCACGCTGAGCAACCGGGACGAGATGGGTTTCCGCATGCTCATCGGTCGCGAAGCGCTGCGACAGGGTTATATCGTCGACCCTGCCCGTTCGTTCCTCGGCGGTCGTGCTCCGCGCGAGGCCAGACGCCGCAATCGCGGCAAGGAGTGAGCCCGATCAGGCGCGGATGAGCACGAGTCCCGTCACCTTGTCGTGGATTCCTCGCTGATCGGCGTCCCAGATGACCGCCGGGATCACGATGATGATCAGCAGCGTGCGGACGATCGGACGCCAGATCCCCACCCAGCCGCCGCCCAGACGCACCACGCGCATGCCGAGGATACGGTGCCCGGGGCTTCCGCCGGCCGTCGGGATGAAGAGGATCTGCAGCAGGGCGAAGACCGCCATCGGCGCGAACATGGTGAGGCCGGCCTCGGCGGGCAGTGCGAACTGGTCGTAGCCGAGGAACCCGGTGGCGATGATCGTCGCAGCCACATAGTCGATGAGAAGGGCCCCGATTCGCCGTCCAGGGCGGGCGATGCTGCCCGTCCCCGTCTGCGGCATTCCGAGTCGTTCTCCGGGGTACGTGTTCACAGCGTCCGTCACGTATCCAGCCTACCGGCGCGTAACATGCTCGAAACAAAGCGGATACCGTGGGGTAACGCCCCGCACGTACTGTGCACAATGGCCGTGAAGCCATCGATCCGCAATCCAGGAGTCGTACATGTTCAAAGATTCGTCCGAGGTGCTGACCTACATCAAGGAGAACGACGTCAAGTTCCTTGACATCCGATTCACTGATCTCCCTGGTGTTCAGCAGCACTTCAACATCCCTGCGGCCACTGTCGACGAGGACTTCTTCGTGGACGGACAGCTGTTCGACGGCTCTTCGATCCGTGGCTTCGCCAGCATCCACGAGTCCGACATGCAGCTCATCCCTGACGTCACGACGGCATACATGGACCCCTTCCGCGAGGCGAGCACCCTCGTGATGATCTTCGACATCTACAACCCGCGCACGGGAGAGATCTACTCGAAGGACCCGCGCCAGGTCGCGAAGAAGGCCGAGAAGTACCTCGCCTCCACCGGCATCGCCGACACGGCGTTCTTCGCCCCCGAGGCCGAGTTCTACATCTTCGACGACGTGCGCTACTCGGTCACCGCCGGCGAGAGCTTCTACAAGGTCGATTCCGAAGAGGCCGCGTGGAACACCGGTCGTGAGGAAGAGGGCGGAAACCTCGCCAACAAGACCCCGTACAAGGGTGGCTACTTCCCCGTCAGCCCGGTCGACAAGACCGCTGACCTGCGCGACGACATCACCCTGAAGCTGATCGACGCCGGGTTCATCCTCGAGCGCTCGCACCACGAGGTCGGCACCGCCGGCCAGCAGGAGATCAACTACCGCTTCGACACCATGGTGCACTCGGCGGACGACATCCTGAAGTTCAAGTACATCGTCAAGAACACCGCCGAAGAGTGGGGCAAGGTCGCCACCTTCATGCCGAAGCCGCTGTACGGCGACAACGGATCGGGAATGCACACGCACCAGTCGCTGTGGAACGACGGCAAGCCGCTCTTCTACGACGAGGCCGGCTACGGTCAGCTCAGCGACATCGCTCGCTGGTACATCGGCGGCATCCTGGCGCACGCTCCGGCGCTGCTCGCCTTCACGAACCCGACCCTGAACAGCTACCACCGTCTGGTCAAGGGCTTCGAGGCTCCGGTCAACCTGGTCTACTCGGCCGGAAACCGCTCGGCTGCCATCCGCATCCCGATCACGGGCTCCAACCCGAAGGCCAAGCGCATCGAGTTCCGCGCGCCTGACGCATCGGGCAACCCGTACCTCGCCTTCGCCGCGCAGCTCATGGCCGGCCTCGACGGCATCAAGAACCGCATCGAGCCGCACGAGCCCGTCGACAAGGACCTCTACGAGCTTCCCCCCGAGGAGGCGAAGAACATCCCGCAGGTCCCGAACTCGCTGCTCGACTCGCTCGACGCACTGAAGGAGGACCACCAGTTCCTCCTCGAGGGTGGCGTCTTCACCGAGGAGCTCATCGAGACCTGGATCTCGTACAAGTACGAGAACGAGATCCTGCCGATGGCTCAGCGCCCGCACCCGTTCGAGTACGAGCTGTACTTCGGGGTGTAACCAGATCCCGCGGGATTCCGGGGGTAGGTCCGCCGAATCGCACAGAGAGCCCGTCAGGCCATGCCTGGCGGGCTCTCTGTGCGTCTCGCGTAGAGTCTTTCTCGGTCCCGCCCTAGGCGCGTGAGCTCACCCCGGCTCCGCGTCCAGTTTTTCGGAGAGGGAGGCTGCCCGTTCGAGCCGGGCCGGGATGGGCCTACGCGCCCGCTACGGTGTACCCCTGGGCGACGGACGGCGGCGCCGAGCTCACCGGTCGCGGCTGCGTCGAAGCCCGCGGACCTTGCGCACCTGCCATGCGAGCAGCACGGCCGACCCGGTCACCATGACTCCGATGAGGATCCACTGCGGGAGGGAATATGCGACGCTCCAGGTCAGCGTGACCAGCACGAGCCCGACCATGTAGGCGAAGAGCAGCGCCGACACCGCAGTCAGCAGCCACTCGCGGCGGTACCGCCACCGTGCACCCCGTCCACCCCGCTTCGCCATGTTCTGAAGACTACGCGAGCCCGCGGCATCCCCCCGGTCGCGGAAGTTCTCACTCGTCGGCGCGCGAATCCACCGCGACGCCGATCGCGACGCCGATCGAGAGGCCGAGGCCCATTCCGAGTGCGAGGTTGTCGAACACGGTGAGTCCGAGCCCCGCACCGACGGCGATGCCCAGGCCGAGGCCGACTGCAAGACCGTTCTGCGGCTTCTTCTGCGAATCCTTCTCTGCATCCGTCATGTCATCCACCGTACGAACGCCTCGCGGTCACCGCATCCCCCGCATGGGGGATCCGGCACCCGCACGACCGTGTCGCGCTTGCTTTCACCCGCCCCTACTGGTCAACTGAGGGGTCCGAATGAACACAAGTGGGGGGCCATCATGCGCCGCAAGTACGACAGGCTGCAGCCGAAGAGGGTCCACACCACCGAGACTCCTCCCGCGCAGCCGAAGACAGCGGCCGCGGCGATCGCCCGGATCAACCCGTTCATGTTCGGCCTCCTCGGTGCTCTGGGTGTGCTCGTCGCGCTGATGCTCGGCGGAATCGTCAACCAGCTCGCCACGGTGCTGGTCTACATCGGGGTGGCGATCTTCCTCGCACTCGGGCTCGACCCGATCGTCTCGTTCATCGAACGCAAGCTCCCTCGCCCGGCCGCCGTCGCCATCGTCGTGTCCGTCGTGATCCTGGTCTTCGCCGGCATCATCCTGGCCATCGTGCCTCTTCTCATCGAGCAGGTGACCAACCTGATCCAGGACGGCCCGAAGATGGTCGAGGACTTCATGGCCAGCGCCTGGTTCAAGGACGTGAGCGAGCAGTTCGGCTCCACCTTCGACGACGCGGCGCAGGGCGTGCTGAGCTTCGTCCAGGATCCGGGCAACATCCTCAACATCAGCGGCGGAGTCTTCGCGGTCGGCGCCGGCATCGCCGGCGGCTTCACCGGCGTCACCATCGTGCTCATCCTGACCCTGTACTTCATGGCCTCGCTGCGCAGCATGAAGCGCGTCGCGGTGCGCTTCGTCCCGTCCTACCAGCGCGACACCTTCGGAGGGCTCCTCGAAGACGTCTCCGGCGCCGTCGGGCGCTACGTGATGGGGCAGGCCAGCCTGGCGCTCATCAACGGCATCCTGAGCCTGATCGTGCTGAGCATCATCGGAGCCCCCGTGCCGGCGCTTCTCGCGCTGATCGCCTTCATCGGCTCGATGATCCCGCTCGTCGGAACGTTGAGCGCCTCGATCATCAATGCGCTGATCTGCCTCATCGTGAGCCCGGTGACCGCTCTCATCGCGTTCGGCTACTACCTCGTCTACATGCAGATCGAGGCATACGTCCTGTCACCGCGAATCATGAACAAGGCGGTCGCCGTTCCCGGAGCGCTCGTGGTGATCGCGGCCGTCGCCGGTGGCGCACTCGGCGGGATCCTCGGCGCACTCGTCGCCATCCCCGTCGCCGCGAGCATCATCATCATCGTGCAGAAGGTCGTCTTCCCGACGCAGGACAGCAAGGTCGTCCCACCGGGAACCCTCAGCGAACGGTGAGGGCGGCGGGCTGGACCCGCACGGTGAAGTCGGAGATGTGTCCGACCTCTTCGCCATCGATCTCGAACATCTGCGGTGACGCGAGCTGCACGCGCACCCGCTCCGCGGAGATGTGCGTCGTCGAGTCGGTGCTCACAGCGGTGTCGACATTGCCCATCATGCGACGGATGCCGTTCTCCCACACGAAGGCACGGACGGTGTCGAGCCACTGGAGGGGCCCTTCCGCGCTCACGAGCAGCATGTCGAGCAACCCGTCGTCGAGCACTGCATCCGGCAGGAGACGGATGCCGCCCTGCAGCATGCCGCAGTTGCCGATCAGCATGGTGTGACCGCGAAGCCCCTGCGGCTCCTGATCGTCGAGCGTCAGGGTGATGTCGGTCATCTCGGTGCCGGCGAGAGCACGTCCCATCGCCTCGACGTAGGCGATCCATCCGGCTCGGTTCTTCAGGTCCTCGTCGGTCTCGACCAGCATCTGCGCGTCGATGCCGAAACCGACCATCACCACGAACGCGTGCTCGGTGCCGTCGTGGTCGACCCAGCCCATGTCGATCCGCTGCGGCTCGCCGTCGCGCACCCGAACCAACGCGGCGGGGATGTCGTTCAGGGGGATCTCGAGGTTCCGCGCGAGCAGGTTGCCCGTGCCCTGCGGCACGATGCCCAGCGCGGCGTCCGTGCCCGCCAACGATTCAGCGACCGCCCGGACGGTGCCGTCGCCGCCGACGGCGATCACCACGTCGCAGCCTGCGGCCACAGCTTCGGCGGCCATTCCCCGCCCCGGGTCCTCGATGCTGGTCTCCCACCACTCGACAGGAGTGCCGACACCGTCGGAGACGAAGGTCTCGGCCACGGCTGCGCGCAGCGAGTCCCCGTCGACCTTCGAGGGGTTCCAGATCACACCGAGCTTCGAGATCGTCATGGAGCCAGGCTAGCCGTAGAAGAGCTGCTCGAATGCCCGGCGCGCACGCCGGGTCACGCCGAGGTAGTCGTCGTCGAGAATGCTCGCCGAACGGTCGGGGTACCCGAGCAGCCGACCGATGGCGTCGAGGTCGCGCGGATCCGTCGGGAGCACGTCGCTCGTCTTGCCCGTGTAGAGGGTGATCGCGGATCGCAGACGGCTCGACAGCAGCCACGCGGCCCGGAGGAGATCGGCGGATTCGGCGGGAACGTAGCCTGCGTCGACGGCCGCCTGGAGCGCCGTGAGCGTCGACGTGGTGCGCAGGGCCGGTACGTCATGGGCGTGCTGCAGCTGGAGCAGCTGCACCAGCCACTCGACGTCGCTCAGCGTGCCCGGACCGAGCTTCAGGTGTCGACGAGGATCGACTCCCTGAGGCAGCCGCTCCCCCTCGACTCGCGCCTTGATGCGCTTGATCTCGCGGGTCCCCTGCAGGTCGATCTCGGCGGGGTAGCGGATGCTGTCGGCGAGGGCGGTGAACTTCTCGATGAGAGTCGCGCTGCCCGCCACGCCTCTCGCCCGCAGGAGTGCCTGAGCCTCCCAGGAGAGCGACCAGCGCCGGTAGTACTCCGCATACGCGTCGATCGATCGGACGACGGGTCCGTTGCGTCCCTCCGGACGGAGATCGGCATCGAGGTCCAACGGCACACGGTGGTCGGTGAGGTGCTCTCGGAGGCCGGCGACGATGCGCGTGGCGAGCGTCTGCGCGCGTTGCGGATCGACGCCGTTCGCGTCGTACACGTAGAGGATGTCGGCATCGGAGCCGAAGCCCAGCTCCGCTCCCCCGAACCGCCCCATGCCGATCACCGCGAAGTCGAGCGCCTCATCGTCGAGCGGGACGATCTCGCGGCGGACCGCGCGCAGCGCCGCCTGGATCGTCGCGTCGGTGATCTCGGTCAGGGACGTCGCGATCTGCTCGATCGAGAGCACGTCGAGGACGCCGCCCATCGCCGTTCGCAGCAGCTCGCGCCGCCGCAGCGCTCGCACCGCCTGCAGCGCGTCGCCGACGTTCCTGTGCCGCGTCTGGATGGCCCTGGCCTCCTCGTCGAGAGCGGCCCCGCTGCGGGGCCGCAGCAGCTCGCTGCTGTCGAGCCAGGCGACGGACTCGGGTATCCACTCCATGAGCTCGCCGACGTAGCGCGACGACGAGAGGAGGCGCGTCAGGCTCTCGGCAGCGCCCGAGGAATCACGCAGCATCCTGAGGAACCAGGGAGTGTCGCCGAGGCGTTCGCTGATGCGACGGAACGCGATCAACGCATAGTCGGGGTCGCTGCCGTCGGCGAACCAGCGCACCATCACGGGCATGAGGTGCCGCTGGATGGTCGCCTTGCGGCTCAATCCGGTGGTGAGTGCACCGATGTGGCGCAGGGCGCCGGCCGGATCCCGGAAGCCGATCGCCATGAGCCGGTCGTGCGCCTGTGCCGTGGACAGCGTGCGCTCCTCTTCCGGCAGCGCCGCCACAGCGCTCAGGAGAGGCCGGTAGAACAGGCGGGTGTGGATGTCGCGCACCTCCCGCCGCACGCTCTCCCAGCGCGCCCAGATCGCTTCACCGGACTCGCCCAGGCCGGTGCTGCGCGCGAGCACCCGGAGGCCCGCCGGTGTGCGGGGCATCAGGTGGGTGCGGCTGAGCTCGCGGAGCTGCAACCTGTGCTCCATCAACCGCAGCACGCAGTAGTCATCGGCGAAAGACGCAGCCTCGGCCCGGCCGATGTAGCCGCCCTCCACCAGGGCGTCGAGGCTCTCGAGTGTGCCCCGCGTGCGCAGACGGGGGTCTGTGAGGCCGTGCACGAGCTGCAGCAGCTGCACGGTGAACTCGATGTCCCGCAGGCCGCCCGAGCCGAGTTTGAGCTGGTACGGGGCATCCTCGGGGTCGATGTGCTCCATGACCCGCTCGCGCATGCGCTGCACGCTGTCGACGAAGTTCTCACGCGCGGCACTGGAGAAGACCTTCGGCTGCACGGCGGCGATGTACTCGGCGCCGAGCTCCGCATCGCCCGCGAGGGGTCGCGCCTTCAGAAGCGCCTGGAACTCCCAGCTCTTCGCCCAGCGGTCGTAGTAGGCCAGGTGCGAGCCGAGCGACCGGACGAGCGCGCCCTGCTTGCCTTCGGGACGGAGCGCGGCGTCGACCTCCCACAGCGGGGGCTCGACCTCGATGCCGCTCAGTCCTCGCATCGTCTCCCGCGCGAGACGGGTCGCGATGTCGATCGCGCGCGACTCCGGGACGGCGTCCTCGTCTGCGGTTCCGCCGACGAAGATCACATCGACATCGCTGACGTAGTTCAGCTCGCGTGCACCCGCCTTGCCCATGCCGATGATCGCCAGCTGCGTGGCCGCGACCTGCTCGCGACTCATCGTGTCGACCAGCCGCCGACGCGCGATCGCCAGAGACGCCTCCAGCGCCGCGCCCGCGATATCGGCCAGCGCGGCGGCGACATCCGCGACGATGCGCACAGGATTGTGCGCCGTCAGGTCGATCGCGGCGATCAGAGCGAGGTTGCGGCGATACGCCACACGCAGCGTGACCACCGCGCTGTCATCGCCCGACTCGGCGAATCCGTCGCGCGCTCCGACGGCCTCGAGCATCCGATCGCGCAGCTCGTGCGCAGACGGCAGTTCGGTGGACGTGTCGCCGAGCACCGAGATCTCGGTCGGATGCCGCAGGAAGAAGTCGGCGAAGCCCTGCGACGCCCCGAACACCCGCCACGCACGTCGGCGCGCCCGCTGGTCGGTGAACAGGGCGGCGATGGGTGCCGCATCGCGCCGTGCCACGCGCAGCATCCCCTCGACCGCCGCATCGGGGTCGGCCGCGTCCGCCTCGCTGAGCAGAAGTGAGCGCTCGACTCCGATCAGGGTCGCGAGCTCGGTGAGATTCGCCGCCGCCTCACTGAGCTCGGCGAACCCCAGCCTGGCCAGCGCGGAGAGAGAGACGGAGTCGTCCGAACGGGCCATCGGCGACGCTCAGAGCAGCTCGAGGTTGTTCTTCAGCTCCAGCGGAGTGACCTGGCCGCGGTAGGCCTCCCACTCCTTGCGCTTGTTGAGCAGCACGTAGTTGAAGACCGATTCGCCGAGGGTCTCGGCGACGAGCTCGGAGCTCTCCATGTACTCGAGCGCGTGGTCGAGGCTCGCCGGAAGCGCAGAATAGCCGAGCGCGCGGCGCTCTGCGTCGCTGAGCGACCACACGTTGTCCTCGGCCTCGGGAGGCAGCTCGTACTCCTCCTCGATGCCCTTGAGGCCGGCCGCGAGCATGAGGGCGTACGCGAGATACGGGTTGGCTGCCGAGTCGAGCGCGCGGTACTCGACACGCGACGAACCGCCCTTGTTGGGCTTGTACATCGGCACGCGCACCAGAGCGGAGCGGTTGTTGTGGCCCCAGGTGACGAAGCTCGGAGCCTCGTCGCCGCCCCAGAGCCGCTTGTAGGAGTTCACGAACTGGTTGGTCACCGCCGCCATCTCGTTGGCGTGACGCAGCAGGCCGGCGATGAAGTGTCGTCCGGTCTTGGAGAGCTGGTACTTGGCGCCCTCTTCATAGAACGCGTTGCGCTCGCCCTCGAAGAGCGACATGTGGGTGTGCATGCCGCTTCCGGGGTGACCGCTCAGCGGCTTCGGCATGAAGGTGGCGTAGACGCCCTGCTCGATCGCGACCTCTTTGATGACGGTGCGGAAGGTCATGACGTTGTCGGCCATCGTCAGCGCGTCCGCGTAGCGCAGGTCGATCTCGTTCTGACCCGGGCCGCCCTCGTGGTGGCTGAACTCGACGGAGATGCCGAGATCCTCGAGCATCCGCACGGAACGGCGGCGGAAGTCGTGCGCCGTGCCGCCGGGAACGTTGTCGAAGTAGCCGGCGGAGTCGACCGGAACCGGACCCTCAGGGCCGAACGACGACGACTTGAGGAGGTAGAACTCGATCTCGGGGTGCGTGTAGAACGTGAATCCGGCATCCGCCGCCTTGGCGAGCGTGCGCTTGAGCACATGGCGGGGGTCGGAGACGGCAGGACGGCCGTCCGGCGTCGTGATGTCGCAGAACATGCGCGCGGTCGGGTCGATCTCGCCGCGCCACGGCAGGGTCTGGAAGGTGGTGGGGTCGGGCTGGGCGAGCAGGTCGGACTCGTAGCTGCGGGTCAGGCCCTCGATGGCCGAGCCGTCGAATCCGATGCCCTCGGCGAATGCGCCCTCGACCTCGGCCGGCGCGATGGCGACGGACTTGAGCGTGCCGATGACATCGGTGAACCACAGGCGGACGAACTTGACGCCGCGCTCTTCGATCGTCCGGAGGACGAAATCCCTCTGCTTGTCCACGGTCACTCGGCCTTGCCGATACCGGCGTCCCAGCCGCTCTCGGCTGCTTCCTCCTCAGCCCAGGCGCGCGAACGCTCCTTGAGCTTCTCCGGAGCCCGAGACGCCTCAGCCTCGGTGTCGAAGGGGCCGACGCGGTCGGCCGATGCGGAGATCATGCCGAATTCCACCTGGCCGGTCTCCAGGTTGTACCAGTACTTCTCATCGCCGTTCGACATGGCCGATCCCCTTCTTCACGTGGTGTCATCGATCCTACTGGCGCTGAGCGTGGTCGCTAAGCTAACCAGCATGGCAAAAGCGATCGGCGTCGACATCGGCGGCACGGGTATCAAGGCAGGTCTGGTCGACCTCGAGCACGGCACCATGGCCTCGGACAGGGTACGCGTACCCACTCCTGAGGGCGCATCACCGCAGGACGTCCTGCAGGCCGTGCAGACGGTTCTGAAGACGCTCGACGTCAAGGACACGACTCTTCCCCTCGGCGTGGCGTTCCCGGCGATCGTCAAGCGCGGCAAGACGCTCTCGGCCGCCAACGTCTCGAAGGAATGGATCGACTTCGACGCCGAGCGGTTCTTCCGCGACGGGCTCGGGCGCAACATCGTCTTCGTCAACGATGCGGATGCCGCCGGCGTCGCGGAGGCCCGCCACGGCGCGGCGCGGGATGTGCGCGGCTTCACGCTGCTCACGACCCTCGGCACGGGCATCGGCTCGGCATTCCTGTACGACGGAGTCCTGCTGCCGAACACCGAGCTCGGCCACCTGAACTTCGGCGAGTACGAGTCGGTCGAGACGTATGCAGCCACCTCGGCGCGCGAGCGCGAGGGACTCAGCTGGGCGGAGTGGGCGGAACGTCTGCAGAAGTTCTACTCGCACATCGAGTTCCTCTTCAGCCCCGACCTGTTCGTGGTCGGCGGCGGAGTGTCGAAGAACGCCGGTGACTTCCTCCCGCTTCTCGACCTCAAGACACCGATCGTCCCGGCGATCCACCGCAACAACTCCGGCATCATCGGCGCGGCTTCGCTCGCCGGCGACTGATTCCCCGACCACAGAGACGACGAAGGCCCCGCCGGTCCGGCGGGGCCTTCGTCGCGTCCGGATTGCGGCGCGTCTCACCGGATCACCCGCACGGCGACCCGGCGACGTGACACCATGGCACCCCGCCCGTCTGCGCCTCGACGGTGAGGTCGGACGGCAACGAAAGGCAGCGTCGAGATGAACGAACCATCTGAATCATCATGGGACCGGCCGGTATCGCCGGAGACGACAGCCGGGATGGTGCCCGTCGACAGACCACAGGCGAAGAAGCTGCGGTCGCGTCACGTCACCATGATCACCCTCGGCGGCATCATCGGCGCGAGCCTGTTCGTCGGATCCGGGAATGTCATCCGCGCCGTGGGTCCGGCCGCCGTGCTGTCGTACCTCATCGGCGGCCTGCTCGTCTTCCTCGCCATGCGCATGCTGGGCGAGATGGCGGCGTCGCGCCCGGCGATCGGCTCGTTCATGGAATATGCGCGAGTGGGCCTCGGCAACTGGGCCGCCTACCTCGTGGGATGGCTGTACTGGTACTTCTGGGTCGGAGTCCTCGCGTATGAGGCGGTGCTGGGCGGCGAGACGATGGCGAGCTGGTTCCCCGCCGTGCCGTCATGGGCCTGGTCGCTGATCCTCATCGGCATCTTCGTCGGCACGAACATCATCTCGGTGCGCGCGTTCGGCGAGGTGGAGTTCTGGCTCGCCAGCGTCAAGGTGCTCGCGATCGTCGTCTTCCTCGGCGCGGGTCTGCTGTTCGCCTTCGGCCTGTGGCCGAACTCGGAGGTATCGATCTCCAACCTCTGGGAACACGGCGGATTCGCCCCGAACGGCTTCGGAGTCGCGTTCACGGGTGTGGCCCTGGTGATCTTCTCGTACTTCGGCACCGAGATCGCCGTCATGGCCTCCGCCGAATCGGAGGATCCCGCCAAGGGCATCCGTCAGGCGACGAGCACGATCATCTGGCGCATCCTGCTGTTCTTCGTCGGCTCGGTGCTCATCATCGTCACCGTGGTGCCCTGGAACGAACTGCCTGTGCCGACCGACGTCGCCAACGCGCCCTTCACCTACGCCCTCGAGCAGTTCGGCATCCCGGGCGCGAGCATCATCATGCAGCTCGTGATCTTCACGGCGGTGATCTCGGTGCTCAACTCGGGCCTGTACTCGGCGTCGCGCATGTTCGCGGCCCTCGCCGAGCAGGGCTTCGCGCCGAAGATCGTGGCGAAGCGGTCGAAGAGCGGCGTCCCGGTGATGGCGCTGCTCGCCTCGACCAGCGGCGGCCTGATCGCGACGCTCGTGAACTTCTTCACCCCGGGATCGGGCATCTTCGACTTCATCATGAACTCCGCGGGCCTGGTCGCACTGTTCGTGTACGTCTTCATCGCCGTCACACAGTGGCGACTCCGCCAGAAGATGACGCCGGAAGAGGTGGCGAACCTGAAACTCAGGATGTGGCTGCACCCCTGGCTGAACGTGCTCCTGATCGCGTGCATCGCCGCGGTGATCGTCGTGATGATGTTCAGCGAAGGGGGTCGCACCCAGGTCTGGACGAGCCTCGTCGCCACCGGCGCGCTCGTGCTGTTCTGGCCGCTGGTGCGACGTAACCTCGCGCGCAGGAAGCTCGAAGATTCCATGCCCCGAAAGGATCAGCCGGGGCAGGACCGTCTGGCGTGACGACCACGCCGATGCCGTGAGCGAGAGAAAAGAGCGCCCCCGGGGAACCTGGGGAATTCGCGGGGCGCTCGCCAGCATGCTGGGGACCTGCTGGCAGGTGACCCAGAAGTCGCGGTCACGCGCACAACATATCAAGATAACTAGCTAAGCAAAAGACTTGCTCGGCAATGCAACTGCGATCGCCACGCTCCCCCGCTCTCACTGACGCTGCGGCTCCCTCACGAACGGCTCCGTCACGAGCGGCTCCATGGCTCCCGGTCCCAGCGTGAGCACATCACCGGGGTACAGCATCGAACCCAGACGGCTGTAGGTCATCGCCGCATAGACGTCCGTGCACAGCCGCTCCCTCACGGCGGATGGCGCATCCCCCGCCGCGACCGTGTAAGTCGAGATGAGCCCGTCTGCCGTATGCGTGACCGTGCCGCGAGCGAAGTCGGTCTCGCCGTTGTCCACCGGTGCGACACCGTTCCATGTCGCGTAGAAGGTGGGTTCCTCGTCTCCCTCGCTGTATCCCGGGATCGAGATCATCGACAGCACCGTGCAGCGACTCGCCTCTGCGGGTGGGGTCGGTGTCGGCGCGGGCGTGTCGCTCGGCGTCGGCACAGCCGCGGGCTGAACGGCTGCCGTGGTCGCTGCGACCTCAGGCATGGGGGCGGTGCACCCGCTGAGCGCTACGAGGGACAGAGCCGCGAGGAGCGCCGTGGCGGTAGGACGGTTCGGCATGCCCGAACGCTATCGAGCATCCGGCCAGGAAGCCAGCGCGGCCCTGCTCAGGAGGTGGGTGCGAATGGGCCGACCTGTACGCCGGGTTCTGTTCCGGGGTTCTTCGCCCCTTCGACGGCCATCTCTCTCGGCGACACGTTGCCGTGGCACTCTAGCGGTCTACCCGAGGACTCGGCGAGCCGCGTCAACATCCTCTGTCTGACCTTGCTCCGGACGAGGTTTACCTGGCGGGCCATGTCACCATGGCCCCCGGTGGTCTCTTACACCACCCTTTCACCCTTACCCCTTGCGGGGCGGTCTGCTCTCTGTGGCACTTTCTCGCGGATTGCTCCGGGTGGGCGTTACCCACCGTCCTGCCCTAAGGAGCCCGGACGTTCCTCGGTGCGGTTGCCCGCCACGCGGCCGTCCAGTCGACCCATTCACAGCTCCAGTCTACGACCAGGCTGCGCTACTTCTCCGCCGACTCCGCGATGCGGAGATCGAGCGGCACGTCGATCGGGAAGTTGCCGAAGAGGCGGCGGGTGGCCACAGCCGCGGCCTCGCGCACCGCGTCGGCCGCAGCATCCGCCTGCTCCTGCGGGACATGCAGGATCACCTCGTCGTGCAGGAAGAAGGCCAGGTGCGCGCGGGAGCCGAAGATCCCGGATGCCGGCGCTTCGCGCTCCGCGACGGGCAGCAGTTGCAGGCGATGCCTGATCTCCGCCAGCCAGATCAACGACCACTCGGCCGCGGTCCCCTGCACCACGAAGTTGCGGGTGAAGCGGCCCCAGTCCCGGGCCCGACGCCGGGCGAGGGCGACCTCCGCAGGGTCGGCATCCGCGCCGGTAGCCGCAGCCTGCATCGCCTCCCACTCCGTCGACGGGCGAGGAGACGATCGTCCCAACCACGTCGAGACGACTCCCCCGTCCTCTCCGAAGCGCGCGGCGCGGTCGACGAGGGCCATCGCGCGCGGATACACCTTGCGCAGTCGAGGGACCAACCTGCCGCTGTCACCGGTGGTCGCGCCGTACATCGCCCCGAGGACGGCGTACTTGGCCTCCTCTCGCGTGGCGACCGCGCCGGACTCGACGACTCCCTCATAGAGGTCCTTGCCCTGGGCCGCCCGGGCCATCGCGCGGTCACCGGCCATGCCGGCCAGCATCCGCGGCTCGAGCTGCGCGACATCCGCGACGACGAGCGTCCATCCGTCGTCAGCGCGCACGGCGGCGCGCAGATTGCGCGGCAGCTGGAGGGCGCCGCCACCCGCCGATGCCCATCGTCCCGTCACGACGCCGCCCGTGATGTAGATCGGTCGGAACCGGCCGTCGTGCACCCACTCGGCGAGCCAGGCCCACCCGTTCGCGCTCAGCAGCCGAGACAGCTTCTTGTAGGCCAGGAGCGGTTCGACCACGGCGTGGCTGTGCTGGGCGAGCTCCCACCGGCTCGTCGACTCGACCTGCACGCCGACGCGGTGCAGAGCGCGCAGCAGCTTCGGCTGGCTCTCGAGGTTGAGCGTGGGGTCGCTGAGGATCGAGCGCACCCTCTCGCCCTGAGCCACCATGCGGCTGGGAAGGCCACCGGCGATCGGTCGAGTGCCCAGGATCTCGGTGAGGATGCCGTCGTGCACGGACTCGTTCCACGGCAGACCGGCAGCGCGCATCTCCTCGGCGATGAGGCCACCCGCCGACTCGGCCGACGTGAGCAGGGTCAGCCGCCCGTCCTTGCTGTCGCGCAGGACTCGGCGCTGCTCGCGGTACTGATCGAGCGCATCCGCCACGGGGTCGTGCGAATCGCTGTGCTCGGCGACCTCGAACAATGCCGGTGCGTCGTCGACGGGTTCGCGTCGCACCCACGATGCGGACGGTGCGAGCGGACGAGCGACGGTGTCGGTGTCGCGGAGGATCGCGTGGCAGAGCACCAGATCGTGCGATCGGCCGAGAAGAACACCCGAGGCGAGCAGCACGGGGTAGATCTCCCGGGCGCTGCGGATCACCCACCGGGGCGGATCGACGCGTTCCTGCTCGGCCACCCACACCGGCATCTCGGTCGGAGAGAGCTCTGTGCGCGCGACCTCGACATCGTCCGAGTCGAGCTCCACGGCGATGTATGCACCGGTCGCGCCCTTGACCAGGGCGATCCGACGTTCGGTCTGGAGCCGCGAGCTCACCGCCGTCGCGCTCGCGGCGCGCGGATCACAGCCCGGATTCCTCGGTGCGCACCAGGATGCACCCGCACTCGGGGCAGGACACCACGAGGTCGTCTGCCGCATTGCGGATGTCGTTCAGGTCGGTGCCGGGGAGCAGGATCCGACATCCCTCGCACGTTCCGCGGGTGAGCAGCGCCGCACCGGCACTGTTCGCAGCGCGACGCGTGTACTCGGCGAGGAGCGGCGCCGGAAGGGTCGCCGTGACCGCCTCACGGTCGCGAGTCAGCTGCGCGATCAGATCGGTCGCAGTGGCGACGTCGGCCTTGGCCTGAGCGGTGAGCGCGGTGCCCTCCGCGGTGGTCGTCCCGAGCAGTGCCTGCTGAGCGGCGACCGCCGCGTCTGCGTCCTCCACGCGCCCCATGACGTCGAGCTCGATATCCTCGAGATCGCTCTGGCGCTTGGCGAGACTGGCGATCTCGTGCTCGAGAGCCTGCGCCTCCTTCGAGTTCGTCGCCGTGGCCAGTCGATCGGCGTCACGGGCGCGACGCTGTTCGACGAGCTTCACATCGGCTTCGAGACGCGTGAGCTCGGTGCGAACGTCATCGCGCACACCCGTCAGAGTCGTCAGCTCTCGGAGCTGCTCCTGACGGATGGCGACGAGCTCGGCGATGCGAGCGGCCTGCGGCGGCTTGGTGCGCGCGCGCTCAGCCTGCGCGATGCGCCGGTCCAGGTCGGCGACGTCGAGCAGGGTGCGCTGGTGTTCTGGGCTGGCGTTCACGCTCTCAAATCTAGTCGCTGCCCAGCCCCGTCCATCACCCGACCTGTCCGTCGAGGTACAGCCAACTGCGCTCCTCCCGCACGAAGCGGCTCCGTTCACGCAGCGAACCGCGCTCGGCATCCTGCCGCCAGAACGCCTCGAACTCGACCACGCCCTCTCGGTCGAAGGGTCCGCCGTCGACCCGATCGATGATCACGAGCCGCCGCCACACCACGTCGAGGTCGAGGTCGAGGTCGGTCGGACGGGTCGACGGATGCCAGGACGCCAGGAGGTACGCGGCATCCCCGATCGCGAACGCCGTGAACCGGGAGCGCATCAGGCGTTCGGCCGTCGGCGCAGCGGCGCCGCCGAGCAGCGGGCCGCAGCATCCGCCGAAGAGATCTCCGGAGCCACAGGGACACCGCTCGGCATTATCGGGGACACCGTCATCCGACGCCATCCTCTGCACCACGCTCATCGCTCCAGCGTACGCTGGCGCCATGACGGCTCTTCCTCACTTCACGGCACACAACGGCTTCGCCCTTCCGGCTCTCGGACTCGGAACATACGCGCTCGACGGCGACGCGGGTGCGGATGCGGTCACCACGGCGATCGGGGCCGGATACCGCCTGATCGACTCGGCCTTCAACTACGAGAACGAGGGGTCAGTCGGTCGCGGCGTGCGCGCATCCGACGTGGACGCCGCAGAGCTCATCGTCACGACCAAGCTGCCCGGACGCCATCACCCGCGCGCGAAGGCGCGGACGAGCATCGAGGAGAGCCGGTCGCGGCTCGGGGTCGACGCGATCGATCTGCATCTGATCCACTGGCCGAACCCGCAGCAGGACGAGTACGTGCAGGCCTGGGAGGCGCTTGTCGACGCTCAGCGGCGCGGCGTCGTGAGGCAGATCGGCGTCTCGAACTTCCTGCCGGAGCACCTCGAGCGCATCGAGCGGGAGACCGGGGTCAGGCCCGTCGTGAACCAGATCGAGGTGCACCCGTACTTCCCGCAGACCGATCAGCTCGCCTACCACCGGGAGCACGGCATCCTCACCGAAGCATGGAGTCCTCTCGGTCGGGCGAAGCAACTCATCGAGGAGAGGGTGATCGGCGAGGTGGCTGCCGCCCATGGGATCTCCCCCGCGCAGACCGTGCTCGCCTGGCATGTGGCACGCGAGACCGTCGCGATACCGAAGGCGTCGTCGCTCGAGCATCAGGTGTCGAACCTCGCGGCCGGAGCGATCGTGCTGTCGGATGCGGAGGTCGAGGCGATCACGGCGCTCGGACGCCCCGATGGGCGACTGTTCGACGCGGATCCCGCATCGCACGAGGAGTCCTGAGGCCTCCTGAGGCGTCTCGGTCGTAGAGCCTCGGACGACGGCGCGTCACGGCTCTCAGACGCGCTGCGTCCCGAGCACTCTGAGCAGCTCGAGCTTGCTCTCGGCGTCGCTGCCCGGCGCCGCTGTCAGGACGATGAGCGCCTGGGATTCGTCCTCGGTGAAAAGCGCCTGGCAGTCGACTTCGATCGGACCGATCTCGGGATGGATCAGGACCTTGTGGTCTTCGAAGCGCCGCCTGACCTCGTGCACCTCCCACAGCTGTGCGAACTCCGAGCTGCGCGACGCGAGCTCGCGGACGATCTCGCCGGCGCGAGACCGCTCGCCCAGGACGCCATAGGCGGATCGGAGGGAGGCCACGAGCACACGACTGTGACGCGGATGATCCTCCTCCGGGTACCGCCGGCGCTCGTCGTCCGGGTGCGCGAACCAGCGATAGATCCCACTGCGCTCGATCCCCTCCAGACCGCTCGCGTCGCCGAGCAGAGCGCGTGCTGCGTCATTCTGGATCAGCACCTCGTCGAGCGCGGAGACGACGAACGCGGGCGTGTCGTGAAGCCGGTCGAGCACGCGGAGCATCCCCGGATGCACGTAGTCGGTGAAGATCGTGCGGTCCGGTGCGCTGTGTCCGCAGACCCGATGCAGGTAGTCACGCTCGTCGGGAGTCAGACGCAGCGCCCGTGCGAGCGAGCCGAGGATCTGCACGCTCGGCTGCGGCCCGCGCTGCTGCTCGAGCCGCGCGTAGTAGTCGGTCGACATGGCGGCGAGCTGCGCGACCTCCTCGCGTCGAAGCCCGGGGGTGCGTCGACGCGCCCCCGCACCGAGGCCGACGTCGGACGGCTTCAGCTGCTCCCTGCGACGCACGAGGAACTCGGCCAGTGCTTCTCTGTCCACCTCTGCAGTATCTCGTGCTCTGCCTCGCGCATCCAGGGACGCCCGATCCCTGGATGCGCCATCTCTGGAGGGCCTGGGCGAGAGCACGAAGAGTGGACGTATGAACATCAGCGGAAACACCATCTTCATCCCCGGTGCCACGAGCGGTATCGGCCTCGCCCTCGCTCTGCGGCTCAGCGATCGGGGCAACACCGTGATCGTGGGCGGGCGTCGCGCCGAGCTGCTCGACGAGATCGCCGCGGCGAACCCGGGCATCCACACCGTCCGGATCGACACGACGGACGCCGACAGCATCCGCGCGGCGGCGCAGACGGTCATGGCCGCCCACCCCTCGCTCAACGTGGTCATCCCGATGGCCGGGATCATGCGGGTCGAGGACTGGACGTCGCCCGAGGGGTTCCTCGACGACGCCGAGGCCACCGTCACCACCAACCTCCTGGGTCCGATCCGGATGATCGCGGCCTTCATCGAGCACCTGCGCACCATGCCGGACGCGACGATCATGACGGTGTCGTCCGGTCTGGCCTTCGCGCCGCTTCGCGTGACGCCCACCTACAACGCGACGAAAGCGGCCATCCACATGCTCAGCGAATCTCTGCGTCTGCAGCTCGCCGACACGAGTGTGCGCGTGCTCGAGCTCGAACCGCCCTCCGTCCGCACCTCGCTCATGCCGGGGCAGGAGACCAGCGAGTTCGCGATGCCGCTCGACGAGTTCGTCAGCGAGGTCGTCGACCTGATCGAGACCCAGCCGGATGCGACCGAGATCCAGGTCGAGAACGTGAAGTTCCTGCGCTACGGCGAAGCGCGGGGAGACTATGCGCAGGTGGTCGAGACACTCAATCGGCGCGACCCGCACGGACACTGAGCCTGCACGGCGGTCGTCGTCGCCCGATCACAGCGCGGCGTCGACGGCCTGCTGGGCTGTCGTGTGCCGAAACTCGAAGCCCGAGCCTTCGAGCGCGCCGGGTCTGACGTCCGCATCGGAGAGCAGCAGCGAATCGGCGGCGGACCGACTCAGCGCGAGCCGGAGGGCCCAGGCGGGAGCCGGGATCCAGAACGGTCGGCTCATCTTCTTCGCGAGGGCGCGCCCGATGTCGTTCGCCGAGGCACGCGTCGGCCCGGTGAAGTTGACGGGCCCCTCGAGGCGCTGGTCGATCACGTGTCGGATGCCGCGCACCTCATCGTCGAGAGAGATCCATGGCCAGATCTGGGTGCCGGGCCCGATCGGACCGGCGACCCCGAAGCGAGTGAGCTGGATGAGCGGCTTCAGCACACCCTTGCGATGGATGATCGGAGCGGTGCGCAGCAGCGCGACCGTCGTCTGCTCCCCCGCGCGCAGCGCCTCCTGCTCCCATCGGACGCACAGCTGCGCCAGGAACGTGTCGCCCGCGAGCGACGCCTCGGTCAGCACCTCGCCCGGCGCCGAGCCGTAGTAGCCGACAGCGGATGCCGACACGAACGCGGGAGCATCGTCTCGCAGGGTGCGCACCGCCGTCGCGAGCGTGCGGGTGCCCGTCAGTCGGGACTCGACGAGTTCGCGGCGATACCGTCGCGTCCAAGGCAGACGCCCGACGCTCGCACCACCCAGCGCGACCACGGCGACAGCGCCCGCCAGCACATCGGGGTCGAGCTCGCGCTCCCCCGGCATCCACTGCACCTCAGAGGGATCACGCGGAGGGCGACGCACGAGGGTCGTCACCTCCACACCGTCCGACCGCAGCGACGAGGCGAGCGCCGTGCCGATCAGGCCCGATGCGCCACTGATCACGATCCGCTGCGGCATGACGACTCCCTCTGTCCGTTCATCGGACTCATTGCTCTCCGCGAGTCTGTCACGTCCAGCCCCTCCTGGCGATGTCCGGAGTGCCCGGTAGGTTGCCCGACGTGACCGAACCCGTGCAGTCGTGGTGGGCGAGACGCCAGTTCTCGCGAGGACGGGAGGTGCCCTACGAGATCGGCACCTATCGTTCGCAGTGGGCCGCCTACCCCGAACTGATCCGCCAGTACCACCCCGAACTCAATCACGGCATCGCACTCTCGCAGGTGCCGTTGGCGGCCGATGTGCTGTTGTGCTGGGAATGCCGAGTGGGCCATCGTTTCGCCGCCACCCCCGCTGAGCAGCGCGAACGCCCCGGTCGGGTGCGCCGCCAGTCGGCGTGGTGCCCGGAATGCTCGACGCTCGCCAGGCCCCAGCCGGTCGTGCTGGGCGAAGCCCGCGCGATACCCCGGCGGCCGAAACGCCCGCTCACCCTCTGCAGCAAGACCCCCGATCTCCTCTCCGGCGAAGCCTTCTCCAGCGTCTGCGCCCCGGCACCGGCATCCGCCGCCGAGGCCAGACTCCGCGCGATGCTCGCCGCCCGCATCTCCGTCACGACCGGTGTCAACGCGGTCAAAGTCTCTCGCCCGTTCTTCCGCCATACCGAGGTGTGGCCGGACATCCTGCTGCCGGAGCTCCGTGTCGCGATCGAGTACGACACGGTCGGGCGCCACGGACTCGAGCATGTCGGCACCCGCGAGCAGACCGATCTCCGCAAGGATCGCGCGCTGCGCTCCGCCGGCTGGGAGGTCATCCGGGTTCGCACCGGACGGCTCGAACCACTGGGACCCCACGATCTGCAGATGCCTTCGGTGACCGCGCGGGGAATCGATCGCATCATCGACGAGCTTCGCGGGATCCGCGGGGCGCTGATCGTCGACGCGTTCCTGACGCCGGACTGACGGTGCCGCCGGGAGCGGCACGCTCATGCTCAGACCTCGGGGAGATCGCCCGCGTGCTCCACGACCGCATCCCACTCGGACTGCAGGAAGATGGCGTCGCCGGCGGCGACGATCTGGGCGTTGTCGTTCGGCCCGAGCTCCGGCCGCATGGTGAGTCCGCCGACCTCGAGGCTCGGGATGCTCTGCCTGATGCACTCGACGCTGCCGCGCACCAGCAGCTCCGCCGTCTGCTCCGGTGTCGTCGCGGCGCCCATCACGGCATCGTCATGGGCGATGAGGATCACCTGCCATTCGGGCTGACGATCGTCAGGATCCAGCGTGTACTGCAGCAGCCCCTGCGGCGCGGCCTCGACCACGATGACGATCGACCCCGCGATCGGCTGCTCGCCTGCGTTCGTCCCCATAGCGGTTCCCCTGACCCGGGCGTCCCCACGCCCGCTGTCCGCTCAGGGTACTGCGAAGTTATCTCGCCGAACGCCTTACGGCAGTCCGATCTCAACCGATATATCAACACGGGGAGCGAAGGAGAAGGATCTTGACCAGCACCTACATCGAGACGGGCGGACACGTCCGCGTCTACGACGACGCCGTCCGCACGCATCATGAGTTCCCTCTCGGCACCTATCGGGTGCACTTCACCTCGAAAGAGGGCTTCAGCCTGATCAAGATCGACGACCTCACCGTCGGCACCGAGCGCGTCTACGGCGGCCGAGACAGGAAGGTCGACAAGATCTTCCGGTCCTACGCCCTCTCGGACCGCAGCCTGGGCGTGATGCTCTCCGGCGACAAGGGGATCGGCAAGACGCTGTTCCTTCGCATGGTCGCCGAGGAGGCCCTCGAGCAGTGCCTGCCCGTCGTGATCGTCTCAGAGGACAACGACGGCATCGTGGAGTTCCTGGACACCCTCGACGAGTGTCTGATCATCTTCGACGAGTTCGAGAAGATCTTCCCCGCTGGCCGCCGCGGGGGCGCAGAGGGAGGCAATCGACAGAACCAGTTCCTGTCCCTGTTCGACGGCCTCTCGTCCGTGAAGCGCATCTACTGCCTCACGGTGAACGACATCAGCGACGTCAGCACGTACATCGTCAATCGCCCCGGCCGGTTCCACTACCACATGCGATTCGAGTACCCCGGTCCCGACGAGGTGCGCCAGTACCTCATCGATCAGGCCCCCCACGCGGACCCGGACGAGATCGAGAACGTCGCGCTGTTCTCGCGTCGCGCTCGCCTCAACTACGACCACCTCCGCGCCATCGCCTTCGAACTCGAGCAGCCGGACGCGCTGTTCGCGGACGTCGTGGAGGATCTCAACATCAAGGCGGTCGAACCGAGCACCTATCGCATCGAGGCTCGCTTCCCCGACGGCAAGGTGTGGTCGGATGAGGTCGAGATGAACCTCTTCGAGCGCGGCGACGTCGGTCGCACGTTCGAGCTGCGCCACGCGACACGGTCGATCTTCGCCTCGTTCGTGCCGAAGGATCTGATCTTCGAGCCGGACGGCGGCATCTTCGTGCCGGTCCACAAGCTCGAGCTGCTCGACGATGAGGATGAAGAGCCCGAGGTCTACCCGACGACGGTCAGTCTCATCCTGGTGGGTCAGCCCAGCTACGGCTTCGGTCTCTGACGGCCCTGCGGCCACGCGCGTGCGCGCGACGGATCAGACGCCGACCGCGTGCGACAGTATCGCGCGCGTGAACCGCTGACCGCCGGCAGCGAGGCGCTCGAAGTACGCGTCCAGTGCCGACGCGGAGGACCGCGCTGCCGGTGCTGCCTCACGCTGAGGGGTGTCGGCGTAGTGCCGATCCAGCGCATCTCGAAGCATGCGCACGGCTTCGGCACGCTGCTGCGAGACGGCGGCGTGGGAGACGCCCAGCTGCTCCGCGAGATCCTTGACCGTGCGGTCCTCGAAATAGATCGCCGTGATGATCGCCCGCTTGCGCTCCGGCAGGGCGTCGACGGCGCGCCGCAGGAACTCGTCGCGCTCGGAGGCGATCGCGAGCTCCTCGGGCAGGTAGCCGGTCCACACGATCTCCGGCGCGTCCGGCGCATCGAGACTCGTCAGCAGACGCTCGGCGTCGGCGAGCCCTTCGCGCGCGACGGCGGTGTCGACGCCCATGGCTGCCGCGATCTCCGCCACAGTGGGCGTACGACCGAGGGCGGCCGTGAGCGTCTGTCGGACCTTCGTCGTCTGCTTGGCTCGCACCCGAACATCTCGAGGCGCCCAGTCCATCGACCGCAGCTCGTCTTTCAGCGCCCAGTTGACGCGTCCTCGAGCGAACGCGCCGAAGGGCACGCCGAGGGTCGCGTCGAACTTCTCGGCCGCGCGGACCAGCGCGAACGCACCGGCAGAGGCGAGGTCGTCGCGGGAGACATGCGTGAGTCGGGACGCCACATATGCCGTCGCCGCACCGACGATGTGCAGGTGATCGACCACGAGCTGGTTGCGGGCACGCATAGGCATCGGATTCGCCTCTTTCACTGTAAGTGCAAGCCCTCCCCAGCGACTCACAGCGCGGCCTCTCCCCAGTGGCCAGAACTACATCTGACTACAGACTAGGGGTGCGACGGGCAAGAAATATCCCCGGAGGCCAAAACCTCCGGGGATTCTCGTTTACGTTCAGATAACGATGACTAATCGTTCACCTTGACGCGACGGTTCACCTCGCGCGTCGCGGAGAACTTCAGCACGGTGTAGTCGTTGACCTCGGCGTCTCCGTCGTCCTTCGCGAACTGCACCCGGTGCCCCTTGTGCGTCTGCGGATAGAACTTGCCGAAGTTGGTGAGTGTGACCGTGTTCCCGCGGCCCACGAGGTCGAGGAGCTCGTCGATCATCGCGTTGTACGCCGTTTGTGCGGCCTGAACCGAGATGCCACCGCGTCGTGCGAATCTCTGCACGAACTCCCGCTTGCTCACCCGATTCGTCTCGAGCGTCCTTGATGTGCTCATGTCGTCTTCCGTCCCATGGAATGTCGCTCGTCACCGAGCGTCGTGCGCTGTACCCCTACCAACCGCATCCATGACGTGCCCCAGGTCCCGATCTCCTGCGACGACGCCGGGATCCCGCCAGTACCCCAGCCTGTGCTCTTAGAGGATAGATGCTCTTCCTTGGTATATGCGGTGAATCTCGGAATTCTCCCCGTGCCGGGAGTCCGCCATGTCGAAAGAGCCGTCGAACGTCACGCCCTGCTCAGGCACCCAGCAGGGCGCGGATCGGGTAGCGCTGATCCTCGAGGATCGCCTGTGCGGCACGGCCGGATCCGGTGTGGATCAGGATCGGCGCACGCAGGTTGATGTACACGCCGTCGGCAGACGGGTTCGCCACGACGAACACCCGGATCTCCGACTCGTCGGCGGCGCCGATCTCGGACCGCACGTCCGCGGGGATGCTCGGCTCGTAGCCGTAGTCCCCGGATCGCGGGTCGAGGAGGAACAGGCGGACGTCGGCATCCGTCGCGCGCAGCGCGTGCAGGCCCTCCGCTCCGTCGATCTGCTCGAGGGTGAAAGACGTGTGCGGAGCGAGTCCGGGCATCGGCGAAGCGAACTCGACGTCGACCGTCGCCGTCGTCCGGTCAGTGGGTGCGCTCATCGCAGGAACTCCATCAGATTGGTCTGCAGCGAGCGGGCCGTCACCTGCAGGGCGGATTGGAACACGAGCTCGGCCGACTGCAGGTGCACGAGCACCTCGAGACTGTCGACGTTCTCGACCTCGGCACGGCGCGCTTCGAGGTCGATCGACGAGGAGAGATTCTGCGCCGACGCCCGCTCGATCTGCACCTGACGAGCGCCCGTGGATCCGCGAGCCGCGGTGACGTCCTTCAGCCGCGCATCGATGTCGCCGAGACGCGAGCCGACCTCGGCACCACTGCGCAGTTCCGCCGCGATGTCGTTCAGCAGGGCGAAGGCGCTGTCGGCCCCTTCGCCGAACGCCTGAGCGCCGTCGAAGTCCACGCGCACGGTCTCGTTCTCGCTGATGCGGCGATGCACGCCGTCGCCCGCGCCGCCGTTGAAGCTGAAGGTGGTGGGATCGAACGCGGCTCCCGCATCGCTCGTTCCCGCGAAGACGCTGCGGCCGAGCACCCTCGTGTTCGCCTTGGCGAGCAGCTCTGCGCTGATCGACTCGAGCTCCTGGGCGATCGACTCGCGAGCGGTCGGGCTCAGCGCGCCCGAGTTCGCTCCCTGTGCGGTGAGATCACGCGCTCGGTTGAGCAGATCGGCGCTCGCGCCGAGAGCGGTGTCGACCGTGGTCACCCACGCCATCCCGTCGCTGAGGTTGCGGGCGAACTGAGCGACGCGCGCCTGATCACCGTGCACACCGAGCGCCGTGGCCGCGGCGGCCGGATCGTCGCTCGGCGAGCGGAAGGCGCGCTGCGACGCGGCCTGATCCTGCAGCCGTGCGCGATCCGCGAGGTTGGTCTGCAGTGTGCGCAGCGACTGCTGCGTCATGGTGCTGGTCGTGATTCGACCGATCATTTCACTCTCCCCAGAGTCAGCGGCCGACGAGGCCGGTGCGGTTGATCAACAGATCCAGTGCCTCGTCGACGGCCGTCAGAACGCGAGCCGCCGCCTGGTATGCGGTCTGGTAGGTCAGGAGGTTGATCGTCTCCTCGTCGCCGTCCACCGAGGCGTTCGACTGCTGCGCGGTGACCGCCGCGACCGCGCCCATATCGGCGATGTCCGCACGCTGCAGATCCCCGGCGACGGCGACTGCGAAGCCGGTGACGAACGTCGACCACGTCTTGCTGGGCCCCGTCGCAGATGTCCCGAGCGCACTGATGCGGTCGGCGATGGTGGTGTCCTTCGCGCCCGCACCCGGCGCTGCCAGTGCCAGCTGATCGAGTCCCGTCGGGACGACACGGAGTCCCAGCGCCGCCGGACCCGAACCGTCGAGCGCGAAGAAGTCGCCTCCGGCCGCTCCCGACGAGGTGACGCCGGTGCGGTGCACATCGTTCACGGCGGTCGCGAGCGCGGTCGCCGTCTCGTTGTAGGCGGCCGCGACACCGGCGAGCGTCCCCCCGTCGGACGCGGGGGCCAGAGCGCTGATCGTGCCGCCGACGACGCCACCCGTGATCGGCACCGCGAGGTTCGGTCGATCCGCCCACGAGACGGTGATCCGACCTGCGTCCGCGATGTCACGCGGTCCGCTCGCGACGAGCGCTCGGCTGCTGTCGCCCGACACGAGCGCATTGCCGTCGACGCGAAGAGTCAGTGTGCCGTCCGGCTCGACGATGCCCTTCGCACCGACGGCCGACGAGAGCTGCTGGGCGAGGACGCTGCGCTGATCCATGAGCTCGTTGGCGTTGCGCCCCGATTGCAGCGCCTCCCTGATCTGCCCGTTGAGAGTGGCCACCTGGCTCGCAGCGGCGTTGACGTCGGCGAGCTGACCGTCGACCTGACTGCGCAGGTCGTTCCACTGCCCCGCAATGGTCTGGTAGCCCTCCGCGATCTGTCCGATGAGCACGTCGGCATTCGAGAGCACGACCTGCGCCGCTGCCGGATCCGGCGTGTTGGCGAGGTCGGACCAGCCCGACCAGAACCTGTTGAGGTTCGCGGCGAGACCGTCCTTCGTGGGTTCGGCCAGCACGTCCTCTGCGCGGCTCGCTGCCGTCGCACGAGCTGACCAGAAGCCGGAGGTCGACAGCGCGTCGCGCACACGGGCATCGAGAATGTCGTCGCCGAGCCTCGCGATGCCGGTCACGCCCACTCCCCCGCCGATGGCGATGCCGGATGGCCAGAGCCCCGTCTGCCCCGGCGCCGACAGCGAGGTCTGCTCCACCCGCTGGCGCGTGTAGCCCGGAGTCGTCTGGTTGGCGATGTTCTGACCCGTGACGGCCATCCCCGCGCGTGCGGCCGAGAGCGCGGATTCTGCGAGGCGGAGCCCTGCAAAGGAAGACATGGTTACCTCAGACCCTGGTGTCGAGAAGTCGGGCGTCCGCGCCGCGGACGACGTCGCCGTGCGTGTCGTACTCGCCGGTCGGCACCCCGAGGCCGGCGATCGTCTCCTGCGTCACCCGGATCGCCGTGCGCAGACGCTGCTCGTTGACCTTCTTCATGTCGCCGATCTCGTCGGCCAGAGTGGTCATGGCCTCGAGATGACCCGACAGGATCTCGCGCCACGCGTCGGTCGGCGCAGCCTCGATCAGATCGCGGAGCGTCGTCGCCTCGGGCACGCCCCACTCGTCAGCCACCGCAATGACCAGCGTGTCGCGCGACAGTGCGACGGTCGGCATGGCCGCGAGGACCCGCTCGATCTCGTTCGCCGCATGGTGGATCCACCGGTTGCGTCCGGTCGCGAGCAGCATCTGCTGCTCGTCGAGCTTGAACAGCAGCACCTCCAGCAGATCGCGCTCTCGCATCAGTTGCATGCTCAGGTCGTGAGCGGCCACGATTCGTCACCTCGTCATGTCGCGGTTTCCATGACGGGATCGCCCGTCACATGAACGACTATCGCGACAACGCTCGACGCAGTAACTCGGAGTCCCGGAGATGACACTCCGAGCGTCCGATCATGGAGCAGGGGTGGTTCTGCCCAGGGCGCCGAGAATGAGCGATTCGGCGGAGTCGTCGGAGGAGGTCTGCACGGCCTCCTGATTCGCATCGCTCACGGCGATGACGATCTCGGCGCGGTTGATGCGCTTGTCGCGAGGGGCGTCGATGCCGACACGGACACCGCTCGGCGTCACGGCGAGGATCGTGACGGTGATGTCGTCGCCGATCACGATGCTCTCGTTGGCGCGTCTCGTCAGTACCAGCATGCGTCGTCTGCCTTCCATGGCGTGAGCGCCGGTGCGCCCTCTGCTCACAAACGTATCGCACTCAACTCATAAATGAGCAGAATCGAACGCTACAACGCGCCGCTGGGAAGAGCCGACTGCGTCATGCGGACGACGCCGACCACGTCGGTCGCGAGACCGCCCGCCGCAGCCTCGTCGTAGGAGAGCACCGGAAGGCCGCTGACCTGCGATGACACCATCCGACGCACCGCCTGTCGCAGTGACGGCGCGCAGACGAGAACGGGCTCCGGACCGACCTGGTCGAGTTCGGCGACAGTGCGACGCACGTTCTCGAGCACCTGCATCGTCGCCTCCGGCGTCAGCACGATCTGCGGGTGACCGTCGACGACGCGCATGCCCTCGAGCATCTGCTGCTCGAGGATCGGCTCGAACATGACGACCCGGATGCGTCCGTCCTCGGCGAAGCGCGAGGCGATCGCCGGCCCGAGCGCCGCCCTGGCCGCGTCGATGAGACCCGCCGTCTCCGTCGACGTCTTGCCTCGGAGTGCGAGCGCCTCGTAGATGCGCGCCAGGTCGTTGATCGGCACCCGCTCGGAGAGGAGCCCCGCCAGCACGCGCTGGATCGCGGCGAGCGACAGCACGGCCGGGGTGAGTTCCTCGACCGTCGCAGGGCTGGACTGCTTCAAGTGCTCGGTCAGCTGGCGGACGTCTTCGAGGGAGAGCAGGCGGTCGGCCTGGCTCTGCACGATGTCGGAGAGGTGGGTGATGATGACGCTCGCCCGATCGATCACCGTCGCGCCGGCCATGTCGGCGGCGTGCGACATCTCGGCGGGGACCCACTTGCCCTCGAGACCGAACACCGGGTCGACCACGGCCGTGCCCGGAAGCTGCTCGAGTCCCGTGCCGATCGCGAGAACGTGGCCCCGAGGAACCGACCCGCGTCCGGCCTCGACCCCGGCGATGAGGATCGAGTACGTCTGCGCGGGCAGCTCGATGTTGTCCCGCGTGCGCACCGGCGGCATGAGGATGCCGATGTCGAGGGCGAGCTTGCGGCGGAGGGACTTCACCCGGGTGAGCAGATCTCCCGCTCCCCCTGAGGCGAGATCGACGATGTCGGGAGACAGCGAGATCTCGAGGGCGTGCACGCGCATCCGGTCCATGAGGTCCTCCGGGCCCTCGGTGCCGGCCTCGACGGCCTCCTGCTGCAGGGCATCCGCCTCACGTGCGGCATCGCGGTCCTCGTTCGCCTTCACGCGGGATGCCGCGAACAGCAGTACTGCACCGATCGCCAGGAAGATCACGAGCGGCATCCCGGGGATGAACCCCATGGCGATGGCGGCGAGTCCGGTGATCACCAGGGCGTTGCGGGACTGCATGAGCTGACGGCCGGCGGCCTGACCCATCTCGGCCTCCGCGTTCTCACGCGTGACGATCATGCCGGTCGACACCGCCATGAGCAGTGCGGGGATCTGGGTCACCAGCCCGTCGCCGATGGTGAGGATGCTGTACGTCTCGAGCGCCTCGCCCACCTCCATGCCGTGCTGCACCATGCCGATGATGATGCCGCCGACGAAGTTGATGACCACGATCACGATGCCCGCGATCGCATCTCCCTTGACGAACTTCGACGCACCGTCCATCGCACCGTAGAAGTCCGCCTCCGCGGCGACCTCTGCGCGTCGCCTGCGCGCCTCGTCATCCGTGATCAGACCGGCGTTCAGGTCGGCGTCGATCGCCATCTGCTTGCCCGGCATGGCGTCGAGCGTGAAGCGCGCGCCCACCTCGGCGACGCGCTCGGCACCCTTGGTGACCACGACGAACTGGATGACGGTGAGGATGAGGAAGATCACGGCACCGATCACGAGTGAGCCACTGATGGTGATCTGACCGAACGCCTGGATCACCTGACCCGCGTGGGCCTCGCTGAGCACGAGGCGGGTCGACGCGACGTTGAGGCCGAGCCGGAAGAGGGTCGCGACGAGCAGCAGACTCGGGAACACCGAGAAGTCCAAAGGCTTCTTCACGAACATCGCGGTCAGGAGGATCAGCAGCGCGAACGAGATGTTCAGGACGATGAGCACGTCGAGCAGACCGGTCGGGATGGGCACGATGAGCAGGAGGATGATCCCCACCACACCGACGGGAACAGCCCCCTTGGACAACAGCTGACCGATCATGCGTCTCGCCTTCTGATTCTCTCTGCTCGTTCTGATGTGCTCGCGGCCGGACTCACAGGCCGCGGTCCCTGGTGCTGGCGAAGGGCATCGTGTGCGTTCCCCTGGCCGAGCCTCGACGTTTGAGGTGCTCGATGAAGGCGAGCACCTGGGCGACCGCGGTGTAGAGCTCTTCGGGGATCTCCCGCCCGATCTCGCAGGCCGAGTGCAGCGCGCGTGCGAGAGGGATGTCCCTGATCATCGGCACGCCGTTCTCCTCCGCCTTCTCGCGGATCTTCTGCGCGACGATCCCCGCGCCCTTCGCCACGACCCGTGGCGCCGACTTGCCCGGCTCGTAGCGCAGCGCCACCGCCACGTGCGTGGGGTTCACGAGCACGACGTCGCTGTCGCCCACCGCGGCGATCATCCTGTTGCGGCTCATGGCGAGCTGCCGCGAGCGGCGCTGGGAGCGCACGAGCGGGTCGCCCTCGGTCTTCTTGTGCTCGTCCTTGGCTTCGTTCTTCGTCATGTGCGTGTGCTTGCGGTTGCGCCGCATGACCACCGCCACATCGATCGCTGCGAGCAGGATGCCCACCGCCACGGCGACCTGCAGCAGCGCGACCGCTCCCCCGGCCGCCTGCTCGAGCAGCCAGGTGATGTTGTGGCTGCCGCTGGCCATCAGTACCGGGACGAGACCCGAGACGACGATCCACAGTGCGAGCCCGATGGCCACGGTCTTCAGCAGCGCCTTGGCGCCCTCCCAGAGCGCCTGCCGGCCGAAGACGCGCTTGACGCCCGACACGATGTTGAACTGCTCGGTGCGCATGGTCACCCCGCGCAGGTGGATGCCGCCCTGCGCGACCGCGGTGGCCGTGGTGGCGAGCAGCACCACCACCAGCATCGGGAGCAGGATGCCACCGAGCGAGGTGATGGCCGAGCTCAGCACATCCATGGCGGCGCCGTCGGTGGGGTTCATCGCGACGGGCGTCACGGCGAGGAACAGCTCGGTGACCACCTGCGTGCCCGAGGCGATCGTCGGCACCATCATGACGGCCGCGGCGGCGATGCAGACCCAGGCCGTGAAGTCCTGGCTGCGGCCGATCTGGCCCTTCTTCCGCGCTTCCTTCAGGCGACGCTCGGTCGCCTTCTCGGTGCGTTCGCCGGTGTCGGTCTCGCTCATCGGGTCACCCCCAGGAGCAGTCGCGCAGCCTCCTCGGCGATCACGGCGACCACGCTCGGGAGCGCCGCGTAGACGAATCCGACGAGCAGGAGCGTGAGACCGATCTTGATCGGGAAGCCCATCGCGAAGGCGTTCAGGGCGGGCGCGACGCGGCTGACCAGACCGAGTCCGACGTCGGCGAGGAAGAGCACGATGAGCAGCGGTCCCGCGATCTGCACCGCGCTGAGCATCATCTGTCCCGCAGCGCCGACGAGCGCCTCGGCGGGCTTGGCGAGATCGATCATGCCGGTGACCGGCACCGCGTCGAACGATCGGAACAGACCGCCGAGCACGAGCTGGTATCCGTCGGAGGCGAACAGCAGCATGATCGCGGTCATCTGGAACAGTCGGGTGAACTGTGCGCCGTTGATCGCCATGCCGGGATCGAAGGCCTGAGCCAGCTGGAACCCGCCGAAGGTGTCGACGAGGTGGCCGGCGCCCTGGATCGCGCTGAAGAGCACCATCACGAGGAAGCCGAGGAGCGCCCCCGTGAGGGCCTGCCCTGCCAGTGCGAGCATGAAGGCCCCGGTGTCGAGGCGCTCATATCCTGCGGTCACGACCGGCGACACGGCGAGAGCGAGACCGACGCCGAGCATCGCGCGGATCCGCATCGGGATCGTGCCGTGGCTGAACGGCGGGGCGAGGACCAGGAATGCCGTGATCCGCACGCAGGCGAGCGAGGTCGCCTCCAGCCAGGTGAAATCGATCGGGATGTTCATCAGCCGCCGTTCAGCAGCGACGGTATCCGCGCGAACATCTCGTTCGTGAACGCGATCATCTCGGCGATCATCCAGTGCCCCGTGACGAGGAGCGCGATGCCGACGGCGACGAGCTTCGGCACGAACGAGATCGTCATCTCCTGCACCTGGGTGATGGACTGCAGCAGCGAGATCGCGAAGCCCACCACCAGGGCGGTGATGAGCAGGGGCGCGCAGAGCTTCGCACCGACGATGAGCGCCGCCTGACCGATGTCGATGACCGCTTCGGGGTTCACCCGCCACCCCCGTTGTAGGACTGGACGAGCGCGGTGATGACCATGCCCCATCCGTCGATGAGCAGGAACAGGAGGATCTTGAACGGCAACGAGATCATGACGGGCGGCAGCATCATCATGCCCATCGACATGAGTGCGCTCGCGACCACCAGGTCGATGACGAGGAACGGCACGAAGATGATGAACCCGATCAGGAACGCCGCGCGCAGTTCGCTGATCATGAAGGCCGGGACGAGCGTCTGCAGCGGGATGCTCGCGGCGTCGGTGGGGTTCTCCATCTGCGCTGCGCGATGCATCAGCGCGATGTCCTCTTCGCGCGTGTACGAGAGCATCCACTGCCGCAGGGGCTCCTGGGCGAGATCGAACGCCCTGCCGAAGTCGATCTGGCCGTCGGTGAACGGCGCGACGGCGACGGTGTTGATGTCGGTGAGCACCGGCCACATGATGAACAGCGTCAGGAACAGGCTGAGACCGGCCAGCACCTGGTTCGGCGGGATCGACGGCAGCGAGAGCGCGTTCCGGGTGAGGGCCAGCACGACGAAGATCTTGGTGAAGCTCGACATCATCAGCAGCAGCGCCGGAGCGACGCTGAGCACGGTGATGCCCAGCAACGTCATGATGCTGTCGGACGGCGCCCCGTTGATGCCGTTGATCGTCACGCCGTCGCCCTCGCCGTCACCGACCTGAGTCGGGACGTGCATCGCCGCTGCGTGCGCACCTGTGGCCTGCAGCAGCACGAGTGCGGTCACGACGACGAGCACCGCGGCGAGCAGCACCCACACGCGGCGAGGCAGTCGCGGTGCGCGCGCAGACGTCGGCGCGGCGACTGCGGCGGATGCGGGCACGGCGGCACTCCGAAGATGGGTGGCGTGGCCGATCCGTAGCCAGGGGGTCGAGCGATCCGTGCTCGCAGTCGACTATCGCGACATCACGAGGTGCACGTAACCGCGTCGACCGATGCGCTGACCGCGGGGTCAGGCGACCGAGCGCAGCGCGCGGTCGACGATGTCGTCGGGCATCTCGACGGAGGCGGATCGTACGTCCGAGGAGACGACCTCCTCCTGCTCGAGAGGAGGAGCCTCCTGGGTGTCGACGACGTTGATCCCGTGCTCCGTCACGCCGAGCACGTAGCGGATGCCGCCGAACTCCGCCACGACGAGCTGTGCCTTGCCGCCGATGCCCGACCTCGCCACCACGGTGATCTTCTCCGGGCGCGCACGCGGCACCGCGGCGGGCCGCGTCGGCACGAGCTCGGTCAGCTTGGCGAGCTTCTTCGGCATCAGCCCTGCCAGCGGACTCACGCCCTTCGCCTGCGACTTCTGCAGGCGGCGGCTCAGGAAGAGCAGCAGCCCGAGCACCGCTCCCAGCGCGACGATCGCACGGAGCGCGACGAGGATGTCGTCCACGCTCAGACCGTCTCGGCGCTGTCGAGGATGCGCTCGACGCGGATCGCGAAGTCGCCCTCGGCGACGACGACCGTGCCGTGCCCGATCAGTCGGCCGTTGAGCTTGATGTCGGCGGGAGACCCGGCGGCGCGGTCGAGCTCGACCACACGGCCCGGCTCGAGCGAGAGCACGTCGCGCACCGGCATCCGCGTGCGCCCGATCTCGACCACGAGCTCCATCTCGACCCCCGCGATGCGGTTGAGCCGCTGCGGACCCGACGCGGATGCCGCCCTGGCTCCGTCGATGCGCACGGATGTGCGCGCCACGACGCTGCCGTCGGCGTCGACCATGTCGAACACCTGGGTCCCCGAATCGGTGAAGACCTCGGCGGCGTCGACCACGGCTCCGTCGCCGAGCGAGCCGCTGCCGAGCACGGCGGCGGCCGCCTCGAAGATCGGGTGCAGGCGATCGGCCAGCTGAGCGTTCTTGGAGCCGTCCTCGAGCTGCGACGGGTCGACGACCTGGATCGCGATGCGGGCCCCGGGGCTGCCCGTGAAGGTGACGACCACCGCGTCGCCCGACGCGCCGGGGTCGGTCGACGGTGCGGGGATCACGGGGTAGCCGAACGGCAGCTTGCCGGCGATCGCCGCGGCGATGGCGGTCTCGTGGAAGGTGCTCATCAGTGGGTCTCCTCATGGGTGGTCGTGATCTTGCAGGTGAGGCGCGAGCCTCTGCTGCCCGGTGTCGCGAGAGCTATCCGGGTCTGCCCGGCCATGAGCTCGTACGGCCGGGTCTCGGGGTGAGGCAGGCGCAGCAGGTCGCCCGGTGCGAGATCGAGGATCTCTCCGGTGCCGATCGTGATGGGCGCGAGGCGCAGCGTCAGCTCCAACGGCGTGCTGCGCACCTGCTCCAGAGTCTGATCCGTCGAATGCGCCGATGCCGCGTCCGATCCCGTGGCCGCGAGGCGGTCGACGACCGCGGTCGCCGGCAGCATCACCGTCGCGGTCGACTCGGAATCGCCGAGACGCATGGTGTATCGGGCGACGATCACCGCCGCCGTCGCGGAGATGACCTGCATGTACTGGGGGTTGTAGTGCACCGCGGTGAAGCGCGGTGCACCAGGGAGCAGAGCGCCGAGGCTGGCGTGGAGGTGCTCGAAGGTGCCCTCCATCAGGTTGCGGACGAGGGCGAGCTCGATCGGCGTGAAGGTGCGGGCTTCGGGAAGCGACGTGCTCCTGCCGCCCATCATCTGCACCACCCACAGCAGGGCGCTGTCGAGACCGAACTGCACGACGCACGGCTCGTCGCGGTCGGCGAACGAGCCGGCGACCATGGCCGTCGTGCCGGGCAGGGTGTCGGCGTACTCCTCGTACGACACGAGCTCGACGGTCTCGAGTGCGAGGTGGGCGCGCACGCGGATCTTCGCCGTGAGCTGGGACGACCACAGCCGGGCGAACGACTCGAAGGCCGCTTCGAGATGGCGGGTGCTCTCGCGTCCGAGCTGGGCGGGGCGTCCGAAATCGTATGCCGGATGGCGCAGGGCGGGGTCATCGAGCACGGCGGATGCGGTCATGACGGTCTCCTCGACGGTGGTGTTCACGTGAGCTCAGTTGTTCGCAGCAGCCGCAAGAGCGGGTATCAGCGCTCTCACCTGCTCTTCTTCGTTCGATTCGACGATGATGTCGACGCGTCTGTTGCTGGCCAGCGCCTGAGGGGTGTCGCCCGGCACGATGGGTCGGGTGTCCGAGAACGCCGTCGCCTTCACACGGGGTCCTCCGACGCCTTCGTGCTCGACGAGGAACCGCGCCACCTGGGTCGCGCGCCCGCCGGAGAGCTCCCAGTTGGTGGCGAAGGGTGCGGCGGAGACGCGGTGGTCGGCGTGCCCCTCGACACTCACCTGGTTGTCGACCGTGACGAGCACGTCTCCGATCGTGTCGAGCACGGCGTCCGCCTTCGCCGAGAGGTCGGTGCTGTTGTCGGCGAAGAACGTCTCTGCGCCGACCAGCCCCACCTGGAGCCCTCGGTCGTCGATGACGAACTGCACCGTGTCCTGCAGGCCCTGTGCCGCCAGCGAGGTGCTCATGCGATCGCGCAGTCCCTCGAGCGACTCGAACTCGATCTCGGCCCGCGCCGCGAGGTCGACCACCCCGTCATCGTCCTGCAGTTCAGGCGGCACGATCACGCCCTCGGCCGTGTCGGCACCGCCCTCGGTGCTCTCCTGCCCGAAACCCGTGGCGAGGCTGTTCGCGAGCAGTTCGAACTTCGTCTTGTCGACGTTCGACACGGCGAAGAGCACGATGAACAGGCACATCAGAACCGTGACCATGTCGGCGTACGAGACGGCCCAGCGCTCGTCCGGCTCATCGTGCGAGTCATCCTCATGCCCGCGACCGCGAGCTCGACGGGCTGTGCTCATTGCACGCCCTCTGCCCGTTCGGGCTCGCGCTTCTTCTTGGCGGCCTTGGGCTTCACGGTCGACAGCGCCTCGAGGCGCTCCTGGAGCAGGTGCGGAGCGCTTCCGGACTGGATGGCGAGCATGCCCTCCGAGACCAGGGTCATCCGCTCGAGCTCGACGGCTCCGATCCGTCCGAGGCGACCGGCGATCGGGTTCCAGATGAAGTTGGCCGAGAGCAGACCCCAGAGCGTGGCGACGAAGGCCGCGGCGATCATCGGCCCGAGGTGGTCGGGTTCGTCGAGCTTCTCGAGCACGTGCGTCAGCGAGACGACGGTGCCGACGATCCCGATCGTGGGCGCATATCCGCCCAGCGAGCCGAAGAACTTCGACGCCACGCGGTTGCGCGACGATGTCGCGGCGATCTCGTCGTCCATGACCGTGCGCAGATCCTCGGCATCCGTTCCGTCGGCGAGAGCCTGCAGCGCCTGTCGGGTGAATGCATCGGGTGCCGAGTCGAGCTCCTGCTCCAGTGCCAGCAGACCTTCGCCCCTCGCCTTCTCGGCATACCCCACGAGGAAGGGGATGACCGCCTCCGGCGTCATCTTCGGGCCCCTGACCATGCGCCCGAGGCTCTTCACAGCGAGGATCGTGTCGCGGAGGGTGTGGCTGGCGATGCCGACGCCGATCGTCGAGCCGAGCACGAGGATCATCGGCGCCGGAATGAGCAGAGCCTCGAAGCTCGCCCCCTCCATCGTGATCATCGCCACCAGCGCGCCGAACGCCAGGATCACCCCGATGATGAATGCGGGATCCACCGTCATGCCCCCGTCTGCGAGGTCAGTGCCTGGGCAGCGCCGAGCACGCGCGCCCGGTACGCGACGATCAGATCGATCAGGGCGTCGAGATCCTCCTCGACCACGTACACATGACCGTCGACCATGTGCAGAGTGGTGTCCGGCGAGGCGTGGATGCGTTCGATCAGGTCGGGGTTCACCGCGAACCGGGTGCGGTCGAGGCGGGTGACGATGATCATCGGGGGTTCTCCGGGCTTCGGATGAGAGGGGGAAGTCTGCTCCGACTATCGCGACGAGGCCCGCCCCCGGTAACCAGGGGCGGGCCTCGTCGCGCGTGTCCGACCGAGTCGGCGCAGGCGATCAGCGCTTGAGCTGCGTGAGCTCCTGCAGGACCTCGTCGCTCGTGGTGATGATGCGCGCGTTGGCCTGGAACCCGCGCTGGGCGACGATGAGGTTGGTGAACTCCTGCGAGAGGTCGACGTTGCTCATCTCCAGCGCACCCGAGACGAGGTTGCCGAAGCCGGCCTGGCCCGGCTCCCCGATGCGCACAGCTCCGGAGTTCACGGATGCGCGGTAGGCCGTGCCGCCCGCCTTCTCCAGCCCCTCGGGGTTCGCGAACGTCGCCATGGCGATCTTGCCGAGCGTCTGCGTCGCACCGTTGCTGAACGTGCCGACGATGGATCCGTCGCCGGTGATGCTGTAGGACTTCAACGTGCCGGCAGCCGATCCGTCCTGCTCCGTCACGGCGACCGTCGACATGTTCGCGTAACCCGTGACCGCACCCAGGTCGACGCTCACGGCGCCGGCTGCGAGCGTGAGGCCTGCGCCGGCCTGCTTGCCGTCGGTGAAGGTCAGCGCCCCCGTCGCGCCGCTGGTCGGCTCGGTCACGTCCCATCCGGTCGCCGTCTTCGTGAAGGTCAGGCTGAGGGTCGACGGCGTGCCCTGGGCGTCGTAGACGGTCACGTCGCGCACCAGCTCGTCACCGACCGCGGCGGTCGAGGGCAGGTTGCCTGTGACCGTCGCCGAGGTCGTCGCCTTCGCAGGTGACACCGCCTCGAGCGGCAGCACGATGTTGCCCGTCGCCTGCCCCGTGTTCACCACGCCGTCCTGCGCCGACCAGCCCTGCACGATCGAGCCGTCGGCGGTCACCATCTTGCCGGTGGGGTCGAACGAGAAGCCGCCCGCCCGCGTGTAAAGGGTCTCTCCGCCGGCTCGGACGGCGAAGAAGCCGTCGCCCGAGATCATCAGGTCGCCACCGCGGCCCGTCGCCTGGGCCGAGCCCTGAGCGAAGTTGGTGCGCACGCCGGCGACCTGCACGCCCAGACCGACCTGGGCGGGGTTGCGACCTCCGACCTCGTCGTCGGGGATGCCCGGGTTGCCGATGAGCTGGGACAGCGAGTCCTGGAACAGCACGGACGAGCCCTTGAACCCTGCCGTGTTGACGTTGGCGATGTTGTTGCCCGTGACGTCGAGCATGGTCTGGTGCGAGCGGAGACCGGAGATTCCGGAGTAGAGCGAGCGAAGCATGGGGTTTCTCTCTTCCTGGGTGAGACGGGGTCAGACTGCGGCGGGGGTGGTCGGTGCGGGGGTGGTCGGTGCGGGGGTGGTCGGTGCGGGGGTGGTCTGCGCGGTCGCGACTCCGGTGATGACGTCGAGCGCGACCGTCTTGTCGCCGATGGTCACCTGCGGGATCGGTCCGTCGAACGAGACCTTGGTCACGATGCCCGAGACGGTCTTGCCGTCGGCGTCCTTGTAGCTCGCTTCCTGTCCGATCAGGGCGCTCGCCGCCTGACGCATGTTCAGGGCGAAGGCCTCGGCGCCGTTGTCGGCGAGCGTGGTGAGCTGCTCCATCATCGCGAGCTGGGTCGTCTGCGAGATCATCTCGTTCGTGTCCATCGGGCTCGAGGGGTCCTGATGGGTCAGCTGCGTCACCAGCAGCTTGAGGAACACCTCGCCGTCGAGCACCTGCTTGCGGGCTGCGGGATCGGTCGTGCCTCCCGTGTGGATGGAGCTCGGTGCGGTCACTGCGTCGACAGTCATTCGGTCGTCCTCTCAGGCGAAGATGTCGAGCCCTGCACCGGATGCGGCAGAGGACGTCGTCGGGATGATGCGGGAAAGATCGGGGCTCTGCTCGGCCCCGCGGCGCTGGTCGGAGCGTCCGCGCTGCGCGTCGCGATCACCGGAGCCCTGCTCCGGTGACGCATCGCCCGCCCCCTGCTGGCCGCGGTCTCCGGCGGTGTCCGCCGATGCCCCGTGGAAGACGTTGAGAGTCGCGTGCGGCATCACCGCGGCGAGATCACGGCGAAGGTCGACGAGCATGGTCCGCAGCGCGTCCCGCCCTGCATCGGTGGCGCCGCTGACCTCGACCTGCACCTCGCCCGCTGCGCTGATGTGCGCGCGCACAGTGACGGGCCCGAGGCTGTCCGGGTTCACCGTCATCGTGAGCTGATGGGTGCCCATCGGGCGCTGCGCGATGCTCACCACCACGGGTGCGACCTGCGCGGCGACGGCCCGGTTGGTCGACGCGGCCGCTTCGGGCGAGGACACGGGCATGGCCGTCGCCGCGGCCGGAGATGCGACCGGAGCGAGAGTCATAGGAGGCGACCCGGGCTGCGGACCCGGCAGCGGATCGACGGAGTCGCTCGCCGGCAGCGGCTCTGCCTGGCCGCCCATCATTGACGCAGCGGAGACGCCGACGGTGGTCGGGATCGGAGTCGACGACACCGCACTCCGCGGGGACTCGGACCGCGGAACCGCAGCGGCAGCGGAGGATGTCGCCGGGTCGGCGTCCCCCTCCGCCGGGTCCTGCTCACCCGTCACCGGAGCGTCACGGGGAGCGTCGCTCGACAGGGTCTCCGGGCGTACTCGGGCGCCGGCCACAGGAGGCGCCCCGTCAGCGCCGCTCGCCGATGCCGACGCCGACGCCGATGAGATCTCGGGCGCAGGAGTCCGTTCCGCCGCCGACACGCCGAGAGGCGGGGAGGTCACCGTCGCGCCCGTCTCGACGGCTGCCGCGGCCGGGCCTGCGGGGAGCTCGGCAGGGCGCGCCTCTCCCGACGCTGCGGCGGGAGCGGTGCGGGCGCTCCCCGCTGCCTCCGACGCCTCCGGCGACGTCTGAACGAGCGTCGAACCATCGAGCGTCGTCGCATCCGGCGTCCTCTGCGCAGGCGCCGATGTAGGTGCAGGGGCCGCCGCAGCCGCGGCCGGAGCGAACTGCGCGGTGAGGTGCATCATGGTCGCGATCGGTGCCTCTGCCCCGCTCGCGTCGTCGGATGCCGCAGTCTCCTCGGCAGTCGGCGCGTCCTGTCCGTCCGGCGTGAGCGTCGCTGCGCCCTGATCCGTCGCACCGTCGATCACCCGGCCAGCGGCGATCAGCGCGTCGCCGAACAGAGAGCCCGAAACGGCCGAAGATCGTCCACCTGTCTCCGTTTCGCCGGTTCCTGAACCCGCCACCGTCGCGAGCAGCCCCACGGCGGTCATCGGAGCATCTCGATGATCTTCTGCATCGACGCCGTCGAGCCGTCTGCGCCGGTGGCATTGGCCGAGAACAGCGTCTGCAGCGCCGAGATGACCTCAGCGCTCGCGTCGCCGCCCGCTCCCGTGCCGGCTGCCGCCGCAGTCTGGGGGGTCTGGCCGGCAGCGGGTGCTTCCGGCGTCGAGGCCGCCTTCGCCGCTTCGAGGACTCCAGCGAACGTCGTCGCGCTCGCCGCCGATGTCTCGGCGGTCGCCGCGGTCGCGGTCGCTGCAGCCGACGCCGCCGCCGCGCGTCCTGCCGGATCCAGCGACACGATCTGCGTCTCGATCGCGTCGACGCGGGCGATCACCGCCGCGAGCCCGGTCATGCGGCGCTCCCCTCACGTCGCGCGGTGCGGACCACAGCGATCTCATCGAGCGCCGACTGCTCCGCGGCGAGCTCGGCCTTGGTCGCCTCCACGCGGTGGGTGCTCTCGAGCCGCTCGAGTCCCTTCAGGTCGCGCCGCGCTTCGACGTGGGCCGACTTCGCCTCCGACTCCGTGCCGCGCCTCATCTCGACGAGCGCCTGCAGATCGCTGAGCGTGCTGCGTCCCGCTGCGCGAGCGGCGGCCATGGCCATCAGCGCTCGTGGATCGTCGATCTGCGCGCTGATGTCGGCGAGGCTCGAGATCGCGGTCTGCTCGTCGAGCTCGGCCTGCGCCCGTTCCGCGCTCGCACGCGACAGCTGCTCGGCGGCGACACGCTCCTGGGCGCCGCGCACGCGCAGCAGGCCAGCCAGTGGGAAGGTCATGGGGTGAGTCCTCCGAAGTCGGTGGTGAGGGCGGCGAGCTGCTGCCAGGAGTCGTCGGACGCCGCAAGATCGTCCATCCGCTGGGTGAGGAAGCGCGAGATCGCGCCTTCGTGCGCGAGGGCGGCGTCGACCATCGGGTTCGCTCCCTGGCGGTAGGCGCCGATCTCGATGAGGTCGTTCGCGCTGCGACGAGCCGCCAGGACGCTGCGCAGCATCACCGCGTCCTGACGCTGCTCAGGAGTGGTGATCTTCGACACGACGCGAGACACCGAGCCGAGCACGTCGATCGCGGGGAAGTGTCCGCGGATCGCCAGCGCGCGGTCGAGCACCACATGGCCGTCGAGGATTCCTCTCGCGGCGTCCGCGATCGGCTCGTTGTGGTCGTCGCCGTCGACGAGCACCGTGTACAGGCCGGTGATCGATCCGACGGGTCCGGTTCCTGCGCGCTCGAGCAGGCGGGCCAGCACCGAGAACGTCGATGGCGGATACCCGCGGGTGGCGGGCGGTTCGCCTGCGCTGAGCCCGATCTCGCGCTGCGCCATGGCGACGCGCGTGAGGGAGTCCATCATCAGCACCACGTCGAGGCCGTCGTCGCGGAACGCCTCGGCGATCCTGGTCGCGACGAATGCCGAGCGCAGGCGCGCCATCGCGGGCTGATCCGAGGTCGCGACGACCACCACCGACCGCGCCAGACCCTCGGGGCCCAGGTCGTCCTCGAGGAACTCGCGCACCTCGCGACCGCGCTCCCCGACGAGGGCGATGACGTTCACATCGGCAGTGGAGCCACGGGCGATCATCGACATCAGCGACGACTTGCCGACGCCCGAGCCGGCGAAGAGCCCGAGACGCTGCCCCGAGCCCACCGGCGTCATCGTGTCGAGCACGCGGACGCCGAGGCCGAGCTGACGATCGATGCGCTGGCGATCCATGACGCTCGGCGCATCGTGGTCGAGCGAGACGGGAGCGACGCCCCGGTCGAGCGGCCCCTTGCCGTCGATCGGTCGCCCGAGTCCGTCGAGGACGCGTCCGAGCAGCGCTCGTCCGGTCGGCACCTGCAGCGGCGCTCCTCCGTGCCGCACCCGGGCACGGGCGGTGATCCCGTCGAGCCTGCCCAGCGGCATGCAGCGGGCGGCGGCTCCGTCGACAGCGACGATCTCGGCATCCACCACACGGCCGTCGGTCGCGTCGATGCGGATGCGGTCGCCCACCGCGCCGTCGATGCCCAGCACCTCGACGCCGAGCCCTCGCACGGCCTTCACGGTTCCTGAGCGCTCCGGGCGCGCTGCCAGGAGCGCACGGTTCCACGACCGCGTCGCGGTGATCACACGATCACCTCGGCATCCTGTTCGTCGCCGTCGAGTGCTGCGGCCGCGCGGGCGAGCGCCGACGTGATGCGCGTGTCGACGGCCCCGTTCTCGATCTCGACGATGGCGCCGCCGTTGTCCACGGCCGGAGAGGCGGAGATCCGGATGCCGCGCAACGCGTCGATCGACGACATCTCGTCCTGCAGGACTGCGACGTCCTGCTCGCTGAAGGCGACCCCTGTCCAGCGCTCCGCCGGCATCTCCGTGAGCGCCCGGCGCAGCGCATGCGCCGCCGAACGTGCCGGATCCGACAGCTCTGCTCCGAGGATCGTGGTGGCGAGGGCGACGGCGAGCTCTTCGATGCGATCGGCGGCGAGCATGCTCAGCTCGTCGATGCGGCGGTCGAGGGCCGCGTGCGCGCTCTCCAACGCGCGCAGACCCGAGCCGCGCTCATGCAGGTACAGCTCCTGGAGTTCGTGCATCCGCTGCTGCTGCGCGGCGTGCTGCACCTCTCCCTCGTCGAGGGCGAGCCTGCGGCCCTCGGCGAAGCCGTCGGCATAGCCACGGGTGCGGGCCCTGTCGGCCTCGCCGCGGAGGTCCATGGGCGTCTCGCCGACGCGCGGCACGACCAGTGGCGTGAAGGCGGAATCGAGCACGGCGGACACCTCGGAATCGAAGGGCGAGGCCTGTCCGTGGCCCGTAGGTCGAGCGATCCGTGCTCCAGACCCACTATCGCGACACCCGGCTGCGTCCGTAACCGGATCGGCCGACTCACCTGCCGTCAGAGGGATCACTCGATGAGCTCATCCTCGTCTTCGCGCGAGATCGTGATCTCGTCCGCGGCTTCCAGGTCGCGGATGATGCGCACGATCTCGGCTCTGGCCTCATCGACCTGACGCATGCGCACGGGACCGAGGACTCGGGTCTCCTCAGCGAGGTTCTCCTGGTTGCGCTCCGTCATGTTGCTCTTCACCTTGTCGGTGATCTGGTCGTCCGCGCCCTTCAGCGCGAGGGCGAGCATGCGCAGGTCGATACCGCGCATCACCCGCTGGACGTCGCGATCCTCGAGGCGCGCGATGTCGGCGAACGTGACCATGCGGCTGCGGATGTCCTCGGCCAGGGCGAGATCACGGCCTTCGAGGCTTGCGAGGAGCGATTTCTCGAGCGCGGTGTCCGAGCGGTTGATGATCTCGACGAGAGGCTGCACGCCTCCGATGGACTCATGGTTGTCGCGCATCGCGAAGACGCCGGTGCGTGAGCGCAGCGAGTCGGCCACGATCGAGATCGCCTCCTGCGTGGCGGTGCCCATCGTCGCGATCGCCTGAGCGACGTCCGTGCGCAGGGGATCCTGCAGGGCTGCGAGAACCGCCGCCGCACGATCGGCTCTGAGGTTGGCCAGTACGACGGCGACGGTGGTCGGAAGCTCACCCTCGATGATCGTGGCGAGCTGGGCCGGGTCCGCCGCATTGAGGAAGTCGAACGAGACCGACCCCTGCGACATGACTCGACCGACCATCCCGACCGCCTTCTCGCGGCCGAATGCCGTCTCGAGCAGTCCGGTGGCGAGCTCCTGTCCGCCGCGCGACGGCACCGAGCCGCCGGTGGCGATGCGCCGGAACTCGCCGAGAGCACGGGCCGTCGAGGCCACGTCCACTCCCCCGAGCTGTGTCAGCTCGGCCGCGAGCATCTCGGACCGCTCCTCGCCGAGGTGGCGGAGCACTTCGGCGCTGGCGGCGCGATCCATGTTCATCAGCACGATCGCGGCCTTGCGCAGTCCGCTCATCTCCGGCGCAGCCACGGGCGCCGGCGCCTCGACGGCCGACACCTCGACCGTGTCGGCCTGCGCGTCCAGCAGCTCGGTCAGCGCGCTCATACGGTCGCCTCATCCATCAGGTCGGCCAGTGCGCTGGCGATCGTGTCGGGTTCGCGCTTGGCGAGGTCGTCGATCTCCCGGCGACGACGCTCGACCAGCACCTTGTCGGGCTCGGGCTCGTCGTCGAGATCGGCCGACGCGGACGGCAGCAGCTTGGTCGGCGCCGGGGCGATGATCGCCTCGGCCTCCTTCAGCCCTCTGAGCGAGCGGAGCTTCTGCTCCTCGCTCTCGGTCACCGTCGCGAAGTACTCGATCGGTCCGTCTTCGGTGTACATCACCCGACGCTTCATCTTGCGGCGCACGACGAGGAAGACGATCAGGATGATCGCCGCGAGCAGGATCGCGCCGCCGATGATCGCAGAGCGCAGCAGCTCCTGCTGGAACTGCGCGTCGCGCTCGGCCTCCGCCGCCTGCAGCGCTGTCTGCGCCGCCGTCGCACCCGCCTGGTTGAACTCGACGAACTCGACGGCGATCTCGTCACCGCGCTCGACATCGATCCCGGCCGCAGATGCCACGAGCGATTCGATCTGGTTCGCCGTCACTCCGGTGACCGTCCCTCGGTTGAGCGCGATGCTGACGGTCTGCCGCGTCACCTCTCCGGCGGGGGTGATGGTCTTCTCCGTCGACTTGTTGACGGCGTTGTTGCGAGAGGTCTCCTCGAACTCATAGGCGCCGGTCCCCTCGGCGTTGTTGGGAACCGCGATGTTGTCGGGGCCGAGCACGCCGGCACCTCCACCCTCGCCGCCGTTGTACGTCTCGGTCTTGGTCTGCTCCGATGCGCTCAGCTCGCCCTCGGGGGCCGAGTACGTCTCGTCCATGCGCTCGGATGTGGAGTTCGCGACATCGGCCGATACCGTCACCGTCGCGTTGCCGGGCCCGACGATCGTCTCGAGCATCTTGCTGACGGATGCCGCGACCTTGGCCTCATGCTCCGTCGCCTGCTTCGAGGAGTTCCCGGTGAGCCCGGTGCCGACCGCCGAGAGCACGCGGCCGTCCTGATCGGTCACCGCGACGTCCTCCGGCGTCATCCCCGGCACGGCGGCGCTCGTGAGGTGCACGATCGCCTCGATCTTCTCGTCGCTGAGCCCTGAGCCGTTGCGGGTCTTCACGAACACGGATGCGGTCGGGCTCTGCTGCTCCGAGACGAAGACGCTCTCCTCCGGGATCGCCAGCTGCACCGACGCCGTCGAGATGCCCTCCATCGCGCCGATCGTGCTGGCCAGCTCGCCCTCGATGGCACGCTTGTAGGTCACCGACTGCTGGAATTCACTCGCCGTCACACCCATCTCGTCGAGCAGGGTGTAGCCCTCGCTGGTGTCGCCGGGCAGCCCGGCGGATGCCGCCGCGAGACGCTGCGGATAGACCTGGTCGTCGGGAACGAGGATCGTCGCGCCTCCCTCGGCGAGCTCGTAGGTCACGCCTGCCGACTTCAGCTGCTCGACGACGGCCGACGCGTCGCCGGCGCTCAGGCCGGTGAAGAGCGGGCTCATCTGCGGCTTGGTGAGCCACGCGCCGAGGGCGATGGCGCCCATCACGAGCAGCGCGACACCGATGATGGCGATCGTGCGCTGTGCGAGGGAGAATCCTGAGACGACCTGCTTGGCGCGGTCGTAGTAGGTCGTGAGCATCTTGGGCATCGTCAGGCCTGCATCCTCATGATCTCGTTGAACGCCGAGACGCTGCGGTCACGCACGGCCACCACCAGGTCGAGCGTCACCGAGGCGCGCGTCGACGCGATCATCGCCTGATGGATGTCCTGCAGGTCTCCCGTGACCGCCTGCACCGCGAGCTCGTTCGACGTCGACTGCAGCTGCTGCAGGTTCTCCATCGCCCCCGAGAGCGTCGTGGCGAAGGCGTTGCCGGAGGCAGGAGCGCTGGTCGCGTCCGGGCCCGTCTCGAAGCTGAGCGCCGAGAGCGGCGCGACACCGGAGGCGCCGATGGCCTCGATGCCCGACATCAGTTGCGGCCGATCTGCAGCGCTGCCTCGTAGGTCGTCTTCGCCCGGTCGACGACAGCGGCGTTCGCCTCGTATCCGCGCTGGGCGAGGATCAGCATGCTCATCTGGTCGCCGAGCTCGACGTTCGGGTACTGCACGTAGCCGTCCTCGTTCGCGTAGGGGTGCTCGGGGTCGTACACGAGCTTCGCGTCGGCCTCGGATTCGACGACGCCGGCGACGTACACGCCGGGGCTGTCGGTGCCGGCCTGCACGGTCACGAACTTCTCCCGGAACGCCTCCTGGCCTGCGGGTGTCGCGGTGTTCACGTTGGCGATGTTGTCGCTGAGCGCGTCGAGCCACTTGCGGTGCGCGGTCAGGCCGGTGCCGGCGATGCCGATCGCGTCGAAGGTCATGCGGAGGCCTGCCCGATCGCCTTGGTGATCGAGGCCGCCTGACCGCCGATCGCCTGACTCGCGAACTGGAAACGCAGCACGGTGTCGATGTTCGAGAGCGTCTCGGTGTCGAGGTTGACGTTGTTGCCGTTCAGCCTGGTCGGCTCGAGCGAGCGCTCGACCGTCGCGGCGACGCTTCCGGAGCCGCCCTGGACAGCAGAACGGAGTTCATCCTCGAACCGCACGCGCTGGGCCTGGTAGCCCGGCGTGTTGACGTTGGCGATGTTCTCGGCGATCGAGCGTTGGCGCAGGGCCAGCCCGTCGAGCGCGCTGATGAGCGCAGAGGACGTGACGGATTCGAGCACGGGGGCACTCCGGGATGTTGGTGGAGAGGCCGATCCCTGGCCAATCGTCGAGCGATCCGTGCTCTGTGCCGACTATCGCGACACCCGGGCATCCATGTAACCGCTGTGCTCAACCCTCGACGTCGAGATATGCCGGCACATTCTGGGTGGAGGTCGGCACGCGCCGCAGTGCGGCGATCTCGCGAGCCACATTGGCGCGCGATGTGACGAGTCCGCCGATCATGAGCTGCTGCCGCGCGAGCACGGCTTCGGCACGCTCGCGCAGCTCCTCGGGGACGGGGCCGTCCGGCGCCTCGAAGGACTGCTCGTCGAGGTGCTCGTCGGCGGCGTCGAGGGCGCGCTCGAACTGGTCGAGCACCGTCAGCCAGGCCGAGAGAGTGTCGGGCACGGTCGCTCAGGCCAGGGCCGTGATGGGGGTCTGCGCGGTCGACGAGACCGCGGCAGCCGCCGCATGCCACGCTTCGCGGAGCGGCACGACGAGAGCTCGGCATTCTGCGGTGGCCGCGCGGTCTCGAGCGATGTTGGCGGTGATCAGGCGTCCCGTGAGGTAGGTGTACACGCCGTGCAGCTCTGCGGAGCCGTCCCACTCATCGGTGAGCGAGCCGTTGAGCTCGGCGACGATCTGCTGCGCGTGCACGAGGTGGTTCCCCGCAGCCGCCCAATCCCCCGCTTCCTGGCAGGCGTCCGCGCGTTCGATGTCGACCAGGAGGCGGTCGTAGAGCAACACGAGAAGGCGCTCAGGCGTGGCGGAGGCCACCTGCTGCTCCAGATACTGCTGCTTGGCCCGGTCGAGTGAGGTGAGTGCCATGAGTACGTGCTCCGATGCGATGCGATGTCACGAGGACGAGGTCAGGAATCCGACGGGGTGAGTCCGGCGAGCTGGCTGGTCAGCCACGACGATTGCGACTGCAGCTTCGAGAGCTGCACCTCGAGTTGCGCGTACGTGCGTTCGAGGGTGGCACGGCGCTGTTCGAGCCGGATGTCCCAGCGCTCGACCTGGGTCTTGAGCGTCTTGACCTCGTCCTCCTGGCCGGTGATGCGCTTGGTCAGGAGGCCGTCGTACTTGTCGGAGTACTGGGTGGTCACGTCCTGCACCCGCCCCGAGACGGCGGAGAACAGCTCCTGCGTGCCCTCCGGGTCTTCTGCGAGAGCCGCGGCGAACTTCTCGGCGTCGAACGAGAGCACGCCCTTGTCGCTGACGGTGATGCCGATCGTCGAGGGCGAGATGCCGTCGATCGGATGCTGCACGGCGGTCGCCAGCGCGCCGCGGAGGTTTCGCACCGTGCTGTCGCCGGTGAAGACGCCGAGGGTCGTGGTCTCGCCGACCTCGCCGATGGTCGCCTTCGAGCCGTTGTCGATGCGCACCAGCAGCGCGGCGATCTCCTTGACGAACGCCTCCGCCGTCGAGCTCTGCTTCTTCGCATCGCGTGCGACGGTCACGGTGACGGGGTCGGCACTGGCCTTCGTGACCGTGACCTCGATGCCCTCACCGACGGTGATGGTGTTGCTCGCGCTGTTCAGGGTCTGCTCGGCGTCGGTGCCGGCGAAGAGTCGGATGCGGGCATCCGCGCCCTGGGTGAGCAGTGCGGCGCCCGGGGCGGCACCGAGATCGACCGCGGTTCCGGCGGTGACCTCCGCCGCGGTTCCGCGGTGCAGGGTGAAGGCACCAGCTGCGCCGGTCTCGGCGGAGGTGAGCTGGATGCGCGAGAGCGGCTTGCCGTCGGCATCCGTTCCCGCGGGCACAACGGTCGCGCTCACGCCGGCCTTCGACGCGTTGATCGCCTTCGCGAGGTCCTGGGGACCGGTGCCCAGCGGAGTGACCTCGACGGATTCGCCGTCGGATCCCACGAGGGTGAAGGTGCCGCCCCACGCTGTTCCTCCTGCGGCAGCGGTGACGACGGAGTGCGCTGTGGCAACGGCATCCACCACGATGGCGGTCGAGAATGCGGTCGCCTTGCTGCCGGCGGTGATCGTGACCGTCTCGGACGACGAGGACGCGGTGAAGGATGCCAGAGAGCTGGGTCCCGCGGCGGTCTTGGCCTTGTCGACGAGCTCCTGCAGCGTCTTGTTCAGCGACTGCAGGTTGGTGATGACCGAGTTGCGGTCGGTGATCTTGTTCGTGATGAGCGTCTTCGGGATCGCCGAGACGTCCATGAGCGCCTTGATGAGCTCTTCGGTCTTGAGCCCTGATACCAGTCCGTCGAGTTTCATCCCGGTCGTCTTCCGTGCGTTGCGGTCAAGGGTGTCCTACAGGAAGGCGCCCGGGCGGAGGTGACTCCGCCCGGGCGCCCTGTGCGCCTCAGGCGCAGCGACTCAACGGAGAAGCTGCAGGACGCCCTGGCCCGACTGGTTCGCCTGAGCGAGCATGGCGGTGCCGGCCTGCTGCAGGATGTTCGAGGCGGTGTACTTGACCATCTCGGCGGCCATGTCGGTGTCCGCGATGCGGCTCTTCGCTGCGGCGAGGTTCTCGGCCGAGACCTGCAGCGAGTTGATCGTCGACTCGAAGCGGTTCTGCACCGCACCGAGACCCGCACGAGCGGTCGAGACGGCGGTGATCTCGTCATCGATCGCGCCGATCGAGGTGAGTGCGTTGGCCGCGGTGTCGACCGTCAGAGCGCCGATCGTGGCGCCCAGGCCCGAGAAGTCGGTCAGCGTGACGCCGATCTGGTCCTCGGCGGCCTCGGAGCCTGCGCCGACCTGGAACGTCAGGGTGTTCGCGCTGTCGAGCAGCTTGATCCCGTTGAAGTTCGTGCTGGCGGCGACGCGGGTGAGCTCCTCGCCCAGCGAGTCGATCTCGGTCTTGATGGCGTCGCGCGACTCGGTGTTGTTCGAGTCGTTGCCGGCCTGGACCGCGAGGTCGCGGACACGCTGCAGGATCGAGTGGACCTCGGTGAGCGCGCCTTCTGCGGTCTGGATGACCGAGATGCCGTCCTGAGCGTTGCGGGCTGCGACGTTCAGACCGTTGACCTGCGAACGCAGGCCCTCGGAGATGGCGAGGCCGGCGGCGTCATCGGCTGCACGGTTGATGCGCAGACCGCTCGAGAGCTTCTCGAGCGACTTCGAGACGTCGTTCTGGTTGACAGAGAGGTTGCGGTACGCGTTGAGTGCACCGACGTTGGTTGCGATCTGAAGACCCATGAGAATTCCTCCGTGGTTATGGGGCTGGACGCGGGCCCATCCGTGGGCCTGCACAACCGATATTCGCGACATCGGCCGCTGGCGTAACCACGGATCCGGAAGATTCCACGGGTCGCGTCACACGGCGGCGAGGAGCTCGCTCGACCGGTCGCGGATCTCGGCGCGGACGGGCCCGAAGAGCGCCTCGAAGAACTCGGCCCTGGCTTTGGTCGATCGGTCACCCGTCGTGCCGTTCTCCCAGGCCTCCATCGCCTCGCGCATCAGTTCGAGTCCGCGCGAGCGCAGCTTCGACACGTAGGCATGACTGACGGCGAGCTCTTCGGCGATGTCCTTCACCATGCGGTCTTCGAGATAGATGCCGCGCACGACCTGCTGCATCGCCGTGGGCAGAGCGTCGACCACTCGGTTCATCATCGCTCGCGTCTCGGACTGCTCGACGGCGTGCTCGGGGAGGATGACGCTGTCGGTGAGGTCGACCGCCTGTCGGCCGGTCTCGGCGTCGAAGTGCTCCTCGAAGCTGATCGCGGTGCGCACCATCTCGTCGAGCTTCAGCATCTCCGACACGACCTCGGCGGTGAGCCCCGACTCCCGCACGAGCTCCGCCGTGCTCGCGGCTCGGCCGGTGCGGGCGAGCACCGTCTCGGCGGCGACTCTCACGCGCTCGATCTTGTCGCGTCCTCGCTCGCCGGCGGGGTCGGCGCGACGCATCTCCGACAGCATCGCCCAGTTGATCTGGCTGCTCGCGAACGCACCGAAAGGAATGCCCCGCGCGGCGTCATACGACATGGCCGCGCGGGCGAGGCCCAGGCGGGCGGCGGAGAGAAGGTCGTCCAGATCGACGTGCGTCGCCGACCGCGCCTTCTCCACAGCCAGGAAGGTGGCGAGCGGCATGTTGTCGCGTGCGAGTTTCTCGGGCGAAGCGGGGGCTTCCGAGGGCTGAGTGGGATCAGCGGAAACAGCAGAACTACTCAGCAATGTGACTCCGTGGCTAGAACAACTGTTTTACGAGTGAAGCTAGCACGAACAACACGTTTATGAGCAGAAAACGCGGAACTCAATCGTCGAGTCGCTCAGTTCTCCGGACCCGGTTCGCGGATTATCCTCGTCGCCCGGCGGTCTGTGAAGCCCTTATTCCGTCGCAGCGAGAACCGGTCTCATGGCACCCATCACGATCCGACCAGAAAGGCAGCCATGTTCTTCCATCGTCAGGAACTTCAGTTCACCGCCACCCCCGAAGCCCCGGATGCCGTCTACGCCCGAAAGCTCCAGGAGGTCCTGGGCGGCCAGTACGGCGAGATCACGGTCGCCATGCAGTACCAGTTCCAGGCGTGGAACATGCACATCCCCGGCAAGTACCGCGACCTGGTCTTCGGCATCGGTGCCGAAGAGATGGGTCACGTCGAGATGCTCGCGATCATGATCGCGCAGCTGCTCGAGAAGTCGCCGCTCGGAATCACCGAGGATGCCGTCCAGGACGACCCGACGGTCGCCGCGATCATCGGAGGCACCGACGTCCAGCAGGGCATCGTCGCGGGCGCCGGAGCGCGACCCGTCGACAGCAACGGCAACCCGTGGCAGGGCTCGTACATCACATCGAGCGGGAATCTGCTCGCCGACTTCACCGCCAACGCGAACGCCGAGATGCAGGGCCGCGTGCAGGTCGCCCGGCTGTACCACATGACCGACGATCACGGAGTGCGGGATCTTCTGAGCTTCCTGCTCGCGAGGGACACCATGCACCAGAACCAGTGGCTCGCCGCCGTCGAGGAGCTCAAGGCCGAAGGCGCCGAGACCCTTCCCGTCCCGAGCAACTTCCCGCTGTCGAAGGAGCACCGCGACGTCTCGTACCAGTACTTGAACTTCAGCGACGGCCCCGCCGCCGCAGAGGGCAGCTGGGCGAGCGGACCCACTCCTGACGGCCACGGCGAGTTCAGCTATCACGAGGGTCCGACGACCACCGCGCCGATGCCTCCGCCCACGCACCCCGACTCGCGCTTCTACGGCACGACGGAGCTGCCCAACGTCGTCGAGAAGGTGGCGGGAGCGGTTCAGGACATGACGAACAAGGAGTGAGGCCACGACGTCCGGTCGGGTCGGCGCTGGGGGCCGACCCGACCGGCGGGGAGCCGACGGATAACCCGATAAGCGAGTCGAAGGAGCGCACGACCATGACCACACCGCGCCGACAGACGGAGGCACCGAGATGAAGGCGATGGCCTACCGCGGCCCGTACAAGGTGCGGGTCGAAGAGAAACCGGAGCCGCGCATCCAGCACCCGAACGACGCGATCGTCCGGGTGACGAGGTCGGCCATCTGCGGTTCCGACCTGCACCTGTTCCACGGCATGATGCCGGACACGCGCATCGGTCACACCTTCGGGCATGAGATCGTCGGCGTCGTCGAAGAGGTGGGCTCCTCGGTCCAGACGCTGCAGCGCGGCGATCGGGTCATGGTTCCCTTCAACATCTACTGCGGCTCGTGCTTCTTCTGCAGTCGCGGGCTCTTCTCGAACTGCCACAACGTGAATCCGAACGCGACCGCGGTCGGCGGGATCTACGGCTACTCGCACAGCACGGGAGGATACGACGGCGGTCAGGCGGAGTTCGTGCGCGTCCCGTTCGCCGACGTGGGCCCGTCCGTCATCCCCGACTGGCTGAGTTCGGAGGACGCCCTCCTGCTGACCGACGCGTTCTCGACCGGGTACTTCGGTGCCCAGCTCGGCGAGATCGCTCCGCTCGAGACGGTCGTCGTCTTCGGCGCGGGTCCAGTCGGCCTGGCGGCCGCGCGTTCGGCGTGGTTCCTCGGCGCGGGACGCGTGATCGTGGTCGACCACATCGACTACCGACTCGAGAAGGCGCGCACGTTCGCCCACGCCGAGACCATTCATCTCGCCGAGGCGCGAGATATCGTGCTCGCGCTGAAGAAGGCGACGGGCTATCTGGGGGCCGACGTCGTGATCGACGCCGTGGGCGCAGAAGCGGACGGCAGCGTCGTCCAGCACGTCACCGGCGCGAAGCTGAAGCTCCAGGGCGGGTCACCCGTCGCACTCAACTGGGCCATCGACTCCGTGCGCAAGGGCGGCACCGTCTCGGTCATCGGTGCCTACGGCCCGCTCACCTCGGCTGTACGCATGGGCGATGTCGTGAACAAGGGGCTCACCCTCCGCGCGAATCAGGCTCCGGTCAAGCGCCAGTGGCCACGGCTGCTCGAACACATCCGGGACGGCCATGTGCGCCCGTCGGAGCTTCTCACCCACCGGTTCCCGTTGGAGCACATCGCGGAGGCCTATCACGTGTTCTCCGCCAAGCTGGACGACTGCGTCAAACCGCTCGTGGTCGTCGGAGAGGAGTGATCATGCCTTACACGGCCGATCGTCCGGGCCTCGCGCCCTCCGCGGACGAGCTGCGCGAGCGGATCCCCGGGTGGGGCGCCGATCTCGACCCTGAGCACCGCAGAACCTGGGACCAGCGGGATGACCTTCCGGACACGGGGGCTCGGTGGACGTTCCCCGAGCGTCAGGACGAAGACCCCCGGCGCGAGAAGTCGATCGAGCATTCGATGCTCCCTCCCGTGTTCGGCACCGCCCAGCCGCTGCACGGGGTCTCCGGCGTGGTCCGTCGATTCGCGTACGACCGGTTCAGTGAGACGAAGAACACCCGATGGCTGCTGCTCGTGCTCGGCGACCGGATCGATGCCGTCACCGCTCACGCCAGGTCCTTCCTCACGACCCGGCCGGACGATCCCGTGACCCTGACCGGTGTGACCTCCGAACCGCGCCACCGCCCGATCGCATCTCGATTCGGACGCGGACGCCGCGATCTGCGGCACGCCTGGCTCGACCCCATCATCGTCGCGGGGCCGTGGATCCTCACCGTCGCGGCGGCGGCGGCAGCGGTGCAGCGCGCCCGTCGATCGCGCTGAGCGCTGATGGCGCGGCGCCCGTCTTCAGTGGGCGCCGCGTCGTGCGGCTTCCGCGACCGCCGCCGCGATCCCGTCTCGCCAGGGGCCGCCGTGTCCGGGCAGCACGAGCTGAGCCGACGTCTCGGCGAGTGTGTCGAGCGAGGCGAGCGCCCGTGCGGTGTCGGCGGTCGCGGCGCGCGCGATGATCTGGGGACCTGCCTCGCCGGTGTAGGGATCGAGGGTCACGAGCGCGTCGCCCGAGAGCAGGATCCCCTGGTCCTCGAAGAACACGGCGCAGTGCCCTGCCGTGTGACCGGGAGTCCAGAGCGCGGTCGGCGCACCGGGGGCATCCACGGGCTGCCCGTGGTGGATCCGACCGAGGGCGTCCACGCCGCGCACGCCGAGCGCCCCGTGCGCCGCCATCCGAGCGATCACGGGGATGCCGCGCGGGTGCGAGAGCAGATACGGCACCCGCGGACTCGCGGGTCGATAGCTGTACGGATGCCGGGCGAGGCGCGCGTCCGCGGAATGCACGAGCACCGTCGCCCCGTGAGCGCGGATGCTCGAGGCGACTCCGACGTGATCGAAGTGCCCGTGGGTGAGGATGACCGCGTCGATGTCCGACTCGCGGGCGCCCAGGTGTTCGAGCAGCGCGTGCAGCGGTCGTCGACTGCCGGGCAGTCCGGCGTCGACGAGCGTGAGCCCATCGACTGTCTTGATCAGGTAGCAGTTCACCTCGGCGACCGATACGCAGAAGAAGCCAGGTGCCACCTCGGTGAAGGATCGAGTGCGATTCATGCGGCCACGCTACGAATCCCGACTCTTGTCGGAGACGGTCTTGACATCGCGCTGATCGAAGGAGCACTATCGGCGCGGCGACTCCGGCGGTCACCCCGATCGCGATCCCGGAGTCGGTTCCAGAATGCTGTCTGCAACCGCATCCGGCGCAGATCGCTGTACGACGTGATGTCTGCCGGGAATCGCGACGATGTCCGCGTCGCGGGCGCTCGACACGAGGCGATCGCACCACGCGGCACCGGCGATCGGGTCCTTCGCTCCGCGGAGGACGAGCAGCGGCACGGTGAGACTCCCCACCCGATCCTCGGTGGGATAACGCAGCATATGGGCAGCCTGTCGCAGATACCAGCGCGGGCCGCACCTCACGTAGTCGCTGGAGACGATGACGTTCGTGGCCGGGGTCTCCCCCAACGTGTCGACAGCCAGCGCACGCGCTTGTGCGCCGAGGCTGCGATGCGCGTCGTCGACGACCGGCCCGATCGCGACCACTCGGGCGATCCGCGCCGGATGGCGAACCGCGGTCTCGACTGCCCACTGGACTCCCATCGAGTGGCCGACGAGAACCACCGGGCGGCTGCTCACTGCGACCACCAGCTCTCCGATGGCGTCGGCCATCTCTTCGATCGTGATGTCGTGACCGGGCTTGGGGAGCCCCCCGAACCCCGGCAGGTCGAGGGACACGACGCGAACCGACCGAGCGAGCACGTGGTGCAGTCGCGCGAAGTAGCGGTGAGACATCCCGATGCCGTGGATCAGCACGATCGTCTCGGTCGCGTCATCCGCCCGGCTCTCGATCACGCGGAACCGCATCCCGCGCACGGTCAGCGTGCGTTCGGATCCGAGTGGAGTATGACGGCTCACTCGACACCTTTCCCATGCGACACGACTGGCTGGCGGCGGACTATGAGAAGACACGATAATCGCAGCCCCTGACTCGGCGGGGCCTGCAGGGCATTGTGCACGCCTGGACGCCCCGTGGCAGGCCTTGAGAGGGACCCTGTGGGGCCCGAGGCCGAAGGTATCGTGGCCGTCATGGATCGCGAGACAGCAATGGAGCACTCCGGATCACCATCACCCCAGATCACGGTGGTCGTGAACCGTCATCTGGATGTCGTGTCGACGACGCCTCTGGCGATGGCCCTGACGGCCGCGTTCACCGTCGGAAACAACCTCGCGCGGTCATTCTTCCTGAATCCCGAAGCGGCCGAGACGCTGGGGCGCTGGAGTGAGATCGCCGGACAGGTCGCCGGCCTGCTGCGCGCGAACCTCGTCGAATTCGGACAGGACCCCCGCTTCGCGCACCTGATCGGCGAGCTCGGGGCGCACAGCCAGGAATTCAGGGAGCAGTGGGCGCGGACCGAGCTCGATGAGTGCCCCGCCTCGCAGCTCATCGACGTGTTCCACCCGATGACAGGACGGCAGCAGTACGAGGCGCGGATATCGCCGGATGGCAGCGACCACAGAGTGCTGCTGTGGATTCCCGCCGACGACTCTTCGGCGGCCGCAGTGCGCGAACTGTGGTCACGCACCCGACAGGTGCCCGCTCAGCGGATCGACTCGGCGAGGTAGCGGATGGCCGCCGCGGCAGGCGAGCCCGGTGGATCCGCGAACAGCACGAGATAGGTGTCAGTACCGGGCACTTGGAAGTGCTGCCAGGAGACGGTCACGACTCCGAACGGCTCGATCCTGTGCTGGGTGGTGTCGAAGCTGAGATCCGCGACCTCGTGCCGTGCCCAGATCCCCGGAAAGTCGGCATCCTGAATAAGCAGGTTCGCGAGGAGTTCCCGAAAACGAGGATCGTTCGGATTGCTCCGCAGACGGAATGACGCCACAAGCCTTTCGGCCAGACTCCTCCATGTCTCACCGACCCGGTCCCGCGCGCCGGCACTGAAGGTGGCCAGGAGGAGATTCCGTCCCGGCTGCATCGAAGCCGGCTGGAGAGCCTGCGCGAGGGGGTTTGCAGCGAGTACGTCCTGGTTGCCGTCGACGACGACTGCGGGCACGTCCTGCAGTGTTCGCAGAAGCGCTGTGACGGACTCCGGGATCTTCTGGGAGGCAGGTGATCGCTCCATCGCAGACGGACTCCACCCACTGTTCAACCGCAGCAGATACGTCGTGGCGGCGTCGTCCAGCTTCAGCGCCTGGGCGAGCGCCAACAGCACCTGCGCAGACGGCTGGTGGTCATGGCCGCGTTCGAGCCGCACGTAGTACTCCGGGCTGATCCTTGCGAGTGCCGCCACTTCTTCGCGGCGAAGCCCGACGACGCGTCGTCCCGGGGTACGGGGCAGGCCGACGTCCTCGGGTTGCAGCACATTGCGCCGAGCCCGCAGATACTCCGACACCGGCGTCCGCTGTTCGTTCATGCTCTCCCGCTGGTGTCATCCCGCACTCTCGCTCAAATAGTAGGACGCAGCACGCCCGCCGGATGGGGACCCTGGGAGGGACACCACAGGATCGGCCGCCGAACCTAGCGTCATAACCACCACCCCCGAAAGGAAATCATGTCGAACCTCACCATCGTCCTCGTCCACGGCGCATTCGCCGACGCCGCGAGCTTCGAGCCCGTCACTCGCGGTCTTCTCGATCTCGGCCATGAGGTCGTCGTCCCCGCCGTCCCCAACCGCAGTCTGCTCGGCGACTCGGCGTACATCCGCTCTGTCGTCGAGAAGATCGAGGGGCCCGTCCTCCTGGTCGGCCACTCGTACGGTGGCGCAGTGATCACGGTCGCCGGTGCTGCGGACAACGTCGTGGGGCTGGTCTACCTCTCGGGCTACGCACTCGAAGAAGGCGAGAGCCTCGGCCAGCTGCAGGGCGGGTTCCCCGACTCCGAGCTGGCCGCCAACCTCGTCTACACTCCGTTCCCGAACCCCGGCGCTGAGGACGGCACGGACGTCTCGGTCAAGGTCGAGGCTTTCCCGCAGGTCTTCGCTGCCGGCATCGACCCCGCCATCTCCGAGGTCCTCGCCGTCGCACAGCGCCCCCTCGCGGCCCTTGCGTTCAGCGAGGCCGCACCGGTCGCTGCGTGGAAGACCAAGCCTGCCTTCGGCATCGTGTCCGCTGCCGACCACACCATCAACCCGGACGTCGAGCGCTTCGGCTACACCCGCGGCAACTTCCGTCGCGTCATCGAACTCGACGCACCGCACCTCGTGATGCGCGCCCTCCCCCAGGACGTCATCCAGTTCATCGTCGAGGCGGCTGCCGAGGTCGTCTGACCTCTCGAGGGCGGAGACGCCGTCCGGCGCTCTCCGCCCTCGCATGGTGCGACACCGCGCCCCACGGTCCTAGAATCGGGGCGACCCGCGCGTGCCGCGTTCGACACCTGCAGGAGGCATCCGCCCGATCGATTGGGTGGAATGAGTGGGACCAACGAAAGAAGGCGATCATGGCTGTGATCTCCCGCGGCTTCGGCGCCCGGCGACGCGAGTCGGATGACCGGCTCCCCCCGGGGCAGTACCTCACCGAGGACTTCCCGGTGCTCTCGGCCGGACCGACACCCCGAGTCGCGACCGACACCTGGGAGTTCGCGGTCGTCGGGCTCGACGGCATTCGCCGCACCTGGTCGTGGGATGAGCTGCAGGCGCTCCCGATCGATACGATCACCACCGACATCCACTGCGTGACGCGGTGGTCGAAGCTGGGCACGCAGTGGCGCGGAGTCTCGCTCGATCATCTGCTGCAGGATGCCGGAGACGGCGACTTCACCCGGGTCTTCTCCTACGGCGGGTACACGACGAATGTTCCCCGCGCCGACCTGACCGGCGGCAAGGCGTGGATCGCATTCGAGTTCGAGGGCGAGCCGCTCGCCGCAGAGCACGGCGGCCCCGCCCGGCTCCTCGTCCCCCACCTCTACTTCTGGAAATCCGCGAAGTGGGTCCACGGCCTGGATCTTCTCGAGAACGACGAACCGGGGTTCTGGGAGCAGAACGGATACAACATGTACGGCGATCCGTGGAAAGAGGAGCGTTACTGGTGACCTCGTCGTCGCTGTGGTTTGTCGCCAGTGTCATCGAGGTCCGACGAGCCACACCCCATGGCCGCGTGCTCTCCCTCCGGGTCGACGGGTGGCCGGGGAATCTCGCCGGACAGCACGTCGATGTGCGTTTGACCGCTGAGGACGGCTATCAGGCCGTGCGGTCGTACTCGCTCGCATCGTCCGGAGAGGGTGACGTGCTCGAGCTGGCCGTCGACGAGGTGCCGGATGGCGAGGTCTCTCCGTATCTCGTCGAGGACGTCCGGCCCGGCGACGAGCTGGAGGTCCGCGGTCCGATCGGCGCCTACTTCGTGTGGACCCCAGCCCAGCCCGAGCCCGTTCAGCTCATCGCCGGCGGTTCAGGGATAGTGCCACTCCTCGCGATGGCCCGGGAGCATGCGCGCTCGGCCAGCTCCGCACCGATGCGGCTCCTGTACGCGGTGCGTTCCGCGGACGACGCTTTCTACGCGGCCGAACTGGGCGATCTCGCCGACGACGCCTTCAGCGTCGACTGGGCGTACAGCCGCTCGGCACCGGTCGGCTTCGCTCGCCCCGCGGGCAGGGTGGATGCCGCGACGCTCGAGGCCTCGACCATCCCCGCCGCCCAGCGCCCCTCGGTATACGTCTGCGGGCCGACCGGCTTCGTCGAGGCGGTCGCCGATCTGCTCGTCGCGGCGGGGCATCCGCCCGACCGCATCCGTACCGAGCGTTTCGGAGGTGCCTGATGGACGCTGCCCACCCCGGCCATCGCACGAGAGTCGACGGCAACGCCGCTGGCGGGATCCTGATCGAAGTGTTCGGCAAGGACATGACCGGTGCTCGGGCCACCTGCGCGCGCTGCGATCGCAAGGCCGTGCTCGGCGACGCCGTCGCAGAACTGGATCCGGCCGGCGTGATCCTCTTGTGTCGCGGATGCGGACACACCCTGTTGACCTGTATTCAGATCGACGGGCGGTACTCGCTCGATGTCGGGGCTCTGTCCCGCCTGGAGTGGGCCTCCGACGGCGACTAGCTCGCTCGCGTACGCGGACTCAGACCAGGTCCGATTCGCACTCCGGGTCGAACACCTCCGGCACGTCAGCGGAGTCGAATGCGCTCGTCGCAGTCGGCGTGAGCGCGTGTGCGCGAGCCCGGATCCCGACGGCTGCCTTATCGTCGTCCTCGATCTGCGGTGAAAGTTCCGCATGCACAACGGCGATCGGCAACATGGCGCCTAGCGTCACCCGCACACTCGACCGACCGCCCGCGGGGCCGACGACGGGGATCTCCACGACATCCGATCGCCGCTCCTCCGCCAAGGCCTTCCAGTACTCCAGCACCGCGTCTGCGGTCGCGTCGCCGGTCAGGTAGGTGCCGACCTGGGTGATGAGGGACTTCATGATCACTCCCGGAACTGTTGACGGTTGCATTTCGCTACCGGGTCCGGGGCAGCGATTCCACGCTAGGCCCGTTCGTCCGCGAGGTCGACCCCCCTTGCGTTTTCAGGCTTCAGGTGGTTCAAGCCTGATGTCGCGGCGCACGATGCGCTCAGCCACCGCGCTCAGACGCAGGCCGTGATCACGCGCGAAGGTGCGCATGAGCGTGAAGGCGTCGGGGATCGACACCCCCGCCGTGAACGAGACCACGCCCTTGGCCTGCTCGATCATCACTCGGCTGTTCAGTGCGGTCTGCAGCTGGGACGAGAGCGATTCCTGCTCTCGCAGGCTCCGCTCGTGCAGGATCCCGATCGTTGCCACATCGGCGAACGCTCGCGCCGCGGAGAGGTCTTCCGCGGGCGGCGACCCGGTGTCGGATCGGAGAAGGTTGAGGGTGCCGATCGTCGTGTTCCGCAGCCGCATCGGTATCGCCTCGATGGCCGCGAAGCCGTTCTCCAGCGCCGCCTGGCGGAACACCGGCCACTTCCCTGAACCGGCGGCGATGTCGGGAACTGACACCGCCGTCCCCGTCACGAAGCACTCGATGCAGGGCCCTGCCTCCGCACCGAGTTGAATCACCTCGACGAGTTCCGTCGCCTCGCTCGTGGATGCGACGAGTTCGAGATCACCCGCGGGGTCGGCGAGAAGGATGCCGGCGTCACTCGCGTCCAGCAGCTCCTGGCACGCATCCACGAGTGTCTGCAGCAGATCCACGACGTCGTAGTCGTCGACCATCGTGTCCGCGAGCGTGGCGAAGAGCTCCAGCAACCGAGCTTCGCGCGTGGGCGCGGTCATGACCCCGCCTCGATTCCGCCTGACGTGCGCGAGAAACGGAGAGTACCGTCGACCACCGCCTGCGCGACCTCCATGACTCGCTGCCCGGTCGAGAATGCCCGCGCCTGAAGCATGAGCAGCGCGTCGTCCGGACCGATGTCGAGTTGCGCGAGGACGATCCCCGTCGCCTGGTGCACGGTTCTCCGAGAGTAGGTCCCCGTCTGCGCGTCGTTGTCCGCGAAGCCCGACAGAGCGTCCCTCAGCACATGCCGGCTCACCACGTCGGCCATGGCGCGCGCCTGAGTGCACTCGCCCGGGGTGAGAGCGACCGGCTCTGCCGAGTAGAGATCGACCGCCCCCATCTTGATCTCGCCGACCGACAGCGGGAAGGCGAACATCGACGCGACCTCCTCGTCGTCCTCCACAGCCGACGCGAAGGCGGGCCACCGAGAGACGCCGCGGTGCCGGAAGTCGGGCTCGAGGACAGCGGCAGAGGTGCGCATGGCCTCCCAGCACGGGCCTTCACCGAGGTCGAATTGGAGCTCATCCAGGCGTGCCGCCACGTCGTCGGTCGCGGAGATCGTCTCGCTCCCGAGCACGTCCCCTACGGTCGAGACCGCGGCACCCGTGACCGGGAACCGATCGAGGAAGAAACCACTGAGCGCGTCCAGCTGATGACCGGAGCGCTCCAGATCGTTCAGCGCATCGTCGAATGACTCACTCATAGTGCTCTTCACGATACCGCCAGCCGACGGGCGGCGCGATGGAGGCACCTACGAAGTCCGAGAGTTGCACAACAACCGTTCGGTGACAAGCCCCGCGCCTGTTTCTCCCCGCGCGTCTAACTTCTCCTCTCATGGAGACGGCACACCGGCAGCGACGGCAGCGCGATCCGTACAACAGGCGTGAGGTCCTGGCCGGATACCTGTTCATCTCGCCATGGATCCTGGGATTCCTGATCTTCACGGCGGGTGCGATGGCGTACAGCCTCTACATCTCGTTCAGCAACTACAACCTCGCCACCAACTCGGCGCGTCCGATCGGCATCGCCAACTACGCCGAGCTTTTCGACGACCCTCGGGTGGGGCTCTCGCTCGCCAACACGCTGTTCTACGTCGTGATGGCCGTGCCTCTCGAGATCATCTTCGCGCTCGTCCTCGCACTCTTGCTCAATCGGGTGGGCCGCGGCGCCGGCTTCTTCCGGGTGCTCTACTACCTGCCCAAGATGACCCCCGCCGTCGCCACGGCCGCCGTCTTCTTCCTCCTGCTCAACGGCAACTCGGGGGCGATCAACCAGTTCCTCCGCGTGTTCGGCATCTCGGGACCGCAGTGGCTGGTCGACCCGGCATGGGTCAAACCGAGCATCGTCATCATGACGCTCTGGACGGTCGCCGGAACGATGGTGATCTTCCTCGCCGCGCTCAAGAACGTGCCGACCGAACTCTACGAGGTGGCGTCGCTCGACGGGGCCGGGCCCATCCGCCGGTTCTTCTCGATCACTCTGCCGATGATCTCGGGAGCGATGTTCTTCAACGTCATCGTCCTCTCGATCGCGGCCTTCCAGATCTTCGACCAGGCCTATCTGCTGTTCTGGCGAGATCAGAGCAACGCCTCCCCCGAGGCGTCGCTGTTCTATGCCATCTACCTGTTCCAGCAGGCCTTCCGCCAGTTCGACTTCGGCTTCGCGGCCGCGATGGCCTGGCTGCTGTTCGTGATCATCATGCTGATCACGCTCATCCAGGTGAAGGTCGGCAACCGCTTCGTCTACTACGAGGGAGACCGCTGATGTCGACGACGATCCGACCTGTCCCGCTCACCCCGCCTCCCGGACCGGAACCCCGCACCGACACGGTCTCCGTCACGACCCCGGGGCAGCCGCGCAGACGTCGACGCCTCGCTCGACCGAAGAGCCTGGTCGCACGCATCCTGCTCACGATCGTTCTGATCGGCTTCGGCCTGCTGTTCCTCTACCCCTTCGTCTGGTTGATCGCCGCGAGCCTGAAGCCCCGGGGAGAGGTGTTCGACAACAGTCTCTTCCCGCGCACGTTCGTTCCCGAGAACTACATCGAGGTGTGGAATCAGCTGCCGTTGCTGAGCTGGGTATGGAACAGCGTCGCCATCGCCCTGCTCGCTGCGGGCACCGTCGCCATCTCGAGCTCGATCGTGGCGTTCGGGTTCGCCTACTTCCGATTCCCGGGCCGCAAGCTGCTGTTCGGACTCGTACTGGCGACGATGATGCTGCCGGGAGCGGTGACGATGATCCCGGTCTACCTCATCTGGAAGCAGACCGGCATGCTCGGCACCTGGGTTCCGCTGTGGGGCATGAACCTGTTCGGCTCCGCCTTCTACATCTTCCTGCAGCGCCAGTTCTTCCTCGGACTTCCCCGAGAGTTGTTCGAGGCCGCGCGACTCGACGGAGCGAGCGCCTGGGGCCTGTTCTGGCGCATCGCGATGCCGCTCTCGATCCCGTCGTTCGTGATCGTGTTCCTCTTCGAGTTCCAGGCCAGCTGGAACAACCTGCAGGCTTCGCTGATCTACCTCAACGCCGGGTCCGTCGACGAGTTCACCGCGCCTCTCGGCATCGCCTACGCGATGACGAAGTACAGCCCGACGGCCGGTGGTCACGGCGACTACCAGTACGTGATGGTGGCATCGCTCATCGTGACCCTGCCGATGCTGCTGCTCTTCGCCTTCGGCCAGCGGTATTTCATCGAGGGCGTCGCGACGCAGGGGCGCAAGGGCTGATCCCTATCTCGCAGGGCGGGTATCCGCCCCCACATGAATGGAGAACGACATGAAGACACGAATCCTCGGAGCCGCCGCAGCCGTGACGGCATCCGCTCTGCTGCTCAGCGGGTGCGGCGGGGGAAGCGGCGAGAGCGCCGCAGAGTCGGTCGACTTCGGCGCGGACGCCACCGGAACCCTGAAGGCCTGGGGTTTCGAGAACGCCGATGATGTCGGCACCTCGCGCATGGACTATGCCGCCGAGCAGCTCTCGGACGTCGAGGTCGACCTCGACGCCACGGCGTTCGACGCTCAGAAGTTCACCACCCGCATCGCGAGCGGCGATGTACCCGATGTCGTGCAGATGGACCGACGCTACGTCACGACGTATGCGGCACAGGACCTGATCATGCCGTTGGACGCGTGCTTCGAGGCGCACGACGTCTCGCCGCGCGATCACTGGTATCCCTTCGTCGTCGACGATGTGACGTACGAGGACGGCGTGTGGGCCGTGCCGCAGTTCTACCAGCCGCCGGCGATCCTGCTGAACAAGGCGGTGCTCGCCGAGGCCGGTGTCTCGGCCGAGGAGTTCGACACGTCGAAGCCGGATGCCCTGATGGGAGCGATCGAGAAGATCTACCAGGAGTCGGGAGGAGTGCCGACCCGCCTGGGCTTCGACCCGGTCGCGACCGGCCAGGGCGGGCTCTGGGTGCTGGCGATGGGCGGGCAGCTCAACGATGAAGAAGGGGCTCCCACGCTCGACGATCCGAGCAACGTCGCCGGGCTGGAGATGCTGAAGGAGATCACGGACGCCCAGGGCGGATTCGCGTCGGTGAAGAGCTTCACCGACTCCTTCGACACCTTCGGCGACAACAACCAGTACGTGGCGGGGCAGGTCGGCGGGCAGGTCAACGCCCAGTGGTACCCCAACGTGCTCTCCCCGTATGTCGACCAGCTCGAGCTCGAAGCGGTCCCGTTCCGCTCATCGGACGGCGAGCCTTTCTCGGTCGCGTCAGGCACGGCGTTCGTGATCCCGGTCGGTGCGGAGAACCCCGCAGCTGCCTGCGCATGGATGGTGGAACTCACCTCCGACGAGGCCTGGAACGCGGCCGGCGAGGCGCGCGCCGAGGTCCGCGAGCAGGACGGCGGCATCAACACCGGCCTCTTCACCGGGTCGCCGGCATCTGACCAGGAGATCCGCGATCAGTGGGTCACCGAGAGCGGCAACGCCGGATTCGATCAGGTGATCTCGACCTACTACGACGTCGTCGAGTACGGAGAGTCGTTCGGCTCGTCGCCCGCCGGTCAGGAGATCCAGAACGAGCTCAACAACGCCATCACTGCGGCGCTGCTCAGCGACAAGTCCATCGAGGATGCCCTGGCTGACGCTCAGGACGCGGCGATGCGCGCATACGAGAAGACGGCGGGCTAGCGCCGCATTCGATCCGCGTCAACCCGTTCGCCGGCCTTCTCCCACGATCGTAGCGTCGGCGGAATCCGAACCGAATCCGAAGAGGAGAACATGATGTCCGACATCCAGCGGGGCAACACCACACACGGTCCCGAGCTCGACGAGCAGATGAAGCAGGAGACCAGAGGGATGGTCCAGGGCCATGGCAGGCCCCATGCCGAGCCGTTCCGAGAGACGGAGCCGCTGCCCGATGACACCGACGACGAGGCGGTCCAGCGCAGCTTCGAGAGCGACCCGCTCGATCCCGACCTCCACGATGGCGAGGACTCGCCATGACCCGCGACACTCTCACGGCTCTCCTCCAGCGGCCGGGCGCCTGGACGAGCGTGTACGTCGATGGCACCGGGGCCGATCCTCAGGTCGAAGAGGAGGCGCGTCGACGGGCCGTGCGCGAAAGGTTGATCGAGAGCGGCGCTCCGGACGACGACGCGCGGGCCATCGAGCAGGCTCTCGCGCAGAGCCAAGGGTTTCCCAGCCCGTCGGCACGAGTGCTGCTGGCGTCCGGCGGTGATGTGGTGCTCGACGAGGGCTTCGTCGGGCCCCGGCTGGGCCCTGAGCGGCTCTCGCACAGCGCGTTGCCATCCGTGCTGCCGTTGCTGCGCCACCAGAGCGCCGCCGCCCGCTACATCGTCGTCGAGACGAGCCGCGCGAGCGCGGAGATTCGACTCGAGCGGGCCGGCGGCGGGGCGGAGGCGCGGTTCGATATCGATGGCAGCACGCAGGACATGACCAAGGTGCAGGCGGGTGGCGGACTGCAGTCGGCCTTCCACCGGTACGCCGAGACGACCTGGAAGCGCAATCAGGACGAAGTCGCCGGCGCCGTGACCGATCTCATTCGCGAGGAGCATCCGGCCTTCGTCGTCGTGTCCGGCGACGTCCGGGCCAAGCAGCTCCTCAGAGATGCGCTCGACGAGACCGCGCGAGACCTGCTGGTCATGGTCGACGGGAACACCCTCGCCGACGGTGCCGACACCGACGAGCTCGATTCCGCGATCGCTCGGGCCTGTGCGCGCCATGCTGTGGCCACAGTCGCCGATGTGCGCACCCGAGCCTCGATCGATGACGGGAGTGCAGGGGCCGTCGGCGTCGCTGAGGTCACAGCGGCGCTGCAGCAGGCACGCGTCGACACACTGCTTCTCGACAATCGGATGCTCGACGACGAGCGCACTCTGCTGGCGCTCGACGCCGCGCCGTGGGTGGCGACGGACGAGTCCGAGCGGCTCGCGGCAGGAGTGATCGGCAGGATTCCGATCGCCGAAGCTCTGGCGCGGGCAGCCGTGCTGACCGATGCCCGTGTGGTCATCGAAGAAGACGAACCGCTGGCCGACGACGAGCCGCGCGAGAACCGAGCAGTCAGGGATCCCGAGGCTGCGTTGCGCTGGGCCGAATCACGAGGAGACGACGATGGACACTGACCACGCACCCCGCAGGGCGATCGTCACGGCCGGCGATTCGGGAATCGGCCGCGCCACGGCGGTGGCGCTCGCCACCGCCGGGATGGACGTGGCGATCACGTGGCATTCCGATCAGGCGGGCGCCGAGCAGACCGCCGAAGAGGTGCGCACCCACGGAGCGCGGGCGATCACGGGGCAGCTCGACGTCGCCGACATCACCGCGTGCGGCGACGTGATCGACGGCCTGATCGCGGAACTGGGCGGCGTCGACGTCTTCGTGAACAACGCGGGGACCGGGACGTCGAGTCCGTTCCTCGACCTCTCGTTGGATGACTGGAAGCACGTCATCGACACCGACCTCACCGGCGCCTTCGTCTGCCTGCAGCGCTCCGCGCGCGCGATGGTCGCGGCGGGCAACGGCGGCCGCCTGATCGCCGTGACCAGCGTGCATGCGCATCAGCCGATGGTCGGTTCGAGCGCGTACGACGCCGCGAAGCACGGACTCGATGGACTGATGAAGAACCTCGCCCTCGAGCTGGGCTCGGCGGGGATCAGCGCGGTCAGCGTCGCCCCCGGCGAGATCGCGACCCCGATGACCGGGCAGACGGATGTGGATCCTCACACGCAGGACCGCCCCGGCATCCCGCTGGGACGCCCGGGGGACGCACGCGAGGTCGCCGCGCTGATCGCCTTCCTCGCGTCGCCGCCGGCCGCCTACATCTCCGGAGCATCGGTGGTGATCGACGGAGGGATGCTGCAGATGGGGCCGCAGGCCGGCGCGAGCATCGAGTCGCACGAGTGGCGGAAGGCCTGAGCGCCGCGCGCGGCTAGATCTCCTCAGTGCTCTCGAGGAGCCACGGAGGCTCCGTCTCGGCCACGACGGTGGAGCGCGACGACGCGATGCGGTCGCGCATCTCCTGCACGGGCTCCCAGTTGTCCGGCTCCTCGAGCTGGGAGTTGGTCGACTCGACCATGAGCTCAGTGCTCGGCGTGAGCAGGAAAGACGCGTCGACGATGTTCCCGTCCGGGCTGACGACCCGCAGCGTCACCGTGTCGGCGCTCCCCTCGCTCGCCAACACTCGCGCGTAGTCCATCAGCGTGTCCGCCGCGTCATCACCCACGAGAACCGACTTCTCGGCGTACTTCACGTGCTTCATCATCCGCTCCTGTCGATCGGTTTCGTGCCAGGAAACCCTTCCGACTTCGCTGTAGACAGGGGCTTGACGATCGACGCGAGAAGGTCCTCGCTACTCGGACTCGACGCTGCTCACGTGATGCGGCACGCCGACCGGCTTCGACTCGCTCGAGCCGCGCTGCCGCAGATAGATCGAGAAGGCGACCATCGCGCCGACGGCCAGGAACTCCGATTGCCAGTTCTGCAGCGTGCGGTTCCAGAACTCCGCCGAGACGACATAGTCGATCCACGTCTCCGGTGGCAGGCCGTGCTGCGCGTTCTGCTCGTTGGCGACGACATGCCCGGCGAGCGACTGGGCGAGCCACGAGAGCAGGAAGATCGTTCCCATCGCGAGCAGAAGCGAGTTGGAGTAGATCCACCCGCGCACTCCATGCACCTTCGCCCAGCGCGGAGAGTCGACATGCGCGTGCTCTCCGACGAGCTGATCGGCGTCCGACCCCACTCCCTCGTCGCCCGGCTTCTTGGACTCAGGTGATCCTCGCTGGATGAACCAGATGGTCGCGAGGATGAAGAGGAAGAACTGCAGGAACTCCGACTGCCAGTTCTCCGCCACATCGACGAGGAAGTCGGAGGATGTGACGAATTCCAGATACGGAGTGGGCGGCTGACCGTGCTGAGCCAGCTCCTGGTTGTTGTAGGCGTGTCCCGCGATCGACTGCCCGATCAGGCTGAGCGCGAAGATCGCGAGGAAGACGAGGCTGAGTCCCCCGTCTCTGACGAAGCGACGCATCTCGTTCACCTCCCCGTCAGAGGCAGGGCGATCATGGTCGCCAGCCCGACCACGATGATGAGCGTCCATGACCAGAACGCCATTCGCATCGATGCGCGACCGATGGTTCGATCCGACATGATTGTCTCCTCTCTCTGCCACCTCAGCCGCTGAACGCCTCGAGCGCCGGTCGGGGCGCTCGTCCTCGAGGCTGCCGGGGATGCGGCCCCCGCGGCGGCAATGGTGGGATCCCTCTGGTGACGGGATGTCCGGCGTCGAGCGTCACCTGCTCGTCGTAGTGGGTGATGGTGACCGGGTCGCCCGAGGCGAGCCGATAGGTGGCCTCCGCCTGGCCGACGTCGACACGCAGGATGCAGCCGTGGATGCGCACCCCGAACTCGAGCCCGTCGATCTCGGGCGGAAGACGCGGGCAGAACCGCAGGCCGCTGTCGCTGTCGCGCATCCCGCCGAAGCCCGCGGTGATGGCCGTCCAGACCCCCGCGAGAGCGGCGACATGAAGCCCCTGGCCGGTGTTGCCATGAAGGTCGTCGAGATCGAGAGTCGCGACCTCGGCGAGATAGTCGAGCGCGAGATCCAGGTGACCGACCTCTGCGGCGACCACGGCCTGCGCCGCCGCCGACAGCGATGAGTCCCGCACGGTGATCGCCTCGTAATACTCGAACGCACGCTCCTTCTGCTCCGCGGTGAAGGACTCATGCGAGAAGAACAGGGCGAGCACCAGATCGGCCTGCTTCACGACCTGCTTGCGGTAGAGGTCGAAGTACGGGAAGTGGTCGTGCAGCAGGTACTCGTCCTGGGCGGTCGACTCGAAGTCCCACCGTTCGAGGTCGGTGTAGCCGGCGGACTGCGGGTGCACGCCCCGGTCGTCATCGAAGGGCACCGTCATCGCCGCGGCAGCGAGTTCCCACCTCGCGATCTCGTCGTCTACGACCTCGAGCTCCGACGCGACCTCCGGATGCCGTCGGGCAGCGGCCGCCGCCCCTTGAAGGTTCTTCCGGGCTGCCAGGTTCGTGAAGACGTTGTCGTTCGCGATGGCCGAGTACTCGTCCGGCCCCGTGACGCCGTCGATGTGGAAGCCTCCGTGCGAGTCCCACCGACCGAGCGAGGCCCAGAGGCGAGCGGTCTCGACCAGGATCTCGAGGCCGGCCTCCCGTTCGAAGTCGATATCGCCCGTCGCCCGCACGTAGTGCAGAACCGCTCCGGCCACATCGGCGTTGATGTGGAACGCGGCCGTACTGGCAGGCCAGTACCCCGACGACTCTCTGCCGTCGATGGTCCGCCACGGCAATGCGGCACCCTGCAGATGCAGTTGCGCCGCCCTGTCACGAGCGCGATCGAGCACGGAATGTCGCCACCGCAGCGCCTGTTCGGCGGCGTGCGGGAGGGTAGAGGTGAGGACGGGGAGCACGAACGCCTCGAAGTCCCAGAAGGTGTGCCCCTCGTATCCGGAGCCGGTCAGCCCCTTTCCCGGAACGGATCGCAATTCCATGCGGGTGGAGGCCTGGAACACCTGGAAGAGCGCGAAGCGCACGGCCTGCTGCAGCCGTGCCGGTCCGTCGACCCGCACGTCGGCGCACTCCCAGAAGTCGTCCAGCCGCGCCCGTTGATCGGCGACCAGTGCGTCCCATCCGGCCCGCAGCGCGTCGCCGACCGCCGTCTCGGCCCGGTCCCGCAGGGCGGCGGTCGAGAGGTCGGACGAGAACTCATGACCGACGAGCTTGACGATCTCGAGCGTCTCTCCGGCAGCCAGCGATGCGTGAACCGTGGTGCGCGCACGGTCGCCCGTCGCATCGACATCCGTCTCGACGCTCGGCTCGCTCCGGGGAGAACCGCTCACGCGATGGTCCATCGCGACAGCGGTCGTGAGCCCGCTCTTCCTCGTGCGGTGCACGAGGGTGGCGGCACCCGCGTCGGCGGCCGAGGCCACCCCCTCGAGCGGCTCGCTCAGCAGCTCCTGCACCCGGGGGTCGTCGTGCGTGATCGGCAGCGGCTCGTTCGCCAGCAGTTCGGAGATGACGGTGACGTCCGCCGGACCGCCGAGCGCCTGCACACGGTAGCGCACCGCAGCGACGGAGCGGTGCGCGAAGGAGACGATCCTCGTCGACCGGATCCGCACCCGCTGGCCGGTCGGACTGGTCCACTCGACCTCGCGTTCGAGAGTTCCCGCGCGGAAGTCGAGACGACGGGTGTGCGACGTGAGCGATCCACGACGGACATCGAACGGCTCGTCCCCGACGATCAGCCTGATGAGCTGGCCGTTGGCCGCGTTGATCACGCTCTGCCCGCAGTCGGGGTAGCCGTATCCCTCTTCGGCATACGGCATCGGGTGCTCTTCGAAGAGGCCGTTCAGATAGCTTCCCGCGACGCCGCGCGGGTCGCCTTCGTCGAGGTTCCCCCGCCAGCCCACATGACCGTTCGAGAGGCCGAAGACGGACTCCTCATGGGCGAGGTTCTCGACGTCGATGCCGTCGGCACCGATGCTCCACTCGTCGATATCGAATCTCGGCCGCGTCCTGCTCATGGGCTCCTCTTCCGTCGACAGTGCTTCTGGAAGAGAAAGTAGTCAGGATCGAGGAACGTGAGGAGCGGGTTGATTCCCGCTCCTCGTGCGGGTAAGACGGTCAGAGCTCGACGGGCGGCGCCGGCTCCGAATCCGCTGCCTCGGGGTGACGAGCGAGGTTCACGACGGCGGCGATGAGGCCGCCCCAGATCGTGACCATCGCGATGATCATCATGACGATCGCTGTCGTGGTCATGCGCCCGCTCCCTTCTCCGTCGCGTGCGGTTCCGAGGTCGCGATCAGCGGGATCGACGAGGTCTCGGCATCCGGTTCGTAGTCTTCCTCGGTGAGGAACTCGTCGTACTCGGGATCATCCTTGGCGTGGGAGCGACCGCTCCATGGCAGCGCCGACAGCAGCAGTGCGATCACGACGAGTGCGATGACCATGCCCCATCCGAAGACGGCGAGGAACCATCCCGGATAGCCGCCGTACGGCTCGGAGATCTTCGAGATCAGCTCGGTGACGAGCAGGTACCCGAGCACGAGGGGCGCGAGCGCGCCGACGAGCAGCATCCACACTCGCCCGACCCGGAAGCTCGACCGACGATCGAGGTGGTCGACGAGTGCCGGCAGCTTGTGCAGCAGCCATGCGACCACGATCACCGCGACCAGGGCGACGGCCATGATGCCGAAGGCATTGACGAAGGCGTCAGCGGTATCGAGCACCGACAGCGCGGTGGTCGTCGAGAACAGTGCCAACGAGACGATCGCGAGCGGGATGGACACCGTGAGGGTCGTGCGGATGCGCGCCCAGCCCAGCTTGTCCTGCAGCGCCGCGACGATCACCTCGAGGATCGAGATGAGCGAGGTCACCCCCGCGAAGACCAGCGCTCCGAAGAAGAGGACGCCGATGATCGAGCCACCTGCCGCCTGAGAGACGATCGTGGGGAAGGCGATGAAGGCCAGGCCGATTCCCGACGACGCGACACCGGCCACCTCGGTCCCCTGCGCCTGCGCCATGAAGCCGAGGGCCGCGAACACGCCGATTCCCGCGAGGATCTCGAAGCCGGAGTTCGCGAACGCCACGACCAGACCGGAACCGGTGAGGTCGGTCTTGCGCTTCAGGTACGACGAGTAGGTCACCATGATGCCGAAGGCCACCGACAGAGAGAAGAAGATGTGGCCGTAGGCCGATGCCCAGACGGCCGGGTCGCCCAGCGCTTCCCAGTTGGGGGTGAAGAAGGCGTTCAGCCCGTCCATGGCGCCCGGCAGGAACAGCGACTGCACCACGAGGATCGCGAACATCACCGTGAGCAGAGGCATCAGGATCATGTTCGCCCGGCCGATCCCGCGCTTCACACCCAGCGCCATGATGACGATGACGATCAGCCAGACCGCCACGAGCGGGAGGCCGACCTGCGGCACGAAGTCCGTCGAGATGCCCACCTCGGCGACATCGGCCGAGCCGAGGAAGTCGATGAAGAAGAAGTCGTTCTCGTTGCCCGGCCCCCAGGTCAGCTGCGCCGAGAACCACGTGTACATCGCAGCCCACGCGATGATCACCGCGTAGTAGACCGCGATCACCACGCAGATGAGCACCTGCCACCAGCCGAGCGGCTCGGCCCTGCGGTGCATCCGTCGGAAGGCCAACGGCGCGGAGCCGCGGAATCGGTGACCGATCGCGTAGTCGAAGAAGAGGAGCGGGATTCCGGCAGTGAGAAGCGCACACAGATACGGGATGAGGAACGCCCCGCCTCCGCCTTCGTACGCCACGTAGGGGAATCTCCAGATGTTCCCCAGCCCGACGGCAGAGCCGATCGCAGAGAGGATGAAGACGTTGCGCGAGCCGAAGGCCTCGCGTTTCGGGGTCTGCGTCGTTGCGGTGGCCATGCGCATGAGGTTACCGGAGTCAGGGTGACGAGACGTGGCGATTCTCGTGCCGGTCTCTCCGCTCTCGGATCGTCATCAGGATCATCACCTTCAGGACGCCGCCGATGAACAGTGCCGCGCTCGCAGCGAGCGCCCACGCTTCCATCTCCATGTTCCTCACCTCCCCCGGGCATCCGTGGCTGTCTGAGGCCATCGAGGCCCAGCCTCCTCGGCGATCCGGCGCAGGATGCTGCGCTGACTATGGGCCGAGACTCTCAGACGTGCTCCCCCATACCGCACCCCTCCGCGCAGCCGCGCGGCGATGGCGAGCCACGAGCACACCGCACGCTCGGCAACCCACAGCGGCGCCCACAATGCACTGGTCGCCGGGAACACCGAACGGCCGTCGAGCCGTCGTCGGCCGCGCTCGGCGAGCACGACGATCATGAGCAGCACGAGCGCCAGCGAGCCCGGTCGGTGGCGCAGGATCCACACCGTGGGAAGGATCGCCGCCTCGATCGCGAGGCGCAGCGGCTGCGCCCAGCTGTCGTACGCCTGTCTGACCCGCTGCGACAGGAAGTGCCGGGCGGTGGGCGGGCGCCGCATGACGTAGATGTCGGGTCGGGAGTGGATTCGACCGCCGGTCGCGCGGATGGTGCGCTCCATCTCGAGATTCTCGAAGAGCGTGTCCGCATCGTATCCACCTGCCGAGAGCAGTGCCGAGCGCCGCAGAGCGTAGGTTCCGGGGTAGTCGTCCGAGAGGGCGCGGTTGAGGAGGCTGCGAGCGGTGTCCCACCGAGCATGCCAGGGTAGCGGAGCGAAATGGTTCTGCGGCTTCACGAGGGTCGCGCGTTCGAGCTCGGAGACCACCGCGGCGAGCGCGCGATAGTCGTACCGCACGTCGTCGTCGGCGATGACCACACGCTCGTGCCGAGCGGATGCGATGCCCGTGAGCACGCCCCGCACCTTGCCGTTCGCGCCCGTGGTCTCGTCGCACGGGATGTGCCGGACGAGATCCGACCAGGCCGACGCGTGCGAGGCGAAGCGGTCGGGGTCGGATCCATCGACCACCGTCACGTCCGCCCACGCGCGCAGACGCGTGAGGTAGGCCGTGAGATCGTCCATCGTCTCGTCACTCCCCCATCGCAGCGGGAGCACGTATTCGATGTCCAGGAGTGGAGCGCCGTTCATGGCGGCACGATAGATCGGGTCCGCTCGCCCCTTCTCGGGTATTGACAAGATGCGCGGAACGCATCTCCACCCTGAGGATCGCGGCGCCGCTCGGCTACAGGTCGGCGGGCACTCCGAGCTTCTCCCCTGCCGACATGTCGTCGGGCTCTGCGACCAGGTACAGCCCGGTCGGGGCATTCGCGGTGAATGCGAGCGCATCGACCCACCGCCGGTTGATCGATGGCTGCCTGCTGCCGAGGAACCGATAGACCAGCGCACTCCCCGGGTGCAGCCAGACGGTGGTGCGGCCTCCCCCGATGCTCTGATCCTCGCGCCAGCTGAAGTTGAAGGGCTCGGCTCGTCGGAGCTTCGCGGTGATCACGAGCTGCAGGTGACTGAGCGCACGATCCTCGATCTCGATCCTGATCGAGCCCTCATAGATGAATCTGCCCATCATGCACCTCCCTGCGGCGCGTGTATGGGGAGTCGCGACGGCGACGATGTATCGGATTCGTGCGGCCACGTGAGCGTCAGTGGCACGCCGGTGAGGTCGGACATGGTGCCAGGGTAGGAAGACCGCGAGGCCTCTCGCAGGGTATTGACAAGTCTGCGTTCACCCTGCAGAGTGCGCCGGCGGCAGAGTCAGGCCCCGTCGAGCGTCTTCAGCACTTCGGCGACTCCGTGGTAGTCGCGAGCAGGCAGGTCGTGGATGGCGTCGATGGTCTTCACCTCGAGATGATCGACGACGGCGATTCTCAGCAGGTCATCCTTCGTTGCCGGGTAGTCGATGCTCCGGAGGGTCCGTGCGAGTCTCGCGTCGGAGGATGCGTGGGCGGTGAGGGGGTGCGGGGATGGGTTCATGCGGTTCATTCTCTGGACCGCGATGGGAACTTCGCCTCTCTTGACAGCCGACGGGAACCCGATGTAGGTGCTGCGAGCGCCCTACATCTCCTCGATCAGCAGTTCCCCGTGAGCATTGAGGCTGTTCATCATCCGTGACACGCGCTCGGCATCCACGTGAATCGGCTCGACGCTGTCGAACGCCAGGACGAGCGGAATGCTCGGATGAATCCACGCGGTCAGTCGGCCGTCGCGGGAATCGTCTCCCGGGATCCACGACATCATGAAGCTCTCCTGCCGCCTGAGCTTCGTGCCGACGACGATCTTCATGTGCGCGAGCGTCACATCGTCGATGACGATCGGGTCGAGTGTGCTGTCATACCTGAGGCGTCCCATCCGGCGATGCTAGGTGAGCGCCCGCGTGCGCGAAGGGGCGTTGACAACCGGAGGATCGTCGGGTGATGTCTCAGGCCCGCGGAAGCGCACAGGCGGCCGTGCCGCCGGGAAGACGGTGTCGGAAGCGCGCGATCAGCGAATAGCCCAGCGCAGCGACCCAGGAGAACGGGGGCGTGGCGAGGAGCACGCCGTGGTGCAGAACGCGCAATCGCCGTCATAGACGAGAAGTGGCCGGGCGTGCATGGAATCGACCCTACGCCTCACCGGAGAGCAGTCGCCCACCACATCATCCTTTCGATGACAAGCCCCTGTTCGCCCACGTCACCGGTGGCGGAGCCTGTCTGCATGAGCCACCCAGACGACATCAAGCAACCGCTCGACCATCTGCCTCCTCTCGACGAGCGAGACAAGGCCGTCGAGATCGACGAGCCGCACTATCCGACGTCCGAAGCGGGGCCGACCGGACCCGCGCACGCGTCTCCCGATACCGCCGCGGAGCCCGACAAGCCGAACCGGCACGGCGTGGACAAGCTTCCGCCGACCGCACGCTGATCGGTCATCGACGGTCGGACCCGTCGGATTCGCGGTGCCCCGATTCTGCATCGGCATGCTCGCGGATTCGGCGGGCCTCGTCGATGTCCTGCTGCTCCTTCTCTGCGGCTTTGTCGCTCTTGCGTGTGTCCCTCGGGGGAAGGCGGATCTCCCGCTCTGCGGCGATGCCCGCCTGCAGTTGGCGACCTCGCTCGAGTTCGGCGTCGAACTCCGCTCCGACGAGAAGCGCCAGGTTGGCGATCCACAGCCACAGCAGGAACACCACGATGCCCGCGAGGGAGCCGTAAGTGCGGTCGTAGTTCGAGAAGTTCGCCACATAGAAGGCGAAGCCCGCCGTGGCGACAGCCAGCACGATGATCGCGAGGAGCGCCCCGAGGCTGATCCACCGAAAGCGCGGCTGCTTCGCGTTGGGAGTGGCGTAGTAGAGGATCGCAACGGCGAGGACGACGATGAACCCCAACAGAGGCCACTTCGCGATCGACCAGATGGCCTGAGGCACGGTGCCGAGTCCGAGTGAGTCGCCGATGGCTCGCGTGACCGGCCCCGACACCACCAGGATGATCGCCGCGATGACGAACAGCACGATGGTGATCACCGTCACGAGCAGCTGTGCAGGCTTGAGCTTCCAGAACGGTCGCCCCTCGTCGATCTCGTAGATGCGGTTCATCGCTCGGCTGAAGGCGCCGACGTACCCGGACGCCGACCAGATCGCGAGCAGGATGCCGCTGATCAACGCGAACCCGGCGGCCGGCGAGTCCGCGACCTGTTCGATCGGGCCCCGGAGGGCGTTCGCCGTGTCGCCCGGGGCGATCTGCTCGACGATGCCGATCACCGCTTCCCCGGCGGCCTGTCCCTGCCCGACGACGCCGAGGAGCGAGAAGATCGCTATCAGTCCGGGAAAGATCGACAGCACCGCGTAGTACGTCAGCGCGGCAGCTATATCGGTGCACTGGTCGGACGAGAACTCACGGAAGGCCTTCTTCGCCACGTACTTCCATGATCGTCCGTGGAGATCCTCCGGGGAGTCGGGCTTGCTCGAGGCCTCGGGATCGACATTCCCGTCTCGGGCCTCCGTGTGCGGCTGCGACATCTTCATTCCTCTCATGACGGACGGACCCGTCGCCTACCCTCGTGCGACGGGTCCGTCCGGTCGATGGCGGTCAGCTGCCCGCGATGTTCTCGCGGGCCTGCTGCGCCTGATCGGTCACTTCACCGGCCGCGGTCTGCGCTTCGTCCTTCACGACGGCCACGGATTCCTGCGCCGATTCCCGCACGGATTCGACCGACGCCTGTGCCGGTTCCTTCAGATGCTCGCCGACCTCCTTGGCCACGTCCGTGACCTCATCGACGAGCGGCTGAGCCTGGTCCTTGACCGTCTTCGCGAGCTGCTGCTCCTTCGACGACGCCGGGACGAGCGATGCGATCAGCAGCCCCGCCCCGAAGGCCATCAGGCCGACCGCGAGCGGATTGCCCTCGGCTTTCGCGATGGCGCGGTCCTTGACCTCCGTCACGCGGTCGCCGGCGTCCGAGAGCGTGGATCCCGCATCGTCCGCCGACCCCATGACGCGCTCGCGCACCGAGGTGAAAGCACCGCGCACTTTCCCCATCTGCCGGTCCACGATCTTCGACGGCGTCACCTTGTCGGCGAGCGCGTCGACATCCGACCCCAGCTCCTGTCGCGTCCGCTCGATGTTCGCGCGGATCTCGTCGGGTGAATCACTCATCGGTTCTCCTCATTTCTCTTCAGTGCCTCCGGAATCTCCTTGACCGTGTCGACGGTCTGCGGCATGCCCTCGACCTGCTTCAGCTGGCTTCGGCCGACCACGAACAGGATCAGCGCGACGATCGCCCAGATCACGGCCACGACGACGCCCGACCAGCCGCGCCCCATGAGCGAGCCCAGCGCCCACCACAGTGCGACGGACAGGAAGAACACCGCCATCAGCGCCGCATAGCCGGCGGCACCCATGATGCCCGCGCCCTTCGCGGACTTCGTCGCGGTCTCCCGCAGCTCCGCGCGAGCGAGTGCGAGCTCCTGACGCATCAGCGTCGACAGGTCTCGCGAGACCTCACCCAGCAGATCGCCGAGCGAGTTCGACGCGGCCTTCGTCTCAGAGGGTGTGGGGTCGCTCATCGCCACCCTCCCCGAGTGCGCCCGATCCGGTCCAGGCGGTCTGTGCGCCGCCGCGACGGGTCGGAGGTGTGAGACCTTCTGTCTCCGTGCGTGTCGGAGCACCGGTGAGGTCTGCAGCCGTCGCCCCGCCGCTGTCGGCGGCACCGCCCGCGGGAGAGCCGACCGGCACCGGTACGGCCGGGTCCGGGTGGACCTCACGGGGCGGCGTCACCGGCCGTGGAGATGTATGCGTGTCATCTGCCGAGGCGTTCGATGCCAGCGCTCGGGTGAGCCTGCCGACGGCGACGCCGACGATCGCCGCCCCGAGGATGAAGGTTCCGGGCTTGCGTCTCGCATACCGCTTCACCTCCGTGAGCACGGAGGCCGGATCCCGGTCCCCGAGCCAGCTCGCCGCGCCCGACAGCCGTCCGGCGACCTGCTGCACCAGATCGCTCGCGACACCGCTGCCCTCCGAATTCGCAGCCATCGAACCGAGTTCGTCGCTGACCGACCGAAGCCCACCGGCGAGGCGCTGCTGCTGCGTGTGCGCCTGCTCCTTCAGCTCACGGGTGGTCTGCGCGTACAGGTCCTTCGCCTGCGTCTTGGCCTCGCCGACGACGCTCGCCGCCTCTTCCTTGGCGGTGCCCATCACGTCCTTCGCCTGAGCGCCAGCCGTGTCGGCAAGACCGGCCGCCTCGTTCTTGGCAGCCTCCGCCTTCCCTGAATCCTGCTCGTGATGCGCGTCCGAGCCGCTCAGGCTCGTCGTGCCATAAGTGTCCGACATCAGTGCTCCTTCGTGCGGGGTCGTCTCGGATCGAACGACTTCGTCGACCGATCCGCTGGATTGGTGAGCACTGGTCTAACGGGGTGAGAAAGCCGTTCCAGCACCCTTGCCGAAATCGAGGTCCCGGGTGTATGGCGCCCGCAACTTCTTCAGACGATCACCGATGCCGACTCGCCTGTCGATTCCGCGGCCGGCACTCCGTCGGCGCTCAGATTACGGACGATGTCACCGACCGAGCCCCGCCGGGCGACCTGCTCGCGCTGCCAGTCCGCACCCGTCCCCCGCCGTAGGATCTCCTGCACGCCGTGAACCACGCGCTCGACGTCGCCGAGGGCTTCCAATCCCGGTCGAACATGCTCGAGGAGCGCGGCGATGCTCGCTGCGGGCGCGCACGGAGTACCGGCGACAGGGTGAACATGGTCACCCCGCATGCCGCTCAACGCCGCCCGCCATGTGGCGAGTCCGAGCAATCGTTGATCCGTGCGGAGGGGCGGCATCCCTGCCTGCCACTCGATCACAGCGGTCTCCACCAGTCCGCGACAGAGGGCTGCGATGGTCACGGCATCCTCCTGCCGCAGACAGATGTCGGCGACCCGCACCTCGAGGGTCGGGTGGTGCCGCGAGAGCCGCGCGTCGAAGTACAGCATCCCCTCGTCGAGCAGTGCCCCCGAAGCGAGCAGGGAACCCTCATGCTCCCGATACGCCGCCTCCGAGCCGAAGACCGGATTCGGTCCCGCACAGGGCCAACGACTCCAGACATCGTTGCGATAGCTGGCATAGCCGGTGTCGGTACCATCCCAGAACGGCGAGTTGCTGCTCAAGGCCAGGATCGTCGGAAGCCAGTCGCGAATGCGATCCAGTGCCGCTACCCCCTCGCGCGGCGAATCGATCGCCACATGCACGTGGAATCCGCAGGTCAGCGTTCGCCGGGCGGTGATGCCGTACCGCCGCATCATCTCCGCGTAGCGCGACGACGGCGATGCGTGCGGATGCACCGAGACCGGTGACGTCGCGAGCGGAAGCGCTCTGGCACCCACTGCGACCGCGTCGGCATCGGCACGGCGCCGACCGTCCGCGATCGCTCCGGCCAGTTGCTGCGTGGTCGAGCACACGGGACCGACGACCTCGATCATCTCCTGCTGTATCTCCGCCTCGAGCTCGGGCCCGCCATCCTTAGATCGCCACTCGAGGATCCGAGGTGCGGCCGCGGTCGGCAGCCCCGTTCGCACGTCGACCAACAGCAGTTCCTCTTCGACACCGAAAGTTCTCATGCACGCATTCAGCCGACGACAGTGACGGCCGGCACAGCTGCTTGACTTTTTCGCCGCCCGCCTTGATGCTGCGAACCTCATCACACGACCGAACGAAGCGCAAGGCCCACGCGACCGAGCCACAGCGCGAGTACAACGGGCGGCATGGACCAGACAGCCGCACCGATCCTCGACGCGATGACCGAGTACCACCAACTCTCCCGCTACGGGTACACCCCACCCGGTCACCGTCAGGGACGGGGTGCGGACCCTCGCACACTCGCCGCCCTCGGAACGGATGTCTTCCGCAACGACCTGCTGGCCACAGCGGGACTCGACGACCGGTCGTCGTCTCAGGGCTACCTCGAGCAGGCCCAGGCGCTTATGGCGGAGGCCGTCGGGGCCGGCCACGCCTTCTTCTCGACGTGCGGCAGCTCGCTCTCGGTGAAGGCCGCGATACTGGCTGTGACACGCGGCGAGGGCGAGCTGCTGATAGGTCGCGACGCACACAAGTCGGTGACTGCTGGTCTTGTACTCTCCGGTCTGCAGCCGAGATGGGTGAGGCCGAGTTGGGACGCGCGGTTGCACCTCGCCCACCCGCCCTCTCCGGACGACGTCGAGAAGATGTGGCAGCGGTACCCCGATGCGAGCGCGGCGCTGATCACGAGCCCGACGCCCTACGGCACGTGCGCCGACATCGCCGCGATCGCCGACGTGTGTCATCGCCGGGGAAAGCCGCTGATCATCGACGAGGCGTGGGGCGCGCACCTGCCGTTCCATGATGATCTGCCGACGTGGGCGATGGATGCGGGCGCGGACGTCTGCGTGGTCAGCGTCCACAAGATGGGCATGGGACTCGAACAGGGATCGATCTACCACCTCCAGGGTGATCTCGTCGATCCTGTGCGGCTCAAGCAGTGTGCCGATGTGCTGGCGACCACGAGCGCGAACGTGCTGTTGTACGGAGCGATGGACGGCTGGCGCCGCCAGATGGTCCAGGACGGACGCGCGATGATCTCCGCCGCACTCGATCTGGCGCACCGCACCAGAGATCGCATCGATGCGATGCCGGGACTGCATGTCCTCGGTGACGAGCTGATCGGCTCCGAGGCATCCCATGACTTCGACCCCCTTCATATCCTGATCGATGTCAGCGAGCTCGGCATCAGCGGGTACCAGGCCGCGGACTGGCTGCGCGAGAACGCACGTCTCGACGTCGGCCTCAACGACCCGACACGCATCGAGGCGACGTTCTCCCTCGCCGACTCCGAGGCCTCGGCAGACCTTCTCGCAGACGCGCTCGCTGCACTCTCGCAGGCCGCCCCCGCCCTGCCCGAAAACCCACCGGTGTCGCGGCCCACACCCGGCGAGCTCGAGCTCGACACGGTCGTCCGGCCCCGCGATGCGTTCTTCGGACCCGTCGAAGTCGTCCCCGCCGATGAAGCGCCCGGTCGCATCGCGGCCGAGCAGATCACCCCGTATCCGCCCGGCGTGCCAGTGATCCTTCCGGGTGAGCGCATCAACGAGCCGGTGATGCGCTACCTCCGCACGGGCGTCGAGGCGGGCATGGTCATCCCCGATGCGGCTGACTCGTCGCTGGGCACCGTACGAGTCGTGAGGGAGTGAGTCATGCAGGTCTTCGGTCCGGGAAACACGAGTGCCGATCGTCGGTCGCGCGGACTTCGACACCGTCCGCTGTCGCAGCAGGTCGTCGTGATCACCGGCGGATCCCGCGGAATAGGCCGGGCGGCAGCCGAACGTCTGGCGGCCGCGGGAGCACGCGTCGTGCTACTCGGGCGACAGGAGGATCGTCTCCACGAGGCGGTCGCCCGCATCACCGCGACGGGCGGGCACGCGCGGCATGTCGTCTGCGATGTCACCGACCCTGCGGCGGTCCTGCAAGCCGCCGACAAGGCAGAGGAATGGTACGGCCGTATCGACACCTGGGTGAACAACGCCGGCGTCCTGCTGTACGGCCGATTCGAGCGGACCACGCCGCAGGAGTTCCGTCGGCTCATGGAAGTCGACTACCTCGGCCAGATACATGGTGCGCTGGCGGCGCTGCCCGCGCTACGGCGCGCAGGCGGAGGGGCGCTCATCTGCGTGACGTCCGTCGAGGCTCGCACGACGCTGCCGCTGCACAGCGCCTACGCGGCCGCCAAGAGCGCCGTGGAGGGCGCCATGCGGGGTCTCCGCCGCGAACTGATCGATCAGAACGATCCCATCTCGGTGACCGTCGTGCGTCCGGCCGTCATCGACACGCCACTGTTCGCCAGTTCGGCTTCGCACCTCGGCCTCAGACCATCTGCACCGCCGCCGTACTACTCGCCCTCCGTCGTGGCCGGGTGCATCGCGTATGCGGCGGAGCATCCTGTCGACGAGCTTTACGCGGGGGGAGGCGGGCGCGTGCTCGCGCTGGCCGAGACCATGTTCCCGCGGGCTCTCGATCGGATCCTCGGCCGGTGGGGCGAGAGGACGATGCACACGCGAGAGGCGGCATCCCCGGGCGCCGGCAACCTCTTCGCACCCGACGGGCAGCCGAACGACGGCACCCTCCCGCGGCGCGGACGCCGTGCGAGCCTGTACACCTGGCTGACCACGCATCCTCGCGCTCGTCGCCTGCTCATGATCGCGACTGTGCTCTGCGCGGCGTCGTTCTGCGCGCGACGGTCCCGCGTCGACTGAGCCATGGGTCCAATCTGCAAGGGCCTTGCGGGGGGCACCCCACCCCTGTAGGTCTGGGCACAGAAGGAGATCTACGAAGGGATGTCCCATCATGGGCAAGTTCGTATACGAGGGAAATCAGAAGGTCGAGATCGACGACCGCGCGCTCCATCATCTGCAGGTCGTGATGACGACGAAGCTGCGCCGCGGCGAGCCGTTCCTCTTCACCTGGAGGGAGGACGCCAGCATCGGCGGAGGTCGGAGTTCGGTCTGGATGCACGCCGGGTGCAACCTCGTCTTCAAGTACACCGGCGGCAAGGTCCCCGAGCTCAATCGGCACTGGATCGAGGCGCTCGCGTTCACCGCGAATGCGCCGTCCGGGCTGTATCTGGTTCACGAACCGGAGAATGTGAGCGCAGAGCAGGGCCATGCCGTGGGCGTGAGCTGAGGATCGGATCCGGATGCCGTTCGATGTGACCCGCGACCCGCACTCGCCGAACGACCTGACCGCTGTCTTCCGCCGCCTGGCTGACGCTCTGGATCCGGACTACGACGTCATCGACACCATGGACCTTCTCGTCGAGGCCGCGACGCGCTTCACCCCTGCGGTCGACGCCGGCATCGTCCTGGCCGATGCCGGAGGGCGACTCCACGTGCTGGGCTCGACGAGTGAGCGCGCGAGCGATGTGGAGGAGGCAGAGCTCGGCATCGAGCAGGGCCCCTGCCTCGACAGCTTCCGGTCCGGGCGCGTGGTCGAGACACCTGATCTGCGGGCGAGTGCCGATCGCTGGCCCGAGTTCGCTCCTCTCGCGGTGCGACGCGGCCTTCGCGCCGGCTACGCGGTACCGCTCTCTCTGCGCGGCCAGCACCTCGGTGCGCTGAACCTGTTCTTCGACCGGGTCGGTGTGCTCACCGACCAGGATGCGGCCGTCGCTCAGGCACTCGGCGAGTTCGCCACGATCGGTCTGGTGCAGCATCGCACGCTCCGCGCGCACGCCGACCGCACCGCGCAGCTTCAGCACGCGCTCGACAGCAGGATCGTGATCGAGCAGGCGAAGGGCGCGCTGTCGTTTCAGCGCAGCGTCTCCATCGACGATGCCTTCACCATCCTTCGACGACACGCGCGCTCTGTCGGTGGGCGACTGCACGATGTCGCGCAGCAGATCGTCGACCGCCGCCTCACCCTGTGAGCGAGTCGGTCACCGCCCTCCGCCTGCGCGTTCCGATTCCCCGCCTTCGGTGGGATCGATGATCTCCGCAGTCAGGCAGACGCCGCCCGTGCTGCTGAGTGTCTGAGAGAGCTCCTCGATCCACCGACGGTTCAGCGTCGGCGCCTCCGTCTCGTCGAACACGAAGCGCAGCGGGATCGATGGATGCAGCCAGATGGTCGATCGACCGGGGGCCTCGCCGTCCTTGTGGATCCACGACAGGGTGAAGCTCTCGTTGCGGCGCAGCTTCGTCGTGACGACGATCTTGAGGTGAGCCAACGCTCGGTCCTCGATGAGGATCGGCGGCTGAGCGGCTCCGTAGAAGAGTCTTCCCATATATCAACGCTACGCGCGTGCGGCGCGAGATGGGAGGTGACTCTTGTCCGCTCGTCTGCCGTCAGATGCGCTGCACGGGCATCGGCTCGTCGGCGAGCCCGCTGAGGAAGTCCGCGGACGGCGCGAAGAAGGTGCTGCCGGTCGTGGCGCGGGAGAAGTCCAGGAGTCGGTCGTAGGCGCCGGGCGGGTCACCGATGAACATGTTCTCGAGCATCTTCTCGATGACCCACAGGTAGCGCGAGTATCCGATGAAGTAGGTGCCGAAGGACGACGAGCCCGGGCTGCCGAAAGGCATGTTGTCACGAAGGATGTCGTGCTCGACACCGTCGACCATGATCGTGGCGAGGGTCTTGTGGGACTTCTGCCCGACGGCCGCATCGTCGAGCTCGACATTGTCGGCCTTCTTGCGGCCGATCACGGCCTCCTGCTGCTCGGTCGTCAGCGCCTGCCACTGACCGAGGTCGTGCAGATATCGCTGGACGACGACGTAGCTGCCCCCGACGTGATCACCGTCCTCTGCGCCCACCAGCGTCGACTCGGCGACGGCGTTCCCCACCGGGTTCGCGGTCCCGTCGACGAAGCCGAGCAGGTCGCGCACGTCGAAATACCGGAATCCCGAGGTCTCGTCGACCACGGTCACAGCGTCGCCCAGCACGTCGAGCAACTGGCGCTCTAACTCGAACACGAGATCCTGGCGGTTCGCACGGATATGGAAGAGGAGATCCCCGGGCGTGCCCGGCGCGGTGTGCACCGGGCCGACGACCGGTGCGAAGGGGTGCAGCTCGGCCGGAACCCGGCGCGCGGTGAGGCGCGGCCACGCCGCGGCTCCGATGCCGACAGTGCACGACAGCATCGCGTCGAGATCACGGAATCCGACGTTCTTCACGAGGTCGTCGATACCGGCGATCGCGTCGCGCGCGGTCGACGCGGCATCCGCTCCGTCAGCGATCTGCAGCACGAGGAACGTCGCGCTGGACGTCAGCGGCGCATCGACCTTCTGCGATTCGATCGGGACCCGGCGGGAGGAAGAGGTGCTCACCTCCCCGAACCTAGAGGATGTCGACGAGCACGGCTTCGACGGGTGTCGAAGGAACATGAGGACTCCCGCGGGCACCCTTGAGTACGACACGGAATCCCGACATCATGACCCCGACGGCATACCGACGACAGGAGATGCACCCATGAGCGACGTCAGCGACTTCATCCGGGCGGACGTTCCCCCCTCCGGCCCGGGGTGTCTGGACTGCGAGGCGATCGGCTCGTGGTGGCTGCATCTGCGCCGGTGCGCCTACTGCGGGCACATCGGATGCTGCGACGACTCCTTGCACAAGCATGCGACGAAGCACGCGCACACGAGCGGCCATCGAGTGATCCAGAGCTTCGAGCCCGGTGAGGACTGGTTCTGGGACTTCGGCACCGAGACAGCCTTCGACGGTCCCGTCCTCGCTCCCCCGCACAGCCATCCGCGGTCGCAGACCACCCCCGGCCCGGCTGAGCGCGTGCCTGCGGACTGGCAGGAGCAGCTCGCAGGCGACGCGTGACCGAGGCACCCGACCAGCGGTCGCCCCTGCGTCTCATCGCCGACGCCGACGGGCCGCAGGCTTTCGCGTTGCGCGACTATCTGACCCGCAGCGAGGTTCCGTTCCTGCCGATCATGGTTCCCCGAGGTGCCGCCGCGGCGGCAGGAATCGACCTGACCGGCAGGCGGCTACCGCTGGTCGTCCTTCCCGAAGGCGCCGTGTTGGAGGACCCGAATCCCGAGCAGGTCGCTGCGGCTCTCGGCTGGGTGAAGCCTCCGGCGCAGTCGACGTACGACCTCATCATCTACGGAGCAGGACCCGCCGGACTCTCGGCCGCCGTCTACGCGGCATCCGAGGGTCTCAGCGTCGCCGTCGTAGAGCGCGACGCCGTCGGCGGGCAGGCCGGTTTCAGCAGCCTCATCGAGAACTACCTCGGTTTCCCCGGGGGGATCTCCGGGGCGGAGCTCGCCGAGCGCGCCCGCCGGCAGGCGCTCTCCTTCGGCGCCGAACTCATCGTCATGAGGTACGGCATCGCCCGCACGTTCAGGGACCACGACGTGCGGGCTCGGCTCGCCGACGGGTCGGAGATCCATGCACGCGCGGCGCTCTGCGCCACCGGCGTGCAGTGGCGCAGACTCGGCCTCGACGGCGAGCAGGGCTTCCGCGGTGCCGGCATCTACTACGGCGCGGGCACCAGCGAAGCCTCCGCCTGCATCGGTCAGCACGTGTACGTCGTCGGCGGCGCCAACTCCGCAGGACAGGCGGCCATGAACCTCGCGGCCCACGCGGCGCACGTCACTGTCGTCGTCCGCGGCCCCTCGCTCTCGTCGACCATGTCGGCCTATCTGCTCGACCGGCTCGCCGCGCAGAGCAACGTCACCATCCTCGTCCACTCCCGCGTCGTCGCGGTCGACGGAGACGAGCATCTGCGGGAGATCACCCTCGACCAGGCGGGCAGGACCACACGCGTGCCCGCGACCCACCTGTTCGTCTGCATCGGCGGGGCTCCCAACACCGAGTGGGCGGCGACGACGGATGTGCAGCTCGACAGTCGCGGGTTCCTGCTCACCGGCGTGGACCTCTCCTCCGACGACCTGCAGAAGTGGCCGCTGGATCGCTCGCCCTACTACCTCGAGACATCCGTGCCCGGGATCTTCGCGGCCGGCGACGTCCGTGCGAACTCCGTCAAGCGCGTCGCATCCGCCGTCGGCGAGGGCGCGATGGCCGTCACCCTCATCCACCGATACCTCGCCGAAGGCGCTCAACGCTGATCGCGCTCGGAGGGCGCTGATCAGCGCAGTGGCGTGATGCCCTGTGCTCCGCGGGGGAACGTCGCCAGCACCGCGGGGTCGATGTTCAGGTGCGCGGAGACGAGCTGCGGGGGCACGTGGGAGAGCCAGTTCGCGAGCGAGATCTCCTCGTACTTGTCGGTGCGGAACACCTCGAGGAACTGCAGCACGTCGTCACCGGTGTTCTCGATGTAATGGCCGAGATTCTTCCTGACCACGCCCACGTCACCGGCGCGGAAGTCGGTCGTGTTCGCATGGGGGCCGGTGTTGAACACGGTCATGCGGGCGGAGCCGCGCAGGTAGTACTGCCATTCGTCGGCGTTCGGGTGCCAGTGCAGCTCGCGCATCGACCCCGGCTCGACCGTCACGAGGGCTGCAGCGACGGTGCTGGAGTAGGCGTAGTTGGTGGAGTCGGCGATCTGGATGGATCCGCCGGAGTTCTCATACAGCGGCTTCGAGCGCGACAGTCGGAAGATGACCGGTTCCATGCCCCATTCCACGCCCGCGGCGGCCTGGTCGATGTCGAGCGCGGGTGGCTCTTCGCCGGGGAAGATCCAGAGGTTGTGCAGCGGGATGTCGGAGAAGACCGACTGCGCGACGCCGAAGTTCTTCGCGAGGACCTCGGGCGGGGTGTGTGCGAACCAGTCGGTCAGCAGCAGTGTGTTCGACTCGGACTGGTCGCCGTCATCGAACGCCAGCACGAACTCCGCCCCGTCCGGCCCGAGACCCTGCAGGGAGTGCGGGGTGCCCGCCGGGAAGAACCACAAGTCGCCCTCTTCGACATCCTCCACCGCGGGCAGACCCGATCTGCTGAGAGTCGTCACGCGCGCCTTGCCGCGGGTCATGACCGCCCATTCGGCGGTCTGGTGCCAGTGCAGTTCGCGGATGCCGCCCGGCTCGAGGTACATGTTGACCCCGGCGATCTCGTCGGAGATGTGGAAGTCCTGCTTCGTGAGCTCCCGCGCCCAGCCGCCGCGCTGCACCCGGCGGGGTGAGATGTTGAAGGAGGACCAGAAGAACGGCTGCGTGCTGATGTCCGTCGCCGGCGCGTGCATCTGGTTCGGGAACTGCGACTCGATGACCTCGTTCTGCGGACCGGTCATCGTGTTGCTCTGCGGGCGGTCGGCGATGTTCACCTCCCCCTCCTGCGGCAGATCGGGGTCGCCCAGCGACGGGATCTCGGGGTGAGTGGTGGGGTTGTCGTCACGTTCCATGCGGGATGCTCCGTCTCTTGTCGCGGGTGCGGCGCTTCTCGACGCCGCGGTGGTGAGGCAGGGGGATGGCGAGCAGGTGCGTCACCTCGAGCTCCTGGGTGCTCATCGCGCGCGCACGGGCGATCTGCTGGGCGTCGAACTCGGTGGTGCGACCTTCGTGTTGACTCACGTGCTCGCGCCACGAGCCGACGGAGTACGCCTCGATGACCGACCCCGGGTCGTCGGCGTCGACGTACACCTGCCACCCCCGCGCCCCCGTCCGCAGACGGGTCTGCTGCACGCCGGTCATCGTGTCGAGGAACTCCTGTCTCCGCTCGACCGGAATGCGATACCGGATGACCACCAGAACGGGCGCGTCGTCAGCACCGTCCGGGCGGGGCCGGTCCTCGACCCCCGGCACCTCCACGATGCCGCGGCCGATGCCGCTCGTCGCCGGCATGGGCCACACGAGCAGGGAGAGTCCGCCCAGGCCGCAGAGGATCCCGGCCCCGATGACCACGAGCCCGGGATCCCACACGGACGCGAGCACGCCCGCGCCCGCAGACCCGGCGGCCGTGCAGCCGAAAAGGACGAGCTGGTAGAACGACAGGCCGCGCGTACGCACCCAGACGGGCAGGAACGCCTGCACCGTGCCGTTGATGGTCGCGATCACCCCGATCCAGGCGAGACCGGTCGCCACGAGCGCCGGAAAGGTGATCCACAGGGTCGGCGAGGTCACGAGGACCACGAGTCCCGCCCCGAAGACCACGGACGAGGTCAGCACCACACCGTTGACCGCTGCGACGCGCCGCGCCCACGGGAGCACGAACGCACCGACGATCGATCCTGCTCCCAGCGCTGCCAGCAGAAGGCCGTAGCCACTCGCAGAGAACCCGAGCGAGTTCTTGGCGATGGTCGGCAGCAGCGCCCAGAGCGCGTTCGCCGGTATCAGGAAGACGGCGAGCCGCAGCAGGATGCGGCGGACGATCCGCGAGTGGCGGATGTAGCGGATGCCGGCCCGCGTCGCATCGACGAAGGGCTCGGGCCGAGCCACCGGCGGACTGTAGGTCTTCCAGAAGAGCAGCACGCCCAGGAACACCAGGAAGGAGAGCGCATTGAGCAGGAAGACCGCCGCGACGCCGAACTGGGCGACCACGAGGCCGGCGATCGCCGGTCCCACCGCGCGGGCGATGTTCACGCCGATCGAGGAGAGGCTCGCCGCATCGATCAGGAGCTTCGGTGGCACGATGTCCGGCACGAGTGCCTGGAATGCCGGCAGTTGGATGGCCGAGACCGTCCCCAGCACGAACGTCGACGCCAGCAGGATGGTCGTGGTCGTCTGGCCGACCGCGGTCAGATACGTGAGACCCAGCACGACGGCGAGTTGGACCGTCTGCGACCAGAGAAGGACGCGTCGACGGTTGAGGAACTCGCCGATGACGCCGGCCGGGATCGCGAACAGGAGCACGGGCGCTGCCGATGCCGTCTGCACGAGCGCGACGAGCAGCGGCGAGCTGTCGTCCTGCACCAGGAGCCATTGAGCGCCGACGGTCTGCATCCAGCTGCCGATGTTGCTGACGATCGATGCCAGCCACACCAGGCGGAAGATCGGGACGGCGAGCGGCGCGAACCCCGCCGTCCAACCGGGGCGGGTGTCGACAGCACTCCCCTGCTGCTCAGCCACGGGTCTCGATCTCGTCGAGGATGCTGTCGATGAACCGCACGATCTCCGCGGCGTGCGTCTGCGTGACCAGGTGCGGTGCGTCCAGCTCCCTCACCGCTCGACATCCCGCTCGCCGATATCCGAAGCGCTGGAGGTGCGGGCTGATGAGACGGTCGCGAGTCGCCACGACGCCCCAGCTCGGCGTCACGCTCCAGCCCGCGCCGGACGCCCGCTCGGCGAACACGGAGTCGGAGATCGGGCGCTGTGAGACCGCGAGGACTCCCGATTCGTCGGCGGGAAGGCCCTGCGCGAGAAGGCGCGCGAATTGGTCGGGTGCGACGGTCAGCTCCGTTCGCCGTGCGCCGTCTTCACCCGGGAACACGGTGGCCACGAGATGCGCGGATGCCTCTGCCGGCGCGAAGAGGTCTCGCATCTCGGCGATGCTCTCGCCCCGTTCCAGCGCATAGCCCGCGATGAAGAGCAGCCCTGAGACGTTCGCCGCCTCGCCGACGACCGTGATGACGGCCGCGCCATACCCGTGTCCGACGAGCAGCACCTCTCCGTCGACGTGCTCGACGATCGTGCGGATGTAGTCGCAGTCGCCGCGGAAGCTGCGGCCGGTCACCGGAGGAGCGAGCACCCGGTGTCCGCCGTCGAGCAGGCGGAGCACGACCGGCCACCAACCGGATGCGTCGAGGAAGGCTCCGTGCACGAGGACGACCGTGCTGCTGCTCATCATCGCGTCACCTCGTGTCCCTTCGTCCGCTGAATACGAATCTATGAACCGTCAGACTCACGACCATGCGACAGGAGTCGAAGACGGTCGTTCCTCACTTCTGCCTGCTTTCCGCCTGGTGCGGCTGCTCGGAAGACGCTTCTATGGGGCGTACTCGAGTTCGGTGGATGTGACGTCCGCATCCATCGACGCAGAGCGACACGGTGAGCCCATCCCCCGCACAGGAGCGACCCATGACGATCAGCGATACGACGACCCCCGCAGCCTCGACGGCGCTGTCGGAGATCGCCCTCCAACTCGCAGCATCCCTGCACCGCCGAGTGGTCGTGCACGAGTTCGGTCCGGCGGCGTCCGACGGCGGGCTGTCCGCATCACCTCAGGCATCCGCCTCGCTCCTCTCCGTTCCGGTGCATGACGACGGTGTCCCGGTCGCCGTCATCGAGATCGACCTCGGAGATGGGCCGCAGCTCACGGCGAGCGAGTTCGAGGCGATCGATGCGGCCGTCGCCCTCACCCGTATCGCCCTGCGCAGGGCCCCTGGCTCGTCGCGTGTCGATCGAGAGTCGATCCTGGTCGATCTGCTGCACGCCGACGAGTCCGTGCGTCGCGGCGCCTTCGCGCACGCCGTCCAGCAGCGGTGGCTCCGGCCGGGCCCCGGCACGGTCGCTCGAGCCGTCCTCATCGATGCGACGGTGAGCGATGTCGACCGCATCGCCTTCGGACGCCACCTGACGCACCTCCGGCCCGTGCCGGCTCATTTCATCGGGCTGGAGCGCGGTGTCGTCCTGCTCGTGGGACAGCCGTCCGACAACGGCCTCACCGACCTCCTCCTCGACGAGGCGGCGAGACGCGGCATCCGCATTCTCGGAATCGGCACCGCCTCCCCTGCGCAGGGCGCGTCGGACCTGCGCAGCGCCGCCGATGAGGCCGTCATCGCCGCCTCTCTCGCGGCCGCCCTCCCGCAGTTCCACCCCTCCGTCGACTCGAGCGCTCTCGGCGGATGGCGGCTGCTCGCCTCGGCGTCAGCCGATCCGGCAGCACTCCGGATCATCTCGCCCGCCGCGCATGCGCTCTACTCCCAGCGAGACGACAGCCAGCGGGTGACCGTCGAGACGTATCTCGACGTGGGTGCGAACGTCGTCGCGGCCTGCCGCATCCTGTTCGTCCATCGGACTACGCTCTACTACCGGCTCGAGCGTCTGCCGGAGGTGGTCAGAGAGGCGCTCGACGACGGCGTCGCGCGCAGCACTCTCCATCTTGCGTTGAAGCTCATCAGGCTCTGGGAGTCGACCGGCCGCCTGTGACCGCGGGACCCCGCCGGACGATCACGCTGCATCGCCCTCCGAACCGGGTGCGCGAGACGTGCCGATGAGCGACACCTCCCGCCGCACTCTGTCGAAGATGAACGCCTCGCTGCTCCCCGGCCCCAGCATGGCCAGAGCCTCATCCGCCTCGGCGATCGCAGCCTCGCCGTCGCCCGCGTGGATCAGCGCACGGATGTGTCGGCGCATCATCAGCAGCACACGGGTGTCGTCCTTGAGTGATCGTGCGATCTCGATGCCCAGCGCGCCGACTCGGACCGCGTCCTCGTGTCGTCCGACGGCGACATAGGCGTCGACGAGGTCGAGGCACGCCGCGAACTGCGTGACGATGCTGGTCAGACTGTCCGTGGTCTCGGCGGATCGGACGCGTGCGAGCGTCGCCTCCGTCTCGGGGATCGACTCGAGGTACTTGCCGCGTCGGGCCTTGACCATCGACGAGAGCACCTGCGCGTTCTCCGCCCCTGTCGTCTCCTGAGCCGCGCGAAAGGCGACCATGGCCGCCGCGGCCGCCGCGTCGGCCTCGACGAGACGATCCAGCGTCCAGCTCGCCCACCCGATGTAGTAGTGCGCCCAGCCCTGCTGCGCGGCATCACCCGCGCGGGTGGCCGCCTCCAGCGCGGCATGCCCGGTGAGCACCGCGTGCGCCCGGTCACCGACCTCGACGATCTCCGCCCACGCGACGTACCCCAGCTGCGCGGCTTCTGCTCTCGGGTCGCCCAGCCTCTTCGCCGCCGCAGCCGCGAGAGAGAAGAATCGATGCCAGTGTCCCCACGTGATCCAGATGTCGGAGTACCAGTGCAGCGCATCCGCGACGTCGCAGACCATCGCGTCCTCGCCGAGCTCCGCTGCCTCCGCATACGCCGGCCACCAGTGCTCCACCTCCTCGCGGATCCACACCGCGGCGGCCTCGGCATCGATGAAGCTGCGGCCGTTGCGTGAGACTGCGCTCGCATCCCTTCCCGGTTCGTACCAGGCGCCGGCGCGCTCCAGACTCCCCAGCAGCCACGCGCGGATATGGGCGTGCCGCCGCGCGATCTCGTCGGATCCGACAGCATCGCGCAGCTTGCCCAGCCCGAAGAGACGCATCAGGTCGTGCAGACGGTAGCGGTCGCCACCGCGCGCCTCGAGCATTCCCAGGTCCGTGAGGTCGTCCAGCCGTCGCTCCACCTCGGCCACATCTGACGATCGCACGGCAGCCGCTGCGAGATGGGCCCCGAAGGTGCGACCGTCGATGAGCGAGATCCACCGGAACAGCGCGGCAGTGCGCGGGTCCAGCTCCTCGTAGGAGAGAGAGATGGCCGCTTCCACGGCCAGGTCACCGGCGACGAGCATGCGCAGCCTGTCCTCCGACGTGCGCAGTCGGCTCAGGAGATCGGCGGCCGTCCATGAGGGGCGACTGGCGATGCGGTTGCCGACCACTCGAAGCGCGAGGGGCACGTCGTCGCACAGGCCCGCGATCTCACTCAGCGCATCCAGATCGGAGGCATCGTCATGCGGGATGAGACGACCGAGGAACGCGATGCTCTCGTCCCGCTGCAGGGGCCCGAGCCGCAGGCGCCGCACCCCTTCGAGGCCTGCGAGACTGCGGCGCGACGTCACGACCACGACATCCCCCGCGCAGATCGACAGGATCGGACGGATCTGCGCCTCGTTCGCGACGTTGTCGAGCAGCACCTGGACGGGAGCCTCCGCGACCGCTGCCTGCCATTGCGTCCGCGCCGTCGCCAGATCAGCAGGCGGCTTCTGCTCCGCTCCGGGGAGCTGACGCAGCATGGCGGTGACCACCTGGAGCGGTGTCAGCGGAGACGAGCTGAAGCCGTCCAGCCCCACGAAGACCAGCGGACGGCGGTCGGCCTCTTCTCCGCGCGACAGGATCTCGACGGCGCCGGTCGTCTTGCCGATTCCCGGCGCGCCGCTGATGACCAGCGCCGGTCGCTGCCGATCTGCGGGCTGAGGGCCGCGCAGGATGCGAAGTGCGTCATCGATCTCGGCCTGCCGGCCCGAGAAGTCGAACACCCGGTGCGGGGCTATGGCCCCCGCGGGCTCTGTCGCGACGGCGGCACGGGGCCGGGCACGCGCAGCGCGGAGGAACGCATGCTGATCGGCCACATCGAGTCCGAGTCCGTCGGCGAGCGCATCGACGGTGCGCCGTTGCGGCGAGGCGCTCGCTCCGCGCTCGAGGTCGCCGATCGTGCGCACGCTCACCCCGGATCGAGACGCGAGCGCTTCGAGAGTCAGGTTCTGGCCCACGCGCAACGAGCGCAGCATCAGCCCGAAGGGTGAGGGTTGTGTCACGACGTCCGCCTTTCGCTGATCTCAGCTTGGCAGGTCTCGTCGGCGGGATGATGGCGCGCCGGTTACGGGGCGGTTTCGTCGGGACCGGACACTGCACGTCCGGCCCTCGCGTCGGGCTCCTGACCGACGAGCGCGCGACGCATGACGACCGCCGCCGAGACGGTCGCGACCGACACGATCGAGATGAAGACGAGGAGCACCGTGGTCTGCGATGCGAACGTGAGGATCACTCCGATCGCGAGCACCGGAAGCGCGAGGCCGCAGTAGGCGATGAGGAAGACCAGCGCGAGCGTCTCCCCCCGTCGTCCCGGCTCGGCGAGGCCCGCGGCCGTCGCGACCGACGATTTGAACAGCAGCCCGACGCCGACGCCTGCGACGACGCCTCCGATGAGGAACACCGCGAGCGACGGCACCAGCGTTCCTGCGGCGACGGCGACGAGCCCGCATGCGCAGCAGACGGCCGCGACCGTCAGTTGGATGCGCAGCGGCACCCGAGCGAGAGCCACCTGGCCGGTTGCCGCGGCAGCGAACACCGAGCACGCGGTGATCCCGGCGAGAAGGTGGTCATGCTCGCCGAACGTGCTGATGAGGATGGTGGGCGCGAGAGAGGTGAACAGGCCGAACAGGGCGAATCCGGCGAATGCTCCGAAGCCCGCGGCGATGAATGCCGCCCTCGATCGCGGCGGTGCGGCTATGCGTTGGGGCCTGTACCGTCTCGGCTCGCCGGGTGGCGTCACCGTCTCCGGGACACCGGAGACCGCGATGGCGGCCGCGATGAGCACCACGAGGAAGACCGCGTGCGGCAGCACCAGCGGCGCGGGCAGGAACTCGGCGAACAGACCGCCGATCAGCGGTCCGAGCGCCAGTCCGCCGAGATTGGCGGCACCCGCCACGGATGCGGCCACGATCGCGTTCTCGCTGGGGCGCGCCTGGGCCCGCAGCTCACCCAGATGCGCGGTGGCGGTGGCGGTGAGGATGCCGACGCTCGCGCCGTTCACCAGCCTCGCGGCGAGCAGTCCCGGCACCTCGTGCCATGCGAGGAACAGGACGGCGCTGAGAGCCGCGATGAGGATCGCGATCACCAGCATCCGCCGTCGCCCCATCCAGTCGCTGACATGCCCGAGCAGGAAGAGGCTGAGCACGACGCCGACGGCGAAGGCCGCGAAGATCAGGGTGATCACCGAGACCGGGAACCCGTCGACCTCCTGGTACAGCGGGTACAGAGGGGTCGGCACGGTCGCGTACGCCATCACGAGCAGGAAGGCGGAGGCGACCACCCAGAATCCCGCCCCGTGCGAGATCCGGGAGTTCGACATGGTCGAGATGCTATCGATGCGGCCTCGACGCCGCACCGGACAGATGTCGAAAACGGCGGGGACGGATTCTGGACAGATGTCGAGCGCGCCGTGAGGACGGACGGGTTAGCGTGGTCGCGCTCCCACGAAGCTGACGTGGGGCGTTCGACAGTCGTCCGGATCTCTCTCGGGACGGCGGAAACCTGGAGGCTGATCATGGCGTTCGTGACCACGGATGATGGCGCAGAGATCTACTACAAGGACTGGGGCAGCCCCGACGCGCAGCCCATCATGTTCCACCACGGCTGGCCGCTCTCGTCCGACGACTGGGATGCGCAGATGCTGTTCTTCCTCGACAAGGGCTACCGCGTCATCGCGAGCGACCGCCGGGGCCACGGAAGGTCGTCGCAGATCGGCACCGGCCATGACATGGACCACTACGCCAGCGATGCCTCGGCCGTCGTCGAGCACCTCGACCTCCGCAACGCCATCCACATCGGGCACTCGACGGGCGGCGGCCAGGTCGCGCGCTACGTCGCGCAGTACGGACAGCCGCAGGGCCGCGTCGCCAAGGCGGTGCTCGTCTCGTCGGTGCCGCCGCTGATGGTGCAGACCGACAGCAACCCCGAGGGCACCCCGATCTCGGTCTTCGACGGCTTCCGCGAGGCACTCGCCGCGAATCGCGCCGAGTTCTTCCAGGCTGTCGCCTCCGGGCCCTTCTACGGCTTCAACCGTGATGGTGTCACGCTGTCGCAGCCCGTGGTCGACAACTGGTGGCGACAGGGCATGACGGGCAGCGCCCTCGCTCACTATGAGGGGATCAAGGCCTTCTCCGAGACGGACCAGACCGAAGACCTCACCGCGATCACCGTTCCGGTCCTCGTGATCCAGGGCGACGACGACCAGGTCGTGCCGTACAAGGATGCCGCTCTGAAGCAGGCGGAGCTCCTGAGCGACTCGACCCTGAAGATCTACCCCGGGTTCCCCCACGGCATGCTGACGACGCACGCCGATGTGATCAACCCCGACATCCTCGCCTTCATCCAGCAGTAGCGCCCACGCGGCACACGATGGCGCATCCGGACCGAGAGTCCGGGTGCGCCATCGCTATGTCCCGGCGAGACCGGCCCCGGCCACGTCGAAGGCCGCGGCGAGCAGTCCGACGGCCATCGCTTCAGGAAGCGGCTCGAGCGGCCGGCACGCCCTCGGGTCCTCGTCGGGGCCGTGGTCAGGACGAGGGTCGCGGTCTCGGCGGCGCGGGACCAGGTGCGCATGCACATGCGGCCCTGCAGCTCCGGAGAGCACGACGTCGACCCGATCGGCTCCGGTCGCTCGGCGGATGATGCGAGAGGCGAACTGGATGTCGACCAGGAAGAGCTCGGCGATCTCCGCCGGCGCGTCGGCGATGTCGTCGTAGTGATCGCGGAGGCTCAGGATGCTCCGGCCGGGGAACCGGGCGTCGGAGAGCAGTCCCACACGCGAGACGGTGAGTCGGCCCACCGGATTGGCCACGACGAACCGACACTCTCGACAGATGTCCACGTGGCCTCCTTCCCGGCATCGCCTCGACGTCCGCAAGCCGCTCAGAGTCCACGGAGAACTCTACGAGCGGCGCGACGCCGCAGGAAGAAATCAGCCGACCCTGGCCATTCTCGACCCTGCGGAGTAGAGTTCTGCGCCCCGTCGGAGACACGGGGTGGAGGAGCGTCCGCCTTCAGCAGATGATCGATGCGGTGGGCCCTGCCGGGATCGAACCGACGACATCCACGGTGTAAACGTGGCGCTCTACCAGCTGAGCTAAAGGCCCTGGTGCGTCCCAGTCTACAGATGACCCGATGCGCGCTGATGTCGTGGAAGAGGGATAGGCTGAGGGCGGCACGCGTTGTGCACAGCCGACAAGGCTGCCCGCGTCGCTTCCCGTTTCATTGGCATGACCTGCCAGCTTGACGAAAGGCTCCCCGTGACTGTGCACGACCAGGATCCGTATTCCCAGGGCCCCCTCGACAGCGATCCGGAAGAGACGGGCGAGTGGCAGCAGTCTCTCGACGAGCTCGTCGACGCGAAGGGCCACGGTCGTGGCCGCGAGATCATGCTCAGCCTGCTCAAGCGCTCGAAGGAGCTGCACCTGGGCGTGCCGATGGTCCCGACCACCGACTACATCAACACGATCGCGCCGGAGAACGAGCCCGAGTTCCCGGGGGACGAAGAGATCGAGCGCCGCTACCGTGCGTGGATCCGCTGGAACGCCGCGATCACCGTGCACCGCGCGCAGCGCCCCGGCATCGGCGTCGGCGGCCACATCTCGACGTACGCATCGTCGGCCGCTCTGTACGAGGTCGGCTTCAACCACTTCTTCAAGGGCGCAGACCACCCCGGTGGCGCCGACCAGATCTTCATCCAGGGCCACGCCTCCCCCGGCACCTACGCGCGCTCGTACCTCGAGGGCCGCCTGAGCGAAGACCAGCTCGACGGCTTCCGCCAGGAGAAGTCGCACGCACCGCACGGCATCCCGTCGTACCCGCACCCGCGTCTGATGCCGGAGTACTGGCAGTTCCCCACCGTCTCCATGGGACTCGGTCCGATCAACGCCATCTACCAGGCGATGTCGAACAAGTACCTCGAGAACCGCGGCATCAAGGACACCTCGCAGTCCCACGTCTGGGCCTTCCTCGGCGACGGTGAGATGGACGAGGTCGAGAGCCGCGGACAGCTGCAGGTCGCAGCCAACGAGGGGCTCGACAACCTGACGTTCATCGTCAACTGCAACCTCCAGCGTCTCGACGGTCCGGTGCGCGGCAACGGGAAGATCGTCCAGGAGCTCGAGTCGTTCTTCCGCGGCGCGGGCTGGAACGTCATCAAGGTCGTCTGGGGTCGCGAATGGGACGACCTGCTCGCCCGCGACACCGAGGGTGCGCTGCTCAACCTGATGAACGTCACCCCCGACGGCGACTACCAGACCTACAAGGCCGAGTCCGGTGCGTACGTCCGCGAGCACTTCTTCGGCCGCGACGAGCGTGCAGCGGCCCTCGTCAAGGACTACTCCGACGACGACATCTGGAACCTGAAGCGCGGTGGCCACGACTACCGCAAGGTCTACGCCGCGTTCAAGGCCGCGACCGAGCACAAGGGCAAGCCCACCGTCATCCTCGCGAAGACCGTCAAGGGCTACGGCCTCGGTCCGCACTTCGAGGGCCGCAACGCGACCCACCAGATGAAGAAGATGACGCTGGACAACCTCAAGACGTTCCGCGACGCGATGCACATCCCGATCACGGATGCGCAGCTCGAGGAGAACCCCTACCTGCCCCCGTACTACAACCCGGGCCCGCAGGACGAGACGATCCAGTACATGCTCGAGCGTCGCCAGGCTCTCGGCGGCTACCTGCCCGAGCGCCGTTCCACTCACGTGGGACTCTCGCTTCCCGACGACACGGCCTATGCGCTTCCGAAGAAGGGCTCCGGCACGCAGGAGATCGCCACGACCATGGCGTTCGTCCGTCTGCTGAAGGACCTGCTGCGCTCGAAGGACTTCGGGCACCGCATCGTCCCGATCATCCCGGACGAGGCCCGCACGTTCGGCATGGACGCGTACTTCCCCTCGGCGAAGATCTACAACCCGAACGGCCAGCACTACACCTCGGTCGACCGCGAGCTCCTCCTCGCCTACAAGGAGAGCCCTCAGGGACAGATCGTGCACGTCGGCATCAACGAGGCGGGCGCCCTCGCGGCGTTCACTGCGGCCGGCACGTCGTACGCCACGCACGGCGAGCCGCTGATCCCGATCTACCTCTTCTACTCGATGTTCGGCTTCCAGCGCACCGGTGACGCCCAGTGGGCCGCCGGTGATCAGATGGCGCGCGGCTTCATCATGGGGGCGACGGCCGGCCGCACCACCCTCACGGGTGAAGGCCTGCAGCACGCCGACGGCCACTCGCACCTGCTCGCCGCCACCAACCCGGCGACGGTCTCGTACGACCCGGCCTACGGCTATGAGATCGCGCACATCATGCGCTCCGGTCTCGAGCGCATGTACGGCGGCAACCACGAAGACCCGAACGTCATGTACTACATCACGCTCTACAACGAGCCGATGGTGATGCCGGCCGAGCCGGAGAACGTGGACGTCGACGGCATCGTGCGCGGCATCCACCGCATCTCCGTCGGCGAGGGCGAGGGCCCGCGTGCCCAGCTCTTCGCCTCGGGCGTCGGACTCCCCTGGGCTCTCGAAGCACAGGAGCTGCTGAAGAACGACTGGGGCGTGATCGCCGATGTCTGGTCGGTCACCTCGTGGACCGAGCTGCGCCGCGACGGCCTCGCCGCCGACGAGCACAACTTCCTGCACCCCGAAGAAGAGCCCCGCACCGCGTACCTCACGCAGAAGCTGCAGGGTGCCGAGGGTCCCGTCGTCGCCGTGAGCGACTACATGCACGCCGTGCAGGACCAGATCCGTCCCTGGGTCCCGCAGCGGTTCGCGACGCTCGGTGCCGACGGCTTCGGCTTCTCCGACACGCGTGCGGCCGCTCGTCGCTTCTTCAAGATCGACGGTCCGTCGATCGTCGTCCGCACGCTGCAGTCGCTCGCCGAAGACGGGGTCGTCGACCGCTCTCTCGCCGCGCAGGCCATCCAGAAGTACAGCCTGCTCGACGTGAACGCCGGCACCAGCGGCAACGCGGGCGGCGAAAGCTGAGTCATCGGTGACGGGTTCCTCTTCGCGCGGCATGGACAAGTCCGCCACGCTCACCTGGCTGCGCCGGATCTCCGGTGACATCGCCTCGGTGACGATCAAGCGCCTCGAGGACACCCTCCCGTGGTACGCCGACATGCCACCAGCCCGCCGCTCTGCGGTCGGGCTGGTGGCCCAGGCGGGCATCACCTCGTTCATCCAGTGGTACGAGGACCCGACGTCGACGCCGTGGATCGCCGCCGATATCTTCGCGGCGGCACCGCGCGAGCTGCTCCGCAGCGTCAGCCTGCAGCAGACCCTCCAGTTGATCCGCGTCACCGTCGAGGTGACGGAAGAGAGGGTCGCCGGTCGGGGTGCAGATCTCCGCGAGGCGATCCTCCTCTACTCTCGCGACGTGGCCTTCGCCGCGGCCGACGTCTACGCCCGCGCTGCTGAGGCCCGCGGCCTCTGGGATGCCAGGCTCGAGGCGCTCGTCGTCGACTCGATCCTGACCGGCGAAGCCGACGAAGAGCTGCCGAGTCGCATCGCCGCGCTGGGCTGGCACGGACACGGCGAGGTCGCGGTGCTGGTGGGCACGACTCCCCCGCAGTTCGATGTCGATCTGGTGCGTCGCACGGCGCGCAAGCTCGCGGTCGATGTGCTGATCGGCGTGCAGGGCTCGCGCCTCGTTCTCGTCATCGGGCGCGCACGCGTCGCCGGCCAGGAGCTCGCGGAGGGCGAAGAGGAGGAACTCGGCTTCGAAGAGATCGCGACGCGCCTCGAGCCCTCCTTCGGTCCGGGTTACGTCGTGCTCGGCCCCGCGGTCGCCGCGCTCGTCGACGCGAGCCAGAGCGCACGAGCCGCCCTCGCCGGGTTCGCCGTGGCGCGGGCGTGGCGGAGCGCTCCGCGGCCCGTCGACGCCGACGACCTGCTTCCCGAGCGCGCCCTCGCCGGTGATCCGCTCGCCAAGCAGACGCTGATCGAGCGCATCTACCGACCGCTGCAGGCCCATTCGACCGACCTCGTGACGACGCTGTGGAGCTACCTCGACAACGGTCGCTCCCTCGAGGCGACCGCCCGCGAGCTGTTCGTGCACCCGAACACCGTGCGCTATCGCCTGAAGCGAGTCAGCGAGGTCATCGGCTGGGACGCCACGGGCCCACGTGAGGCTCTGATCCTGCAGACGGCGCTCATCCTCGGTTCGATCGGCGCCGCCGAGCAGGTGCGACGTCGCCCTCCGCTGCGGCGTCCCGCACGCTGATCGCCGCGCCAGACACCCTTCAGCTGTACGCCACACACAAGGGTTCTTCGGAATCTTGTGATGGATCATCCACCACTTCTGTCAGATCGTTGGCAGACTGGGGTGGTGATTGTCGTCGTATGCCCTGGACAGGGCTCGCAGACCCCCGGTTTCCTCTCCCCCTGGCTCGAGCTGGACGGCGTGACGGAGACTCTCGCCTCGTACTCCGAGGCCTCCGAGGTCGACCTCCGGCAGCACGGAACGGTGTCGGATGCTGACACGATCCGCGACACGCGCATCGCCCAGCCGCTGATCGTCGCCGCGTCTCTCATCGCCGCCGCCGCACTCACCGCTCGCGCGGGACGCCGAGCAGACGGCGTCGCCGGACACTCCGTCGGCGAGATCGCCGCACTCGTCGGCAGCGGAGTGATCGATGCCGAGACCGGCATGCGCCTCGTCGGCATCCGCGGCCGCGCGATGGCCGATGCCGCCGCCCAGACTCCGACCGGCATGAGCGCCGTGCTCGGCGGAGACGAGGAGGCCATCCTCACCCGTCTGAGCGAGCTCGGCCTCTCCCCCGCCAACTACAACGGCGGCGGCCAGCTCGTCGTGGCCGGTGAGCTCGCCGGGCTCGACGCTCTCGCCACCGAGCCCGTCAAGGGCACCCGCGTCATCCCTCTGCAGGTGGCGGGCGCGTTCCACACCTCGTTCATGGGGTCGGCCGTCGCCGCGCTGCGTGACGCCGTGTCGACCGTGACTCCCGCAGATCCCGACATCACGCTGTGGACCAACCGCGACGGCTCGGTCGTCAGTGACGGTTCGCAGGCCTTGACCTATCTCGTCGACCAGGTCTCCTCGCCGGTGCGCTGGGACCTGTGCATGGCCTCGTTCGCCGACCAGGGCATCACCGGGCTGATCGAGCTCGCCCCGGCGGGCGCACTGACCGGTCTCGCCAAGCGTGGCCTGCGCGGCGTGCCGACCGTCGCCGTGAAGACCCCCGATGATCTCGATGCGGCCGTCGCGCTGCTGAACGGAGAAGCCGCATGAGCCCCACCCTGAACCAGATCACCGGTCCCGCCTACACCCGCATCTACTCCTTCGGCGCTGCCCGGGGCGAGAACGCCGTGCCGAACGAGGACCTCATCGGACCGATCGACTCGAGCGACGAGTGGATCCGCCAGCGGACCGGCATCGTCACACGTGTTCGCGCGGACAAGGACACGGACGCGATCGATCTCGCCGCGATCGCCGGCGCTGAGGCCATCGAGAAGTCGGGCATCCCCGCTGACCAGGTCGACCTCGTGATCGTCGCCACCATCAGCAACCCCAAGCAGTCGCCGTCGGTGTCCGCGATCGTCGCCGACCGCGTCGGTGCGAATCCCGCCGCGGCCTACGACGTGAACGCCGCCTGTGCCGGCTATGCCTATGCGATCACCCAGGCGGACGCGCTGATCAGGTCCGGCGCCGCCCGCTACGCGCTCGTGATCGGAACCGAGAAGCTGTCCGACGTCGTCGATCCGACCGACCGCAGCATCTCGTTCCTGCTGGGCGACGGTGCCGGAGCCGCGCTCATCGGCCCGAGCGACACGCCGGGCATCGCGCCCGCAGTGTGGGGATCGGACGGGTCGAAGGCCGACGCTGTCGGCATGAATGCGACGCTCACCGAGTTCCGCGACGGCGAGGTGCCGTGGCCCACCCTTCGTCAGGAGGGCCAGACGGTCTTCCGCTGGGCGGTCTGGGAGATGGCGAAGGTCGCGCGCGAAGCGCTCGACCGGGCCGGCGTCGAGCCGACGGACATCGCCGCGTTCATCCCGCACCAGGCGAACATGCGCATCATCGACGAGTTCGCGAAGCAGCTCAAGCTTCCGGAGAGCACCGTGATCGCCCGCGACATCGAGACCACCGGCAACACGTCGGCGGCCTCCATCCCGCTCGCGAGTCACCGTCTGATGGCCGAGCACCCCGAGCTCTCCGGCGGCCTCGCACTGCAGATCGGCTTCGGCGCGGGTCTCGTGTTCGCCGCTCAGGTCGTCGTCCTTCCCTGACAACGCGCCGACTTTCCCTAGACTGTTCCACGGTTCCGAATACAACCCGCAAGAAAGAGGAAGACCACATGGCTTTCACCAACGATGAGGTCCTCGCTGGCCTCGCAGAGCTGATCACCGACGAGACCGGCATCAACGCCTCCGAGGTCGCCCTCGAGAAGTCGTTCACCGACGACCTCGACATCGACTCGATCTCGATGATGACGATCGTCGTCAACGCCGAGGAGAAGTTCGGCGTCACCATCCCCGACGACGAGGTCAAGAACCTCAAGACCGTCGGCGACGCCGTCAACTTCATCGTCGCAGGCCAGGAGTAATCCACGCAGGATGCCACCCCCGCATCTGCGGGGCGTGGCATCCTCCGCCTTGCCCGCCCTCTGCTCGACCCGCCTGACAAGGAACCACACATGACCAAGCGCATCGTCGTCACCGGCATCGGCGCCACGTCCGCCATCGGCGGGACAGCTCCCGAGAACTGGACGAACCTGCTCGCAGGCCAGTCCGGCACCCGCACTCTCGAGCACGACTGGGTGCAGCAGTACGAACTCCCCGTGACCTTCGCCGCTGAGGCGATCGTCCGCCCCGAAGAGGTCCTTCCCCGCCACGAGGCGAAGCGTCTCGACCCGTCGTCGCAGTTCGCGCTCATCGCGGCGCGCGAGGCATGGGCGGATGCCGGCTCGCCCGAGGTCGCACCCGAGCGCCTCGGTGTCGACTTCGCCACCGGCATCGGCGGCCTCTGGACCCTCCTCGACGCCTGGGACACCCTGCGCGAGAAGGGACCGCGCCGGGTGATGCCCCTGACCGTTCCGATGCTGATGCCGAACGCCGCTGCCGGCAACCTGTCGCTGCAGTTCCAGGCTCGCGCCTACGCGCAGACCGTCGTGAGTGCCTGCGCATCGAGCACCGAGTCGATCATCCACGCCTTCCACCACCTGCAGGACGGTCTCGCCGACGTCGTGATCGCGGGTGGCACCGAATCCGCCATCCACCCGATCACGATGGCGTCCTTCGCCTCGGCTCAGGCCCTGTCGCGGCGCAATGACGACCCGGCGACCGCCTCGCGCCCCGGCGCGATCGACCGTGACGGCTTCGTGATGGGAGAGGGCGCTGCGGCGCTGATCCTCGAGACCGAGGAGCACGCCCGGGCGCGCGGCGCCAAGATCTACGGCTACGTGCTCGGCGGTGGCGTCACGGCAGACGCCTATCACATCACGGGCAATGACCCCGAGGGCACCGGTGCCGCCCGCGCCGTCACCCAGGCTCTCGACGAGGCCGGCATCAGCGCCGACCAGGTGGCCCACATCAACGCCCACGCGACGTCGACCCCGGTCGGCGACCCCAACGAGTACGTCGCACTCAAGAAGGTCTTCGGCGACCGGATCGATGAGATCCCCGTGTCGGCCACGAAGGCGTCGACGGGGCACCTGCTCGGCGGCACCGGAGCCCTCGAGGCGATCTTCTCGCTGCTCGCCCTGCGGGACCGCGTCGCTCCGCCGACCATCAATATGACCGAGCCCGACCCGGCTGTGCCGTTCAAGCTCTCGGGCGAACCGCAGCCCCTCGGCGACGGTCAGCTCTACGCGATCAGCAACTCGTTCGGCTTCGGCGGGCACAACGCCGTCGCCGTGTTCGCAAGCGCCGACTGACCGAGGCGGAAGAGAGAACGGCCCCCGGGTGATCCCGGGGGCCGTTGTCGTCGACAGCGGTGGGACTACGCGCGGGCGAGCTGCCGTGAGCGAGCCGCCCGCAGCCGCGTCGTCCAGGGCAGGAACCACCCGATCAGCGGCCCCACTCCGAACGCGAAGAGCACGGTTCCCACGCCCACAGGTCCGCCGAGCAGGAACCCGATCAGCAGCACGCTGCCCTCGATCAGAGTGCGGACGAGCCAGACCGGCCAGCCCGTTCGCCCGACGAGACCCGTCATGAGGCCGTCGCGTGGGCCGGGACCGAAGTCCGCGGCGATGTAGAGCCCGGTGGCGAACGCGAGGAGCAGCAGCCCCGCCACGAACATCGGGGCCCCCACCCACAACGACGGGGGCACGGGGAGGACGAACAGTGCGAGATCTGCACTCGGTCCGACGAGCAGTGCATTGAGCAGCGTGCCGAGACCGACGCGCTGCCGCAGGGGGATCCACAGGAGCAGCACCAGCACGGAGACGAGCACCGTCACCACCCCGTAGCCGATGCCTGCGTTGCCGGCGATGCCGAGAGCGAGGACATCCCAGGGCGCGACGCCGATGCCTCCGCGCACCATCAGACCGAGTGCCACACCGTAGAGGAACAGCCCGACGAGCAGCTGGACGATGCGCTCGACGACGTCACGACGACTGGTGGCTGCGATGGGGAGGAAGACGGAGCGGAGCTGCATCCCTCCATCGTGCACCCGCCGGGGATGCGCGCCAGACGTCCACTCGACGAGAAGTGGCCTGCTTTCCTCAGGCCACTTTGCGGCATGCTGGACGGATGACCTCACGACTCGTCCAGCAGCTCGGCGCACAGAACGTCGCCGGCGGTACAGCGAAGGCCCTGGCCGAACAGATCCGTGCGCTGATCCTCGACGGTCGACTGACGGTGGGCGAGCGTCTGCCGTCCGAGCGAGCGCTCGCCCTCGAGCTGCGACGGTCCCGCTCCACCACGACCCGCGTGTACGGGCTCCTCGAGGTCGACGGCTACGTCTCGCGTCGGCACGGAGGCAGCACCCGTGTCACACTTCCGCACACCGCAGCACGTGTCGGTCCTGTGGCTGACGCCTCGGCGATCGATCTGTCGATCGCCTCGATGGATTCGACGCCGGGGCTGTACGACGCGACGGTACGATCGCTCCCCCGTCTGGCCGCGCTGCGCGGCACGAGCGGATACTCGCTGCAGGGCCTCCCCGAACTGCGTGACGCAGTCGCCGAGCGCTTCACGCAGCGGGGGCTCCCGACGGATGCCGACGAGATCATGATCACGTCCGGCGCTCTCCACGCGTTCAACCTGGTGCTCGCGACGATCGGCCGACGCGGAGAGCGTGCACTCGTCGAGCAGCCGACCTTCCCGCACGCTCTCGAGGCGCTCCACCGCCATGGCTACCGACTGGTGCCGACTCCGGTGGATGTCACCGGGTGGGATGAGCGCCACATCGCCGACACGCTTCTTCGCAGTCGCCCCCACCTGGCGTATCTGATCCCCGACTTCCACAATCCCACCGGCGCGACGCTGCCCGACACGGCCCGGTCACGCATAGCGGCGACGGCGCAGAGCGTCGGGACGCATCTCGTCGTCGACGAGACGACCGCGGAGCTCGACATCGATCGAGGCTGGACTCCACGTCCTCTCGCGGCGTTCGGCCCGCGCGTCATCACCGTCGGCTCGATGTCGAAGATCGCCTGGGGCGGCATGCGCATCGGCTGGATCCGTGCCGACCGCGCGATGATCACCCGCCTGCTCGCCGTCCGCCCCTCGTTCGAGCTCGGCACGGCGCTGCTCGAGCAGTGCATCGCCGTCGAGCTGCTGCGCGAGATGCCCGCTCTCACCGCGCACGTCGCGTCACGCCTGCACGCGGGACGGGATGCCGTGGCGGCAGGACTCGAATCGATCGAGAGCCTCTCGATGCCTCAGACGAACGGCGGGCTGTCCGCCTGGCTCGATCTCGGCGCTCCCGTCTCGACGGAGTTGTCGCTGGCCGCACGTGATCACGGGCTGATCCTCCCGCCCGGACCTCGCTTCTCCACGGGTGGCGTGCTCGAGCGGCGCCTGCGCATCCCTATCACGCTGCCCCCGGAGCGCACCGCCGAGGCGATGCAGCGACTGCGGCTCGCGTGGGACGACGTGATGTCCGGCGGAACCACCGCCCGCACCGACATGGCCCGGTCAGCCGTCATCTGACGGACGAAGACCCCGTCCCTGTTGTCCAGGGGCGGGGTCCTCGTCATGTATGGAAAGGGAATTCACCTTCTCAGCGTCCGGGATCGCTCACCGGCATCCGATACTCGCGCCTTCCCCTTCCAGGTCTGTGGGCGGCTGCCTAGCCGACCTTGTGCAGCCACACGACACGCGCGTCATCGCTCGCGTGGCGGAACGGCTCCAGCTCCTCGTCCCAGGCCGAGCCGAGTGCGATGTCGAGTTCACGCTGCAGCTCGGTCGCGCTCCCGGCCGCGATCTCCATCGCGTAGCGGATGCGGTCCTCGCCGATGACGATGTTGCCGGCCGCGTCCGTCTGGGCGTAGTGGATCCCGAGGTCGGGAGTGTGCAGCCAGCGCCCTCCGTCACTGCGAGGAGTCGGATCCTCGGTCACCTCGAAGCGGAGATGCTCCCAGCCGCGGATCGCGGTCGCGAGAGCAGCGCCCGTGCCGACCGGACCATCCCAGTAGAACTCAGCGCGGCGTGCGCCGTCGAGCACGGGCTGGTCGCTCCAGTCGAAGTTCACCGCACGACCGATGGCGCGTCCTACCGCCCATTCCAGGTGCGGGCAGAGCGCGCGAGGTGCAGAGTGGATGAACACCACTCCGCGTGCGTAAGCCGTCGCCATGATCTCTCCGTTTCATCAGGTGCGTCTTCCCCAACGACCTGAAACACCGAGAACTGGCGTGAATATGCGGTTATGGGGCTATTCTCGCCCAGACCAGGCGAAATCACAAGCATGTGATTCCACGAAGAAGGCCCCGGTCACGAGGACCGGGGCCTTCGGACCGTCGCCGGTCCTGATTCGGATGAGGCTCAGGCCTCGCTCATGGCCTGCTTGACCTGCTGCCCCTTGGCGGCGTAGTACGCGGCACGGGCGGCGTCACGGCGAGCCTGCTCGGCGTACCCGGCCTCGAGGACCTCCTGCGGGACCTCGACGTTCGGCACGTCCTGGGTGCCGTGGTACTTCTCGATGTAGGCGTCGAGCTCAGGGCCGGACGTCCACGACGTGATGAGGCAGTAGCGGGGCTCGGTGCCCACGTGCGTCGCGGCGTGCCACAGACGCTGCGTGTCGACGATGAGCTGTGCACCGGCGGGCAGGGCGATGCGGTACTCGATGCTCGGGTCCGTGCGGTTCTCGCGCAGGACGAAGAAGCTGTCCTTGTCGTCGCTGAGGTTGAAGAATCCGCGCACGACCCATCCGGTGCCGTCGGGGTTCAGGCGGTTGTTGTCGTCCTGGTGGAGGTTGTACAGGCACTCGCCGTACGGGGTCGGCTGCAGCTCGATGACGCGGCAGCGACCGACGTTGGCGCCGGGCTCCTGTGCGCGACGCGTGAGGTTCGGAGCCTTCGCCGTCTGCGAGTCGATCCAGACGCCGTCCTTGTCGGTGCGCGGCGGCTTGTGGTTCCAGAAGCCGTTGCACTCGATCTCGCCCTTGGCGCTGGCGAGCGGCGCGAAGCGGGTGTCGCCCGACGACTTCCAGTCGTTGTACTCGATGTCGAGCCACTCCTTGGGGTCGAGCTCCTGGTCGTAGCTGTCGAGCACGACGAAGCCCTTGTCTTCGAGCGCCTTCGATTTGATGTATCCCATGATCTAGGTCATGTCCCTTCATCGGGGGCCAGCACGTTTTAACAGGCCCTGATAAGGCAAGCCTAACAGGGCACCTCTGGAGCGCCGCCGAGGGCCGCCGTGAATAAGCGAATAGACTGAATCGGGCGCCTGGCGACTCCTCGGCGCCGGGCGTTACGGGAGGACGAGACACCAGCATGAGCACTGCGACCAACGTCGAGGCGACAGCTGTCAACACGATCGAGTGGCTCGCAGAGGACTCCACGACCATCGTCGTGCCGGTGTACCAGCGCCAGTACCGGTGGGACATCGGCGGGTGCGAGCAGCTTCTCTCGGACGTCCGTGCGGTCGCCCGCGAGGACTCATCCCACCGCCACTTCATCGGGTCGATCCTGTCGGCGTCCGACGACAGCGATGCCGACACCGACCTCGTCCTGATCGACGGGCAGCAGCGCATCACCACGCTGATGCTGCTGGTCGCGGCCCTTCGGCATGCGGTCCAGGACTCCGACCCCCGGCTCGCCGCCGATCTCGACCGCGTGCTCGTGCGCCCCGACGACCCCACCCGCACGAAGCTGCGTCCGCACGACGCGTGGGCCGAGCTCTACGAATCCGTGGTGCTCGAACGCGACGGTCACGCCGACCGCGAGTCGCGGTTCGATGACAACTACGCGTTCTTCCGCAGCCAGGTGCACGCCGATGAAGCCCCGCTCATCTGGGCGGGCCTGCAGAAGCTCGAGCACGTGTCGATCACGCTCGGTGCCGACGCGAACGCCCAGCAGATCTTCGCAAGCCTGAACTCGACGGGCGAGCCGCTGCGCGACCACGAGCTCATCCACAACTACATGCTCATGGGCCTGACCCACACGGAGCAGCTCGACGTCGAGGAGCGGTTCTGGCTTCCGATCGAACGGCACACCGGAGAGGCGATCGGAGCCTTCTGGCGGCACTATCTGGTGATGACGACGGGACGGGAGGTCGCCGCCAACGGCGAGCACGGCGTCTACAGCGCGTTCCGGCAGTCGTTCCCTCGCGTCGACCTGGACCATCTGCAGGCGGATGCCGAGGTCTGGCGCCACTACGCCGAGATCTACGGCATCCTGCTCGATCCTTCGCGCGAGCAGGACCCGGAGATCGCCCGGCAATTGCGCTACGTCAACACCTTCGGCCGGGCGTCCTACCCTCTCGTCCTCAGCGTCTACAGCGAGCACGCCCGAGGTCTGATCGAGCGGGATGAGCTCGTCGAGACTCTCGAGTGGATCCAGGCGATGTACCTGCGGCGGACGCTCGTCAATCTTCCGAACGAGCGCCTGGTCGCCCGTCTCTGCCGCGCACGTGCGCATGGGCGCGACGCCCTGGCTCGCGCCTTCGCCCGCATCACCCCGTCTGACGAACGGGTGAGTGCGGTGGTGAAGTACAGCGAGCTTGCGCACCCGGCATACGTGCTGGGCCGCATCGAGGGAGTCGATGACCCGATCGACTTCGATGTCGAGCACATCGTGCCCAGCGTGCCCAGCGACAGCTGGTCCGGCGACGGCGTGCGCCAGTGGATCGAGTACTCGGACGACGAACGCAACGCGCATCGTGCTCTCGCACCCACGCTCGGCAACCTCACGCTTCTCGAGCAGCGTCTTTCGGAGCGGGTCTTCGGAGAGTCCTATTCCGTCAAGCGCGACTCCGCGTACGCCCGCAGCACGATCGCCGAGACGAAGGCGCTCGCGGCCACCGACACCTGGGGCACCGCGGCCATCTCGCAGCGCACGATCCGCCTGACCGCCGACCTGCTGCGGATCTGGGCCCGCCCCGCACTGCCGGAGATCGATGACGACGGCCTCACTCCCATCCTCGATGCCGTCCGCCGCCGTGGGTGGCCCGCCGGGTGGGAACGCGAGTTCGAGTACGTCGAATACCGCGGAGAGCGCTGGGAGGTCTTCGACGTCAAGCACCTCTTCAACCGCGTCTTCCGCCGCGCCTGGACCGACACCCGCGCGGCCGCCGTGTCGTACTGCGCCGCTCACGGCGGTCCGATCTACGACACCATGGCCTGGAAGGGTCAGTGGGACCAGCTGGACGAGACGCACCACCTCTACATGGGGTGGGATTCGAACTACATGATGAACGCAGTGCAGGGCGTGCTCCACGAGGCCGACATCGCCTCGGAGGTCTTCGTCAAGTACTCCTACATCGGGAATGTGATGTGACATGACCACCACCATCCACCGCCTCTTCGACCTCACGATCGAGGAGCACACGCTGACCGTGCCGCTCGTCTGGGGCGACGCCGCAGACACCCGCACGATCGACATCTTCGCCCGCGTCGTCACCCGCGAGGGAGGCGAGCGACTCCCCTTCCTCGTCTACCTGCAGGGCGGCCCCGGTCACGAAGCGCCGCGACCCTTCCACGCCTCATCCTCCCCCGCCTGGCTCGACGAGGCCCTCGCGCACTACCGCGTCGTGATGCTCGACCAGCGCGGCACCGGCCTGTCCACGCCCGTGGGCGACGGCGACCTCGCACGAGGCTCCGAGGCAGTGGCCGAGTACCTGACCCATCTCCGCGCGGACTCGATCGTCCGGGACTGCGAGGCGATGCGCGAGCACCTCAGCGCTGAGACGTGGAGCGTGCTCGGCCAGTCGTTCGGCGGGTTCACGACCTTGGCCTATCTGTCCACTGATGCGGACTCGCTGGCGGACGTCTTCATCACGGGCGGCCTGAGCACCGTCGATCGTCATCCTGACGAGGTGTACGCGCTCTGCTATGACAAGATGCGCGCGGCCTCCGAGCAGTACTACCGGCGATTCCCGCAGCATCGCGACGTCATGCGGGGTCTGGTCAACCGGGCAGCGGCCGGCGACATCGTACTCCCCGACGGCGAGGTGGTCTCGCCGTCTCGACTGCGCTCTGTGGGTTCGGCGCTCGGCACCAACGAGGGCTGGCAGACCCTGTGGTCGCTTCTGGAGCGAGATGCCGCATCGAACGCGTTCCGCCACGACCTCATGCACGCGCTGCCCTACAGCGGGCGCAACCCGCTCTACTTCGTCTTCCACGAGTCGAGCTACGCCAGCGGACACGCGACCCGCTGGTCCGCCGAGCGGACGGAGCCCCAGGACTTCCGGGACGACGTCACGCTGTTCACCGGAGAGCACATCCGCCGCGACTGGACCGAGACCGTGCCGGCCTTCCGGCCGTGGCGCGATGTGACGCTCGCGCTCGCCGAGTTCGAGTGGCCGCGCATCTACGACGAGGTCGCCATCGCCACCTCGGGTGCGACGGGCGCGGCCGCCGTGTACGTGAACGACGTCTACGTGCCGCTGGAGTACTCCCTCGAGACCGCGCGCCTGCTGCCGGGCGTGAAGCTCTGGGTGACGAGCGAACACGAGCACAACGGCCTGCGGTCGGGTCCCGTGCTGACGCATCTCATCGATCTCGCCCAGGGCCGACGCATCCGCTGAGGATCCTCCTGCAGACGGATGCCGATCGGAGCCGTCCCGCCTAGCCTGGAGTCATGGCCGACATTCTCGGGACCCTGCTGACGATCGCGATCCTCCTCGTGGCCGCGACCGCGGTCGTGGTGGTGATCGTGGCGGTCTACGCCCGTACTCCGCTCGAGAAGAAGTACGAGAGCGCGGGCGGCGGCCTGGGCGGATCGTTCGACGCGGTGTGGATGCCGTCGGCGCACGAAGCCGGTGCCGAGCGAGACCGTCAGACTCAGCGCACCGCCCCCGCACCGGCCCCTGGCGACCCGCTGGGCCGCATCGACGGAGAGCGCATCGTCATCGACGTCTGACGACTCGCGCGCTCTCCGACCGCAGAAGACGAACCCACTGCAAACGACGAAGGCCCCGTGTTCCGAGGAACACGGGGCCTTCGATCGCGGGGGTCGTTACTTGGACGATCCGCCGAAGCCCTTGAAGCGCTGGTTGAACTTCTCGACGCGACCGGCCGAGTCCATGATGCGCTGCTTGCCCGTGTAGAACGGGTGCGATGCCGAGGAGATCTCGACGTCGATCACCGGGTACTCGACGCCGTCGAGCTCGATGGTCTTGTCGCTCGAGACAGTCGAACGGGTGAGGAACGTCTCGCCCGAGCCGAGGTCGCGGAACACGACAGCCTTGTACACGGGGTGAATGTCAGTCTTCATGGGATTCCTTAGTTGCTGCCCTGGATTGTGCCAGGGACGAGGGAAGTCTGCGGTGCAGAGAGCACCAAGGATCGATTCTATCAGATGCGCATCAGGATGCCGCGCGGGCCGCATATCGACCCTCTTCGCTGCTGAGGACGATCGGCATGCCGAACGTCTCGGTCAGAGCCTCGGCCGTCAGAGTCTCGGCGACGGGCCCGGCGGCGACGATGCGCCCCTCGCGCATCAGCAGCACATGAGTGAATCCGACCGGGATCTCCTCGACGTGGTGCGTGACCATCAGCATCGCCGGCGTCGTCGGCGACGACGCATAGCCGCTCAGGAGTGCAAGGAGCTCCTCACGAGAGCCGAGGTCGAGAGACGCGGTCGGCTCGTCGAGCAGCAGCAGCTCGGGATCGGTCATCACGGCGCGGGCGATCTGCACGCGCTTCTGCTCGCCGTCGCTCAGAGTGCCGAATGTCCGGTCGGCGAGGTGGTCGAGTCGCCAGTCGCCGAGGACGCGCAGCGCACGACGTTCGTCGATGTCCTCATAGCTCTCGTTCCATCGCCCGAGCACGGAGTATGCCGCAGTGAGCACCGTGTTCAGAACCGTCTCTTCGCGCGGCACGCGCTTCGCCATCGCGGAGGACGCGAAGCCGATGCGCGGGCGCAGCTCGAACACATCCGTGCGTCCGAGGGTCTCTCCCAGCACCGTGACGGTTCCGGACGTCGGGTGCATCAGCGTGTCCGCCAGCTGGAGCAGCGTCGTCTTGCCTGCGCCGTTGGGTCCGAGGATCACCCACCGCTGATCATCGTCGACCTGCCAGGTCACGTGATCGATGATGTTGCGCCCCTCGCGGCGCACGACGACGTCGGTGAATTCCAGAGCGCTCGACATGCCTCCAGCCTATCGGCTCAGGCGGTCAGCTCCGCGTACAGCGCACGCGTGGTGTCGGCGATCGCGCCCCAGCTGAACTCGTCGCGAGCCCGCTCCCGGCCAGCCGCGCCGTAGGCACGGGCTCGCTCGGGATCGGACGTCACCTCGGTGAGCACGTCAGCGAGGTCGGCGACGTAGCGCTCCGGATCGACCGGCGTCCCCGTGCCGTCCTGGAGCTGCTCGATCGGCACCAGGCGGCCGGTGACCCCGTCGTCGACGACTTCGGGGATGCCGCCGGTCGCCGTGCCGACGACGGCAGCGCCGCAGGCCATGGCCTCGAGGTTCACGATTCCCAGCGGCTCGTAGACGGACGGGCACACGAATGTCGTCGCCGCGGTGAGGATGGCCGACAGCTCGTCGCGCGGCAGCATCCGATCGATCCAGACGACGCCCTCGCGGGTCTGCTGGAGAAGCCGTACGCCCTCCTGCACCTCCGCCATGATCTCGGGGGTGTCCGGCGCGCCGGCGCAGAGGATGAGCTGCACCTCCGGGGGCAGCAGACGAGCGGCCTGCAGGAGGTACGGCAGGCCCTTCTGCCGGGTGATCCGGCCGACGAACACGACGGACGGCCTGGTCGGATCCATACCGACCGACTCGAGGAACGCCGGGTTCTGCACCGGCCGCCAGCGATCCACGTCGATGCCGTTGTGGATCACGCGCACACGGGTCGGGTCGACCGACGGGTAGCTCCGCAGGATGTCCTCGCGCATGCCGGCGCTGACCGCGATCACCGCCGCCGCGTTCTCGTACGCGAGCTTCTCGATTCCGCTCGACACCGCGTATCCCCCGCCCAGCTGCTCGGCCTTCCACGGGCGCAGCGGTTCCAGGCTGTGCGCGGTGAGGACGTGCGGGATGCCGTGAAGCTGAGAGGCGAGGTGCCCGGCGAAGTTCGCGTACCAGGTGTGACTGTGCACGAGATCGGCGTCCGAGATCGCCGCGACGATCTCGAGGTCCGTCCCGAGCGTCTGCAGCGCGGGGTTCGCGGAGGCCAGTCCCGAGGGTGTCCGATAGGCGAAAGTTCCCGCCTCGTCACGAGGAGCTCCGAAGGCCCTGACCTGTACATCGATATTCTGCCGCAGGGCCGTGACGAGCTCGGCGACGTGCACACCGGCACCTCCGTAGATCTCCGGCGGGTATTCCTTCGTGATCATCTCGACGCGCATGTCTAGACGGTAGTGACTCAGTTGTCCAGATGCTAGTTAGCCGAGCCGAATCGCATCTATGGTTGGTGCATGTCCGCACCAAAGAAGATCTTCGGCATCATCCTCGCCGGCGGCGAGGGAAAGCGTCTCATGCCCCTCACGGCCGATCGGGCCAAACCTGCAGTGCCTTTCGGCGGACAGTACCGATTGATCGATTTCGCGATCTCGAACCTCATCAACTCGGGTCTGCGCCAGATCGTCGTACTCACGCAGTACAAGTCGCACAGCCTCGATCGCCACATCTCGCAGACGTGGCGCATGTCAGCTCTCCTCGACTCGTACGTGACCTCGGTGCCCGCGCAGCAGCGTCTCGGAAAGCGCTGGTTCTCGGGCTCGGCCGATGCGATCCTGCAGAGCCTGAACCTCATCAACGACGAGAAGCCCGACATCGTCGTCGTGATCGGCGCCGACCACGTCTACCGCATGGACTTCCGACAGATGCTCGACGCCCACATCGAGTCCGGCGCGAAGGCCACCGTCGCGGGCATCCGCCAACCGCTCGCCATGGCGTCCCAGTTCGGGGTCATCGACGCCGACACCGAGTCCGGCCGCATCAAGCAGTTCCTCGAGAAGCCGACCGACATCGCCGGCCTCGAGGACTCGCCCCACGAAGTGCTCGCTTCGATGGGCAACTACATCTTCGACGCGGATGCGCTGATCGCCGCGGTCGAGGCAGACGGCGAATCGCCGACCTCCGGGCACGACATGGGCGGCGACATCGTGCCCTATTTCGTCGATCGAGGCGAGGCCGGCTACTACGACATGAAGCGGAACGACGTCCCCGGCTCATCGCCGCGCGACCGCTCGTACTGGCGCGACGTGGGTACGATCGACTCCTTCTTCGACGCGCACATGGACCTGATCTCCACGCTTCCGATCTTCAACCTCTACAACATGGAGTGGCCGATCCACTCGCAGGCCGTGAACTCGCCGCCCGCGAAGTTCGTGCGCGACTCCGTCGGGCGCATCGGCAATGCGATCGACTCGATCGTGTCGCTCGGATCCGTGCTCTCGGGCACTCATCTGGAGCGCAGCGTCGTGGGTCCGTGGACACTCGCCGGAGGAGGATCCACCATCACCGACTCCGTCGTCTTCGACGGTGTGCGGGTGGGAGCGGGATCGAGAGTCCATCGAGCCATCCTCGACAAGAACGTGGTCCTGGCGGACGGTGCGACCGTCGGCGTCGACCGCGAGCGAGATCTGGCTCGCGGGTTCACCGTGACCGAGTCGGGCATCACCGTGGTGGGCAAGGGCCTGTTCATCGAGAGGTGACGGTGTCGCCGCGATACGCGGCTGCACAGCGGGCCGTTCTGCTGTCGATAGGCTCGAAGGCGTGACTGCCGCGCGTTTCCTCGTCGTCCTCGATGCCGATTCCACCCTCATCCGCAACGAGGTGATCGAACTGATCGCCGATGAGGTCGGGCGGGGCCCTGAGGTGCAGGCGGCCACCGAAGCCGCGATGCGCGGCGAGATCGACTTCGCCACCAGCCTGCGCTCCCGCGTCGCTGCGCTCGAAGGCGTACCGGTGTCGGGGTTCGCGCGCGTGCTGGCGCGCATAGAGCCGACCCCTGGGGTGCGCGAGCTCACTGCGGCCGTCCATGAGCGCGGCGGTGTCGTGGGAGTCGTGTCCGGAGGGTTCCACGAGATCCTCGACGACGTCGCCCCCGGGCTCGGCGTCGACCGGTGGCGCGCCAACCGCCTCGAGATCGTGGACGGCGCCCTGGCCGGCCGCGTCGATGGCGAGATCGTGGATGCCGCCGTGAAAGCCGCCTCACTGCAGCACTGGGCCGACGAGCTCGGGGTCCCCCGTCACGCCACCATCGCGATCGGGGACGGAGCCAACGATCTGCAGATGATGGCCGTCGCCGGTCTCGGACTGGCGTTCAATGCGAAGCCTGCCGTACGCGCGGCGGCGAGTCTCGTGATCGGTCCGCAGGACCTCTCCGAGGTCATCGCGCTGCTGCCCTAGCGGATGTCCGAGGCCCCGTCTAGCGTCGGGGCATGGACATCATCCTCATCCCCGGTCTCTGGCTCGACGCGTCCAGTTGGAGCGAGGTGACCGCCGACCTCGAACGCGCGGGGCACTCGGTGCATCCCCTGACGATGCCCGGCGTCGGTCTCCCCGCCGCCGCTTCCTCCGACATCGGAATCGCCGAGTGGGTCGATGCCGCCGTGGCCGCGGTCGACGACATCGGAGCACCCGTGGCCGTCGTCGGTCACAGCGGCGGCGGCAACGTCGCCTGGGGCGTCGCCGACGCACGGCCCGACCTCGTCTCGCGTGTCGTCTTCGTCGACACGGTGCCGCCGCCCTCCGGATTCGGCATCAGCGAATTCGAGGTCGTCGACGGCGTCGTCCCCTTCCCGGGGTGGGACTACTTCCCCGACGAAGACGTCGACGACCTCGACGACTCGACCCGCGCCCGCACCGGTCCGCTGGCTCGGAGCGTTCCCGCGCGGGTGCCCACCGATCCGATCGAGCTGCGCTTGGAGCAGCGCCACGGGGTACCCGTGACACTGCTGATGGGCGCGATGGATCAGGAGACTCTCGAGTCGGAGCTCGAGCAGTGGGGCCCGTACGCGGATGAATTCCGAGCGATCGGCGACGCCGAGGTCATCCGCATCGGCTCAGGACACTGGCCGCAGTTCTCGGTTCCGGGCCGCTTGGCCGAGCTCATCGACGCGGCGGTCTCCCGTCGGTGACGACAGGGCGTCGGCCTCGGCTCAGTGCCCCATCCCGAGGCCGCCGTCGACGGGGATGACCGCGCCCGAGATGTAGCCGGCGTCGTCGCCCGCGAGCCAGGTGACCACACCCGCGACCTCGTCAGGAGTGGCGAAGCGTCCGGCGGGAATGTTCGCCTTGTACTGCTTCTGAGTCTCCTCGGGCAGCTCTGCTGTCATGTCGGTCTCGATGAAGCCCGGCGCGACGACGTTCGCGGTGATGCCGCGTCCGCCGAGTTCGCGGGTCAGCGATCGCGCGAAGCCCACCAGTGCGCTCTTCGATGCGGAGTAGTTCACCTGCCCCGCCGAGCCGTACAGGCCCACGACGCTCGAGATGAGGATGACGCGTCCGAAACGAGCCCGCAGCATGCCCTTGGACGCGCGCTTGACGACACGGAACGTTCCGCCGAGGTTGGTGGCGACGACGCTGTCGAAATCGTCCTCGCTCATGCGAAGGAGGAGAGTGTCCTTGGTGATCCCCGCGTTGGCGACCACGATCTCCACCGGCCCGAGCTGCTGCTCGACCTCGGTGAATGCCGCGTCGAGAGCCGCGGCGTCCGTGACGTCCGCGCGGACCGTCAACGTGCCGTCGGGGCCTTCCCCGCTCCGCGCCGTCACTGCGACGCGGTATCCGTCACGGACGAATCGCTCTGCGATGGCGCGGCCGATGCCGCGGTTGCCGCCGGTGACGAGGACGACGCGAGAACTCATTTCCACTCCTGATCTGGCCGCTGGGGTCGGGGCCTGGTCGTCCTCGATCCTACCGAGGATGCCGCCGTCCGACCGGCGTCGTTTGACAGACGGACGCCGCGACTGGAACGCTGAACCCGACGAAAGGCGCCACCGTGAGCGACAACAGCATCCCCACCCCTTCGGGCGGACCGCAGCCGACTCCCCCGCCGCCCGCAGCGCCGGCACCACCCGCACAGCCTTACCAGGCAGCTTCTCCGGCGGCGCAGCCGCCGTCGTACCCGACTGCCCCTCCGGCGTCGCCCACCCAGGCGTACCCGGGCGCCGCTCCTTCCTTCGCGCCGAGCCAACCTGTCCACGACGGCGGATCGATGCACCCCTACGGCTCAGCGCCTGCAGCGTCGCCCTACCCGACGTCCGCTCCCGGCCAACCCGCCACCGGATACCCGAACTACGCGGCACCGAACTACACGGCACCGAACTATCCCGCACCTCGCCCGGCAAGCGGACTCGCGGTCACGTCGCTGATCTGCGGAATCGCCGGAGTCGTGCTCTTCTGGGCCGTGGTGCCTCTGCTCGCCTCGATCGTCGCCGTGATCACCGGCCACATGGCGCTCCGGCAGACGAAGGCGAACCCCTCGATCGGCGGACGCGGCATGGCCTTCGCCGGCCTCATCATGGGGTACATCATGGTCGCGGTGCTCGTCATCGGCATCGTCATGACGGTCATCGGGTTCCTGTTCTTCGGCGCCTTCACTCTGCCCTTCCTCTTCTCGACCTGAGCGGCAGACGGGCGCGCCGTGGTGCCCGCACCGGCGTAGGCTGGACTCATCGTGAAGAGCAAGCCACTGGTCCCTGCTGTCACCTCGCTTCCGCAGTCGCCGAAAGACGAGGCGGACCACCGCGTGCGCCGATACGCGCTCACGATGACGATCCGCATCGTCTGCTTCGCCCTCATGATGTTCGTGCAGCCCTACGGCTGGTACACATGGGTCTTCGCGCTCGCGGCCGCGCTCCTTCCCTACATCGCGGTGGTGTTCGCGAACGCAGGAAGCGACAGCACCGAGACGACGGCGGAATCTCCCGTGCAGCAGCTGGAGGCACCTGCCCCGGCCCCGACGCTTCCGGTCGAACAGGATCCGCCGCCTCACGTCATCACCATCCACGAAAGCCGCCAGGATCGCGAGTGAGTGGACTGGAGTGCTCGCGTGCCGGATGCCGGAGCGCGGCGACCACGCAGGTGGTGTGGCGCAATCCGCGTATCCATGCCGCCGACCGTGAGAAGATCTGGCTCGCGTGCGACGAGCATGTCTCGTTCCTCCACGACTACCTGGCGGCCAGAGACTTCCCCGTGACAGTGAGAGATGGTGTGCCCTCGTGAGTGCCCGGATGGGTCGATGGACCGTGTACGTGCTGATCGCGATCGGCTTCGCGGTCGGGTGCGCCTTCCTGTCGAATTGGCAGTTCGAGCGCAACGAGACGCGATCCGAGCAGATCGCTCTCGTCGAGAAGAACTATGACGCGGATCCCGTCCCGCTGTCCGACCTCATCGGCGCCGACGGAGCGCTCGAGCCCGGCGACGTCTGGCATCCCGTCGTCCTGAACGGCGAGTACATCGCCGATGACCAGCTCCTCGTGCGCAATCGGCCCCATGGCGGCACGAGTGCGTTCGAGGTTCTGGTGCCGTTCCGCGATGTCGACGGACGTGTGTTCATCGTCGACCGCGGATGGGTGCCGCCCGGCGACGGTGATTCCCCGGATGCCGTTCCTGCGCCTCCGAGCGGAGAGGTCGAGGTCATCGTGCGTCTGCGTCCCGGAGAGCAGCTGCCGGCCTCGGGACGCGGCGCTCCCGAGGGCCAGGTGCCGACGATCAACCTCCCCTCGATCGCCGAGCTGGTCGACGGAGACGTGATCACGAGCGCGTACGGGCAGATCGTGAGCGAGGAACCGGCGGGCGAAGGCACCCTGGGCCGCTTCGACTCCCCCACCGACGACCCCGGCCCGCATCTGTCGTATGCGATCCAGTGGATCCTGTTCGCGCTGATGGGCTTCGTGTTCATCGGCTACATCATCCGCACCGAGATCGTGAAGCACCGCGAAGAGGTGGAGGGGATGCCGGCACCCGTCAAGAAGTCCCGGCGCCGTGACAGCGATGCCGACGTCGAGGACGAGCTCCTCGACGCTCGCTGAGGCGCGTCAGCCCCAGGCCCGCACGTCCACGACGAGGGCGGACTTGGGGTAGCGGCCCGAGGGCGTCCCGATCTCGAAGAGATCGATCAGGAGCATCAGCGGATAGTCGGGCGACTGCGGGATCCGTCGCAGCACCCTCCCCTCGCAGCCGATCACCGTCTCGCCGTCACCCCAGACGACTGTCCAGGTGTGCTGCTCACTCGCGTCGAACGGGAGCACCACCTCGGCCATGTCGGTGTGCAGACGCGGATCACCGTGCGCCTTGATGCCGGTCCGCGCTCGAGTCGTATTCGAGACCGCATCCGCGTCGATCTCGAAGATGCAGATCTCGCCGGCATCCCTCTCCGAGAGGTGTTCGATCCCGACGAGCCAGGCGGCGAGCATGCATCCTTCGTCGGCGCTCGCGGCGACGGTCACATCGATGCGTCCGCGGGCGGGAGCGAACAGCAAGTGCAGAGGCGTCTCCGTTCGCACCTCCAGACCGTCCGGACGATGTCGGTGCGTGCCGCGCGCCGACCCGACGGATCCGGAGAACACCGCGGTCTGCACATTCGACACACGGAGCGGGGCATCCTCCTTCCGCCAATCGAGCTGATCGCTGTCGATACGCAGGCGCAGCACCGAGTCGACGATCTCATATCGCGCCGCCGACCTCTCGGGAACCGTCCAATGCGGGAGGTAGTGGGCGACCCATTTCTCGTCGTCGAGCCCCGTCGAGAAGTCGTCGGCGAAGCTCGGGGCCTCTGACGGCGGAGGCGGGAGAACCTCGCTCATCGTTCAGTCGGTCCAGGGCAGCGGCCGGTCAGGCAGGCGCTCGCTGTCATCGGGAAGACGCGGCAGCTCCTCGCCTCCGGCCCGGATGCACAACCAGCGGAGCTCGCCCGCACTGCCAGGGTGAGACCGCCAGGTGCGGGCGACCCCCTGACCGACTCGGATCACGGTGCCGGGGCCGACCTCGACGATCTCGTCGTCGAGACCCATCTGCCCGCGCCCCTCGAGGAAGACGTAGAGCTCCTCGATGCGTGAATGAACGTGCCAGTACCCCGCCTCTTCACCCGGAGCGAGGGCGTTCGCGGTGAGTCCGATGAACTGCATCGTCAGCTCGTGGTCGACGACGCGGCGACCGTCGCGGGAGCGCGCGGCATCGAAGCCGCCGTGGTGCTCACGCCACTCGTCCAGCGCACCGATCTCGATGACCTGGAAGTCGCTCATGCGCGAGCCTCCTCCTCGATGCGGTCAGCGGCGCGACCGGAGAGCGCCCGGCTCCAGCCGTCCGCGGATGCCTCGTACACGAGGCGGGTGTGGTTCCGATCGGTCTCCCCCTGCCAGAACTCGATGCGGCTCGGGACGATGCGCCAGAGCACCCAGTCCCCGTCGGCGATGCCGGCCTGTGCTGCCGCCGAGCGAGCGGCGAGGTCGGCAGCGCTCTCCTCCGGCGTCGCCTCCTCCACGCGGCCGCGCACGCGGACTGCACGGACCTGCGGCTGCCACCAGAAGTTCAGAGCCGCTGCCGGCACCGCGCCGAGCTGCGCACCCTTACGGGACGACCGCGTGCTCGCGAAGGCCCACCCTCGTTCGTCGATCCGCTTCAGGATGAGCGTGCGCGCATCGGGGATCCCGTCCGCGTCGACCGTCGCCAGCGTCACCGTGTGCGGTTCCGCCACCCCGGCTGCGGCGGCGGCGCGCAACCACTCGGCGAACAGGACCGCCGGGTCATCCGGCAGGTCGCGGATGTCCCAGTCCGGAGCGACGCCGGTGAGAGCGTGGCGTCCTCTGAGCCAGTCGTTGAGCGGATCGAGGGCGAGGTCGGAGTCGTCATGGGTCACCCTGTCGACTATGCCACTCCCGTCGGACGTGGCCCACCCCGGACGCGTTAGGCGAGCTCGATGAGGTCCTGGTACTCCTGGCTCCAGAGGTCCTCGACACCGTCGGGAAGGATCAGCACGCGCTCCGGGTTGAGCGACTGCACCGCACCGGGGTCGTGCGAGACGAGGACGACTGCACCCTCGTAGTGCGCGAGAGCGCCGAGGATCTCCTCGCGAGACGCGGGATCGAGGTTGTTGGTGGGCTCATCGAGCAGCAGCAGGTTGGCCGAGGAGACCACGAGGGTCGCCAGCGAGAGACGCGTCTTCTCGCCGCCCGAGAGAACCCCGGCGGGCTTGAGCACATCGTCGCCGGTGAAGAGGAAGGATCCGAGCACCTTGCGCGCTTCCATCTCCGTGATGTGCGGAGCGGCCGAGACCATGTTCTCGAGCACCGAGCGGTTCACGTCGAGGTTCTCGTGCTCCTGCGCGTAGTAACCGACCTTGAGTCCGTGGCCCGGCTCGAGCTGACCCGTGTCCGGCTCGTCGACTCCGGCGAGCATCCTCAGCAGCGTGGTCTTGCCCGCACCGTTGAGGCCGAGCACGACGACCTTCGATCCGCGGTCGATCGCGAGGTCGACATCCGTGAAGATCTCGAGCGATCCGTACGACTTCGACAGCCCCGTCGCCATCATCGGGGTCTTGCCGCAGGCGGCGGGCTTGGGGAAGCGGAGCTTCGCCACCCGGTCTTCCTGGCGGACCTCGTCGAGACCCGCGAGGAGCTTCTCGGCACGCGCGATCATCTGGTGAGCGGCAGCGGCCTTCGACGCCTTCGCACCGAAGCGGGCCGCCTGCTGCTGCAGCGTGGTGGCCTTCTTCTCGGCGTTGGCTCGCTCCTTCTTGCGGCGCTCCTCGTCGGCCACCCGCTGGCGCAGGTAGTTCTTCCAGTTCATGTTGTAGGTGTCGATGATCTGGCGGTTCGCGTCGAGGTAGAAGACGCGGTTGACGGTCTCGCCGACGAGCTCGACGTCGTGGCTGATCACGATCAGCCCGCCCTTGTAGTTCTTGAGGAACTCGCGCAGCCACACGACGCTGTCGGCGTCGAGGTGGTTGGTCGGCTCGTCGAGGATCATCGTCTCCGCATCCGAGAACAGGATGCGCGCGAGCTCGATGCGACGACGCTGTCCGCCCGAGAGCGTCGAGAGCGGCTGATCGAGGATGCGGTCGGGCAGCGAGAGGTTGTTGGCGATGGATGCCGCCTCGGCTTCTGCGGCGTATCCGCCCTGTGCCTCGAACTGCTCGGTGAGGCGCGCATAGCGCTTCATCGCCTTCTCGGCCACGGCGGGGTCTTCCGAGCCCATGGCCAGCGAGGCCTCGGTCATGCCGAGATTCAGCTGTCCGAGTCCGCGGGCATCGAGGATCCTCGTGCGCGCCAGATCCTCCGGGTTGCCCGAACGGGGATCCTGGGGCAGGTAGCCGAGCTCTCCGGAGCGCGTCACCGTGCCCCCAGAGGGAAGGACGTCGCCGGCGAGCACCTTGGTGAGCGTGGTCTTGCCTGCACCGTTGCGGCCGACGAGACCGATCTTGTCTCCGTCGCTCACACGGAACGACACGTTCTCCATCAGGAGGCGTGCGCCCACGCGGATCTCGAGTTCGTGCACGGCAAGCACAGGCGGGATGTCCGTTCTTTCAAGGGGGTTCAGGCCGAGGGGCCAAACTCCCAGTATAGATCGCTCGGCTGGGTGTTCAGTCGACGTACGGATCGTGGTGCAGTCGTCGGCCTGTGCACAGATCTACCTCTGCGGGTGGATGCGATCGATACCTCAGGGTGATGCCCTGCGTGCCCTCCGCTTTCTAGCCTGCTGAGGTGGACGTCATCAACGAGCTCATCCTGCAGACCGTCGCCTCCCCCTGGCTGTATGCCGTGCTGCTCGCGGTGACGATCATCGACGGCTTCTTCCCGCCTGTTCCGAGTGAGACCGTGCTCGTGGCGGCAGCCGCCGTGCTGGCATCCTCAGGAGAGCCATGGGCGCTGATCCCGCTCGGGCTCGTCGCCGCCGTCGGCGCGACCATCGGCGACAACATCGCATTCGTGCTCGGTCGTCGACTCGGCACGACCCGCTGGGCGTGGATGCGTCGACCGCGGATCGCCTCGGCCTTCGCCCACGCGGAACGCGCCCTCGACCAGCGCAGTGCGGCTCTGATCCTCGGCGCTCGATACATCCCTGTCGGCCGTGTCGCTGTGAACATGTCGGCGGGCGCGCTGCGATTCCCCTGGAGGCGTTTCCTTCCCCTGAGCGTCGTGGCCGGTCTCAGCTGGAGCGCGCTGAGCCTGGCGATCGGGCTGCTCGCCGGATCATGGATCGAAGATCAGCCCCTCGCCAGCGCCGGGATCGGCATCGGGGTCGCTCTCATCATCGGACTGGTCATCGACCGCGTCACCGCTGCCCGGCGTCGACGCGTCCCCGTCCCGCAACTGGCAGGATGACACTCATGGCACGTCGCCTGCCCCGCACACCCCGCACACCCCGCACACCCCGCACACCGCGGACTCCCCGCATCAGCCGTCGAACGGCCGCGCTCGCCGCGCTCGCCGTGGCGAGCCTGGCGCTCTTCGCGGTGCTCGTGTCGCTGCAGACCGTGCTGTACGGCACCGCGTTGCCGCTGACGTTCATCCTCGGCGCCGCACTCTGCTCGGCACCGCTGCTCTCCCTGCGGTATCCGCGGTGGGCGATCGCGATGTTCTGCTCTGCGGCGTTCGCGCTCCCGCTGCTGGTCGTGCCCGATCAGGCGACCGAGGCGCCGTGGCCGTGGTCGGTGCCCGCGCTCGTCACCTTCGTCCTCTTCGTGGGCGTCGTGACCTTCGTCCACGGCGCGCGCCTGGGCGTCGTCCCGCTCGGCGTCGGCGCGCTGCTCTCCCTCACGGCCCCGCTGCTGCGCCCCGAGATCGTCGCCACTCCGGCGACGGCAGGCAGCGCCACGGCAGATCTCATCGTGACCACGTCTGTGGCCGCAGCCGTGTTCCTGGTCGCCATACTGGTCGCAGGACGCGTGAGGGTATCTGCCGAGCTCACGAAGGAACGGGAGCATTCAGCCCTCGAAGAGTCCCGCCGCGCGCTCGTCGAGGAGCGCACCCGTATCGCCCGCGAACTGCACGACGTCATCGCCCACAGCATGTCGGTCATCCAGGTGCAGGCGTCCACTGCTCGATACCGACTCCCCGAGATCGGCGACGCGGCGACGTCGGAGTTCGAGAGCATCGCGGCCACAGCGCGGGGATCGCTCACCGAGATGCGGCGGATGCTGGGCGTGCTGCGCACCGAGGGTCAGGCGGCCGAGCTGGCGCCGCAGCAGAGCCTCGACGACATCCCGGCCCTCGTCGACACGATCCGGCGCGCCGGCGTGACGGTGGGGCTCGAGATGACGGGCGCGTTCACCGACGTCCCGCAGGCCGTGCAGATCGCCGCCTTCCGCATCGCGCAGGAGGCGCTCAGCAACGCGGTACGGCACGCGTCCGGCGCCGCCGTCACGGTGCGCCTGCAGGCGGATCTCCACGCCATCGGCATCCGCGTCCGCAACGGCCGCGCCACCACCCCACCGGCTCACCCCAGCGGAGGCTATGGACTTCGCGGCATGCGTGAGCGCGTCGAACTGCTCGGCGGGTCCTTCACCGCCGGCCCCACCGCCGAGGGCGGGTGGGAGGTCATCGCCTCCCTCCCGCTGCACGAGCGTCCATCGAGCGAGACCACCGCTCCGATCACCCAGGAGAACCCGTGACGATCAGCGTCCTCATCGCCGACGACCAGGCGATGGTGCGCGCCGGATTCGCCGCTCTGCTCGATGCGCACGAGGGAATCCGTGTCGCGGGTCAGGCGGCCGACGGAGCCGAAGCCATCACCCTCGCTGCCCGCCTCGATCCGGACGTCATCCTGATGGACGTGCGGATGCCGCAGGTCGACGGCATCGAGGCCACTCGGCGCATCCTCGGACCCGGCTACCCTGCGGCTCATGTGCCGAGGATCCTCATGCTCACGACCTTCGACATCGACGACTACGTCTACGACGCGCTCGAGGCCGGCGCGAGCGGATTCCTGTTGAAGGACGCTCTTCCCGAGGAGCTCGTGCACGCCGTGCGCGTCGTCGCCGGCGGCGATGCCCTGCTCGCCCCCAGTGTGACGCGGCGCATGATCGAGCAGTTCGCCGGACGTCGGCCCCGCACCGCGAAGGCGGCGACCTCGCTCGCGGACCTGACCGATCGGGAGCGGGAGGTGCTGGTGCTCATCGGTCGCGGACGGTCGAACAGCGAGATCGCGTCCGACCTCTTCATCGCCGAGCAGACCGTGAAGACGCATGTCGGCAAGGTGCTCGCCAAGCTCCGACTTCGCGACCGCGTGCACGCCGTGATCCTCGCCTACGACACGGGTCTCGTCGAGCCCTCCTGAGCCGCTGCTCCGGGTCACACCGCAGTAGGGGTGCGAACCAGCCCGGAGGGTGATCCCCCGACCGGCACCGCGTCCATACGCTCCTCGGACACCCATCCGAGGAGGACTCCATGGCCATCGTCGAAGCGCCGCCCCGCATCGCTCCCCGCCCCCCGCTGCCGGCCGGTCGTGATGCCGCGATCGACCTGCTGCGAGCGATCTGCGTCGCAGGAGTCGTGCTGCTTCACGCCATCATGGTGGGCGTCACGATCGCCGACGGCAGCCCGGTCTTCGCGAACGCGAGCGAGGGCACCTCGTGGATCATCCCCATGAGCTGGGTCCTCCAGGTCATGCCGTTGTTCTTCATCATCGGAGGCTTCGCCGGTCACATCGCGTTCCGGCGGTCGCAGGCGCGCGGCGGCACCGCATCCGAGTTCATCGCAGCCCGCGTGCATCGCCTGCTCCGGCCCGCACTGTTCGCCATCGCCGTCGTCGGCGTCGCGCTCGCGGCTCTCCACGTCGCAGGTGTTCCCGCCGACATCATCGCCACCGCCGGCTTCCGCTACAGCCAGCCGCTGTGGTTCCTCGGAGTCTTCCTGGGCTGTCAGGCGCTCCTCCCGGCACTCTCGAGAGCCCACGCACGCAGGCCCCTGGTCACCGTCGCAGCCCTCGTGTGGGCATCGGTCTGCGTCGATGTGGTCCGGGCGAGCACCGGGGTCGAGGGACTGGGGTTTCTGAATCTCGCCTTCGTGTGGCTCGCACTCCAGCAGATCGGGTTCTTCCTCGCCGACGGCACGATCGACCGGCTGCCTCGAGCGACGCGGCTCCTGGTGGGAGCAGCGGCTCTGACCGCCCTCATCGCAGCGTTCGCGACCGGGATCTACTCCCCCGACCTCATCGCGAACATCAATCCCCCGACCGCCGCGCTGCTGCTCGTCGGCGTCGTGCACCTGAGCGCCGTCTCGCTTCTGCGCGATCGCATCGACGCGCTCAGCCACCGGCCGGTCCCCGCCGCGTTCGGCGCCTTCGTCAATCGCCGCACCATGACGATCTACCTGTGGCACATGCCGGTACTGCTCGCCATGGCGGGGATCTCGGCCGTCGCCTCACTCGTCAGCGGAATCGCGCTGCCGGATCCGAGTTCCGTCTCCTGGTGGGTGTCGCGTCCGATCTGGCTCGCCGTCGCCCTGACTCTGACAGCGGCGATCGCGACCTCCCTCACCCGCATCGAGACGCAGCCGTCGCCGCGATCCGCTGACAGGACGCCCCGGGTCGTGATCGCCGCCGTCCTGGGCATCGCCTCCGTCGTCCTGCTCCTCGTCGCGGGGACGACCGTGCTCACTGCCTCGGTCGCCGCCGGCGGGATGCTGCTGTCCCTGCGCATCGCCCGCCGATCACACGAGACCGCGAGCGGCGAGAGCGTCGCCGACGTCGTCCGCGTGGCGTAGTGTCCTGACCATGAGCGGCACCGCGCCTCGCACGCCGCGACGGATGCCGCGTGCGAGGTGGGCCTCGGTGACCGCATGGGCGAAGCCTGCGACCACCGGAATCATCGTGAGGGTCAGTGAGATCGTCATCGCGACGGCATCCGCATCGATGCCCAGTCGGCGCAGCGGTCCCAGCATCCGATGCAGCACCGCGAGCAGATCGCCCATCCGGGTGGTGATCGTGAGAAGCGACGCCAGCAGCAGCAGTGATGCCACCCTGGCCGTGCTGACCCATGCCGTGAGCGGTGAGGCGAAGATCCACAGTGCGGCCCCGAGAACCAGTACGAGCCACCGCAGCCGCCACGCCTCGACGAGCAGGGTCGTCACCGGAAGGCCGGCGGCGAGATAGAGCAGGCAGACGACGAGAAGCGCGGCTGTGACGCTCCATCGATCGTGCGGATAGCCGGACGAGACGAGCGCGAGCACGGCGAAGACGGCGAGCTTGGGGCCCGCCGGCATCCGGTGGACGATACTCGCCCCCGGCCGATAGGACTGGATCACGCGGCCAGCTCGCGATACTCGGCGACCACGTCCGGCGGGGCGCCCGACGCGATGATCGAGCCCGCCTCGAAGAGGACCGCGTGGTCGCACCTCGCTGCGAGCTCGAGGTCGTGGGTGACGATGACGACCTGGGCGGGAAGCGCCAGCAGCAGATCCGCGATCCGTCGGGAGTTGCGCAGGTCCAGCAGGGTCGTCGGCTCGTCGGCGACGATCAGCTGCGGTTCGGTGATCAGGACAGACGCGAGAGCCAGCATCTGCTTCTGACCGCCGGACAGCGCCGACGCCGGCACGTCCGCCCGATCGGTCAAGCCGTGCTCGGCGAGTGCCGCGGCCACACGTCTGTCGACGTCCGCACGAGAGGATCCGCGAAGCGACAGCGCGAGGTCCTCGGCAGGCGTAGGCATGAGGATCTGCGCCTGCGGATCGGTGAAGACGAAACCCACCCGCCGCCGCAGAGCCTTCACATCCCTACGAGAATCGAGACCGTGGACCGTCACGCGCCCTGCATCCGGGAGCACGAGGCCGTTCAGCAGACGCGCGAAAGTGGACTTTCCTGAACCGTTCGCGCCGATGACCGCGATCCTCGCCGTCGTGAGCTCGATGCTCACATCGCGCAGGATCGGCTGCCCCTCCCGCTCCACGGTGACATCGTCGACCGAGATCGATCCGGTCGAGGTCTCAGACCGCACGGACGGATGCCGGCACGGATGGGGCACTCGTGCCGAAAGCTCGAGGGTACGCGCGCCGTAGCGCGAGGACCAGCGCTGTGGCCGCTGCCGCCTTGAGCAGATCGCCGGGGAGGAAGACGAGACTCGCCAGTGCGGTGGGTCCCAGGTCGAGCCCGAGTACGAGCGCGGTGACGGGCACCCCGCAGACGTACACGACCACGATGCCGCCGACGACGACCCCGAGGGCGATCCGCCACCAGCTGGGCCGACCGCTGCGCACGATCAGTCCGATGACGATGACGCCCAGGAGCCACCCGAGCAGGTAGCCGGCTGTCGGACCGACGAAGACGCCGAGACCGCCACGGCCACCGGCGAGGACGGGGAGCCCGACCGCTGCCAGCACCAACACGAGGAGCACCGAGAGCGGGGCCGACCGCGGGCCGAGTACAGCGCCGGCGAGCATCACCCCCAGGGTCTGCGCGGTGATGGGCACCCCGCCGGGGATCGGAATCGTCACCATTCCGAGGACGATGATGAGCGCGGCGAAGATCGCCACCCTCGCGAGTTCGCGACCGAGGTCGTCTGTGTGCCGAGCCATCATCCATCACCTTCCTGAACACCGTTCACCTGAACGGTGTTCACTATACTGACGGGATGGCCCCGGAGCACAACTCGACCCGTCACGACCGCGACGGCGTCGCGCGCGCCGCACTCGCGCTCCTCGACGAGGTCGGCCTCGCCGACCTCTCGATGCGGCGGATCGCCGGCAGGCTCGATGTGCAGCCGAGTGCTCTCTACTGGCACTTCTCGAGCAAGCAGGAGCTGCTGGCGGAGTTGGCCGATCGCATCACCGCGGGCATCCCGCGCGACGATGCGGACGTGTTGACCACCGCCCGCAGCATCCGCGACGCGCTCTTCACCTATCGCGACGGGGCCGAGCTCGTGCTCAGCACGTATGCCCTGCGTCTCGGCTCGTCGTATGCGCACACCGCACTGGAAGCCGCGCTGACGCGCCACGGCCTGTCGGACGCACCGGAGCGAGCAGCCGCACTCCTGCACTTCGTGCTCGGCCATGCGACTCTCGTTCAGCAGCGGATGCACGCCGACAGCCACGGAGCAGCGCTCGACGACCACACGATCGACGTCACAGCGGGACTCGACCGCGTCTTCGACCTCGGCGTGGCCGCGCTCGCCGGAGAGTCGTCCGGCGCCGGCCTCACCGCTCGCGCGACTCCGCATCCGTCAGCTCCGCGGCGTGCCCCAGCCTGAGTCCTGGCACGAACGCCAGGAGCACCAGACCGAGACAGAACGCGAAGACGACGCCGAAGGCGCTCGCACCACCGCCGAGGCTGGCGACGGCGAGACCCGCGAGAGCGATGACGACCGCGGCGCCCGTGGAGTCCGAGATCGACAGAGCTGACGAGTTGAAGCCCTGGTTGCCGGCATCCGAGTACGCGAGCGTGAGCACGGTGAGGCGGGGATAGAGCAGACCCATGCCGCCGCCGGCGAAGGCCCATCCCACCACCACGAAGAGCGGCGAGAACCCCCAGAGCGCTGCGAGGAGCACGAACACCAGAGCACAGACCAGCAGCGAGAGGCTGATGACGGTGATCCTCGTGTTGCCGAGACGTTCACCGAACCTCCCCTGCAGCGCGGACGCACCGGCCCAGGCGAACGCGGCGAACATCAAGGCGATGCCCGCCCACGTCGCCGTGAACCCGAACCTCTCCATGAGCAGGTACGGGATGTACGCTTCCGCGGCGAAGAACGCGCCGGCGACGACGCCCCGCATGAGCACGACGCTCGGCAGGCCCCGGCCGGCGCGCAGTGTGCGTCGAGGGAGCAGCGGCAGCACGGCCACGGCGATGACGGCCACCGAGCCCAGTGCGACCGACCATCCGATCTGCGCGGTCATCTCGGCCGTGAAGCCGATCAGCACGGCGAACACCGCGACGACGACGGCGAGCATCAGACGAGTCACGAGAGCTCGACGGTCCTGTGGTTCGCCATGCCCGAGGTCGACGCCGCGCAACCGGATCGCGATCATGAGAAAGGCGGCGGTCGTCAGCACGGCCACCCCGAGGAATGCCCACCGCCAGTCGAGGTACTCGGCGACGGCACCCGCGAGGAACGGGCCGATCATCGACGGCACCACCCAGGCCGCGGCGAACGCCGCGAAGACCCTTCCGTGCAGGTGGGGCGGATACAGGCGGGCCACCACTACGTACAGGGCCACCGTCTGTCCGCCCGCACCGAGCCCCTGCACGAGGCGGCCGATGAGGAACTGATCCATCGTCACCGCGAACCCCGACAGCAGAAGGCCGGCGATGAACAGCGACACGGCGGCGTACAGCGCACCCCGGGGCCCGCGAGCGTCCGACCAGGCACCCGCGGCGACCATCCCGATCACGCTCGTCGCCAGTGTCCCCGCGAAGGCCACCGCATACAGCGCCTGGCCGTCGAGCGCCTCGCTGACGATCGGCATGACGGTCGTCACCGCTAGAGCCTCGATCGCCGCCAGGAAGATCAGCGCGACTGCGCCGGCGGTGACCCAGAGGCGTTCTCGGTCCCAGATCGACGATGTCGCGCGATCGACCGTCATCGATCCACGAGCGTCGCGATGCGCTCGATGGCCTCGGTGATGATCTCCGGACTCGTCCCGAAGTTCAACCGCACGAATCCCCTGCCCTGCTCGCCGAAGGCGGGGCCGAAGTGCAGGGCCACCTTCGCCTCCTTGAGGATCCGACGCGCGGGGTTGTCGCCCCATCCGAGAGCCGAGAGATCGATCCAGGCGAGGTAGCCGGCATCGGGCATCCGGTAGCGGGCACCGGGGAGCTTCGATGCGAGCAGGTCCTCGAGGAGTACGCGGTTCGCGTCGAGTGTCGCGAGCAGCCCGTCCAGCCACTCATCGCTCTCCTCCGAGAAGGCGGCGACAGCCGCGAGCAGACCGAACTGACCGGTGCGCCACTCGACCTCGATCGGCAACCCGCGCACGACCGCGCTCGTCGAATCGGAAGCGGTCACCATGAGGGCGCACTTGAGGCCGGCCAGATTGAAAGCCTTGCTCGCGCTGACGACCGCATACCCCACGCGCTCGGCGGCCTCGCCCGTGTCGAGGAACGGCGTGAAGCCGGTTCCCGGCTGGGCGAGCGGCGCGTGGATCTCGTCGGAGACCACCGCCGCGCCGAACTCGTCGGCTATCTCGGCCAGCGCCGCGAGCGCGTCGCGACTGTGGACGGTGCCCGTCGGGTTGTGCGGATTGCAGAGCAGGATCGCGGTCGCGCCGTCCTCGAACGCTGCGCGGACGCCGTCGAGATCGAGTTCCCACCCCATCCCCGTGTCGATGAGAGGCACCCGTTCCACCTCGGCGCCGGCCTCGGACACCAGGTCGAAGAACGGCGGGTACACGGGAGGGGTGACGACCACGCGCTCTCCCGGCTGCGTCACGCGGCGGAGAATCTCGACGATGCCCATGCTCACATCGGCCGTGGTGCGCATCCGCGTCGGATCCGCCTCCCAGCCGAAGCGACGGCGTGCGAACGCCGCGTAGGTGTCGGGCAATGGTGTCCGCGAGGCGATGTACCCCGTGTCTCCGAGCTCGACGGCGCGACGCAACGCGTTCGAGACCTCCGGTGCGAGCGGGAAATCGGTCTCCGCGACGAAGAGCGGAAGCACGTCGGCGGGATACTCCCGCCACTTCTCGCTGCTACGTCGTCTGAGCTCCGCCAGAGGCAGAGCCGTGACTTCGAGCATTCTCAGATCGCGAAGCCGAGGGCGCGCATCATGTCGCGCCCGTCGTCTGTGATCTTCTCCGGACCCCACGGCGGCATCCACACCCAGTTGATGCGGAAGCGGTCGACGACGTTGTCCAGAGCCTGCGCGGTCTGGTCCTCGAGCACGTCCGTCAGGGGGCAGCCGGCGCTGGTCAGCGTCATGTGGATGACGAGAGCATCGTTCTCGTCATCCCAGGCGAGGTCGTAGATGAGGCCGAGGTCGACGACGTTGATCCCGAGTTCCGGGTCCATGACGTCTTTGAGCGCCTCGGTGACCTCGTCGTACTTCGCGTCCGTGAGGGTGGCTGTCATGCGAATCAGCCTACGCCTCGATGGGGGCTGCGGGGTCGAGGAAACGGTCGTATCCCTCTTCCTCGAGCCGGTCTGCGAGCTCAGGGCCGCCCTCTTCGACGATCTTGCCCGCGACGACCACATGCACGAAGTCCGGACGGATGTAGCGGAGGATACGGGTGTAGTGCGTGATCAGCAGCACGCCGAGTCCGGTCGACTCCTTGGCGCGATTGACGCCTTCCGAGACGATCTTCAGCGCGTCGACGTCGAGGCCCGAGTCGGTCTCGTCGAGAATCGCGAACTGCGGCTTGAGGACCTCGAGCTGCAGGATCTCGTGACGCTTCTTCTCGCCACCGGAGAAGCCTTCGTTGACGTTGCGCTGAGCGAACTTCGGGTCCATGCGGAGGTTCGCCATGGCCGCCTTGACGTCCTTGGTCCAGCCGCGGATCGCCGGAGCTTCGCCGTCGAGTGCCGTCTTGGCGGTGCGGAGGAAGTTCGTCACCGTCACGCCGGGGATCTCGACCGGGTACTGCATCGCGAGGAACAGGCCGGCGCGCGCGCGCTCGTCGACGCTCATCGCGAGCACATCCTGGCCGTCGAAGGTGATCGAGCCGGAGGTCACGGTGTACTTCGGGTGGCCGGCGATCGTGTACGCGAGCGTCGACTTGCCCGAGCCGTTGGGGCCCATGATCGCGTGCGTCTCACCGGTGTTCATGGTGAGGGTGATTCCGTTGAGGATCGGGGTGGTACCCGCCTCGGTCTCGACCGTCACGTGCAGGTCGCGGATTTCGAGAACAGACATTCAGACTTCCTTCGTCACAGTCGGGTCGATGAGCACGTCGTCGCCGTCGATCTCGACGACGTAGACCGGAACGGGCTCATAAGCAGGGAGGTTCTGGGGCTTGCCGGTGAGCAGCGAGAACGCGGAGCCGTGGGCCCAGCACTCCACCGTGTCACCTTCGACGAAGCCTTCGGCGAGAGAGATGTCGCCATGCGTGCAGGTGTCCCCGATGGCGTGGATCACGCCTTCGGAGTCCTTGATCACGGTGATCGGGACGCCGTTCGGCTCGACGCGGATCGGCATGTCCTGCTCGAGTTCCGCGACGCCGCACACGCGCTCGGCGCTCATGCGTTCACCTCGGCGAGCTCCGTCTCGATCGCGTCGAGCAGCTCGGTCTCCAGCGCCGGGATCCCCAGGCGCTGAACGATGTCGGTGAGGAATCCGAGCACGACGAGTCGGCGCGCTTCCTCCTCGCTGATGCCGCGGGCCTGCAGGTAGAACAGCTGCTCGTCGTCGAAGCGCCCCGTGGCGCTGGCGTGGCCGGCGCCGAGGATGTCCCCGGTCTCGATCTCGAGGTTCGGGATCGAGTCGGCGCGTGCACCCTCGGTGAGCACCAGGTTGCGGTTCGCCTCGTAGGAGTCGGTGCCCGTCGCGTCGGCGCCGATGAGCACGTCGCCGATCCACACGCTGTGCGCTCCCTGCCCCTGGAGCGCACCCTTGTAGAGCACGTCGCCCTTGGTGTGCGGGCCCTTGTGGTGCAGGTAGACCTGGCTCTCGAGGTGCTGCCCGGCATCGGCGTAGGACAGTCCGTAGAGGTACCCCTCGGATCCGCCGCCGGCGAGCTCGACGCTCGGGTTCACGCGCACGACTCCGCCGCCGAAGCTGATCACGAAGTGCTTGAGCGTGGCATCCGCATCGACCCTGGCCTGATGCGCAGAGGTGTGCACGGCCTCGTCCTGCCACTGCTGCAGGCTGATGACAGTGAGCTTCGCGCCATCGCGGACGATGATCTCGACGTTCTGCGAGTACTGCGCGGCTCCGGTGTGCTGGAGCACGACGGTGGCCGAGCTGTGCTCGAGGGCCTCGATCACGATGTGGGCATCGGCACGCAGTTCGGCGCCGAGGCCCTCGATCGAGACGAGGATCGGCTCAGCGACCTCTTCTTCGCGCGGGATGCGAATGTGCAGCGCTTCGGACGAGCCCTGCCAGGCGACGGCCGCCGTGATGTCCTCGGCCAGGAAGACCTCCCCGCGCGGGGCATCGCCCGCGGCGAGCGGTGCCGCCACGTACTTCTCGCCGTCACCGAACGAGTAGCGCACGCCCTCGGTCGGACCTGCCACCTCGAAGAGGGCGGAGAGCTTGGCCACCGGAGTGTGCTTCCAGTTGACCTCGCGGCCGGTCGGCGAACCGAAGTCGGCGGGTTCGAAGGAGTGCGGACGCTCCGAGCGGGTCTGCACCGGGACGAATCCGGCATCCGAGACCTGAGCTGCGGGGTCGATGTGCGCGTTCGTGTGCTGCGCCTCGCTGGGCGCTGTCGTCGAGGCCGCCATTTAGCCGACCGATCCTTCCATGCCCATTTCGATGAGCTTGTTCAATTCCATCGCGTACTCCATGGGCAGTTCGCGCGCGATCGGCTCGATGAAGCCGCGCACGATCATCGCCATCGCCTCGTCCTCGGGCATGCCGCGGGACTGCAGGTAGAAGAGCTGCTCCTCGCTGACCTTCGAGACGGTGGCCTCGTGGCCCAGCTGCACGTCGTCGACCCGGATGTCGATGGCCGGGTACGTGTCGGAGCGCGATTTCGTGTCCACCAGCAGCGCGTCGCAGCGCACGGTGTTCGCGGAGTGGTGCGCGTTCGCGTCCACCCTCACCTCGCCGCGGTATCCCGCACGTCCACCGCCACGGGCGATCGACTTGGAGACGATCGACGACTGCGTGTACGGAGCCATGTGGATCATCTTCGCGCCGGCATCCTGGTGCTGGCCGGGACCCGCGAAGGCGACCGAGAGGGTCTCGCCCTTGGCGTGCTCGCCCATCAGGTAGATCGACGGGTACTTCATCGTCACCTTGGAGCCGATGTTGCCGTCGACCCACTCCATCGTCGCGCCCTCATGGGCGACGGCGCGCTTGGTGACGAGGTTGTAGACGTTGTTCGACCAGTTCTGGATCGTCGTGTACCGAACGCGGGCGTTCTTCTTCACGATGATCTCGACGACGGCCGAGTGCAGCGAGTCCGACTTGTAGATCGGAGCGGTGCAGCCCTCGATGTAGTGGACGTAGCTGTCCTCGTCGGCGATGATCAGGGTCCGCTCGAACTGGCCCATGTTCTCGGTGTTGATGCGGAAGTACGCCTGTAGCGGGATCTCGACGTGCACGCCCTTGGGGACGTAGACGAACGAACCTCCCGACCACACGGCCGTGTTGAGCGCGGCGAACTTGTTGTCGCCGGCCGGGATCACGGTGCCGAAGTACTCCTCGAAGAACTCGGGGTGCTCGCGGAGCGCGGTGTCGGTGTCCATGAAGATGACGCCCTGCTCCTCCAGATCCTCGCGGATCTGGTGGTAGACGACCTCGGACTCGTACTGCGCTGCGACGCCGGCGACGAGGCGCTGACGCTCGGCCTCGGGGATGCCGAGGCGCTCGTACGTCTCGCGGATCTCAGCCGGGAGATCCTCCCAGGACTGGGCCTGCTTCTCGGTCGAGCGCACGAAGTACTTGATGTTGTCGAAGTCGATCTCGCTGAGGTCTGCACCCCAGGTCGGCATCGGCTTGCGACCGAAGAGCTGATAGCCCTTGAGTCGGGTCTTCAGCATCCATTCGGGCTCGTGCTTGAGCGCCGAGATCCCGCGGACCACCTCTTCGGAGATACCGCGCTTGGCGATGGCTCCGGCGGCATCTTCGTCATGCCACCCGAATTCGTACACCCCCAGGCCGTCAAGCTCCGGGCGGTCGATCAGCACATCCGACATCACACACTCTCCTCACAGGTCCCAAACGGTGTCATCCGCCCCGACACACCTGATCCCCGTCGAGTCTGCGGGAGCGGGTGCCGTTGGTGGGCCCTCATCACCGGCGCATCCATCGCGCCTAAACTGTTAGCGATGCTTCAGCGCGGTCAGCGCTCATCACAACAATCCGATTCTACAGGTTCCGCCTGAAGACAGGGCCGCTCGCCGTGTCCGGCGCGGTTCGGAGAGACTTATGCCCGAGACGACGATCTCCTCCCCCACGAACGCGGCAGCGTCGACGCATGCGATCCTCTGGGGGCGAGCGCTTCGCGTCTTCGGCTGGCTCTCATTCCTCGCACAGACCATCATCATCGGCACCGGCGGCGCCGTGCGGCTGACCGGATCAGGCCTCGGATGCTCCGAGTGGCCGCTCTGCACGCCGGAGTCGCTCGTCCCGATCTATGCCGATCAGGGAATCCACGGCATCATCGAGTTCGGCAACCGCGTCATGACCGGTGTGGTCGGCGTCATCGCCCTCGCCGTCCTGCTGCTCGTGCTGGCGCGCACCGGGGGGAAGGCCACGGTGTTCTCGGCCCTCCGCTTCGCCGCCGCCGGAATCCTGGCGGCCGGGGTCGTGTTCTTCGTCTTCACGCTCGTCGACCTCCCTGCCACGCCCTTCGCGATGGCGGCTCTGCTCGTGACGGTCATCGCCGCCACGGTCAGATCGGTCAGGGTGACGACCGAAAGGCGGGATCTCGTCATCCTCGCCTGGGTCGTGCTGATCGGCGTCGTCGCGCAGGCTCTTGTGGGCGGCGTCACGGTGCTCACGGGACTGAACCCCTTCATCGTCGGATTCCACTACGTGTCGTCCCTCCTCCTTGTGTGCGTGACCGCGGCCTTCCTGGTCAGGCTCTACGCCGCGCCCGGACCGCGTGAGCGCGCGGTGCCGACATGGTTCGCGGCACTGAGCCACATCACCGGTCTCGCCCTCGCCGTGACGATCCTGTTCGGCGTGCTGACCACCGGTTCCGGGCCGCACTCCGGCGACGCGGCCGTCGAGCGCCAGGGATTCGACGCCACGGTGCTCGCCCACGTGCACTCCTGGCCGGGATACATCCTCGCCGCGCTCGTCGTCACCTTGACGATCGCCGCGTGGGTGCTGCACCTACGACCGCGCAGATGGCTGCTCGTGCTCGTGCTGGCGATCCTGGTGCAGGTCGGCGTGGGCGTGTGGCAGGCGCGCGAAGGCCTCCCGCCGGTGCTCGTGGGCATCCACATGGTGCTCGCCTCGCTGTCGGCGGCTGCGTACACCGTGGTGGTGCTGAACCTGAAGAAGCCGGCCGCTGCGGAGGCTTGACCCCGGCTGCGCACAGGGGATGCACAGCCCGGGCATCAGCGGCTCATCAGTTCGTCGTGCACCGTTGCGGACATGAACAAGTCATTGACACGCAGCATCGGCTTCTGGCTCCTCCTCGTGCTCTCGCTCGCTTCAGCGGGAGTGGGCGGGTGGCTGATCGCCGGCCAGGTCGGCACCATGACGAGCACTCTGCTCGACGGCACGGCGACCGGCATCGAGGTCTACGTGGGGCAGTCGCTCGTCGTCGTCGGAGCCGCGCTTCTGGGCGCCGGCGTCATCGGCGTGCTGATCGCCGTCGGTCTGAGTGCGGTGCAGGCGCTCCTGCCTTCTCCTGCACCCGCAGTCGTCGGGCCGATCGATGGGACGAACGAGTCAGCTGAGGCCGATGAGGCCGACCCCATCGACTCCGAGATCCCCGCGACAGCGGCGGACGACGAGCTGGTCGGCGACGCCGAGCAGGATCAGAACGGCAGCAGCGGGTCGACCGCGACGGCCACGAAGATCAGCGTCAGATAAGTGATCGAGGCGTGGAAGACTCGCATCGGCCGCGCCTCGTTGCCTCGCACCGCCTGGTTGTACAGGCGGTGCGACTCGTAGATGAACCAGCCGCCGAACACCGCGGCGGAGACGCCGTAGACGAGGCCCATGTTCGCGATCGGGATCAGCAGCAGCGAGCAGGCGACGGTCGCCCAGGCATAGAGGATGACCTGGAGGCCGACCTGTGAGGCGTTGCGGGTGACACCGAGCATGGGCACGTCGACGTCGTCGTAGTCGTCCTTGTACTTCATCGACAGCGGCCAGTAATGCGGCGGCGTCCAGAGGAAGATGAGCGCGAACAGGATGAACGCGGGCCAGTCGAGCGAGCCGGTGACGGCAGCCCAGCCGATGAGCACCGGGAAGCACCCGGCGATGCCGCCCCAGATGATGTTCTGCTCGGTGCGTCGCTTGAGGATCATCGTGTAGATGACGACGTAGAAGAAGATGGCGGATGCCGACAGCGTGGCCGCCAGCCAGTTCGTGGTGAACCACAGCCATACGGTCGAGACGACGGCGAGCGTCCAGGAGAAGATCAGCGCGCCTCGCGGGCTGATCTCGCCGGTCACCAGCGGACGGTTCTCCGTGCGATGCATGTGGGCATCGATGTCGCGGTCGAGGTACATGTTGAACGCCGCAGCCGAGCCGGCGCTCAGCGAGCCGCCGATCACGGTGGCCAGCACCAGCCACATGTCGGGGAGACCGCCCTGAGCGAGGAACATCACCGGGACGGTCGACACCAGCAGCAGTTCGAGGACGCGCGGCTTGGTGAGGGCGACGTACGCCTTCACGGTGCGACCGATGGACTTCTTCACAACGGTCTGATCAGACATCGTCGAGATCTCGATCGCCTCCTCCACACGCGTCACGACAGCGTTTCCCAGTCTAGGGCACGCCGGGCGCAGGGCTCGCCCGCCCCGATGATCAGCGCTCCACCGACCCTCGCATCCGGGCTCCCGGGACGCGACGGGATCGCGTTCCAGGACTCCTGATCCGCAGTGCCACCGCTCATCGGAAGCCTCGACGAAGGCATGGAATTACTGGACGGGCGGAGCGTTGTAAAGGGGGGTAACGAGTCGAACCTCGGCGCTATGCTGAAATGACTCGCGCGTCCGGCGCACATCACAAACCCCTCCGTATCGTTGCGGACTGCGATCGTGCAATCCGGCGCTCTCGAACAGTTGCAGAAGGGCTTCACAGTGTCGGAATTGCAGTGGGATGAGATCGACCGACGCGCGGTGGACACCGCGCGTCTTCTGGCTGCGGATGCCGTGGAGAAGGTCGGCAACGGCCACCCCGGCACCGCGATGAGCCTGGCTCCGGCCGCGTATCTCCTCTATCAGCGGGTGCTTCGTCACGACCCGACCGACACCGACTGGCTGGGTCGTGACCGTTTCATCCTCTCGGTCGGACACTCCTCTCTCACCCAGTACGTGCAGCTCTACCTCGGCGGCTTCGGCCTCGAGCTCGACGACCTCAAGGCACTGCGCACGTGGGGTTCCCTCACCCCGGGCCACCCCGAATACGGTCACACCAAGGGCGTCGAGATCACCACCGGCCCGCTGGGACAGGGACTCGCTTCCGCCGTCGGCTTCGCCTACGCCGCCCGCTACGAGCGCGGCCTGTTCGACCCCGAGGCAGAGGCGGGCACCAGCCCGTTCGATCACTTCGTCTACGTGATCGCCGGTGACGGCGACCTCCAGGAAGGCGTCACCAGCGAGGCCTCCTCGCTCGCGGGCCACCAGGAGCTCGGCAACCTCATCGCGATCTACGACTCCAACCAGATCTCGATCGAGGACGACACGAACGTCGCCTTCACCGAAGACGTCGCCAAGCGCTACGAGGCCTACGGCTGGCAGGTCCAGGTCGTCGACTGGAAGAAGACCGGCGAGTACGTCGAGGACGTCGCCGAGCTCAACGCGGCGATCGAGGCCGCGAAGGGCGAGACCTCGAAGCCGTCGCTCATCATCCTGAAGACGATCATCGGCTGGCCCTCGCCCGGCAAGCAGAACTCCGGCAAGATCCACGGCTCCGCGCTCGGTGGCGACGAGCTCGCCGCAACGAAGAAGGTCCTCGGCTTCGACCCCGAAGAGCACTTCGCCATCGCCGACGACATCATCGCCCACACCCGCGCACTCGCGGATCGCGCCGCGGAGACCCGCGCCGAGTGGCAGAAGTCGTTCGACGCGTGGGCCGCGGCCAACCCTGAGCGCAAGGCGCTGCTCGACCGCCTCGAGGCGAAGCAGCTGCCAGCCGACATCACCTCGGCGCTCCCCGTCTTCGAAGGCGGCAAGGACGTCTCGACGCGTGCGGCCTCCGGTCAGGTCATCAACGCCCTCGCCGCCGAGCTCCCCGAGCTCTGGGGCGGATCGGCCGACCTCGCCGAGTCGAACCTCACCACGATCAAGGACTCGAAGTCCTTCATCCCCGCCGAGTGGTCGACCCACGAGTGGTCGGGCGACCCCTACGGCCGCGTGCTGCACTTCGGCATCCGCGAGCACGCCATGGGCGCCATCGTCAACGGCATCGTGCTGCACGGCCCGACGCGCGCCTTCGGCGGAACCTTCCTCATCTTCAGCGACTACATGCGCCCGCCGGTGCGTCTGGCCGCGCTGATGAACGTCCCCAGCATCTTCGTCTGGACCCACGACTCCGTCGCACTCGGAGAGGACGGACCGACGCACCAGCCCGTCGAGCAGATCGCGACGCTCCGCGCCATCCCGAACTTCACCCTGGTGCGTCCGGCTGACGCCAACGAGACCTCGGCCGCCTGGCTCGAGATCCTCCGACGCCACGAGGGCCCCACCGGCATCGCGCTGACCCGTCAGAACATCCCGGTGTTCGAGCGCGGCCAGGGTGCAGCCGACGGCGACCTCTTCGCCTCGACAGACGGTGTCTCGAAGGGTGCATATGTGCTCGCCGAGGCGCCGAACGGCACCCCCGACGTGATCATCATCGCGACCGGGTCCGAGGTCCAGCTGGCGGTCGACGCCCGTGCGGCCCTCGCCGAAGAGGGCGTCAACGTCCGCGTCGTGTCGGCTCCGTCGCTCGAGTGGTTCGACGAGCAGGACGAGGCGTACCGCGAGTCGGTCCTGCCGAAGGCCGTCACCGCCCGCGTCTCGGTCGAGGCCGGCTCCGTCCTCAGCTGGCGCGGCATCGTGGGCGACCGCGGCCGTTCGGTCGGCATCGACCACTTCGGCGCCTCCGCCGACTACAAGACCCTGTTCCAGAAGTTCGGCATCACCACCGAGGCCGTCATCGCGGCCGCACGCGAGACCATCAAGGAGAACGCATGAGCACCCCCACCGCAGACCTCGCAGCAGCCGGTGTCAGCATCTGGCTCGACGACCTGTCCCGCACCCGCATCTCGTCCGGCAACCTCGCCGAGCTGATCGAGTCGCGCAACGTGGTCGGCGTGACCACCAACCCGACGATCTTCGCGAACGCGATCACCGACAAGAACAACACCTCGTACGACGCTCAGGTCACCGAGCTCGCAGCGTCGGGCGCCACGGCGGAAGAGGCCGTGTTCGCCGCGACCACGCAGGACGTCGCCGCCGCTCTCGACGTCTTCCGCCCCGTGTGGGAGAAGTCGGGCCACGTCGACGGCCGCGTCTCCATCGAGGTCTCCCCCGACCTCGCGCATGACACCGAGGGCACCGTCGCACAGGCCAAGCAGCTGTGGGCAAAGGTCGACCGTCCGAACCTGCTCGTGAAGATCCCCGCGACGAAGGCGGGCCTGCCTGCCATCACCGAGGCGATCGCATCGGGCATCAGCGTCAACGTCACCCTGATCTTCAGCCTCGAGCGCTACGCCGAGGTCATCGACGCCTACCTCACCGGTCTCGAGCGCGCGCACAGCGCCGACTTCGATCTGTCGAGCATCCACTCCGTGGCCTCGTTCTTCGTGTCGCGCGTCGACACGGAGACCGACAAGCGCCTCTCGGCGATCGGCACCGACGAGGCCGAGGCGCTCAAGAGCAAGGCAGGCCTCGCGAACGCGCGTCTCGCCTACGAGCTCTACGAGCAGAAGTTCGCCGAGAAGCGTGCGCAGGACCTGATCAAGCTGGGCGCCAACCCGCAGCGTCCGCTGTGGGCGTCGACCGGCGTCAAGGACCCGGCCCTGCCCGACACGCTCTACGTCACCGAGCTCGTGGCGAAGGACGTCGTCAACACGATGCCGGAGAAGACGCTCGAGGCCACCTTCGACCACGGCGTCGTCACCGGTGACACGATCACGGGCGGCTACGACGAGGCTCGCGCCGTGTTCGCCGGTCTCGCCGACCTCGGCATCGACTTCACCGACGTCACCCAGGTGCTCGAGGACGAGGGCGTCGCCAAGTTCATCGACTCCTGGCACGATCTGCTGACGCAGGTGGCTGAGGGCCTCGAGGCGCAGCGATGACGTTTGCGATCCACGCCTCGGGCGCGGCTCGGGTCGCGATCGACGAGACGGTTCCCGCTCTCGTCCACGACCTCGTCGCCTCGCGGGTGACCGGCGGTGACGCAGCCCTGTGGGGTCCCGCCGCCGAGTCCGAGGCGTCGATCCGCCTGGGCTGGGTCGAGGCGGTATCCGTCTCGCGCCCCCTCGTCGCCGAGATCGTCGCCCTCCGCGCCGATCTGCACGCGAAGGGTGTGAATCGGGTGGTGCTCGCCGGCATGGGCGGGTCATCGCTCGCCCCCGAGGTGATCGCCCAGACCGCCGGTGTCCCGCTGACGATTCTCGACTCGACCGCGCCGAGCCAGGTGCTCGCCGCGCTCGACGAGGGCCTGGAGAACACCGTGCTGGTCGTCTCCTCGAAGTCCGGCTCGACCGTCGAGACCGACTCGCAGCGTCGCACTTTCGAGGCCGCGTTCCGCGACGTGGGCATCGACCCGCTCGAGCGCATCATCGTCGTGACCGACCCGGGCTCGCCGCTCGACGTCTCCGCCCGTGAAGCCGGCTACCGCGTGTTCAACGCCGACCCGCACGTCGGCGGACGGTACTCGGCCCTCACCGCCTTCGGCCTCGTACCGTCGGGGCTCGCGGGCGCTGACATCGCCGAGCTCCTCGACGAGGCCGAGGCCTCGCTCCTCGAGGTCGCCATCGACTCGGCCGACAACCCGGCACTCCGGCTGGCCGCGGCGATCTCCGCCACCACGCCGCGACGCGACAAGCTCGGTCTCATCACCGACGGCACGCACATCAACGGGCTCCCCGACTGGATCGAGCAGCTCATCGCGGAGTCCACCGGCAAGGACGGCACCGGCATCCTTCCCGTCGTCCTGCTGCCCGTGTCGCCGGAGCTCGACTCCCGACCCGCCGATCTCCAGATCGTGCGGCTCGTCGACGACGCGAACGAGTTCCACCTGCGCGAACGTCACGAGGGCGAGATCCTCGTCAGCGGTTCGCTGGGTGCGCAGCTCATCGTCTGGGAGTACGCGACCGCCATCGCCGGGTATCTGCTCGGCATCAACCCGTTCGACCAGCCCGACGTCGAGTCGGCGAAGGTCGCCGCCCGTGGACTGCTGGATGCACGTCCCGCTCCGACGGCACCGGCGTTCGTCGAGAACGGCGTCGAGGTCCGCGTCTCCGACCCCGCTCTCGCGGCGTCGGGAACCGTCGAGGGCGTGCTCGACGCGCTGTGGGCTGCGCTGCCGGAAGACGGCTACGTGTCGATCCAGGCATACGTCAACAGGCTCGACGTCCCGCAGCTGCAGGGTCTCCGCGAGCTCGTCGCCGCCGACTCCGGTCGGCCGACGACGTTCGGATGGGGACCCCGATTCCTGCACTCCACCGGCCAGTATCACAAGGGCGGGCCGGCGCAGGGCGTGTTCCTGCAGATCCTGGAGCGCACGGATGTCGACCTCGAGATCCCCGAGCGCCCGTTCACGTTCGGACAGCTCATCGAGGCACAGGCCGCCGGCGATGCCGGTGTCCTCGCCGAGCACGGCCGTCCGGTCGTCTCCCTGACGATCACCGATTCGTCGGCCGACGTCCTCACCCTCTTCGAAGCCGCACAGAAGTAACAGCCAGGAGAATCCCCCACCGATGTCTGTTCCCATCTCGCGCGGGCACAACCCGCTGCGTGACCCCGATGATCGCCGCCTCAACCGGATCGCCGGGCCCAGCGCCCTCGTGATCTTCGGTGTGACCGGAGATCTGTCACGCAAGAAGCTCATGCCCGCCGTCTACGATCTCGCCAACCGCGGACTCCTGCCTCCCGGATTCGCTCTCGTGGGCTTCGCCCGTCGAGACTGGGAGGACCAGGACTTCGCCCAGGTCGTGTACGACGCCGTGAAGCAGCATGCACGCACTCCCTTCCGCGAGGAGACGTGGGCGCAGCTGCTGCAGGGCATCCGCTTCGTCTCGGGCGAGTTCGACAACCCCGAGTCCTTCCGAAAGCTGCGCGACACGGTCGATCAGCTCGACGTCGAACGCGGCACGATGGGCAACCACGCGTTCTACCTGTCGATCCCGCCGAAGGATTTCCCCCTCGTCGCGAAGCAGCTCAAGGACTCCGGCCTCGTCGGAGCGAATGACGACGACGATGAGCGCTGGCGACGCGTCGTGATCGAGAAGCCGTTCGGCCACGACCTCGAGTCGGCGCGCGAACTCAATGCCGCCCTCGAGGTGGCGTTCTCCGCCGACTCGATCTTCCGCATCGACCACTACCTCGGCAAGGAGACGGTCCAGAACATCCTGGCCCTGCGCTTCGCGAACGAGCTGTACGAACCGATCTGGAACCGCAACTACGTCGACCACGTGCAGATCACGATGGCCGAGGACATCGGCGTCGGTGGCCGTGCGGGCTACTACGACGGCGTCGGTGCGGCGCGCGATGTCATCCAGAACCACCTGCTGCAGCTGCTCGCGCTCACCGCCATGGAAGAGCCGATCAGCCTGTCCGCCGAGCACCTGCGTGCCGAGAAGGAGAAGGTTCTCGCTGCGGTCCACGTGCCGGAGGATCTCTCGCTCGCGACCGCCCGCGGGCAGTACGCGGGAGGCTGGCAGGGCGGCGAGCAGGTGACCGGATTCCTCGACGAGGACGGGATGAACCCCGAGTCCGCGACCGAGACCTATGCCGCGATCAAGCTGGAGATCGACACCCGACGCTGGTCCGGCGTCCCGTTCTACCTTCGCACCGGGAAGCGTCTGGGGCGTCGTGTGACCGAGGTCGCCGTCGTGTTCAAGAAGGCACCGGAGCACCTCTTCGGCCGCTCGAACACGGCAGAGCTCGGCCAGAACGCGCTCGTCATCCGCGTCCAGCCCGATGAGGGCGTCACGATCCGCTTCGGATCGAAGGTGCCCGGAAACGGCACCAACGTGCGCGATGTCACCATGGACTTCGGTTACGGCCACGCGTTCACCGAGGCGAGCCCTGAGGCGTACGAACGTCTGATCCTCGACGTGCTCCTGGGCGACCCGCCGCTGTTCCCGCGCCATGAGGAGGTCGAGCTCTCCTGGAAGATCCTCGACCCCGTGGAGAAGTACTGGGCAGCCGAGGGCGGCCCGGTCGACCAGTACGCACCCGGTTCGTGGGGTCCGGCATCCGCCGACGACCTCCTTGCCCGTGATGGACGAGTGTGGAGACGCCCATGATCATCGACCTTCCCGACACGACCGTCAGCCAGGTCGCCAAGCAGCTCGTCAAGGTGCGCGAAGAGGGCGGCGCCGTCGCACTCGGCCGTGTGCTCACGCTGATCATCTCTGCACGCAACGGCGTCGCAGAGGCAGCGATCGACGCGGCAAACGACGCGTCCCGCGAGCACCCCATGCGTGTCATCGTTCTCACCACGGGTGAGGGCGAGTCGCGTCTCGACGCTCAGATCCGCGTCGGCGGTGACGCCGGCGCCTCCGAGGTCGTCGTCCTCCGGGCCTATGGCGACGCCGCCAGCAACGAGGAGAGCCTGGTCACAGGTCTGCTCCTGCCCGACGCCCCCGTCGTCGCCTGGTGGCCCGAAGAGGCGCCGACATCGCCGGCCTCGTCTCCCCTCGGCAAGATCGCGCAGCGCCGCATCACGGATGCCGCGACCGCACCCGATGTTCGCGACCGCCTGGGACTGCTCGGCGAGACCCACGCGCCCGGCGACACCGACCTCGCGTGGACCCGTCTCACGCACTGGCGCGAGCAGCTCGCCGCCGTGCTCGATCAGCCGCCGTTCGAAGAGGTCACCGCGGTCGAGGTGCGCGGTGGATCGGCCTCGCCGTCGACCGCGCTTCTCGCCGCATGGCTGCAGATGGCCCTCGACGTCCCGGTGACCTGGTCGTACGAAGACCCCGAGCACTGGCAGGAGGGCATCAAGTCGGTGCGTCTGCGCCGCTCGTCGGGCGACATCCTGCTCGAGCGCCCCACGCCCGGCGTGGCCGTGCTCACGCAGCCCGACCAGCCCGACCACGACCTGCACCTGCCGCGCCGCACGCTGCGGGAGTGCCTCGCCGAGGAGCTGCGTCGCCTCGACCCCGACGTCCTGTACGGTCGAGTGATCACCGAGGGCTGGGAGAAACTGGGTCCGCCCCAGACAGGAGAATGATGTCGACGAAGACAGCGCCCGCAGAGAAGCGGGTCGTGGTCGAAGCCACGCCCGCAGCACTTGCCGCGAGCGTGGCCGACAGATTCCTGACGCGCCTTCGTGCGCGCACGCGCAACGGCCGCATCGCCCACATCGCCCTCACCGGCGGTTCGATGGGCGGTGCGGTTCTGCGTGCGACGCGCGACGACCCCAGGTCGGGTCAGATCGACTGGTCGCTGGTTCACTTCTGGTGGGGCGATGAGCGGTTCGTCGCTCGCGACGACGCCGATCGCAATGCGGTGCAGTCGCGTGAGGCCCTGCTCGACCACATTCCCGTCCCCGCCGAGAACATCCACGAGGTCGCTGCTGCGGACGAGGGGCTGACCCTCGACGAGGCGGCTTCGGCGTACGCGGCGGATCTCGCGCGCTACGGGACCGACGAGCACCCGTGGCCGTCGTTCGCGGTCTGCTTCCTCGGCGTGGGGCCCGACGGCCACATCGCCTCACTCTTCCCCGATCGCCCCGAGGTCACCGTGACGGACGCCGCCGCGTTGCCGGTTCGCGACTCTCCCAAGCCTCCGCCGGAGCGTGTCACGCTGACGCGCCCGGTGCTCAACGCGTCGAAGCGTGTCTGGCTGGTCCTCACCGGCGCGGACAAGGCGTCGGCGCTCGGACTCGCCCTCGCGGGAGCGAGCTACACCAACGTTCCAGCCGCGGGCGCCAAGGGCCGCAAGCGCACCGTCTTCTTCGTCGACGAGGCCGCTGCGTCAGAGGTCTCGCCCGACCTCATCGACCCGGCGTACTGAAGTCGAGAGAACTCAGGCCTCGGGGTCTTTTGTCGCGTCGTCACTGCCGCGCGTGATCCCGAGGTCCTGGCTGTCGCTCAGCACCTGCGGGTGGTACCGCGCGAGGTTGACGACGCCCCAGATCGCGATGGCACCGGCCACGGCGAAGATCACGAGGACCCACGGCGGTGACGCCGCGGCCTCTCCGAGCACGACCATGCCGATGAGCACGGCGACCATGGGGTCGACGACCGTCAGTCCGGCGATGACGAGATCCGGCGGACCCGAGCTGTAGGCGGACTGGACGAAGTACGCTCCGACGGCGCCGGCCGCGATCAGCGCGATGACGCACACGAGGGTGATCCACTCGAAGTTGCCGGCGCTGATCCGGCTGATGACGGCTTTGGCGAGAGTGGCGACGAAACCGTAGAGGATGCCGGCGCCGATGACGTAGAACAGAGCGCGCATGCGGTGGCGGAGCACCAGCCAGCAGGCGCCGAGCACGATGATGACGACCAGCAGGATCGCCAGGATCGTGAAGAGCTCGGTGTCGGTGATCTCCTTCTCCGTGGCGTAGATCGCCGCGAAGAAGACGAACAGGAAGATGCCGCCCACACAGCAGACGATCGCGATGATCGACTTCCTGGTCGGCGAATGACCCGAGATCCGTGCGTTGAGCAGCGTGGTGATGACAAGCGCGATGGCGCCGAGCGGCTGCACGACCATCAGCGGCGCTTGAGAGAGCGCCGCGAGCTGACACACGATCGCCAGGCCGAGCATCAGCGTTCCGGCTATCCAGGAGGGCCGGGTGAGCAGGCCCTTCATCTGGCTCATGCTCAGACCGCTGGCTCCGTCGGATCCGCTGAGCCGCTCCACCTTCTCGACGCCACGATGCTGATACTGCGCGCCGAGAGACATGAAGACGGCACCCGCAAGCGCGAGGGGGATGCCGAGGAGCAGTTTCGGGTTCTGGAAGACACCGACCAGCTGCTCGGTGACGTCTTCCGCCCCAGTCATCCATACGGAGATGCTCACCCTTCGACCCTACCCGGCGATGTGCGCCGAGTAGGGTTATGGCGTGGCTGTTCTTCCTATTCGCATCATGGGCGACCCCGTCCTGCACTCCCCCGCTTCCGTCGTCGAGGAGATCTCCGACGACATCCGCACGCTCGTCGCCGACATGTTCGAGACGATGGACCGGGCCCCGGGCGTCGGTCTCGCCGCACCCCAGGTCGGCGTGCCGCTGCGCATCTACACGTACGCGTACGTCGACGATGACGAGCAGCCGTGGCGTGGCGTGATCATCAACCCGGAGCTCTGGATGGTGCCGCTGGAGCCCGGCGAGCCGGACGATGAGCTGGAGTCCGAAGGCTGCCTCTCGTTCCCGGGTGAGCGATTCCCGCTGCGGCGCTCGGAGCGGGTGCGGGTCTCAGGCGTCGATCTCGACGGGGCGCCGGTGGAGATCGCGGTCGACGGCTGGCGCGCCCGCATCATGCAGCACGAGTTCGACCACCTCGACGGCATCCTCTACATCGACCGCCTCTCGGACGGCGACTGGAAGACCGTCCAGAAGATCGCGAAGAAGCGCGGGTGGGGCAAGCCCGGCGCGAGCTGGGTCCCCGGCATCGACGATCTGGAAGCCTGACCTCCCCTCCCAGCCCGCTCACAGTCTTCTCGGAGTTGCATCACAGACTCCGGCCCGGATACCGTGCTTGAGGTGGTATTTCAATATGCCACTCACCAAGAGGCTCTGGAGGGGACGAAATGATGAAGATGCGCACGCGACGCGCACTGGCGCTGGCAGGTTCTGCTGTGGCGCTGTCGGTCGCACTGACCGGCTGCAGCGCGCTGAACGGCATCCTGGGGGGCGGTTCGGGCGACGCCGACCGCGACGAGGACACCGGACAGGTGACCGAGAGCTCGAACATCGACATCTTCTCGCTGAAGCTCGGCGACTGCAAGATGGCGAGTGCAAGCGGTCTCATCGAGGACGCCGACGTCGTCCCGTGCGACCAGCCGCACGATGAAGAGGTCTACTACGAGATCACGATGGACGACGGCGAGTTCTCCGAGGAGAACATCGACGCCGCGTCGCAGGAGTGCATCGGCGACGCCTACACGAGCTTCGTCGGTGTCGCCTTCGAGGCCTCGGTGCTCGAGGTCTACCCGATCACGCCGACCCAGCAGACCTGGGACGAGCTGAACGACCGCGTCGTGCAGTGCGTGATCTCCGACCCCGCCGGCCAGACCACCGGGTCACTCAAGGGCGCAGCGCGCTGATCTCGCTCTGATCCACCGAACGAGGCTCCGTCATCCGACGGGGCCTCGTTCGCGTATCCGGAGGTCACCATCGAATGACCTCGAGGAGACAGTAGCGGGGACTCGCACCGCATAAAGGGAAAAGCCCCTCCGAAGAGGGGCTTTTCATTGGCTCCCCGGCTTGGACTCGAACCAAGAACCTGCCGGTTAACAGCCGGCTGCTCTGCCAATTGAGCTACCGAGGAATGTGCTCCGCTGTGCGGGCAACTCGTCAATCCTAGCAAACTCCGGAGCGTGCTCGTGACACGGGCCGCAGGTCGGGCGTGTCGTCGGCACCCCTGTCAGTGGCCCGAATCCGCCTCGGCGTTGGGCGCCCACAGCAGGTCCTTGCCGACACCGCGGGCGACCACGTGACCCCCGCGCAGCATCAGCGTCTCCGCATTCAGCTCACGGATGAAGTCGGCGTCGTTCGTCACCAGCAGCGCGCCCATCCCCTGCTCCTTGCGCCGACGGGTGATCGCGTCGAACACCACGGGCCGCACCTCGAGATCGAGGTTGGCGAGGATCTCGTCGGCGATGAGCACCCAGGGCTCGAGCACGAACGATCGCGCGATCGCCACACGCTGACGCATGCCTGCGCTCAACTCGTACGGGAACCTCGCGGCTGTTCCGAGAGGCAGGTGCAACTCGTCGAGCAGCGTCGCGACGCGGATGGAGAGCGCCTGGGTATTGACCCGCTTCTCGCGGATCAGGATCGGCTCTGAGATGATCTCGCTCACCGTGAGCTGGGGAGGGAGGTCGGCACCGGCGCCCTGCGGAACGAATCCCGTGCGGTAGGTCAGCAGGCGATGCTTGCGTCCCGGCCGGCGGATGTCGACTCCGCACACCTGAGCGCTGCCTCCGACGACCCGGACCGACGGATCCGTGGATCCTGCCAGCGCCGCGACGAGCGTCGACTTGCCCGAGCCGGTCGGGCCGGCGACGCAGATGAGCTCGCCCGGTGCGAGCGCGAAGCTCACCCCGTCGATCGCGCGGGTGGGGCCGCTGTGCCCGATTCGATCGATGACCAGATCAGAGCTGTCGATCGCGTTGGTCGATTCGGGCCGGGAGAACATTCCTCCATCCTGCCTTGCCGCGCCTGACAGCCGGCGTTACGACTCGGCGAACCGCTGACGCTCGACGTCGATGTCGCGAAGACGCATCCGCAGGGCGCGCCCGCCGTCCGAGTCCGCGGGAACCCGCTGCACGGCACCGAGGAGCTCCTGCTTCTCGTGCTCGAGGATGCGCATGATGAGCCGCTTGGCGAGATCGGTCGTCGAGGCGACGGCGCCGTCTTCGTTGCGAGCCGGGAACGGCGTCATCAGCAGCTCGCCCGCGAGCGATCGGTAGGGTTCGCGCACCGAGTTCACGGCATCCGTCACCCAACCGGCGCGGGTGCGGTCAGCCGCGGCCGCGACGGCCTCGCGCACGGCGTCGAGCCCCGGGGTGCGGAACGGAGCGCTGAGGGCGCGGGTGAGCAGCGCCTGATCGATCTGGTGACCGTACTGCAGGGCGCCCATCAGCGCGTCGCGTTCGACCGCGACATCCGCGGTTCGCGGCAGGCTCGCAAGAGTGACCGGAGCCATGCCCGACGCCCCGGTGGCGGAATCGATCGAGGTCTCGTGCCTGGCCGCCTCGTGCCGCCCGGACTGCGCTCCGCCACGTGCGGCACGTTCGACCTCGTTGCGCACCTCGGTGGGGTCCATGCCCAGCCTTCGCGCGAGCACCCGCTCGTATCCGGGTCGCAGCAGACGATCGCGAATCTCCGCCACGATCGGCGCTGCCGCGCGCAGCGCGCCCACCCGGCCCTCGACCGTCGAGAGGTCGAAGCCGCTGAGCTTCCTGTCGATCGCGAACTCGAACATCGGCTGCTTGGTCTCCATGAGGGAGCGCACGGCGGCATCACCGCGCTGCAGCCTGAGGTCGCACGGGTCGAGGCCGTCGGGCGCCACCGCCACGAACGTCTGCGCGTTGAAGCGATCGTCCTCGGTGAAGGCGCGAAGCGCGGCCTTCTGACCTGCCTCGTCGCCGTCGAAGGTGAAGACCACCTCTCCGGAGGCGTTGTCGTCGCCCATCACCCGGCGGAGCACCTTGATGTGATCGGTTCCGAACGCGGTGCCGCACGTCGCGATCGCGGTCGTGAGGCCGGCGAGGTGACACGCCATGACATCGGTGTATCCCTCGACCACCACGACCCGGCGAGGATCGCCCCGCGAGATGTCGCGCTTGGCGAGATCGAGGCCGTACAGGACCTGGGCCTTCTTGTAGATCGGCGTCTCAGGCGTGTTCAGGTACTTCGGCCCCTGGTCGTCGTCGAAGAGCTTGCGCGCACCGAACCCGATCGTCTGACCGGAGACGTCGCGGATCGGCCAGACGAGGCGGCCACGGAAGCGGTCGTAGACGCCGCGCTGACCCGTCGACACCAGACCGGCAGCACTCAGTTCCTCGCGCGTGAACCCCTGAGCCGTGAGGGCTTTCAACATCTTGTCCCACCCGCGCGGCGCGAAGCCCACGCCGAAGTGCGCGGCAGCACCGGCGTCGAAGCCGCGCTCCCCGAGGAACCGGCGTCCCGCCTCCGCATCGGCGGTGAGCAACTGGCCGCGGAAGTACTCGGCGGCAGCGGTGTTGGCCGCATAGAGACGACTGCGTCCACTCGTCTCCGGTGCCGACCCGCCGTCTTCATAGTGCAGCGCGTAGCCGAGGCGGCCGGCCAGTCGCTCTACGGCCTCGGTGAAGCTGACGTGGTCCATCTCGCGCAGGAACGAGTAGACGTCACCCGATTCACCGCATCCGAAGCAGTGGTAGTAGCCGACCTGGGGCCGCACGTGGAAGCTGGGGCTCTTCTCGTCATGGAACGGGCACAGGCCCTTCAGCGAGCCGACTCCGGCGGACTTGAGTGCGACGCGCTCCCCGACGATGTCGGCGATGTTCGTGCGGGCCTTGACCTCGTCGACGTCGGCCTGGCGGATGCGGGGCATCAGCCGACCCCTTCGATGACCGCCTGACGCGGCGTGTGCTGACGAGCACCCGGTCGCGCATGTCTCGGAGTCCAGATCCCGACCTCTGCAGGGTCGATCTCGCCGACGAGCCTGTTGTGCCAGTCGATCGCGCTCTGATCGGTGAGGCTCGCGATCTGATCGACGATCACGCGGGCGCGTTCGGCGTCGCTCGTCGCCGCGAGGAAGTCCGCCGAGAAGGCGGGCTCGAGCACGTCCGCGCCGGCAGACCACAGCGCGTCGGTCGACCAGAGGGCATCGGCCAGACGCTTCAGCACCCGCCGCTGCTCTTTGTACACGCCCTTGCGGGCATCGATCGTGACGATCGCCTGGCCCATGATGCCCTTGAGCACGGCGATCTCAGCCTCGATCACCCGCGGCACCACGACGTGAGCGTTGTAGCGCACGAGAGCGGGGCCGGAGTATGCCTCACGCGTCGCCGAGACGGCTGCTCTCGCGAAGCGGCCGATGAAGTCGCTCGTCAGGTTCTTGAGCCGGGCGAGGTCATGCCGTGATCGGTCGAAGGACTGCAGCCACATCGGCTGGGAGGCGAGTCGATACAGGGCATCGGCGAGGTCGTCGCGGGTGAAGTCGTACCCGACCCACTGCTGGATGCGGTCGATGAGCGCCTCATGCTGACGCGGATCGGACAGCTGCGCGACATCGACGTAGCCGTTGACGATCGCATCCTCGAAGTCGTGCACCGAATAGGCGATGTCATCGGACAGATCCATGATCTCCGCCTCGATGCAGCGTCGGCGTCCAGGGACTCCCTCGCGCAGCCACCGGAAGACCGCCTCGTCCTCGGGATACACGCCGAACTTGAGTCGACCTCCCGGGTCGGGCACGGGGCTGTCGGCGGTCCACGGGTACTTGCAGGTCGCGTCGAGGCTGGCTCGCGTCAGGTTGAGTCCGACAGAGCGCCCGTCGTCGTCGATCGCCTTGGCCTCGAGACGGCTCAGGATGCGCAGCGACTGCGCATTGCCTTCGAACCCGCCGATGGGCTCGGCCCACTCGTTGAGCGCACGCTCGCCGTTGTGCCCGAAGGGAGGGTGTCCGAGATCGTGACTGAGGCACGCGGTGTCGACCACATCGGCCGAGACTCCGAGTGCGGTGGCGAGTTCGCGTCCGACCTGGGCGACCTCGAGCGAGTGGGTCAGACGATTGCGGGCGAAATCGGCTGTGCTGGCCGGGCTGAGCACCTGGGTCTTCGCGGCCAGTCGACGCAGAGCCGCCGAGTGCAGCACGCGCGCACGGTCGCGGGCGAAGTCGTCTCGTTCGGATCGATGGGTCTCGGCGAAGAATCGCTCGGCATCGCGCGGGTCGTATCCGTCCGAGCGTCCGCGAGCCGGGTATGCCTGAGGATCAGCCGCCACTGTTCTCGATCTCCGCCCCTCGCATCATCTCTGAGGCCGATGCCGCGAGTTCCCGCGACTCCAGCCACTTGTCCGGCAGCGCCGGGCGTTTCGGGCGACCGGACCGACCGCGCTGTCCCTCGGCATCGGCGCCGGGGTACGGCGCCGAATGATCGAGCTGGCCGAGCAGCTCGTCGATCTCGGCGAGGCTGGATGCTGTCGCGAGCCCCGTCCGGATGTCGCCGCCGACCGGATAGCCCTTGAAGTACCACGCGACATGCTTGCGGACGTCGCGGCATCCGCGGTCCTCATCCTCGAAGAACTCGACCAGCAGCTCGGCGTGGCGACGGAAGGCATCGGCCACGAACCCGAGGGTCGCGTCGACCGGATGCGATTCCGCGCCGAAGGCCGCCGCGAGCTCGCCGAAGAGCCAGGGACGACCGAGGCATCCACGTCCGACGACGACTCCGTCGCAGTCGGTCTGCTGCATCATGCGCACGGCGTCGTCGGCCGACCAGATGTCGCCGTTGCCGAGCACGGGGACGCTGGTGACAGCCTGCTTGAGCTCGCCGATCGCGTTCCAGTCCGCGAAGCCGGAGTAGAACTCGCTCGCCGTCCGCGCATGCAGCGCGATGGCCGAGACACCGGCGTCTTCGGCAGCGCGCCCGGCGTCGAGGAACGTGAGGTGGTCGGGATCGATGCCCTTGCGCATCTTGATGGTCAGGGGCACGTCGCCCGCCGCCTTGACCGCCTGGGTGACGATCTGCGAGAAAAGAGAGCTCTTCCACGGCAGCGCCGCTCCCCCGCCCTTGCGCGTGACCTTGGGGACCGGGCATCCGAAGTTCAGGTCGATGTGGTCGGCGTGGTCTTCGGCGACGATGATGCGGACGGCCTCGGAGATCGTGTGCGGGTCGACGCCGTAGAGCTGGATCGACCGCGGAGTCTCGGACTCGTGGTGGCGGATGAGTCGCATCGTGGTCTCGTTGCGCTCGACCAGCGCGCGCGAGGTGATCATCTCGCTCACGTAGAGCCCCGCACCGTATTCGCGGCACAGCCTGCGGAACGCGGTGTTCGTGATACCCGCCATGGGTGCGAGGACGACCGGCACGTCGAGGGCGATCGGACCGATGTTGAGGGTGCGAGCTGAGGCGGTGGCGAGAGTCATGTCCCCTCCATTCTCCCAGACACGGAGCCGGTCTCGGCGCATCGACCTAAGCTGTGAATATGACCGATCCCGCAGTCCGTTCCATCCCCTTCACAGACGCCGACGGCAACGAGAAGACACTCGATGATCTGGGTGCCGATGTCGTCCTCGTGGTGAACGTCGCCTCGAAGTGCGGCCTCACTCCGCAGTACGAGCAGCTCGAGGAGCTGCAGCGCCTGTACGGCGACCGCGGGTTCAGTGTCGTCGGGTTCCCCTGCAACCAGTTCTTCGGGCAGGAGCCGGGATCGGTCGATCAGATCCTCGAGTTCTGCTCGACCACATACGGTGTGACCTTCCCGATCAACGACAAGGTGAAGGTCAACGGCAAGAACGCCACCGATCTCTACAAGACGCTCAAGGAGACCCCGGATGCCGGCGGCAAGGCGGGTCGCGTCGAGTGGAACTTCGAGAAGTTCCTGGTGCTTCCCGACGGAGAGGTCGTCCGCTTCCGCCCGAAGCAGAAGCCGAACGACCCCGAGATCGTCGGCGCGATCGAAGCCGCGCTGACCCGCTAGACCGCGGCCGTCTCGGCTTCCGGCTCGGTCTCACCGCGCTGGGCCCAGAGGTCACGCAGGACGTTCTCGAACGCTGCGGGCGGCTGCGCTCCGCTGATTCCGTACTGACCGTCGATCACGAAGAACGGCACGCCCTGGATCCCATAGGCCTGAGCCTGCGCCTGGTCCTGGCGGACGTCGGCGAGGTGACGAGCGGACACCAGTGCTTCTCTCGTGTCGTCCGGGTTGAGTCCGACCTCGACCGCGAGTTCGACCAGGTCGTCGATACGGCCGACGTGCTTGCCCTCGGTGAAGTACGCGGACATGAGCCGCTCCTCCATCGCGTGCTGCACACCCTGCGCCTTCGCGAAGTGAAGGAGCTCGTGCGCCTTCACGGTGTTGGTGTGCTGAAGGAGGTCGAAGCGGTACGCGAGCCCGGCGTTCTCGGCGACTCCGGTGACGTGCGACAGCATCTGCTCGACCTGGTCGCGCGGCATCCCCTTGTGACCGGCGAGGAAGTCGATCTCATCTCCGTCGAAGTCGACCGGGGTGTCGGGCGAGAGCTCGAACGAATGGAAGGTGATGTTCACCTGCGGCGCGTCGTCGTCGCCGGAGACGGCTTCGAGACCCTTCTCGAGGTTGCGCTTGCCGATGTAGCACCACGGGCAGGCGATGTCGGACCAGATGTCGATCGAGATGGCTTCACTCACATTGACATCCAACCGTATGCACCTATGGGCTATTCCGTCGTTAGGATTCTCAGATGCTCTCCGCCGACGATCCGCTGCCGCTTCGGCCGGAGAGAGTGCTGATCGCCGGTGTCACAGGATCGGGCAAGACGACGCTCGCACGACGCATCGCCGATCTCTGGGATCTGCGTCACGTCGAGATCGACGGACTCTTCCACGGTGAGAACTGGACTCCACGGCCGTCCTTCCTCGACGACGTCCGCGCCTTCGCTGCGGAGGACCGCTGGGTCACCGAGTGGCAGTACACGAGCAAGGGAACCGATGAGATCCTCGCTCCTCGTGCGAAGGTCGTGATCTGGCTGGACTACCCGTATCGCGTGGTCCGGGCACGTCTGCTGCGGCGCACGCTCGGGCGCAGCATCCTGCGCACCCGCATGTGGAACGGCAACGTCGAGAAGCCGATCTGGCGGATGTTCTCGGGAGATCCCGAGGAGAACATCATCGCCTGGCAGACGCTCACGCTGCACAAGTGGACCGAGCGGATGCCCGACGTCGTGAGCGAGCAGCCCCATCTTCTCATCGTCCGGCTGCGCCACCCGCGAGAGACGGAACGATGGCTGCGGGCTCAGGCGGAAGCGTCAGGGGTGTCGATCGCCCCGCCGAAACGACGATCGCGGGACAGGTAGACCCCGATCGCGCGCCAGAGCTCCTCGCGAGAGAAATCGGGCCAGAGCGTGTCGAGGAACACCATCTCGGCATAAGCCGCCTGCCAGAGCAGGAAGTTCGAGGTGCGCTGCTCGCCGGAGCTGCGCAGGAACAGGTCGACGTCGGGCATGTCCGGCACGTAGAGGTTGCGACGGATCATCTTCTCGGTGATCGCGTTCGGTTTCACCCGTCCCGCCGCGACATCGGCGGCGATCGCGCGCATCGCGTCGACCAACTCGATACGCCCGCCGTAGTTCACGCACATGGTGAGGGTGAGCACGTCATTGTTCTTCGTGAGCTGCTCCGCGTACTGCAGCTCTTTGATCACGCTGCCCCACAGCCGGGGCTTGCGTCCAGCCCATCGCACGCGCACGCCCCACTCGTTGAGCTGATCACGTCGACGGTGCAGCACGTCGCGGTTGTACCCCATGAGAAAGCGCACCTCCTCGGGAGACCGGGCCCAGTTCTCAGTCGAGAACGCATAGACGGAGAGGTGCTTGACCCCTGCCTGGATCGCACCGGCGACGACGTCGAGGAGCACCTCCTCCCCCGCCTTGTGCCCCTCGACGCGGTTCAGTCCGCGGCGGTTCGCCCAGCGGCCGTTGCCGTCCATGACGATCGCGACGTGCTCGGGCACCGCTCGGAACGCCGGCGGGTAGACGCCCGTCCAGTCGAGCGGACGATAGGCGACGGCATCCTTGTGGGTGTAGGGCTTGGGGCTCACCGTGCTCCTTCTCGAGGAATGTCGGCCACGAGGTGGGCCAGCGAGCGGATGCCGCGCTCCAGGTGCCACTGCGCATAGGCAGCGACGAGGCCTGATGCCGCGGCGTTGTCCGCGTGAGGCGCGGCATCGATCGCCTCCCACTCTCCGGTCATGAGGGATCGCAGCAGCGACAGGGTCTTCTCTGCCACCTTCGGACTTCCGGCCGGCGCGCAGTTCACGCATACGGCGCCTCCGAGCTGACCGACGAAGTGCGCGTGCGGGCCGGGGGCGGCGCATCGTGCGCAGTCGCCGAGAGACGGCGCCCATCCCGACAGCGCCATCACGCGCAGAAGGTAGGAGTCGAGGATGCTCCTGGGGGAATGCTCGCCCCGCGAGAGCGCACGCAGCCCGCCCACCAGCAGCAGGTACTGCTCGGGCGTCGCCTCGGAGTCGCTCAGCCGATCGGCGGTCTCGACCATCGCGTTCGCCGATGTGAACCGGTCGTAGTGGGCCGCGATGTCGGAACCGTAGGAGCCGAGCGACTCCGCCTGCTGCACGATGTCGAGCGAGCGTCCCTGATACAGCTGCACGTCGGCCACCATGAACGGCTCGAGGCGCGACCCGAACTTCGACGACGTGCGCCGGACGCCCTTGGCCACCGCACGGATCTTGCCGTGCTGACGCGACAGCATGGTGACGATGCGATCCGCCTCACCCAGCTTGTGGGTGCGCAGGATCACTGCTTCGTCTCGGTAGGTGGGCACCGTTCGATTATCCTCCGTGCGGGAGAATAGAGGCGTGACCGAACCGCTCTTCACCATTCCGCTCTGGGCGGACCTCCTCGGCGTCGGCCTCGGCGGCGTTCAGGGCGCGATGTTCGCGTCGGGGTTCCAGGGGCAGCGACGACTCGACTGGCTCGGCGTCGCGATCATCGGCATCATGATCGGCATGGGCGGCGGTCTCATCCGCGACATCCTGCTCGGTCAGACTCCGGCCACGCTGCAGAGCAACTGGTACCTGCTCACGGCCACCGGCGCCTCGCTGCTCGGGATGCTGCTCGCGGGACTCTTCAACCGTCTCAACACCGTCATCGTGGTGCTCGACGCCGTGGTGATCGGCATGTTCGGCGCGTTCGGCACGAGCAAGGCGATCGCCTTCGGCATCCCTCCCGTTCCCGCGGTGTTCATCGGCGTCTGCGCAGCGGTCGGCGGCGGCGTGCTGCGCGACATGCTGATGGGCCTGCCGACCTCGATCATGCATGTCGGCTCGCTCTACGCCGTCGCCGCCGGCGCCGGCTGCGTCTTCATCGCCACCGCGAACGGACTCGGGATGTCGATCACGCTCGCCGCCGTGCTCGGCATCGTCGTCACCGCGGTGATCCGAGTGCTCGCCGTGAGCTTCGACGTCTCGCTTCCGGAGCAACGTCGACTGTATCGCCGCAAGGTCGCCGCAGAGACCGGAGTGATCCAGGTCGTCAAGCCGAGCCCTGAGTGACCGATCCTCGGCACGGGGCAGACGTAACGCCCCCGCGGTCGATGACCGCGGGGGCGTTCTCGTCGACCGTCAGACCGCTGCCAGCTCCAGCTGGCGCGTGCGGATCGAGCGGTTGACTCCCGAGACGATCGCCTTGAGGGATGCCGTCGAGATGTCTCCGTCGATGCCGACGCCCCACAGGCGCTGATCGCCGACCTGCAGCTCGACATACGCCGCAGCCTGTGCGTCGCCACCTGCACTGAGTGCGTGCTCGACGTAGTCGTAGAGAGTGATGTCGAAGCCCTGACCGCGCAGCACCTCGATGAACGCGGCGATCGGTCCGTTGCCGTTACCGGCGACGGACACCTGCTGATCGTCGTCGCGCAGTGTCACGTCGAGCACCACGTCACCCGACATGTCGCTGCGGGTCTGCGTCGAGAGCAGCTCGAACCGCCCCCACTTGGCCTCGGTGTCAGTGGCGGGCAGGTACTCGTCGTTGAAGATCGACCAGATCTGCTCGCTCGTGACCTCGCCGCCCTCGGCGTCGGTCTTGTTCTGGACGACGCCCGAGAACTCGATCTGCAGCTTGCGCGGCAGGTCGATCGCGTGGTCCGCCTTGAGCAGATAGGCGACGCCGCCCTTGCCGGACTGCGAGTTCACACGGATCACGGCCTCATAGGAGCGTCCGAGATCCTTCGGATCGACCGGCAGGTAGGGGACGGCCCATTCGATGTCGTCGACCGTGACGCCCTCAGCCTCGGCACGGGCAGCCATCGCCTCGAAGCCCTTCTTGATCGCATCCTGGTGCGACCCGCTGAACGCGGTGAAGACCAGGTCGCCCGCCCACGGCGACCGCTCGGGCACCGGCAGCTGGTTGCAGTACTCGACCGTGCGCTTGACCTGGTCGATGTCGCTGAAGTCGATCTGCGGATCGATGCCCTGCGTGAAGAGGTTGATGCCCAGCGCCACGATGTCGACGTTTCCGGTGCGCTCGCCGTTGCCGAACAGGCAGCCCTCGATGCGGTCGGCCCCGGCCATGTAGCCCAGCTCGGCCGCCGCGATCGCCGTGCCACGGTCGTTGTGCGGGTGCAGCGACAGGATCACGTTCTCGCGGTGCGCCAGGTTGCGGCTCATCCACTCGATCGAGTCGGCGTAGACGTTCGGCGAGGCCATCTCGACGGTCGCCGGCAGGTTGACGATGACCTTGCGGTCGGGGGTGGGCTCGAAGACCTCGATCACCTGGTTGCAGACGTCGACGGCGAACTCGAGCTCGGTTCCCGTGTAGCTCTCGGGCGAGTACTCGTAGTAGACCTTCGTGTCGGGGATGGTCTTCTCGTACTGACGGCAGAGCCGAGCACCCTCGAGCGCGATGTCGATGATGCCCTGCTTGTCAGTGCGGAAGACGACCTCGCGCTGCAGCACGCTGGTCGAGTTGTAGAGGTGCACGATCGCCTGCTTGGCCCCGGAGATCGACTCGTACGTGCGGGCGATCAGATGCTCGCGCGCCTGGGTCAGCACCTGGATGGTGACGTCATCCGGGATCAGGTTCTCTTCGATGAGCTGACGGACGAAGTCGAAATCGGTCTGGCTCGCCGAGGGGAATCCGACCTCGATCTCCTTGTACCCCATGCTGACGAGGAGTTCGAACATGACGCGCTTGCGCTCGGGCGACATCGGGTCGATGAGCGCCTGATTGCCGTCGCGGAGGTCGACTGCGCACCAACGGGGCGCCTCGGTGATGCGGGCGTCCGGCCAGGTGCGGTCGGGCAGGTTGACCGTGATCTGCTCGTGGTACGGCCGATACTTGTGGATCGGCATCGCAGACGGGCGCTGAGTGTTCTGCATGATGGGGCTTCTTCTCTTCGTCAGAATTGTGAACGGGCCAACACAAGCGCCGCGACGAGGAAGGCCCTAGCTTTAGGACTCGTCGCGGCAGCTAAGAAGAAGCAGACCGCCGAAAGGCATGCGGCCATGGTAGCAGGGATGCCGATCCGCTCAGAGCCGCCGTGAGACGATCACCCGTCACGAGACACTGTCAGGCATGAGCACCTCGCACAGCCGCATGCTACTCGCCGCCGTCGCCGTCATCGGGATGTGCGGCCTCGCCGCCTGCTCGTCCGGTTCCGGAGTTGCGTCCGCGCCGACGAGTTCGGCCTCACCGACCTGGGATGGCGCGAGCGTCCCACCGCCGGAAGGACGGGTGATCGGCACCGGCACGGTGCTCGATGTGGACGGTGAGCCTCGGCTCTGCCTCGGAATCGTCGCCGAGTCGTATCCACCGCAGTGCTCGGGCCTTCCCCTCGACGGCTGGACCTGGGACGGGGTAGACGGGAGCGAATCCAGCGGCGGCACCACGTGGGGAACCTACGCGGTGTACGGAACCTTCGACGGCGAGCGATATGCGGTCACCGATCCTCCGATCATGCTCGCCCTGTACGACCCTGTCCGACCGGAGGATCCCACGGGCGGTGTCCCAGGCGCGAGCTCCGAGGCTGAGCTGGCGCAGGTGTCCGACGAGCTGTCGAATGCCGTGGGACGCGATGCGCTCACCCTGTGGACCGAACGCGGCTATGTCTGGATGCAGGTCGTGTGGGACGACGGGTCGGTGCAGAACGCGATGGATGCGGCCTACGGCGATGGGGTGGTGGTCGTGACCTCGGCGCTGCGCGAGATCGATTAGGACGACGGGATCAGAGCGAGCTTTCCGCCGGGGTGCCCTTCGGCGAGCAGAGCGAGTGCCGCCGGAGCCTCCTCCAGGACGAACGTCCGCGCCACGGGAACGATCAGATCTCCGTTCTGAGCGAGAGCGATCAGTTCCCCGCGCACCTCGTCCCGGAATCGGGCGCTGACGGGCATCGAACCGGCGATCACCCGGATGCCGTCGGAGGCGGCCCTGCCCATCGCTGCGATCGTGACGATGCGCTGGCGGTCTGCGACCAGCTCGAGGGACACGTCCACGGCCTCGTCCGTGCCCACCGCGTCGAGGGCTGCCGAGACGCCCGCCTCGCCCGCGGCCCCCCGGACCCGATCCGCCAGGCCGGCCCCGTATCGCACGGGGACTCCCCCGAGACGACGGACGACGTCGAACCGCTCGGCGCTCGCGGTGCCGATCACTCGGATCCCCCGCAGCGCGGCCTGCTGCAGCACGCTCACTCCCACCGCTCCCGACGCGCCGTGCAGGAGGATCGTCTCCCCCGGTGCCGCGCCGGTCACCCAGAGCATCTCAGCGGCCGTGGTGCCGGCGAGCAGCAGATTCGCGGCCTCCGCGTGCGTGAGTGTGGTCGGCTTCGCGAAGGCCTTCTCGGCAGGCACGGTCAGCTCGGTCGCGTATCCCCCGCGCACGCGGAAGGCGACGACCTCGTCCCCTTCTTTCGCCTCCCCCGAGCCGATCCGCGTGTCGGGTCCGATCGCGCTGATCGTGCCCGAGACCTCGTAGCCGATCGGCACAGGCAGCTGCACGCCCTGGTGAGCAGACGCGACGTGCTTGGCGTCCGCGGGATTCACCCCGGCGGCCTCCACGCGGATCGTCACCTCACCGCGGCCGGGAGACGGCACCTCGTAGTCGACGAACTCCCATGTCTCAGGCGCGCCCCACGACGATGCGATCCAGTGCTGTGCGAGTGTCATATCGCGACCCTACCCCTGCGGGAGAGTCCTGCGGCCGTGCCGCTGGAGCACCGGATCCTCGCCGCCTCTCGTGTCGAGGGTCAGAAGCCGAGGCGGCCGAGCTGCTTCGGGTCGCGCTGCCATTCCTTCGCGACCTTCACATGGAGGCCCAGGAACACCCTCGTGCCGAGAAGCTCTTCGATCCCGACACGGGCCCGGCGTCCGACATCGGCCAGACGCTTGCCCTTGTGGCCGATGATGATCGCCTTCTGGCTGTCACGCTCCACCACGATGGACGCGTGCACATCGGTCAGGTCGGTTCCCTCACGCGGGGCGATGTCGTCGATCACGACCGCGATCGAGTGGGGAAGCTCGTCGCGGACCCCGTCGAGCGCGGCCTCGCGGATCATCTCGGCGATCCGGTCCTCTTCCGACTCATCGGTCGTGACACCCTCGCCGTACAGAGCCGGTCCCTCGGGCATCAGTGCGAGCACCTCGTCGGCGAGCACCTCCAGCTGGTCGTTCGTGAGCGCGGAGATCGGGATCACGGCGTCCCAGTCCTCGCGCAGCGCGTCGACCTCCATCAGTCGCTCGGTGATCTGGTCGCGACTGGCCGCGTCCGTCTTCGTGACGATGGCGATCTTCTTGGCACGACGGTACCCGTCGAGAGACGTCGCGATGCGGCGGTCGCCGGGCCCGACCTTCTCGGTCGCCGGCACGCAGAAGCCGATCACGTCGACGTCGCCGAGCACCTGTTCGACGAGGTCGTTCAGGCGCTCGCCGAGGAGCGTACGGGGCTTGTGGATGCCGGGGGTGTCGACGATGACGAGCTGCCCCTGCGGACGGTTCACGATCCCGCGGATCGCCCGCCGCGTCGTCTGCGGCTTCTCACTGGTGATCGCGATTTTCTCGCCCACCAGCGCATTCGTGAGAGTGGACTTCCCGACGTTCGGTCGTCCCACGAAGGTCACGAACCCGCTCCGCGTCTGCTCAGTCATCGTTTCCGTCTCTCTCATCTGCGGCATGACCCGCGTCGTCTGCCGCTCGTTCCACGAAGACGGTCGCGATCCCGCGCCCTCGTCCTCGAGACGCGCCGCCGGTGAGGGTCAATCCCTCGACCGTCGCTGTGGATCCCGGTTGCGGGACCTGTCCGAGTGCCTTGCCCAGCAGACCGCCGATGGAATCGACGTCCTCGTCCTCGAGCTCGAGGCCGAACAGATCGCCGACATCCTCGAGCGAGAGTCGGGAGCTCACGCGATAGCGTCCGTCGCCGAGTTCGACGACCTCTGCCGATACCTGATCGTACTCGTCGGAGATCTCGCCCACGAGTTCCTCGATGAGGTCCTCCAGGGTCACGAGCCCCGAGATGCCGCCGTGCTCATCGATCACGAGGCACACGTGCACGGCGTCCCGCTTCATCTGCTGCAGAAGGGTCTCGGCGCGCATGGATTCCGGCACGAAGGTCGCGGGTCGCGAGATCGGACGGATGGATGCGGTTCGCCAGGCGTTCTCGTCGCGGAAGGCGAACAGCACCAGGTCCTTCAGATAGAGCACTCCGACCACGTCATCGGCGTCGTCGTCGACCACAGGCATTCGGGAGACGCCCCGCTGCAGGAACAGCGTCATCGCCTCGCTCGTGGTCGCCGTCGCATCGACCGTCACCATCTCGGTGCGCGGCACCATCACCGCACGCACGAACTGGTCGGTGAAGTCGAACACGGAGTGGATGAGGTCGCGGTCGTCAGCCTCGATCAGATCGTTCGAGGCGGCCTCGTCGACCATGCTCAGCAGCTGCTCCTCGGACGTGAACGAGCTGCGTCCCCGCCCGGGGGTCACCCGGTTGCCGAGCACCACGAGTCCGTGAGCGAGTGGGCCCAGGATGATGCGCAGCCCGCGGACGATGCGTGCGTTGGCCCGGAGCATGCCCTCGGCGTGGTGCCGCCCGAAGGATCGAGGGCTCGCCCCCACCAGCACGAAGCTGATACCCGTCATGAGCAGCGCTGCGGCCAGCATCGCCCACCAGATGTTGTCGAACAGGATGCTGAACGCCACCGTGACGAGCACCGCGGCCGCCGTCTCGGCGAGCACGCGGATGAATGCGACGGCGTTGACGTGTGCGTCAGGGTCGGCGGCGATGCGCACCAGCTGGGGGCCGTTGCGCCCCTCCGCGCCCATCTCCTCGATGTCCGACCGGGACGTGACGCCGAAGGCGGCGTCGATCGCCGCCATCAGGCCGCCGAAGGCGACGAGCAGGACAGCGCCTGCGAGCAGGAGGGCCGCGGTCATCGTCGACGTTCAGCCGCGGCGAAGCCCTGGATGAGCTCCTTCTGCAGTCCGAACATCTCGCGCTCCTCGTCGGGCTCGGCGTGATCGAAGCCGAGGAGGTGCAGCAGACCGTGGGTGGTGAGCAGGATCAGCTCGTCCATCAGGGTGTGGCCGGCGGCCTGGGCCTGAGCCTCGGCGACCTGAGGACACAGCACGATGTCTCCCAGCAGCCCCGGGGCCGTGGGGCGATCCTCGGTGCCCGGGCGCAGCTCGTCCATCGGGAAGCTGAGCACGTCGGTCGGACCGGGCTCATCCATCCACTGCACGTGGAGGGCCTCCATGGCAGCCTCGTCGACGAGCACGATCGCGACCTCGGCGTCCGGGCTGACATGCATCTGCGCGAGGTTGAAGTCGGTCAGGCGCTGCAGCACGGTCTCGTCGACGTCGATGGCCGACTCGTTGTTGATCTCGATCATTGCTGTGCTCGTTTCATCAGGAGAGGCCTCGTTTCGGCATCCGGTCTCGGGGTCCTGGTCGCTGTGCGCCCCGCCGGTCGGCACGGTTGGCGAACTCCGCCGCCTGCTCGCGCTCGTAGCGCTGGGCGGTGCGCCGCTCGTCATACTCGCTGTAGGCGTCGACGATCCGTCCGACCAGCGAGTGACGCACCACGTCGTCGCTCGTGAGCCGCGCGAAATGGATGTCGTCGATGCCGTCGAGCACGCGGGTGACGAGCCGGAGTCCCGAGGATCCCTGCGGGAGATCGACCTGGGTGATGTCACCGGTGACGACCATCTTCGACCCGAAGCCGAGACGCGTGAGGAACATCTTCATCTGCTCGGGAGTCGTGTTCTGCGCTTCGTCGAGCACCACGAACGAGTCGTTGAGCGTGCGGCCGCGCATGTAGGCGAGAGGGGCGACCTCGATCGTGCCCGTCGCCATCAGACGAGGGACGATCTCGGGGTCCATCATCTCGTTCAGCGCGTCATAGAGCGGGCGGAGGTACGGGTCGATCTTGTCGGTGAGCGTGCCGGGCAGGAATCCGAGCCGCTCTCCGGCCTCGACCGCGGGGCGGGTGAGGATGATGCGGGTGACCTCTTTGCGCTGCAGGGCCTGGACGGCCTTGGCCATCGCGAGGTAGGTCTTTCCGGTACCGGCCGGGCCGATGCCGAAGACGATCGTGTTCTCCTCGATCGCGTCGACGTACTCCTTCTGCCCCAGCGTCTTGGGACGGATGACCTTGCCCCTGGTCGACAGGATCGCCTCTCCGAGTACCTCGCTCGGGCGAGGGCCGCCGTCGTTGCGCAGCAGGCGGGCCGAGCTCGTCACGTCGCTCGGGGCGAGGTCGTGGCCTGCCTTGGTCATGGTCATCAGCTCGTCGACCAGGGTCTTCGCCTTCGCGACTGCCTCCGGCGCGCCGGTGAGCGTGATCTCGTTGCCGCGCACGAGCACCTGGACGTCGCGGTGCTCCTTCTCGAGCATCCGGAGCAGTCGATCCTGCGGACCGAGGAGCTGCACCATGGCGACGCCGTCGGCGTAGATCTTCTCGACGGCGGTGTCGGATGCGGTCAGGTCGTTTTCGTCAGAAGCCAACGAGCTTGCTCTCCTCGATGTTGCCGAGCACATGGGCGTGCACGTGGAAGACGGACTGGGCGGCGCTGGCGCCGTTGTTGAAGATGAGGCGGTATTCGCCGTTCGCATGCTCGGAGGCGAGCTGCTTCGCAGCCGCGACGATCTCCGCGAGCAGACCGGGGTCGCCCTCGGCGAGCTCCGTGACGTCGCGGTAGTCCTCGGTCTTGGGGATCACGAGCGCGTGCAGCGGTGCCTGCGGGTTGATGTCCCGGATCGCGAACACGCGGCCGGTGTCGAGCAGGATCTCACCCGGGATGTCGCCGTTGAGGATGCGCGTGAAGATCGAGGGCTCGGACATGCTCCCAGTCTACTGACCGCAGCACTGCCGGGTCCGTAGCCTGATCACCAGCGGCTGAGTGCGACCGACAGCACGGCGATCGCAGCCGGGCCCGCCGTGGACGTGCGCAGCACGGTGTCTCCGAGCAGCACACGCTCGGCGCCGGCGTCCGACAGCTTCGAGAGCTCGTCGTCGGAGATACCGCCCTCGGGCCCGACGACGAGGACGATGTCCCTGCCGTCCGGCTCGAGCTCGGACAACCGCACGGGGGCGGTCGGGTCGAGAAGCAGCACCCGCTGAGATGCGGCGCGTCTCGCGAGGTCGGCGGTCGACGCCGGAGGCGCCACCTCCGGGACCCACGCCCGGTGAGCCTGCTTCGCCGCCTCGCGGACGATCGTCGCCCACCGCTCGCGCCCCTTGAGGGCCTTGGGACCATCCCATCGGGACACGCTTCGGCTCGCCTGCCACGGCACGATCTCATCGACGCCGAGCTCGCATGCCGCCTGCACGGCGAGCTCGTCGCGATCGCCCTTCGCGAGAGCCTGCACGAGCACGATGCGAGGGCTGGGCGCGGGGTCGACCGATCGCTCGGCCACGCGCACGTCGACGCGGGACGGAGACACCTCTTCGGCGACGCCGGTCAGCCACACCCCCGAGCCGTCGCCGACCGTCACCGCCTCGCCGACGCGGAGCCGTCGGACGACGGCGGCGTGCTTCGCCTCGGCGCCGGTGAGCGACACGAGGTCGCCGACCGCTGCATCCGAGGAGTTCTCGACGAGGAAGTGGAGTGCCATGAGCGCCGCCCGGATCAGTGCGAACGGAAGCGGTCGCGGAGCTTCGAGAACAGCCCCTGCTGGAACTGCGCCAGCTGCGGGCCCGGTGCCTTGGTCTTCTTCGCGAAGTCCTCGATGAGCGCGCGCTGCGCGGAGTCGAGCCGGGTCGGAGTGACCACCTGCACGCCGACGCGGAGGTCGCCGCGCTGGTTGCCCCGCAGCGGCGTGATGCCGCGGCCCTTGATCGTCAGCACGTCGCCGGACTGGACGCCCGAGCGGATCTCGAGATCGACCTCGCCGTCGAGACCCTGGATCGTGGTCTCGGTGCCGAGGATCGCATCCGGCATCGACACCTCCAGCGTCGCCAGCAGGTCGTCGCCGTCTCGACTGAACGACGGGTGCGGGTTCACGGTGACCTCGACGTACAGGTCGCCGTTCGGGCCACCCGCCTTGCCGACCTCGCCAGAGCCCGGCAGCTGCAGGCGCAGCCCGGTCTCGACGCCGGCGGGGATGTCGAGCGAGACGGTGCGACGCGAGCGCACCCGCCCCTGGCCGCCGCAGGTGCCGCACGGATACGGGATCGTCGTGCCGTAGCCCTCGCACGTGCCGCAGGGCTGAGAGGTCACGACGTTGCCGAGCAGGCTCCGCACCTGACGCTGAACGTGGCCGGAGCCGCCGCAGATGTCACAGGTGACGGGCGACGTGCCCTCCTGGCAGCACGAGCCGTTGCACGTCTCGCACAGCACGGCCGTGTCGACCTCGATGTCGCGGTGCGCACCGAAGACGACGTCGCCGAGATCGAGGGTCACCCGGACGAGGGCGTCCTGTCCGCGTTCGCGGCGTGACCGCGGACGCGCGCCCCTGCCACCGCCTTGGCCCGCGCCGAAGAAGGTCTCGAAGATGTCCCCGAAGCCGCCGAAGCCCTGGAAGTTGCCGGCGGCGCCGTCTCCGCCGCCCATGTCGTAGCGGCGACGGGAATCGTCGTCGCTCAGGACGTCGTATGCATGCGTGACGAGCTTGAACTGCTCGGCCGCGTCCTCACCCGGATTCACATCGGGGTGGAGCTGACGAGCGAGGCGTCGGTACGCCTTCTTGATCTCGTCGGTGGAGGCGTCACGAGAGACGCCGAGTACCTCGTAGTGGTCTGCCACAATGGCCCTTCTGCGTGTGCTGTTCTCTGGGCGGCCGCGTCAGCGGGCCGCCTCGTCTTCGTCGAGCATCCGAGACAGATAGCGGGCCACAGCCCGCGCCGCCGCGAGATTGCTCGGATAGTCCATGCGCGTCGGCCCCATCACGCCGACTCGCGCCGTGCCGCTGGGGGCGGCGTAGTTGCTGGCCACGATCGATGCCTCGCCGAGGCCGAAGGACGCGTTCTCGGTGCCGATGCTGGCGGCGAGACCGTGGGAGTCCGCCTCCATCTCGCTCATCAGCCGCAGCAGCGTCACCTGCTCCTCGATCGCCTCGAGCAGAGGGTGGATGCTGCCGCGGAAGTCCTGCTCGCGTCGAGCCAGAGTCGCTGCTCCGGCCATCACCAGGCGCTCCTGACGGAAGGCGCCGAGCTCGTCGATGACGATCGTCGCGAGAGCGCGCAGTACGACGTCATGACTGTGTGCGTCGTCCGCGAGAAGCGCCTGCAGCCGCTCAGCGGCGTCGCTCACCGCCCGGCCCGTGATCAGGGCGGAGAGACGAGCACGCAGCAGCGCCATGTCGGCGTCGTCGACGTCGACGGGCAGCGGGGCGATGCGCTGCGAGACGCCGCCCGCGTCGGTGACGAGCACGATGAGCAGACGGTTCGGCGCCAGCGCCACGAGTTCGAGATGCGTGAGATGCGCGCGCGCGAATGACGGGTACTGCGCCAGCGCGACCTGCCCCGTGAGCTGCGTCAGCACTCGGACCGTGCGCACCATCAGGTCGTCGAGGTCGGAGGGAGCGGTGAGGAAGGACTCGATGGCCGTGCGCTGCGCGACCGACAGTGGCCGCAGCTGGGCGAGATGATCCACGAACACGCGGTAGCCCTTGTCGGTGGGGACGCGACCGGAGGAGGTGTGCGGGGCGGCGATCAGCTCTTCGTCTTCGAGCAGTGCCATGTCGTTGCGGATCGTCGCCGCGGACACGCCGAAGGAGTATCGGTCGACGATCGATCGGCTGCCGACGGGTTCATGGGTCTCGACGTAGTCCTGCACGATCGCGCGGAGAACCTGGAGGCCTCTTTCGCTGACCATCGCAACTCCCTCCCTCTTGGCACTCACTGGCTACGAGTGCCAATTCTACCCGCCGACGCCGACCACGTGCTGATCCGGCACGATGTCCGGACTCAGCGGTCGCCGATCAGTCGGTGAGCTCACGCACGACGGCATCGGCGAGCAGGCGCCCCCGCAGTGTGAGCTGCACGCGTCCGCGAACGGCAGCGGCCGGGTCGACGAGCCCATCCGCGATCAGACCCGCGACGCGTGTCCTCTTGTCCGCGGCGAGGGCGCTGACGGCGATGCCCTCGCGGATGCGACTCAGCAGCAGGATGCGCTCGAGCGTCGTCGACTGCTCGTCCGGCCGCTCCGTGCCGGCGGCGGGAGACTCCGCTGCGGCGAGCCGCTGTGCATACGCGGCCGGATGCTTGACGTTCCACCACCGCAGGCCGGCGACGTGACTGTGCGCGCCGGGACCGAATCCCCACCAGTCGCTCCCCCGCCAGTAGGCGAGATTGTGCCGCGAACGCTGCTCGGGCGAGCGAGACCAGTTGCTGATCTCGTACCAGTCGAAGCCCGCCGCTGCGAGACGCGCATCGGCGAGCTCGTACATGTCGGCCTGCAGGTCGTCGTCCGGCGCCGGCACCTCGCCTCGGCGGATCTGTCGCGCGAGCTTCGTGCCGTCCTCGATGATCAGCGCGTACGCCGAGATGTGGTCCGACTCGAGTCCGAGCGCCGCGTCGAGCGACGCCTCCCAATCACCGATCGACTCACCGGGGGCGCCGTAGATGAGGTCCACGCTCACGGCGAGGCCTGCGTCCTTCGCCGCGGCGACCGCTGTCGTCACATTCTCGGGGCGATGGGTGCGGTCGAGAGCGGCGAGCACATGCGGCACTGCCGACTGCATGCCGATCGACAGTCGCGTGACGCCGGCATCCGCGAGGGTCCGCGCGACCTCGGGTGTCACCGTGTCGGGGTTCGCCTCGACCGTGACCTCGGCGCCGTCGACGAGGCCGAACGCGTCGGTCGCCGCACCGAGCATCCGGGCGAGATCTCCCGCGGGCAGAAGAGTCGGCGTGCCGCCGCCGAAGAACACAGTGTCCATCGGGCGCAGCGCGCCCGCATCCGCGAGAACGCGCCTCGCCAGGGCGATCTCGGTGATGAGCGTCGAGGCGTAGTCCTCCTGCTTCGCGCCGCGGAGCTCTCCCGAGGTGTAGGTGTTGAAGTCGCAGTAGCCGCACCGCACCCGGCAGAAGGGGACGTGCAGGTATGCGGAGAAGGGCACGGAGGAATCGATCGGCAGATCGGAGGGCAGATGTCCGTCTGCCGGTGCCGGATCGCCGAGTGGAAGCGGACCGGCCATCAGAGAGGTGCGACCATCAGACCGGAGTCGCGTACAGCGGCGAGATCGCCCGCAGATAGCGTGCGAACAGTTCCCGGCGACGGCGCTTCACCAGCGGCGGGACGACGCGGTAGAGCAGGGAGTTCGGCGCGTCGAAGGCACGGACGGAGAACCACACCTCGTCGTTGTCCTCACGCCAGTCGATGTCGAAGGACTCCTCACCGCGCACCACCGAGCCTCCGACCGTGCCCAGCACGAATCCGATCCGGCGCTTCTCCTCGGTCACGGAGATCACGCGCAGCTCGGCATCCGCCCGCATGCCGGCAACCCGCCCATGCAGACGCAACGTCATGCCCGGGCCGGCGAACGGGGTGCCTTCCGCGTCGAAGCGCTGTTCGACGTCGTTCTTGCTCGGTGCGATCGGAGTGCCCTCGGCGTCGAAGCTGACACCGGCGTAGGCGGGACCGGGCGCGGGACGCACATCCTCGATGCTGAGGCCCGCCGCGCGCTGCGCGGTCCAGGTCAGCAGCGCTTCGCCCGCGGACTGGAAGCGGTCATGACCGCTGCCGATCCGCCAGGAGTTCTCCGCCGGGATGCTGCGCTCCGGCGGGTACTGCATCAGATCGGGCGCGTGGGTCGCACCCACGGCCGCATAGTCAACTGTGTCGTCTCGGAAAGTCCCGCGCCGCATGCGTTCCAGCCTACTTCCCGTTCCCTGGACGATCACCCTCCACGCCGGGAACAGCCCGGCCCGAAGGTCCTACTTCTTGTCCTTGCCCTCGACGTCGCCGGAGAGCGCTGCGATGAACGCCTCCTGCGGCACTTCGACACGACCGACCATCTTCATGCGCTTCTTGCCCTCTTTCTGCTTCTCGAGGAGCTTGCGCTTGCGGCTGATGTCACCGCCGTAGCATTTGGCGAGCACGTCCTTGCGCAGCGCCCTGATCGTCTCGCGGGCGATGATCCTGGCGCCGATGGCGGCCTGGATCGGCACCTCGAAGTTCTGGCGAGGGATCAGCTTGCGCAGTCGCTCCGTCATCAGCGTGCCGTAGGCGTAGGCCTTGTCGCGGTGCACGATCGAGCTGAACGCGTCGACCTTGTCACCCTGCAGCAGGATGTCGACCTTGACCAGGTCCGCCTCCTGCTGTCCGGCGGGTTCGTAGTCGAGCGAGGCATAGCCCTGGGTCTTGGACTTGAGCTGGTCGAAGAAGTCGAAGACGATCTCGCCGAGCGGCATCATGTAGCGGAGCTCCACGCGCTCCTCGGAGAAGTACTCCATGCCCAGCAGTGCTCCGCGACGCGACTGGCAGAGCTCCATGACCGTGCCCACGTAGTCCTTGGGCAGCAGGATCGCGGTCTTCACCATCGGCTCCGACACCGAGCCGATGCGACCGTCGGGGTACTCGCTCGGGTTCGTCACCGTCACGGTCTCGCCCGTGTCACTCGTGAGCACCTCGTAGATCACGCTGGGTGCGGTGGTGATGAGGTCGAGGCCGAATTCTCGCTCGAGACGCTCGGTGATGATCTCGAGATGCAGGAGTCCCAGGAACCCGCAGCGGAAGCCGAAACCGAGGGCGACGGAGGTCTCAGGCTCGTACTGCAGCGAGGCGTCGGAGAGCTTGAGCTTGTCGAGCGCCTCCCGGAGCTCCGCGTAGTCGCTGCCGTCGATCGGGTAGATCCCCGAGAAGACCATCGGCTTCGGGTCGGTGTAGCCCGGCAGAGCCTGGGTCGAGGGCCTGCGTGCCGTCGTGATCGTGTCACCGACCTTCGACAGACGGACGTCCTTCACTCCGGTGATGAGGTAGCCGACCTCGCCGACGCCGAGCCCCTTGGACGGCACCGGTTCGGGGCTCGACACGCCGACCTCGAGCGCCTCATGGTTGGCACCCGTCGACATCATCTGAATGCGCTCGCGGGGCGACAGGCTGCCGTCCACCATGCGGACGTAGGTGACGACCCCGCGGTAGGCGTCATAGACGGAGTCGAAGATCATGGCGCGGGCCGGAGCATCGGCGTCTCCGACGGGTGCGGGGATCTCCTTGACCAGTCGGTCGAGCAGCTCCTCGACGCCGACACCGGTCTTGCCCGAGACGCGGAGCACGTCCTCGGGCTTGCCGCCGATGAGCGATGCCAGCTCCTTGGCGTACTTGTCGGGGTCGGCCGCCGGCAGGTCGATCTTGTTCAGCACCGGGATGATGTGCAGGTCGTTCTCGAGCGCGAGGTAGAGGTTCGCCAGAGTCTGGGCCTCGATGCCCTGGGCGGCATCGACGAGCAGGATCGCGCCCTCGCAGGCGGCGAGAGACCGGGACACCTCGTAGGTGAAGTCGACGTGCCCCGGGGTGTCGATCATGTTGAGCGCGAAGGTCTCGCCGTCGATCTCCCACGGCATCCGCACGGCCTGGCTCTTGATGGTGATGCCGCGCTCACGCTCGATGTCCATGCGGTCGAGGTACTGCGCGCGCATGTCGCGATCCGAGACCACGCCGGTGATCTGGAGCATGCGGTCGGCGAGGGTCGACTTGCCGTGGTCGATGTGCGCGATGATGCAGAAGTTGCGGATCTGCGCCGAAGGCGTCGCGGCAGGCTGAAGCGGAGTGAGAGCGCGTGGTGACATGTCCTGACGATTCTACGGTGAGGTGAGGCTTATGCCCGCTTCGTGCGATCCGGTGATATTCTGCCGAGGTTGCCCGGGAGCCATCCGTGACACCGGATCCCGTGAGCGATAAGACTCCGTCACAGACCAAGTGCAGGCGTCGTGTCGCGCAGATCGGCTGATGGTGATTGACTGTCTTCCCGGCTCAGCGTTGCGTCGGCGGATCCCGCGCGCGTCTGTAAAAGAGAAAGAATCATCACCTTGATCAAGTATCTGTTGCGCCGCCTGCTGGGATGGGTGCTGATGATCGTCATCGCGACGAACATCACCTACTTCCTCGCGTGGCTGTATCTCGATCCCGAGAACAACTACGTCGGACGTCGACCTCCGCTTTCGCCCGATCAGATCGATGCGCTGCTGAAGCCTCGCAACCTCAGCGAATCGGTCCCCCTGATCGAACGATGGTGGACCTGGTTCTCCAGCATCCTCTTTCGCTGGGACTGGGGAGTCGGCCCCACAGGCGAGTCCGTCAACGAGCAGGTCGCATACCGCGTCTGGATCAGCGCCGAGCTCGTGCTCGGGGCGACGATCATCACGACCATCCTGGGCATCGCCCTCGGTGTCTACACGGCATCCCGTCAGTACAAACTGGCCGACCGCATCGGTCAGGGCACGAGCATCATCACGATGAACATCCCCACGGTCGTTGCGGGATTCGCTCTGGTTCTGCTCGCGATCAACTTCAACAACGCGGTCGGCACGACCGTCTTCTACGTCGTCGGATCTTCCAGTCAGGGGGTCGAGGGATTCTTCCCCGTCCTCATAGACGTCCTCCAACATCTGACGCTCCCCACACTCGGCCTGGTGCTCACGGGCTACGCGTCCATCCACTTCCTGCAGCGCTCGCTGCTGCTCGACAACATCAAGGCGGACTACGTTCGCACCGCCCGTGCCAAGGGACTCACCAAGCAGCAGGCCATCCGCAAGCACGCGCTGCGGACGTCGCTGATCCCCGTCACGACGCAGGTCGCGTTCACGATCCCCGCGGTCTTCACCGGAGCGGTGCTGACCGAGACGATCTTCAACTGGAACGGAATGGGTCGGTACTTCATCCAGACCCTGAACAACAACGACATTCACGGCGTGGTCGCAGTCGCGGCGTTCGGCGCCCTGATGACGGCGATCGGCGCGATCCTCGCTGACGTCGCCGTGGTCGTCCTCGATCCGAGAGTGCGGGTGAGCTGATGTCCCTGGAAGCCATCGGGGTGTCCCCCGAGATCGCCGAACCGGAGAAGCCGAAGAACCGCAAGCGCACCTCGATGCTGACGCTGTATACGCGTCGGTTCCTGCGCAACCGCGGTGCCTTGATCGGCGTCGTCATCCTCGCGCTTCTGGTGGTGTTCGCGATCGTGGGACCGCTCATCGCGCCGTACTCGCACACCGACCTCGACTTCCTCGCGCTGCGCCAGGCTCCCTCGGCCGAGCACTGGTTCGGGACGAACGGTTCGGGCAACGACAACTTCGCCCAGGTCGCCGTAGGACTTCAGCGCTCCATGATGATCGCTGCCCTCGTGGCCATCGGCACCACGGTCGTCTCTGCACTCATCGGTGCCACCGCCGCCTACTTCGGCGGCCGGTACGAGCGGATCATGCTCGCGATCATCCACTTCATGATGGTGGTCCCGAACTTCCTGATCCTCGCGATGATCTCGAACGACGCCGGCGGGAACTGGCTGGTGATCTCGCTCGTCATGATCTTCGTCGTCGGCTGGTTCTTCCCTGCCCGGATCATCTGGACCCTGTCGCTGTCGATCCGCGAGCGCGAGTACGTTCATGCCGCTCGCTACGCCGGGCTCTCGGGGATGCGGATCGTCCTGCGTCACATGCTCCCGAACATCGGGTCGCTGCTGGTGATCAACTTCACGCTCGGCGTCGTGTCGGCAGTCCTCACCGAGACCGCGCTCTCGTTCCTCGGCTTCGGTGTGAAGCTGCCCGACGTCTCGCTCGGCGCCCTGATCGGCTACGGCTCCAGCACTCTGGTGAGCGCACCGTGGCTCTTCTACTTCCCTGCAGCGGCGCTCACCCTGCTCACCGTCTCGATGGCTCTCATCGCCGACGGTCTGCGCGACGCCCTGGATCCGACCTCTGCGGCTGGAGGTCGCGCATGAGTACTGTCCTTTCCGTCCGAGACCTCAAGGTCAGCTTCCCGTCGGAAGCCGGTCGAGTCGATGCCGTGCGCGGCGTCTCGTTCGACCTCGAAGAGGGTCGCACCCTCGGCATCGTCGGCGAATCCGGTTCGGGCAAGTCCGTCACCTCGCTCGCGATCATGGGCCTGCTCGACGACAACGCCAAGGTCACCGGGTCGATCATCTATGACGGCCAGGAACTGCTCGGCAAGTCCGACAAGCAGCTCTCGGTGATCCGCGGCAACGGGATGGCCATGGTCTTCCAGGACCCGCTGACCTCGCTCACGCCCGTGTTCACGATCGGTGACCAGCTGATCGAGGCTCTCACGGTGCATCGTCGGCTGTCGAAGAAGGACGCCTGGGATCGCTCCGTCGAGCTGCTGAAGCTCGTCGGGATCCCCGAGGCGGAGCGCCGCATGAAGGCCTTCCCGCACGAGTTCTCCGGCGGCATGCGTCAGCGTGTCGTGATCGCGATCGCGATGGCCAACAATCCCAAGCTCATCATCGCGGACGAGCCGACGACCGCGCTGGACGTCACCATCCAGGCGCAGATCCTCGAGCTCATGGAGAAGGCGCAGCAGGAGACCGGCGCCGCGATGATCATCATCACGCACGACATGGGGGTGGTCGCCAAGACCGCCGACGACGTGCTGGTGATGTACGCCGGCAAGCCCGTCGAGCAGGCCCCGGTGCGCGAGCTGTTCTACCGCACCCGGATGCCGTACTCGATCGGCCTTCTGGGTGCCATCCCGCGGGTGGACAAGACCGAGAAGGTGCCGCTGATCCCGATCAAGGGCAACCCCCCACTCCTGATCAATCTGCCGGATGCGTGCCCGTTCGCGGCGCGATGCCCCATCGCGATCGACGCGTGCCTGCAGCGCGAGCCCGATCTGCTCCCCATCTCCACCGAGGGTCACTCCGACCACTCCGTCGCCTGCATCCGCGCGAACGACATCGACGACGACGGACGCATCGGCGGGCTCCCCGTCTTCCCCATCCCGGAGATCCCCGAGAGCGGGCTGGCGAAGGTGCCCCGCGAGGATCGTCCCATCACCCTCGAGGCGGTCAACCTCAACAAGACCTTCCCCCTCATGAAGGGTGCGCTGTTCAAGCGCAAGGTCGGCGAGGTGCACGCCGTCAAGGGGATCAGCTTCGACATCCGCCAGGGCGAGACCCTCGCGATCGTCGGCGAGTCGGGCAGCGGGAAGACGACGACGCTCCTCCAGATCATGGATCTCGTCGCCCAGGAGGACGGCGACATCCGCATCGGCGGCACGAGCGTCGCTGACATCAAGAACCGAGCGGAGGAGCGAAAGCTCCGTCGTGATCTTCAGATCGTCTTCCAGGACCCGATGGGGGCGCTCGACCCTCGCATGACGGTCTGGGACATCATCGCCGAGCCGATGCTCGCGATCGGCATGAGCAAGGACGACGTGTTCGATCGCGTCGAGGAGCTCATGGGTCTCGTGGGTCTCGACCCGGCGCACAGCGACCGCTTCCCTCAGGCGTTCTCGGGTGGTCAGCGTCAGCGCATCGGCATCGCACGAGCGCTGTCGACCAACCCGAAGATCGTGGTGCTCGACGAGCCCGTCTCGGCTCTCGACGTCTCGATCCAGGCCGGCGTGATCAACCTGCTCGACGAGCTGAAGGCCAAGCTCGGGCTGTCCTACCTGTTCGTGGCGCACGACCTCGCCGTCGTACGCCACATCGCCGACCGGGTCGCGGTGATGTACAAGGGCTCGTTCGTCGAGCATGGAGACGTCGATCAGGTGTTCGACGATCCGCAGCACCCCTACACGAAGGCGCTGCTCTCGGCGATCCCGATCCCCGACCCCGACATCGAGCGCACGCGCGAGCGGATCATCCTTCCCGTCGAGGGTTTCGACGCAGAGGCCATCGCCGTCAGCTGACCTGTGTACCGATGTGCACAGTCCGATAACGGTTCCGTGTCACTGGGGTTTCGCCCGAGAGTTGCGGGGTTAGTCTGCCCCTATCCCAAGTAAGGCCGACAGGCACTAAGGAGTACCATGAAACGGCATCAGAAGCTGATGGGCATCGCTGCTCTCGGCGCCGCCTTCGCCCTCGTCATGAGCGGGTGCGCACCGGCAGGCAACGGCGGCGGCAACAGCGGTGAAGGCGAAGCTCAGACGGTCGAGGGCGCGGACTACAACCCGCAGCCCCGCGAGAACCTCGCAGAGGGCGGCGAACTCCGCATCCCCGTCTCGAACATCGCCGAGCAGCTGAACTACTTCCACAGCGACGGTGACGCCCGCGTCACCCAGATCGGGACGTGGTTCCGCCCCCAGATCCTGCTGATGGATCCTGACGGCACCGTCAAGAAGAACGACGCATACCTCGACGACTACTCCTTCGGTGTCGAAGACGGCAAGACCGTCCTGCACTTCAAGGTCAACGAGAAGGCTGTCTGGAACGACGGCACGCCCATCGACGTCACCGCGTTCAAGGCTACCTGGGAAGCCCAGAGCGGCGAGAACGAGGAGTACCAGCCCAACGCGACCGACGGCTGGAAAGAGATCGAGTCCGTCGAGGCCGGCGAGAACGACCGCGACGTCATCGTGACCTTCAAGGGCGAGTTCGCCTGGCCCGAGATGGTCTACTCGCAGCTGCTGCACCCGGCCGTCAACACGCCTGAGCTGTTCAACACGGCGTTCCTCGGCGACTGGCACCCGGAATGGGCCGCAGGCCCCTACACGGTCGACAACTTCGACAAGACCGGCGGCGTCGTCACGCTCGTCCCGAATGAGAAGTGGTGGGGCAACGCCCCGCTGCTCGACAAGGTCTCCTTCATCCAGATGGAGCCGACCGCGGCGGTCAACGCACTGCGCAACGGCGAGGTCGACATGGCCGAGACCGGCAGCGCCGAGCTGCTCGCACAGGTCGAGGGTCTCGAAGGCGTCAAGACCTACAAGGGTCAGGCGACCGCGAACGCGATCTTCACGCTGAACTCGACCAACCCGGTGCTGTCCGACCTCGAGGTCCGCAAGGCCGTGTTCGAGGCGATCAGCATCGAGCAGGTCAAGGACATCGTCTTCAACGGTCTGAACTACACCGAGGAGCCTGCCGGGTCCCTGACCCTCTTCTCGTTCCAGCCTGACTATGTCAACGCGCTGGAGGAGGCCGGCCGCAAGGACGGCGACACCGAGGGTGCCAACAAGCTCCTCGATGAGGCCGGCTGGGTCGCCGGTGCCGACGGCATCCGCGAGAAGGACGGCCAGCGACTGTCGCTCGTCTTCCCCGTGCACTCCGACACCGAGACCGCGCGCGCGCGTTCGCTCGCCGTTCAGGCGCAGCTGAAGGAGGTCGGCGTCGAGGTGACGATCGACACCCGTCCGTCCGCCGACTTCGCCGAGGACTACACCACGCAGAACGGTGACATCTTCTTCCTCAACTTCACGTCGTCCGACCCGTTCGGTGCCGCCTGGTTCTGCCAGCTGTACTGCTCGGACAGCGGCCTGAACCTGTCGGGCACCGGCACCGAGGAGATCGACACGATGATCCACGAGGAGCTCGAGACGATCTCCGACCCGGTCGAGCAGACCAAGAAGGCCATGGAGATGGAGTCCGAGATCTTCGCGAAGACCTGGGGCATCATCCCGGTCCTCAACGGCCCGGAGATCTGGACCGTCAAGGAAGGCCTCGCCAACCTCACGCCCGAGCCCTACGTGGGTCTCGACCTCTTCGGCATCACGCCGGTGGAGAACGTGGGATACGAGAAGTAATCCATTCGGAGCCTGACTCGTCAGAGCTTCGCAGCGGGGTCGGTGGTCCATCCACCGGCCCCGCTTTTCTCTATGCTGAACGCGTGAGCGTCCAGATCGTCTTCGTGCACGGCATCCGTACGTCCGCGACGATGTGGCGGTCGCAACTCGCCTTCCTCGAGGAGCAGGGCATCGGGGCCGTCGCTGTCGACCTTCCCGGGCATGGCACCCGGATGGAGGAGGACTTCACCCTGCACGAGGCGCTCCACACCATCGACGTCGCGGTGCGCGACGCAGCGACGCGAGGTCCCGTGCTGCTCGTCGGGCACTCGATGGGCGGCCTGCTGACACTCGCCTACGTCGGCGGAGCGGAGGCACCGAGGGTCGCGGGGCTCGTCGCCGCGTCGTGCACGTCGCTCCCCCGAGGCGCCGGTCTCGCGGCGTATCGCGCGATCGCGCGCGCCGTCGATCGGCTGCCCGATCGCGGGATGTGGATCACGAAGCGCATCCTCGAAGCGACGATCCCCGAAGAGACGCGCTCCGATTTCGCCGCCGGCGGCTATGCGCCGGACACCCAGGACACGGCACTGCGAAATCTCGCCACGCTCGATCTCGCGACAGCGGTCGCCCGCATCCGCGTGCCGCTGTGGTTCGTGAACGGACAGTGGGATCAGCTGCGAGTCAACGAGGCCCTCTTCCGACGGCTCGCGCCTCACGCAGAGCTCATCGTCGTGCCGCGCACCACGCACCTCGTCACGGCGATGCGTCCGCAGATCTTCAACGCCGTCCTGCGGTTGGCCGTCGCGACCATCGAATCCGAGGCTACGGGTGAGGCCGCGGCTCCCGCGCCGGCTGCCTCGCCAGAGCCGTGAGCGCACCGCCCACGAGCGACAGCACGGCGGCTGCTGCGAACACCAGCCAGAATCCCCCGACGAGCGCGACGAGCCCCGCCCCGAGCACCGGGCCGATCAGCTGGCCGAGTGCCGCCGTGACGTAGACGATGCCGAGGTCACGGGCGTGGTCCCTCTCGCCGGGCAGCAGGTCGGCGGCGAAGGCGAGCCCGACGGTCGAGAACGCGCCGTAGCCGAGCCCCATGAGCGCGGCGGCGACCATCGTCGCCTCGAAGGTCGGCACGACGGCGATCACGACGCCGGAGGCCGCCTGCACCAGGGTCGCCAGGATCGTGAGGGAACGCCGGTTGCCCGTGCGATCGGAGAACACACCGGTGAACACCGATGCGAGCACCACGAACAGCGTGTAGACCACGATCAGGAGCAGCAGGTTGTCCTGCGCCACCGTCGTCTCCTGGTGCAGACCATGGAGCAGGAAGAAGAGGAACAGTGCGGTGCCGAGCGCGTTGCCGATGTTGGTCACGAGCCGGCCCGACAGCATCCAGGCGAAATCCCGATCGCGCAGCGATGCCAGCAGATGACGATCACGCGTCACCGGAGTCGCGTCGACGGCCGCGGGCGGATCGGGCAGAAGCAGCGCTGCACCGATTCCCACCGTCGCGATGATCCCGGCGAGCAGTAGGTACCCCTCACGGATGCCGAGCCCGAGGAGCACCACGAGCCCGACGCCGAGCACGATGCCCACCGCCTGACTGGAGCCCACGGCGGCGGATGCGGCGCCACGCTGCGTCGGAGGAAGCTGGTCCGCTATCAGTGCGGTGAAGGCGGCCGACGACACCGCGACGCCGATCGACACACCGACCCAGGCTCCTCCCACGGCCCAGGGCCCCTCACTGAAACCGGTCACCACGAGGAACAGCGCGGTGACGAGCACGCCACCGATCGCCCATGGTCGCCGACGCCGCCGTCCGACGGCCGCGCGATCCGACAGCGCCCCGGCCAACGGGCCCGCGACGATCCCTGCGAGACCGCCGATGCCGAGCACCAGCCCGGACGAGATGACGCCGGGTATCCAGTCCTTCTCAGACGTGTTCAACTGCAAGGGGAGGAGCAACTGGACCGGAGTGAGCTGCACCGTCCAGATCGCCAGCCAGGCGAGCGTGAAGACGGTCATCCATGGCGGTCCGACTCTCCGCAGAGCGGACACCGGCGATCCGGATGGGAGGGCGGGGCTCATGTCGCTCCTTGACGTCGGGGTCGCGACGCGAGTGTCGGGATACTGATGATTGTGCACCCACACGCACCGACACCGCATCAGTGACGAGGACACCTCGCTCGTTTAGGGTGAACCGCCCGGATGCTGGTAGAGTTGGTTCTTGGCTTGCGTGTGGGTTCTTCCCTCACGACCGCCGAGTGGAAGCCCTCTTCTTCTGCCGGCATTTCCTAACAACTCCGTACAGAAAGCGTCCACACGTGGCAAACATCAAGTCGCAGATCAAGCGCAACAAGACCAACGACAAGGCTCACGAGCGCAACAAGGCCGTGAAGAGCGAGCTGAAGACGCACATCCGCGCGACCCGCGCCGCTGTCGTCTCCGGTGACAAGGCTGCAGCCGAGGCTGCTCTGAAGGCTGCCTCCCGCAAGCTCGACAAGGCCGTCAGCAAGGGTGTCATCCACCAGAACCAGGCTGCGAACCGCAAGTCCTCCATCGCCAAGCAGGTCTCCGCTCTCTGAGCCGATTCCACGCCTGACGGTGTGACAAGAGCCCGTCCCGTTCGCGGGGCGGGCTCTTTCGCGTGCTCGGATCCGTATGTGCCAGCGATCTCGACGGACGAGGCAGCTGCCGCGCGTCAGACCGCGCTCACTCGCCGAACGGCTGGCGGGTGGCGATGACGGTGAGCATCCGCTCGAGAGCGAAGATCGGGTCACGGGCGGCACCCTTGACTTCGGCATCGGCGCGCGCCGTAGCCTGGATGGCCATCCCCAGCGAACGCTCGTTCCATCCGGCGAGGTCGCGTCGCGCACGGTCGACCTGCCAGTCCTTCATTCCCAGTCGCTGCGCGAGCTGACGGCTCGGCTCGCGGTTTCCGGCGACGCGCGCCATGGTGCGCAGCTTCATGGCGAACGCCGCGACCATCGGCACGGGGTCGGCGCCGGAGGCGAGGGCATGGCGCAGGGCCACGAGAGCCTCGCCATAGCGTCCGGCGATCGCCGTGTCAGCGACGACGAAGGCAGAGACTTCGACCCGCCCGCCGTAGTACTTGGTGACGACTTCTTCGGTGACATCGCCCTCGACGTCGCCGATCAGCTGCTGGCATGCCGCCGCGAGTTCGGTGAGATCATCGGCGAAGGCCGAGACCAGAGCGCGCAACGCAGGCGGGGCGATCCGCTTCTTCGCCGCAGAGAACTCGCCGGCAGCGAAGTCGACGCGGTCGCCGTCGCGCTTGATCGCAGGGCACGGGATCTCGATGCCGTCGCCCGTCCCGGCGCGCACCGCATCGAGCAGCTTCTTGCCGCGGACGCTGGCCCCGGTGTGGCGCAGGATCACTGTCGCACCCTCCTGCGGGTGGTCGAGGTAGGACACAGCCTCCTGCAAGAAGGCATCCGAGCACTTCTCCACCCCCGACACGCGCACCAGCCGGGGTTCCCCGAACAACGACGGCGAGGTCAGCGCGAGGAGGGTCCCGGGCGCGTAGTCATCAGCGCGGACATCGGTCACCTCGAGCGCGGGGTCTTCGGTGCGGAGGTAGTCGCGGACTCCGGCGATCGCGCGCTCTGCGCAGACCTCCTCCGGGCCGAACACGAGCACCACCGGCGCCGGACGCGGATCGCGCCACGACACCTGCGGGACCTTGGCTGCCTTGGTCCCACCGCGCGAAGGAGTACGAGAAGCAGCCATGCCTCCAGACTACCGGGGGCCACAGACGTCGACCCCGCCGTCAGGGTAGCTGCTTCTCGGCCCACAGCTGAAGCTCGTCCCCCGCGAGGCCGACGAGGAGACGGCCCTGCTGGTCGGTCCGCAGCACTCGCGCACCGGCAGCTTCGAGCGATGCCAGAGTCTCCGCTCGCGGATGCCCGTAGTCGTTGTCGACGCCTGCGCTGAACAGCGCGACACTCGGGTGCAGGTCCTGATAGAGCGGGAAGTCCTGGTCGGCGCTGCCGTGATGGGCGACTTTGACCACCGCGTAGCCGCCTCGGAGATGCGCGGTGCGTTCCAGCATCCGCTGCGCCTCCCCCGACAGGTCGCCCAGGAAGAGCGAGCGGGGTACGCCGCCGCCACCTATCTCCAGAACCACGCTCTGGTCGTTGCCCGGCGGGAACGCCTCCGACCCACGCTGCGGCCACAGCACCTGCCAGGACGCCGCGCCCAGGTCACCCCGCATGCCCGCTGCCGCCTGACCGACCGTCGCACCGCCGCCGGCGAGGTGCTGCAGCATCCGCTCGTCACCGCTCTCCCCCGGTGGCCCGTGCAGCACCGCCTCGACTCTCCCCTGAACAGCCTCGACCCCGCCGACGTGATCCAGATCGAAGTGCGTGAGCACGAGCAGATCCACGCGTTCGACACCGAGTTCGCGCAGACACGAGGCGAGCGGCTCCGGTTCCGGCCCGGTATCGATCAGTGCGATCGCCCCCTCGGAGCGCACGACGAGTGCGTCTCCCTGGCCCACATCGCAGGCGGCGACCGACCATTCGTCCGGAGTGGTCGCGGTCGCCAGCGGACCGTTGAGCACCACATGCGCACCGCCCAGGGCGAGCGCGACTGCCAGCACGGCCGCTGCGACACCCCTGACGACCGGCACCGCGCGGTACCCATCGGCGAGAATCACCCCGATCGCCGCGCTCACGACGCCGACCAGCACTGCGCTGGCGATGCCGGGCACCATGGCGATCTGAGCGAACGGCAGCCTGGCCGTGATGTTGGCCGTTTGCGCGATCCACGCGGCGGGCAACCATGCCGACGCCGCCAGAAGGTCGGCGAGAACACCCACCGGAGCGGCGAGGCACGCGAGGAGGCCGATGACAGTGGCGATCGGCGCCGCGGGCGCAGCCAGCAGGTTCGCCACGAGCCCCACGAGAGACTGCTGCTCTGCGAAGAGGGCGATGACGGGGCCGCACACGAGCTGTGCGGACGTCGGCACGGCGATCGCGAGAGCGAGAGGCTGCGGCATGAATCGCGCGAGTCCGCGGGTGAGCGACGGCGAGAGCAGGATCAGCGCACCCGATGCGGCGACCGAGAGCGCGAATCCCGCAGTCGAGGCCAGCCACGGGTCGGCGATCAGGATGCTGCTCGCGCTGAGCGCCAGCATCCCCGCACCCGCGCTCGGCCGCCCGAGAAGCAGTGACAGCATCGCGACACCCGCCATGACCGCCGCCCTGATCACGCTGGGTTCCGGCGTCACGAGGACGACGAAGCCCGTGAGACCGAGAGCGGCCGCGACGACTCGAGTCCCCCGTCCGGCGCCGCACAGCGCAGCCAGCCAGAACACCGCCCCGACGACGATGGCGCAGTTCGCTCCGGAGACCGCCGTCAGGTGGCTGAGACCGCTGGTGCGCATGTCATCGTTCAGCTCGGTCGACACCGCGCGGGTGTCGCCGACTGCGAGTCCGGGAAGCAGGCCCGCTCCGGGCTCGGGAAGTCGCTGCGCCCGGTCGATGAAGGCGCTGCGCAATCCGGCCGCGACCGCGAAGACCCCGGATGCCGGCTCCTCGACCGACGCCTCGCTCGCGAACACGACGAGCGCTGCCCTCTCCCCCGGATCCGTCGCCGCCGCCTCGCCCTTCACCCGGACTGTGGCGCCGAGATCGAACCCCTCGGCCGGATCGATGCCGACCCGCACCGGAGCCGACGCCGCCCGCACCGACCCCGGCGACCCGATGCCCGTGAGCTGCACCTCCATCCACAGGCGCCCATCCCGACCAACCGACGCCGAGGTGCTGACCTCCCCCGTCACCTCGACCACACGTCCGTCCCACGACGCGGCGCCCTCGCGCGCCGGTGTCGCGACAAGAGCAGTGACGGAGACAGCGGCGATCGCGGCGAGCATCACGAGCACCACCCCCGCCATGGACGCCGCGGCGGACGACCGCAGCAGCATCCACAACAGCGACGCCGCCGCCCCCAGCACGCCACCGAGAAGGCACCACTGCGCAGCTGGAGGCACGAACACGCAGACCAGGGCGACCACCCACACTCCGCCTGCGATCGGCAGCAGACGCAGATCCCGGCTCATACCCGCGTGTCATCGCGCGGTCGAACCCGCGGGTCGCATCTCATCGGCAGCCGGTGCATCAGGACAACGTAGGGGCGTGCGACCACCTCGCAGCGCACCCGCCCCCGGTCGGTGGACAACACATCGATGCCGACGCGGCGTGCAGGAGCGCCGAATGCGAAGCGATGATCTCTGAGTGAGGACCGCTGGCACTTCGATTCACCGACCGCGAGTCGTTCCGACAGCTGATACCGTCCACCACACCGAGCGACTCAGGCATACTCGGGGAATGGTCGACGTACGCGACATCGCAGAGCACCAGCCCAGTCACCTGACTCTGGTGCGGAACTTTCTGGCGCGCCGAGCAGAGGTCATCGCGAATGCATGACGTGATCGTGATCGGCGCCGGCCTCGCAGGGCTCCGCTGCGCGGGACTGCTCTCCGCTCACGGACTCGACGTCGTCGTCCTCGAGGCCGCGGATGCGGTCGGCGGACGCCAGCGCACCGACATCATCGACGGCTTCCGGCTGGACCGCGGGTTCCAGGTCCTCAACCCGGCCTACCCGGCACTTCGGCGCAGCGTCGATCTCGACGCACTCGCGCTCGGGAGCTTCCCTGTGGGCGTGCGGGTGCGCACGACGGACGGGGTGGCCGAGCTGCGGCATCCGCTTCGGCATCCGCTGTCGATCGTCACGTCTCTGCGCAGCGGCCTGGTGAGCGGTCGGGATGCCGTCGCGCTGGCACGCTGGGCCGCGCCGGCACTGGTGAGTCCGCTCTCGCATCTGGCTCGGAACGATGCCACCATGCGCGAGGGATGGGATGCCGCGGGGCTTCGTGGCCCGCTTCGCACCGCTGTACTCGAGCCGTTTCTCGCCGGGGTTCTGGCGGAGAGAGGCGGCGAGACGTCGAACGCCTTCGCGCGACTGCTCGTACGCTACTTCGCGCTCGGCCGACCCGGGCTTCCCGCACAGGGGATCGCCGCTGTCCCCGAGCAGCTCGCCGCGCACGCGCGCGCGGCGGGTACTGACATCCGTCTCGGCGCGCGCGCGGGAGGCATCTCAGCAGGAGGAGAGGAGATCACGGTGGGGCTGAGCGACGGCGACTCCGTGCGAGCGGCCCGGGCGGTGGTCGCAGTCGGCGCCGATGCCGTCAGCGACCTCACCGGTCTCGCCCGTCCGGTCACGAGAGGTCTGCAGACGTGGTGGTTCGCCGCCACTGAACCTCCCAGCGGATCCGCACTGCTCACCGTCGACGGCCGAGGTGGAGGCCCCGTCGTGAACACCGTCGTGATGACGCACACCGTGCCCTCGTATGCGCCGGCCGGACGTCACCTCATCGCCGCGACCTGCCTGCTGCCGCGTGGCGGCGCACCCGCCGACGAGTTCGACGTGCGCCGCCACCTCGAAGAGGTCTGGGGTACGGACATCAGCGCGTGGCAGCTGATCCGGCGCGACGACATCCTCGACGCGTTGCCTGCCCAACCGGCACCGCTCGGCCCACCGCGATCGCCGCGCTACGCCGAGCGGCTGTATGCAGCCGGGGATCACAGAGACACCGCGTCGATCCAAGGCGCCCTCGCTTCCGGCGAGCGTGCCGCACGTGCCGTCCTGACCGACTCGGGGGCGTCGAGAAGCGGCACGTCGCTGCACAGCTGACGACGCTCGGACTCAGGCGAGAGAGAGACAGCGCCCGCAGACCGCGCATCACACCCGCACACCGTCGCGGATGCCGGCGAGCAGCTTCTCTCCGATGCCGGGGACCGACAGCAGGTCGTCGACCGATGTGAACCGACCGTTCTCGTCACGCCAGGCGATGATCCGCTCGGCCAGGGCGGGGCCGATGCGCGGTAGAGTCTCGAGCGCCGCCTGATCTGCGGTGTTGAGATCCACCAGATCGTCCGCGGGCGCGCCTGCTCCCGGCGACCCCTCCGCGGCTGCGGCACCCACGACCGGCACGCTGATCTGTTCGCCGTCCGAGAGCACGCGGGCGAGATTGACCGCGGTCAGGTCGGCATCGTCAGTGGTCCCGCCGGCCGCCGCCACCGCATCGACCAGCCGGGAGTCGAGATCGAGGACATAGAGTCCCGGATGCTCGACCGCGCCCAGCACGTGCACGTAGAGCTCTCCCGTCGATCCGCCGCTCTCGGCGGCCTCGGTGGCCAACGGCACCGATTCGGTCGGCACGGCCTGCCCCCGCATCAGTCCGAGTCCGACGGCCGCGGACAGCACGACGAGCGCCAGCACGACGGCGGCGCCGACCCCCAGCCGCAACCGGCGCGGCGCCGGTGAGGAAGCGGCGGATTCGGGCATTCCGCAACGCTATGCCAGCGAACGGACGCCTCTCATGCATCCGGCCGCCCGTCGGGGAGAACCCCCGTGGGCGGCCGGATGTGCAGAGCGGCTGGCTACGCGGTCGGTCAGCCCTTCACGACGATGCTGACGATCTTCGGGGCGCGCACGACGACCTTGACGATCTCGCGGTCGCCGATCGAGCGAATGACCCGCTCGTCGGCACGGGCGAGCGATTCGAGCTCGGCCTCGCCGATGCGCGCGGGCACCTCGAGCTGAGCACGGACCTTGCCGCCCACCTGCACGACGGCGGTCACTGTGTCCTCGACGAGCAGCGCCGGGTCGGCGGAGCGCCAGGTGACGAGCCCGACGGACGGCTCGTGTCCGAGGATCTCCCACATCTCCTCTGCGGTGTGCGGGGCGATCAGATCGAGCATCACGGCGACGGTCTCGGCCGCCTCACGCACCGCCGGATCAGCGGCGCCTGCGGCACCGTCGATCGTCTTGCGGGTGACGTTGACCAGCTCCATCAGACGCGCGACCAGGACGTTGAACTTCGTCTGCTCGACGAGCCCAGGAGCATCTGCCAGCAGCTTGTGCGTGGCTCGACGCAGCGCCGCATCTCCGCCCGCGAACACGACGTCGACAGGAGAGGACACCTCGTGGGCGATGCGCAACGCGCGGGCCAGGAACTTCTGCGCACCGGTCGTCGAGACGTCGGCCCAGTCCTTGTCGTCTTCGACCGGTCCGGCGAACGCGAGACCCACGCGCAGCGCATCGGCGCCGTAGGCGTCGAGCTCCTCTTCGAAGAGCACCAGGTTGCCCTTGCTCTTCGACATCTTGGCACCGTCGAGCAGGACCATGCCCTGGTTGATGAGGTTCGAGAAGGGCTCGGTGAAGTCGATCAGCCCCATGTCGAACAGCACCTTGGTGATGAATCGCGCGTACAGCAGGTGCAGGATGGCGTGCTCGACGCCGCCGATGTAAGAGTCGACCGGCGACCAGCGGGCGGCCTGAGCCGGGTCGAACGCGACCGTGTCGCTGTTCGGCGACAGGAATCGCAGGAAGTACCACGAGCTGTCGACGAACGTGTCCATCGTGTCCGGATCCCGCAGAACGGGGTCACCGCTGGCGGCATCCACCGTGCGGACCCAGCTCTCAGCGGCGCCGAGCGGCGACGATCCCTTGGGCTTGAGGTCGAGCCCCTCGACGCTGGGCAGCTTCACCGGCAGCTGCTCTTCGGGCACGGGGATGATCCGGCCGTCCTCCGCGTGCAGCATCGGGATCGGCGTGCCCCAGAAGCGCTGACGCGAGATCAGCCAATCGCGCAGACGGTAGTTCTTGGCGGCGCGCCCGGTGCCGGACGCCTCGAGCTGCTCGATCGCACGGGCGATCGCATTGCGCTTGGACAGACCGTTGAGCGGTCCGGAGTTGATCATCCGGCCCTCTCCCGTCAGAGCGATGCCGGTGGAGGCGGGGTTCTGCTCGTCGAGCGCCGCGCCGGTGTCGATCGGCACGCCCTCTTCATCGACCTCGATGACCGGCATCGCACCGGTGACGGGCGCCGTCGTGTCGACGACGACCTTCACGGGCAGGTCGAAGGCGCGGGCGAAGTCCAGGTCTCGCTGGTCGTGCGCCGGCACGGCCATGACCGCTCCGTGACCGTAATCGGCCAGCACGTAGTCCGCCGCCCAGACCGGCAGCTTCTCGCCGTTGACCGGGTTGATCGCGTATCGCTCGAGGAAGACCCCGGTCTTCGGGCGATCGGTGGCCTGTCGGTCGACGTCCGTGGTCTTCTGCACATCGGCCAGGTACTTCTGGAATCGCTCGCGCACGTCGGCCGGAGCATCCGCTGCGAGCTCCGAAGCCAGGTCGGAGTCAGGGGCCACGACGAAGAACGTCGCTCCGTGCAGGGTGTCAGGACGCGTCGAGAACACGGTGACGGGCTCGTCGCGCCCCTCGATGCGGAAGTCGACGTCGGCGCCGATCGAGCGTCCGATCCAGTTGCGCTGCATCTGCAGCACCTTGTGCGGCCAGAAGCCCTCGAGCTGGTTCAGATCATCGAGCAGCCGGTCGGCGTAGTCCGTGATCTTGAAGTACCACTGAGTCAGCTTCTTCTTCACGACCTCGGCACCGCAGCGATCGCAACGGCCGTCGACGACCTGCTCGTTCGCGAGCACGGTCTGGTCGTTCGGGCACCAGTTGACCGCGCTCTTCTTGCGGTACGCCAGACCGCGCTCGTGCAGCTTCAGGAACAGCCACTGGTTCCAGCGGTAGTACTCGGGGTCGGAGGTGTGCAGCACTCGCGACCAGTCGAACGAGACGCCGTAGTTCTGGAACGCCTGCTTCTGCTGAGCGATGTTCTGGTAGGTCCACTCACGGGGATCCGCACCCTGACGGATCGCCGCGTTCTCCGCAGGCAGACCGAAGGAGTCCCAGCCGATCGGGTTCAGCACGTTGTGCCCACGGTGGCGCCAGAACCGGGCCACGATGTCCGAATACAGGTAGTTCTCCGCGTGCCCCATGTGCAGGTCGCCGGAGGGGTAGGGGAACATCGCCAGCACGTAGCGGCGGGGCCGCTTGTCATCGTCGCCGCCGGTGAGGAACGTCTCGTTCTCCGCCCAGTACTTCTGCCACTTGGCCTGGATAGCGTGCGCCGAGGAGGTCTCCTCGGCGACGGGAGAGGTGGACAGGTTCTCAGACAACGAACGCACGACCAATCTGAAGGGAAAAGGGGATCAGCTCAGGATATCGGAAGCCCAGGCCGCGGGCATTTCCACTCCCAGCGCAGCGAGCGGCGCCCGAGCCTTCGTCGCGACCTCGGCGACCTCCGAGGCGGCGACCGATCGCCAGGTGATCCCCCCGCCTGCGCCGACCACAGCGCCCGTACCGTCGATCACGATGCTGCGGATGACCATCGCGAGGTCGAGCGACCCCTCATCGCCGATGTAACCGAAGCACCCGGCGTAGATACCGCGAGGCCCTCCCTCCAGCTCATGCAGGCGCGTCATCGCCGAGAGCTTCGGCGCGCCTGTCATGCTGCCTGCCGGGAAGGTCGCTGCGAGAAGTTCGCTCGCCGTCGTGCCCGCGGCGGCCGTGCCGCTGACGGTACTGACGAGCTGGTGCACCGCCGGATACGTCTCCACGGCCCACAGCGCCTCGACCCGGATCGACCCGGGTCGGCACACCCTCGACAGATCGTTGCGCATCAGATCGACGATCATGACGTTCTCAGCCCGTTCTTTCGGGTCCGCGGCGAGCTCGTCGGCGAGCTCGGCATCGTGCGCGGCGTCTGCGCCGCGGGGCCGCGTGCCCTTGATCGGCCGCGTGCGGATGACGCCGCCGTCAGCGTGGAGGAACTGCTCGGGGCTCGCACTGAGCAAGGAGCGGCCGCCGATCCGGATGAAGCCGCCATGGTGAGCGGGAGTGGCGGCACGGAGGCGTCGGTACACCGCGACTCCGTCGTGCTCCCCCGGCACGGTGAACCGGGTGGTGAGACAGAGCTGGTAGGCGATCCCCGCTCTGATGAGCTCGCGGCAGCGCTCGATGAGTCCTGCGTACTCCGTCGGAGTGTGTCGCGCCTCGCTGCGTACGGACGAGGCCGCACTGAACACCGTCTCCCCGCGCGGCACGGCGGAGGGGGTGACGCGCGCGACGACGGCGCTCCACTCGTCGAGATCGGCATGGGCTGCGGCAACCCATACGGTGCCGGTCGCATGATCGAACGCCGCCAGCCGGGAGACCCGCAACCAGGCGTCGCCGGGCTCGTCAGCGGCTTCCGATACGGGTGCTCCCGCTGCTCGGGCGCCGGTCTCGTAGTCGTACCAGCCGACCCACCCACCCCGCAGCGGAGGACCGGGATGCGCGGCAGCCGTGCGGGTATCCATCCGCACTTCACCGGGGAACGACGCCGGATCGCCCGTCCCGACGAAGCTCCATCCCTCCGTCGCTTCCGCCCCGGCGTCGAGCCAGAACAGGTCGGCGCACGACCGCTCGAGGGCGAGGAAGAGCGCGTCAGGCGTCACCCGATCGGGCAGGACGCGGGCGCTCAGAGGTTCGGGCACGTTCTCAGCCTAGGCGGCGTGCACTCCCGTATTCTCAAGGGGTGGACGACTTGGTGCCGTGGCTGATCGACTTCATGCGGTCCATCGACCCGATCACTCGCACGCTCGTCGCGGGGCTCGCCGTGATGTTGGAGACGAGCGTCTTGATCGGGCTCGTATTCCCCGGTGACACTGTCGTGCTCGTCGCCTCCATCGGCATCACCAGCCTCCCTCAGGCCGTAGCGATGGTCGTCTCGGTCGTCGTCGGCGCGCTGATCGGCGAGAGCATCGGCTTCTGGCTCGGGCGGTGGATCGGCCCGCACATCCGTGCCTCCTGGGTCGGCCGACGCGTCGGCGAGGAGAACTGGGTGCGGGCGGAGCGTTACCTCGCCCGCCGCGGCGGCATCGCCATCTTCCTCTCGCGGTTCCTGCCGGTGCTGCACTCCCTCGTGCCGCTGACCGTGGGGATGAGCCATTACTCCTACCGCCGATTCCTCGCGTGGACGGCGCCGGCCTGCCTGCTCTGGGCGACGGCCTACGTGAGCATCACCTCGCTCGCCGCCGGCAGCTTCGATGAGCTCGCCGACCGGGTGCACTACGCGGGATACATCTTCGTCGGCATCATCGCCCTTTTCCTCGTCGCCGTGTTCGTGGGCAAGAAGGTGATCTCGCGCCTCGAGGCGCGCCATCTCGACATCTCCGACGCGAAGGACTCGACCGACGTGAAAGACTGAAGCAATGGCTTCGTCACCTCCGGCGCCCCGGATCCACTGGTTCGCGCGCCTCGAACACCGCCTCCACGTGTGGCGCGAGGGGCGAGCGCGCCGTCGCGGCCGCACCGCGACCATCCTCCCGTTCCCCGGTTACGGCGGGCCCGGCTGGGTGCGTGTCGTCGGTCGCGTTCTCATCGTCCCTCCCGCACGGAGCACGAAGGACGGCGAGCCGGCCAGCGTCCGCGGCTGGCGGAGCTTCGTCGGCATCCCCGTGAGCTTCGCGAAGGTCGCCGTGCAGATCGGCGACTCGGTGCACTATGTCGTCGCCGACCGGGGCGGTGTGATCGACTCGGTCGTGCACGCCGAGCTCGAGCCAGGATGGCAGACCTTCACGTTCTCCGTCGAGGGTCAGGACCCGGTCGAGACGACCGCGTTCATCGTGGCCGAGTCGACCCACTTCGGGGTCGTCTCCGACGTCGACGACACCGTGATGGTCACCGCTCTCCCCCGACCTTTCATCGCCGCCTGGAACTCTTTCGTCGTCGACGAGCACGCGCGCATCCCCGTGCCGGGCATGGCCGTGCTGCTCGATCAGGTGCTCCGCGAATATCCCGGTGCTCCCATGGTCTACCTCTCGACCGGAGCCTGGAACGTCGCCCCGACTCTCCGCCGGTTCCTCGGGCGCCACCTGTTCCCCGCAGGCTCCATGCTCCTCACCGACTGGGGCCCCACGCATGACCGATGGTTCCGCAGCGGGCGCGAGCACAAGCTCACCAACCTGCGTCGCCTGGCCACGGAGTTCCCGCACGTGAAATGGCTGCTGATCGGCGACGACGGCCAGCACGACGAGGCGATCTACTCCGAGTTCATGGATGAGCACCCGGACTCCGTCGCCGGCGTCGCCATCCGTCGGCTGCTCCCGGCCGAGGCCGTGCTCGCCGGTGGTCGCGCGGGCCACGAGCCGCACTCCGACGACGTCGCCCCCTGGGTCAGTGCCGAGGACGGCGCGGGGCTCCGTGACCTGCTCGGCAAAGCCGGCATCCTCCGCTGAGGTGACCATGACGCTGGCGCGGACCGACTGGCTGGAACGCGAACGAGCGCACCAGACGAGAGCCGACGCCCTCACGGCTGAGCATCGGGAACGAGCCGCGCGGGGCGAGAAGCACCCGGTATGGGACTTCCTGTTCACCTATTACAGCTACAAGCCCGCGCAGCTGCGTCGGTGGCACCCCGGCGCCGGGGTCGAGCTCGAGGAGGCCGACGAGCGGCTGACCTGGCGGTGGTACTCCCCCGGCGCGACCGAAGCCGGTGCGGTGCCGGATGCCGCTGCCTTCGCGCGCGAGAAGGCAGACCTCGCCGGCCTCATCGAGCGGATGCTGCGTCGCACCGCCTCTCGACCCGGGCAGTTCGGATGCTTCGGACTGCATGAGTGGGCGATGGTCTATCGAGCGGATGAGCACAGACACCCGGTGCCCCTGCGTCTCGGGCAGGACGCAACGGATCTGGTCGTCGAGAGCCATGACCTCAGATGCACGCACTTCGATGCCTTCCGGTTCTTCACACCCGCGGCCGTGCCTCGCAACCGCACGGAGCTGACCCGCGACGAGCAGCCCCTGTTCGAGCAGCCCGGATGCCTTCATGCCGGCATGGACCTGTACAAATGGGCGGTCAAGCTGGGCCCCCTGGTGCCCGGCGAACTTCTGCTCGACACGTTCGAACTCGCAAGAGACATCCGCCTTCTCGACATGCAGGCCGCGCCGTACGACCTGGCACCGTGGGGCGTCGAGCCCGTACCGATCGAGACGACCGAGGGCAAGGCGGAGTACGTCCGCCGGCAGCGCGTGTTCGCAGAGCGCGGTGGGCATCTGCGCGGCGAGCTGCTGCATGCCTGGCTCGGCTCCACCACCGCCGTCACGCTCGCGGGCTGACCGGCGTGAGCGGGCTGAACGATCAGTCCGCCGGCTCGCACTCCGGGCACGGTGCCCAGTCGGTGGTCGCCGAACTCGACTGCAGGCGCAGCGTCATCACACGGGTGGCCGCGTCGGCGAGCCGATCGGCGGGCAGCACCCCCGCATCGACCGCATCCGCGAGCCCGCGGACGATCTGGCCGGCCGTGTCGGGAGTCGAACCGGCGATCATCAGCACGAGGTCGCTCCCGGCGACGACCGCCGACACGGCGTTCGTCACGGGGTCGGCGTACTCGGGTATCCCCGAGGACTGCAGCATCCCGAGGTCATCGGTCACGATCACGCCGTCGAATCCCAGTTGTTCACGGGCGATCTCGTGCCAGCGCGCCGACAGAGACGCGGGAGCAGGATCGATCGAGGTGTAGGCCAGGTGGCCGAACATCAGCAGAGAGGCACCGGCCTCGATACCTGCAACGAAAGGCACCGCGTCCGTGGAACGCCACTCATCAATGGTCTCGGCTGTGGCAGGGACAGCACTGTGGGAGTCGCCCGGCGCCGCCCCATGACCGGGGAAGTGCTTCAGCGTGGAGGCGATGATCTGCTCTTGCGCCGTGGTGGCGGCAGCGACTCGCTCGGCGGCCGTCTGGGGGTCGGTGCCGAGTGCCCTGCCGTAGATGAATGACGACGGGTCGGACGTCACGTCTGCGACCGTGCCGAAGTTCACGGTGATCCCCGCTCTCGCCACCAGCGCCGCGCGGGCGGAGAAGGCCGACGACGTGTCGGAGACCGGCTGCGATTTCAAGACGGTCGAGGCGGGGAAACCATCGCCGACGAGGCGCGACACGATCCCGCCCTCCTGATCGACCGCCACGAGCGGAGGCAGCGCGGGGTCGACCGTGAGAGCAGACGTGAGGGTCTGGAGCTCGTCGTCGGTCGCCGGGATGTTCGCTCCCATCAGGATGAAACCGCCGAGGCCCTGCTGCATGTAGGCGCGGAGCGCTCCAGCATCCGTCGTCGGGATGTGCCCCATCACGACGCTCGCCGCCTGCTCGACCGTCGTCATCTCGGCGACGAGAGCCTCGGCGTGCTCGCCGATCGCTGGTGAAGAGATCTGCGCATGGGCGAGACCGCCCTGCACCGAGCCGACAGCCGCGGCAGAGGCCGGTGCGGCCGCCGTCGCGAGGGCGACGAACGCCGCGGCACTGACCGCTCCGAAGCGACGTCGCAGCATGAGGTCAGGTGGTGAGAGCGTCGGCGATGGGCACTCCGGAGTCGGCCGTGCCGTTTCCGAATCGGATGGTGCGGCCGAACGTCGAGGGGTTGCCGAGAGATTCCGCGATCACAGCCGCCACATCGGCGCGCGCAACCTCGCCCTTGCCGTCCGGGTCGAGCAGGATACGGCCCGTCGGCTCATCGAACGTGAGCGTGCCGGGGCCGAGGATCGTACCGTCGAGGTCCGTCGATCGCAGGTGCTCGTCCGCCGCCCACTTCGCATCCGCGTAGGCGAAGAACCCGTCGTCCTCAGCCACTCCGTGATCGGCCTTCGAACCGATCCACGAGACCATGACATAGCGCAGGACACCCGCCGCCTCCGCGGCATCCATGGTGCGGATCGCCGCGTCACGATCGACGGCGTACGTGCGATCCGCGGAACCCCCACCGGCCCCGGCCGACCAGACGACGGCATCGTGACCGCGGATGATCTCCGCGAGTTCAGACGTGTCGAGGGTCTCGACGTCGGCGACGAGCGCATGCGCCCCTGTCGCCTCGACCTCCGAGACGTGGTCGGGGTTGCGGATGACCGAGGTCACCTCGTCACCCCGGTCGACGAGAAGAGGAGCGAGAAGCAGTGCGATGCGGCCGTGGCCGCCGAAGACGATGATTCGCGACATGTCTTCACCCTACGCGCCCTCGCCGACGTCGGCTCGGGACGAACGGGCCGAGATCGCTCAGGGGCTCCGGACCGATTCGACGGCCAGCGCCCGCTGGACGCCCTTCGCCGCTGAGCGTCCCGCCCTGTTCGCACCGATCGTGCTCGCCGACGGACCGTAGCCGACGAGCTGGATCCGCGGGTCCTGCACCGCGGTCGTCCCCCGCCCGCCGCGGTCGAGCTGGATGCCCCCGGCCGCGCTGCGGAGGTGCAGCGGCGCGAGGTGCGCGATCGCCGGGCGGAACCCCGTCGCCCAGAGGATGACGTCGACGCGCTCGAAGGTGCCGTCGGCCCAGCGGACGCCGTCCGGCTCGATGCGCGAGAACATCGGGCGGCGAGCAGCGTAGGCGCCGAGCCTCTCCGCCTCCCGTTCCTGCGGCCGCAGCATGAGCCCTGTGACGCTCACCACGCTCTCGGGAGGCAGCCCCTGGGCGACCCGTCGCTCGACGAGCGCGACGGCGGCTGCTCCTGCTTCGGGCGTGAAGTCGTCGCTGCGCCACACCGGCTCACGCCGCGTCACCCAGAGTGTGTCGGTGATCGGCGCCAGAGCTCCGAGGAACTGGACAGCCGACGCGCCCCCGCCGACGACGAGGACGCGCTTGCCCACGAAGTGCTCTGGTCCCGGATAGTCGACCGTGTGCAGCTGCTCGCCGAGGAACGTCTCCATCCCCGGGTAGTGCGGCAGGAACGGATGAGTCCACGTCCCGGTCGCGTTGACGAGCGTCCGACTGCGCCATTCCTGTTCCCCCGCGCGCACGACCAGGAGGCCGTTCTCGTCGACCACCCGGTCGACTCCCACGGGCCGGATCACCGGCAGGCGATGAGCGCGCTCATACGCCGCGAAGTATGCCGGGACGGCCATATTGGCGCGCTGCCCGTCTCGCGGCGGTGGAGAATCCCCCGGCAGTTCCGCCACGCCGTGCACGTCGCGCATCGTCAGAGCATCCCACCGGTGCCGCCATGCGCCTCCGGGCTCGGAGTCCGAGTCGAGCACGACATGACCGATGCCCAGACGGGTCAGATGAAAGGAGGCCGACAGACCGGCCTGACCGGCGCCGATCACGACGCTGTCCAGGATGCTCACGATGATGACAACACCCGCGATCACGCGGTTGTTCCGGGGCGTCAGAGGGCGATCTGGTAGTGCGTGTACCCGGTGTGCGTCGCCACGCTGTCGTAGAGCGCGCGGGCTGTCATGTTGGTCTCCTGCGTCAGCCAGTAGACCTTCTCGCACCCGTTCTCGACAGCCCAGGCACGCACGTGAGCGATCAGCAGCCGCCCCACCCCGGAGCCTCGGGACTCGCCGTCGACATAGAGGTCCTCCAGGTAGCAGTAGGGCGACGTGCTCCACGTCGCCGGGTGCGTGAGCCAGTGCACGATGCCGATCGCGCGCCCGTTGCCGTCGCGCGCGACCGCTCCGTGCAGATCCCGCCCCTCGACGATCCGCCGAAACGACTCTGTCGTGATCTCGTCAGGGAGCTCCGTGCCGTAGAAGGTCAGATACCCGCGCCACAGACCGGCCCATTCGTCGAAGTCGGCCTCTACGGTGGCGGTGATCGTCGTCATGCGGTCAGCCTAATGCGACGCGCCCGGGGGCCCCGCGCCGATTGGTGTTGCGCGCGATCCGTGTAGTACTCTGTTCAAGTTGCTTCGAGCAGTGAGGAAGCAGTTCTGGGCCTGTGGCGCAGCTGGTAGCGCACCTGCATGGCATGCAGGGGGTCGGGGGTTCGAGTCCCCCCAGGTCCACCCGATAGAAGGCCCCGCGAGAGATCGCGGGGCCTTCTTCTCGTTCATCCGGCACACCGGCGCGCGCGGGCGCCCTCGTCATCGGCGAAGGGTCGCCCACGGCAGAATGCCAGGGACTTGCCATCGTCCGCTGCGACGGATAGAAAGGCCAGGCCGTCTTCGTCACCGAGACGGTCTTCGACGAGGTGGAGGACGCACGTGCTGGGACTGTTCCGACGACCGGAGACCATGTCATCGTCTCTGTCAGACGCGTCGACCCCGATGACGGAGACGCGACTGTGGTCGCGGGGATTCGGCCTCGCCGCCACACGGAGTCTGCAGACCCTCTCGGTGCTCGCCCTGGTCGCCATCGGCGTGCTGGTGATCACGCAGCTCTCTCTCGTGTTCATCCCCGTGACGATCGCGCTGATCCTCGCCTCGGCCATCCACCCGCTCGTCGCGTTCATGCGGCGTCGCGGAGTGCCGTCGATCCTCGCCACCTGGATCGCGCTGATCGGCATCCTCGCGATCCTCGGCGGCATCGTCTGGGTGATCGTGCTGACGGTCCGTTCCCAGTGGGACGATCTGATCGAGTCGGCCACCGACGGCGTGACGCAGGTGACGGCCTGGCTCGACACCCTGCCTTTCGACATCGCATCGATCGATCTCGACGAGGTGTGGGCAGGAGTCGGCGACTTCCTGACCAGCGCCTCGTTCGGACGCGGAGCTCTCGCGGGGGTCTCGGCCACTGCGAGCTTCTTCACCGGCCTCGCGCTGATGATCGTCGTGCTGTTCTTCTTCCTCAAGGACGGACCGCGCATCTGGGAGTTCCTGCTCCGTCCCTTCACCGGGAACAGCTATGAGCGTGCGCGCCGCATCGGCGACAAGACCGTAGACGTCTTCGGAGGCTACATCCGCGGCACGTCGATCGTCGCTGCCGCCGATGCTCTCGGCATCGGCATCGGCTTGGCGATCCTGCAGATCCCTCTTGCACTCCCCCTCGCCGTGATCGTCTTCCTGACGGCGTTCATCCCCCTGGTCGGCGCAACCGCCGCCGGGATCCTCGCGGCTCTCGTGGCGCTCGTCACGCACGGACCGGTGGCAGCCCTCATCGTCGTCGGCATCGTCGTGCTCGTGAATCAGCTCGAGGGCAACTTCCTTCAGCCGGTCGTGATGGCCCGCTCCCTCAAGCTCCACGCTCTCGTGATCCTCCTCGCCCTGACCACGGGCACCATCCTCGGCGGCATCGTCGGCGCGGTGCTCTCGGTGCCGATCGCCGCTGTCGCCTGGGGCATCATCACGGTGTGGGACGGCCCGCACACCCCCGCGAAGCCGTTCCGCAAGAAGCGCCCCGAAACGGTGTGACGCCGCCGACCCATCGAGTGCCGCAGAATCGTCGCACCGCCGGATACTCCTCCGGACCTCGGTCGTCAACCCACTCCCTGTCTGTGCACGCCCGTCCTATCGTGGCGCGCACATCTCACGAGAGGAGTCGATGATGACCAACAACCCGATACCGCCGCTGGTCCCCCGCCCGGACGACGAAGGAGAGATCGACGGCGTGCCTCACCGCGACGTCGACGGCGAGCCCGTTCTCGACACGGATGCGGATGCCGACCAGGTCGACGGCGCCGCGGCCGACCGCCTGGCGTCGGAGAAGCCGCTGGGCGAGGACTCCTGAGTCCTCGCCCAGCACGCCCCTGCGCGGCAGGCCCCTCCCCGGGTCCTGCCGCGCAGCCTGTTCAGGTCGCGAGAAGAGGGGGCAGGTGCGGGATCGCGATGGGCCTCGTCGCCCGGCTCGAATCCTGCACTCGCGTCACCTCTTCGAGAACTTCGTAAGCGGTCGTGTACCGCACTGCCAGAGGCAGGTCGCGAAGCCACACGACCTCGACCTCGGTGTCCGCGTACTCGTAGACGCATGCCACCACGTGCCGCGGATCGTTCGTCTCGTATCGTCGGTCGTTGATCACCCACTCCGACGGTGTGACGCGATGCAGCACGTATCTAGGATCTGGATCTCCGGACATGTGATTCCCTCCAAGACTCTCTCCCCACTCAAGATCATCCCCGCTCCGACCGAAAGGTCACAGGGGCTTGACAGCTGAGACGAGAGACTTCAGGGGGGTCACGCCCGAGGGCGGATGGTCAGATCGGTGAGAGCGGCGTCGTCCGGCAGGTCGAGCGCGGTGAGGATCGTCGTCGCGACGGAATCCGCCGTGATGAACCGCTCCGGGTCGTAATCCCGCCCTTCCTGCTGGTGCACTCGCTCCTGCATGGGGGTCGCGGTGCGTCCGGGGTAGATCGATGTGACCCGCACACCATGCTCGCTCTCCTCGGCCCGCAATGCGTCGGCGAGAGCCTTGAGTCCGTGCTTCGAGGCGGCATATGCCGACCATCCGGCGTGCGCGTGCAATCCCGCACCAGAGTTGACGAACACGATCCGAGCGCGAGAGACGCGCAGCACAGGGAGGAGCAGACGGGTGAGCTCGGCAGGCCCCACGAGGTTGACCGCGAGCTGGCGCTCCCAGAGATTCGCCGGAAGGTCGGCCACGGGTCCGAGGTCGACGACGCCCGCCGTGTGCACCAGCGAGTCGATGCGCTCGGGGAGCGCCTGCTTCGACAGTGCCCACGACAGCCTGCCGGGTTGCGCGAGGTCGCCGACGACGGCCGAGGCTCCAGGCAGCGCCGCGGTGATCTCCTTGGCGCGCCCGGCATCGCGGGCGAGCACCACGACCTGATCGCCCCGATCGAGGAGTCGGCGCGCGACGACCGCGCCGATGCCGGATCCGGCGCCGGTGATCAGGTGGACGGTCACGTCAGTCGCGGTCTGCTGCGGCGGAGTCTGCGAGCTCGAACGGCACGACGGGGCAGTCCTTCCACAGACGCTCGAGGCCGTAGTAGACGCGCTCTTCCTGGTGGAAGACGTGGACGATCAGATCGCCGAAGTCGAGGAGAACCCATCGGGCCTCCGCGCGACCTTCGCGGCGGACCCGCTTGTGACCGGCTTCGATGAGCTTGTCCTCGATCTCATCGGCGATGGCGGCGACGTTGCGCTCGCTGTTTCCGGTGACGAGCAGGAAGATGTCGACGAGCGGCAGAGGCTCCGAGACGTTGAGCGCGACGAGATCCTCACCGCCCTTCGAGACGGCGGCGTCGGCCGCGAGCTGGAGCATCTCTTCGGCGGTTTCAGGTGACTGCATCAGAACACATTCGTGGTGAAGGCGACGATCAGGGACACGCCCAGCGCGAGCGCGAGACCACCCGCCACGATCGCGAGGATGAGCATGAGTTTGTTGCCCTTTTCGGGGGCGGGCGGGCGGATGACCTCGCCGGCGGGCTTGATGGTGCTGACGGCCGCGCTGGCGGCGATCGGCGTGGGCGAGGATGCCGGGGGCAGTTCGCCGTCGATGAGCACGGCGTCCACGTCCTTGCCGTCCGTGGTGCCGTGCGCGTGGCCCTGTGAGCCGAGTCCCTTGGGAAGTTCGTAGGAACCGGTCACGAGGATCTCCCCCGTGGAGGCGACGGGGCCTGAGAGCGACCCCTCTCCCGGGGAGGGGTTGAAGATGAGGGTGTTCGGAGCGAGATGCTGAGAACCGGTCGAGTCGCCGACGGTCAGCAGCTCGTCGAACGACGGCGAGAAGGGCTTCCGTGTCTCCGCGTCGTCGCTGAGCAGATCCTGACCGAAGGCGGAGTTGACGACGGGGCGCTCCCCGTCCGCGATGTCGTCGTCGACGTCGTCCACATCCGCCAGAACGTCGCCTGCGTCGACCTCGTCGGTCGCTTCTGCATCGATTCCGAGCTCCGCGACGGCGGCACTCGTGTCGCCCGCGCCGGAGGTGACCGGCTCGCGGTCGTCGTCCGTCGTGTCGAGGTTCGTCGAGGCGCTGACCGGTGCGGGCAGGTCCGCCGCAGCCGAGTCGTCGTCTTCCTGGTCATCGTCGTCAACGACATCGGAGTCGTGGACGTCGGAGTCATGGACGTCGGAGTCGGGAGCGTCGGCTGCCTCAGCCGCGGGGACCTCGACGGGCGGAACCTCGTCGGTCGAGTCCGCATCATCCGCACTGTCCGGCGCGTCGGACTCGTCAGCGTCGCCGACGGGAACGGATCCGGTCATGGAGCGTTCGCGCTCGCGAACCTGGCGACGCGTCAGCGGCGTGTTCCCCGGCTCGGTCTCGCCGCGGACGGCCGGTGCCGACGGCGCAGCGGGTTCGGTCTCGGCGGCGTCCTGCTCCTCGGGCGGCGTTGCGGCGGGCGGAGTCGCGACCGCAGCGGCAGCAGCAGCCTCCTCCGCCGAGATGACCGGTGTGGAGCCGGTCAACCGGATCTCACGCAACTGCTTTCGCGTCAGCGGACCCTGTTCCTGCCGATCCGATGTACTCATGCCTTGCTCCGATACAGATGATGCTTCGCGATGTATTGAACGACTCCGTCGGGGACGAGGTACCAGACCGGCTCGTCGTCACGGACCCGCGCCCGGCAGGCCGTCGACGAGATGGACAGCGCCGGCACCTCCAGTTGGCTGACGTTGTCGCTCGGGAGGCCGTCAGTGCTCAGGACGTGTCCTGGACGTGAGACCGCGACGAAGTGGGCCAACTCCCACAGTTCATCATGGTCCCTCCAACTGAGAATTTGCGCCACGGCATCGGCACCCGTGATGAAGAACAGCTCGGCGTCGGGCCGCTTCTCCTTCAGGTCGCGGAGGGTGTCGATCGTGTACGTCGGCCCTTCACGGTCGATATCGACTCTGCTCACCGTGAACTGCGGGTTGGACGCCGTCGCGATCACGGTCATCAGGTAGCGGTGCTCACTGGGGGTGACATCCGACTTCTGCCACGGGTGTCCGGTGGGCACGAAGACGACCTCGTCGAGATCGAAGGAGTGCGCGACCTCGCTCGCAGCGACCAGGTGCCCGTGGTGGATGGGGTCGAACGTGCCGCCCATCACACCGATGCGCGCCGGACGCGAGGTCGTGTCGTTCATATGGGCCTAGTGGCCGTGCCCTGCCTCGTGGCCGTCCTTGCCGTGCCTCGCGGCCCAGGCGTCAGCCTTGGCGGAGTGACGGTTGGCGACGTTCTTGTATGACAGCGTGACCAGGCCGAGGAAGGCGAAGACGATGATCGCGATGACGCCGAAGATCAGCGTCTCGAGCTGGACATTGCCGTGGTGCTCGGTTTCGGCAGCGACCATCGCGATCTGTGCGACGAGGTTCATCCTGACTCCGTTTCGTGGCTGGCGGGCGTGGCTCACGAAGAGCCACAGCGCCCCCTAGTCTAGCCCTCAGCCGCGCGTCTGCCCTGCCCCACGCGCCAGCCATTTCGTGCTGGTCAGCTCGGAAAGCCCCATCGGGCCCCTCGCGTGCAGCTTCTGCGTCGAGATCCCGACCTCGGCACCGAACCCGAACTCCCCGCCGTCGGTGAACCGCGTGGAGGTGTTCACCATCACGACCGCCGAGTCGACCTCGGCCAGGAACCGCTCCGCGTTGCGCGAATCCGTCGTGATGATCGACTCCGTATGGCCGGTGCTGTAGCGACGGATGTGGTCGAGAGCGTCATCGAGCGTGTCGACGACCTTGATCGCGATGTCGAGGCTCAGATACTCCGTCGCCCAGTCCTCCTCGGTCGCGGGGATCACGTTCGAGACGAGGCCGACCACCATGTCGTCGCCGTGAATGGCCACGCCCTCGCTCTGCAGCGCACTCGCGACCAGCGGGACGAGCCGTGGCGCGGCCTGACGGAGCACGAGGACCGTCTCGACCGCATTGCAGACGCTGGGGCGCTGCACCTTCGCGTTCACGACGATGTCCTGCGCCCAGTCGTCAGGGGCGCTCTCGTCGAGGACGATGTGCACGTTGCCGGCGCCGGTCTCGATCACGGGCACGGTCGCCTCGGTCACGACGGTCTCGATCAGCCCCGCACTGCCGCGAGGCACCAGCACGTCGATGTAACCCCGTCCGTGCATGAGGGCGGTGGCGCCGTCGCGACCGAAGTCGTCGACGGTCTGCACCGCTTCCGCGGTGACGCCTGCCTCCTCGAGTGCCTGGCGCATGATCTCGACGAGCACCGCGTTGGAGTCTCGTGCGGCGCTGCCACCGCGCAGGACCACGGCGTTCCCCGAGCGCAGCGCGAGCGCCGCGATGTCGACCGTGACATTGGGGCGCGCCTCGTAGATCGCCCCGACTACCCCGAACGGCACCCGCACCTGCTCGAGAGCGACGCCGTTCGGCATCCGGTGCCCTCCGACGACACGACCGACAGGGTCGGGAAGAGCCGCGACCTGACGGACCGCAGCGGCGAGGGAGGCGACGCGCTTCTCATCGAGGCGCAGTCGGTCGATGAGCGACTCGCCGATGCCGTCAGATCGACCGCGCTCGATGTCTCGGCCGTTGGCCTCGATGATCGCGGCCGCGTTCCCCTCGAGAGCCACCGCGATGGCCTCGAGCGCGCGGGACTTGTCGTCGCTGGTCAGTCTGGCCGTGGCGCGGGACGCCTCTTTGGCGCGCTCGAGGCGCACCTGCGGGGTCTGGTCGGTCATCCGCCCAGTCTAAGAGAGCGCGGGCTCGAACCAGGTCCCTATGTCGGCGCCCGCGAGGGCCTTGTCGACGAGGTCGGCGCTGGTCACGAGCACACCGATCCCGGACGCGGCCGCCAGTCGGGCGGCGGACACCTTCGTCGCCGCTCCCCCGGTGCCGACACTGTTGACGACCGTCGAGCCGAACTCGAGGCCTGAGAGATCGGCGTCCGGAGCGACGACGTCGATGGGCTCAGCGCTTGGGTCGGACGGCGGCTTGGTGTACAGCGACTCGATGTCGCTGAGCAGCACGAGCGCATCCGCCTCGATCAGCTGGGCCACGAGCGCGCCGAGGCGGTCGTTGTCGCCGAATCGGATCTCCTGCGTCGCGACCGTGTCGTTCTCGTTCACGATCGGCAGGATGCGAAGACCGAGAAGTCGCTCCATCGCCCGTCGCGCGTTGCTGCGCGAGGTCGGATTCTCGAGATCACCGGTCGTGAGCAGCACTTGTCCCGCGACGATGTCGAAAGGACGCAGCGACTCCTGGTAGCGGTACACGAGGATGTTCTGTCCGACGGCGGCTGCGGCCTGCTGAGTGGCCAGGTCCGTGGGGCGAGCATCGAGACGCAGGAACGGGATGCCCGTGGCGATCGCTCCGGAGGAGACGAGGATCACCTCGGCCCCGCGCGCGTGCGCTGCCGCCAGTGCCTCCACCAGAACGGGGATGCGCCAGGAGGACTCCCCGCTGATCGAGGAAGACCCGACCTTGACGACGATCCGTGAGGCTGTGGCGAGATCCGCCCTCGTGCGGGCGGTCACTCCCCGTCCTCGCGGTAGGCCGCGAGCCGCTGAGCCTCGACCTCGGCGCGAGCCTCGGCCTTGGCATCCATGCGCTCGTAGTAGTTCTCACGACGCTCGGAGGTGGTGCGACGCCCGTTGGGGGCGAGACGCGGGTCGGTGCCACGGGGTGCGGTCATCAGCTCGGCCGCAGACGTCATGGTGGGCTCCCAGTCGAAGACGATGCTGTCGCCCTCGCCGATGACGACCGTCGACCCCTGCACGGCACCGAGGCGGAAGAGCTCGTCCTCGACGCCCAGCTTCTCGAGACGGTCGGCGAGGTAGCCCACCGCCTCTTCGTTCTGGAAATCGGTCTGCTGGACCCAGCGCACCGGCTTCTCGCCGAGGATGCGGTAGACGTTGCCGTAGCTGCCGCCCTCGACGCGGATCTCGAAGCCCTTCTTCGGGCCACGCGGGCGAAGGATGACGCGCTCACGCGGGACCTCGGTCGCGGCGAGCTCGGCACGGTGCTGGTCGACGATCTCGCCGAGCGCGTAGGTCAGCGGGCGCAGACCCTCGTGCGAGATCGTGGAGATGTCGAAGACACGGAATCCGCGAGCCTCGAGGTCGGGGCGCACGAGGTCTGCGAGGTCGCGGGCCTCCGGCACGTCGATCTTGTTCAGGGCGATGAGCTGCGGGCGCTCGAGCAGAGGGGTCTGCCCCTCGGGAACCTCGTATGCGGCGAGCTCCCCCAGGATGACATCGAGGTCGGAGATCGGGTCGCGACCGGGCTCGAGCGTTGCGCAGTCGAGCACGTGAAGCAGTGCGGTGCAGCGCTCGACGTGACGGAGGAACTCCAGTCCGAGACCGCGTCCCTCGCTCGCTCCTTCGATGAGTCCCGGGACGTCAGCGACCGTGTATCGCGAGTCCCCTGCCTGCACGACACCGAGATTGGGGTGCAGCGTGGTGAAGGGGTAGTCGGCGATCTTGGGGCGTGCGGCCGAGATCGCGCCGATCAGGCTGGACTTGCCCGCCGAGGGGTAGCCGACCAGAGCGACGTCTGCCACGGTCTTGAGCTCGAGGATGACATCGCCCTCGTACCCGGGGGTCCCGAGCAGCGCGAACCCGGGAGCCTTGCGCTTCGGGGTGGCGAGTGCGGCGTTGCCGAGTCCGCCATGCCCGCCCTTGGCGACGACGTAGCGCTCACCGGGCTCGATCATGTCGATGAGCACCTCGCCGGCCGGGTTCTTCACCACGGTGCCGACGGGAACGGGAAGCTCGAGATCCTCGCCCATGAACCCCGCACGGTGGTCGCCCATTCCGGGGCCGCCGTTTCCGGAGCTGCGATGCGGAGAGTGGTGGTACGAGAGGAGCGTTCCCGTCTGCGTGTCGGCGACGAGCACGACGTCGCCGCCATCACCGCCGTTGCCGCCGTCGGGGCCGCCGAGCGGCTTGAACTTCTCGCGGTGCACCGAGACACAGCCGTTGCCGCCCTTGCCCGCGCGCAGATGCAGCGTCACGGTGTCGACGAAGCTGACCATGTCTCTCTCCTCAATTGATGCGGCCTGAGATGTGGACTCGGCCGGAAACGCAGATTCGGGACGGGCCGAAGCCCGCCCCGAATCGGATGACTAGTGTCGTGCTGTGATCACTCAGCAGCGGCGACGATGTTGACGACCTTGCGGCCGCCCTTCGCGCCGAACTGGACCGCACCGGCGGCCAGAGCGAACAGAGTGTCGTCGCCACCACGGCCGACGTTCACGCCGGGGTGGAAGTGCGTGCCGCGCTGGCGGACGATGATCTCGCCGGCGAGAACCTGCTGTCCACCGAAGCGCTTGACGCCAAGTCGCTGAGCGTTGGAGTCACGACCGTTACGGGTGGAGCTTGCGCCCTTTTTATGTGCCATGTCCTGGTCTCCTCGGTCTTTACTTGATGCCGGTGATCTTGACGCGCGTGAGCTCCTGGCGGTGGCCCTGACGCTTCTTGTAGCCGGTCTTGTTCTTGTACTTCTGGATGATGATCTTCGGGCCGCGGAGGTTGCCGATGACCTCTGCCGTGACCTTGACCTTCGCCAGCGAATCAGCGTCGGTGGTCACCGAGGCGCCGTCGACGAGCAGCACTGCGGCCAGCTCGATCTTCTCGCCCTGTGCAGCCTTGACACGGTCGAGCTGAACGATCGTGCCGACCTCGACCTTCTCCTGCCGCCCACCGGCGCGCACTACTGCGTAAACCACTTCATACCTGTTTCGTTGGGGAGCTCGCGGCTCCGAGATCTCACGGGAAGACTGTTGCTTGCATGCATCGCGGGGCGACGGGCACGAACGCAAGACTCTCCGCTCCGACCGTCCAGGACGACGCGGCATACGCACCAAGGGACTACTTTACCGGATGCGGGACACTGTGGCAAAACGTGCCGCCCGGTGTGTCCGGTCATAGGCTGAAGGGATGACCGTTCTCGTCGATGACCCCCTGTGGCCTGCGCACGGGCGCCTGTGGGCTCATCTCGTCAGCGATGACACCCTGCAGGAGCTGCACGACTTCGCGAGGGCGCATGACGTGCCCGCGCGCGCGTTCGATCTCGACCACTACGACGTTCCGGAAGAGATCATCCCCCGGCTCCTCGCCGCCGGCGCACAGCATGTCGGCGGCAAGGAGCTGGTCAGGCGGCTGATCGCCTCAGGACTGCGAATCCCCGCTCGCGACCGGCGCTGACGGCTCGGAGTTCACCGAGACGGGCGTGCCTGTGAGGGCAGCCGTCGAGACGCGGCGACGACCGCGACCCTGACCGGGCGCCTTCGGCTCGGGAAGAGCGTCGAGCACCGAATCGAGCAGCGCCTCCGCCGGGGACTTCGGCGACGACTTGCGGTCGGATCCACGCTTCTTGCGAGGCTTCTTGGCGCGCTCCTGCGGTGCGGTCGCTTCCGTCGGCTCAGCCACAGGAGCGACGGCCTCTGCCGGCTCGTCGGCATTCGGAGTGCGCGTCGAGGCTGCGATCTGCGCGAGTGCCGACTTCGCTCCCTCGGGGATGCTGTGCGTCGTCACCGCGGCCGGAGCAGCGCTCTGCGACTGACCGTTGCCGCCGCGCTGGCGACGGTTGGACTGAGAGCTGCCGTTCCCGTTGCCGTTGCCGTTCCCGTTGCTGCTGGAGCGGTGCTTGACGACGGGGTCGTGGTGGACGATGACGCCGCGGCCGGCGCATACGTCGCACGCCTCGCTGAACGTCTCGAGCAGGCCGAGGCCCAGCTTCTTGCGGGTCATCTGCACGAGGCCGAGCGAGGTGACCTCGGCGACCTGGTGCTTCGTCCGGTCCCGGCTGAGGCACTCGATCAGGCGACGCAGAACCAGGTCGCGATTGGACTCGAGCACCATGTCGATGAAGTCGACGACGATGATGCCGCCGATGTCTCGCAGCCTCAGCTGGCGGACGATCTCCTCGGCCGCCTCGAGGTTGTTCTTGGTGACGGTCTCCTCGAGGTTTCCGCCCGAGCCGACGAACTTGCCGGTGTTCACGTCGACGACGGTCATCGCCTCGGTGCGGTCGATGACCAGCGAACCACCCGAGGGCAGCCACACCTTGCGGTCGAGCGCCTTCTCGATCTGCTCCGTGATCCGGAAAGCGTCGAACGGGTCGGTCTCGTCCTCATACGACTCGACGCGCTCGAGGAGGTCGGGTGCGACGCTCTCGAGGTAGGCGCGGATCGTGCGCTGCGCGTCCTCGCCCTGGATGAGCATCTTCGTGAAGTCCTCGTTGAAGACGTCGCGGACGATCTTGACGAGGAGGTCGGGCTCGGCGTGCAGCAGTGCGGGTGCCTGCTGGTTCTCGACCTGCTTGCGGATGTGCTCCCACTGGCTGGTGAGCCGCTGGACGTCACGCGTGAGCTGGTCCTCGGTGGCGCCTTCGGCCGCCGTGCGGACGATCACGCCGGAGGATTCGGGCAGGACCTCCTTGAGGATGCGCTTCAGGCGCGTGCGCTCGTTGTCGGGAAGCTTGCGGCTGATGCCGTTCATCGATCCGCCCGGCACGTACACGAGGTAGCGGCCCGGGAGCGAGATCTGGCTGGTCAGACGCGCGCCCTTGTGGCCCACCGGATCCTTGGTGACTTGCACGAGGACGCGGTCGCCCGCCTTCAGCGCGAGCTCGATGCGGCGCGGCTGGTTGCCGGTCTCGACGCCGTCCCAGTCGACCTCACCGGAGTACAGCACGGCGTTGCGGCCGCGGCCGATGTCGACGAACGCCGCCTCCATGCTCGGCAGCACGTTCTGCACGCGACCGAGGTAGACGTTGCCGATCAGCGATGCGTCCTGGTTGCGAGCGACGTAGTGCTCGACGAGCACGCCGTCTTCGAGGACGCCGATCTGCGTGCGGCCGTTCTTGGAGCGGACGACCATCTTGCGGTCGACCGACTCGCGACGCGCGAGGAACTCCGCCTCGGTCACGACCGGGCGACGACGACCTGCGTCACGTCCGTCGCGGCGGCGCTGCTTCTTCGCCTCCAGGCGCGTGGAGCCCTTGATGGCCTTCGGCTCGGTGATGTACTCCACGACGCGCTGACGGGGCTGGCGCGGTTCATCGCGCTGCTCCCGCGGCTCACGCTGATCGCGAGTGTCGAGGTCGTCCGAACCGCCGCGACGACGGCGGCCGCGACGACCGGCCGGCTCGTCCTGCTCGCGGTCGGCGATGCGGTCGAACACACGCTCGCGACCCGTGCGCGCAGGAAGCGGCAGGACCTCGGGTGCGTAGAAGTGCAGCTGGGTCGAGACCTGCGAGACGAAGACCTCGGGGAGCAGCCCCAGCGAGACGGCGGTGAGGGGCTTGGGCTCCTCCGGCTTTTCGGGTGCGGTCTCGGCAGCGGGCTTCTCGGCAGCGGGCTGCTCGGGTGCGGCATCGACAGCGGGCTGCTCTGCAGCGGCGTCGGGCTGCTCTGCAGCGGCGTCGGGCGCGTCCTGCGACGGAGCCTCCGCAGCCGGGGCATCCTCTGCCGGGGCATCCTCTGCCGGGGCATCCTCGACGGGAGCCTCTTTAGCAGGAGTGTCCTCAGCAGGAGCATCCTCAGCAGGAGTGTCCTCAGCGGGAGCCTCCTCCGCAGGAGTCTCCTCGGCCGAGGCGGTCTCGCTCGTCGAACCCTCGCCGTCGTCCGGAGCGTCGGATGCGACAGCCTCCGGAGCGTCGGCGACTACCTCTGCGGGCGCGTCAGCATCCTCAGTGAAGTCGAGGGTAGGGGCGTCGTAGTCATTGTTCTCATCGGCCATCTCTGGCTTGCTCCTCGCGCGGACACTTCGTGTTCCGCTAACTCTCATGCGACACCCGCAGGTGTCGCGAACTCATTCGGTGTGCGACCGGCCCATGGCTCTGATCACGAGGGGCATACGGCCCCGAAGTCTGCGTCGATGCGCGCCACGACGGGGTCGAGCGATGCATCACAGGCCATTATCGCACCAAGTGCCCCGGTTCGCGGCATCCTCGCGACTCCGGGTCGTTTTCTCCGGCGCGCTCACGCCCGATACATAGCGATCGCTGAGAGAATCCACACATGAGCGAGCAGCGCACCCGCCCCGTCGTCTATGCCGTGTGGTTGATCATCGCGAGCGTCATCGGCTGGTTCGCCGCCTTCCAGCTGACGGTCGAGAAGTTCGTGCTTCTGGAGAACCCGACCGATGCGCTCGCCTGCGATGTGAGCCCCTTCATCCAGTGCAGCAAGAACCTCGGGTCCTGGCAGGGTGAGATCTTCGGCTTCCCCAACCCGCTGCTCGGACTGACCGGGTGGATGGCCCCGTTGGTGATCGGCGTCGCGATCCTCGCCGGGGCGAGGTTCCCGCGGTGGTTCTGGGCAGCCTTCGGCGCGGGGATCACCTTCGCCTTCGGACTCGTCTGCTGGCTCATCGGCCAGAGCCTTTACGCCGCGAACCTCGGGGTTCTGTGCCCGTGGTGCATGGTGACGTGGGCAGTGACCATCCCGACCTTCTTCGCGACGATGCTGCATCTGACCCGCAACGGCACCTTCACACGCAACGAGAAGACCCGGGAACGCGCCGACAAGCTGATGGTCTGGGTTCCGCTGGCCACCATCCTGGCCTACGCGGTCATCATCATGATGGCGCAGCTGCAGGGCCTGGACTTCCTCGGCGAGATGGCGCGCATCATCTTCTGACCCCGCCTGGACATGACGAAGCCCGCCGCACGATCTCGTGCGGCGGGCTTCGTCGTGTGCGGATCGGTCAGTCGAACCAGATGCCGAGCTCGCGTGCGGCCGACTCGGGGCTGTCCGAGCCGTGCACGAGGTTCTGCTGCACTTTGAGACCCCAGTCGCGGCCGAAGTCGCCACGGATCGTGCCGGGCGCGGCGGTGGTGGGGTCGGTCGTGCCGGCGAGCGAGCGGAAGCCCTCGATCACACGGTTGCCGGCGAGGCGGATGGCGACCGACGGGCCCGAGAGCATGAACTCCAGGAGCGGCTCGTAGAAGGGCTTGCCCTCATGCTCCGCGTAGTGCTCGGCGAGCAGGTCGCGGTCGGGCTCGACCAGGCGGATGTCGACGAGGGCGTAGCCCTTCGCTTCGATGCGCGCCAGGATCGTGCCGGTGAGGCCGCGGGCGACACCATCGGGCTTGACGAGGACGAGGGTTTCTTCGGTGGCCATGTCATTCACTCTCTGTCTGAGTCTCAGTCGTGGGCCCGTCGGGACGTCGTGCGTCCAATCGGGCCCCCATGATCGTCGCATACCCCCACATGCCGCCGAAAACCACGACGACGAGCAGGATCGCGGGGACCAGGATAGCCGCCAGAGCGATGACGACCTGCAGGACCCAGCCCGCCGTGATCGCCCACGGCTTCGTGATCATGCCGGCGAGGGCGAGGCAGGCGAGCCCGACGACGGCACCGCCGACGATCCCCCACCATTGCGGGATGCCCGCGGGCAGCGTCTTCAGACCGAAGACCGTGAGCCCCGCGAGGAAGACGACGATGGACTCGAAACCGAGCACGATCGGCGCCAGCTTCTGCACCAGAGTGCGTGGGGGACGCGGCGGACGGGCCGGGCGGGATGCGGCGGTCACGCGCGCCATCCCGACTTCCAGTCCTCTTCCTCGGCGAGAGCGATCGCCTCGCCGGCGAGCACGACCGAGCCGGCGATCACGACGGCCCGGCGATCCGATGACGCCGCCCACTCGCGCGCGGCGTCCGCTGCCTCGGCGAGCGTCGGGTGCACCGTCGCGCGCTGTCCCGTCGACTCGACGAGATCGGCGATGAGATCCGCGTCGCTCGCACGGTCGGACTCGGGCGCCGTGGCGAACACATGGGCCGCCGCGGGTGCGAGCTTCGAGACGATACCGGCGGCATCCTTGTCCGCGAGCACGCCGAGCACCACACCCCACTCGTCGAAGTCGAAGCTGTCATCCATCGCCTGCACGAGCGCGGCTGCGCCGTGCGGGTTGTGCGCAGCATCCACGATCACCGTGGGAGCGATGCCCAACAGCTGAAGTCTCCCCGGCGAAGTCGAGCCCTGCAGGCCCTCCGAGATGATGTCGGCGGCGATCGGCTGCTGCGCCCCGCCGATGAGCGACTCCACGGCTGCGACCGCGAGGGCCGCGTTGTGTCCCTGGTGCGCTCCGTACTGGGGCAGGTACTCCTCGACATACGCTCCGGCGAGACCGCGGATGGTCAGCAGCTGTCCTCCGACGGCGAGCTTCTGCTCGGCGAGCCCGAACTCCTCGCCTTCGAAGGCGATCGTGGCGTTCTTCTCAGCAGCGACACGGCGCAGCACCTCGGCGGCCTCCGCCGGCTGCTGGGCCGACACGACGGCAGCGCCCTCCTTGATGATTCCCGCCTTCACGGTCGCGATCTCGGCGATCGTGCCGCCGAGACGATCGGCGTGGTCGATGTCGATGGGCGCGAACACCGCCACATCACCGTCGGCCGTGTTGGTCGAGTCCCACTCGCCGCCCATTCCCACTTCGAGGACGAGCACGTCGACCGGGGCATCCGCCACCGCCACGAAGGCGAGCACGGTGAGTAGCTCGAAGAACGTGAGCGGCTCCTCACCCGCTGCCTCGAGTTCGGCGTCGACGATCTCGACGAACGGTTCGATCTCGTTCCAGGCGTCGACGACGGCGGCATCCTCGATCGGCTCTCCATCGATCACGATGCGCTCGGTGAAGCGCTCGAGGTGCGGACTGGTGAAGAGGCCCGTGCGCAGCCCGTGCGCGCGCAGCAGGGTCTCGATCATGCGAGCGGTCGAGGTCTTGCCGTTCGTACCCGTGATGTGGACGACGCGATACGTGCGCTGCGGATCGTCGAGATACGCGAGGATGCGCGCCGTGCGCTCCTTGCGCGGCTGCACCCAGCGCTCCCCCGCACGACTCAGCAGCTTGTCGTAGACGGCATCGGCCTTGTCGCGTGCGCTCATGCGGCGGGCTCCTTCGTCGTGACGTCGATCGTGACGATGATCGGACGCTTGTCGGCGCCCAGGGCGGTCGCACCACTGCGGAAGACGCCGTCGCCGGGGCTGGCGACCTCCTGCACGAGGGTGTCCATGTCGTCGGTCGCCTGCACCGCGAACGCGACGGCCAGGGTCTCCCCCGCGATCAGGTCCGCATGCGCCTGCAGCGCCTCGGCATCGGCCGGGCCCACGTTCAGTGCCAGAACGATGCGGTCGCTCACATCGAGGTCCGCATTCTTGCGGGCCTCCTGCACGACGCGGATGGCGTCTCTCGCCAGTCCCTCGGCTTCGAGCTCAGGAGTGGTCGTCGTGTCGAGCAGCACGAATCCGCCGCTCGGCACGATCGCGAGCGCCTCCCCCTCGGGCCGGCCGGTGGTCTCGAGCACGAGGTCGTACTCGCTCGGCTCGAGCACGATGCCGCCCGCGGTCACGACGCCGTCGACCTCCGACCAGTCGCCGGACTTCGCGGCCTTGATCACCGTCTGCACGTTCTTGCCCAGGCGCGGACCCGCCGCACGGGCGTTCACGCTCAGCCGGTGGCTGATCCCGTATCCGCCGGCGGTCGTGTCCGACTGCTGGACGAGCTCGACCGACTTGACGTTGAGCTCCTCGCGCAGGATGTCCTCGAACTGGCCGAGCGTGGCCGCCAGAGGTGACACCACCGTGAGGCGTGCGAGTGGCAGCCGCACACGGAGCTTCTCCTTCTTGCGCAGCGCGTTGCCGACGCTCGACAGCTCGCGAACGGCATCCATCGCGTCGCGGATCTCGTCCGCCGCGGGGAACGCGGTGTCATCCGGCCAGTCCTGCAGGTGCACGCTGCGTCCGCCCGTGAGCCCCTGCCACACGCGCTCGCTGATGAGCGGCACGAGAGGCGCGGCGACCCGGGTCAGCGTCTCGAGCACCGTGTAGAGCGTGTCGAAGGCGTCTGCGCTCGACCCCTCCCAGAACCGGTCGCGCGAGCGACGGATGTACCAGTTGGTGAGCACCTCGGCGAAGTCGCGCAGACGCGCGGACGCGGTCGTGGAGTCGAGACCCTCGAGGTCCGCTCGCACCTCGCGCACCAGGTCGCCGAGACGAGCGAGGATGTAGCGGTCGAGGACGTCGGTCGAATCAGTGCGCCAGGTCGCCTCGTATCCGCCGGGCTTCGCCGCGTTGGCGTACGTCGCGAAGAAGTACCACGAGTTCCACAGCGGGAGCAGGAACTCGCGCACGCCCGAGCGGATGCCCTCTTCGGTCACTGCGAGGTTGCCGCCGCGCAGCACCGAGCTCGACATGAGGAACCAGCGCATCGCGTCGGAGCCGTCGCGGTCGAGCACCTCGGAGACGTCCGGATAGTTGCGCAGCGACTTCGACATCTTGTAGCCGTCGTTGCCCAGGACGATGCCGTGGCAGCTGACGCCCGTGAACGCCGGTCGATCGAACAGCGCCGTCGAGAGCACGTGCATGACGTAGAACCAGCCACGCGTCTGCCCGATGTACTCGACGATGAAGTCGGCGGGCGCATGCGTGTCGAACCACTCCTGGTTCTCGAACGGATAGTGCACCTGCGCGTACGGCATCGAGCCGGAGTCGAACCACACGTCGAAGACGTCCTCGATGCGGCGCATCGTGCTCCGGCCGGTCGGGTCATCGGGGTTCGGACGGGTGAGGTCGTCGATGTACGGGCGGTGCAGATCGATCTCGCCCTCGGGGTTGCGCGGGAGCGTGCCGAAGTCGCGCTCCATCTCCTCGAGCGAGCCGTAGGCGTCGACGCGCGGGTACTCGGGGTCGTCGCTCTTCCAGATCGGGATCGGCGAGCCCCAGTAGCGGTTGCGGCTGATCGACCAGTCGCGCGCGCCTTCGAGCCACTTGCCGAACTGGCCGTGCTTCACGTTCTCGGGCACCCAGGTGATCTGCTCGTTGTTCGCGAGCAGGTCGTCCTTGATGTCGGTGACGCGGATGAACCAGCTGGACACGGCCTTGTAGATCAGGGGATTCCGGCACCGCCAGCAGTGCGGGTACGAGTGCACGTAGCTCTGCTCGCGCAGGAGGCGCCCCTCGGTGCGCAGCAGGCGGATGAGCGGCGTGTTCGCGTCCATCCACAGCTGCCCGGCGACGTCGGTGACGTTCGGCAGGAATCGTCCGCCATCGTCGAGCGACAGGATCGTCGGGATGCCGGCAGCACCGGCCACCCGCTGGTCGTCCTCACCGTAGGCAGGAGCCTGGTGGACGATGCCGGTGCCGTCGCTGACCGTGACGTAGTCGTCGACGAGGATGCGCCAGGCGTTCTCCGTGCCGTAGGTCTCGGCGTCGGCGTAGTAGTCGAAGAGCCGGTCGTAGGTGACGCCCTCGAGCTCGGCTCCGCGCACCGTCGCGTCGACCGCGGCGAGCGCCTCGTCGAGGCTCTCGTATCCGAGCTCCTTGACGTAGCCGCCGAGCAGCTCACGCGCCAGAAGGTAGCGGTGGGCCGAGGCCTCGACGGCGGCATCCGTCGTTCCCGCGACCTGGTGCACGTCGGCGGCTCCTCCGGGACCGGCGGGCAGCACGACGTACTCGATGTCGGGGCCGACGGCGAGCGCGAGGTTGGTGGGCAGGGTCCAGGGTGTGGTCGTCCAGGCGAGTGCCCGCACGGCGGTGAGACCGAGTGCCTCAGCCTTCGCACCGGTCAGCGGGAACGTGACGGTGACCGACGGGTCCTGACGGTTCTGGTACACGTCGTCGTCCATGCGCAGCTCGTGCGCCGACAGCGGGGTCTCGTCGCGCCAGCAGTACGGCAGCACGCGGTATCCCTCGTAGGCGAGTCCCTTGTCGAACAGGGTCTTGAACGCCCAGAGCACGCTCTCCATGTAACCGAGGTCGAGCGTCTTGTATCCGCGCTCGAAGTCGACCCAGCGAGCCTGACGCGTGACGTAGTCCTGCCACTCATGGGTGTACTTGAGCACCGAGTCCTTCGCCTTCGCGTTGAAGACGTCGATGCCCATCTCCTCGATCTGGCTCTTCTCGGTGATGCCGAGCTGCTTCATGGCCTCGAGCTCGGCGGGCAGACCGTGGGTGTCCCAGCCGAAGACACGATCGACCTTCTTGCCGATCATGGTCTGGAATCGCGGGAAGACGTCCTTGGCGTAGCCCGTGAGCAGGTGCCCGTAGTGCGGCAGGCCGTTGGCGAACGGCGGGCCGTCGTAGAAGACCCACTCGTCTTCGCCCTCGCGCTGCTCGATCGAGGCGCGGAAGGTCTGATCGGTCTCCCAGAAGTCGAGCACCTCGCGCTCGATCTGAGGGAACCGAGGGCTCGGGGCGACGGAGGCAGCCTGGTCGGCGGCGGGGCCGAAGGAGGAACGCGGGTAGGTCATGTCGTCTCGCAGGAGTCGTGGCGGATGCTGCTGCGAGGACGATCCGTCCGGCTTGTCGTTCCGGGGACCGCGGTACCACCTCGCGTGCCGCGCCTCACGGCGGAGCCACTCTCACTGCGGCTGTGACGGGCCTGCCCCGCTCGGTTCTACTGAGTCCGCCCTCGCGAGCCGACCGTTCTTCCGAGAGCTCCCCGGTGATGTCCGGATCACAGCTCTTGTCTCCCATTCTACGCGCGGTGCGGCGCGTGCGCCTCCTGCCTCCTGAGCGCGGCCGAAGTCCGTGCGCGCTTCCGACGTCGGTTCTGTCTTCGGAGCCCGCGCCCGCGTCGGCCGAATGCACCTCCGTCGGCCAGTCTCCGGGAATTCGGCCGAGGCAAGACGATCTGTCCGACGGTGCGAAGCATCTGAACGGCGGGTCACTCACCCCGCGCGGTGCAGTCCCTGCGCGACCGCGCGCATGATCAGGTCCTGCACGATGTGCCAGTCGAACATGACGTGCGTGTACGACACGCGCATCACGTGATACCCCATCAGCCGCAGTTCGGCATCGTGCCGGATGTCTTCGGATCGCTGCGCACCGACGTGGTGGGCCCCGTCGATCTGTACGACGAATCGGTCGCCGATCAGAGCGTCGACGCGGTGGCCCGCGATCCAGATCTGCACGCGGATCGGCTCTCTCAACCACCGCAGTCGCGCACGAAGGTAGGTCTCCAGCCCCGCGTCGGCGAAAGGAGTGGCCCGTTCGAGAATCAGCCGCGCCGCCGGCTTCCACGAGTATCCGCGCAGAGCTTCCATCGTGACGAGCGACTTGTTGAGCGCTGACTCCCAGGTCGCGAGCGCCCGCTCGAAAGGCTCGCACTCAGCGATGTACGCCAGCACATTCTCGATCGGATCGACGAGCACATCCGGATGACGCGGCACGATCGGACTGCCCCAGTGCACCTGCGCGTCGACACGTCGCCTCCCCGCGGCGTTCGGCCCGACGGCGACGTGTGGCTTGCCCGAATCGTCGTGCAGCCAGAGACCGAGGCGAGCGGCTTGAGTACGGCAGGTCAGCACGACGCCTCGGCGCGCCGCGCTGATCAGCATCCCGTCGGCGGAAGGCACCGCGAGCCATCCTCGTCGCGGCCGGATCAGCACACCGCCTTCGACCGCCGACGCGACCAGGCTCCGAGCGAATCCGCGCTCTTGGATGACGGTGACACGCACGACGCCGCCGAGCTCCGTCATCGTCGCAAGCAAGTCCTCTGACGTTCTCCGCACCCAGCCAGTGTGGGACGTATCGCGTGCGCGTCGCCCCCCGTTCCAGGCTTGTGCGCACAACGGCGTCTCGTGGCGTTCTGTGCAGGAGCGGTCGAGGCGTCCGCAGACGTAGCTCGCTCGCCACTCTCGTGCTCCCGCTCTCGCTCGGCCGAATCCACCTCCCTCGGTCCGATTCCGCGCAATAGGCCGAGTGAAGCGCATCCGGCCGAGGAAGGAGCAGCCGAACCGAGGAAGGCGCGGCCGAACCGAGGAAGGCGCGGCCGAACCGAGGAGTGTCTCACCCACCCCCTACCCTCGAAGCATGGTCCGCTCCCCCGAATCCCCTGCGGCTCCCCGCGTATCGCCTCCCGACCTTCCCCTCGAGTTCGAGTCGGCGACGGCTCGGCGCAGCGCCGATCTGCTCGCGGCACAGCTCGATCTCGAGGTCGCAGCCGATCTCGCCCACGCCTCACTCGAGCAGTGCACGATCACGGCCGACGCCGACAGTGTCGATCTGACCGGAGCCACCCTCATCGACGTCGACATGACGGGTGTCCGCATCGCCTCGCTCAAGATGCGGGATGCCGGCATCCGTCGCGTGCGCATCAGCGGCGGACGCATCGGCACGCTCGATCTGAGCAGCGCCCGAATCGACGAGCTGGAGCTCCGCGACGTGCGGATCGACTATCTGAACCTGGGGGCGTCGAAGGCCACGGACGTCGAGATCACCGCGTGCAGCATCCGGACGATCGACATGCCCCAGGCCGAGCTCACCCGCGTGCGCTTCACCGACACGCGCTGCGACGAGGTGGACTCCCGCGGCATGCGCGCCGCGCACGTCGACCTGCGCGGGCTCGACGCCTCGGCGTTCCTCGATGCGAACAGCCTCCGCGGCACGACCCTGAGCAGCTTCCAGGTGCAGCAGCTCGCACCGGTACTCGCGGCGGGGATCGGCATCCAGGTCAGGGACTGACGGGCCGGTTCGCGTCGAGCAGCTCCTGAGTGAACGGATGCTGCGGCGATTCGAACACGTCCGTGACTGCACCCTGTTCGACGATGACGCCGTCCTGCATCACCAGCACGTCGTCGGCGACCGCCCCGACGACATCGAGATCGTGCGACACGAAGATCATGGTCAGCCGACGCTCGCGCTGCAGCCTCAGCAGCAGCTGGATCACGCGCTCACGCACCGACGGATCCAGAGCCGACACCGGCTCGTCCAGCACGAGCACCTCGGGCTCGGCAGCCAGTGCCCGAGCGATGGCGGCACGCTGTCGTTGCCCACCCGACAGCGCGGACGGCCGCCGGGTCGCCAATACGGGGTCGAGGTCGACCTCGGCGAGAAGCTCGGACACCCGCGCGGCCCGCAGCGCCCGAGGCACGCCGCCCGCGGCGAGCGCCTCCCTCAGCGACCGCCCGATGCTCCATCGAGGATCGAATGCGCCGAGCGGATTCTGGTGCACGAGCTGCACGCGGTGCTCGCCGATCCAGCGCAGGCCGCCGTCGTCCGGCTGCTCGACACCGACGATCATCCGGGCGAGCGTCGTCTTGCCCGACCCCGATTCCCCGACGATGCCGAGTGTGCGTCCCTGATGCACGGCGAACGACGCGTCGTTCACGGCGGCGATCTCCTCGTATGTCCTTGTGACGCCTGTGGCGACGAGCACGGGTGTCACGTCGTCGGTAGAGGTCACACGCGGCTCGTGCATCGTCGCGGCGATCAGCTGTCGGGTGTACGCGTGCTGCGGCTTCTCGAGAACCTCGCCGACGGGCCCGGACTCGACGACCACGCCGTTGCGCATGACCAGCACGCGATCGGCGATGCGACGGACGGCCGCGAAGTCGTGGCTGATGAACACGATCGCGGTGCCGGCGTCTGCGATGTCGCGGAGGAGTCCGAGGATCCTCGCCTGCACCGTCGCATCGAGAGCCGTGGTCGGCTCGTCCGCGACGAGGATCGCGGGTTCGGCCGCGATGGCCGAGGCGATCAGTGCCCGCTGCCTGAGTCCGCCGGAGAGCTCGTGCGGGTACTGCCGCGCTCGGCGGGCGGCGTCCGGCATCCAGACGCGGTGCAGCAGCTCCTGCACTCTTTCGCGCAGCGCCGCTCGTCCGGACCTGAGGCCGTGGAGACGCAAGGGTTCGGCGATCTCCGATCCCACCCGTTGCAGCGGATCGAGCGAGACGAGGGCATCCTGCGAGACGAGCGCGATGCCCGCGCCGCGCAGAGACCGCCAACGCCGCTCGCCGAACCGCGCGACATCCGTCCCGTCGATGATGAACCGTTCGAACCGCACCCGTGCGTCTGCGGGCGTCAGTCCGAGAAGTGCCCGCGCGGTGAGCGACTTGCCCGCGCCCGACTCACCGACGATGGCGACGCACTCCCCTCGCGCCACCGACAGCGACACCCCGTCGACGACGGGCGTCTCACCGAAGTCGATGCGCAACCCCTGCAGCTCGAGCGCTTCCGTCACGACGTCCGCCCCTCTGCTCTGGCACGCAGCACGCGGCCGACGATCGTCGCCGCGATCACGGTGACGGTGATCGCGATGCCGGGGAACACGGCGATCCACCAGGCCTGTCCGAGCACGTTGCGTCCTCCGGCGAGCATGAGGCCCCACTCGGGAGTGGGCTCCGATGGGCCGAGACCGAGGAAGCTGAGTCCGGCGGCCGCGAGGATGCTCGAGCCGATGCCGATCGTCGCGAGCACGCTCAGCGACCCGAGCACACCCGGCACGACATGCCGGACGAACGCGGGCACAGGGGGGACGCCGAGGATCCGGGCGGCCTCGACGTGCTCGGCGCTGCGGAGGGTGCGGGTCTGCACCCTCGCCAGCCGGATGTAGACGGGGACGGCGGCGAGCGTCACGGCGATCGCGATGTTGACCGGTCCGGGCCCGAGCACCGCCACGACCACGAGCGCGACCAGGAACTCGGGGAAGGCCATGAGCACATCGTTCACCCGCATGAGTGCCGCGTCGACTCCCCGCGGGGTGAGGCCGGCGAGCGCACCGATGAGCAGCCCCACGGCGAGCGCGATGCCCGTGGCGAGCAGGCCGATGCCGATCGAGCGCCCGGCCCCGTAGAGCACGCGCGAGTAGACGTCACGCCCGCTCTGATCGGTGCCGAACAGATGCTCGGCGCTGGGCGGCAGAAGCGATGCGCGCACGTCGGTCTGAAGAGGGTCGTGCGTGGCGAGGACAGCGGGGAAGGCCGCAGCGAATGCGAGCACCAGCAGCACGGCCACGGCGCACCAGAGCAGCACGGTCTGCGCGCGCTTCATCGCCTTCCTCCCCGCCCGGTGCGCAGCCGAGGATCGATGAGCGGATGCAGCAGCTCGATCACGAGGTTCACGATCACGAAGACGATGGCACTGAGCAGGATGATCCCGGTGATCACCGGCAGATCGCGGTTCGTGATGGCCGCGAGGGTGACCCGGCCGAGGCCCGCCCTGGCGAACACGGTCTCTACGAGCACCGCTCCTCCGAGCACCGATCCGGTCAGGTAGGCCGCCAGGGTCACGGCATTCGCGGCACCGTGTCTCAGTCCGTGACGCAGCGTGAACCAGGACGGGCTCGCACCCCGCGCCCGCACGGTCTCGGCGAACGGCATCCGCTCGGCCTGCACGAGTCCATCCCGCAGCACCTGGCTGAGCAGCGCCGCCACGGGAAGCGCGAGCGTGATGGCCGGCAGCACGATCGTCGCCGGATTGCGGGCACCCGAGACAGGGAACCACCCCAGTCCGAATGCGAAGACGCTGAGCAGGATCAGTCCGATCCAGAACACGGGCGACGACAGGATGACGAGCTCGATGCCCGCGGCGACGGCTCGTCCTGCCTGGCCTCGCACCAGCAGGGCGACGGCGAGCGCGAGCAGCACGGCGATCACGAGAGCCAGCGCCGAGAGCTGCAGCGTCGATCCGAGCTGACGGCCGATGACCTCGGTCACCGGCATCCGCAGCTGATACGACTCGCCCAGGTCTCCCCGGGCGAGCTGACCGATGAAGGTCAGATACTGCTCGAGCGGGGGTCGATCGAGGCCGAGGTCCGCACGGATGCCGTCCTTGACCGCCTCGCTCACCTGAGCCTGCGGCCCGAGCATCACCGAGACCGGATCGCCCGGGATGACGCGGAACGCCAGGAAGACGAGTGTCGCCGCACCCCAGAGCACGATCACGACGGATGCCGCGAGACCGGCGATCCGGATGAGCGCTGCCTTCACCGTTGGCGCCCTCTCGACGATCTCTGAGCACCCTTCGGCACGCGGCGCTCGCTCACGAACGATACCGCAGCGATATGCCCAAGGGTGCTCGACGACTCAGCGGTCAGCCGACGCTCACGTCGTAGAACAGCGGACGTCCGTACAGGTCGTAGTCGAGACCGCTGACCCGCTCGCCGACGGCGGTGATCGCCGAGGGGCTGTAGAGCGGGACGATGGCCGTGTACTCCGCATTCCACTCCTGCAGCTGCGTGTAGATGCTGTTGCGCTCGTCCTGGTCGCTGGAGGCGACGGCCTGGTCGAGCAGAGCGTCGATCTCCGGATCGGTGACCTGGGAGGCGTTCTGGAACCCCTCTGTGTGCAGGTGCGCACGGAGGAAGTCGGGGTCGACTCCGGAGAATCCCCAGTCCGTCAGGTCGAAGGTCTTGGGACCGTACTGCTCGTTGTAGGCGCCGGGCTCCAGCACCTCGCGCACGACCTCGAACCCGATCGCCTTGAGATCCGACTGGATGGCGTTCGCCAGGGCGGCCCGGTCGTCCGGCACCGGGGTCCATGCGATCCACCGCGCAGACAGGCGCTTACCGTCCTTCATGCGGATGCCGTCGCTGTCGCGCTCCGTCCAGCCGGCCTCGTCGAGGAGAGCGTTCGCCGCTGCTGCATCGAAAGGCCAGCTGTCCTCGAGGGAGGCGTCGTACCCGGGAGTCGTCGAGCCGAGCACGCTCCATGCTCGTGGGAACTGCCCGAAGAAGATCTCCTCGACGGCGGCGTCGACGTCGATGCCCCGAGCGAATGCCTGGCGCACCTTCTCGTCGGCGAAGACACCGTACTTCTCGTTGAGGTACAGCGAGTACGGCAGGCCGGGGTACTCGACCGAGTCCACGGTGATGCCGTCGCCGAGATCTCCCGCGAGGTTCGGGGGGATGTTGCTCGCGAGGTCCGCCTCGCCGCTCTGCACGACGCCGGTGCGCACGGAGGCCTCCGGCTGGATCTCGACGCGCAGCGTCTCGACCTCCGCCGCATCCTCGCCGTGCGGCCCCCAGGCGTAGTCATCGTTCCGGGTGTACACCAGCTCCTGATCGGGCGTGTACTCGGTGAGCACGAACGGACCGGTGCCGACCGTGACATCGGGCCCTCCGGCCTTCAGCTGGTCGGCGGACTCCGCCAGCACGGCCGGTGAGTAGAACCCGAGCTGCGGCGTGCTGGCGGCCTGCAGGAACGGCGCGTACGGCTGGGTGAAGCTGACCGTGACGGTGTGTTCGTCGACGACCTCCGTACCCGCGTAGAAGTCTGCTCCGAGCATCGACGCCGCCTGCGCCGACTCCGTCTCGGGGTCGACGATGCGGTCGAAGTTCGCCTTGACCGCCTCGGCGTCGAAGACCTCGCCGTCGGTGAACGTCACGTCGTCACGGAGGACGAAGGTGTACTCCGTGCTGTCGTCGGAGACGGTCCACTCCTTCGCCAGCCAGGGGCTGAACGAGCCGTCGTCCTCCTGGAAGACCAGCGAGTCGAGCACTGCCCGCTGCACCATGCCGGAGACGTCGAGCTGGCTCACCTGCGGATCCATGTGCCCGGCAGAGAGGTTCGCGCCCTCGATCGACCAGACGAGCTCTCCGCCGTCGGACTCGGAGGACGGCGCGGCGCAGGAGCTGAGCAGGAGGGCGCTCACGGCGACGGTGGCACCGAGCGGGATCGCGCGGCGCAGGAAGGTGGTGGGCATGCTGTTCCTCGGGAGGGAAGGCGAAGGGACGCGGACGCGTCGTTTGTTGGACTGGATCCAATTCTAGAGCGTCCTCTTCACCCCCGGCGCTGCGCGGCAGGACCGGAACTCTGCACCGCCGCGGGCGATTAGACTGTGGGACACAATCCACACTCAGGCACGCTCACACAGTGCCGCATACATCGCTCGAGGAGAACCTTCATGTCCGCTATTCCCGACAAGCCCGCACTCGAAGGTCTCGAAGCGAAGTGGGGTGAGACCTGGTCCGAGCGGGGCACGTACCTGTTCGACCGCTTCCGCGCCGCGGAGTCCGGCCGCGAGGGCGTCTACTCGATCGACACTCCCCCGCCGACCGCATCCGGAAGCCTGCACATCGGGCACGTCTTCTCGTACACGCACACCGATGTCAAGGCGCGCTTCGAGCGCATGCGCGGCAAGAACGTGTTCTACCCGATGGGGTGGGACGACAATGGACTGCCCACCGAGCGCCGCGTGCAGAACTACTACGGCGTGCGGTGCGACCCGACGCTCCCCTACCAGAGCGACTTCACCCCGCCGTTCGAAGGCGGCGACAACAAGTCCAGCCGCGCTGCCGACCAGGTGCCCATCAGCCGCCGCAACTTCATCGAGCTCTGCGAACGTCTGACGATCGAGGACGAGAAGCAGTTCGAGGCGCTGTTCCGCCAGCTCGGCCTCTCGGTCGACTGGACGCAGACCTACCGCACCATCTCCGACGACACGATCCGTCAGAGCCAGCTCGCATTCCTGCGCAACCTCGAGCGCGGCGAGGCCTATCAGTCGCTCGCTCCGACGCTGTGGGACATCGACTTCCGCTCGGCGATCGCCCAGGCCGAACTCGAGGATCGCGACCAGCAGGCCGCGTACCACACCATCGACTTCCCGTTCGCCGACGGATCCGGCTCGATCACGATCGAGACCACCCGCCCCGAGCTGCTTCCCGCGTGCATCGCGATCGTGACCCACCCCGAGGGCCCGCACAAGCACCTGATCGGCACGAAGGTGCGCACGCCCTTCTTCGGCGCCGAGATCGAGATCCACGGCCACCACCTCGCACAGCCCGACAAGGGCACCGGCGCCGCGATGGTCTGCACCTTCGGCGATGTGACCGACATCATCTGGTGGCGCGAGCTGCGCACGGCGGCGGGCGACCACCTCCCGAACATGACCACGATCGGCCTCGACGGACGCTTCCTCCCGACGGCGCCGTCGATCGTCGCCGACGCCGACGCGATCGACTGGTACACCGCCGAACTCGCGGGCAAGACGGTGTTCTCCGCGCGCAAGGCGATCGTCGAGAAGCTGCAGGAGACCGGAGACATGACGGCCGTCGGCAAGCCGTTCAACCACGCCGTGAAGTTCTTCGAGAAGGGTGACCGCCCTCTCGAGATCGTCTCGACCCGCCAGTGGTACATCCGCAACGGCGCACGCGACGCGAACCTGCGCGACGAGCTGCTCGAGCGCGGCACGCAGCTGGCGTGGCACCCGGACTTCATGCGGGTTCGCTACGAGAACTGGGTCGGAGGTCTGACCGGAGACTGGCTCGTGTCGCGTCAGCGCTTCTTCGGCGTGCCGATCCCGCTCTGGTACGGCCTCGACGAGAACGGCGAGCGCGACTACGCCCGCGTGATCGCTCCCGATCACGCCAGTCTCCCCATCGACCCGACGACCGACGTGCCGGAGGGATACACCGAGGATCAGCGCGGCGTGGCCGGTGGTTTCGAGGCCGAGGCCGACATCCTCGACACCTGGGCCACCTCGTCGCTCACTCCGCAGCTCGCCGGTGGATGGCAGCGCGACGAGGAGCTGTGGCAGCTCACGGCACCGTTCGACCTGCGCCCGCAGGGACAGGACATCATCCGCACCTGGCTCTTCTCGACCATGTTGCGCTCGACCCTCGAAGACGGGCGCTCGCCGTGGCGCAACGCCGCGATCTCGGGCTTCATCGTCGACCCCGACCGCAAGAAGATGTCGAAGTCGAAGGGCAACGTCGTCACGCCGGCGGACATCCTCGAGACCCACGGATCGGATGCGGTGCGCTACTGGGCCGCCTCCAGCCGCCTGGGAATGGATGCCGCCTTCGACCCGCAGAACCCGACGCAGGTCAAGATCGGCCGCCGACTGTCGATCAAGGTGCTCAACGCGGCGAAGTTCGTGCTGTCGTTCCCGGTGCCCGAAGGCGCCCAGGTGACGCACGCCCTCGACGCCTCGATGCTGACAGGCCTCGACGCCGTGATCGCCGAGGCGACCAAGGCGTTCGAGAACTACGACCAGGCCAAGGCGCTGGAGGTCACCGAGGCGTTCTTCTGGACGTTCTGCGACGACTACCTCGAGCTCGTCAAGGAGCGCGCCTACAACCAGAACGACGTGGGCCAGGCCTCCGCGGCACTCGCACTGCGCCTGGCGCTGTCCACGCTGCTGCGCCTTCTCGCGCCGATCCTCTCGTTCGCGACCGAAGAGGTGTGGTCGTGGTTCGAAGAAGGCTCGGTCCACACCGCCGCGTGGCCGGAACCTCTCGGCATCGACGGTGACACGGCGGTGCTGTCGGCCGCGAGTGAGGCACTGATCGGCATCCGCCGCGCCAAGACCGAGGCGAAGGCATCGCAGAAGACTCCGGTATCTCGTGCCGCGATCGCGGCGCCCGCCGCCAAGCTCGACGCACTCCGCGCCGCAGCCGAAGACCTCAAGGCCGTCGGCCGCATCGCCGACCTCGAGTTCACCGAGGCCGACGAGTTCGCGGTCACCGCGATCGAGCTCGCTCCGGTCGAGGGGGCATGATGCAGCTGGGTACGCGGTGGGCCACCGGCTCGGAGCCGCCGGCATCCGTTCCCGCCGCGCTCCGGCCGGCGATCGCCGAGGTCGAATCCCGCGGCCTCACCGGACACTGGACGCTCACATGGCTCGAGGGCCGTGCGATCGCCGAGCTCGATGCGGGCTGGGAGGTCGTGCAGACCGGGGCCGGCGACGTGATCGCCCGCCCGTTCGAGGACTGACGAACTCTGATCAGAAAGCCCCCTGTCCGGAACTCCAGACAGGGGGCTTCGCTGCGTGTGGCGATGTCATCGACGCGGCAGGCCGAGCTGCGCGAGCATGTGGTCGACGGCGTGGGGATCCTGGCGTCTGGTCTGCTGCTCGCGCAGGAGATCCAGCGCGAGCGTCCGCTTCTCGGCCCGACTTTCGATGCGATGTTCCACGAAGGCCGTGAGCAGACCGGCGAGGCCGAGCAGCCTGCGCTCAGTGCGCGTCGGGGCGACGAGTCGGATGGTCGCGCTGGTCATGATTCCTCCGTCTTCGAGTCGGCGGCATCCGCGAGCACAGCACCGGAGGCCGGCAGGTCGAAGAGCTCGGTGCGCAGCGACACCCGGCGCACATCCGGCCCGGTCTGGCCGCGGAATCGCTCGACCGCGCTGTCGACCACCGCCATGAGCTCATCCTTGAGACCCGCCATCTGCGAGGGGGTCATCTCGAGCAGAGTCGTGGCGATCAACCCGGTGTCCTTCCAGCCCTCGGGCACGTCCGTGTCCGGCCGATTCACGTAGGACATCAGGGTCTCGTGGCGAAGTCGGAAGAACTCGGACGAGACGATCTGCGCCGCGGCTCGATTCGCCGGTGACATGCTCTGACTGGGACCGGGGATGTCGATGCGTCCTTCGGGAAGCTCCCACCAGCGCTCTCGGGCCGTGCCGCGGCCCTCGACCTCGTGGATGAGGTCGTGCGCCGAGAGCGTTCGCAGGTGATAGCTGGTCGACCCGGACGTCTCGCCCAGCATCGAGGCGAGCGAACTCGCCGTCTGCGGCCCGTGAGTGCTGAGCAGGTCGAAGATCCTCACACGCAGCGGGTGAGCGAGGGCTTTGAGCGCCCCCGCGTCGAGGCGTCGCAACTGCAGTTCGTCTTCCATACCGTCGACGATACTCTTGCAAAGACTTCTTTGCAAGCTAATCTTTGCAAATTAACCTTTGCACGCGTCTGCGTCATACGGCCAGAGCCCGTGCCGTCACGGACGCCGCCGCCGGGAAGCGAGTCCCTGTTGCGGGTGATGGCTAGGCTCAGAGGATGACCGACGTCGCGAATCCCCTGCTTCAGCCGTCCACGCTCCCCTACGGTCTTCCCGACTTCGCTGCCATCAGGCCCGAGCACTACCTGCCGGCATTCCAGGCCGCGTTCGACGAGCACCTCCGAGAGATCGCCCGGATCACGATGGTGCGCTCGATGCCCACCTTCGAGAACACGATCGAGGCGCTGGAGCGCTCAGGAGAGCTGCTCGACCGCGTCGCGCACGCGTTCTACACCGTGACCTCGGCCGATGCGACGCCGGAGATCCAGAAGATCGACGAACAGCTCGCTCCTCTCATGGCGGCCCATCAGGATGCCATCACTCTCGACGCTGCGCTGTACTGGCGCGTCCAGCAGGTGCACTCGCACCTCGACGATCTCGAGCTCGATGATGAGCAGCGGTACCTCGTCGAACGGCACCACCGCGAGATGACCCACGCGGGCGCGGCCCTCGGCGACGAGGCGAAGAGCAGACTCACCGCCCTGAACCAGCAGCTGTCGACGCTGAACAACACCTTCGAGCGCAACCTCCTCAACGACACGAACGACCTCGCGGTGGTGTTCGACTCGCCCGAGGAGCTCGCGGGCCTCAGCAGCGGTGAGCTCTCCGCAGCGGCTCGCTCGGCGGCGGATCGGGACCTCGCCGGACGCTTCGTCATCTCCCTCCCGCTGTTCACCGGGCATCCGTACCTGGCGCAGCTCCGCGATCGCGAGTCGCGTCGCCGCATCCTGGCGGCCTCGCAGTCGCGCGCGTCGCGTAACAACGGGAACGACAATCGTCCCGTGCTCGCCAAGATCGTGCGCCTCCGCGCCGAGCGGGCGGCACTGCTCGGCTATGCCTCGCACGCCGCGTACGTGACGGCAGACGAGACGGCCGGCACGCCGGACGCGGTCGAGCGGATGCTGCGCGATCTCGCGGCGCCATCTGCACGCAACGCACGAGCCGAGAAGGAAGCCCTGCAGGCGATCGTCGACGAGACCGAGGCGACGCCCTTCGCGGTCGAGGCGCACGACTGGGCTTTCTACACGGAGAAGGTGCGGACCGCCCGATACGCGATCGACACGAGCGCGCTCCGTCCGTGGTTCGAGGCCGAGCGGGTCCTGAAGGACGGCGTGTTCTTCGCTGCGACGAAGCTCTACGGGGTGACGTTCGCAGAGCGCCGGGACCTCCGGGCCTACCACCCGGGTGCGCGTGTGTTCGAGGTGAGGGACGCGGACGGGAGCGCGGTCGGACTGTACGTGCTCGATCTCTACACCCGCGACTCGAAGCGCGGTGGCGCCTGGATGAATCCGATCGTGAGCCAGTCGCGCCTGCGCGGGACGCTGCCCGTGGTGGTCAACAACCTCAACGTGGCGCTCCCCGGAGAGGGAGAGCCCACGCTGCTCACCCTCGACGAGGTCACGACGCTCTTCCACGAGTTCGGCCACGCTCTGCACGGCCTTTTCGCCGTCGTCACCTACCCGCACTTCGCCGGAACGAACGTCTTCCGCGACTTCGTGGAGTTCCCGAGTCAGGTCAACGAGATGTGGATCCTGTGGCCCGAGGTCCTCGACAACTATGCCCGGCATCATGAGACGGGAGAGCCGCTCGACCCCGCGATCGTCGAACGACTGCGCGCGACGGAGACGTTCAACCAGGGCCACGACACGAGCGAATACCTCGCAGCCGCCTGGCTTGACCAGGCATGGCATCGCGTGAGCACGCAGACGGAGATCCTCGACGTGCCCGACTTCGAGGCCGCCGCCCTCGCCGACATCGGACTCGACGATCCTGCCGTGCCTACCCGCTACTCGTCGACCTATTTCGCACACGTCTTCTCGGGCGGATACAGCGCCGGCTACTACTCCTACATCTGGAGTGAGGTTCTCGACGCGGACACCGTCGAGTGGTTCCGCGAGAACGGCGGACTCACCCGCGAGAACGGCGACCGGTTCCGCTTCCGTCTCCTCGGCGTCGGAGGGTCCAAGGATCCGCTCGACGCCTACCGCGATTTCCGCGGGCGCGATGCAGAGATCGCACCGCTCCTGAAGCGGCGCGGACTCGAGGCGTGATCAGGTCGCACGCCGCGTGACCTCAGCGGTCGAGCAGCTCCATCGCCTTGTACCAGGTGAGCTGGTGGTAGCTCTGCGCGAGGTGATCGCCGAGGCCGTCGAGAGACACGACGTGCACGGCGATCGCCTCGCTCTCATCGAGCGACTGCTCGGTGACTCGCACGCAGCCCCGCGCGAGGAAGTGATGCACCCGGTTGGTGTGGCTGCCGAAGTTGGCCCAGGTGGGACCGAGGTCGATCATCTCGTCGGGCTCGTACCCGGTCTCCTCGCGCAGCTCGCGGATCGCGGCCGCTTCCGGTGACTCGCCGGCCTCCACACCGCCACCGATCGTCCCGACCGCGACGATTCCTGCACCATGGCGGTACTCGTCGACGACGATCGCGTGGCCATCCCGATCGACGGCGAGCACCGAGATCCAGTCGCCGTATTCGAGCACGTAGTACGGAGCGATCGAGTGTCCTCGCTCGTCGACGCAGTCATCCGCGCGCACGCGGATCCAGCGGTCTGCATGCACCAGCTCGCTGTCGACCACCCGCCAGGGCGAGGGAGCGGAACTCACGCGCTCTTGCGCTTGCGCTCCATCACGATCGTCGGCGGAGCGCCCTCGTCGACGGCCGCCTGGGTGACGATGACCTTCGCGACGTCTTCGGCCGAGGGGATCTCGAACATGATCGGACCGAGCACGTCTTCGAGGATGGCCCGCAGTCCGCGAGCGCCGGTCTTGCGCTCGACGGCGAGGTCGGCGATCGAACGGAGCGCGCCCTCTTCGAATTCGAGCTGAACGCCGTCGAGTTCGAACATGCGCTGGTACTGCTTGACGAGTGCGTTGCGCGGACCCGTGAGGATGTCGATGAGCGCATCCTGGTCGAGCGGAGACACCGATGTCACGACCGGAAGACGACCGATGAACTCGGGAATCAGACCGAACTTGTGCAGGTCCTCCGGAAGCACCTCGCTGAACAGGTCGAGGTCCTTGCCCTTGTCGTGCAGCGGAGCACCGAAGCCGATTCCGTGCTTGCCGACGCGTGCCGACACGATGTCCTCGAGGCCCGCGAAAGCGCCCGCGACGATGAACAGCACGTTGGACGTGTCGATCTGGAGGAACTCCTGGTGCGGGTGCTTGCGCCCGCCCTGCGGGGGCACCGATGCGACCGTTCCCTCGATGATCTTCAGCAGGGCCTGCTGGACGCCCTCACCTGAGACATCGCGGGTGATCGAGGGGTTCTCCGCCTTCCGGGCGATCTTGTCGACCTCGTCGATGTAGATGATGCCCTGCTCTGCGCGCTTGACGTCGTAGTCCGCCGCCTGGATGAGCTTGAGCAGGATGTTCTCGACATCCTCGCCGACGTAGCCGGCCTCGGTGAGCGCCGTGGCGTCCGCGACAGCGAACGGCACGTTGAGCTTCTTCGCGAGGGTCTGGGCGAGGTAGGTCTTGCCGCATCCGGTCGGCCCGATGAGCAGGATGTTGCTCTTCGCGATCTCGACGCTCTCGGCCTTCTGCTCGGCCGTCTGGAGGGTGCCGTGCGCGCGGATCCGCTTGTAGTGGTTGTACACCGCGACGGCCAGCGCCTTCTTGGCTGGCTCCTGTCCGACGACGTACTCCTCGAGGAAAGAGAAGATCTCGCGCGGCTTGGGGAGTTCGAAGTCCGCCGTGCCGTCGGCGGAGGACTCGGCCATCCGCTCCTCGATGATCTCGTTGCACAGCTCGACGCACTCGTCGCAGATGTACACACCGGGTCCTGCGATGAGCTGCTGCACCTGCTTCTGGCTCTTTCCGCAGAACGAGCACTTGAACAGGTCAGCGCTTTCGCCGATACGGGCCATGCGCGTCCTCCTAGGGGGGATCCTGAGATCGTCTACTGAGCCTAACCGCTGCATCCGACACCGGGACGCATTGGCGCGGCGTCGTAAATCTCGAGTCCGTATCGCCCGTCCGCGTCTGCTCCGCCCAGACTCCGCGCAGAGCATCGGAGGGCACGTTATCTGCGCCAGGCGAAATAGCCCGTCACCGAAGGCGAAGGGATATCAGTGCGACCCTGTGCGATGTAGTGCGTCTCGACGGCAAGGACCTGGCCACTGTCCGTGGCGACGAGCAGGTACTCCTCGTACGAGGGGTCCTCTTCGTGTGCAGCCGAGAACGCGATCGCATCACGGCCCAGTCGGTCAGTCACGGCCCCGACGACTTTGAGATTCTCCTCATGCGCGAAGTACTCGAGCACCGTGGCTTCCTCTGCCGACGAGAGCTGACGCTGCCGCATGAGATCCGCGACCGAGTTGATGATCAGGGCAGCCTCCGGAAGCTCGGTGGTCTCATACGCCTTGGCGAAGTATGCGGGGATCTGGTCGCTCTCTGATGGCAGTGGTTCTGTGAACCGCAGTTCCGGGCTGCCCGCTGGCCACTCTTCCTCGGACATGAGCTCACCGACAGCAGGGACGCCCTCGGTCACCGGTTGGCCGTCGGCGCCGACGGACGGACCTGCCTTGACGACCTGGTGCACTGCGCCGTCGGGCTGAACGGTGATGTCGTAATCCAGGCTCACCACATTCGCGCTCTGGCGCTCGCCGTCTGACATCACGACGAGCGACCACGCCAGAGCCGAGATCTTCGTGACCTCGGGGTCGGGTGTCGGACTCTCGGCACCGAGCATCACCTTCTGACTCAGGTCCATGAGCAGTTCCTCGCGCGGCTGGGGAACCGGAGATACATCGAGCAGAGGCGGAGTCGCTGCATATGTCGGAGCAGTCGGAAAGAACAGCGTCAGCCCGAGGGCGACGACAGCCCCGGCCGCGGCAGTGGCGGCCAACAGCGACATCAGCCTGCCGCTCACTGGTCGCGCCGTACGTCTAGCTGGCCTGGCGGGTCTGGCGTGCCTGGCGCGTCTAGTCCGGCGGAGATCCTGGGCGGTGAGCTGTCCTGCGGAAAGCAGCTCAGCCAGCTCTTTCTCCGCCCGAGCAGTGAGCGGCAGAGTTCGATGCCCGCTCTCGGGGCGCGCTGCACGAATTCTTCGTTCAAACTCGTCCATCGCTGATCGCCTCCTCGTCATGAATGTCTTGTTCGCGTGGAAGCAGATGTCTGAATCGCTCGCGAGCACGCATCAGACGAATCCGCACTGCGATCGCACTGATGCCGAGAATCGCTGCGATCTCGACTCGCGAGAGTTCCTCCCAATAGGCCATGTACAAGAGCTCGCGGTCGGCCTCCGGCAACCTGCGAAGAGCTCGTCGCACCTCGATGGCGTCGTCCGCCGCTGACCCGAAACTGTCATCCACGGTGAGGATCGGACCGGCGTCGGAGACGAAAGAGCCGAGGCGTCCTTGACGCCGGTACTCGTTGCCGATCACGTTGCGAAGAGTCGTATACAACCACGGCAGGGTTATCGCTGCTCCTTCGTCATGCCGAGCCCAAGCGACGCGGAACACCTCGGCCGTCACGTCTTCGGCGTCGGCAGTCCCGCCGAGACGCTGCTGAGCCACGGTCAAGATCAACCGATAGTGCTTCCGATAGAAATCCGGGAACTGATCCAACCGCGTGCCCCCTTCCGCAGCTCTCCTGAACCATCTATTTCCGCACACGGCCGATGTGTTTCACATTCTGTTACGGATCTTCGGGCGGGTGGAATATATCCGTTTCTTGGAAACGAACGCCATCACTTCGGAAACAACCCATGTAGCGGGGAACTCCGCGTTCTGGTTCGGAAGAAATGACAATGAAGACATCACTTGAAGTCAGAAGAGGTCGCAGAAGAATCGCCATGACTCTGATCGCACTGGCAGCTCCGCTGATCGCATTGTTCGGGTTCGCGGCGCCTGCCAGCGCCGCTCCGAGCTACTGCAGTCTCGGCGGGGCCTGCGTCTGGGACGATCCGGACTTCAACACGAACGGCAGCTATGCGGGCGTGCTGTGGTTCGAGTACTACGTCACGCCGATGTCGAGCTACAACTACGCCGGAACCTCAGTGAACGCTGGCAACACAGCAGACTCATGGTTCAACAACGGTCGGTACTCGGTCGCGTGTTTCTACGACACCGCCACCGGCGGTTACGGCGGGTCCTCGGTCTGCCTCAACACGAACCAGGGCGACGGCAACATTGAGAACAGCTCCGGAATCGTCCAGGGTCTTGCCTGGGACCCCAACGCCGCAAAGTTCGTCTGACCATCATGAGGCGATCCAGGCAGGTCATACTCGCTCGCCGGGCCGTCGGCACCATCGTCGTGGCCGCCACCGTCAGCGTGGCGGCCGCGTGTGCGCCCGCCGCCACGGATCAGCACCCAAACGCCTTGTATACAGAGGGCAAGGACATCGCTCGATGGACGCTCCCCTTGGATCCCTATCTCCTCTCAGATCTGCAGTTAACGAAGGCGGCATACGCCGCAGCGCTCACCGTCGATGACTGCCTCGCCGACAAAGGGATCGACGATCCCGTTCCATACGTGGACATCGACGCCGCGTATGGCTCCGACGTCACAGTTCGGAAATGGTTCGATCTGAAGATCGCTCAGACGCACGGCTACCACGAGCCTTCGCAGCAGCGCCCCGCCAGCCTCGAGGCGTGGGACGACTTCCAGCGTCAAGCGTCGACGCCGTCCGAGGACGAGGCGTTCTTGGCGTGTCGTGACGCCCCTGCCACCGTCAGCCCTGGATACAGCAACACCCTGATGAACTTCACATCGGGTCTGGCCGCCGCGGCGTATTCCGGAGCGAGCAAGGACCCCGCTGTTCTCGAGTCCGCTGCCGCGTGGAACGCCTGCATGGCCGATGTGGGCATCGAAGACCTCCCGTTGACCCCGATCGAGATGCCCAGCGAGTCCGTTCGTCAGCGCCTTGGGCTGGGCGCGAGCATCGACGGCCCCATCACGGAGCCCACCGGTGAAGAGATCGACCTGGCGACCACCGACGCCGAGTGCCGAGACTCGTCGGGCTTCACCAAAGCGTTCTACGACGCTCTGTGGACCCGGGAGAGCTCGATGGTTGAAGACAACGAAGCGGCACTCGTGGACGCCGGCGCCGAGATCGAGAGCATAACGTCGGAGATCGACGACATCATCGCGGAGTCGCGAGCACGATGACGCGCGTCGGTGAGAGTACGTCCTTGGAGGATCTCCTCAGCCCTGCCGGGCCCACAGACCCCCTTCGGCCAGGTGGGCGCACTCTTGGTCGAAGGGCACCTGGCCGACGCGCGATGCTGGTGATGGTTGTCGCGGTTACCAGTGCGGCTCTGCTTGCTGGCGGATGGGCGGTCGCGTCGGCGTTCCGCTCCCCCAGCCAGATCGCCAGTGACGCCGCAGCGCCGCCGCCTTCAGGGATCACAGCGCCCGTGGAACAAGGAATCCTCGCCGAGACCCTGACGGTGCAGGGTGAGGTGCGGGCAGGTGATCAGACGTCGACCAGTCTGGCTGCCCCTGGAGAGGGCGGTGTTGCAGTCGTGACCGACGCGCCTGTTGCGATCGGCTCTCAGGTCTCGGCCGGCCAGGTGCTCCTCGAGATCAACGCCCAGCCGACCTTCGCCCTACCTGGCGCGTTTCCGTTCTTCCGAGATCTGCGCACCGGCGACACCGGGCGCGACGTCGAGCAGCTGCAGCACGCGTTGACCGCCGCCGGATACTCCACGACGGCAGATGGGATCTTCGGCCCGGGAACAGAGCGTTCACTCACCAGCCTCTACGCCGACCATGGCTACAAGGTCCCCCTAGAAGCGGCAATCGCAGCCGAGGACAGCTCTGTTGTGGCCAAGGAAGCCCCGGCGCCCTCGCAAGAGCCCGCTACTCCCTCGAACTCCGCCACCCCGGGAGTCCAGCCGGTCCCAGTAGCCCCGTCGGTGCCTGTCGCTCCAACAGTGCCGAAGATGCAAGCCGTCGCCAGGTCGAGCGCGTTCGTGGTGACCTCGGCTCTACCAGCTGCTGTCGTCGCGGCGCCAGGTGTCGGTTCGCTGCCCGATGATGCAGCGGTCGTCTTCGCCAAAGGATCTCCCATCGCCTCAGCTACCGTGATCGCAGCCACCGCGGCCCAGCTCGAAGTCGGCTTCGAGGCGAAAGCGACGATCGCAGGGACCGAAGTCCACCTCGTCCTGCAGAACATCGGAGTGGCCGACGAGGAAGGTCTGGTTCCGATCACCTTCGTGACAGCCGACTCTGGCGACCCTGGCACTGCACCCATCCCGGACTCGTCCGTCGGAGAGAAGCCCGTACTCGTGGTGACCCGCAGCGTGGTCGCGAGGGATGCTCTCCTCGTGCCGAGTCGTGCTGTCGCCTCCCGCGGCTCGAGTCGATACGTTCTGCGCCAGAACTCCGACGGTGATTTCCAGGAGGTGCCGGTAAAGGAGATCGGCGAGCTGAACGGCCTCAGCGCCATTGAGATCCTGAACGACGAGAAGCTGAAGCCAGGCGAACAAGTGAGAGTCCAGTAGTGCCCGGGCTGACCCTTCGAGATATCACCAAGCGCTACGGCACCCGCCAGTCCTCAGTAGACGCGCTGCGCGGCGTCGACCTGGAGATCCCTCAAGGCAGCTACATCGCCATCCTGGGTGAATCGGGTAGTGGCAAGTCGACACTGCTCAACATCCTTGGGCTGCTCGATGCTCCGTCGACAGGAAATTACCTGATCGATAGTCAGGACGTTGCCGCACTGAAAGAACGCGCAGCATGCGCCCACCGCTCTGAGACATTCGCTTTCGTCTTCCAGGCCTTCCACCTCCTCGACCGCCGATCAGTCGTCGAGAACGTGGAACTGTCGATGCACTATCGCGGTGTAGACCCCAACAGGATGAGGACGCGAGCCCTTGCGGCGCTCGCTGACGTGGGAATCCCAGACCTTGCCGATGCGAAGCCACGCCAGCTGTCCGGCGGACAACGTCAACGCGTAGCGATCGCTCGGGCGCTCGCGTCCGGGGCGCCCATCGTCGTGGCAGATGAGCCCACAGGCAACCTTGACTCGAGCACCACTGAAGCGGTCATGACGAGCTTCGAGAACCTCCGTCATCATGGCGCGACGCTGGTCCTCGTAACCCACTCGGAACAGATCGCCCAGCATGCTGACCGACAGATCCATGTCGTGGACGGCAAAGTTCAGGAGCGCACCGAAGATGGCTGCACCGAGAGACTTCCTCTCATCAGGCCCCGCGAAGAACCCAAAACGCCGGGGAAGGCGTCCACTGTGCGGCCAGCAGCTGCAGTCAGAGACGCCGCTGCGAACATGCTGAGCCGCCCCGGGCGCGCTGCCGGACTCATCGCAGCGATCGCGGTCGCTGCGACCCTGTTCGTGGCGACCCTGGGACTTTCAGCCACAGCACAGCAGCAGGTCTCCGAGAGCTTCGATGCCGTCAAGAGTCGCGACGTCACCGCTACCGTCTCCGGCAATGGCGTCTCAGCGACGATCGAAACCGGCATCCCGGATGCTGCTAGGTCCTTGGCGGAACTGAATGGCTCAGCCTCCGTGGCCATCCTCGAGGATCTCGGCACGGCGAGCGTGCGCGTGGGCGCCCCACGCGATGCAGTGGACACATCCACATACGCGAGCTACGGAGACATCAGGACTGCGCTACGCCTCGACATCGACTGGACGGATGCGCCAGTGGCGTCGCTCGCTTCGAACCAGGTGCTCGTCGGTGAGTATCTGGCCGAGGGCATCGGGATGGCCCCGGTCGATCTGGCTCCGACCATCGAGATCGCCGGCCGGACCCTCGTCGTCGTGGGAGTCATCACTGATTCTCCTCGCGCGCCCGATCTGCTCGGCAAGGCCGTGATCGGAGGCGGCGAGAGCCCTGAGAGCGCGAACCTTCCGACGAGCACGGTTACGGCCTATGTCGTCACCGAACTTGGTGCCGCTGCAAGCATTGCGGAGGAAGCGCCGCTGGTGCTCGACCCTGTTCAGCCGGAACGCGTCGATGTCGCATCTCCCCCGCCAGCGGACTCACTGCGCGCGAACGTGGAGGCGAGCGTCGCGCTGAGTCTGGCGTTGCTTACGATCGTGACCGGACTCGCTGCTGCGGCCTCAGTGACGATCGCCACCCTCTCGGCCGTCGCCGAACGACGCAACGAGATCGGACTACGGCGTGCGATCGGAGCGCGCAAGAGCCACATCGCGACGATGCTGCTGCTCGAATCCTTGCTTATCGGATTGTTCGGCAGTCTCCTCGGCATCGTCACTGGGATGGCCGCAGTACTCGCTGTGACGATCGCGCAGAGATGGACACCGGTCTTCGACCCCGTCCTCGCTCTCGCCGCCCTCGGAGCTGGGATCGCCATCGCCGCTCTCGGCGCGATCGCTGGAGCAGTTCGCGCCAACCGCATTGTTCCCGCAGACGCACTGCGGTCGTGATCGCGACGGCGAGCTGGACATACGTGAACGATCCGATCGGCGTCTCCGACCGTCCAATGAGATCCCACGGCGCCTCAATGATCCTCGAAGATGGCGACGGTGCCGTAGGCCTCGTTGGCGCGGGTCCTCCCGGAACCGAATGCCGTGGGCCAGCATGCGCGCGTGCTGCTGCTCGAAATCATCGGTCTCGAGAGAGAACGCGACGTCGCCAGCGGCTTGGCGGCCAGCTCGCAGGGGTTCCCGCACCATGCCGTCATCGCACGATCAGGAGTTGCCGGGTCTCTGATCGGCAGTGCCGGTCCACTCGAACGATGCCGAATGCTGAGAGCCCCGTAGCTGATGCTGCGGGGCTCTCGTGCGCGCGGGGGGGCGGATTCCGCCGACGCTAGACCAGGCTCTTGGTGTGCCAGACGGTCTACGTGTTTCCAGGCTCGGTCAGGTCACCCGTGGCCATGCAGAGCTGCATCGCCGGAAGCACGACGTCGACGATCAGGTCAGCGATCTCGACCGCGAGCTCTCGGCGCCCCCTCCCGCTCGCATCGAGCGACCACCAACGGTCCTGGCCGTCGATGAGTTGCCCTGCTCGCACCTCCCAGAACTCTCCTATGCGCCCGTATCCGACGTTCGGCGACGGCTTCGCCGGATAGTGTCGAATCAGACGAGGCTCTTGGTGTGCCAGACGGTCTTGACCTCGGTGAAGGCGCCGATGCGCTCCGGAGACGCGGTGACCGCGCCGGGAGTCAGCACGCGCTTGAGCGTCTCGGCGGCGGCGATCTGCATGTCGATCCACTCGAGATCGCCGGCACCGGCCAGATCGAGCGCATTGACGTCCTGGTGCGAGGCGAGCCAGGGCGCCATCTCGGCGGGAGACCCGGTGAGCACGTTGACGACGCCCCCGGGCACATCGCTCGTGGCGAGCACCTCAGCGAGACTGATGGCCGACAGCGGGAACCGCTCGCTCGCGATCACGACGACCGTGTTGCCTGCGACGAGCGCAGGAGCCACGACCGAGACAAGACCGAGCAGCGCGGAGTCCTGCGGTGCGACGATCGCGACCACGCCGGTCGGCTCCGGCACCGAGATGTTGAAGTACGGACCCGAGACCGGGTTCGCGTTGCCCGCGACCTGCGCGTACTTGTCGCACCAGCCGGCGTACCAGACCCAGAGGTCGATCGCCTCGTCGACCTGCGCGGCGGCGGCGGACGTGGAGACGCCCTCCTGCGCGGCGATCTCGTCGATGAACTGCGCGCGGCGACCCTCGAGGACCTCGGCGACCCGGTACAGCACCTGCCCGCGGTTGTATGCGGTGGCGCCGGACCACCCCTTCACGGCGGCACGTGCGGCCACGACGGCATCCCGTGCGTCCTTGCGCGAGCCCTGGGCGGCGTTCGCGAGGAATGCCCCCTTCGCCGACAGCACCTCGTAGGTGCGGCCGGACTCGCTGCGCGGGAAGGCGCCGCCGATCGCCAGCTTGTAGGTCTTCGGAACGGTCAATCGCTTGCTCATGCGGAGGCCCCCTTCAGGTATGCGGTGAGACCCTGACGTCCGCCTTCACGGCCGTATCCGGACTCCTTGTAGCCGCCGAACGGACTCGACGGGTCGAATCGGTTGAACGTGTTCGCCCAGATGACACCGGCACGCAGACGGTCGGCGACCGCGAGGATGCGCGAGCCCTTGTCCGACCAGATGCCGGCGGAGAGGCCGTACGGCGTGTTGTTCGCCTTGGCGATCGCCTCGGCCGGCGTGCGGAACGTCAGCACCGACAGGACGGGCCCGAAGACCTCGTCGCGGGCGATGCGATGCGACGCCTCGACACCGGTGAAGATCGTCGGAGCGAACCAGAACCCCTTGTCGGGGATCGCGCAGTCCGCGGTCCAGCGCTCTGCGCCCTCGGCCTCGCCGATGTCGCTCAGCTCACGGATGCGGGCGAGCTGTGCCGCCGAGTTGATCGCGCCGATGTCGGTGTTCTTGTCGAGCGGGTCGCCGAGGCGCAGCGTCGACAGGCGGCTCTTCAGGCGATCGATGACCTCGTCATGGATCGACTCCTGCACGAGCAGTCGGCTTCCGGCGCAGCACACATGCCCCTGATTGAAGAAGATGCCGTTCACGATGCCCTCGACGGCCTGGTCGATCGGCGCGTCATCGAACACGATGTTGGCGGCCTTGCCGCCGAGCTCGAGCGTGACCTTCTTGTCGGTCCCCGCGACGGCCCGTGCGATGTCGCGGCCGACACCGGTCGAACCCGTGAAGGCGACCTTGTCGACGTCGGGGTGACGCACGAGCGTGGCCCCCGTGGAACCGGCACCCGTGATGATGTTGACGACGCCGGCCGGCAGATCCGCCTGCTGCAGGATCTCTGCGAAGATCAGCGCCGTCAGCGGCGTGGTCTCCGCAGGCTTGAGCACCACGGTGTTGCCTGCCGCCAGAGCAGGAGCGAGCTTCCACGCGAGCATCAGCAGCGGGAAGTTCCAGGGGATGATCTGCCCGGCCACGCCGAGCGCACGCGGGTTGGCGCCGAGTCCGGCGTAGTCGAGCTTGTCAGCCCACCCCGCGTAGTAGAAGAACCAGGAGGCGACGAGAGGCACGTCGACATCGCGGCTCTCCTTGATCGGCTTCCCGTTGTCGAGGCTCTCGGCGACCGCGAGCTCGCGAGCCCGCTCCTGCACGAGACGTGCGATGCGGAAGAGGTACTTGCCTCGATCGCGGCCGCTCATCTTCGACCAGGTCTTCTCGTAGGCGCGACGCGCGGCGGCGACCGCCCGGTCGACGTCCGCGTCGCTCGCCGAGGCGATCTCGGCGATGTGGCTCTCGTCAGCCGGCGAGATCGTCGCGAAGCTCGAGCCCGATCCGTCGACGAACTCGCCGTCGATGAACAGTCCGTAGCTGTCCTTGAGGTTGAGTACTGCCTTCGACTCCGGTGCCGGAGCGTATTCCAGGAATGACATATGCGGGCTCCTAGTCGATCGTGACGTAGTCGGGGCCGGAGTAGTGGCCGGTGGTGAGCTTCTGGCGCTGCAACAGCACGTCGTTCAGCAGGCTCGAGGCACCGAAGCGGAACAGGTGCGGCTGGAGCCATTCCTCCCCCACGGTCTCGGCGACCGTCACGAGGTACTTCACCGCATCCTTCGACGCGCGGATCCCGCCGGCGGGCTTGACGCCGATGCGCTCTCCCGTACCCCGGTGCCAGTCGCGCACTGTCTCGAGCATGAGCAGCGTCGTCGGCAGCGTCGCCGCCGGCTGCACCTTCCCGGTGGAGGTCTTGATGAAGTCGCCCCCGGCGAGGATGCCGAGCCACGATGCGCGCTTGATGTTGTCGTAGGTGTTGAGCTCGCCGGTCTCGAGGATCACCTTGAGCGAGGCGTATGAACCGTCGGCACGACGGCATGCCTCTTTCACCTGGGCGATCTGGTCGTACACGAGTCCGTATCGGCCCGAGAGGAACGCTCCTCGGTCGATGACCATGTCGATCTCGTCGGCGCCGGCCGCGACCGCTTCGGCGGTGTCGGCCAGCTTGATGGCCAGCGAAGAACGTCCGCTGGGGAACGCGGTGGCGACCGCGGCGACCGAGATGAGTCCGTCGTCCGGATCGCCGTGCAGAGCTCCGAGCGCCTCGACCGCGTCGCCGACCATGTCGCCGTACACGCAGACGGCGGCGACCCGGGGGGTCGTCGGGTCGGCGGCATCCGGATTCTTCGCCTTGGCGACCAGCGAGCGCACCTTACCGGGGGTGTCGGAGCCTTCGAGGGTGGTGAGGTCGATCAGCTTGATGATCGTGTCGAGTGCCCAGGCCTTCGACGTGGTCTTGATCGAACGCGTGCCGAGTGCGGCCGCGCGCTGCTCCAGGCCGACGGCGTCGACCCCCGGGAGTCCGTGCAGGAACCGGCGGAGCGTGGCGTCATCCGGCTCACCGCCGAGAACGTCCACCGCCGATCTGCGGCTGAGTTCTTGGGTCGTCATCGTTCCTCCAACAATGCTCGTGCTGTGGTCTCATCTGTCACCAGAACGCTGCACAGGCCGCTGGTCACGACTGTGCGCGCGATGTCATGCTTGGCGTCACCGGCGGTCACGAAGATCGAGCGCTTCGCGGCGCGCAGGCGCCCGAGGTCGACTCCGACCGTCCGGGCGTCGAGCTGCGGGTCGACGATGTTGCCGTCGGCGTCGATGTACCGCCCGAGGACGTCGCCTACGGCACCACGGCGCGCGAGCTCTTCGACATCGGATGCCGAGAGGTAGCCGTTCTCGACATGCGCGGAGGTCGCATCGCAGGGCCCCGCGGTGAACAGGAACGCCTGCGCTTCGGCCGCTTCGACGAGGACGGCCGCGACGGTGCGGTCGGCTTCGATCGCCTGCTTGGTCTCGACGCGTTCGAGGATCGCCGGGCTCGGCAGGAGGGACACGTGTCCGGATGCACGCTGGGCGATGGTGACGGCGAGGCCCGCGGCTCCGCCCGAACGGCGGTTGAGGCTCACTCCCCCGTTGAGCTGCACGACGGTGACGCCGGTCGCCCATCCTTCGGGCAGCGACTCTGCGACGGCGCGCAGCGTACGCCCCCAGCTGACGCCGAGCGTGCGGGGCACCGGCCGCATCGCAGTGAGGTAGTCGGCCGCGGCCTGGGCGACCCGCTCGAGGGTCCCGTCATCGCCGTCCGGGGAGGGAACGACGACGGCAGCCGTGAGGCCATGGCGTTCGACGAGCTGGCGCTCGAGTCCGAGTCGGCGCGCACGCGGGTGCACGATCTCGATGCGGACGATGCCACGCTCTCTGGCCTGTGTGAGAAGGCGCCCCACCTTCCAGCGGGACAGCTTGAGGAGGGCGCCGATCTCGTCCTGCGTCTTGTCCTCGTCGTAGTACAGCTCGGCGACGCGGACCATGATCAGTTCTTCTTCCATGGCATCCTCCTTCCGTCTCCAGCATACGTCCGTAGCACCGTTCGCGCACCTTGATGCTCATATGAGCATTGACGCTTCCAGTGGTCGCACATTCGCCGGAGACGACGAAAGGACGCCGACCCTGAAGGGCCGACGTCCTTTCACCATGGAGATGCGATCACATGCGCTTGCGCGAGGTGAGCACTTGGTCGACGATGCCGTAGTCCAGCGCCTCAGCGGCGGACAGGATCTTGTCACGGTCGATGTCGCGGTTGACCTGCTCGACCGACTTGCCCGTGTGACGAGCCATGGTCTCCTCGAGCCAGGTGCGCATGCGCAGGATCTCGGCCGCCTGGATCTCGATGTCGGATGCCTGGCCGTGCCCCGCCTCGCCCATCGCCGGCTGGTGCATGAGCACACGGGCGTTGGGCAGAGCCAGGCGCTTGCCGGGGTGACCGCCTGCGAGCAGCACCGATGCGGCCGAAGCCGCCTGGCCGAGCACCACGGTCTGGATCTGCGGCGCGACGTACTGCATCGTGTCGTAGATCGCCGTCATCGCGGTGAACGAACCACCGGGCGAGTTGATGTACATGGTGATGTCACGCTCGGAGTCCTGGCTCTCGAGAACGAGCAGCTGCGCCATCACGTCGTCGGCCGACGCATCGTCGACCTGGACGCCGAGGAAGATCACTCGATCTTCGAACAGCTTGTTGTAGGGGTCCTGGCGCTTGAAGCCGTATGCCGTGCGCTCCTCGAACTGAGGAAGCACGTAGCGGCTGGAGGGCAGATCGCCGGCAGAGCGGAAGGTGGGTGCGTACATGAGAGTCCTTTCGCTTTCCGTTACTTGATGTCCTGGTCGGTTCCGCCGCCACCGATGACGTCGGTGGCCGAGTCGCGGATGTGATCGACGAAGCCGTACTCGAGCGCCTCGTCGGCGGTGAACCAGCGGTCGCGGTCACCGTCTTCGTTGATCTGCTCGACCGACTTGCCGGTCTGCGCCGCGGTGATCTCGGCGAGGCGGTTCTTCATCGAGGTGATCAGCTGCGCCTGCGTCTGGATGTCGCTCGACGTTCCGCCGAAGCCACCGTGCGGCTGGTGCAGCAGCACGCGGGCGTTGGGCGTGATGTAGCGCTTGCCCTTCGTGCCCGCGGTCAGCAGCAGCTGACCCATCGATGCGGCCATGCCGATGCCCACGGTGACGATGTCGTTCGGGACGAACTGCATCGTGTCGTAGATCGCCATGCCCGCGGTGATCGATCCACCGGGCGAGTTGATGTAGAGGTAGATGTCCTTCTCGGAGTCCTCTGCGGCGAGAAGGAGGATCTTCGCGCAGATCTCGTTCGCATTGTCGTCGCGCACCTCCGATCCCAGCCAGATGATGCGGTCTTTCAACAGTCGGTCGAAGACGCTCGTAGCGAGGAGGGGTTCTGCAGCCATGTCAGCTCCTGATTCCGTGTTTCAGTGATTCGAATCTACCGGCGACAACGCAGCGCTCAGGCCGTGTTCGCCGTCGGCATATCAGGCGTCGAGTTCCGCGATCTCGTGTGCGTACGCGGTCATCGAGCGGTGGTACCGCGGCAGGTGCGGCACGAGTGCGAGGAGAGCGACCGACAGGCCCTGCGCCGGGCGTCCGGAACTCGCCAGGATCAGCGCGTGGACCGTCGCCACGGCATCCCGGTAGGGGCCGTCCGCCGAGAGCTCCTCCTCCGCACGGATGACGGCGAGGGCATCGTCGTACTCGCCCAGATTGCGCAGTGAGCTCGCCAGCTGGATCACGCACTGCGGGCGGTGCTCGTCGTCGAGACCCAGTGCGAGCGCACGCCGGTAGAGTTCGACGGCCTCGGCGGGGCGGCCGGCCGAATCACGTGCCCCGGCGCGCTCGAACTCCGCGCGGGCGTCATCGACGCCGCGCTCGGCGGCCAGCGCGTCGATCCGGGCGATCGTCTGGTCTCCGACCTCTTCGCCGGACGCGTCGTCCCACACCTCGTCGATGCGTTCGTCCCAGGTCTTCATGGTCTCCTCGTTCATCTGCTCTCCCCGCTGACGCGAAAGGGGCGGATGCCGCAGCATCCGCCCCTCATGAGATCGTGTCCGATCACTCCGCCTTGTCGGCAGCCTTCTTGGCCGGAGCCTTCTTGGCTGCGGGCTTCTTCGCGGCGGGCTTCTCGGCGGCCTCCGCGTCGTCGGCCTTCTTCGCGGGCGCCTTCTTCGCAGCGGGCTTCTTCGCTGCCGGCTTCTCAGCGGCGTCGGCGTCGTCGGCCTTCTTCGCGGCAGCCTTCTTCGCGGGAGCCTTCTTGGCCGGCTTCTCGTCGGCAGCCGTCTCGGACTCGGCCTCGTCGTCGGTCACGACGAAGTCGGACAGATCGACGGGCTTGCCGTTGGTGTCGACGACCTTGACCTTGCCCAGCGCGATCGCGAGGGCCTTGTTGCGGGCGACCTCTCCGACGAGCGCCGGAAGCTGGTTCGACGACTGCAGAGCCTCGACGAACTCCTGGGGAGCCATGCCGTACTGCGAGGCGGACTGGATGAGGTACTGCGAGAGCTCCTCCTGCGAGACCTGCACGTCAGCCTGCTCGGCGATCGTGTCGAGCAGAACCTGCGTGCGGAACTGCTTCTCGCTGGCCTCGGTGACCTCGGCGCGGTGCACGTCGTCCTCGAGGCGGTTCTCACCCTCGAGGTGGTTGTGCACCTCGTCCTCGATGAGCTTCGGCGGCACGGGGATGTCGATCTGCTCGAGCAGCGTCTCGACGAGCTTGTCGCGAGCCGCGGAGCCCTGCGTGAAGACGCCCTGCTGCGAGACGCGCTCGGCGAGGCTCGCGCGGAGCTCGGCGATCGTGTCGAACTCGCTCGCGATCTGCGCGAAGTCGTCGTCGGCCTCGGGGAGCTCGCGCTCCTTGACCGCCTTGACCGTGACGGAGACCTCCGCCTCGGAGCCGGCGTGGTCGCCGCCCACGAGCGCAGAGCGGAACGTGGTGTCCTCACCGGCGGTGAGGGATTCGATCGCGTCGTCGATGCCCTCGAGCAGCTCGCCCGAGCCGACCTCGTAGGAGACGCCCTCGGCGCGGTCGATCTCCGCACCGTCGATCGTGGCGACCAGGTCGAGCTCGACGAAGTCGCCCTTCGCGGCGGGACGGTCGACGGGAACGAGCGTTCCGAAGCGCGCGCGCAGGTTCTCGAGCTCTGCGTCGAGCGAGGCGTCATCGGCCTCGACGGCGTCGACCGTCAGGGTGATGCCGTCGAATGCCGGGACCTCGATCTCGGGACGCACGTCCACCTCGATGTCGACCAGGAGGTCGCCCGAGAAGTCCTTCTCGTTCGGCCACTGTGTGATGTCGGCGGCCGGACGTCCGACGACGCGGAGCTTGTGCTCGACGGTCGCGTCGCGGAAGAACTTGTCGAGGCCCTCGTTGACCGCGTGCTCGATGACCGCGCCACGACCGATGCGCTGATCGATGATCGGAGCGGGGACCTTGCCCTTGCGGAAGCCGGGGATCTGGACGTCCTGAGCGATGTGCTCGTAGGCGTGCGCGATGCTGGGCTTGAGGTCGTCAGGGGTGACCGTGATGCTGAGCTTGACCCGGGTCGGGGTCAGCTTCTCGACGGTGCTGTTCGCCATTCTGGTGTGCTCTCCTTGTGATTTCCGCGCTGAATCGCGGCTGTCAGGCCGTTGAAGCCATGTCGGGGCGACAGGAGTTGAACCTGCGACCTCCCGCTCCCAAAGCGGGCGCTCTACCAAACTGAGCTACGCCCCGGGGAATCCGCATGCAGATTCAGCCCCACCGAGTCTAACGGACACGAGCACCTCCGTCAGTCCGCTATGATCGATGAGTCGGCACAGTCCTCCCGGATGCAGCTGACAACGGGGCTGTAGCTTAGTGGTAAAGCCTCTGTCTTCCAAACAGATGATGCGAGTTCGATTCTCGTCAGCCCCTCCACTCGAGAAAGGCCCCCGCGATGCGGGGGCCTTTCTCGTCCCCGGGGGTTCTCGCACCGGACGGCTCACTGATTAGAGTCATCATGAGCCGGTTCCCCACGGAGGTCCCCCCGCATGACTGCATCCGTCGACGTGGCCACCTCCCCCGCCGGAGGCCACGCACTCCCCCCGCACTTCGCCAGCACCGACGACGCAGCGCCGAAGCGCCGAGGACGGCGCATCGGGTTCATGCTGGGCGCTGCGGGAGTCCTGGTCGCGGCGGCCGTCGGCGTGCTCCAGGTCACCGCAAGCCTCGGATACGACGGGGCACGCGCCGAGTTCGACGCAGCAGCGGCCTCGGCTCGCGACAGCGCGACGACGGTCCAGCAGGAGCTCGACACGCTCACATCCGTCACCGATGTCGCTGATCTGCTGAAGACGGCCGATACCGGCGTGCTCACCGTGCCCTCCGCGAGGGACGCGCTCACGACGGCGTCGACGGATGCCGATGAAGCAGCCGGCCCGGCGAAGGAACTGCTCATCGAACCGCTGCCTTCGGCGGATTCCAAGCCGTCGGCGTTCTGGGATCTCTTCGCAGCATCCGATCAGCTCGCCGTCGACGCCGGCGACCTGGACGACCTGGCTGCCGACCTCGACGCGGCGACACCTGCGATGACCGCCGCCAGTGCCGAAGTGACCGAGGCCGGCGTGGCCCTCCTGCGCTCGGCGGCCGACGCAGCCCCGGCTTTCGAGTCGGCACACCTCTCGGCCAAGAACGACGCCGTCATCGCCCTGCGCGATGCGGCGTCGCGAGTACCCGACACCATGCTCCTCGATGTGACGGCGGTCGAATCACTGGTGTCCATGCAGGACGCCGCAGGACAGGTCGTGGCGACCGAACAGGCCGAACTCGCCGAGAAGGCGGGACCGCTGCAGGGCGATCGCCTCGAGATCGAGGCGTTCGCCCGGTCGCTCGCACCCGGGGTGCTGCTCGAGTTCGACTGGAACCAGATCGTCAACAACGCCGGTTCCAACGGCAGCATGGGAGGCCTCACGACCTGGTGGTGGGACGATCCCGACCGCGCCGCCATCGAGCTGTCGAACTCGGTCGCCGAGCAGTGGCCGGCGGACCGGAGCAAGGCTCTCATCGCCCACGAGGTCGGCCACGCGATCAGCGTGAAGTGCGAGGACATGTACGACTCGTCGACGCAGGACAGCATCGAGAAGTGGGCCACGGCGTGGGCGATCAGCATGGGCTTCACCGACGATGCCAACGGCGTCTGGGCGTACGGCTACCCACCTCAGTCCTACATCGACGCCGCGTACGGGTGCCGGTGAGCACGTCCGCCTGGTACGAGAGAAGCCGCCGCGATCGGATCGCGGCGGCTTCTGTCAGGAGATCAGATCGAGGTCACTGACCCCGACGCTCACGCAGCTGGGTGAGCGCATCTTCGAGAAGCTGGACGGCTTCTGCGTCGGTGCGACGCTCCTTCACATACGCGAGATGCGTCTTGTAGGGCTCCGGCTTCGCGAGGGCAGGCGGGTTGGCCTTGTCGCGACCCGCCGGAAGACCGGACTGCGGGTGGTCGATCGTCTCGGGGATCTCCTCTTCAGGGAGCCCCGCGGCGAAGTAGCGGACCGTCTCGTTGCCGAGACCGTCCCAGTACGAGACCGCGATGCGGTCGGCGTGGTAGCCGTGGTCCTGCTCGCCCATGGGGCCGGAACCCACTCGGGTCCCTCGGATCGCGTTGCCGCCGGTAGCCATCAGATCACCTCGAACTTCGTGATGAGACCGAGCGCCACGATCGACACGAACCACGCCAGAGCGAGGATGACCGTGAAGCGATTGAGATTGCGCTCAGCGAGACCCGACGAGCCGACAGCTGACGTCATGCCTCCACCGAACATGTCGGAGAGGCCGCCACCGCGACCCTTGTGGAGGAGGATGAGGAGAGTCAGCAGGACGCTGGTTATGCCCAGCACCACCTGCAGGACGAACTCGAGAATTTCCACGAGGAAGAGCCTTTCGCTGGGGCAGGATTGCCCCGGTAACGGTCAAGTATACGGTGCGGCGGGGCCGGAGCCCCGCCACACTCACACGCCGACGTGCTTCTCGAAGCGGATGATCGCCGCGAACTCGTCGACCACGAGGCTCGCGCCTCCGACGAGTGCGCCATCGACATCAGGCTCGCGCATGAAGCTGGCGATGTTGGCCGCCTTGACCGATCCGCCGTACAGGATCCGGGTGCGCGCCGCAGCGTCGTCACCGAGAACCTTGGCGATCACCGTGCGCAGCGCAGCGCAGACATCCTGCGCCTGCTGCGGCGTCGCTGCCTGCCCGGAGCCGATGGCCCAGACCGGCTCGTACGCCACGACGATGTCCGCATCCTTCGACAGACCCTGGAGAGCGGCCTCGAGCTGCCCCGCGGGCACTGCGCTGGCCCCGAACTTCTCGAGGTCCTCAGCCGTCTCCCCGACGCAGATGACGGGCGACAGACCGTGCTTCAGCGCGGCCTTCGTCTTGGCCGCGACGACGTCATCGGACTCCGCGTGGTATTCACGGCGCTCCGAGTGACCGATGATCACGTACTTCGCATCGAGCTTCGCCAGGAAGGCTCCCGAGATCTCGCCGGTGTAGGCGCCGGAGTCGTGAGCCGAGAGGTCCTGCGCGCCGAGGGCGAACGGGATCTTGTCGGCGTCGATGAGCGTCTGCACGCTGCGGATGTCGGTGAAGGGCGGGAAGACCGCAACCTCGACCGAGCCGTCCTCGTGCTTGGCGTCCTTGAGCGTCCAGTGCAGCTTCTGCACGAAGGCGACCGCCTGCAGGTGGTCGAGATTCATCTTCCAGTTTCCCGCGATCAGCGGGGTACGGGTGTTCACACCCATCCGAGCACCTCCAGGCCGGGTAGTTTCTTGCCCTCGAGGAACTCGAGGCTTGCGCCGCCGCCGGTCGAGATGTGACCGAACTGGTCGTCGGTGAAGCCGAGCTGACGCACGGCCGCGGCCGAGTCTCCGCCGCCTACGACGCTGAGGCCGTCGACCTCGGTGAGCGCCTGCGCAACGGCCTTGGTGCCGCCGGCGAAGGCCGGGAACTCGAACACGCCCATCGGGCCGTTCCAGAACACCGTCTTCGACCCACGGATGACCTCCGCGAACCGCGCAGCCGTCTCCGGGCCGATGTCCAGGCCGATGCCGGAGGAGCCGAACGCGGTGCTCTCGATGGCGTCGGCGGCGGTGACCTCGTGCTCCGCATCAGCGGAGAACGAGGATGCGACGACGACATCGGTCGGGAGCACCAGCTCCACACCGCGCTTCTCGGCCTCGGCGATATAGCCGCGGACCGTCTCGAGCTGGTCCTCTTCGAGGAGGCTGGACGCCACCGCGTGGCCCTGCGCCTTCAGGAAGGTGAACAGCATGCCGCCGCCCACGAGGATGCGATCCACGCGCGGCAGCAGGTGCGAGATGACTCCGAGCTTGTCGCTGACCTTCGACCCGCCGAGGACGACCGCGTACGGGCGCTCGGGGTTCTCGGTGAGACGGTCGAGCACGTCCAGCTCGGCTGCGATGAGTAGACCGGCGGCCGACGGCAGCAGCTCGGCGAGGTCGTAGACGCTCGCCTGCTTGCGGTGCACGACACCGAAGCCGTCGGAGACGAGGACGTCTCCGAGCTCTGCCAGCTGAGCCGCGAAGGCGCCGCGCTCGGCGTCGTCCTTCGAGGTCTCCCCCGGGTTGAACCGCAGGTTCTCGATGACGACGATGCCGCCGTCCTCGAGCGAGGCCACGGCCTCCTGCGCCGACTCGCCGACGGTGTCGCGAGCGAACGCCACCGGCTTGCCGAGCAGCTCGGACAGCCGCTGGGCGACCGGCGCGAGACTGTACTGCGGGTCGGGCGCACCGTCGGGGCGGCCGAGGTGCGAGCACACGATGACGCGGGCGCCCGCGTTGATCAGTGCGTTGAGGGTAGGCAACGAGGCGCGGACACGGCCATCGTCCGTGATGATCCCATCCCGCAGGGGGACGTTGAGATCACAACGGACGATGACGCGCTTGCCCTCGAGCGAACCCAGTGAATCCAGGGTGCGCAGAGTCATGGGAGATGTCTCAGAGACGCTCTGCCACGTACTCGGTCAGGTCGACGAGACGGTTGGAGTAGCCCCACTCGTTGTCGTACCAGCTGGAGACCTTGACCAGGTTGCCGCTGACGTTGGTCAGCGTGGCGTCGAAGATCGACGAGTGCGGGTTGTGCACGATGTCGCTCGACACGATCTGGTCTTCGTTGTACTGCAGGAAACCGGCGAGGCGTCCGTCGGCAGCGGCCTTCTTGTACGCCTCGTTGACCTCTTCGACCGTGAGGTTCTCGCGGTCGGTGATCAGCGTGAGGTCGACGATCGAGCCGGTGGGAACCGGAACGCGGTACGACGAGCCGCTCAGCTTGCCCTGGAGCTCGGGCAGAACCTCGCCGATCGCCTTCGCGGCACCGGTCGACGCCGGGGTGATGTTGATCGCTGCGGCGCGTGCACGACGCAGGTCGCTGTGCGGACCGTCCTGCAGGTTCTGGTCTGCCGTGTAGGCGTGAGCCGTCATCATGAAGCCACGGTCGATGCCGAAGGCGTCGTTGAAGACCTGTGCCAGCGGGGCGAGGCAGTTGGTCGTGCAGGAGGCGTTGGAGATGATGTGATCCGTCTCCGGGTTGTACGTGTCCTCGTTCACGCCCATGACGAAGGTGCCGTCGACGCCGGTGCCGGGAGCCGAGATGAGGACCTTCTTGGCCCCTGCCTCGATGTGCTTCTTGGCCAGCTCGGCCTTGGTGAAGAAGCCGGTCGACTCGATGACGATGTCGACGCCCAGCTCGCCCCACGGGAGGCCGGCGGGGTCGCGCTCGGCGAACGCCTTGATGGCCTTGCCGTTGACCGTGATGCTCTCGTCGTCGTAGCTGATGTCAGCATCGAGGACGCCGCCCACGGAGTCGTACTTCAGAAGGTGGGCAAGGGTCTTGTTGTCGGTGAGGTCGTTGACAGCGACGATCTCGATGTCCGCTCCCTGCGCGAGAGCCGCGCGGAAGTAGTTGCGTCCGATACGGCCGAAGCCGTTGATACCGATCTTGACAGACACTCAGGTCTCCCTGTTTCTCGTGCGCTGTGCGCAGCAATCGTGCGTGCGCGGTGCGCGGGGGTTTTTGGCTGAGATGGCGTCCCGACGAGACTTGGCCCGTCGGGACGCGACCCGATTACGACAGTACCAGCAGGCCGTTCGTCTTCTCGCGGGCGACCTCGAAGCGCTGGGCGACGTTCTCCCAGTTGGCGATGTTCCACGCGGCCTTCACGTAGTCGGCCTTGACGTTGAGGTAGTCGAGGTAGAAGGCGTGCTCCCACATGTCGAGCTGGAACAGCGGCACGGTGCCCTGTGCCGTGTTCGACTGCTGGTCGAACAGCTGCTGGATGATCAGGCGCTGGCCGATCGAGTCCCAGCTGAGGACGGACCATCCGGAGCCCTGAATTCCGAGGGCGTTCGCGGTGAAGTGCGCCTGGAACTTCTCGAAGGAACCGAAGAACTCGTCGATGGCTGCCTTGAGCTCGCCCTCGGGCTGTCCGCCGCCGGTCGGCGAGAGGTTGGTCCAGAAGATGGAGTGGTTGACGTGACCGCCGAGGTTGAACGCGAGGTCCTTCTCGAGCTTGTTCACGTTCGCCAGGTTGCCGCTGTCGCGCGCCTCGGCGAGCTGCTCGAGGGCGGTGTTGGCGCCGGCGACGTAGGTCGCATGGTGCTTGTCATGGTGCAGCTCCATGATCTTGCCGCTGATGTGCGGCTCGAGGGCTGCGAAGTCGTAGGGAAGGTCGGGGAGCGTGTAGGTCGCCATGTCGCTTTCATCCAATCCGCGCCGCGCCGCGGCGCTTGCCGATCCTCTGCGCCGCCGATGTGCGACGTAGAGCGGACGTAACTCATCCTAGTGACGACAACGCGTCGCCGACCCTGATCCTTCCCCCATATGACGAAGCGAGGCGACCCCTTGACAGGGATCGCCTCGCTGATGTCGTTCGCTGTGGTCAGACGTCGAGACCCGCGGGCACGGCTGCTTCCGTTCCCGGGATGCCCTCCTGCTGGGCACGCTTGTCCGCCATCGCCAGAAGACGGCGGATGCGGCCGGCGACGGCGTCCTTGGTCATGGGCGGATCGGCGTGGTGACCCAGCTCGTCGAGGCTCGCGTCGCGGTGCGCGAGACGCAGCTCGCCCGCGACCTTGAGGTGGTCGGGCACCTCGTCGGCGAGGATCTCCAGAGCCCGCTCGACGCGCGCGCAGGCGGCGACGGCGGCCTGCGCGGAGCGACGGAGGTTGGCATCGTCGAAGTTGACGAGACGGTTGACGCCCGCACGCACCTCGCGACGCTGGCGCATCTCCTCCCAGGCGACCGCGGTCTTCTGAGCACCCATCTCGCTGAGGATGGTGCGGATCGCCTCGCCCTCACGCACGACGACGCGCGGCATGCCTCGCACCTCGCGCGCCTTGGCGGCGACACCCAGGCGATGCGCCGCGCCCACGAGTGCCATGGCGGCCTCGGATGACGGGCAGGCGACCTCGAGCATGGCCGATCGGCCGGGTTCGCTCAGCGTTCCCGCGGCGAGGAACGCACCCCGCCAGAGACCGGCCACTTCAGCGCGAGAGCCAGTGGTGAGACGGTTGGGGAGTCCGCGGACCGGACGCCGACGCTGGTCGAGCAGACCGGTCTGGCGTGCGAGGGTCTCCCCCGAGGCGATGACCCGGACAGCCCATCGCGCGCCGTCATTCGCCGTGCTCGACTGCACCTGTGCGATCTCCGGTCGGACCCCGTAGATCTCGGCAAGGTCGCGCGCGACACGCTGCGCGAGGATCTCGGCATCCACCTCCGCCTCGACGGCGACCCGCCCGGCGATGGAGTGCAGTCCGCCGGCGAACCGGAGGATCGAGGTGACCTCCGCGACACGCACCGTCGGGGGTGCATTACGGATGCTGACCAGCTCAGCCTTGACGTCGGTCGTTAGTGCCACGACACTCCTCTACGCTCACGCGCCGGATCGCGGCGCAAACCTCCAGCCTACTCTGACGGAGGCTCTTGCTATTCCCTGCCGAGGTCCCGGTGGCGCACGTTGACGGCCACTCCCGGCACGGAGGCGAGCCGACGGGCCAGCTCCTCCGCCATGGCCACGGAGCGGTGCTTTCCGCCGGTGCAGCCGATCGCGACGGTCGAATGGCTCTTGTTCTCGCGCTGATACCCCTCGAGCACCGGAGTGAGTGCCGCCGAATACGAATCGAGGAACTCTGCGGCGCCCTCGCGTGACAGCACGTAGTCCCTGACGGACTCGTCCTGACCGGTCAGGCCCCGCAGCTCTTCGTTCCAGAACGGGTTCGGGAGGAAGCGCATGTCCGCGACCAGGTCGACGTCGGTCGGAAGACCGTACTTGAAACCGAAGCTCATGAGCGTCACACGATGCCTCGCTGCCCCCGCTTCCGAGAAGAGGTCGGAGACCTGGGTGGCGAGCTGATGGATGTTGAGTGCGGAGGTGTCGACCACGAGATCGGCCGACTCGCGGATCGGCGCCAGTCGCTGGCGCTCGACGCGGATGCCGTCGAGCAGAGTGCCGTCCCCCTGCAGCGGGTGGGGTCGGCGAACCGCCTCGAACCGACGCACGAGCACATCGTCCGACGCGTCCAGGAACAGCACGCGGACGGAACCACGCGATCTCAGCGCCCTCGCGACGCCCGGGAAGTCGTCGAAGAGGTTGCGCCCGCGAACGTCGACCACCGCTGCGACCTTCGGCAGAGCGTCACCGCCCATGTCCGTGAGGTCGAGCAGCGGTCGGAGGATCTGCGGCGGCAGGTTGTCGACCACGTACCAGCCGAGGTCCTCGAGTGCGTTGGCTACCGTCGTGCGCCCTGCGCCCGACATGCCCGTGACGATGAGGAACTCGCCTTTGTCCCCGTCAGTCATGGTTACTCCTTCTCCCCCGCTGGCTCCAGCCTAGCGAGTGGAGAGATGCGTATGGATGTTCTGTGCGAGGACAGGACCGATCCCCTGCACCTCCTGGATCGCCTCCAGAGGCGCGGAGCGCAGCGCGGTGACGGAGCCGAAGTGCTTCAGGAGGACCTTGATCCTCGAGGAGCCGAGGCCTGGCACCTCGGCCAGGATCGACGTGATGTCGTTCTTGCGTCGTTTGCGCTGGTGCGTGATCGCGAACCGGTGGGCCTCGTCTCTCAGCCGCTGCAGCAGGTAGAGCGACTCGCTGGTGCGCGGCAGGATCACCGGGAAGTCCTCCCCCGGGAGCCAGATCTCCTCGAGCCGTTTGGCGATGCCGCACACGGCGATCTCGGTGTGCCCGGCGTCTCGCAGTGCACGTGCCGCCGCTTCGACCTGGGGCTGTCCACCGTCGACCAGCAGCAGCTGAGGCGGATAGGCGAAGCGCGGTTTGCGCTTGACCTCCACGACGACGTCCTCGGACTCGTCTCCCGCCTCCACGGGGACCGCTGCGGATGCGGGCTCATCGATCTCTTCCGGACGATCGAGGTAGGCGAGTCGACGACGCAGCACCTGGTACATCGAGTCCGTATCGTCGGTGGTCTCGGCGATGTTGAACGACCGGTACTGGTCTTTGCGGGGAAGTCCATCTTCGAAGACCACCATCGAGGCGACGACGTTCGTGCCACCGAGGTGCGAGATGTCGAAGCACTCGATGCGAAGCGGCGCCTCCGACATCCCCAACGCTTCCTGCAGATCGGTCAGAGCCTGGGTTCGTGCGACGTAGTCGCTCGTACGACGGGTCTTGTACCTGATAAGGGCCTGCTGCGCGTTGAGGGTCGCCGTGCGCATGAGATCAGCGCGCTGCCCGCGCTGCGCGATGGCGATCTCGACCTTCTTGCCTCGCCGCTCGCGCAGCCAGACCTCGAGCTCGGCCGCGTCGTCGGGAAGGGTCGGCACGATGATCCGCCGGGGCACATCCTGCGCATCGCCGTACGCGCGCTGCAGCACCTGGTCGACGAGATCGGCTGTCGAGATGTCGATCTCCTTCTCGATCGTCATCGCGCGAACACCGCGGACGCGCCCGCCGCGGATCACGAAGTGCTGCACGGCGGCAGCCAGCTCGTCTTCCGCGATGCCGAAGAGGTCGGCATCCTCGTCGCTCGCGAGCACGAGCGCGCTCTTGCCGAGCACGGCCTCGATCGCGGTGAGCTTGTCACGATATCTGGCGGCGGCCTCGTAATCCATCGCGGCCGACGCCGCCAGCATCCGCTTGGTCAGCTCTCGGGTGAAGCGCTCATCGCCGCCCGCCATGAAGGCGACGAAGTCATCGACCATGGCACGGTGCTCCTCGATCGTCACCGTCATCGAGCACGGCCCGCCGCACTTGCCGATCTGCCCGGGAAAGCACGGCCGGCCGGTCTGCATCGCGCGTTTGTAGCTGGAGTCGCTGCAGGTGCGGATCGGGAATGCCTTGACCATCAGGTCGATCGTCTCGTGCACCGCCCAGACCTTGGGATAAGGACCGAAGTATCGGGCACCGGGAATCTTGCGGTTCCTGGTCACGATCACGCGCGGCGCCTCATCACCCAGGGTCACGGCCATGAACGGGTAGGACTTGTCGTCCTTGTAGCGGACGTTGAAGGGCGGATCGAACTCCTTGATCCACATGTACTCCAGCTGAAGCGAGTCCACGTCCGTCGAGACGACGGTCCACTCGACGGACGACGCCGTGGTGACCATCCGCCGCGTGCGTTCGTGGAGCGTGCGCAGCGGAGCGAAGTAGTTCGACAGTCGCTGGCGCAGGTTCTTGGCCTTGCCGACGTACAGCACGCGTCCATCAGCATCGCGGAAGCGGTACACGCCGGGGTTGGTGGGGATCTCACCAGCCCGCGGCTTGTACGGCAGGACGTCGGCCATCAGCTGGCCTTCCGCGCAGAGCGCCCCTCACCCAGGATCTCGGCGAGGAACTGACCCGTGTGGCTGTCCTCGACTCGCGCGATCTGCTCGGGAGTGCCGGTCGCCAGGATCTCGCCGCCGCCCGAGCCGCCCTCGGGCCCGAGGTCGATCACCCAGTCCGCGGACTTGATCACATCGAGGTTGTGCTCGATGACGATCACCGTGTTGCCCTTGTCGACGAGTCCGTTCAGGACCTCGAGGAGCTTGCGCACGTCTTCGAAGTGCAGACCGGTGGTCGGCTCGTCGAGGACGTAGATGCTGCGACCGTTGCTGCGCCGCTGGAGCTCGGTGGCCAACTTGACGCGCTGAGCCTCGCCGCCGGAGAGAGTCGTCGCCGACTGACCGAGGCGCACATACCCGAGCCCGACGTCGACGAGGGTCTTCATGTAGCGGTGGATCGCCTGAATGGGCTCGAAGAACTCGGCCGCTTCCGCGATCGGCATCTCGAGGACCTCGGCGATGTTCTTGCCCTTGTAGTGCACCGACAGCGTGTCGCGGTTGTAGCGCTTGCCGTGGCAGACCTCGCAGTCGACGTACACGTCGGGCAGGAAGTTCATCTCGATCTTGATCGTGCCGTCGCCCGAGCACGCCTCGCAGCGGCCGCCCTTGACGTTGAAGCTGAATCGCCCTGGCTGATAGCCACGGACCTTCGCCTCGGGGGTCTCGCTGAACAGCGAGCGGATGCGGTCGAACACGCCGGTGTAGGTGGCCGGGTTGGACCGCGGCGTGCGGCCGATCGGTGCCTGATCGACGTGCACGACCTTGTCGAGGTTGTCGAGCCCTGACACACGCGTGTGCTTTCCGGGAACCGTGCGGGCGCCGTTGAGCCGCGAGGCCAGCACCTGGTACAGGATGTCGTTGACGAGCGACGACTTGCCCGAACCCGACACGCCGGTCACGGCCGTGAGAACGCCCAGCGGGAAGTTCACGCTGACGTTCTTGAGGTTGTTCTCGCGGGCGCCGACCACGCTCAGCATGCGTTTCTTGTCGAGCTTGCGACGCTTCGCCGGAGTGGGGATCTCGCGCGCACCGGAGAGGTATTCGCCCGTCATAGAGTTCGGCTCGTTCAACAGAGCCGAGTACGGACCGGAATGCACGACCTCTCCACCGTTCACGCCGGCGCCCGGTCCGATGTCGACGACCCAGTCAGCGGCTTCGATCGTCTCTTCGTCGTGCTCGACGACGATGAGCGTGTTCCCGAGGTCGCGAAGTTTCAGAAGGGTGTCGATCAGACGACGGTTGTCACGCTGGTGCAGACCGATCGACGGCTCGTCGAGGACGTAGAGGACGCCGGTGAGCCCGGAGCCGATCTGCGTCGCCAGCCGGATGCGCTGCGCTTCTCCACCGGAGAGCGACCCGGCGGACCGGCTGAGGTTGAGGTAGGAGAGCCCGACCTGCAGGAGGAAGTCGAGTCGCAGGCGGATCTCACGCAGCACCTGAGCCGCGATCTTCGCCTCACGATCGGTGAGGGTGAGGGTCTCCATGAACGACCGCGCGTCGGCGAGGCTCAGGTGCGACACCTCGGCGATCGAATGCCCGTGCACCTGCACCGCGAGGACCTCGGGCTTGAGTCGGTTGCCGTCGCACACCGGGCAGGGGACCTCGCGGAGGTACTCGCCCCAGCGCGAGCGCTGCGTGTCGGACTCGGCCTGGGCGTACTGCCGCTCGATGTACGGCACGACGCCTTCGAACCCCGATGCATAGCGCATCTCGCGCCCATAGCGGTTCTTGAACTTGACGGTGACCTTGTAGTTGTCGCCGCGCAGGATCGCGTCCTGAACGTCGACGCGCAGATCCTGCCACGGGGTGTCGAGAGAGAAGTTGAGGTCGTCGGCCAATCCCTCGAGCAGCCGCTCGTAGTACTGGAAGAGCCCCTTGCCCTGAGTCGTCCACGGGATGATCGCGCCCTCGCGGATGGAGAGCTCCTCGTCGCCGAGCATCAGGTCGATGTCGACGGACATGCGGGTGCCGAGACCCGAGCAGGCCGGACAGGCACCGAAGGGCGCGTTGAACGAGAACGTGCGTGGTTCGATCTCGGTGAGGGTGAGCGCGTGGCCGTTCGGGCAGGCGAGCTTCTCGGAGAAGGACTGCCACGCGTCGTCGCCCTCTGCGTCGACGTAGTTGATCTGCACCACGCCGCCGGCGAGCCCGAGCGCGGTCTCGACCGAGTCCGTGACTCGACCGAGGATGTCGTCTGCCGCGACGAGGCGGTCGACGACGACGGCGATGTCATGCTTGTAGCTCTTCTTGAGCGTGGGCGGCTCGGCGAGCTGGATGAGGTCGCCGTCGACGATCGCGCGCGAGTAGCCCTTGGCCCCCAGCTCGCGGAACAGGTCGACGAACTCGCCCTTCTTCTGCGAGACGATGGGCGCGACGATCTGGTAGCGGGTGCGCTCGGGCAGCTCCATGAGCTGGTCGGCGATCTGCTGGACGGTCTGACGTTGGATGCGCGCACCGCACTCGGGGCAGTGCGGAATCCCGATCCGCGCCCACAGCAGACGCATGTAGTCGTAGATCTCGGTGATGGTTCCGACCGTGGACCGCGGGTTGCGGTTGGTCGACTTCTGGTCGATCGACACCGCAGGGCTGAGGCCCTCGATGAAGTCGACGTCCGGTCGGTCGACCTGACCGAGGAACTGACGCGCGTAGGCGCTCAGCGACTCGACGTAGCGACGCTGTCCTTCAGCGAAGATCGTGTCGAAGGCCAGACTGGACTTTCCCGATCCGGACAGGCCGGTGAACACGACGAGGGAGTCGCGTGGGATGTCGATGTCGACGTTCTTGAGATTGTGTACGCGGGCACCGCGGACACTGAGTTTTCCTGGGGTTGCAACCGGGACGATAGGCACTGATCAAGTCTACGAGTGGCCACCGACATTGGCTCCGTGAGGGCTCACAGGGAAGCGATCAGTGCTCTCGAGTACCGCGGTTCGCCCGCGTGAGCAGGGTCGCGACGAGTGCGACCACGGCTCCGGCCCCGGCGACAGCGGCCCAGGGCACTGTCGGCAGCGACGCGGGGGTGTCGATGCGCATGACCACCATGACGGCCACGGTGATCGGCTGGGCGATCGCCTGCACGACGATCAGCCTCACCAGGCTCGGACGGAGGGCGGTCACGATCACGCGGGAGCCGGCCGGGATCACGAGGGAGAGCGACATGAGGACATGGATCACCTGCACCGCGAGCACAGCGATCATCGCGCGCCCGACGTCGGGCTCCGAGATCAGCATCCCGATCACGAGGCATCCGATCGACCCCCAGGCCGCGAAGGTCTGCGGAAGAGCGGCGGCGATGATCGCCAGGACGACTGCCGCCACCTGCCATCCGAGCAACGGGCACAGCATCGCAGCACCCGCGGCGACGGCGACGACGAGCGCGCCCCTCACGACGAGTCCCGGGACGGAAGGACCCGTCCGTAGCGTGTCGTTCGCTCTCATCGCCCGGCCCTCGCGATCGCACGCATCGCCGAGGACGGGTCCGAGGCCCACGAGACCACGTCGACTCCGGCGCCGTGGAGATCCGCGAACACGTTCCCCCTCTCTGCGAGCACGGTGCGCAAGCCGATCAGCTGCGCACGGGTGAGCCGAGCACGGTCGAGCGGAGGAAGGACATCGACGGCGACGACTCTGTGGCCGCTGGCCCTCCACATCAGCGCGGTCCGAGCGGCGGCGCCCTCGAAGAAGGTCGACAGCACGAAGACCACCGAGCCGTGCGGCACGGGAGGAGTGCGACGGAAAGTCGCGTCGTCTCTCGCCTGGCCCGTCGCGGCGATGGCCGCCACGACCCGTGCCAGGTGCCTCGAGCCGCCGCCGCTCCTCAACGACCGGCCGCCGTGCACGAGCACGTGAAGTGCGACGCGGTCGCCCTCGCCTATGGCCGAGTCGGCGATGGCTCGCGCAGCCTCCCTCGCGAGGTCGAGGGAGGTCACGCCGCTGCGTTCGCGGTCGCCGCTCCCCCACGAGGCGACGACCTCACCCAGATCCTCAGACGTGTCCATGGCGACCACGACCGACGAGTCGCTGAGCGTATTGGTCCGACGGACCAGCAGATCGCCTGGCCGGCGGGACATCCGCGCCGTCGCCCGCCAGTCCACGCGGCGGAGTTCGTCGCCGGGCGCGAAGGGGTGGATGTCCCGGAAGTCGCCGCCCTGACCCGCCCGGCGCCCCTCGTGCGCGCCGTGCGACCCCGTCAGTCGTCGCGGCAGCGGGAGCGCGTCGAGTGATCGGCGGGGCGGGGCCACCTGACGCCTGATGGCGGCGAGGTCCGACGTCGACGAGAGCGCCGCTCCCTCGAAGGAGAAGCCCCTCGCTGCCGCCTGGACCGGGATCGTCGGACCGGAGTGCAGGACCTTGCTCCGCGCAGTGAATGTGAAGCCACCGCCGGGCACGATCACGCGTCTGCTGCGACGCTCCGACTGCACGACCACCACCTCGACGGCATCCGCATCGCTGTCCACCGCGATCGATGTGAGCAGCTCGCCATCGCGCCCGGGCACCGGGTCGATCGCGATCTTCGCCACCGCGCCGGATGTGCCCCGCGCGATCGCGAGACCGCTCCAGATGGCCAGAGGAAGCCCCATCGCCACCACGTCGGGTCTTCCCGTGAGAAGGCCGACCGCGGCGAGCAGGGCAGCGCCTCCGATCGCCACGGACAACACAGGACCGCGACGCCCTGCGTCGGGCCCGTCCGTCATCCGAGCACTCCGACGGTCGGCGGAACAGCCACCTGTCCGACGACCGAGCGCACCACATCGGATGCCGACGCGCCCTGAGCCCACGCCTGGGGTGTGAGCGTGAGACGATGCGCCAGCACGGGCACGGCGATCCGCTTGATGTCGTCCGGACGGACGAAGTCGCGGCCATCCAGAGCCGCGAGCGCTCGTCCCAGCAGCAGCAGCCCCAGAGAACCGCGCGGCGACGCACCGACCTCGACGTTGGCCGCGGTCCGGGTGGCGCGTGCGATCTCGACGCAGTAGCGCGAGATGTCCGGGTCGACGTGGATGGCCTCGACGGCCTCCTGCAGGGAGATGAGCTGAGCGGCGTCGATGACCGGAGCGATGTGAGTAGCCTCCTGGCGCCTGCTCACGCGGTTCTCCAGGATGCGGGCCTCGCTCTCCGCCGCCGGATAGCCGACGGACAGCCGCACCATGAACCTGTCGAGCTGTGCCTCGGGCAGCGCGTACGTGCCCTCGTACTCGATCGGATTCGACGTCGCGATCACATGGAACGGCGCGGGCAGGGCGAAGCTGTTGCCCTCGACGGTCACCTGACGCTCCGCCATCGCCTCGAGCATCGCCGACTGCGTCTTCGGCGTGGTCCTGTTGATCTCGTCGGCGAGCAGCAGTCCGGTGAAGATCGGCCCCGGCCGGAAGACGAAGTCCCCCGAGTCCGGAGCGTAGACGTACGACCCCGTGACATCGCCGGGGAGCATGTCCGGAGTGCACTGCAAGCGCCGGAACGACAGCCCCAGCGCCGAGGCGAGGCTGCGCGCGGCGAGCGTCTTCCCCAGGCCCGGCACATCCTCGAACAGCACGTGACCGCCGGCGAGGATCGAGGCCAGAGCGATCTCGACCGGGTCGTCCATGCCCACGACGACTGTTCGCACGGCAGCCAGGATCCGGGCTCCGGTGGCGGCGATCTCTGCGGGGCTCGTCATGGCATCTCCTTCATCGACGCGGCGGCGAGGGCCGCCCGTGGTCGGGGGTCGGTACGTGCAACCGGGGTGACGGTTCGTCCGGCGAGGTGGGATCCAGTCGATCGATCGCGTCCAGCGCCCTCTCGACGTCGACGATCGTCGTCTCCGGTCCCGTCAGGCGCTCCCAGACTCCCGGGTCGATCAGCCGCGGGAGTCGGTCGCGGTGGGCAGGGTCATCCGGATCCACTCCGTGGCGCATCAGCCGCTGACGCAGGATCACCCCGACACGGCGCGTGATCTGCGCTCCCGCGATGCCGGTGTGTGTGTTCAGTGCCCACGCCATGCGAGAGATCTCGGTAGGTCGTCGATCCGGCTCCACGTCTATGCGCGGCGCGTCGAACCCCGGCTCGAGCGGCATCGCGAGCTGCGCGAGCAGACCGACCGCACCGATCAGGAGACCCCATGCGATCACGAACGGCCAGGTGAAGCCGAAGCCGAGGAGCGCCAGAGCGACGAGGACCGCCGCCCCCGCTGCGACCAGCGTTCTGCGGACAGTCACCGCCACACCTCCTCGATGCGTCGCAGTGCCTCTCTCGCCGAGGCCCGGTCGCCCTCGTCGGCCGACCCGGCTCCGAATCGGACGCTCTCGTAGAGACGCAGCAGCGACGCGGCGTCCCCGGCCACCCCGGGCCGCAGAGTGATGATCCGCACCACGAACTCGCCGGGAGTCTCGGTCGCCGCTCGCTTCACCCCTGCGTCTGCGGCACTCTCTTCGAGGCCGATCCACGCGGCGACGATGGCATCAGACGCTCGGGCGCGCTCGTCTATCTGCATGAGCGCCCCGGCGATCCCGCGCTGCATCACAGCGACGGCGATCTCGGGTTCCGGCGCCGAGGTGAGGTGATCGACCTCGGATGCGACCGCCGCCGCGTCACGACGGCCCAGCGGGCGATCCCGCCACGCTCGCAGCAGGGCTCTCGCGGCGATCACGAGGAGCGCGATGAGCCCCGCAGCGACCAGCGCCATGAGGATCACGGCGAGCGTCTGAACGACCGCGGCGGCGGTGGAGTCGATCTCCATCGGCTCGGGAACCTCGGTGGCACCCGGATCACTGGACGGCAGCGGCTCCGCTGTCCCCCGAGGAATCGGCGCGGCGGGGCGGAACGTCGGCGCGCCCTGGATCGCCGCAGCGATCATGGCCACGACGAAGAGTCCCACGACGAGAGTCGAGAGGACCATGCGATCGACGCTCCGGCGCGCAAGACGCGTCTGGGGTTCGCTCGGCATGCCCACACCCTACGGTGCGGTCACTCCATGGCGGGGCGGCGACCCGCGAATGCCGACAACCCGTCGCGCAGTGTGGCTACCTGCTCGAGATCCATCCCCACGGCGGCCATCACCTGTCGAGGAACGTCGAGAGCGCGATCTCGCAGAGCTCGACCCGTGTCCGTGAGGGTGATGTCGAGACGGCGCTCGTCCTCGACGCTGCGTTGTCTGGCGACCAGCCCATCGGCTTCCAGACGCTTCACCAGGGGAGACGCCGTCGCCGGCTCGAGAGCGAGGTCAGCCGCAAGATCGTTCAAGGGACGCGGAGCACGCTCCCAGAGCGCCAGCATCACGAGATACTGCGGATGCGTGAGCCCGAGCGGCTCGAGGATCGGCCGGTAGATCGCCACGACGTTGCGCGCTGCGGTCACCAGGGCGAAGCAGAGCTGATTGTCGAGTTTGAGCAGGTCGTCCGATGCGGTCACGGCTTCGAATATACATTGACCCTAATAGTTAGTACACTAAGCAACATGGCCAGTTCTGACGATCGACCTCCGCTCCGCACTCGGATTCGCGAGGCCGGAGGACTGTACGCGTGGATCAACTCGAATCTGATCCGCTTCGCGGGCCCCGCCTCCGTCGGCCCTTACGAAAAGACTCCCCCGCCGAGCCCGTCCGAGCGGGCGGAGCGCGCCTGCCCGTTGTGCGGTGCGCCGATGAGCGAGCACGAGATCGACCGTTCAGGTCCGAAGACCCTCGTTCACTGCCCCTGACAGGGGATCTCACCCGTCGGCTGAGACTCGTTCTCGCGCGTCAGCTGAGACTCTCGCTCTCAGTCGTCGCGCTGCGCGTCTTGGCGTGCGACGTCGAGCCACGAGGCGAGATCGTCGTCGTCGACGAGCACGCTCGGCGATACATCGAGCCAGCTGGTGCCCATCGTCCGCGCACCCATGACCGCGACCGCCACCCCGGGGCGGGTGATCAGCGAGTCACCGTGCTCGCCATCGACCCGGACGAGCAGAACCCCGCCCGCGCGCGCTCCGACGAGGATGTGCCCATCGAGGAGGAAGGCGCGCGTGCCGAACATGCGCTTCTCCTCGACGTTCTCATCGAGTGTGAGGAGCGCTCGCACTCGATCGGCGAGCTCCTCGCCCGCTGCATCCATCCTGGTGCCTCCGAGCTTCTCAGGCGTGGCCGGCCTTCTCCATCGCGCGCAGTTCCTTCTTCATGTCCTGCACCTCGTCGCGCAACCGCCCGGCGAGCTCGAACTTGAGCTCGGCGGCAGCCGCGAGCATCTGATCCGAGAGGTCCTGGATCACCGCTTCGAGCTGCTGAGCTCCTTCTGCGGCGATACCGGTGCGCCGCAGGTTCGGCGTCGGCGACTTGCCCTTGCCGGTCGCTCTCCCGCGCCCGGACATCATCTCAGCGGTGTCGGCGCCCTCACGCGCGAGCACCTCGGTGATGTCGGCGATCCGTTTACGCAGCGGCTGAGGGTCGATACCGTTCTCGAGGTTGTACGCGACCTGCTTCTCGCGGCGGCGATCGGTCTCTTCGATCGCCTTCGCCATCGAGTCGGTGATCTTGTCGGCGTACATGTGCACTTCCCCGGAGACGTTTCGCGCCGCGCGACCGATCGTCTGGATGAGCGAGGTGCCTGACCGGAGGAAGCCTTCCTTGTCGGCGTCGAGGATCGCGACGAGGGACACCTCAGGCAGGTCGAGCCCCTCTCGGAGCAGGTTGATTCCCACGAGGACGTCGTACACCCCGGCACGCAGTTCACTGAGCAGCTCGACCCGTCGCAGAGTGTCCACGTCCGAGTGCAGGTATCGCACGCGTACGCCGTGCTCGCCGAGGAAGTCCGTGAGCTCCTCGGACATCTTCTTCGTGAGTGTCGTGACGAGCACACGCTCGTCGCGTTCGACCCGAAGCCGGATCTCCTCGAGGAGGTCGTCGATCTGCCCCTTCGACGGCTTCACGATGATGTGCGGGTCGACGAGTCCGGTCGGGCGGATGATCTGCTCGACCACGCCGTCGGCGATCCCCATCTCGTACTTGCCCGGTGTCGCAGAGAGATAGACGGTCTGTCCGATTCGGTTCTTGAACTCGTCCCAGCGCAGCGGCCGGTTGTCCATCGCGCTCGGAAGCCGGAAGCCGTGCTCGACGAGCGTGCGCTTGCGAGAGGCGTCGCCCTCGTACATCGCACCGATCTGCGGCACCGTCACGTGCGACTCGTCGATCACGAGCATGAAATCGTCAGGGAAGAAGTCGAGCAGCGTGTGCGGCGGCTCGCCCGGCTGGCGCCCGTCCATGTGCCGGGAGTAGTTCTCGATGCCCGAGCAGAACCCGAGCTGCTGCAGCATCTCGAGGTCGAACGTGGTGCGCATCCTCAGGCGCTGGGCCTCGAGGAGCTTTCCCTGACGCTCGAACTCCTTGAGCCGCTCTTCGAGCTCGTGCTCGATCGTGCCGATGGAGCGCTGGATCACGTCGGTGCCGGCGACGTAGTGCGAGGCAGGGAAGATAGGCACGGAGTCGAGCTTCTCGATCACCTCTCCGGTGAGCGGATGCAGCGAATAGAGCGCTTCGATCTCATCGCCGAACAGCTCGATGCGGATCGCGTGCTCCTCGTATACGGGGATGATCTCGATGGTGTCTCCCCGTACGCGGAAGTTGCCTCGGGAGAAGTCGACGTCATTCCGGTTGTACTGCATCGAGATGAACTGTCGGATTAGCGCGTCCCGGTCGTAGCGCTCCCCCACCTGGAGCGCGACCATCGCCCGGAGGTACTCCTCCGGCGCACCGAGACCGTAGATGCAGGAGACCGTCGAGACCACGATCACATCCCGACGGCTCAGCAGCGAGTTGGTCGTCGAGTGGCGGAGACGCTCGACCTCGGAGTTGATCGACGAGTCCTTCTCGATGAAGGTGTCCGTCTGCGGGACGTACGCCTCCGGCTGGTAGTAGTCGTAGTAGGAGACGAAGTACTCGACGGCGTTGTTCGGCATCAGCTCGCGGAACTCGTTGGCGAGCTGCGCGGCGAGAGTCTTGTTGTGCGCGAGGACGAGCGTCGGACGCTGCACCTGCTCGACCAGCCAGGCGGTCGTCGCGGACTTTCCGGTACCCGTGGCACCGAGCAGGACGATGTCTGTCTCGCCGGCATTGATGCGCGACGCGAGCTCGGCGATGGCCTTCGGCTGGTCGCCGGCGGGCGCGTATTCGCTGATGACCTCGAAAGGACGGACGCTGCGCGTGGTTTGCATACCTCCAGCGTATGCCGGGCCACCGACATCGGGGCCACGAGAGCCCCCAGCGGAATCCCTGCCCGTCAGTCAGTCGACCGCGTCCACACGTAGGGAGTGGTGGTCGTGACCGTGACGAGCCCGGCCCGCTCGAGGATCGGCCGCGAGAACTCCGTGGAATCCGAGTGCAGATACACCTTGCCGAGGGCGAGGGCGGATCGCGCCCGCTGGGCCGTCAGAGCCCGATAGACGCCGCGGCCCCGCCACTCGGGCAGCGTCGCACCTCCCCACAGACCGGCGAATCGCGTGCCCGTGACCGGTTCGAGCCGTCCAGCGCTGATCACCTCGTCTCCGGCGACGGCGGTCCACAGCTCCACCGTGTCGTCCTCGCGGATGCGCTGCAGCGTCGTCTCGACCCGCACCCGCCACCGGGGATCGCCGAACACCCTGCCCTGCATCTCCTCCGTCGCGAACACCTCGGTCTCCGTTCGCGCGCGCCGAAGCTCGACTCCGGCGGGGAGCGACACCGGCTGGGCGAGCAGCTCCGCCTCGCCGATCATCACCGACTCCGTCTCCTCCGGCACGAAGCCTCGGCTTTCGAGAGTCCCGCCGAGCCCCGGTGCCCGGTCATGCCCGCGCGTCTTCCACTCGATCGAGTCGATCTCGCTCCGCCTCCCGAAGTGCGCGAGCGCGGCATCGACGAGCGCCTCGATGCCGCCCTGATCGACCCCGCCGAGATCGGCGTAGGACACGAAACCGCGCCCGCCCGGAAAAACGGCGAGACGCAGCGGTCCGTGCATCGCCACATCGAGGGCATGCACCACTTCCGCATCCGTGCGCAGCTCGTGGTCGTACGCTGCAAGATGCCTCATGCGCATGGTGCTGGTCCTTCGGGTCGGTCGCGCCGGCGAGCGGCTGCGCGGCGGTGCCGCCTCGCGATCATATGCGCCCTGTCGGCGACGACCGGAGCGCGCGCGCCGCGAGTGCCGCCGACACCGCGCACATCGTGATGATCGCGCCCACGAACCACGCCCAGTCCGCCCTGCCGAACACGATGCCCAGCGCCCATCCGAACAGGCTCGAGCCCGCGTAGTAGCCGAAGTAGTAGAGCGACGATGCCTGCGCACGACTGTCCGGCGTGGCAGCCGCCGGAGCCCACCCCGACGCAACCGCATGTGCGCCGAAGAAGCCGCCCGTGAAGAGCAGCAGCCCGAGAACCACCGGCAGCGCGGCCTGGCTGAGCATGGCGAGCGCTCCGATGCCCATCACCGCGATCGAGCACAGCAGCACCGGGTACCGACCGAAGCGAGATGCGAGAGCACCGGCGGTCGGTGACGAGACGGTGCCCGCGAGGTAGGCGAGGAAGAGCAGGGTCACCAGCCAGCTCGGAAGAGAGAACGGCGCGTCGATGAGGTGGAATCCGAGGTAGTTGTACACCGCGACGAACGCCCCCATGAGAAGGAAGCCCTGCGCGTAGAGGGCGAGTTGCGGTGCGGAGCGCATCGGCGACACGAGACGCGCGAGCATCCCGCTTGTCGCACCCTGGCGAAGCCGACCGGGCACGAACCCCCGGGCCTTCGGCGTCAGCCAGAGGAAGAGAGCGGCCGCCATCGCGCAGACACCGGCCACGACCCAGATTCCCGCACGCCACCCCCACTGCTCGCCCGCCAATCCGGACACGACGCGACCGAGCAGACCACCCACGGTCGTCCCGGCGATGTAGCTCCCCGCGGCCGCCGCGGCATGCCGCGCACTCACCTCCTCGCTGAGGTACGCGAGCGCTACAGCCGGCACGGCGCCCAGTGCGATGCCCTCGAGCAGGCGCAGCGCCAGCAGCATCTCCATGCCGGTGCTGAGCGGAGCGACCAGACCCAGAACGGTAGCGGCGAGGATGCCGGTCCCCATCGCCGGCACTCGGCCGATGCGATCCGCGACCATCGACCACGGGATCACCGCCGCCGCGAGACCGAGCGTCGCGGCCGATACAGCGAGTGCCGCGGTGGCAGGCGTGATCCCGAGATCGGACGACAGCTGCGGCAGAACGGCCTGCGGCGAATACAGCTGGGCGAATGTCGCGATGCCGGCGAAGAAGAGCCCGACGATGAGACGCCGATAGGCAGGGGATCCGGGTGCGTGACCGGTGAAGGTCACGACGAGCGGATCCGCTCCCACAGGGCATCGGTCTGCAGCATCGTCTGCTCCAGGGATCCGGATGTGTCGACGACCTCGTCGGCGATCGCCAGCCGACGCTCGTCCGAGACCTGCGCATCGATCCGCTCCTGCGCAGCCTGTTCCGCCATGCCGCGCAATTCCACGAGCCTCCGTCTGCGCTCCTGGGCAGGCGCATGGGCGACGACGATCAGGTCCCAGGGGTCATCGACGCGCGCCTCGACCAGAAGGGGCACGTCGTACACGACCACACCGCCCGGTTCGGCGGCCGCTGCCGCCTCGAATCGTCGCTGCGACTCGGCACGGACGGCTGGATGCACGATCGCGTTCAGCCGCGCCAGCCGCTCCGGATCGCCGAAGACCTTGGCCCCCAGAGCGGCGCGGTCGAGTGCGCCGTCCGCCGAGATGACGTCCGCGCCGAAGGCATCCTCGATCCGTGCCAGAACCTCGGAGCCGGGCGACTGCACGTCGCGGACGATCTGATCGGCGTCGACGACCACGGCGCCGAGCTCTGCGAGTCGTCGTGCGATGGTCGACTTGCCCGAGGCGATGCCGCCGGTGAGCGCGATGAGAGGCATCTCGCCAGTCTAAACGGGGCTGAGATCGCGGATCAGCGGGCCAGCAGCTGCCGTCGCGAGCTGATGACGCCGGTGTCGAAACCGGCCAGGTGGAGGCCTCCGTGGAACCGGGCGTGCTCGATCTTGATGCACCGATCCATCACCACGGAGAGCCCCGCGCCCTCGGCGATCGCCGCGGCATCCTCGTTCCACGATCCCAACTGCAGCCACAGGGTCTGCGCCCCGGCCTCGATCGCCTCCTGGGCGACGTCGGGCAGGTCGTCATGGCGGCGGAAGACGTCGACGACGTCCGGGACCACCGGCAGGTCGGACAGCGAGGCGTAGACCGGCTGACCGAGGATCTCCGATTCCCGCGGGTTGACGAGATAGACGTCGTATGCGGTGCTGGAGAGCAGGTACGTCGCGACGAAATACGAGGCGCGCGCGGGATTGTTCGACGCGCCGACGATGGCGACCGACTTCGCGCGTCGCAATATGCCGAAGCGCTGCTGCTGGCTGGGGCGCTCCCAGGTCCGATCCGGGTGCGCCGGCGCGGATGCGGGCAGGGCGCAGGCCGCAGAATCCTGGGCGGTCGGCAGCGCGCAGGCGTCGGCGCCGGTGGTCTCGATTCCGCTCATCGAGTGGCTCCTGTCGCTGTCGTGAGGGCCTGGTCAAGATCCCAGATGATGTCTTCTGCGTCCTCGAGGCCCACCGAGATGCGGATGAGGTCAGGTCGCACGCCCGCCGCGACGAGCTGCGATTCCGTGAGCTGACGGTGGGTCGTCGATGCCGGGTGGATGACGAGCGTGCGCGCGTCCCCGATGTTCGCGAGGTGCGATGCCAGCTGAAGATTCTCGATGAGCGTCTCGCCCGCCGAGCGACCGTCGTCGGCCTTGACCCCGAACGCGAACACCGAACCAGGACCGAGCGGCAGATACTTCGCTGCGCGCTCGTGGTGCGGGTGATGCTCGAGACCCGCCCACGTCACATACTCCACCCGGGGGTCGGAGTGGAGCCATTCGGCCACGATCCGCGCGTTCGCAAGGTGCGCATCGATCCGCTGCGGCAGCGTCTCGACTCCCTGGAGGAGGTTGAACGCCGACTGCGCGCTCAGCGCCGGGCCGATGTCACGCAGCTGCTCGGTGCGGAGCTTGGTGAGGAAGCCGTATTCGCCGAAGTTGTCCCACCACTTGATGCCGCCGTACGACTCGACCGGCTCTGTCATCTGCGGGAACCGGCCGTTGCCCCAGTCGAAGGTGCCCTTCTCGATGACGACGCCGCCGAGCGTCGTCCCGTGTCCGCCCAGGAACTTGGTGACCGAATGGATGACGATGTCCGCGCCGTGCTCCAGAGGGCGCGCGAGGTACGGGGTGGCGAGCGTGGCGTCCACGACCAGCGGCACACCTGCGGCGTGAGCGACCTCGGCCAGCCCCTCGATGTCGGCGATCTCACCCGAGGGATTGCCGATCATCTCCACGTAGACGACCTTGGTCTCCGGACGGATGGCGGCGGCATAGTCGGCGGGATCGGTCGACGCGACGAACGTCGTCTCCACGCCGAAACGACGCAGGGTCACGTCGAGCTGGGTCACCGTGCCCCCGTACAGCTGCGCCGCGGCGACCACATGGTCGCCCGCTCCGACGAGCGCCGCGAACGTGATGAACTCCGCGCTCATCCCCGAGGCGGTCGCGACCGCGCCGATGCCGCCCTCGAGCGAGGCCAGGCGTTCTTCGAGCGCGGCGACGGTGGGGTTGCCGATGCGCGAGTAGATGTTCCCGTACTTCTGGAGGGCGAAGAGGTTGCCGGCGTCCGCCGCGTCGTCGAACACGAACGACGTCGTCTGGTAGATCGGCACGGCCCTGGCGCCGGTCGCTGCGTCGGGAGTCCCGCCGGCATGCAGCGCCCTCGTGCGAAACCCGAAGCGATGTTCTTCCGTCATGATGTCCTCAGTTCAGCGTTCTCGAGCACGGCGGCGATCTCGCCGACGGCCCACGGATTCTGCAGCGATGTCGTGTCTCCCAGCGGAGCTGGGGCTCGTCCCGAGCGACGATCCTGCTCGGCCTCCCACAGCTGGGCGAGAAGTCGGCGCATGATCTTTCCCGAGCGGGTCTTCGGCAGGTCGGCGACCACGACGATGTGCTTCGGCTTGGCGACAGGACCGATGGCAGCCGCCACCTGCGACCGCAGCGCGGCGACCGACACCTCGGATCGTCCGGAGGGAGTCACGAAGGCGACCACCGCCTGGCCTGTAATGGGGTCTGCGACGCCGGCCGTTCCCGCTTCGCCGACCGTCTCGTGCGCCACCAGCGCCGACTCGATCTCGATCGTGGACAGCCGGTGGCCCGACACGTTCACCACGTCATCGAGCCGCCCCAGGATCCAGATGTAGCCGTCGGCGTCTCTCGTCGCACCGTCGCCCGCCACGTAGTAGCCGCCGTGTTCGCCGTGCCCGGCGTAGGCGGACCAATACGCATCGCGGTAGCGCTGAGGGTCGCCCCACACCGTCCTCGCCATACCCGGCCACGGGCGGCGCACCACGAGCGTGCCCGACCGGCCGGGAGCGACCTCGTGGCCGTCCGCGTCGACGACCGTCGCATCGATGCCGGGCAGCGGCACGGACGCGGACCCCGGCTTGAGGGTCGTGACTCCGGGCAGCGGCGCGATCATCGCCGCCCCGGTCTCGGATTGCCACCAGGTGTCGATGACCGGCAGCTCATCGCGCCCGAAGTTCCGGCGGAACCAGATCCAGGCCTCCGGATTGATCGCCTCGCCGACGGTCCCGAGCAGACGGAGGGTCGAGAGATCGTGACCCGACGGGAGTTCGGGCCCGAACCAGGTCATGAAGGTGCGGATCAGCGTCGGCGCCGTGTAGTACACCGTCACGCCGTACCGCTCGATGATCTCGAGATGACGTTCGCGATCGGGGGTGTCCGGCGTTCCCTCGTAGATCACCTGGGTCAGCCCGTTGGAGAGAGGCCCGTAGATCTCGTAGGTGTGAGCGGTCACCCACGCGAGATCCGCCGTGCACCAGTGCACGTCGTCGGGCTTCGCGTCGAAGTGCGCCCAGTGTGCCCAGCTCGCATGCGTCAGGTAGCCACCGGAGGTGTGCACGAGGCCCTTGGGCTTTCCGGTGGTCCCCGATGTGTAGATGATGAACAGCGGATGCTCGGAGTCGAACGCCTGCGCGATGTGGTCGGACGAGGCTGTGCCGACCGTGTCGTGCCACCAGACGTCTCTGCCGTCTGTCCACGGCACGTCCTGGCCGGTGCGCCGCAGGACCAGCACATGCTCGAGGTCCGGCAGATCCGCTGCGGCGATGTCGGCCGTCGACTTCACCTCGGTCGCGGTGCCGCGGCGGAACTGCCCGTCGCTCGTGACGAGCAGCTTGGCGCCGGTGTCGATCAGACGGAAGCGCACCGCTTCGGCCGAGAAGCCGCCGAACACCAGTGAGTGCACGGCGCCGATCCGTGCGCATGCGAGCGTGATCACGACCGTCTCGATCAGCACGGGCAGGTAGACGACCACCCGGTCGCCCGGTTCGATGCCGAGCGCGGTCAGCGCGTTCGCCGCCTGCGAGACGCGACGCTGGAGGTCCGCGTACGTGACCGAAGCCCTGTCCCCCGGCTCTCCTTCGAAGTGGAGGGCGATCTTGTCCCCGCGCCCGGCGTCGACATGACGGTCGACGCAGTTGTACGCCACGTTGAGGCGCCCGCCCACGAACCAGCGCGCCGCCGGGACGGCATCGCCCGCAGGCGGATCCCACTCGTGGGCCGTGTGCCAGTGCTCTGCCCAGTCGAGTCGGGACGCGGCCTGGTCCCAGAAGGCCGTGGGATCCGCGGCGGCCCTCGCATACGCCTCGTCGGCGACGTTCGCCTGAGCGGCGAACGCAGCAGGGGCCGGGTACGAACGGGTCTCGTGCAGGCGCGCCTCGGCCATCGTCACATCCACCGGCGGAGCAGGTACTTCTCGACCACCACGAGGATCGCGTTGGTGATCGTGCCGAGCAGCGCCAGCAGGACGATCGAGAGGATGATCCGATCGACGCGGCCGCTGTTCTGCGAGTCGGTCAGCAGGAAGCCGAGTCCCATCGACGACGCGATCAGCTCGGCGGCGACGAGGAACAGCCACGCCTGCGCGAGCGCCAGCCGGAGCCCCGCGGCGACCGACGGCACGACGGCCGGCAGCTGCACCGTGCGGAAGAGGGACCATCCGCGAAGACTGAACGAGCGTCCCGCCTCTACCAGCTGCGGGTCGACGTGGCGGAGTGCGGACGCGACAGTCGTGTAGACCGGGAAGAAGGCGCCGATGGCGATCAGCGTCACCTTGGACTCCTCGCCGATCTGCATCCACAGGATCAGCAGCGGCACCCAGGCGAGCGACGGCACCGCTCGGATCGCGGAGAGCGTCGGACTGAGCAGCACGTCGCCGACCCGTGACAGACCGACGATGCCGGCCACCGCGAGTCCGATGACAGAACCGACCGCGAACCCGAGCAGGACTCGTTGCACCGAGATGGCGACGTGCGTCCACAGCGTGCCGCGCTCGGCCAGCTCGACCCCCGCGGTGAAGACGGATGCCGGCGAAGGGAGCAGGTAGGGCGCGACGAGCCCGGTGGTCGTGACCAGCTGCCAGGCACCGACGATGATGAGCGGAAGCAACAGTCCGCCGACGAGATGCACCGCGGGTCGATCCCAGGCATGACGGGCACCGGCCTCGTCACGACGCCGGACTCCGCGCGCCGCGTCGATCGCGTCCTGCGCATCCGCGGGCACCACCACGCGCTGGTCGGGAGTGATCACTCGCCGCCGACCGCCTTCTCGGCGAAGGTGGCGTTGATGAGGGAGTCGAGAGCCTTCTCGACCGAAGCCTCGCCACCCTGGACATCTCCGGATTCGACCAGCACCGGCGCGATCTTCTCGAGCACGGCGATCTGCGCCTCACCGGGGATGCCGCTGACGTCGAGGTTCGACCGCTCCTCGATGACGGTCGTCGCGACCGCGGGGTCGATTCCTGCGACCTCGGCGAGCAGCGCCGCGGTCTCGTCGGGGTTCTCGAGGGCCCACTCGCGCGCCTGCTCGTATGCGTCGACGACCGCCTGCGCGAGGTCCGCGTGGTTCTCGATGAAGTCCTCGGTGGCGTTGAGGAAGCCGTAGGTGTTGAAGTCCACGTTGCGGTAGATGAGCTCATCGCCCGATTCCACCTCGGCCGCGGCCATGATGGGATCGAGGCCCGCCCAGGCGTCTACCGAGCCGCTGTCGAGAGCGGCACGGCCGTCGGCGTGCTGGAGGTTCTGGACCTCGACGTCGTCGACCGAGAGGCCTGCTTCCTCAAGAGACTGGAGCAGGAAGAAATAGGGGTCCGTTCCCTTCGTCGCCGCGACCGACTTGCCCGCGAGGTCCTCGACCGAGGTGATGTCGCTGTCGGGGCCGACGACGATCGCCGACCATTCGGGCTGCGAGAAGATGTCGATGACCTGGATCGGTGAGCCGTTCGATCGGGCGAACAGTGCCGCCGAGCCGGCCGTGGAGCCGACGTCGATCGAGCCGGAGCGCAGCAGCTCGTTCGCCTTGTTGGATCCCGCGGACTGTACCCACTCGACCTCGACGTCGTCGCCGAGGATCTCCTCGAGGATCCCCTGGTCGCGGATCACGAGGCTGAGCGGGTTGTAGGTCGCGAAGTCGATGGACAGAGTGTCCGCCGACCACTCCCCCGAGGCTGCCGCGTCGTCGGATGACGAGTCCGAGGCGGTGGCGTTCTCACCGGCGACGCAGCCGGTGGCGACGAGCATCATCGTCCCTGCGATCGTGATCGCGGGGATGATTCGTCGGGTGATGGTGCTCATCGGGTCTCCTCGGTGGCGGTGCGGTGGTGGGTGTCCACGCCGAGTCCTTCGAGGAGCTCTGCGCGAAGGTCGGCGAGACCGCGATCGGCGCGGTCCCGGGGTCGGATGCCGGGGACGGTGATCGCGCGCACGATGGACGGCGCTTCCGTGTCGGCGTCGCCGAGCGTGCGCAGCAGCAGCACACGATCGGCGAGATAGAGGGCTTCTTCGACATCGTGCGTGACGAGGAGCACGGTGGTCGGCTCAGCCGCATGGATCTTGAGGAGCAGATCGTGCATCCGCAGGCGGGTGAGCGCATCGAGCGCACCGAACGGCTCGTCGAGCAGCAGCACGCCGGGATTGCGAGCGAGGGCGCGTGCGAGCGAGGCGCGCTGGGCCATGCCACCCGACACTTCGCGTGGCCGCTGATCAGCGGCCTTCTCGAGGCCGACGAGCTCGATGAGCTCTCGAACACGTTCCCGGCCTTCGCGGCGCGCGGTGCCACGGGGCAGACCGAGTTCGATGTTCTGGGCGATGGTCCGCCATGGCAGCAGGCGGGGCTCCTGGAACGCGACGGCGGTGCGCTCGTCGACGTCGGCCACGCGCGTGTCCTGGATGCGGATGCTGCCGCCGGTCGGCGCATCCAGTCCCCCGACGAGCCGCAGCAACGTCGACTTGCCGCACCCGGAGGGACCGACGATGGCGACGATCTCACCGGCGGCGACGTCGACGTCGACCGCGCGGAGGACGTCGCGCCGGCCGCGGGAGAGCGTGAAGCTGCGCTCCACCCCCTGCAGGCGCACCGGCTGTGCGGTGCCGGCGATCGCCGACGCGCCGGCCGTCGAGGGCGCCGAGAGCAGAGAGGTCATGTCCCCATGCTGTCCAACCCGCCGGAATGTGACGAATGCGAGCGTAATGATCGGTCATGGAGATCCGAGGACGCGTCGAGACGCAGAACGGGCCGCCATCCCGAAGGATGACGGCCCGTTCAGAGCGTGATGCTTAAGCGTTGCCGCCCGAGAGCTTCTCGCGGAGAGCCGCGAGAGCCTCGTCATCCGCGAGCGTGCCCGCGCCTGCGGCCTCGCTCGAGAAGACCTGACCACCGAAGTCGTCGCCAGCGGCCGCCTCGGCCTCGGCTGCCTTGGCAACCTGAGCCTTGTGCGCCTCCCAGCGAGCCTGGGCTGCAGCGTACTCCTGCTCCCATGCCTCGCGCTGGGTGTCGAAGCCTTCCTTCCACGCACCGGTCTCGGGGTCGAAGCCCTCCGGGTACTTGTACTCGCCGGCCTCGTCGTACTCGGCGAGCATTCCGTAGAGCGCCGGGTCGAACTCGGTGCCGTTGACGTCGACTGCCTCGTTCGCCTGCTTCAGCGAGAGCGAGATGCGACGACGCTCGAGGTCGATGTCGATGACCTTGACGAAGACCTCTTCGCCGACCGACACGACCTGCTCGGCCAGCTCGACGTGCTTGCTGGAGAGCTCGGAGATGTGGACGAGGCCCTCGATGCCGTCTGCGACGCGAACGAACGCACCGAACGGAACGAGCTTGGTGACCTTACCCGGCGTGACCTGTCCGATCGCGTGGGTACGGGCGAAGACCTGCCACGGGTCCTCCTGCGTAGCCTTCAGCGACAGGGAGACGCGCTCGCGGTCGAGGTCGACCTCGAGGATCTCGACGGTGACCTCCTGGCCAACCTCGACGACCTCGGAGGCGTGCTCGATGTGCTTCCAGGACAGCTCGGAGACGTGCACGAGGCCGTCCACGCCGCCCAGGTCGACGAATGCACCGAAGTTGACGATCGACGACACGACACCCTTGCGGACCTGACCCTTGTGCAGGTTGTTCAGGAACGTGGTGCGCGACTCCGACTGCGTCTGCTCGAGCAGCGCACGGCGGCTGAGCACGACGTTGTTGCGGTTCTTGTCGAGCTCGAGGATCTTGGCCTCGATCTCCTGGCCGAGGTACGGCGTGAGGTCGCGGACGCGGCGCAGCTCGATGAGCGAGGCCGGCAGGAAGCCGCGGAGGCCGATGTCGACGATGAGTCCACCCTTGACGACCTCGATGACCGTACCGGTGACGACGCCGTCGTTCTCCTTGATCTTCTCGACGTCTCCCCAGGCACGCTCGTACTGAGCACGCTTCTTCGAGAGGATCAGACGGCCTTCCTTGTCCTCCTTCTGGAGAACCAGGGCCTCGACCTCGTCGCCGACCTTGACGACCTCGTTCGGGTCGACGTCGTGCTTGATCGAGAGCTCGCGCGAGGGGATGACGCCCTCGGTCTTGTATCCGACATCGAGGAGGACCTCATCGCGGTCGATCTTGACGATCGTGCCTTCGATGATGTCGCCGTCGTTGAAGAACTTCAGGGTCTTCTCGACCGCGGCCAGGAAGTCCTCAGCAGATCCGATGTCGTTGATGGCGACCTGCTTGGTGGCCGGGGCGGTCGTTGCGGTAGTCATGTAGTGGGTTGTCCTTGTGAATGGAGACTCGGGCTGAGGGCTCCGGCCGCGCACGGCCGATCATGAGCTCTGCAGCGATTGATTGGTTTCTGGCTCCCGGGCATGCATAGGCACGCCACGAGTGACAGTCAAGGTTATCAGATCCCGAGACGATATGACGGACTCGATACCATCCGCGTTCGGCGCGCTGACAGACTGTCTGCATGCCCCGCGCCGACAAGCTCCTCCTGCTCGACACCGCAAGCCTCTACTTCCGTGCGTTCTACGGGGTGCCCGACAAGGTCACGGCGCCGGATGGCTCCCCGATCAACGCCGCACGAGGACTCCTCGACATCATCGCGAAGCTGGTGACGCTGTACGAGCCGACCCATGTGGTCGCGTGCTGGGACGACGACTGGCGACCCCAGTGGCGAGTCGACCTGATCCCCAGCTACAAGGCGCACCGTGTCGTCGAGGTCGTGCCCGCGGGGCCCGACGTCGAGGAGGTCCCCGACCCCCTCGAGGCGCAGATCCCCCTCATCCGCGAGACTCTCGCCCTGCTCGGCATCCCGATCATCGGCGTCGCGGAGCACGAAGCGGACGACGTGATCGGCACGCTGGCGACGCACGCCACCATGCCGGTCGACATCGTCACGGGCGATAGAGACCTGTTCCAGCTCGTCGACGACGCGAGGAACGTGCGCGTCATCTATACCGCACGAGGCATGAGCAATCTCGAGATCGTCACGGATGCCGTGGTCGTCGCGAAGTACGGCGTGCTGCCGAGCCAGTACGCCGACTTCGCGACGATGCGCGGCGACGCATCGGACGGACTTCCCGGCGTGGCCGGCGTCGGCGAGAAGACCGCGGCCACGCTCCTGCAGGCCCATGGCGATCTCGCCGGCATCCGCGCGGCTGCCGAGGCGGGTGAGGGGATGAGCGCCGGGGTCCGGGCGAAGGTGCTCGCCGCCGCGACGTACCTCGAGGTCGCCCCCACCGTCGTCGCCGTCGCGACCGACCTCCCGATCACCTCGCCGAGCGACCCGCTGCGTCCGCTCGACCCGTCCGAGGCGGATGCTGCGACCGCACTGGCTGAGCGGTGGAACCTGGGCGGCTCGATGACCAGGGCCGTCGCCGCGATCGCGACGATCGACGCCTGACTCAGCTCGCCCAGGCCAGCAGTCGGTCGAGACCCCAGGTCGTGATGATGCGGGAGGCAGGCACCCCCGCCTTCTCGGCACGCTCGGCACCGTGATCGAGGAGCGAGAGCTGACCCGGTGCGTGCGCATCCGAGTCGATCGAGAAGAGGCAGCCGGCCTCGAGGGCGATCGCGATCAGATCGTCGGGCGGGTCCTGACGCTCCGGCCGGGAGTTGATCTCGACCGCGACGCCGTTCTCGGCGCATGCGGAGAAGACGGCACGGGCATCGAACTGCGATTCCGGACGAGTGCCTCGGTCCCCCTGCACCAGCCGTCCGGTGCAATGCCCGAGCACGTTCACGCGCGGGTGGCTCACGGCGGCGATCATCCGTGCGGTCATGGGCCGGGCGTCCATCCGCAGCTTCGAATGGACGGATGCGACCACGATGTCGAGCTCCCCGAGGAGGGCGTCCTCCTGATCCAGCGCGCCGTCTTCGAGGATGTCGACCTCGATCCCCGCCAGCAGCGTGAACCCGTCACCCGATTCCGCCCTCACGAGCGGCATCTGCTCGCGCAGCCGCTCCGCGGAGAGTCCGCGGGCGACCCGCAGACGCGGGGAATGATCTGTGATCGCCTGATAGTCGTGACCGAGAGCCCGCGCCGCTGACGCCATCACGCCGATAGGGGTGGTTCCGTCCGACCAGTCGGTGTGCGCGTGCAGGTCCCCTCGGAGCTTCGCTCTCAGGGCCGACACGCGCTCGGGCTCCACGTCGCCTCGGAGCTCCACGAGATAGTCGGGAACCTCTCCGCTCTGCGCCTGTCGGATGACTCCGAAGGTCGATTCGCCGATCCCTTTCGCCGCGCGCAGCCTCGTCGGATCCGAGCGCACGTCCTCCGGCAGGTGCTGCAGGGTCGCAGCTGCCTGACGGAAGGCCTTCGCCCGGTACCGCGACGCGCGTTCCCGCTCCAGCAGCGAGGCGATCTCGAGCAGGGCGGCGATCGGGTCCATCACATCTCCTATGCGGATGCCAGCTCGCGGCTGACGCCGATCCATTCGTCGAGCTTCGCTATGGCGCGACCGTCGTCGACCGCCGCGGCTGCCCGCTCGTAGCCCTCGCGGAGACGCTCGAGGATCGGTCGCTGTACCTGAGTCGCGTCCTGGGACAGCTCGAAGGCGACGATCCCGGCCGCCGCGTTGAGGAGCACGATGTCTCGCACCGCGCCCGTCTCCCCCTCGAGCGTCCGGCGCAGCACCGCCGCGTTGTGGTCGGGCGTTCCGCCGATCAGATCCGCGAGGTCCGCGATCGGGATCCCGAGATCTCGAGGATCGAGATCGTGCTCGTGGATGTCACCGCGCGTGACCTCCCAGATGCGGCTGTGCCCCGTGGTCGTCAGCTCGTCGAGGCCGTCGTCTCCGCGGAACACAAGGGCCGTGGCGCCCCGCGTCCGGAACACTCCCGTGATGAGGGGGACGCGCTCGAGCTGCGCCACCCCGACGGCGTTCGCCTCGGCCCGAGCCGGGTTGCAGAGGGGGCCGAGCATGTTGAAGACGGTGGGGACGCCGAGTTCGGCACGGACGGCGCCCGCGTGCTTGAACCCGGGGTGGAAGGCGCCCGCCCAGGCGAACGTGATGCCCGTGCGGTCGAGGATCGACGAGACCGCCGCGGGATCGAGGGTGAGCTCCAGCCCGAGCGCGCTCAGCACGTCGGATGAGCCGGAGGCGGAGCTGGCTGCGCGGTTGCCGTGCTTGACCACCGGGATGCCGGTCGCCCCGATGATGACCGCCGCGGTGGTCGACACGTTGACCGTGCCGACACGGTCACCGCCGGTGCCGACGATGTCGAGGACGTCGGGCGACACGGGCAGCGGGACCGCCGCCTCGAGGATCGCATCACGGAATCCGACGATCTCATCGATCGTCTCTCCCTTGGCGCGGAGGGCGACGAGGAAACCGGCGAGCTGCGCCTGCGTGACGTCGCCGCGCATGATCTGACGCATCGCCCACGTCGATTCCCAGACGCTGAGGTCGCGACGCTCCAGAAGAGTGGTGAGCACGTCGGACCAGGTCAGGGAATCAGCCATGTGTGCGATCCTATCGGCGCAGGGAAAACGTGCAGACTCTTGCAGAACGGGCGCCGGGCGTCGATCATCCCTCGTTTCCCGCGTATTCACCGAGGATTCGCAGCGTTTTCTTAGGGTCCCCTAAGTCGTTCGCGGGCGAAACGAGGGCCTCCGGTGCGAGAATCACGCCCGGAGATCGGCCATAATGGAATGGTGACGACCTCAGCGACGTATGCCCCGGCGGCAAGAACGATCAAGCGCCCCAACCCGGTAGCTGTCGGCACCATTGTGTGGCTCGGCAGCGAGGTGATGTTCTTCGCGGGACTCTTCGCGATCTACTTCACGCTCCGCAGCACCTCCCCCGAGCTCTGGGCCGACCGCACCGAACTGCTGAACGTCCCGTTCGCGTTCGTGAACACGGCGATCCTCGTGCTCTCCTCGTTCACGTGCCAGATGGGCGTGTTCGCGGCCGAGGACCTGCAGCCGTACCGCATCGCCAAGGGACAGAAGAACGGCGCCGGCCGCCGTCGCCTGTTCGGCTGGGGCATGGTCGAGTGGTTCTTCCTCACCTTCGCCCTCGGCGCGATCTTCGTCTCCGGGCAGGTCTGGGAGTACGCGCAGCTCGTCGCAGAGGGCATGCCGATCAGCGCTGATTCCTACGCATCCGCGTTCTACCTAACGACCGGCTTCCACGCCCTGCACGTCACCGGCGGTCTGATCGCCTTCCTCCTCGTCATCGGCCGTGCGTACGCCGTCAAGAATTTCCGGCACAAGGAGGCGACCTCCTCGATCGTGGTGTCCTACTACTGGCACTTCGTCGACGTCGTCTGGATCGTGCTGTTCGTCGTCATTTACTTCCTGAAATAAGAGCGGAGCTGATCCCCGAGATGGCACGAGAGAAGAAGCGCCGTTCGAATGGCCGTCGCAGTCCCCTGGCTGCGGCAGCCCTCATCGGAGCAGGCCTCATGATCACCGGCGCCGTGTACGCCGGAACGTCCGCAGCCTTCGCTGCGACCGACACCCAGACCACCGCGGCGAGCACGCTCACCGTCGAGGACGGCGAGAAGCTGTTCACGGCCAACTGCGCCACCTGCCACGGTCTCGATCTGCAGGGCACGGCGAACGGACCGAGCCTCTACGGCGTCGGCGAGCTCGCGGTCGAGTTCCAGATGTCGACCGGCCGCATGCCGCTGCAGATGCAGGGGCCCCAGGCGCCGCAGAAGGAGCCGCAGTTCACCGAGGAGCAGATCCTCGCGATCTCCTCCTTCGTGCAGGAGTCGGCTCCCGGCCCCACCTTCCCCGAGGACCACATCCTCGACGGTGAAGGCGACGTCGCCAACGGCGCGGAGCTGTTCCGCGTCAACTGCGCGATGTGCCACAACGTGGCGGCCGCCGGAGGAGCACTCACCGAGGGCAAGTACGCCCCCGCACTGACCGAGACCAGCGCGCTGCACATGTACGCGGCCATGGTCACCGGCCCCCAGAACATGCCCGTCTTCGGCGACATGAACCTGTCGGACGAAGACAAGCGCGACATCATCTCGGCTCTGCTCTACCAGCAGCAGTCCGTGCAGATCGGCGGTTTCTCGCTCGGTTCGCTCGGTCCCGTCTCCGAGGGCCTGTTCGTCTGGATCTTCGGCATCGGCGCGCTCGTCGCCATCACCGTGTGGATCACGGCGAAGTCCAACTGACGCTTATTCATCGAAGAGGAACGTACGAGGAGCACCATGGCACACGACGACGACTCGCAGGCTCTTGACAGGGCCTACCAGCCCTCTCCGGGGCTGGGTGTCGCAGTCAGCGATCCCGTGCAGAACCCGGGGCTGCCGCCGCACCGCGCGCGGATGACCGACAAGGACCCCCGCGCTGAGAAGGCTGCAGAGCGCACGGTCTACACGCTGTTCTATCTCTCGCTGGCAGGAAGCATCTGGGCGGTCGCCGCCTACATGCTCTTCCCCATCGAGAGCGGCGCGCTCATCGACATCCGTCAGAACAACCTCTTCATCGGTCTGGGCATCGCACTCGCGCTGCTCTCGATCGGCATCGGCGCGATCCACTGGTCCAAGGCGCTGATGAGCGACAAGGAGCACATCGAGCACCGTCACCCCACCCGGGGCAAGGACTCGACGCGAGAGGCCGTCGTCGAGGCGTTCGCCACGGCCAACGAGGAGTCCGGTTTCGGACGACGCACGATGATCCGCAACTCGCTGTTCGCGGCGATCGTGGCCTCGATCATCCCCGGTGTCACGCTCTTCCGCGGTCTCGCTCCGCACAGCACACCCGACGACCCCACCGCGGGCGATCCGGTCACGCTGCTGAAGCACACCATGTGGGAGAAGGGCCAGCGTCTCGTGCGCGACCCCGACGGCACCCCGATCCGCGCAGCGGATGTGACCCTCGGATCCGCATTCCACGTGATCCCCGAGGATCTCGCAGAGCTCAGCCACCACGACGGCTACCTCGAGGAGAAGGCCAAGGCCATCGTGCTGATGATGCGCCTGCGCCCCGAGCAGCTCATCGAGGCCGAAGACCGCAAGGACTGGTCGTACGACGGCATCGTCGCGTACTCGAAGGTCTGCACGCACGTCGGATGCCCGGTGGCACTCTACGAGCAGCAGACGCACCACCTCCTCTGCCCCTGCCACCAGTCGCAGTTCGACGTCACGGATCACGCCAAGGTCATCTTCGGACCTGCCGCGCGTCCGCTGCCGCAGCTGCCCATCACCGTCGACGACGAGGGCTACCTCGTCGCACGCAGTGACTTCACCGAGCCCGTCGGCCCGAGCTTCTGGGAGCGCCATTGAGCACCGCAACGCTGTCCAAAGAGGACAAGGACAACAAGGCGCCTCTCGGCGGCCGATTCGTCGGCGCCGCGTCGAACTACATCGATGAGCGCACCAGCATGTCCGGCTTCGTCAAGGAGCTCGGCCGCAAGATCTTCCCCGACCACTGGTCGTTCATGCTCGGCGAGATCGCGCTGTGGAGCTTCGTGGTCGTGTTCCTGTCCGGAACCTTCCTGACGTTCTTCTTCCAGGCCTCCATGGTCGAGACGCACTACACGGGCGCCTATGCTCCGATGCGCGGCATCGAGATGTCGGCGGCACTCGAGTCGTCGCTGCACATCTCGTTCGACCTCCGCGGTGGTCTCCTGGTTCGCCAGATCCACCACTGGGCCGCACTCGTCTTCGTCGCGGGAATCGGCGTGCACATGCTGCGCGTGTTCTTCACCGGCGCGTTCCGCAAGCCCCGCGAGCTCAACTGGGTGATCGGCTTCGTGCTGTTCGTCCTGGCGATGGCCGAGGGCTTCACCGGATACTCGCTTCCCGACGACCTGCTCTCGGGCAACGGCCTCCGCATCATCGACGGCATGATCAAGGGCATCCCGCTGATCGGCACCTGGACCTCGTTCCTCCTCTTCGGCGGCGAGTTCCCGGGTACGGACATCGTCGGACGCCTGTACACGCTGCACATCCTGCTGCTGCCGTTGCTGGTGATCGGCCTCATCGCCGTGCACCTCATGCTGATGATCGTCAACAAGCACACGCAGTTCGCCGGCCCCGGCCGCACGAACGACAACGTCGTCGGCTACCCGATGATGCCGGTGTACATGTCGAAGATGGGCGGCTACCTGTTCATCGTCTTCGGCACGATCGTGCTGATCGCGACGTTCTTCCAGATCAACCCGATCTGGAACTACGGCCCGTACGACCCCTCCCCCGTCTCCGCCGGTACTCAGCCTGACTGGTACATCGGATTCGCGGACGGCGCCCTGCGTCTCGCTCCGTCCAACCTCGACGTGGTCTTCCTCGATCGCACCTGGTCGTTCGGGATCCTGCTGCCGCTGGTCGTCCTCGGGCTCTTCATCGTGCTCGTCGCGATCTACCCCTTCATCGAGGCGTGGATCACGGGAGACAAGCGCGAGCACCACATCGCTCAGCGCCCGCGCAACGCGGCGACCCGCACCGCGATCGGCGTCGCCGGCGTGATCTTCTACGCCGTCCTGTGGGCTGCAGCATCCTCCGACCTCATCGCGACGCACTTCATGCTGACCATGGAGGGCGTGATCCACGCGCTCCAGGCGCTGCTGTTCGTCGGACCGGTCCTCGGCTACTTCATCGCCAAGCGGATCGCCCTCGCGCTGCAGAAGAAGGACCGCGAGATCGTGCTGCACGGTTTCGAGTCCGGCCGCATCGTCCGCCTTCCCGGCGGCGAGTTCATCGAGGTGCACCAGCCGGTCGACACGTACGACCGCTGGAAGCTCATCGATGTGGACAACTACGAGCCTCTGGTCGTGCGTCCGAACGCGAAGGGACGAATCTCGTGGACGGAGAACCTCCGTTCTTCCATCTCACGGTGGTTCTTCGAGGACCGGCTCGCGCCGCTCACGCAGGCGGAGATCGAAGCTGCGGACGCTCACCAGCACCACGTCACGGCTCAGAACGATGAGACCGAGGCGGCGGAGATCCAGGGCGCCCATGAGCGCGCCGGCGTCCCCGACGCTCCGATCACCGTCAGCGAGACGCACGTCGACGAGACGGCGAACACTCCCAGCACGGTCATCGCGACCGAGCCGGTGAAGAAGCCTCGCAAGAAGAAGTCCGAGGACGACGAGTAACATCGCCGCTCCCCCACAAGAAGGCCCTGTCCGTTTCGGACAGGGCCTTCTTCATGTCCGGGAGGCTCTCAAGTGAACGTGGAAGGATCGTGCCATGAGCTCCGCAGTCCAACTCATCCGATCCGCCGATCTCGCTGCCGCCCCCTATGCCTACGCCGCCACTGCTCCGGCGGGCTCCCGACTCATCTTCCTCGCGGGCGCCTGCCCGCTCGAGGACGACGGAACCACCACGGCCCCCGGCGACTACGCCGCGCAAGCGTCACGTTGCCTGGAGACCCTCGATCTCGCGCTGCGCGCCAGTGGCGCCACGATCGCCGACGTCATCAGCACGCGGGTCCTCGTGGCGTCGTCGTCTCAGGCTGATCTGGTCACGGCATGGAACGTCGTTCACGAGGCCTTCGCGGAGCACGACGTACCGAGCACCCTCATGGGCGTCACCGTGCTGGGGTACGACGACCAGCTGGTGGAGATCGAAGCGGTCGCTGCGATCGCGGAGACGAACCGATGAGCGCTGCGATCAGGCCCGCCACGTCCGAGGATGCGGAGCTCCTGACCGCCATCGAGGCCCAGGCTGACGCTCTCCTGATCGACAGTCTGGGGGCGCCAGTATGGCCTCCCGCTGCGAACGGTGCCGAACGCCTCGCCGAGCCGGGATTCGTTCTCGTTCTGGAAGAGTCAGAGGGCTCCTCCCCTGTGGGTTTCGTCCATGTCCTGGACTCCGACGGTCATGCGCACCTCGAACAGCTGTCTGTCCTCCCCACCGTGGGACGACAGGGATTCGGACGCCGCCTTGTGAGCGCTGCACTCGATGAGGCGCGGGATCGCGGCTACACGCGCATGACCTTGCGGACCTATGCCGAGATCCCGTGGAACGCGCCCTTCTACGCGTCGTGCGGGTTCCTCGAGAGCATCCCCGAGACGCCGTTCCAGCGCGGCCTGGTGGAGACCGAGGCCGCCCTCGGCCTCGACCGATACGGACGCCGCGTCCAGATGACAGCGGAGCTCTGAGCCTGCACTCCACATTGGCGGAATCCAGTGCGCCGCCGTCCGGATGATGACGGCGGGACCTCGCGCCGTTGCCTACGCTGAGCGCATGATCGATCGCGCTGACTACTACGCCGCCAAACTCGCCTACGAGACCGATGCGAGCGATGTGTATGCCGCTCTCCGCTCCGAAGACGACATCGTCATCATCGATGTCCGCTCAAGGGAAGCGTGGGCGCAGGGACGCGTCGCTGGAGCGACACAGATGCACTACAGCGAGATCGCGAGCCGCGCTCCTGCCGAGATCCCCCTCGACGCCGCCGTCGTCGTCTACTGCTGGAGCCCGGGGTGCAACGCCGGCGCGAAGGGCGCTCTGGAGTTCGCGAAGCTCGGCTACGCCGTTCGCGAGATGATCGGCGGGTTCGAGTATTGGGTCAGGGAGGGCTATCCCGTGGAGGACGCCGACGGCGTCCACCGTCGGCCTGTCGACCCGCTGACGGGCATCGCCCGGGTCCGCAGCCGCGCGTAGCGACAGGACATGCAGAAGCCCCTGGGATGGAGATCCCAGGGGCTGTCTGCATGCAGATCAGCGGGCGAAGTTCCCGCGGTAGTACTCGTAGACCCAGCCAACGATCGCGACGACGAAGATCGCCAGGCCGATCGGAAGCAGGAAGTGTCCGACGGCCAGTCCCACGACGAAGACGGCAGCGGAACCCGCGAGGACGATCGGCCACCAGGACCAGGGGCTGAACTCGCCGAGCTCGGGGTCTCCGTCGTCGATGTCGCTCGTGAGGATGTCCTCAGGCAATTCGCCGTTCTGAGCCTTGTGCGTGCGGTCGAGGTAGAACGCGATCATCGCGCCCATGAACGCGGCGAAGAACAGCGCCACGGTGCCGACCCATTCGATCCGCGCGGCGAAGTTGTCCGACGGCGTGGCGAGGATGTGCCAGCCGGTGTAGACGACGCCGACCAGGGCGAAGAAGGCGGTCAGGACCCACCAGAGGATGACATTGTCGCGCATGGCTCAGTGGCCCTCTCGCTCGCCGGGCGCAGCGGGCGTGAACTCCGCAGCCTCGGGGTGGTTCAGGTCGAACGCGGGACGCTCGCTGCGGATACGCGGGATCGACGTGAAGTTGTGACGCGGCGGCGGGCAGGACGTCGCCCACTCGAGCGAAGCGCCGTAGCCCCACGGGTCGTTGACCGTGACCTTCGGAGCCTTGCGAGCCGTGATCCACACGTTCAGGAAGAAGGGCAGCATCGAGGCGCCGAGGATGATCGCGCCGATGGTCGAGACCTGGTTGCCCCACGTCCATCCGTCTTCCGGCGAGTAGTCGGCGTAGCGACGCACCATGCCGTCGACGCCCAGCCAGTGCTGGATGAGGAACGTCATGTGGAAGCCGATGAACAGCATCCAGAAGTGCACGTAGCCCAGGCGTTCGTTGAGCATGCGTCCGGTCCACTTCGGCCACCAGAAGTAGAACCCGGCGAACATGGCGAACACGACGGTGCCGAAGACGACGTAGTGGAAGTGCGCGACCACGAAGTACGAGTCGGACAGGTGGAAGTCCAGCGGCGGAGCCGCGAGGATGACACCGGTCAGGCCACCGAAGACGAACGACACCAGGAAGCCGAGTGCGAACACCATCGGGGTCTCGAAGGTCACCGATCCACGCCACAGCGTGCCGATCCAGTTGAAGATCTTCACACCCGTCGGCACTGCGATGAGCATCGTCATGAGGGCGAAGAACGGCAGCAGCACAGAGCCGGTCACGTACATGTGGTGAGCCCACACGGCGACGGACAGTGCGGCGATCGCGATCGTCGCGTACACGAGCGTCTTGTATCCGAAGATCGGCTTGCGGCTGAAGACCGGGAAGATCTCGGAGACGATGCCGAAGAACGGCAGAGCGATGATGTAGACCTCAGGGTGACCGAAGAACCAGAACAGGTGCTGCCAGAGCAGGACACCGCCGTTGGCCGGGTCGTAGATGTGAGCGCCGAGCACGCGGTCCGCACCTGCGGCGAAGATCGCGGCGGCGAGCACCGGGAAGGCCATCAGGATGAGGAGGCTCGTGATGAGCGTGTTCCACGAGAAGATCGGCATGCGCCACATCGTCATACCCGGTGCGCGCATCGTGATCACCGTGGTGATGAAGTTCACGGCGCCGAGGATGGTTCCGAAGCCCGAGATGCCGAGACCCAGCATCCAGAGGTTTCCACCGGCACCCGGAGAGAAGGACGCACTGGCGAGCGGCTGATAGGCGAACCATCCGAACGAGGCCGCACCCTGCGGGGTGAGGAAGCCGGCGACGGCGATCGTCGAGCCGAAGAGGAACAGCCAGAACGCGAACGCGTTCAGACGCGGGAAGGCGACGTCCGGGGCGCCGAGCTGCAGCGGCAGGATCGCGTTGGCGAAGCCGGCGAACAGCGGCGTCGCGAACATCAGCAGCATGATCGTGCCGTGCATCGTGAAGAGCTGGTTGTACTGCTCCTTGGTCGGGATGATCTGCATTCCCGGAGCGAAGAGCTCAGCACGGATGACGAGTGCCATCACGCCGCCGAGGAGGAAGAACAGCACCGAGGCGATGAGGTACATGTACCCGATCGTCTTGTGGTCGGTGGAGGTGATCCACTTGACGACGATGTTGCCCTTCTGCTCGACACGCGACGAGCTCATGAGAGCAGCCTGACGTGCGGGCAGGGTGGTGGGTCGAGAGCGAGGGGCCTCGTCGGTGCGGGGGGCTTCAGTGGTCGACATGGCTTACTCCTCTCCTTCCTCGGAGGTCGGGGCGGTGGTCCCCGGGTAGTTCGACAGACGGTCGTACGCGTCCGTGATGTCTCCCGTGTTGCCTTCCTCCTCGAGAGTCTGGAGGTAGGCGTCGTACTCGTCCTGCTCGACGACCTTGACGTTGAAGAGCATCATCGAGTGGTACTCGCCGCAGAGCTCGGCGCACTTGCCGGCGTACTCGCCGACTCGGGTCGGGATGAAGGACCAGGAGTTGTCCTTCCCGATGTACATGTCCTTCTTGTACAGGAAGTCGATGATCCAGAACGAGTGGATGACATCGCGGGACTGCAGGTTGATCGTGACCTTCTGGTCGACCGGCAGCACCAGCGTCGGGAGCTGCGCCTGATCGATGGTGCCGTCCGCGTCCGGCTGGGCCTGGATTCCCATCGTCCAGACGGCGTCGGAGTTGTCCTCTTCTTCACCGTCGTACTGGAAGTCCCACGCCCACTGCTTGGCGATGGCCGTGATCTCGACGTCGGGTTCGTCCCACTTCGTCTCGATCGCCGACTGGTCACGCGCGGTGAAGAAGAACATGCCCAGCACGAGGATCAGCGGCACGACCGTGTAGAAGATCTCGATCGGCATGTTGTACCGCATCTGCACGGGCAGTCCGGTCTGACCCTTCCGGCGACGGTAGGCGATCGCGGCCCAGGCCATCAGGCCCCAGGTGATCACGCCGACGGCGAGGAGGACGATCCAGGAGTTGACCCAGAGCGACGAGACGCGCTCGGTCTGGTTGGTGGCCGCAGGCTCACCCTCCACGAAGCCCGGGAGGTAACCGTTCAGCTCAGTGGCAGTACATCCCGCCAGGGCCACGGCTGCCGCTACTCCCAGGGGGAGAGCGGCCCAACGAAGGCGGCGTTTCGAGGGCACGATGCACCTTTCAGATTGCGGACAGGGCACACCCAAGTCTAGGGCAACCTCACACCTGATTCATGCCAACCACGCAGGTTGGCGGAGGGGT